>Ga0180216_1000015_pt1 | contig 383122 bp, 336 predicted proteins | sample eDN3rd37CBELigMG_FD_128879 | JGI IMG/M metagenome (GOLD analysis project Ga0180216, IMG submission 128879) | Enriched Miracle-Growth compost microbial communities from Emeryville, California, USA - eDNA 3rd pass 37_C BE-Lig MG (version 2)... ...
GATGACGGCCGGGGAATAGCGGGACGAGGGGGCCGCGCCAGCCAGGGCGGTCCGGCCGATCGCGAGTCCGCCCGCGACAGCGGCGGAGCGACCGATCAGTGATCGTCGGTTGATCGAGGTCATTACGTGAACTCCCGGTTGAAACATGCAGCGAACACAATCCCACCGGTGATTCCGGAGGGAACGAGGAAACGGATTCTCTGTGTGTCTGCTCCTTCTACTCGTTCGACCCTGGCGCGGCGCCGGGGCTGGAAAGTGCCCGGATTTATGTCGTCCGTCATTTCGACTGTAAGACGGCCGCAGGATTGGGTCAAGAGTGCTGCAAACATGTGCAAAACTGATGTCATATCTTGGCAAAGGATGGTTTTGCTGGTTAAACGTTCGGAAACCGTCGTTGATGTCCGGAGGGGCTTCCAAGACACGACGGCGGGGCAGGCCGGGCGGGATGTCCGGTGACAGCGAGGTATGATGTGTTGATCGTAGGGCACCGCGGCGCGCGATTCGAAGCGCCGGAGAACACCATCCCGGGTTTCCGGTATGCGATCGGGCTCGGGCTTCAGTCGATTGAGTTCGATGTGCAAATGACCGCCGACGGTCATCTGGTCATCATCCACGACCATACGGTTGACCGCACGACAAACGGAACCGGTGAGGTCAAGGATTTGACCCTGGCGGAAATACAGGCCCTGGACGCGCGGTCCATCTTCCCGGATTGGGAAGAACGATGCTACGTTCCGACCCTTGATGAGACGCTGGAAACCCTGCGGGATGTGCCGCACCTGATCTGCGAGATCAAAAACGACACGGACGAGCGTCTGGATCGCATCGTGCCGATGACGCTGGATGCGATCCACAAGGCCGGCATCGACGACCATGCCACGGTGACGTCGTTCAATCCCTATGTTGTGGCGTTGGTCCAAAAGCTGGCGCCGGGGATGAAGCGAGGGTATATCGGGAACTGGGATGAGCCCTTCTTTCTCGAAAAATCGATCGAGATGGGCTGCACCCAGGCCGATGTACATCATCCGACCGCCGATCCCGAATTGGTTCGGCAAGCAAAGGCGCACGGAATGCGCGTCATTTGCTGGCCAACCAACTCGCAGGAGGCGCTCGACCACGCGCTCACGTTTGAGCCGGACCTGTTCTGCACGGATAACCCGTCAGTGCTTGGCCCAATGTACGAGGACACGGTCGCGCAGGAGGCCTGATTCAGGCTTGTTGTGGCCCGAGTTTATTCCGGGATGACGCGGAGTTCGTTGCCGGAGGGGTCGTCGATGGCGATCCCTTCGGGGATCTCACGCCATGTGTGCTGGGCGTCATCGAGCCGCCGGGTGATCCCTTCGATATCGTCCGCTGATACGTGCAGGGTCCAGTAGCGCAGTCCAGCCGTTTTCTCGGGCCGGGGTGTGGCCGAGGGGCCGTTCCAGACATTGAGCGCCAGTGCGTGCGGCACGAAGCTTGTCGCGAGCGATAGGTCCGTCATGCCCCAGGCGTCCAGCGCGCGGAGATCGCCGAGGCCGATGAGGTTCCGGTAGAAGTGGCGTCCTGCCGCCAGGTCGGTGACATGAAGGTGGACGTGGCCAATGCGCGTGCCGGAGGGCATCGGCGCCATCAGGTCGTCGTCGGCATCGAGCTCGTCGAAGAGAAGCTGGACATCCAGTGCCTCCGTCGGCCCTTGAGTGGTGCCGTCGGCCATGATCGCCGCACCGCGCCCATCACCCAGAACGAGCGCGCCTCGCTCCGGGGTCTCGAACGTCAATTCGATGTTGTTGCCGTCCGGATCGGAGAAGTAGGTGGCCATTGTTTCGGCGTGGTCGGTCGGGCTGTTCGGGACACGAAGTCCGTACAACCGCGCGACGACGCGGGCCAGCTCCTTTTTCGCCGGAAGATGGATCGCGACATGGTAGAGCCCGGTGTGTCGTCGTGCCACGGGGCCAGTGGCGCCGGGGTGCAGGACGATCATCGGCTGGTCGTCGATGCCGAGAACAATTTCGTCATCCGCCGAATCCAGCGGCGTCAGGCCGACGACCTCGGTCCAGAATGCTCGGGAACGATTGCCTTCGATGACATCGAGATGGACCGCGCCGAGACGGGTGGGGGCGGAAAGGAGCTGCGGCGCCGCGATGGGCGCCTTAAAGTGGGTAGTAGGCGTATTCATCTGTATCTTATCCAAATGTATGCACGTTCTTGACGTTGAACGTGACGATCGATCGCATATCTTCGGGGGCGTCCATTTCGCGCAGGTCGGCCTGGTACTTCTCGCCGACCTTTGTCGCCAGCTGGTAGTCGGGATCAGGCTCGATGCTGACGTCGCCGCGAAGTTCGAGTGTCCGGTACGGCGTGGCGGGATCGAGGAAAAACGCCGACGCGGCCGGATTTCGTTGGAGATTTTTCAGTTTCTGGCGATTGGAGTTGATAGACATCTTCAGCACGCCGTCCTCATAAAGGAACCAGAGCGCGGTGATCTGAGGTTCATCGTGCGCACCCAGTGTGCCCAGGACGACAACCTGCGCATTTTCGATAATGTCGCGATGTGATTCGGGAATCGTGTTCATGGTCGATATGCCCTTTCCTGACATCAATACTTACTAAATGGAAGCATATCACAAAATAGAAGTATTGTGGCGATCGAGCGATCGCCGTGGTCGTCGGAAATGTCTCTGTGGTGATCGCCGGATGCATCGCTTGAGGATGCAGGATGTGGACCGCAGGAGGGATGTCTCATACGGAATCCGGATGAACAGTGGTGGGTCGTCGCCCATGCGAACCTCGTCGTCTCGGGCACCCCCGACCAATCATCCGGTTTCCGTATCAGCCATTCATCACATACTGTCATCCCTCGACACGATTCGACGCCCGGAAGGCGTCGAATCGTGTCGAGGGATCCTGGCTCTTTCATGTCACGTCGGTTACGAGAAGCAAAGATCCCTCGACTGCGCTCGGGATGACGGGCTGGTGGGGTGGCAGGACAATTTGCCTTGACGCGCCACTGATACGGAATTCGAATACCGCCCACGGTTGCGAGATCCGGGACGACGATATCCGTGTGAGCGGATGTCCGTTATCGTTCATCGGGTTCGGGGTGAGTCTTCCCGGGGCCAATGTTGATGGGGGAGGGTAAGCGTCGCCGGGAGGTTCCTCAGGAGTGTTGGAGGAATCTCCCGATGAGAGGGGATCGGTCAGTCAGCGGGACGTTCCCGGTTTTCGGTACGTTTGGCGCGAAGGGCTTTCACGAACTCCTCCATCGTCGGTCCCAGCTTTTCGCCGGTGGCGTCGAGCGTCACCATCGTTACCTTGCCCTTGCCGACATCCGCCTGCACCTTGATTTCGCCGGTGACCCGGGGCAGGAGTCCTTCCCGGCCACCCATGACGAATGCCTGGTTTGGTCGGCCCGTACGGCCGGAACGATATCCACGCTCGGTGAAAAACGAGATCGCGAAATCGAGCGTTTCATTCGCCGACATCCGCGAGACGGCCTTTTTCTGGTAGACCGTCCGGCGCATTTCGGCGATCATCTGCTCCCGGGTCAACGGCTCATTCATCGTCACAGTTCCGTGCTTTCCCCTGGCTGGAGAACGATCACTTTCGAGGCCGTCTCGTTCTCCACGTCGGCCTTGAATGCGTTGGCGTCCTGCGCGATGGCCGGGAAGGTGTTGTAGTGGCAGGGAATAACGGTCCCGGCGCGGAGGAATGTCGCCGCTTTCACGGCATCCTTCGGCCCCATCGTGAAGAGATCGCCGATCGGGATCACCGCGAGATCGAGCTCTTCATCCGCGATCAGTTGCATGTCCATGAACAACGCGGTGTCCCCCGCGAAATACATCGTCTTGCCGCCGAAACGCACGACAAACCCGGCCGGAACACCCGGAGCGACGACCTTCCCCTCGTGGCTGTAGCTGGAGGTGTGCCAGGCTGGCGTGAATTTGGCCGTGCCGCCATCGAAGGCGACTGTGCCGCCATGATTGCCGCCGATCACATTCTCGACACCCTGGCTGCCAATGAAGTTGGCCAGCTCGAAGGTCGCGATAACCGTCGAACCGGCCCGTTTCGCGATTTCGACGGTGCTGCCGACATGGTCGTTGTGGGCGTGGGTCAGCAGGATCGTCCCCGGGGTGACCGATGCCGGATCGGTCTGGAGCACCGGGTTTTGGAGGAAGGGATCGATGAGGACGGATTTCCCTTCGGCCTCCAAGCCGAAGGCTGACTGTCCGTACCATGTGATCTTGAGGCCCATTGGGTGGTTCCTTTCGTCGTTCTGGATCGGTGAAGTTGCCGGGACCATCAGGATCAGGCCCGTTCGTATACCACCTTGCCGTCTGCGATCGTGACATCGCAACGTACGTTCCCCAGATCCGCCGGAGCGACGTTCCGCAGGTTCGTCTCCATGATCGTCACATCCGCCAGCATCCCGGGCTTCAGCATGCCCTTTCGCGTCTCGTCGAACGAGGCGTAGGCGGCGTTCTTCGTGTAGGCGGCGATGGCGTCCTCAAGGGAGATACGCTCCTCGGGGAAGATTTCGTCGCCATGACGATCCTGGCGGGTGACCATCATCTTGATCCCGAGCATCGGGTTGGTGGACGACACCGGTGCGTCGCTGCTGGCCGCGGCGACGATGCCGCGCTCCTTGAACGTCTTCATCGCGTAGGCGTATCGCACGCGATCCTTGCCGAGATTCTGCAGGTAGACGGGACGCATGTCGTACAGGAATGTCGTGCCGGGAATCGGGATCGCACCGAGTCTGGCGATGCGATCGAGAATCGTTTCGTCGATGATCGAGCAATGCTCGATACGGAACCGTGGATCCTCGCGCGGCATCTGTCGCTGCGCTTCCTCGTAGGCGTCCAGCACGCTGCTGATTGCCGCATCGCCGATAGCATGGATGCCGACCTGGAATCCGGCCTTGTGGGCGCGCAACACCCGCTCGGTGATCGCTTCGGGCGGGATCATGTAGAGTCCGCGGTTGTCGGATTCTCCCTCGTAGGGACGGGACATCCGTGCGGTGCGCCCGCCGATCGAGCCGTCGGAGAAGAGCTTGGCATTGCCGATCCGCAGCCAGTCGTCGCCGAAGCCGGTCGAGATACCGAGTGCGGCGAGCTCGTCCAGCGTCTCGTCGATCAGCATCATCAGGTAGGTGCGAAGCGGCAGCTCACCGCGACCGGCCAGACGCTGATAGGCGCGCATCTGCTCCGGCCGACGGATGCCGGCTTCCGACACGGAGGTGATGCCGTTCTTGCGGAAATCGTTGCCGCCTGCGATCAGGTGCTCGACGATTTCGTCCTCGGTCGGCTCGCCGATCGCGGCATCGACCGCGTCCATGGCGGACTCGCGCAGGACGCCCGTCGGTTCTCCGTGCTCATCGCGGTCGATCGTGCCATCCGACGGCTCGGGTGTGTTCGCGGTGATCCCCGCCAGCTGGAGCGCCTTCGTATTGACGGCCAGGATGTGGTGACAATTGCGCCAGAGTGCGACGGGGTGGTCCGGCGAAACCTCGTCCAGATCGTGGCGCGTCGGAACCCGGTTATCGGTCAGGTTCGCCTGATCCCACCCTTGTCCCAGGACCCACGATCCCGGCGCCGTCGTGGCGATGCGTTCCCGGATGGCGTCGCGAATGTCGGCGATCGAGGACACGGCGGTGCTGGAAACATCGATCTGGGTCAGTGCCTCGCCGACCATCATCGGGTGGGCATGAGCATCGTAGATGCCGGGCATGGCCATGCGGCCCTTGAGGTCGATCGTTTCGACCGTGCTTCCGAGTTGACCGCGAACCTCAGTCAGATTGCCGGTCGCGATAATCCGGTTGCCGACGATCCCGACGGCTTCGACCTCGGGACGATCGTCGTCCATGGTGAGGATCGGGCCACCCGTAATGATGAGCGCGTCAGTCACGTTACGACTCCTTGTTGGACGGTGAAAGCTCGTACCAGGCGCGGGCGATGTGATCCAACCGGGCAACCCAGACATCGCCTGCAGCGATCACTTCGTCGAGGAACCGGCTGATCGTGCCCGCGAATTCGGGACGCCCGGCGATGTGCGGATGCAGGACGATCGGCATGAAACTACCTTCGGTCCGATGCGCCGCCAGCGAGAGCGACCATGTCTCCAGAAGCGACGAAGGCGGCAGTGGAGATGATGGGGACAGCCATGTCATGTCGATGAGATAGGGTGAGATCGGGATGATCGTTGCCTCGGGATCGGTCGCCGACACGGGGAGATCGCCACCGACACCGGTGATGCGCCAGGCATTCCCCGAATAGTCGCCGAACGGCTCGTCGATCTCCGATGAGGGCACCCCCGGCAACTGTTCGATCAGGCCATGAATTGGTCCCCCGGCCACGCTGGACAGTGTTTGCAGGAGCTCGGGGACGGTCACCATCGCCGCGCAGGCGCTGGCCGCAACCTCATGCCCGAGATCGAGCGCCCGTTTCAGGAGCTGCGGGGAGCTTTCGGCCGCCTCGGTTGTGAAGGCGACGGTGGCGGCGATATCGAGATCGGCCAAGGTGTCCAGCAACCGGCTCAGACCGGTCGCCGCATAGTCGACGCCGGTCAATCCCGGCGTACGGGATGCCTCCGAATCCAGCCCCATGCCGGGGACGTGGATGATGACGGCGAGGGCCGCCCGGTGTCCGGCCGGCCAGGAAAAGCGTAGTGAACGATCTGTCATGCGTGTCCGCTCCCGGTGTGTGAAGGCCGCAGGGCATCGTTGCCGAACAACGCCGGGCCGAAGTGGTCGGTGCCGCCCGATTCAGGTGTCTTGTCCCCATCAGTCCTCGTTCGCCGAGACCGCCTCCTCCTTTCGCACGATGCCGGTGAATGATGGGGGATGTCGTTGCGGGGCGCGCTAACCGAGGGCGACCGTCAGTGCCTGGTCGATATCATCGATGATATCGCGGGAGTCCTCAATGCCGACCGAGAGCCGGATCAGATTGTCGCCGATGTTCCATTCCGCGCGTTGCTCCGGCGTCAGGCCACGATGAGACGATGCTGCAGGGTAGAGCGAGAGCGAGGAAACATCGCCCAACGTTGTGGCAGGTTCCACAATCGTCAGTGCTTCGAGGTACCGATACGCCGCTGTCTTGTCCATTCCCTTGACCTCGAAGCCGACCATGCCGCCCCGATCGTCGGAGATGAACTGGTCCTTGGTGGCGGGATCGTTGACATCCGGGTAGTAGATTCGCTCGATACGGGGATCGTTCTGGAGCCATTCCACGACAGCGCGGGCGTTTTCGCTGTGGCCGCGCATTCGCAGGTGAAGCGTCTTCAACCCGCGCAGTGTGAGCCAGGCGTCGAAGCTCGCCGGAACCGCCCCATTGATCCGCGCCAGGTCGCGGAGCGCGGTGATTGTCCCGGTTGGACCGGCGATGACGCCGCCGAGGACATCGCCATGCCCGGCGATGTACTTGGTCGTGGAGTGCAATGTGAGGTCGGCACCGAGATCGGTGGGAACCACCAGTGCCGGGGAGGCGAAGGTGTTGTCGACGACGAATCTGGCATCCCTGGCGTGGGCGATATCTGCCAGGACTTTCAGGTTCGCGACCTTGATCAGCGGATTCGAGATCGTCTCCGCGAAGAGCATCGTCGGCGAGACCTCATCGACCAATGCCTTGGTCGCTTCGAGGTCGGTGACGTCCACGAAATGCGGCGTCACCCCGATCGCGGCGAATTGACCGTTGAGGAGCGTCAGGGTCGCGCCGTAAACATCCCGCGAGACGACGACGTGATCGCCCGGCTTTGCCAGGAGCTGGAGCACGCCGTTGATCGCCGCCATGCCGGACGGGTAGGCGATTGCCGCGTCGCAATTCTCGATGGCGGCCACGGCGGTTTCCAGGGCGCGCACGGTGGGGTTCCCGAACCGGCCATAGGCATAGCCCTCGGCCGGGTTGTCGAACACGGTATCCAGATCGTCGCTCGATTCGAACACGTAGGACGTGCTCAGGTGGATCGGAGCCACGGTCGGTTTCGCCGGTCCGAGGTCCAGATGCTCACCGCTATGAATCGCGCGCGTCGCGGGACGCGCCGCCGCCAGACTTTGCGTGCGCTTGCTCATGGTTAATTCATCATCCTTGAACGTGTATGTTGCGGAATCGTATCCAGGCGAGTCTAGACGCCGACCAGTATCGCGTCAATTCGACTGATGAAGCATTGACAGTACCCCATTCCGCTCATACTGTGGCGCCCGTATCGATATTCGGATGCCGGATTTGTGCGACCGGCGATATACAGGAGTGTATGGCGTGACAGACGCGGTTTCACGATGGGTGGCGACCTCCGCCGACTACCGGCCCGATCGCTATTACCGGTACGAGCATCTGACGGAACTCCTCCATAACTGGGCGGAGCGTTATGCCCACATCGTCGATATCGAAAGCATCGGCAAGACGTACGAGGGGCGCGATATCTGGGCGCTGACCGTCACGAACAAGGCGACCGGTCCGCATAACGAGAAGCCGGCGACCTTCGTGGATGCCAACATCCACGCGGGCGAGGTGACCGGGTGTGCGACGGTATTGTGGCTGTTGAATCACCTGCTGACCGGCTATGGCAGCGATGAGCGGGTGACGCGGCTGCTCGACGAAACGGTGCTTTACGCTGTTCCGGGGATCATGCTCGACGGGATGGAAGTTTATCTCACCTCACCGGGCCGGATGCGGTCCTCAACGCGTCCATACCCGGAGCCCGAGCAGCAGGAAGGGCTGGTACGTGGTGACCTCGATGGCGACGGGCGCTCCCTCCAGATGCGGGTCAAGGACCCGAATGGGCCGTGGAAGGTGTCGCCGGACGACGACCGGGTGATGATCAAGCGCGAGCCCGACGAAACCGGCGGCGACTACTACTTCGTTTTGCCCGAAGGCACGATCAAGGATTGGGATGGCGGTGCGGTGAAGATCGCTCCCGACTTGCTCGGGCTCGATCTCAACCGGAACTTCCCGCATGACTGGGCGCCGGAGTGGAAGCAGCGGGGCGCTGGTGAACTGCCGCTGGGCGAGCCCGAAACGCGGGCGCTCGCGGAGTTCATGATGGCGCGGCCGAACATCTTCGCCAGCCAGCATTTCCACACCTGGTCCGGCGTCATCCTTCGTCCCTCCTCCGGGCAACCGGATGAAGACCTGCCGAAACTCGATCTCGCGGTCTACAAGGCGCTCGGCAAGATGGGCGAGGATGAGACCGGATACAAATGCGTCTCCATCTACCACGATTTCGCTTACGACAAGAAGACGCCGATTTACGGGGCCGTGCTCGACTGGGTGTACTCGACCTTCGGCGCCTACGCCTACTCGACGGAATTGTGGAGCCTGCCGCAACGGGCCGGGATCGAGATCACCGATTACATCGGTTGGGGCCGGGAGCATCCGGCGGAAGATGACGTCGCGATGGCAAAGACGCTGACCGAGCTCTCGGACGGCGAAGGGATCGCGGAATGGACGGCGTTCGATCATCCGCAGCTCGGACCGGTGGAGATCGGCGGCTGGGACTACAAGTTCGGCTTCCAGAACCCGCCGGGCACCGCCCTGGAGGACGTCACGAGCGGGAACGCCATGTTCGTCGTCCGCAAAATGGGAACGGCGCCCAGGATCGTCTTCCATGATGCGAAGGCGGAGTCACTCGGCGGCGATATGTACCGCGTGAGCGCGATCGTCCAGAACACGGGCTTCCTGCCGACCTACGTCAGCGAGCGAGGGAAGGCGACCGGGAAGATCAAACCGGTGCGCGTCGAAATCGGCGGCGATGTGACCCTGGTTTCGGGTAAAGTCGAGGCAGATCTCGGTCACCTCGATGGCCGGGCGAACCAGTACGGTCCGTTGCCGGTGCCGGCCCAACTCCCGATTCTCTCGCGCAGTCGCGTGGAGTGGATCGTTTCGGGCGAGGTCGGCGCGGAGGTCGCGCTGACGGCGACATCGACCAAGGCCGGTACTGTCCGAGCGACGATCACGCTCGGGGATGCCGAAAACGACAAATAGGGAATCTCGCAACGATCGCACAGGGCGGTGATGTCCGACTCTGCCGCCTTGTGCCGTATTTCGGCGCGATCGGACAGGCGGATTCCATCTGAACGAGGAACCTGCATGAGCCGCGTGACTGAAGACCAGTTTTTGGGTGCCCTGCTTGGCACCGCCATCGGCGATGCTCTTGGCCTGCCGGTCGAGGGTCTCTCCGCCAGCGAGATTCTCGACAAGTACGGAGCGTTCGACGGCTATCTCGAGATCGATGATGCCGGGGACGGCCAGCCGATCTCCGGCATCATCTCCGACAAGACGGAGGTGGCTCTCTGCATCGTTGAATCCCTGACGACGAACGACGGATTCCTCGACCCGGAGAATATCAACGCCAGGCTGGGCTTCCTGCTTCGGGGGACATCCCGACGATGGCTGAGCGACGAGGCCGTGCGTGGGATCGAGCTCGCCGCTGACCGTGGCGGCCTCATTCCGGCCGATCTCGTTTCGGCGCCGGAGGCGGCGGTCGCGCTCCGGGGCGTGCCGGTCGGGATGCTCCACGCCATTGGAGGTTGGGACGAGGAATCGTTGCGGAAAGATGCCGCGACCGTCACTCGCCTGACTCACGGTGGCGAAGAGTCGATCGACCTGACGGCACGCGTGGCGTCGGCGACGGCGATCGCGGCGCGATCCGCGCAGGGCGAAGAGCCGTCCTCAATCAGATTCCCGGATAACGACGACCCATTGGCGAAGCGCGTTGAGCGTGCGATCGAATCCGTGGGCGCGGCCGAGACGTTCGAGGGGGCCGTGCTGCCGGTCGTGCGGGAAGGTGGCGAGTCGAGCGCTCTGGGGGCGATCGCGGGTGGCATTGCCGGCGCCCGGTTCGGGGCGAGCGGCATTCCCCAATACCTGATCGACGAGTTGGATGCGCGGATCTACCTGTCGATGGCCGCGCCGTGGTTCTTCCGGACAGTGCTGCGCCGGGCGGGTACCGTCATTGATCTGCGGCTCGACACGAACGAGTTCCCCGAGATCAGGTGATCGCATCGTACCGATACGCGATCACCTGCGAACATCGACAGGTAACATCCACTCGAAGCGGTCAGTGTCCGGAGTCTGGACGCCGGGCACTGCGGCCCGGCGCTACCTGAGCGAATCATCGTGACAATACCGACCTGATATGGCCCTGATGGTACTGAATCCTACGTGGCCGTCCCCTTCACCACGTGAGCGTCCCGTCCATCATCCCGGCCTCACCCCTTTTCGCTCTGTCATCCCGAGCCCGTGAGACGATGCAGTCGCCGAACGGCCTCGAGGGATCTTTGCTCCCGCAAACCGTTGTGGTGGCCAGAGGCAAAGATCCCTCGACACGTCTCCCCTCGCTCCGCTCGCGGCTCCGGCTCGGGATGTGGGTAGAGGGTGACACTCGCTCACGGGGCTCGGGGTGACGGCGGAGGATGACATTCGCTCATGGGTTCGGGATGACTGCGGATGGCACTCGTTCGTGGACTCGGAATGGCGGTCGATGACGAGAAATGATCGTCATCCTGAACGCAGTGAAGGATCCCCCGGCGAAGCCGCTGCCCGGAGGGCAGAACGAGTGCACGTCAGTCCATTGCGTCGCATGGGGATTGCGGCGCTGCCGCTTTCTCAGGAGGATGGAGTCATGGGCGGGCGAGGCTAGGGCGAACGTTGAGCGGGAAGGCACAAAAGGCCGGGATGCCCGAAGCTGCGGGACGGACGTGGCATTTCAGCGGCGGTGAATTCACCCCCTCGATCGATTTTGCCTCCTGCGCCTTGATACGACCATTGCAGGGACCGTTATACTTTGAGAGGAAACACGGATCATAGCCGTGCGTACCTTCGCGCGCGGCTCCTTTTGCGCGTCCTATCCCTTGACGTCGCTGTACATTCATGATTGGGCTATGGCAGAGAAACGCGACTACTATGAGGTCCTCGAAGTCAGCAGGACCGCAAATGAAACCGAAATCAAGCGCGCCTATCGCCGCCTGGCGCGGAAATATCACCCGGACGTCAACAAGGCCGACGATGCCGAGGATCGCTTCAAGGAGGTCAACGAGGCCTACGAGGTTCTCTCGAGCGCCGATCGCCGGGCGGCTTACGACCGGTTCGGTCACGCCGCGGCAAACGGCGGTGGTGCAGCTGGCGACCCGTTCGGCTTTGGTGGGGCGGGATCGCCGTTCGGCGATCTTTTCGAGACATTCTTCGGAGGTGCGGCTGGCGGATCTACCCGCCGCCCCGCCCCGCCCCGGGGAGCCGACATCCAGGTGTCTGTCAACCTGACCTTCGAAGAGGCTGTCTTCGGCACCGAGAAAGAGGTCGAGGTCGACCGGTTGGAAACGTGCGATGTGTGTCACGGCACGCGCATGAAGGATGGCAAGACTCCGCCGTCCTGTCCGACCTGTGGCGGCACCGGCGAAGTCCGGCGCGTGCAGCAAACCATCCTTGGCCAGTTCATGACCTCCGGACCATGCCCGACCTGCCACGGTGAAGGTGTGACGATCACCGATCCGTGCGAGAAGTGCAACGGCAAGGGCCGTATCCGGAACTACCGGACGCTCGAAGTTACGATTCCGCCGGGAATCGACGATAATGCCACGCTGCGCCTCACCGGGCAGGGCGAGGATGCTCCGGGCAACGGACGGGCCGGCGATCTCTACGTCAAGGTCCGCGTGCAGCAGCACAAGCTGTTCGAGCGGCATGGCAAGGCGATCCATAGCCAGATCGGCATCAACGTCGCGCAGGCGGCCCTCGGTGACGAGGTGGAAATCGATACGCTCGATGGGCCAGTCGTCTTCCGCGTTCCTGGCGGCACGCAGTCCGGCCAGCAGTTCCGGTTGCGCGGACGGGGAGTGCCCGATCTGCGCGGCGGTGATCGTGGCGATCAGCTGGTCACGGTGCAGGTGGTCATCCCGAAGAAATTGACCGAGGAGCAGGAAGAGCTCTTCGAGCAGCTTTCCGCCAGCCTCGGCAAGGAAGTGACCCAGCAACCGAAGGGGCGAGGCTTCTTCGATCGCGTCAAGGATGCGATCGGGGTGTAATACGGAATTCGCAATACAGCGAATTGCATATTGTTTGACGGTTGACGCGGGCCAAGTGCATCATATCGAACCCGGATGATCGATCGCGGATCAGCGCATATGACGAGGCTGTCGTCTCGGGTCCTGTGCCCGAGACATGCCCAGAACCATGCGTGCGGAGCGGCATCACGGCGACCCCCTTTGCCTATCAGCGTCAGGTATGGGGCAGGAATTGCCAATTTCGGGGAACGGTGTCGGGACATCTCGTGTGATGTGGAGTCCCGGATGACCGAATTCCGGCTTTGGTGTTAATGTCTCCCTTCTGCAATCCGCTTCGGCAACAGGAAGACCAGAAGGAATGTGATCGCGACGAGCACCCATGAGGTGATCAACGCTCGTTGCGCGCCGATGATGAAGCTTTTGCCCAGGGCCGTTTCCGCCGCATTGCGGAACGCGACGCTGACCGGATCGGTGGCGGATGTGTCCTGCTCCGGACAACCGGCGGGTGTTTCCGTCGGGTCCGCTGAATCGGCCTGCTCCTCGAAACACCGGGTGAAGGTGGCGATTGCCGTGTCGATCTGGTCCTCGGGCATATGGGCCGCGATGAGGTTGGCGCGAAGATCATCCGTCACTGCAGCTACCGACGAAGGAGCCTGGGTACTGAGCGCGCCGAACATCATGATTCCGACGAGGCAAATCCCGATTGCCTGACCGAGACGCTGGGTTGCGCTGAGGACGCCGCTCGCGGATCCCGCCTCGTGACCCGGAACCCCCGAGAGCGTCAGGGTCACGTTCGGCGCAATGATCAACCCCGAGCCGAATCCGGCCGAGAAGAACCAGGGAGCGAGATTCCACGCCGTGACCGAAACCCCGCGGCGTTCGAGCACCACGACGAGCCCGCCGATTCCGACCATCACCAGCGCGGTTCCGAGGAAGAGGCAACGTCGTCCCAGCCACTTCGCGAACTTGTCGGATTGGGATGAGCTGATCAGGGATCCGGCCGAAAACGGGATCACCGTCAAACCCGAGTAAAGTGCGGAATATCCCAGACCGTTCTGGATCAGCAGGGATGTGATGAAGAATATCGCTGTAAATCCGCCGAAGTAGGCGAGGGCGATGCCCATACCGGCGGAGAACGATCGATTCCGGAAGAGCCCGACGTTGACGAGCACGCTCTTGCCTACCTGCAGCCGACGCCTTTCCCACACGGCAAATACCGCGAAGAGGATGAACGACGCGCCGATCGACAGGAACGTCCATGCGGGCCACCCGAGGACGCGTCCTTCGACCAGCGGAACGGTGAGGGCCAGCACAGCCGCGCTGACGATGGCGATCCCGGCGATGTCGAGCGATCCGGCGCGGCCGTATGTTTGTTCCAGCGTCCGCGAGGCGAGAATGAGGCCGAGGATGCCGATCGGGATGTTGATGAGGAAGATCGGCTCCCATTCGAGCCCGGCGATTTTGGCCGAAATCAGCACGCCACCGACCAGGGGGCCGGTCGCCGTCGCGATCCCGATGATCGCGCTGTAGATGCCGAACGCCTTGCCGCGAATCGACGGCGGAAAGGTGATCTGGATGATGGCCGTGATTTGCGGATTCATCACCCCGGCCATCGCCCCCTGCAGAACGCGCCAGAGCATCAACATACTGGCCGATCGCGCGGTGCCGCAAAGCGCCGAGAAGATCGTGAACCCGACGAGTCCGGTGATGAACAGGGTCTTGTGCCCGAAACGATCTCCGAGCCGTCCGGCCGGGATCAGCAACAGGCCGTAGGACAACGCGTAACCACCCACGATCCATTCGATATTTTCATAGCTCGCCTGCAGGCTGGATTGAATAGACGGAACAGCGACGTTCACGATCGTGCTGTCGAGCAGGATCATGAACGTGCCGATAACGACGGTGAGGAGGATGTACCACCGCCGCGCCGGGTCGATATCCGAGCCGGAAGGTCGTGTCGTCGATGTCGTTGTGGATGGGCTGGCCGTCATGCTTCTGATGTGCTCCGTGATGTATCGGCGCACGACAATGTGCCGACGCCGCACCCTAGCGTGGACCTCCGGCCGGGGCATGTCAATCACCGGTGTTGACGTTCTTCCGCCGGCGACGTAGAGTTCTGGTAACAAAGCCTTCGGGGAACGGTGAGGTCGTCGAGTTATGGCGATTAAGTCCTGACCGGCGGTACAGCCCGCAAGCGTGAGTGGGAGCACGAGCGCACGATCCGGTGGAACTCCGGAGCCGACGGTAGAGTCCGGATGGGAGAAGGTGTCATACGAGCGTGTGCCAGCTTGCCGTTCGCGGCTTGTATCGGTGCGTCCCCGCTCGTTTGCCGCTCCAGAACATGAATCCACCCGAGGGCCTCCGGCTCCCGGGTTTTTTGTGCCCGGATCGTATGCAGTCCGGAGGCACCTGGAGGGTAGGGCCCATGTTCGGACGATGCGCCGTTGTCGTCGTGCGTCCGTCAAGGTCCGTATCCACGAGGTTCCTCCCATAGGGTCCAGATGCTCGTCTCGTTTGCCAAACGTATTGTCCAGATGATCCTCACGCTGATCCTGGCCTCGACCGTGATCTTCGTCCTCATCCATCTGTCCGGCGACCCGACGCAAGGTTTTCTGCCCGCCGGGGCATCGCCGGAGGTCCGCGCGGCGACCCGGGCCCGTCTCGGGCTCGACCAGCCGATCGTCGAGCAATACGCGCGATTCCTCAAAAACGGTCTGCTCTTCGATTTCGGCGATTCCTGGCGGGATCGCCAACCGGCGCTCAATGCCGTCCTCGACCGCCTGCCCGCGACGCTCACTTTGGCCGGATCAGCCCTCGCGATCGCGATCGCTGGTGGCCTGGTGATCGGCGTTCTCTCGGCAGCATCAGGGTCCAATATCGCACTCAATGCGATCCGGATCATCCCGCTTGCCGGTCAGGCTGTGCCGACCTTTTGGCTCGGCGCGATGCTCATGCTGGTCTTCGCAGTGCGCCTCGGGTGGCTACCATCGTCCGGAAATGCGACCCCTTCCGCACTCGTGCTTCCGGCGCTGACGCTTGCGGCCCATCCCGGCTCCATCATCGCGCGGCTAGTGTCGACCGGTATGCGCGAGCTCGACCGCAGTGATTTCGTCCGGACCGCGCGGGGCAAGGGATTGCCGAACTGGCGCATCTCGGTGCGGCACGTGCTGCCCAATGCCTTGCTACCGGTGCTGGCGTACGTCGGTCTTCAGGCTGGATTCCTCGTCGGCGGGGCGGTGGTCATCGAATCGGTGTTTGCCTGGCCCGGAGTCGGGCGACTGGCGCTCCAGTCAGCGGTGCAGCACGATCTGCCGGTCATCCACGCCTTCGTTGTCGTTACGGCCATCGGCGTCATCCTCATCAATCTCGTCGTCGACCTGGTCCGCATCCTGATCGATCCGCGACAGCGCCTGCAGACGGACCAGGGAGTGTTGGCACATGGCTGAGCAACCGGTCAGCCTGGCGACGCTTCCGCTGGAGCAACAGCGCGAGAGGGGAGAGCATCATCGTCCCCGGCGGTCGCTGCCGCACGTGCGTATTCATCATCAGACGATCCGTCAGGTCGTACCACTTGCGCTCTTCCTGATCCTGGTTTTGGCCGGTCCGTTCGTGATTCCGATGTCACCCACCGCGCAGGATCTCGCCGGACGTCTCCAGCCACCGGTGTGGCTGAGTGGCGGAAGCTGGGACCATCCACTCGGGACCGACGGTCTCGGACGCGACCTGTTGGCCCGGATTGCGGTCGGTGGCCGCGCTTCGCTCGTTGTCAGCGTCGTCGCTGCGCTGGGGGCAGGCGCGATCGGCGTTGTCCTCGGCATTCTCTCCGGGATGCTCGGCGGCATTGTGGATCGCGCGATCACGATGGTGGTCGAGACGTTGCTGGCCGTGCCGTTCATCACGATCGGCATCGTGGTGACCGCCACGGTCGGGCAATCGGCAACGAATCTTGTTTTACTCCTGATCTTTTCTGGCTGGATCACCCATGCCCGGATCGTGCGCCTGCAGGTCCAGTCATTGGTGCGATCCGAGTTCATCCTCGCCGCGCTGGCGATGGGGGCGGGCCGCTGGCACATCGCGATCCGGCATTTGCTGCCGAATCTCGCGCCGGTCATCGTCGTCGTGCTTTGCCAGCAGGCGGGGTCGATGCTGCTGTGGAGCGCATCGCTGACGTACCTGGGTATCGGGATGCCGGTCGGGACGATCACTCTTGGTGGGATCGTCCGCGAGGGGCAGGACCTGATCTACAACGCGTGGTGGGTGAGTGTGATGGGCGGTCTCGCGATCGCGCTTGCCGTTGCCGGGTTCAACCTGTTTGCCGATTGGGTGCAACGGCGGATCGATCCGACGTTGCGATAGAAGGAGTTCGACGTGTCGACTTTGGGGAATTCAACGTTCGGTCGCCGGAGCTTTGTTGCCGGCGCCGGATTGCTCGGGTTGTCGCTCGCCCGCGCCAGCGCGCAGGGGACGCCAATTGCTTCGCCGGCGCAGGCCGATCTTCCTGCCGAGCTGGTGATCGACCTCAACGGCCCACCGGATCATCTCGACCCGGCGCTGGCGTACTCTGTCCGCGACTGGTCGATTGTCCACGCCGTGTATGACGCGCTGATCGATTTCGATATCGACGGTACTCTCGTTCCGCTTGCAGCCGAGGAGTTCACAACCGACGATGCGACGACGTTCCACGTCAAGTTGCGAGAGGGAATGACATTCCATGATGGAACCCCTGTCACCTCGGCAGCCATCGGCCGGACTGTGAAGCATATACAGGAAACCGACTCGCAAATCAGCGATCTCTTCCGGGGTATCACCGAGGTGCGGGAGATCGATGACCTTCGCGCCGATATCGTCTGCGAGCAGCCTTCGGCCTGGCTTCCGGCGCAGATCGCGGTCTGGCTCGTTCTTTATCCGGAGAGCGCCACACCCGAATCGTTGGAGACCTCGCCGGTCGGTTCCGGACCGTACATGTTCGTTTCCCAGGATCCCGGGAATACTGTGGTCCTGGAGCGGAATCCTGACTACATGCCGAACAGTCCGAAGGGGCAGCCCCTGGCCCAGCGGGTGACCTACCGCTTCGTGCCGGAAGCCTCGACGCGGGTGGCCGATCTCACGACGGGCACCGCGCAGATCGTGTCGGCCATTCCGGGCGATCAGCTACAGGCGATCGAGGATGCGGGACTTTCGGTCGTGACGACGCCGATCCTCGGGACCACGTTTGTCCGGATCGTGACGGATGTTGCTCCCTTCGACGATGCGAGGGTGCGTCAGGCGCTCAATTACGGCGTCGATGTCCAGCAGATCGCCGATGCCATCGTCGGTCCGAATGCGAACAGGCTGGCGTCGTTCTTCCCGGACCCGCGTGGTCTCGGGTTCGACGAAAGTCTCGATCCCTTCCCCTACGATCCTGACCGCGCACGGGAGTTGCTGTCGGAAGCAGGGCTGGACGATGGTTTCTCCGCCGAGATCGAGGTCGTTGCGTCGTCGCGGACGGATGTCGTCGAGGCCATCGTGGCGCAGCTCGATCAGGTCGGTATTCACCTGACCATCGTCACCACCGAGCTGGCCGCGTTCAACCAGGGCTGGCCGGATTCGTCGGCGCCGGCGTTGCGCTACGCATCGTGGCGGCCGATGTACGATCCGCATTCGTTCCTTAGCCTCGTGGTGGATTCCGGAGGCTATCTGTCCCGTTTCGACAATGCCGATGCCGATGAATTGATTCGTGGGGCCGCGATCGAGCCCGATGATGCGGTGCGCGACGGTCTCTACCAGCAACTCGGTCGTCTGTTGTACGACGAACCGGCTGCGATCTACCTGTGGAACGCGACGGCGAACTATGGCGTCGCGGATGAGTTCGAGGACTGGACGCCGCGCGGCGATCAGTACATCGTGCCCACCGCCGTCCGCGGAGATGAATCATGAACAGCAATCAGATCGTTCTGAATCGCAGGGCGCTCCTCATCGCGAGCGGAGCGCTGGCCTTCGCGCGTCCGTGGTCGGCGGTCGTTGCACAGACGCCCGAGGCGGCGAGTGCATTGCTGGAGACGCTGACGATCGACATGCCGGGCGATCCCGACAGCATTGATCCGGCGATCGCGTATTCGTCCCGGGACTGGTCGATCGTTCACGCCATCTACGACGGACTCGTCGCGATCGGGGAGGACGGCACGATCCAGCCCCTCGCGGCGGAGACGTTCCAGACGGTCGATGATGTGACGTTTGAGGCGACGCTCCGTCCGGGGTTGACCTTCCATGATGGTTCGCCCGTGACATCGGATGCGGCGATCCGGGGCGTTGACCACCTCCAGGGAGGAGAATCCCTGGTGACCGACCTCTTCGGCGTGATCGATCGCGTCGAGCGGATCGACGATCTGTCCCTGCGAATCGTCTGCAGCGAACCCGCCGCCTGGCTTCCCGCCCAGCTCGCCGTGTGGCACATGTTGCTGCCCGAGGGTGCTGATGCGGATTCGATCGCGAACAAGCCCGTCGGAAACGGACCGTATCGATTCGTGAGCTGGGAGAAGGGCAGCAGTCTGGAGCTCGCCTGGTTCGCCGACTACCAGCCGGTTGCCGTCAAGGGCTTGCCGATCGCCGAGAGCGTCACGTACCGGTCGGTGCCGGAGGCTTCGACCCGGGTTGCGGATCTGATCAGCGGCGCCACGCAGATTGCTGCTTACATTCCGGTCGACCAGCTCGATGCCGCGAAATCCGGGGGCGCGGAAGTCGTGCTGTCGCCGATCGTCGGCTCCGGCTGGATCCGGATCGCGACGGATACGCCACCGTTCGATGATGTGCGGGTGCGTCAGGCGTTGAATTACGGTCTGGATGTCGACGCCATTGCCCAAGTCTTCATTTCCGAGGAGGCGCATCGGTTGGCGTCGTTGCATCCCGATGTCCGGTCGATGGGTTTCGATCCCGATCTGGCGCCATATGCCTACGATCCCGACAAGGCGAAAGAATTGTTGGACGAGGCGGGAGTCGGGGACGGTCTGGATGTGGTGCTTGAGATGACGACGTCCGTGCCACAGGCGCTGGCCGAGGCGATCACCGCGCAATGGGCAGAGATCGGTGTCCATGCGGAGATCAAGGCGTCGGAATACGCGGATTTCAACGCCAACTGGGCGGATGCCTCCGCGCCACCGTTGAAGCAAGCGACCTGGAGCCCGCTGTACGATCCGCACACGCTGCTCGACCTGGTGTTCTCTGGCACCGGTTATCTCTCACGGTACGACAATCCCGAGGTTACGGTGATGATTGCGGAGGCGGCGGTCGAGCCGGATCAGGAGAAACGAGCTGATATCTATCGGAAGCTCGCCGGGGTCATGCACGATGATGCGCCAGCGGTATTCCTCTGGAACCTCGTCGATAGCTACGGGGTCCAGCCCGAGGCGTCTGCCTGGCAACCTCGCGGGGATGAATATGTGTTGCCGCTGACCTAGCGACACATCCGGATTGCTTGGCCGACGTCTCTGCGGCATGTCTCGGGCACAGGACCCGAGACTACGGTGACGTGCGCTGACCCGCGAGCATTCATAGGTATGGGCATGTCTCAGGCACAGGACCCGAGACGACGATCTACATGCGCTGACCCGCGGTTGACCGTCGTGAAATCAGAAGACGAAACGTGCCGCGATGAGACCCAGCGCGAGGATGAAGAAGGGGATGCTGGCCAACAGCATGCTGTCCATCACGATCGCCAAACCGGCCCCGATGAGCAGGAGGACGATGAGGGCGATGACGTAGTTGCGCTGGAGGGGTGTGAACGGGATCGCGGAATCCGACATTGCCCAGGGATCGGGGGATGGCCGGACAGCGTTTCCGGCGAGCACTTGTCGTGATTGCCGGATTCTGTCCTTTTCCGCGGCGGTTCGTCGTTGCTGGCTCACAGGAATTCCTTACGTGAGGGCTAAATCGCCTGTTCCGGCTTATGCTCGTCCGTGCCGAGATGTGCAATATTCGTCCAGATGAGGACCACGACGATCTTGACGATACCTGCCCAGGTCATCAGGGCGCCTGCCAGAACCCAGGTCAGGCCGAGACCGAAGAGCTGGCTGCCGACGATCATCAGGATACCCAGGACGGTCATTGCCCAGGACAGGATGCGGAGATGTTTCATGGATGCGTCCTCAATGAGCCGATGGTGTACCGTGGCGTTTGCCACATTCATATCCTAGCCGGGACCGTGCCACCGTTCAATCGCGGTGTCGAGCTGGCTGGACTTCGGCCGTGACCAGGAGGCGATCCGCCTCCGGCTCGAAGGGGTCGAGATCGTAGCTTCCGTAGAAGACGGGATCGACGAATCCGGTCAACTCCAGCATCAGGGCCAGCTCCGAAGCGTGGATGTAGCGGAGCGGAAATGCGGTGCGTATCCGCGTCAGGTGGCCATCCGGAGAGGTCCGGTCGTACCAGAGGAGTGTGTCCATCACTTGCGGTTCGTCAGACGCTTTTCGATGCGACCACTTGTCGACCGTCGAGCCGTCCGCCAGTGTCCAGGAGCCTTCCAGATGCGGACCGTTGTACAGATGAGTGATCTGCTCCGGCGTCGGGTTCATCAGGTCGATGATGAGCTGTCCTTTCGGGTCGAGCGCCTGGTGGGCCGCCATCAGCGCCGCGCGTTGGTCGGCTGGGTTGGCGAGATGCATCAGGCTGTTGAGGGAGAAGATCACGAGCCCGAACGGTCCGCCGGGCACCTCGTTCATCGTCCGCATATCGGCCTCGACGAGATGGACGCGGTCTCCCAGACCATGCTCCGCGACCCGGCGCCCGGCACGATCGAGCATCGGGCGTGAGGTGTCGATTCCTGTGACGTGGAACCCGGCCTCGGCCAGCGGGAGCACGATGCGGCCCGAACCGCAGCCGACCTCGAGGATCGGGTCCCCCACGGCCTGCGCGAAGCTGGTCAGGATGTCGATATCGCCGTCGAACTCGTTGTGTTCAAGATCGTAGAGTTCGGCGATCTCGCGGTAGGGGTCGGTGGGAAGGGAAGGAGGCGTCGTCATAGTCATGACGGCAGTGTACTCCGTCCGGCCGCTATTTCGTCGCGTTTCGGTGTACCATTCTGTTCATGGCAAAGACACGCGCTGGATCAACCAAATCGTCACCGAACGGGAATCAGGTGGTGACGCAGAATCGCCGGGCATTCCACGAGTACTTCATCGAGGATCAGCTCGAAACCGGAATCGTCCTGAGCGGGACCGAGATCAAGTCGGTTCGGGAAGGCAAGGCGACGATCTCCGAGGCATACGTGCGCATCGACAATGGTGAATTGTGGCTGGTGGGCAGTCATATCACACCGTATTCGCATGGAAGCTACACCAACCACGACCCGGACAGACCCCGCAAGCTGTTGGCGCACAAACGCGAGATCGAGCATCTGCGGGAGGCGATCGAGCAGAAGGGGCTGACGATCGTGCCCTTGCGCATCAAGCTCGTTCGTGGCCGGGCAAAGGTCGATATCGGTGTGGCCCGGGGCAAGAAGCTCTATGACAAGCGACAGGCCTCTGCCGAGCGAGACGCCAAGCGCCAGATCGACCGCGCCATGCGGGAAGCCCGCCGATAACACTCGTCATTCTCAGTGGCGTGTCACGACAAAACTGTCAGACGCCTCGCCACACGCCCGTCATGTCGAGCGGAGTCGAGGCATCTCGGGGCCGCCCCCCGTCCGAGAGAGAAGCGGCCCCCAGCAGGGCCCCACGCCGGCCGAGGCGCGCGTCCGCCGCGATATGTGGATACGAGATCCCTCGGCATCCTTCACATGCGTTCAGGACTCGACCGCTTCGCGATCTCACGGGCTCGGGATGACGGAAGTGGATGACGCACACGGCGTGACACGCCACTGAGCGACGTCGAGGGATGGCGGCGAATTTGTGGGGGATAGGGATGTATCTCGTACATACGTTCGTATCGGGATTCCAAATCTGCTATACTTGCGGTGTCGCGAGGAAAGCACGCGACGACACAAGGGGATGTCCGGTTTCGACAGGGTCGAATGCCAGGCCATTGCACGTCGAGGTTGCCCGAGGCCTCGTAAAAACGGGCAAAACAATAGCTGACAACAACCAGCTTGCTTTCGCTGCCTAAGTCACAGACCTCTAGGTAGCGCGTCCGCTGATCTTCTCTCTGTCGGGATCAGGTTTGGGCGCCACCCAAGGCGGAGTGCGACGACCTAGTCCGCTGGTGCGCGGTCGTCCAAGACAGTCCAGCTCACCATACGGAGATCCTGTCGGTGGGAGGTCCGTATGGCACGCAAAACGCCGACTAAACGTGTAGTAGATGTCCGGTTGACGGTTCTGGACGGGGGTTCGATTCCCCCCATCTCCACCCCTTTTCGAGAAGCCCCTGTATTCGTTGACGAATACAGGGGCTTCTCTCTGTTTCTGGGAGCAATCGCTCCGACAGTTTGGCGTCGCGTGCTTAGATGGCAGTCCTTCTGCAACTTGCTGTAATCCACCTACGACATAACACCTGTCATTCCGAGCGCAGTCGAGGAATCGTTGCTCTCCCAAGCCGTCGTGTCAGGCTGGAGCAGAGATCCCTCGACACCGCGTCACTCGCTCCGCTCGCGACACGGGCTCGGGATGACAGGGAAAGAGGTGACTCGCTCACGCGGTTGGGGTGGCGGTGGATACCGAATCGGACATCTCGTTGTGGAATGCGTGATGCCGGTACGCACCTATGCTGATGAGCGTGTCCCGGACATCGCCCAGGGTTGCGAAGGCGGGAATAGCGAAGTAGACGGGGACGACGAGTTCGGGACGGTGCTCATACGTGTTCGTCCGTTCCGTGTCAGGTCGACGGTTCCGGGCGGAAGCGGTCTACGCTGTCTCATTGACTTATCGATACGCGATGAGACCATCGTCCAACTCGGCGAGGTCATCATCGTTGAATCCCGCCAGGGCCTGCTGAAGTGCAAAGGTCCCCTGGATCATCAGGATTCGCCCGGCGATCGCTTCATCGAGTCCCAGCTGTGCGACGATCCGCAACATTACGTCCATGCCGAATGTCGCCGCGAGCGAGGCAAGGTCTTCCGCCGGGTCACCGAGGTGGGACTCGTCCCAATCGACCACCCCGGTCAAGTGCGGGATATCCCTACTCTTGGTGAAGAGCATGTTGGCGCCGCCGAGATCGCCGTGGATCAGCCGTGCTGGCACCTTTGGCAGCTCTTCCATCAGGATGAGCTCCCGGTCAGCCCGAGCGCGACCTTCTTCGCTCATGAGCGGGAAGAGTTTCGTGCGGGTCTCGCTGGCGAACCTCCGCCAGCGCCCCTCGATTGGTCCCGGGATCCCGAGTTCTTTGGCCCGCAGGGTATCGATACCGTGCAAGGTGGTCAGGAATGCGGAAAGGTCGTGGGCGACCTGTTCGATTGCATCCTCGCGGACGATATCTTCTCTCCCGATGGGGTCGCCCGGCAATCGAGTCATGGTGACCGAGTTTGAAGAATCGTGAATGACTCGGGGGAGGCGTTCCTCGGGCATCAGCGTTGCGATGGCTCGCAGCGTTGCGACGCGGTCCGGAATCCGGGCTGCCGCCGCAGGTGTCCGTGCCGTGGCGATGACGCGATCTGACTCGATGGTCACATCGAAGAATTGTCCGCTCATCGTTGTCTCACTCACGTCGTTAACCCCCGCGTCAGTATGTGAGACCGATAATGATGCTGAGCGCGATGATCCCAAGCACCGCGAACGCGAACGACGCCACAATCCGGTCGCCAGTCTTCCGCATGAACTGGAACACCATGGTGACGCGGAGGATCGGCAACGCGATGAAGATGCTCATGCCCGCCACGATCAGGTATCGTCCGTCGTTGGAGGTTATGGGAGAGAGATCCAGTCCCTCCATCAGGACACCTGCGGCGATGACGATGGTTGATACAAGGGCTCCGCGCGAGAGCACGCGGGCAACGGTGGTTTCGATGGCTGGTTGATCCATCATCTCAGAGTGACCCCAGGAGATCGATACCGATCGTTCGGGCGAACATCTGGATCGCCAGCGCCGTCAGGATCACGGCAAAGATGAGGCGCATCTGATTACCGGGAATCCGGAGCAGCAAGTGAGACCCGATGAATGTGCCCAGCACCGAGCCGAGGACCACTGGCCCCGCGACTTCCGGCACGATATCGCCGTGCAGCAGGTAGGCGACGGCGCTGGCCGCTCCGGTGACGCCGATCATGAAGTTCGACGTCGCCGATGACACCTTGAGGGGGAGCTTCAATGCGGTGTCCATCGCCGGGATCTTGAGCACACCGCTGCCGATGCCGAGCATCGCCGACAGCACGCCCGCGCCATACATGAAGCTCAGTTCCCCCGGGAGATTGGATATCCGGTATGCGGTGACTTGCCTGTTCGCCGGATTGCGATACATCGCTACATCATTGCCAAGCAGTCTGGTCGCCAATGAGGGATCTGAAGGAGCGGAGATGTCCGGGTCTTCAAGCTGGACCGATCGCTTTCGCAGCATCTGGTAGGCCGACAGCGTCATCACAATGCCGAAAAGTCCGTACAGAAGGGAAACCGGCGCGAATGGCGCGAGCAGGACACCTGTGACGGCACCGATCGTGGTTGCGGATTCCAGAACCGTCGCAAGCCGTACGTTCGTGATCCGGTGACGCAGGAACTGGGGAGCGCCGCTGCACGAACAGGCAATTACCGAGACGAGGCTGGCACCGATGGCCGTTTTGAGCTCGATGTCACCGAAAGACACCAAAAGGGGGACGACGAAGATTCCGCCGGCCATTCCCAACATGGAGCCCAACGCAGTCGAGCCAAGTCCGATCAACAGGAGCCAAAAGATTGATCCCGAGGCGAGCATTTATTAGGTCCTTTTGCGAGACAGTCGTGTCTGGAAACGCACCATATCTCCCCGGTACGTCAGCAACTCGTAGGTGATCGGGCGATTGGTGGTTGTGAATATCGACCGCTCGACCTTCATCACGGGAAATCCGGTCGTGACGGCCAGATGACTCGCCGCATCGGCATCGGCACCGGTTGCTTCAATCCCGTATTGGGCCTCGATCAAGGGAATACCGAGATGATCCTCCAACAAGGCCAGGAGCGGGATCTGCTCCAGGTCCGCCGTTTGCAGGCGGGCTCCGATGTCGTGAGGCAGGAAGGTTTGATCGAGGGACACTGGCATCCCGTCGGCGAGGCGTAAACGACGGATGGATGTGACTGTCGAGCCAGGAGCCTGGTTGAGCGCGGTCGATATGCGTTGGTCCGGAACGATAACGCTGTGGTCGATGAGACGCGATGTCGCGTTCCGCTTCCCGGCAGTCGTCATTTCGACGAACCCGGTCAGCCGCGAAAGATCGTGGAGGAGGGGAGGCGCACTCGCGAACGTCCCTTTTCCACGACGGATCGTTATCAGGTTTTGCCGCGCGAGATTGTCGATGGCTTTCCGGATCGTGATGCGACTGACCTGATAGTGGTCCATCAGCTCCGCCTCGGGCGGTAACTGGTCGCCGGGATTCCATTCCCGCGCCTCAAGGCGGGCTCTGAGGTCGGCTTCGATCCGGGCATACAGCGGTAGGGGAGAGGCGTCAGACGTGTTCATGGTTGTCATTATATCGTTATGACGTCATGATGTCTATGAGAGCCAAATCTCCAATTCCGGGCCAATCGGGTGGCGAGACCCCTAATCGCCGCTGTAGCGAACGAGCTCCGGCACTCGGTTGGCCAGCACGAGCATGGTAATGAGCAGCAACGTGCCGCAGATCGTTGCGGTGGTCCCGACCCCGATCTCCTGAGCAACGACACCGAGCCCCAGGGAGGCGATCGGCATCGAGCCGATGGCCAGTTCCTGGATACCAAGCGCTCGCCCTTGCATCGATGGCTCGGTCGTCATCAGCATGAGTGTCGTTTGCAGCACCCCGAAAGCCGCGCTGGCGAGACCGATGCACGCCATCAGGATGAACGACGTCATCACCGACTGCGACATCCCGAACAGGGCCCACAGTCCACCCCACGTCGCCGTTCCGAAGAGGAACAGTCCTCCCTTGAACCGGAAGTCGCCGAGAGATGCGATCGCGATCGAGCCGACAAGTCCACCAATTCCGGCGCACATCAGGAGCCACCCCAGTCCGGCGGCGTCGAGGTCGAGGACATCCTTGGCGAAAACCGGCATGAACGACTGGTAGATCGGCCAGATCAGGATATTCGCGGCAAGCGTCACGAGTAGCACGGTTGCGGTGAGTCGGTTGGAAAAGACCGCGCGCAGGCCTCCCCGTACCATCTGGACGACCGGTTCGTGATGTACTCTTGCGGTGTCGCGGATGCTCCGGAGCGGCCACAGCAGCGCAATGGAGATGGCGAACCACGCGGCGGAGATCCACAAGGCAATCGGCGCGCCCAGCGCGCTGATCATCGCGCCACCGAGGGCCGGGCCGATCACCTGCGTCATGTTCATCGCCATCGAGTTCAGCGCGTTGGCATTGCTGATGTTCTTGCGACCGACGAGCTCCAGCACAAGCGACATCCGGGCCGGCTGGGACGGGGACTGGGCGAGACCGATCGCGAGACCGCCGGTCACCAGCACCCAGTACGGTGCGTGACCGAGCGACGCCATCGAGGCAACCAGGACCACGACGACGAGGGCCCAAAGGCAGGCGACGATGAGCATCCGCACACGGTCGTACCGATCCGCGATGGCGCCGGAAACCGGTCCCAGCAGCAACGGCGCCAGCCGGATTGCGGTGAACAGACCAAGCAGGAATTCGGAGCCGGTGGAGTCGAAGACCATCCAGCCGAGAATCAGCGTTTGCGTCCACGCACCGCCGAAGAAAAACAGATTCGAGAGCCAGAGGAAGCGAAAGCCAGGGCTGACGCGTAGCGATTCCGCCGCCCGCAGGAGTCCGGTGGTTGATTTTGCCGGGGCTTGCTCGATGTCCATTGATGGCTCAACTGGCGACAATTCTGAACTCCTGGATGGTCCGGGGGGCGCATTCGTCTCGCACCGTCGCGCCCCTGAATGGTCGCCAGGGATGACGATCGTGTCCCGATCGCAAATCAACGTCCGGATGCGGCGTCCCGGACGGCATTGATCCGGATTGGGTCGAGAATCCGGATCCCTCGGCCGGGCCTCAGCGAACGACGGCGTCTGCGAGCAGGTTCACCATATCGTGAAACTCGTGTTTGCGGGCAAGTTGGAACGGTGTCAGCCCCTCGGCGTCCGCCAGATTCGGATTGGCTCCGGCGTCGAGAAGCATTCGCGCGATGTCGACGAATCGCTCGCTGCCATCGCCCAGGATGATCGACTCGATCAACGGTGTCCATCCGTATTTGTTGACATGATCGACGTTCAGCCCGGCTTCGAGCAGCATCCGGACGGACTCGACGTGACCCCGGCCGGACGCCGCGACCAAGGCCGAACCGCCATTCCGATTCGTGCTCTCGAGATCGGCGTCGTGCTCCAGGCAGGCTGCCAGAATCCCGTCGTAGCCGCGGGCCGCGGCAAGCAGAAATGGTGTGTCCTGGATGTCGTCCGCGGCGTTGACATCCGCTCCTGCATCGATCAACGCGAGGGCGATGGTTTCTTCCCCCGCCTGCGTGGCGGCGAGGAGCGCGGTTCTCCCCTTGTCGTCACGGAATTCGAGATCGACACCCGCGGCGAGAAGATCGTTCACCCGGATGATGTCGTTGTTGATCACCGCGTCGATGAGTGGGACGTTCATATCGTCTCCTTGTCCTGAATGCATGCGCACGTATCGGCGAGCGGGCGATGGTCCCCGGTTGCGACCGGCTGATTCCGGCGCGATACTGGGACATCACGAACGCTTCGCTGTGTCCTGTCCGGGACCAGCATAAAGGACAATGACGATGAACCGGCAAGATGTCTTGGATGAATTGGAAGCGATTGTCGGCGCGTCGGGTATTCGCCACCGGCCAGTCGACTTGCTTGTGTACGAATACGACGGCTCCGTCGATGGCGCGGTCGATACGGCCTCCCCGATGGCCGTCGTGCTGCCGACCTCTGCGGCGCAGGTTTCCGCGGTCGTCCGGGTCGCGCGTCGCGCCGAACTGCCCGTGGTCGCACGAGGGGCGGGCACCGGGCTCTCCGGTGGCGCAGTTGCCCAGACCGGCGGCATTATCATCGCGCTGACGCGGATGGAGCGGGTGCTCGACATCAACCCGTTCGACAGGACGGCGCTGGTCGAGCCCGGCGTGATCAATCTGGAGCTTTCGCAGCTGACGGAGCAACGCGGCTATTTCTTCGCGCCCGATCCGTCCAGCCAGAAGGCCTGCACCATTGGGGGGAACGTCGCGGAGAACTCCGGTGGACCGCATTGCCTGAAGTACGGCGTAACGACCAACCACATCCTCGGACTGGAAGTCGTTCTCGCCGATGGCGAGATCATCTGGCTCGATAGTGCGCGGGACGGGTACGGTGGGCTCGATCTCACCGCCGCGGTCGTCGGATCGGAAGGGATGTTCGGCATCGTCACGAAGGTTCTCGTGAAGCTGACGCCCTCGCCAGACGCGATCAACGTCATGCTTGCGGCGTTTGGCTCGATGGAAGACGCGGCGACCTGCGTCACGAACATCATCGCCGAGGGGAACCTGCCGGCATCGCTGGAGATGATGGATAACCTGACGATCCAGGCGGTCGAACCCGCCTACCACGCGGGATATCCGATGGATGCCGCCGGGGTGCTTCTCATCGAGATGGATGGACATCCACTGGATGTCGAAGAGTCGTCAGTCGACATCGAACGCATTTGCCAGCAGGCTGGCGCGACATCCTTTCGCAAGGCCACGGACGCCGTCCAGCGCGATCTCCTGTGGAAGGGACGGAAGATGGCCCTCGCCTCGATGGGTCGTCTCGCGCCGAACTATTACCTGCACGATACCGTCGTCCCGCGGACGAAGCTCACCCAGACGTTGTCGGCGGTGGAAGACATCTCCCGCGATGCCGGTCTGCCGATCGCGAATGTCTTCCATGCAGGGGATGGCAACCTGCATCCCCTGATGCTGTTCGATCGCCGGGAGAAGGGGATGGTCGAGCGGGTGTTGGAGGCGAGTCACAATCTCATTCACACCTGCGTCGATCTGGGGGGTACGCTTTCCGGCGAGCACGGGATCGGGACCGAGAAACGTGATTTCATGACGCTGGTCTACGACGAAAACGATCTCCGGGCGATGGCCGGACTGAAGCAGGCATTCGACGCCGACCAGATGTTCAATCCGCAGAAAGTCTTGCCGAAGGGCACGATGTGTGGCGAAGTCCGCGATCTGCATATGCAACACATGGCGCAGAAACACGGCATCGTGCCGATGTAGGGGAGGGTACGTATGCAGCAGGAGACATATGCGCTCCCCCAGGGGCTGACGTTCAGCGATATCGCGCGACCGGAATCGATTCAGGAGATTGCGGATATCCTCCGGATGGCCGGCGAACGCAACGTGCCGGTCGTCCCGATCGGTGGCGGAACGGCGCTTTCTGTGGGGAATCCGGTTTCGGGCGAATTTCTCGGTATCGACTTGCGCAATATCAGTGGTGTGCGGTCGTACGAGCCGGCCGACCTGACCGCGTCGTTCCATGCCGGGACGACGCTGGCCGACGTCCACGCCGTCCTTGCCGAGCAGGGGCAGGAGCTCCCTCTCGATATGCCCCGCATGGAGCAGGCGACGATCGGCGGGTTGGTCGCGACCGGCTTTTCCGGGCCGCGTCGACTTGGTTCCGGCACGTTGAAGGACCTGTTGATCGGCTGTGCCTATGTCCGGGGCGACGGTCTGGTTGCCAAGGCCGGCGGGATGCTCGTGAAGAACGTGAGCGGTTTCGAGATCCCACGCTTGCTGCACGGCTCGTGGGGGTCGTTGGCCGTGTTGACATCGGTCAACCTCAAGATCGTGCCGAAGCCGAAAGCCGACTTCACGTTCTCCCGGACGTATGATTCGCTCGCGGATGCGTTGGCAGGGCAGAAAATCCTGCTGGAGCGTCACCCGCTCATTCACGCGTCGGTGATCGAATGGCTGGATGATGCCTGGACGTTGCACGCGCGATTGTTGGGGCGCGAAGTGGCATTGCGAGCGCAGGTTGCCTCGATCGAGGATGATCTCGGCTCCGGCACCGCCCTGATCGAGGACGATCGATTCTGGCGAGCCTACAACGAGCGGTGGTCGCCGGCCGACGATGGGGTCCGGGTCGTGATCGGCGCGCGACCGCATCGCGTTCCCGATATCGCTGTGGACATCGCATCCTGGCCGGGAGTGACCTCGATGGCGGCGTCCGCCCCGACCGGCGGTATTCGCTTCGTCCTGAATCCTGATTTGATTCCTGCCAGCGAGCTTTCCAATCGGCTCGATGCCCTGGACGGCGCAACGTGGGTGCTGGAGTCGGCGCCTGCATCATGGCGCGGCGGTCTTCCGGCGTGGAGCGACCCCGGTGCGTCGATTTCAATCATGCAGTCGATCAAGAAGCAATTCGATCCGGCAGGTATCCTGAACCGCGGTCGCCTCGTCATCTGAGAATCGGTGAGAATATGGCCATATCCCTGACAGAAGAACTCAAAAAACCCGTCCCGTTTTCCGGGCACGATGTACCGGACGACGACCTGTTACGGGACTGCGTCCATTGTGGCATGTGCCTGCCGACGTGCCCGACGTACCGGATGACCGGGCAGGAGGCGTCCTCGCCCCGGGGTCGGCTGTGGCTGATGAAGTCCGTGGCGGATGGGCGCCTGAGCCTGCTCGATCCGGAGTTCGACGAGCAGATGTACCAGTGCCTGAACTGCCGTGCCTGCGAGGCGGTTTGCCCTTCGGGCGTGCAATACGGGCCACTGGTCGAAGCGTCCCGCGCGCAACTCGAGCAGCATCGTCCACGGCCGTTGTGGCAACGGCTGACGCGGGAGGTCGCGCTGGCCTGGCCGTTCCAGGATGTGAAGCGCATGCGCGCCGGGGCAACCTTCCTCCGGCTGTACCAGAAGAGCGGCGTTTCATCCGTGCTGCGGAAGACGGGCGTTCTGCGTATGCTGCGGCTCGAGAATCTCGAGCGCATGGTGCCGCCGATCGACGAAGCGCCGATGGTGCCTGGCAAGGAGACCTGGCGGCCGGGCAACGCGACGCGGGGTGAGGCGCATGTCTTCAGCGGATGCGTTATGAGCAGCGTCTTCCCGGGTGTGAACAGGGCGACGGGTCGTGTGCTCGCGCATAACGGGTACGACACCGATGTTCCCGCCGGACAACAGTGTTGCGGGGCGCTGTTCTCTCATACGGGGAGCCTCGACGACGCCCGGAAGCTGGCGCGGACCAATATCGATGCATTCGAAAAGGCGGGGAGCGGACCGATCGTCGTGAACGCCGCCGGATGCGGCTCGGCGCTCAAGGAATACGGTCACCTGTTGAAGGACGATCCGGAATACGCGCAACGGGCGCGAGAATTCAGCGCGCGGGTGAAGGACGTGAGCGAGATCCTGGCGGACGGCGGGTTCGAAACCCCGACGCACGAAGTTCCCGGCTCGGTCACGTATCAGGAACCGTGTCACCTGGCGCACGCCCAGCGGATCACCGCTGCTCCGCGGACGCTTTTGGCATCTGTGCCGGGACTGAAGCTGGTGGAGATGAAGGAATCGTCTCTTTGCTGTGGCAGCGCCGGCATTTACAACATCATCCGCCGGGAGATGGCCGACGATCTTGGCGATCGCAAGGCGGCGAATATCGCGGATACGCATGCCGATCAGGTCGTGACGGCGAACCCGGGGTGCCACATGCAGCTTAGGACGTCCCTGATCCGGAACGGCGAGGAGATGCCGGTTCGTCATATCGTCGAGATTCTTGACGAGGCGTATGGCGGCAAGCGCACCGCCGACCGGGGCGAGTGGGCGGTCGATCGACCACAGGCATAGGGAGAGACAGGGCACGACCTGGCAGTTGGCCCTACAGCGCATTGCAGGAAGGTTGGCGTGGTCACCGGATGATCGACGTCAACTTTCCTGCTGATTTTAGAGCGGTTTGCAGGAAGGTTGCGAGGCTCACCAATCAGGGTGTAGGGGCGGGCGGTCCGAAGGAGGTGGGGTCAGGTCGCGTCAGCGGCCGAAAAGCGAACGCGGCCCCGTTGCCGCCCATCGACTCCCGCAGGGAGTCGATCACCAGGTGACCAGGTCAACCATTGTGCAATTCGCTTTAAACTGCTTCCCCGTCGTTCGCGATCGGGAAACGCATCAGGGCAGAGGTGCCATCGGCCATCGAGGTGATCGTGAAGGTGCCCTTGAGGTCGGAGGTCACCAGGCCGTTCGTGATTCGCATACCGAGCCCTTCGCTGGTCGCCGGGTCGAAATTCTCCGGCACCTTTTGACCGTCGTTGAATACCTCGACGTTGGCCATGCCATCTTCTTCCCAGGCGCGGATCCGGATATAGCCGTGGTCGCGATTTTCGAAACCATGACTGATCGCGTTCGCGGCGAGCTCGTTGATCAGCAGGGACATGATCGTCGCCTGCCGCGAGGGCACCATCAACGTCGTCGGTGGAATGTCGAATCTTACCTGCAATCCCGGTGGAATCAGCGTACTGTGCGCGTCTTCGGCGACCATCCGGGCGATGACATCGACCGTCGTCCCCGCGAGCCTGCGCTCGTCGCTGAGCAGGTCGTGAACCGCCGCGATCGACTGGATGCGGCTGATCGCTTCCCGGATCTGAACGGCCCACGGCTCATGCTCGTTCCGGCGGAGCTGGAGCGAGAGGAGCGCGGCGACGGTCTGAAGGTTGTTCCTCACCCGATGATGCATCTCCTGCACCAGCGTCTGCTGGGTTTTCAGGCTCATCATCGCATCTTCATAGAGCTGGGCATTCTCGATCGCCATCGCGGCGGAATCGGCGAACGATTGCAGCATCGCCAGCGTATCCTCGCCGAGATTGTCGTCCTGCAACCGGAAACACAATGCGCCAACGGTGTCCCGAGCGGAGAGCAGCGGCAGGCAAAACAGGATCGCCGGCCCATCGGTGTAGGAGAGGAGCTTCCGGCGAGCGGTTCCCGTTTTCAACACATCGTCGACGACAGCGTTTCGGTCCTCGATGTTGACGTGATTGCGGAACGTGCCGACTCGGGACTGCACCATCGCTTCCGGCTCGCCCTGCCCCTGGGTTTGGTCCAGTCGGAAGATGGCCGCAGCCTCGGCGTGGACGAGCTCCACCGCCTGTTCCGCGATCAGCCGAAGCACGCCATCGAGACTGAGGGTCGACGCGAGCGAGCGCGTGACCCTCTGCAACGTGCCGAGCTCGGCGATCTTCTGCCGGAGACGCTCGTCGGTGTTGCTGTGGCGACGCGCGTTCTCGATGGTGATCGCCAGCTCGCCCGCGACGGTGCGAAGAAACTCCAGTTCATCCTGGTCGAAATCGCGTTGCTCGACGGAGTGGATGTTGAGGACGCCGACAAGCCGGTTTTGCCCCTGGATGAGCATGGGCACCGATACCTGCGAGCGGTACTTTTCGTCTCCGACCCCGGGATGCGCGAAGTAGCTTTCGTGCGCCTGGGCATCCGGCGCGGCGATCAGCCTGCCTTCGAGCGCCGCGCGGCCGATGATGCCGGTGCCGAGGCGAATGGTGACGTTGCCGACCGCGCCCGGCTCCATGCCCACCGCCGCCTGGAGCGACAGCAGGCCGGTCGATTCGTCGTAGAGGAAGATGGCGCTGGCATCGCTACGGGTCGTGTTCACGACGACGTGCGCGATCGTGTCCAGCATTTCGGATAGCTCGAAGTTCGACGTCGCGGCCCGGTTGATCCGGTGCAATGCCTCCAGACGCGCGTGCTGGGTGTCCGGGAAAGTCTCGTCCCGAAGCTCCATCATCTCGTGATTCGCGGGCCACGCGCCGTTATGCCCGCGCGAAACCGCCGCCAGCGCGACACCTGCGGCTCCGGAGATGTCCACGGTTGTCTTGTGAGAGGCGATGCGGCCGGCGACATCGGTCAAGGCTGAGGAGGCGGCAGAGAGCGCGTCCTCCAGCGTGATTCCCGCGGCGCCGGTTGCTTCCCCGAATTCCCGGAAGGCGCGGGTGAGCTCTTCACGTCCCGGAATCCGGGTCGATTGTGATAGTTCGAAGACGGATTGGGCTCGGATGAGCAGGCGTTTGGAGAGGCTTGTCAGGGCGACGTTGCCGGGCATGGCTGGCTCCTCGGCAAGTCCGGCGAGATTGTCTCTCGCCGGACTTGCGGTTGTTTCAGGGATCGGAGGCGCCAACGGGGTGCAATGGATGGCTACATATGCGCGTCGAACCATCCCACCAGGTGATGCAGGCGGGCGAGACGACGGCTGGGGGTACCCGATCGGCTGAGATCATGGCTCTCGTCCGGCACGCGAACGAAAAGCACCTCTCGTCCAAGATACTTCAGTGCGACAAACATCTGCTCCGCCTGCTCGATCGGGCAGCGGAGATCCTGCTCGCTGTGAATGATCAGCAGCGGCGTCGTGATCTTGTCGACGTAGGAGATGGGGCTGTACTTGAGCAGCAGCTCGGCGTCCGCCCACGGCACGCCGCCGAACTCGTGTTCGCCGAAGTTGAAGCCGATGTCGCTCGTCCCGAAGAACGAGTAGAAGTTGGAAACGCAGCGCTGGGTGACGGCAGCCTTGAAGCGGTCGTCGTGGGAAACGATCCAGTTCGTCAGGTAGCCGCCGTAGGAGCCACCGGTAACACCGACCCGGTCCGCGTCGATCCAGTCATGTTCGCGAATCGCGGTTTCCAGCGTCGCGATCACGTCCGGCATGTCGCTCTCTCCCCAGCGGGCCCGGGTGCAGGTGGTGAAATTCTCGCCGTATCCGGCCGAGCCCCGCGGATTGCAGAAGATCACTGCGTAGCCGCGTGCGGCCATGAGCTGCATCTCGTGGAACATCGCGTAGCCGTACATGCCGTGCGGTCCACCGTGGATCTGGACGATGGCTGGCGATTTCGCGGAACCATCATCCGGTCGATTCACTGGCGGCAGCAGCCAGCCCTGGATTCCCCAGCCGTCCGGCGCTGTGACGTCGAGGTCAATCGCCTCGCTGAGGACGATCTCGTCGAGCAGCTCGCGGTTCACATCGCTCGTGCGCTCTTCGTTGCTGCCGTCGCGGTCGCTTCGGAAGAGATCGAATGGCTCGTGAATCGTGCCGGAAACGTAGACGAGCGCCTTCGCCGTGGCCGTGAAGCCGCTGATCCGACGCTTGCCGGTCGTCAGCGCCTGCACCTCGTCCGTCGCCAGATCGAGCTGGAAGATTTGCGTTTCACCACGTTGAGAGGCGAGGAAGGTCACGGTCGTGTCGTCCAGCCAGACGGGTCGCGAATCCGATCCGGCATGGACGTCGCTCATGCCGAAGTCCCCGACGCTGGTATCCCAGGCATCGGTGTGGCTGGTGGCGTCGCCGCCCCCGGCCGAGACCGTCCAGAGCCGTTTGTTGACAGGGCCGGCTTTCGCGCCGAGATTACCGACGAAGGCGAGGCGGGAGCCGTCCGGCGCCCAGGAGGGGTCGGCGAATGACGCATCGTCCGGCGCCAGCGCCGTCACCTCGCCGCCCGTGGCCGGCACCGAGAGGATCGTGGTTGCCATCAGGGTCTTGCGATCGTCCCGGCGATTGCCGACGAAGGCGATGGAGTTGCCGGCGGGGGACCATTGGGGATCGCGATCGAAAACGTCGCCGTGCGTGAGCTGGGTAGCCTCGCCGGATGCGAGATCGACCTTCCAAATGTGCGAATAGCGCTCGCGCCACCCCTGGCCGTCGAAGCGGTAGCTCAGGTCGCGGATGATGCGCTCGTCCGCAACATCGCCCTTGGTCGTCGGGGCCTCGAATCCGTCCTCACCGGTGACGTCATCGGACGCGACGAAGGCGATCTCGCGGCCGTCGGGCGACCAGGAGATCGAGCCAGCGCCGTTCGGGTGATTACTCGCCTGTCGTGCTTCGCCACCGTCGATCTTGATCGTCCAGATCTGGGGTTTGTTCGATCCGGACGCCTGTTCCTTCCTATCCGCCTTTTTCCTCTTGTCGTCCTTGTTCTCACCATCGTGCTTCTTCGGCAAAGCGAGCATCGGCTCCCGATTGGAGACGAAAGCGATCGTCGTGCCGTCGGGTGACCAGCGAGGGGAGGAGTCCTTCGATGTTCCGGCCGTCAACTGGCGAGCGTTGGAGCCGTCCTCGTTGCCGATCCAGATCGCGCCGGCGTACGTATCGCCCTCATCGTCGATCGTCGTGACGGTCCAGGCGACCAGGGAGCCGTTCGGTTGTGCTTGAGGATCGGAAACGAGCTTGATGCGTTTGAGATCGTCCGCGGTAATGGGGCGTTTTCCTGAAGCATTGGGCATCTGACGTAATCCTTGCATTGAGGCGTCGGTTCGATTGTGGCGCCTGTGATCGTCGCTTCGCTGGAGGCAGGATACCGGAGGCTGGCGGTCGCCTCAACAGGTAGGGTGGGGATCGGGGCTATACTTTCCGGACGTGCCTTCGTTTGGCGCGGACGATTTTACGCCCGACCTCCTGCCGTCACACCATGCAGAATGGTCCAGCGAGCGTGCTTCTCTTGTGAGACCGTATCCTCTCGATCCCGGTTCCGGGGATCCTGACACCCAACAGAATCGACGTGCCGGGCAGGTGTCCTCACCGCAAGGCCTGAGCGCCCGGCTGGCGCAGATGGCGGCGGACGGGATCTTCGTGCTGCTCGACTTGCGTTTTCGGCGTCCCGACCTGACGCACCTTCTCGGTGCGTTCCTGCTCCTGGTGCTCGGCCTTTCAATGATCACGACCTCGGCGCTGACCGATCGTTACCTGCACCGGGGCGTGGAGTCCGGGTCGGAGCGCCCGTACGTGGTCCAGCCGTCGGGGCGCGAGTTGTCGACCAACGTCGATATGCGCGTTTTTACCTCGACCGATGTGCGCGGCGTTGCCGCCACGTTGGCCGATGCCGGTTTCGGGTACGTGCGCCAAAAGGTATCGTGGGCGGAGGTCGAGTCGGTTCAGGGCCAGTACGACTGGTCGAGCTACGATCCGATCATCGATGCGCTGAGCCAGGAAGGGATCGATGTGATCCTGGTGATCGTCGACGCTCCGGCCTGGTCCGTCGCGGGCGAGACCGTTGCGAGCGATGTCCGGCCCCCTGCCGATCCCGCGATGCTGCAGGATTTCGCTCACGAGCTGACAAGCCATTTTGGCGCCAAGGTTCCGTTCCTCCAGGTTTGGGACCGGCCGAATCTGGCGAGTCGCTGGGGTGGCAAGCCGGCGACCGGCGTGACGTTCGCGCCCTATCTTGAAGCGGCGTTCTACGGAGCGCGGTCGGGAAACCCGGAAGTCCAGATCATCACGCCGGAACTTGCCCGGCGTCCGGATGTTCCCGAGGGGCTGAGCGACCTGGCGTTCCTCGACAGCCTCTACGATGCACAGGCGACCAGCTTCTTCGATGTCGTGGGGATCTCGCTCTCCGGTGGCCAGTATTCTCCGGACGACCGGCGTGTGAATGTCGATCGCGTCAATTTCTCCCGGGCGATCCTGTTTCGCGAGCTCATGCTGCGCCATGGCGACGGTGCGACACCGATCTGGGCGACAACCTATGGTTGGGCAGCCAGCGACAAGATCACGCGGGAAGAACAGGCCGAGTATGTGGTGCGCGGGTTGGAACGCGCGTGGTCGGAGTGGCCCTGGATGGGGTTGATGACCCAGTGGCAATTTGCGACAGAGCCGGGCGATCCCCAATCCGTCTATGCAATCGCGCCGGATGGGTCGTCCACGCCACTGTATCGCCGTCTCACTGACCTGGCCCTGCGGCACCGGTCGGATCTCGCGAATACGGGATTTGCGCCGATGGACGCGGATGCGATCTCCTACCAAGGGAATTGGGACGACCAGCATCTGGAGGGACGAACCTTCCGTACGACGAACCAGGTGGGTTCCAGCGCGACTGTCACGTTCCGGGGGACCGGACTGATCGCGTTCCTGCGTTCTGGGCCGCAGTCCGGGGAATTCGAGCTGGTGCTGGATGGCGAAGTCTTGCCGGGAGGGGAGGGCGACAACGGGGACCTGTGGAGCTTCTATGCCTACCGCACGGACGATCTGCCGCGCCGGTTGATCGATGGACTGAGTGATACCGAGCACACCTTGAGGATCACCCTCAAATCTCCCGGTGAACTGACGCTGGGCGGCCTAGTCGTCGAGCGGGAGCCGCCGTTCGTCTGGCCAGTGATCCTGCTCACGGTGAGCTCGATGATCTTGTTGTTTCTCGGTCTCCGGTCCCTGATCTACCTTGTGGCGATTCGATCCGGTCACCTTCGGCGGCGAAACGACGCTTCCGACCCGATATTGCCTGCACTTCCAGGATGGAAACCCGGGAGACGGCTCGCATGATGCCCGATCGCGTGGCCGATATCCGGCTTCGGTACGGTGTGAATCTCTTCGGGTTCGCGCTGCTCGTGATGCTCGGTCTCGTTGTAGATGCCGGGCTGGCCCGCTATGCCGTCGCGGCCGTCCCGATCGTGGTGATTGCGGTCGGCGTGTCGGCGATCGCCCCCGGCGCAGGCGTGGCTGGCGTACTGGCCGCCGCGCCGACGATGTATGAGCTGCACCCTGTTCCCTGGCGGCAAGCGTCGCTGGTGGAACTTGCCATTCTCGCACTGACCGCCGGCATCGGTCTCCGGCTATGCTGGAGCCTCGTTCACCGGGATTTTGCGCCGTGGCGTGCGTTGGTGACGCCGGTACAGGTTGTCCTGCCTGTCGTCCTGATTGTGCTGGCGGCGATTGTGGCCGCGATCATGGTGGCCGATCCATCGCGGCGGGCGGTCAGTCTGCGCGAGGTGCGGACGGTCATCATCGAGCCGATCATGTTCCTCGCTGCTGCCCGGATCGCATTTCGCAATCCTGTCCACCGGACGTTCGCTGCGGCGAGTTTCGTCGGCATCGGTGCGGCCGTGGCGATACTGGCGGTGCTCCAGGTCGTGCTCGATAGCGGGGGCGTGCGCGCCGGCGACATTCTCCGGGCCACGGGACCATATCCGCACCCGAACAACCTCTCGTTTTTCCTGGAGCGGACCTTCCTGCTGAGCGTCGGGTTCGCGATCGCTCGTCCCCGGTGGTGGGGCATCTGGGTGCTGGTGGCCGTGCAACTCGCCGGGCTCGGCCTGACGTGGTCTCGTGGGGCCTGGCTGGCCGCCGCATTCGGCGTGGGCGTTCTCTTCCTGATTCGCGGAATGTACCGCTGGCTTGCCGGACTCGGTCTCGCCGGGATCCTGGCGATTGTCGCCGCATTCATCATCGCTCCGGATCGGATCGTCGACGCCGGAGGGTCCGGAGTCGAGCCGACCCGGTTCACGATCTGGCGCGCATCGATGCGTATGGTTCGGGATCACCCCGTGTTCGGGGTCGGCCCTGACCAGTTCCTGTATCAATACTGGCGCCGGTACGTGGAGCCGCGGGGGTGGCCGGAGCGATACACGTCGCATCCACACAACCTGATTCTCGATATCTGGCTGCGTCTCGGGGTTCTCGGACTGGTTGCATTCGGGACGTTGCTATCCGGTGTCATTTGGCGCTTGCGAACGACCTGGAAGTCCATTCGCGCCGATCTTTGGGCTCCGGGCGCGATCGCCGCCCTGGCGGCCGGGCTTCTGCATGGGTTCGTCGACAACGGGTTCTTCCTGCCGGATCTCGCGACCATGACGTGGTTTTTTCTCGCGATCCTTCTATCCGCGCCAGCGCTGAGTATTCCCGAAAGTAACCCTCAATGAAACGTCTCTCGCAGTCCGTACAGGTGTCTCGTACCATCCCCCGCGACATGATCGGGATCGGGATCCTGGTCCTGATGCTGGCGTTCCTGTCGATGCCTCCTGCCAATATCTGGACGATGGGGCTGATTGCGCTTGGGGTCGTTCTCGCCATCATCTCGCCTCCCTTGATGATCGCCGTCGTGATCCTGACTGTGCCGGTGCAGGAGGCGATCATGCTGCCCTATGTGCGAGGGGATTTCACGCTCACCCAGATCGCGGTGTTCGGTCTCGTGATCGGGTGGGGACTGACCTTTTGGCGCTACCGGATCTGGCTCGACATCATTACGCTGTGGTACGCCGCCATCGGTGGGGCGTTCCTGATCTCGCTGATCGCCATGGACGATCCGGGACTGTGGGTCGGGGAAGTCTACCGTTGGGCGATTGCCGCGCTGTTTTTTATCATCTGCCGGAGCGTCCTCCGCGACTGGGCATCGATCCGCGTCGTCGTCTGGGCGATGGTCGCGGCGACCTTGGGGACATGGTCGTATGCACTCGGACAAGTCGTCGCGGGCACGGGGCCAGAGGGAGAGCTCCAGAACGGATGGGTTCGGGTTTGGGCGGAGTTCGGAACGCCCAACCCGCTTGCTGCCTACATCGAATTCACGATTCCGGTGTTGCTGATTCTCGCGATTCTGGGGCTGCGTTCCTCATTCCGGCGTCACCTTGGAGAGGCCCTGTGGATGATGTGCGGGATCACCTCGGTGATGGGGATGGTGATTCTGGCGCTAACCCAATCCCGCGGCGGGATGATCGGGTTCTCGCTGGCGATGGTGGTCGTCCTTTGGGCGTTGCCGGCGCGATTGCGTCTGGGAACGATCGCGGCGGGCGTCCTGCTGGTCGGGATCCTCGTCGTGACACCGGCGGGGCAGTCGCAGTTGCACCGGTTCTCCAAGGTCTTCGAGAGCAGCGAGCCTAGCGCGACCGGCCGGATCGACGATCGCGGGTTCGGCCGGGCATCACTCTGGGTCGCCGGCATCCGGATGTTCGAGGCCCATCCGTGGACCGGAATCGGTGCGGGTGAATACGATTATCATTACCGGGAGTTCACGCCCGTCTGGTACGACCGGTTTCCCCGCGGGCAAGCGCACAACGGCTGGCTCCAGATGGCGGCGCAGGCCGGGGTCGCCGGAGTCGTCGCGTTCACCGGGTGGGTGGTTGCCTCGCTGGTCGCCCTCATCAGCGCATTGCGTCGCAGCACGGAGCCGATCGCCCGGGCGCTGGCGCTCGGCGCGCTCGCGATCATGTTCGCCTTTGTGGCTCACAGTCTCGTCGATTACCTGAACGTGCTGAGCCTCGGATTGCAGATCAGCGCGGTCACGGCGATCGGCCTGAATCTTGCGCCGGATCCCTTGATGGCGTATCGGCAACAGGACCTCCCCGACGTATCGAGCCGGGGTGTCTTCCGGACGGAAATTGCATGACGGCAGAGTCAAACAGGATGGTATCCACCGATTCCGGTCCGACATCGGAGGTCCGGCCGGAGAGCTCGCCTCCGGAGGAGTTGGATGGAACGCCACCCGATTCCCTTGGCAAGCGGTTCCTCAACCTCCGCACACTGGTCTCGTTCGGGGTCGCGATCGCGGTCTTGTATGTCGTCTTTCGCGGCCTGGGCATCGATATCGGCGATGCGTGGGGACGGATGCGACAGGCGAATCGCTGGATGTTCGCCGGAGCACTGGTCTCTTTCTACTTAACCTTCGTCGTCCGGGCCTGGCGGTGGACCCGGATGCTCGACCGCGTCGGGATCAATCCCGAGCACGGCTACCCGGTGCCCGGTTTGCCGGGGATGTATCAGATCATCCTGCTCTCGTGGTTCGCCAACTGCGTCGTCCCGGCCAGGTTGGGGGATGCCTATCGTGGATTCCTGTTGAAGGCGCGGACCGGTGCGTCGTTCGGCATGTCGTTCGGCACGATCCTCGCCGAGCGCCTGATCGACCTGGTCGTGCTGGTCAGCGTCCTGTTTGTTTCCGGGTTGATCGTCTTTGGCACGCATGCGCCCAATCAGGCGGAGAAGGCGTTTCTGTTCGGCGGCGGTATCGTGCTGCTCGGTGTCATCGGGATCATCGCGCTGTGGTTGCTGCGGGACCATATCGAGCGCATGTTGCCGATCCGCCTGATGACGCATTACCGGAGGCTGAACAAGGGGCTTTTCCAGGTCCTGGCGCGCCCGACACCGTTCGCATTGATGAGCGTCGCGCTGTGGTTGAGCGATGGGCTGCGGGTTTACCTCATCGCATGGTCGTTGAATCAGCACATCTCCTATCAGGCCGCGATCATGGTTGCGTTGGTCAGTGCGCTGGTGTCGGTCGTGCCGTTCACGCCAGCCGGACTCGGTTTCGTCGAGGGATTCATGGTGACCGCCCTGACCCAGATCGGCGTACCATCGGGAGCCGCCGCCGCGATCGCGTTGCTGGATCGGGTCGTGACGTATCTGAGCCTCATCGTCGTCGGCCTGCCGCTCTATTTGTGGGTCTTGCGCCGGGATATCAGGGAACCGCGTGCGAACGCTGATTGAGGCCAGCGCGGCGTACACGCAATACGCGGGAATCGGCCGCTATGCGCGGAACATCATCACGCGGCTTCTTGCATCACCCGATCCGGACGACTGGACGCTGGTGACAACCCGGCCTGACCCCGACGTCTCGTTCGATGCGTCGTTGCACGATCGGGTGCGTCTCGTTCGGCTGCCGTTCGACCGGCGGAATGCCGACCGGTTCTGGTTCCGCCTCCGGTTGCCGGTCGACATCCGGCTTTTCGCGGGTAGGGCGGATGTCGTCTATTCGCCGGATTTCACCGCGCCACCGATGATCGGCGTGCCCCGTATGATCACCGTGCACGATCTCGCGTTCCTGACGCACCCAAAGACGACCACGGAGCCACTCCGGCGATATCTCGACGCGGTGGTTCCTCGGGAGGTGGACCGGGCCGATCGAGTCGCGGTGGTGTCCGAAGCGACCCGGAACGACGTCATCCGGTTGCTCGGCGTACCGGAGCGGAAGGTCGTCGTGGCGCGGAACGGCGTGGACTCCCGATTCTTCATGGCCACGCCAGTTAGCGATGCCGACCGGGCACGGCTCGGGCTGCCGGCGCGGTACGTCCTGATGGTCGGCACGATCGAGCCCAGGAAGAACCATCTCAATGCGCTCCGGGCGTATGATCTGGCCGGAATCGGGCCGGACATCCCGTTGGTGCTCGTGGGACGTCCTGGTTGGGGGTATGAGACGGCGTTGGCCGAGGCGAGGCGTCTGGCGGCGCGAGGAATCGTAGTCATGCCCACTTACATTCCGGATGAGGATCTTCCCGCGATCTATGCCGGAGCGATGGCGGTGCTGTACCCTTCGTGGACGGAAGGCTTCGGCTTGCCGATCGCGGAAGCGATGGCGACAGGCACGCCGGTCATCACCGGGACCGCGCCAGCGTTGCGGGAAGTGGGTGGCCCGGATTCGAGCTACGCAGATCCGGCGGATATCGAGGCGCTTGCGGCATTGATCCGGACGGTGCCTGATCTCGATTGCGGACCGGACGCACGGCAACAACGACAGGAATGGGCAAGGCAGTTCTCGTGGGATTCCTCGACCTCTACCGTATACGAAAACCTAAGGACACTGGCGAAGAGCTAGAGGATACATCGGAGGAGGAGCTGGAGCCGCTGCCTAAGCTCTCCCTCGCCGAGATGTGGCCGCCATCGCCGAGAGTCAAGATGCTCTACATCGCTCTCGCCTTCGTGCTGGGCAATCTCCTGCTTATGTGCGTGGTCGGAATCCTCGTCTACGTCGGGCTTTCGCGGTGAATTCATTCGTTTCCGATCTTCGTAGAAAATCAGCGTCGATTTTCCTTGACGCTCCTGAACTGGATTGGTATAGTTACGTCGCTGTGGAGGCGTGGTGTAGTGGCCTAACATGCAGCCCTGTCAAGGCTGAGATCGCGGGTTCGAATCCCGTCGCTTCCGCCCACAGAAAACGGTCGTGGCAACAAGCCGCGGCCGTTTTTGTTATTCGCAGTTGCTGCTGCAAGCAGCTCGCGAACGACCGCATTTCGTGGTTCCTCACCGGCTATGCCCCACCTATCTTTTACAGCGAATTGCACGATGGTTGACACGGCACCGGACGTAGAGGCGGATAGTCCGGAGGTTGGCGGGGTGAGGCCGACGGTCGACAAGCGAGAGCGGCCCCGTTCGCCCTCTCGGCGCCCGAAAGGCGTCGATGATGGATGATCATGTCAACCACCTGCAAAATAGCTCTAAGTGGCGTGTCACGGCATACCTGTCACCCACCCCGCCACACGCCCGTCATGCCGAGCGCCGTCGAGGCATCTCGGGACCGCCCCCCGTCCGAGAGAGGAGCGGCCCCAGCAGGGCCCCACACCGCCCGAGGCGCGCGTCCGCCGCGATATGTGGATACGAGATCCCTCGACATCCTTCACATGCGTTCAGGACTCGATCGCAACGGCGATCTCACGGGCTCGGGATGACGGAGGTGGATGACGCACAAGGCGTGACACGCCACTAAGGGTGATAACACGGTGCCATTTGGGCGCCGTCGGCAAAAGCCGTTCGAGTTCCTCCTGGAGGATGGAGTGATCTCGATGGTAGAGCGGGGTCGATCAAGCCGGCGATGTACTTGGGTGCGCTGCTTCGTGGTATCCGGGAAGTTCGGTTGATCACGTCGAACCGCGGCGAGAAACACCGGGAGCCGTTCGACGGGGAAAAGACTCACGCGCGACGAGACAGGTCAAGCGCGCGTGAATCTCGCTTCGTCTATTCCGCCACAGCGTGTCTTGCAGGACGCCCTGGTCGACGAACACGGAGGTGTTCGAGATCGCTCCGGTGAAAGAGCAGGCCGTTCGTCGTTTTCTGTCCAACCTGACGAGAGTCGGCTAACTGACGAACCCGACGAGCGGTTACGCCGAGAATAGAGGCGACCTGGGAGGTTGTCAGAATCTCCTGATCCTGATCTCGGTCTGTCCAATCCCAGGAGGGGAGGGGGTAGTCGCTGGGCGGCGGCACATCACGGCCGAGTTCCGCCATTGCGTCCATCCACGTCTCGAACGCGTCTTGCGCCATAATGCCGACTTCCTCGAACGTGTCGGCTTGCGTCATGCATCCGGAGAGATCCGGGAACTTGATCACCCATCCACCGGCTTCGAGGTCTGCGGCCACGACAAACGGGTAGGAGAGCTTGACGGCGTCGCGTGGGTTCATGGCACCTCCTCATGGTTCACCCATGCGGGTATCGTGGAAGGGATGTGGGGGCTAGATGCCCCCACTCCGTTCGATTTCCTCGAGAAGGTCTCGCAGGTATTTCTGCTTGACGGTCCGTCCCTTGACCGAGGGGATGATCATCACCCGATCCCCGGATGGTGGAAAGACCTTCAGGCTATGCTTGGTCCCTGGCTTGATGGTCCATCCCAGTGCGGCGATCAACGTCTCCACATCGGTGAGGGCCATCTCCGTTGGTGGACCGTGCCTGAGCCTCTCAAGGATACGAGCCGGGTTCGCCATGGATATCCCTTCCACGAGTACCGGCGTTGGACCCATGTCCAACATTGATAGTATACCGATAGCGGAATAGTTTATCCATTGTATTGAAAGGTAAAAAAGAATCCTTCCGGTAGTAGAGCCGGAAGGATTCGACGGGCCGCAACGCGACTCGTGGAGGGATATCGTTAGCAGTGTAGCACGCGGACCACATGTATGAACGGTGCGCGTGAGACGTATGGATGGTGAACGATGACATCTCATTCGGCCCGGATCTGATAGATCATTTAATGGGAGACGTTGAAGTCCGCGGCGATTGACCGAAGCGAGCCTTCCGCCAGTTGATACAGAGAATCTCCCTGGGTGTCAACTTTCGTGATCGGCGCGCATGGTAGCGATTCTGGCGGGAATTCCCATGATCATCGGAGAATCGGGGTAATAGGATAGGGACTGCCTCTTCCGGCACGCAGCGCAGGTGCGAGTCCGTTCCCCGTCGCTTCCGCACCTGCGCGGTCCCATGAGAGAACAGGGACAACATATGACACAAGAGACGGTCGTGGCGGTTGTGCCACGGCCGTTTTTGTTTCCCCCATCCAGATGTAACCCCTTCCAAAACCCATTGTTTTCGCCCTCAAAACAGCCTCCGTGAAATACGTAGTTCCTACGGATGTACCTCTCTGTGTCCAAGGGCATGATGTGACTGTGATCACCGGAGCACGGAGATCACAACGAAGGCGATAACGGGCCACCGGAAGTCCGACCGCGGCGGGAAGCCGGGAGCACCGAATTCGCCAGAAACGTCCTTTGAATTCGTATCCAATCCGAAGGAGTCAACATCATGGCAACCCTGAATAACCTTTCGTCGGTCAGCACCGAGCTTACTCCTGCACAGCTCGACACGGTGGATGGTGGCCTCATTCCGGTGATCATCGGCTTGGCCCTGTTGGATGTCTACATCTGGGGCAAGGTCGTCGAGAAGTACTCGAACTAGGCTCCTTGCCGGAAGTGAGCGGTCGCGTGCGGCCCTCACTTCCGGAAGCGGGGACGGTCCGCACAGTCCCATGATGGCCAGTTCGGATCGTTCCAGATAACGGCACGGTGACATAGACAGCGCCGTTTTCGTCTCCGTGCAGGGCAGTGGACAGGAGCACACGATGAAAACAAACCTCGATACTCTCGCGGCAACCGGTCTGAAAATCCCGGTGGCCGATCTTGACCAGGCAAGTGGCGGGCTGTTTTTGCCATTGCCGCTCCCAATTCCCTTTCCGATCCCTTTTCCCTGGCCATTTCCGTTCCCGTTTCCAACGTTCTGAGATCAGGGGATAAGGAACGGAGTGGATTTGACGCTCAGGTCGTGATCCATCGTGAATCCGCCGGAAACAAGACGGCGGGTTCACGGTGAGGAGGACGGGTATGGACGGCACGATTTTCCGCGCGGAAGCGCTTCAGCACCGGTTGCAGACGCAAGGAAGACGAGATACGGCGGTCATCCTGCCTCGCTTGATGACCCGGTCGGCGTTCGTCTGCCTGTGGATGCTCCTGATATTGCTTTCAGTTGGGGGAGCGGTCGTCAGTCTCGTCCGGATACCCGTGAATGGATCAGGGGTAGCGATTGTGATTCCGGCGGAGTCGTCGAAGAACGGCCAGGTGGATGTCGCGGTGCTGGTATCACCGGAATATGGCTCTCGCATGGAGGTCGGCGAGAGCGTGAACGTCTTCACCGGGACGGAAAGCGCGGACGTCGTTGGCATCGTCGACGAGGTTGAATCTGAACCACTCGATCCCGGAGCGCTTGCGGAACGGCTCGCCCTGCCGGCGTCCTCGCTGGCGATGCTCGATGGACCCATGGTTTTGGTCCGGGTCACGGTGGGATCTGAGGGCTCCAGCGTATTGACGCCGGGCGTGATGACACGAGCCGAGATCCCGGTCGGCTCGCGCCCCGCCGGTTCATTCCTTCCTGTCATTGGGCGGATTTTCAGGAGCGAGATATGAGCGTGAGCAACCCCTCTGGGACAGGCACACCGAACCAGCCATTCTTCCTGATTATCTGGACCATGCTTCTTTCTCGCTGGTTCGGGCTCAGGATCTGGCTGCGTCATCTCCGGCCTCGGCGTGTGCCGGTCGTCTTTCAGCTCAATGTGACCGAATGTGGTGCCGCCTGCCTTGCGATGGTGCTTGGGTATCATGGCCGACCGACGCGTGTCTCCGACGTGCGCGAGCATACGAGTGTGGGTCGCGATGGACTCAGCGCCGGCGCGATCGTAGCTGCGGCAGAGGACTTCGGGCTCCGAATGAAGGCGTTTTCGCTCCAACCGGACGACTTTCCGATGGTGCCGCTGCCAGCAATCGTGCATTGGGACTTCGATCATTTCGTCGTCGTCGAGCGGTGGTCGCCTTCGTCGATCACGATCGTGGATCCCGGTACGGGACGGCGCCGCGTCGATCCCCAGGAATTCTCGGACCGCTTCACCGGTGTCGTTCTCGCCTGCGAGCCGGCTGACGATTTCGATCGTGACGTCGTTCGCCCAACGCCGCTCTGGCGCTCGTACCTGCGCGGCTTGTTGACGCAGGCGCCCGGTGTGCTGCTGCAAATCCTGGTGGCCTCACTGGTGTTGCAGGTGTTGGGCCTGGCGGTGCCGGTGTTGACGAAGATCGTCGTCGATCAGGTGTTGGCGGCATCGGTTACCGGCCTGCTGCCGATCATCGGCATCGGGTTGGCGATCGTCGTGGTCTCGCAACTCGTGACCACGTATTTGCGGTCGTCGTTGCTCATATCACTCCAGGCGAAGCTGGATCAGCACCTGATGCACCGCTTCTTCGGTCACCTTATGGCGCTGCCCTATCGCTACTTTGAGCAGCGGACGACAGGCGACCTCATCATGCGCCTGGGCAGTAATTCCCAGGTGCGGGAGATCTTGACCAGTCAGACGCTTTCGGCGGTGATCGATGGTTCCCTGATTTTCATATACCTCGGATTCCTGTTGCTGCAGGCTCCATCGTTCGGTTTTACCGTGCTGATCGTTGCCGTTATCCAGGTAACGTTACTGCTCGGCTCGCGCCGGATCGTTCACGATGTGACGCAACGGGATCTCGTTGCGCAATCGGGCACACAAGCCTATCTGGTGGAGGCGATCAAGGGTATCGCGACGCTGAAGGCGTCGGGAGCGGAGACGCGGACGCTGGACCATTGGTCCGGATTGTTTGCGGAGCAGCTCACCGCATCGGTGCGCCGTGGCCATGTATCGGCATTGATCGGAACGTTGCTCACGGTGCTGCGTCTGCTTGCACCGCTGCTCCTGCTCTGGATCGGCGCATTGCGGGTCCTGGACGGTTCGATGAGCCTCGGCACCATGCTCGCGCTCCAGGCACTGGCCGCCAGCGTGTTGACACCGTTGACCTCGCTGGTCGCGAATGCGCAGCAATTCCAGATGGTTGGCGCGCATCTGGAGCGGTTGGGGGATGTCCTCGAAGCGGAACCAGAGCCGACGGGCGGAATCGACGTGGAGGTCACCGGCCGGATCGCGTTGGACAACGTCAGTTTCCGGTACGATGATCGCTCCCGGCATGTCCTGCGGAACATCTCGCTGGAGATCGAGCCGGGACAGAAAATCGCATTGGTGGGACGTACCGGCTCCGGCAAGAGCACCCTCGCCAAACTCCTTCTCGGTCTTTACGAGCCGACCGCTGGCGAGGTGCGTTACGACGGTGTGTCGATGCAGCATCTCAACCGCGGAACGCTTCGGCGGCAGTTGGGCGTCGTGATGCAGGATCCCGTCCTGTTCAGTGGCTCGATCCGCGAGAACATTACCTTCAACGATGCCTCCCTGACCCAGGAGCAAGTAGTGGAGGCGGCGACGCTCGCGGCCATTCATGATGAGATCTCCGCGTTTCCGATGGGGTACGACACCTGGTTGTCAGAGGGCGGGGGCGGGCTCTCTGGTGGCCAACGTCAGCGGCTCGCGCTGGCTCGTGCCCTCGCGCACCATCCATGCATCGTACTTCTGGACGAGGCGACGAGTAGTCTGGATGTCGCGACCGAGGCGCGGATCGAGCGCAACCTGCGTGATACGGAGGCCACCCGAATCGTGATCGCGCATCGGTTGAGCACGATTCGCGATGCCGACCAAATCCTGTTCCTTGAAGACGGCATGATCGTCGAGCGGGGCTCGCATGACGAGCTTATGGAGCTGGAAGGCCAGTATGCGGCTCTGGTCAATCAGCAGGTCGGTGGGGTCAAGTCCGGCTCGTCGCGTCACGAATGGGCGATCGCCGGATGACAGGGCCCTATCGTGTGTGACCTGCGATAGAATGCCGGTACGGATTGATTGAAACCAGTGGAATGTGGTCGTCCTGGCGGCGATCGGGATGAACATTGCTCCGGAGCACACCTCCGGTCGGGAAGGAAGAAATGCATGGATCGGTTGAAACGCTGTCTTTTGCTGGTCGTCGTGACCCTCATCGGATGTGCTCCGGTTATGGCGCAAACGCCGGAAGCCGCGACGCCCGAAAGTGGTCCCGGCATTCAGGTGGTGGTGCTTGCCGATAGTGCGGCGGTTCCGGCGACGCTGGAGGATGAGACGCCGGTGCCAGCGGTCGTACCACTCGACCATCGACTGGCGCGCATTACGATGCGGCCAGGTCTGGCGTTCCATACGGGATCGGCCATGCAATCAGCGTTGGTGTATGTGGAGCGAGGAAGCGTCGTTCTCGCCGGTGCGGAGAGGATCGGCGTCGTGAGCGTTGGCGACGGGATGCCGATCCTCGCAGCCGGAAGCGAAGACGTGGTCTGCGAGCGCGATGTGTGCGAGGTTGCTCCCGGTCAACAGGTCGTTCTGGGTCCGGGCAACAGCTTCTCCCTGGTCGAGGATGCACTCATTGTCGAGGCAACAGGGGACGAAGAGGCCGTGATCACGATGAGCGCGGTCCTGATGGCGAACGATCGGCCTCTCTGCTGGATTTGTCCGACGATGTGACCGGAGACAGCGAGTTTGCATGACTGAGGGCCTGGTCGAGTAGCAGCAACCGGCCCTCGTCGAACCTGATCCGGGCGACATCTCCGAGATTGTCTCGCAGGCGGTCGTCAATCTGGTCGAAAATGTGCCGGTCGTGATTTGTGCGGACCGTCCCCGTACGCGCCCTCCATTCGCTGCTTGTGCCAGCGATGAGGGCCGCTGTGTCCCATTTACCCTGCTGGATCGCAACCGAGGTCAAGCCTTCGAGACAACGCACGACACCGTATTCATCCCGCATTTCGAGGTGAATCGCGGCGGCGGTACGAAATCGATCGAACGCGCCGGATGAGTCCGCACGCTGGAGCGCGAGATGTCCCAGTTCGTTCAGGCAGGTCGCCTCGGCGCGTCGTTCCCCCATTTCGCGAAACCGGGCGAGGCAATCCGCGGCAATATCGAATGCCTGCGAGGTGTTTCCTTTGTAGCGCTCCAGTTGTGCCTGCTCTAGCGCGAGGTATGACAGGAAGCCGATGTTGGTTTCACCGCAGCGATATTTGGCTTCACGGAGATACCGCTCCGCCTGATCGTAGTCGCCCCGGGTGATATGGAGCCGTGCATACGCATAGATACCGGGAAGCGCATCCGCAGGTGAACCGGATTGCTGGTATGCCCTGGTACCCCTTTCGAGGTAGTGGCCGGCCACTTCGTACGTTCCCTCGCTGGTCGCCACCATGCCGAGCCCGACGAGGGCCGCGGCCATCCCCCTGTCGTTGCCGAGCGCCTCGTTGAGGCGCAGGGTCTCCTGGTAGAGATAACGGGCACGCTCGTGGTCTTCCAGGTTGTTCGCGATATTCGCCAGCGCGAGGTAGGCGACCCGCCGCGTTTCCTCATCCACCCGTTCCCCGTGTGAGAGGGCGCGCTCCAGCCAGAGATGTCCTTCCTGCAGACGCCCCCGCATATGCCAGTAGTGATAGAGAGCCACCGCCAACTTCAGGGAAATCGCGGCGTCTCCGGCACCGCCCATGTCGCCGAGCGACCAGGCAAGTGCTGCCCGGAAATTGTCTTCCTCTCGTTCCAGTCGATCGAGGCACTCGCCCGGATTCGGACCGAACAACATGGGTGTGGACCGTTCGATGAATGCGAGCATGTACGATGCGTGCGCCGAGGAAATATCTTCAGCTTCGCCCGATTCGTCGAGTCGTTCGCGGGCATATTCCCGTACAGTCTCGAGCATCCGGAACCGGGGATCTTCGTCCGCGGAGCTCGCCGGCATGAGCAAACCGAGATCGACGAGTGCGTCGATCGTGTCAATGGTGCCGAAAGGATCGTCGCTGCCCATGATGTGCGTGATGGCGTCGAGCGTCGCCCCACCGGCGAAGACGGATACGCGCCGAAAGACGATCTCTTGGTCCGAAGACAGAAGGTCGTGACTCCACTCGATGGTGGCTCGCAGTGCCCGGTGTCTCGCCGGGGCATCCGAGGGTCCGTCCGTCAGTAACCGGAGCCGTTGGTTCAGCAAGCCTTCCATCGTGGACGGTGAGAGCAACCGGATTCTGCTGGCGGCGAGCTCGATCGCCAAAGGCAGTCCGTCGAGCCGGCGACAGATCTCCGCGACGCTTTGCGCGTTTGCGTCGCTCAGGCAGAAATCCGGTCTCACCGCCTGGGCGCGTTGGACGAAGAGCTCGATCGCAGGAGTTCCGGAGATATTCATCGTTGTTGGGTGCGGCATTTCGTCCGGCAGGGTCAAGGGGCTGACTGGCAAGATGCGCTCCGCCCGGAGATGCAGCCGGGAGCGACTGGTTGCCAGAATTCGCACTCCCTCCGTTCCGGTGCTGATGGCCGCCACGATTGGACGTACCCCATCCATCACATGCTCGCAATTGTCGATAAGCAACAGTACCTGTTTCCCTTGAAGATCATTCAGGATCGCATCGGGCAGGGTCTGGGTATGGAGGGCGTTGAGTTTCAGGGCCGCCGCGATCGTCGAGACTACGAGTGTAGGATCCGCGATCGACGCGAGCTCGACGAACACCACGCCATTCGCGAACGTTCCTGCCAACACCTGCGCGACTGCCAGCGACAGACGCGTCTTGCCGACCCCGCCCGGCCCGGTTAACGTGAGGAGCCGCGATGATCCGGTCCGGAGGATGTCGCATGCCAGCGAGATATCGTTGTCCCGACCGACGATCGGTGTCGCGGTGACCGGAATGCCCGATGTTGCGGGGGTGGTAGGCGATTTTCCTGCGTGAGGGCGCGATGCCATGGCCAGGGCTGCCCGGATCCCGGGGTCGAGATCGAGGGCATCCGCGATCGCCCGCATGGTGGCGGGGTGCGGACGTGTCTTGATACCTCGCTCGAGATCGCTGATCGCCCGGGTGCTGAGGCCGGCGCGCTCCGCCAGCGCCTCCTGGGATAGCCCGGCGATGGCGCGTTGCTGTCGTAGCAACGTCCGAAACTCCTGAGCCTCCGCGGGCTTCGGGATCACCATTCCCTCACGTTCCTTGTACTCCTGGGCCTTCCTGCCGCGACCGGGCAGAAGATGCTCTCATCGAGAATCGATGCTTCCATGCTATCCCATTTCTGGCGGCTATTTGGGAGGCGATTTGTCGGATCGCCACGAAATATGTGGGAAACGTGTGGGAAAAGCACATGTTTGGAGAGGACCGGCCCCGGCATCCTGAAAGTAGACCAATTCCTCCGGCGGCGAGGATGAACGACGATCTCTATCAGGAGCTGAGAATGAACGAGCAATTCACCCTTACCATCGGTCGCGATCGCATCGTCCAGACACGAGCCTATGGGGCGAAGGCTCGCGCCGACCAAATGTCACCGATTTGGGCGACCAGGGCCATCGAGCGCCTGTCCAGCCGGGAGCGAGAGGTTCTTGTCCTCCTGGAGGCACGCTGGACCGATCGCGAAATCGCCGACGCGCTGTGCATCAGCTACCGGACCGCGACGACACATGTGTCGAATATCTTCGACAAGCTCGGGGTGAACAGCCGTCGCGAGGCAGCTGCAATCGCGGCTCTGATCGATGATCTGATCTCGTAACCATTCTCAAACCTTAGAAACGACTCGGGGTGGTCGTATGGACCCCGAAACAGGCACGGCATCATCCCGGCATGGCAAGATGGGTGTCAAATGAGAGATCGAGGAAGTGTGTGCCTGGAGCGTATCGAATGGCTCGCCGCCAATCACCTGTTGAAGCCGTCACATTCGAACCGGAGATGCACTGCTCGGTGCCGGAGCAGCGCCGATTGCTGGGCCAGTCTCCCTTCTTTTCCAAGCTGGACGACGATGCCATCGTGGATATCCAGCGCCGGTTCAGACAGCAGCATTACCATGCCGGAGATCGTATCCAGCGCGCAGGCGATATCGCGACCCGATTGTCCGTCGTGGCGGCCGGGGTGGTGAAAATCGTCCGACCCACGCTTGACGGGCAGGATGTCTTGCTCGACTTCGTCGGCGCGGGTGAGTATTTCGGCAGTCTCGCGGAGCTTGGTGATTCGCTTTACCGGGAAGATGTCACCGCGCACACCGACTGCTGCATTCTCAACACAACGGCGGAGATCTTTCACGATCTCTTGCGCCAGTATCCAACCGTGGCGCTCGCCGCATTGACGATGGTCGCCGCTCGCCTGAATGAAGCGCAAGCGACCATCGAGCAGCTTAGCGCGTATCCCGCCGATCAGCGGATCGCATCGGTGCTGCTCCAACTTGTCGACAAGATCGGGAAACAGCGCGGAACCGATGTGTTGATCCAGATGCCTCTTTCGAGACAGGACATCGCGGATATGACCGGCGCGAAGGTGGAGACCGTGAGCCGGGTAATGAGTGATTTCCGGCGATCCGGATTGATCGAGAGCGGTCGTCGCTGGATCTCCGTCGTCGATCGCGATGCCCTTGCAGCGATTGCCGATGGGAATACCCGATAATTGATCCAGATCATTCAGGATCTTCCGCCTGGCTCCTAATCTGGACCCAGATTCGAGGTCGATGTGACCTCCATTCCGGTTTCAAGGAGTCCAGAATGAGCACCGCTATCAAAAAGACCACTCTTCGCGCGCAGGATCTCTCCTGCCCCTCGTGTGTCGCGAAGATCGAAAAGGCGCTGGAATCGATGAATGGCGTGGAGCGGGTGGAAGTTCACTTCGCGACCGGTCGCATCGCCGTCGAGCACGATCCGCAGCAGGCGCCGACGGACTTGCTGGTGAAGGCAGTTGCCGACGCCGGTTACGTCGCCAGAGCAAGCGCGTTCTGATCGCACTGGAACGCGAACGAGAAGGGCTTCCGGTTCCCCCACCGGGAGCCTTTTTCGTTGTGGTCGATGGTTGCCGAAAGTTGATCCAAATCATTCAGCTTCACGCCGGTTGTCGGTAGCGTGGAGTCAGCGGATGTGGATCGCACGGCAATGGAGCCCCGCGGGCAAAAGGATCGACGGTATGGGATATCTCAGGCGATATTGGCACGATCTGGCGAAACGGCGGCAGGTCATCATGGTGCTCTCGGGGACGTTCATCGCCGTTGCCTTCCTCTCAGGCGGGTTGTTCGGCGCGCAGGCGATCCGCGATACCTTCATGATTCTGGCGGCGATTGTTGCGGGCAGCGATATCGCCATCCGTGCATTCAGCGGAGTCCGGCGGCGGCAGGTCACCATCGAGCTGCTGGTGACGATTGCCGCGAGTGGGGCGCTGGTCATCGGCGAATATTGGGAAGCGGCGGCGGTGACGTTCCTCTTCATCGTCGGTGCATGGCTGGAGGCTCGGACGCTCGGCAAGACGCGGGAATCCCTTGGCAAATTGCTGGACCTCGCGCCGGAGATCGCGGTCGTGTTGCGGGACGGTCAGCAGGTCGAGATCGATCCCGGCGATGTCGAGCCGGGTGAGCAGGTGCTGGTGCGATCCGGCAGCCGGATACCGGTTGATGGCGTCGTCCTGCGCGGTTACTCGGCCGTCGACGAGGCCCCGATCACCGGTGAGCCGATCCCGGTCGAGAAGTCGGTGGGAGATACGGTCTTTGCAGGGACGATCAGCCACGATGGCGTGTTAACGGTCGAGGCGCAAGGTGTCGGTGCCGATACCACCCTGGCCCGCATCATTCACCGGGTCGAGGAGGCGCAGGAGGCGAAGGCCCCGGCCCAGAAGACGATCGAGCGCTTCGCGACCTGGTACACACCGGCCATTATCTTCCTGGCATTTACCGTTTGGGTGGTGCTCCGCGACGTGCATCTGGCGCTGACGATCCTCGTCATTGGCTGTCCCGGCGCGCTGGTGATCGCGACGCCCGTCGCATTCGTTGCCGGGATCGGCCGGGCGGCGAACCAGGGCATTCTCATCAAGGGCGGTGAATTTCTCGAAACCGTGGGCAAGGTGACCACGATCGCATTCGACAAGACCGGGACGTTGACCCGTGGCGAGCCCGAGCTCACCGATGTGGTCTCGCTGGTACCGGTGATCGCCGGTCCGGGTTCGAGGCCGGACGATGACGCGGTCGTCCGTTGGGCCGCCATTGCCGAGGCGGGGTCGGGGCATCCCCTGGCTCGCCCGGTCGTGCAGGCGGCGGAGGCGCGGCTTGGTGAGCTACCCCAGATGCCGGAGTCATCGGAGGCTGTGATCGGGCAGGGCGTTCAAGCAATGTGGGACGGTCACCGTATCGCAGTTGGGACACCTGATCTCATAGCTCGAAACGGGATGGTCATGGCAGAGGGGACGTCGGAATCCCTGCGACGATTCCAGAATGAGGGAAAGACCGCGATGCTGGTCGGGGTCGATCGGGAGGTAATCGGCGTCCTGGCCGTGCAGGATACCGCGCGGGAAGGAATGGTCGATGTTGTGGCACGGCTTGGTGCGAACGGAGTGAAACGGGTGGCGATGCTGACCGGCGACAATGAGGCGACGGCGCGCCGGATCGCTGAAACGATCGGCACCCCTGAGGTTCACGCCCGGTTGCTCCCGGATGACAAGCTGGCGTGGATCCGAGAGGCTCAGGCGGGCGGCGATGTCGTCGCGATGGTCGGTGATGGTGTGAACGACGCTCCGGCGCTGGCGACGGCGGATATCGGGATCGCGATGGGTGCCGCCGGGAGCGACGTTGCGCTGGAAACGGCCGACGTGGCCCTGATGACGGACCAGCCCGAGCGGATCGTCGACGCCCTCCGCATCTCGCGCAAGACGGTGGGCATCATCCGCCAAAACCTCGCGATCGCGCTTGTCACTGTCGCATTGCTGCTTGCCGGTGTGCTGGCGGGAGAGGTCGATATGGCCGGTGGGATGCTGATTCACGAGCTCTCGGTGCTGGTTGTCATTCTCAACGGCATGCGGCTAATGCGAGCGTAGGAGGCGACGTACGGAACCAATGCTGACAGGGGGCTTGTGTTCGCTTCAATACAGGGCCTCCTGTTTACAGGATCCGCCTGAATGCTCGCGGGTCGCCGTGATGCCGCTCCGCATTCATGGTTATGGGCATGTCTCGGGCACCGGACCCGAGACGACGAGGTTCGTACCGGCGAAGATCCACCATAGTTCATCCGGATTTCGTATTACATAGGATCGGAATGATGATTCCGTAGGTCTTGGGATGCTGTGGGGCGATACGTCTCATCAATTATGTGCCGTTGCGAACGAGGCCGCGTGTGTTTTTCGGCCCCGGCCCGGTCTCACCACCTCCTTGTCATCCCGAACGACGTGAGGGATCCCACGGCGCTGTCTCTTGCGGATTCCAGACCCGTGATGCGCCCAGCGCAGTGCGGAGAGGAGACAAGACCGTAGTCTCGGGTCCTGTGCCCGAGACATGCCGCGGAGCGGCATCATGGCGACCCGGAGTGGTCGGTGACTGTGGCCGATCGCGAACCGTCAACGTCGCCACGACACCGGGCACTGCGGCCCGGTGCTACCTGAGAAGGCCGGTTTGGTCGCACCGACCCGGCGCGGTCGGGGGAGGACGGCGATGAATCGTTCTGCCAGGACACCGGGCACTGCAGCCTGATTACTGCGTAGTCTCGGGTCCTGTGCCCGAGACATGCCGCGGAGCGGCATCACGGCGACCCGCGAGCCGTATTACAGATCGCCTCCCTGCGGGCGCCGATAGGGCGGCGATCCTGCGGCCAGCCGCCCCTACGTGCGTATGCCGTCGGGTTTCTACCCGAACCACCGCTGTTTTCGAATGTCTTCCTCGTATTGGGCCCGGGCTTCGTGGACGGACTCCTCCTCGCTCACCTCGGCGATCGGGACATCCCACCACCCCTCGTAGTTCGGCACACGAATGGTCGGATCGGTGCGGATGTAGACGAGCGTGGTGCGGGTCTCGGCCTTCGCCGCCGCCAGTGCGTCGCGGAACTCGTCCGGGGTGGATGCCGCAATCGCCCGGGCGCCGAGCGATTCCGCGTTCTTCACGAAATTGACCGGGACGTAGGGGCCGGAGAGGGTGTCCGTGATGCCTTCGCGGAAGCGCAACTCGTTGCCGAAGGAGGGCGATCCGCTGCCCATCTGGAGGCCGTGAATCGACTGGAAGCCCCCGTTGTCGACGAGGATGATGATGACCTTGATGCCCTCCTGGATCATGGTGACGATCTCGGTGTTGAGCATGAGGTAGCTGCCGTCGCCGACGAAGACGAAGACCTCCCGGTCGGGGGCGGCCATCTTGACGCCCATTCCCGCCGGGATCTCGTATCCCATGCAGGAAAATCCGTATTCGATGTGATAGCTCTTCGGATCTTCCGCTCGCCAGAGTTTCAGCAAATCGCCGGGCATGCTGCCGGCCGCATTGATGACCACGTCGCGGGGGCCGGCAGCCTCGTTGACGAGACCGATGACCTGCGCCTGCGAGACCTCTGTCCTGGAATTCAGTGCCCGTTCGACATCGACGAGGGCGTCCCACTCCTGTTTGAGAGATTCGACCTCCTTGCCGAGCTCCATGATGTCGCGGACGGTGCCTTCCTCCAGCACCTTCTCCTGCAGCGCCTGGAGCGTCGTCCGGGCATCGCCGATGAGCGACAACGCGCCCATCTTGTACGCGTCCATGCTGGCGACGTTGATGCCGATCACGCGCACGTCCGGGTTCTGGAACGCCGTTTTGGATGACGTCGTGAAGTCGCCGAGCCGGGTACCGATCGCGATGATGAGGTCGGCATCCTTCGCGAGCCGGTTGGCGACGATTCCGCCGTTCGCGCCGATCGGGCCGACGTTCCACGGCTCGTCCCATGGAATGACGCCCTTGCCGGCCTGCGTCTCCGCGACCGGGATGCCGAGCTCCTTGGTAAAATCATCGAGCGCCTGGCTGGCGTCGGAGTAGATTGTGCCGCCGCCGCTGATGATCAACGGACGCTCCGCCTCGCCGATCCAGTGTGCGGCTTCGAGCAACGCATCCTCGTCCGGGATCGGTCGTCGCACATGCCAGACGCGCTGCGCGAAAAACTCCTCCGGCACGTCGAACGCCTCGGTCTGGACATCCTCCGGCATCGCCAGGGTCACGGCGCCTGTTTCGGCCGGATCGGTGAGAACGCGCATGGCTTCGGGAAGTGCCGAAAGAAGCTGCTCCGGCCGGTAGATGCGATCGAAATACCGGGAGACCGGCCGGAACGCGTCATTGACGGAAATGTCCTGGGAGTAGGGCTGCTCGAGTTGCTGCAGCACCGGGTGCGGCCGCCGGTTGGCGAAGATATCTCCGGGGAGCAACAGGACTGGCAGACGGTTGACCGTTGCCAATGCAGCGCCGGTGACCATGTTGGTCGCGCCGGGACCGATGCTCGATGTACAGGCGAATGTCTGCAGGCGATTCTTCATCTTGGCGTAGGCAACGGCGGTATGGACCATCGCCTGCTCGTTTTGCGGGCGGTAGTAGGTGAGGAGGTCTCGATTCTCCTCCAACGCCTGCCCGATGCCGGTCACGTTGCCGTGCCCGAAAATGCCGAACATTCCGGCGAAAAGCGGTTGCTCCACACCATCGCGGGAGGTGTATTGCGCCGCGAGGTAGCGGACGATCGCCTGCGCGGCGGTGACGCGAATGGTCGCCATGATCTCAGCCCTGCTTCCGCTTGCCGGCATCGCCATTGATGCGGTCATCGATATCCTGCCAGCTCGACAGGCCGGCATTCATGTCGTCGTTCCAGGTCGAACGGACCCAGGCGTACTTCGGGTCATCTGCGGGTTGCATCGTGCGGACGCTTTCGTCCCCGGCCAGGATGTTCAGGTAGTACCCGGTGTACCCGTGAGCCACCGCGAAGGCGTGATAGCCCTTCGGCACGAGCAGCAGATCGCCGTCGTGGATCGTCCAGGCATGGTCGAACGAGCCGTCGGCGAAGTAGAGTCGCTGCAATGCGAATCCGTCGTCCGGGTGGATCCTGTAGTAGTAGATCTCTTCCAGCGTGGCCTCTTCCGGCATCCGGCTGACATCGTGCTTGTGCGGCGGGAAGCTGGACCAGTTGCCGGATGGCGTGAAGACCTCGACGACCAGCAGCTTGTCTGCCGGAAATTCCGGCTTGATGATGTGGCTGATCTGCCGCGCCGCGTTTCCGGCTCCCCGGATTTCGACGTCGATGTCATCCGGCTCGATCAGCTTCGGCGGGAACGTCTTCGTCGCCCGGGACGATGTGACGGCCAGTTCGGCGCCGTCCTTCGATGTCGCCCTGAAGCTGCTGCCAAGCGGCAGATAGAGGCAGGTTGGTTTGCCGTCGAACATCGTGCCGGGCCGGGAGACGGTCCATTCGCCGTCATCGGTCGAGATCACGGCGCTGCCGCGCAAGGGCACGATGCACATCTCGTCGTTTTCTGCCGAGAAGTTCCAGACGCCGCCCGGCGCGATCTGCTCGATGGTCAGACCGACGTAGGTCCATCCTGCGCTTTCCGGTGTGACCTGCAGCACGCGTCCCGTCCCGTCGGGCTTCGCGGATGTGATGATCATGTCGTCAGGGTTGGGCATGAAGGACCTCCTTGAGGTGAACGGAAACGGGACGATGTTCCCGCAGCGATTGCTCGGCGGCGATGGCAAGCTGCAGTGCGGCGCGGCCGTCAGCGCCAGTAACCGCCACCGGCGTATCGTCACGGAGTGCGGTCAGGAAGGCGACGAGCTCGTGACGGTAGGCGTCACGGAACCGTTCCAGGAAGAAATGCTGGTGATCCTCCGTCACACCGGACGCGGTGTAGCGGCGGATCGGCACATCACGCGATTCGCCCACCATCAGCGCACCATCGGAGCCGAAGATCTCTGTGCGAACATCGTACCCGAAACCGGAGCGGCGGCTGTTCTCGATTGTGGCAAGCGCACCGGAGGGGAACCGCAGGGTGACGACGCTGGTATCGACGTCATGTGCGGCGCGGATGGCATCGCTGACGAGCGCGCTGGCCGTGGCGTAGATCTCGATCGGATCTTCGCCCATCAACCAGCGGACGGCGTCGAAATTGTGGATCGCCATATCGCGGTAGAGTCCGCCGGAGCGCGCGATGTAGTCGGCCGGAGGAGGCTCGGGATCGCGCATCGCATCGCGGATCATCTCGATCGAGCCGACCTCGCCGTTTTCGACCGCGGTCTTCGCCGCGACGTAACCCGGATCGAAGCGTCGCTGGAATCCGACCTGCAGCCGGACGCCTGCCTTCTCGACGGCATCCAGTGCCCGGTTTGTCGCCTCCAGGTCGAGGGCGATCGGTTTCTCCGTGAAGATGTCCTTGCCGTGTGTTGCTGCCAGCTCGATATACGGGGCATGCGTCTCCGTAGACGACGCGATGATCACGGCGTCGATCGATGGATCGGCGATCGTGCCCTCGCTGTCGGATGTGGCTTTCGGGACATCGAACAATTTCGCCGTTTTTTCGGCGGCTTCGAGGAAGTAGTCGTCAACGACGGCGAACTCGCAAAGCTCCCGCAACGAAGCGAGCGTCCGCGCGTGGACCTGGCCGATGCGGCCACACCCGATCAGGGCGATTCGTGGCAGTGCGCTCATCGGGCCGTCACCGGGGAGAGCGAGAGCAGCTCGTTCGCGGCCTCGGCGATATGCCGGGGCGTGAGACCGTATTTCTCGAGAATCGCGTCGTTCGGTCCGGATTCGCCGTAGGTGTCGCGAATCCCGATCCGGCGCATCCGCGTCGGGCGATGCTCGGCCAGTGTTTCGGCCACCGCGCCTCCGAGACCGCCGAGGATCGAGTGATCCTCGGCGCTGACGATCGCGCTGGTGCGCTCGGCCAGATTGACGATCGCATCCACGTCGAGCGGCTTGATCGTGGGGACGTGGAGCACCGATGCCTGGACGCCTGCCTCGGCGAGGAGATCAGCGGCTGCCAGGGCGCGGACGGTTTGCACGCCGGTGCTGACGATGCCAATGTCACCACCATCCCTCAAGAGCGTGGCCTTGCCGATTTCGAAGGAATAATCGTCGCCGAAGATCGTCGGACCCGGATCGCGGGTCAGGCGCAGGTAGGTCGGTCGCTCATCGTTCATCATCGCGGCCATCGCTTGCCGGAGCTCGACGGCGTCAGCCGGGGCGATGGTGACGACATGCGGCATGGCGCGGAAGACGGCGATGTCCTCGACCGACTGGTGCGTCTTGCCGGTTTTGCCGGTGAGAATGCCGCTGTAGGACCCGGCCATTTTGACGTTGAGTCCCGGTTGCGCGATCACGACCCGGATCTGGTCCAGGGCACGTTTGGCGAGAAATGCGGCGAATGTGCTGATCCACGGCACGAAACCGGTCGTCGCCAGACCCGCCGCGACGCCAAGCATGTTTTGCTCCGCGATCCCCATCTCGAAAAAGCGATCGGGATACGCCTTGTGAAACATGTCGGCCTTGGTCGAGTTTGCGAGGTCGCCATCGAGGACGACGAGATTCTCGTACCGGGCGCCGAGGTCGACCAGCCCCTGACCCCATGCATCGCGCATCGCGATGTCGTTCGCGCTCATGATCGCTCCTCCGGATCCGCGAGCTCGGATCCAGCCTTGTCGAGATCGTCTTGTGTCGGCACTTGCGCGTGCCAGAGATAGTCGCCTTCCATGTAGGAGACGCCCTTGCCCTTTACCGTGTGTGCGACGATGCAGGTCGGGCCTTCGGTGTACGCCTTGGCCTGTTGCCAGGCGTCCTGCAGGGCGCTGTGATCGTGCCCGTCGATCTCGATCACATTCCAGCCGAAGGCGCGGAATTTCGCCGCCGGATCGTCGATCGGGGTATCCCGCGTGTGTCCGCTCTCGTGGGGCCAGCCGAATTGGGGCAGGTTGTTGGCGTCGACGATGGCGGTCAGGTTGGCGAGCTTGTATCGGGCCGCAACGAACGCCGCCTCCCAGATCTGGCCCTCTTGCAACTCACCATCGCCCAGGATGACCCAGGTGTGGAACTCGTCGCCCTTCAATCGCGCGCCGAGGGCCATGCCGATTCCGGGTGAGAGACCCTGACCCAGCGAGCCGGTAGACATGTCGAGACCGGGGAGGGCTGTCAGATCCGGGTGGCCCTGCAGGCGGGAATCGATCTGGTCGAAGGTATCGAGCTCCTCGACCGGGAAGTACCCCCGGAGCGCCAGCACGGTATACAGAGCGATCGAGGAGTGCCCCTTGCTGAGGATCAGACGATCGCGATGCTCATTTGACGGATCTTGAGGATCGATGCGCAACTCGGTGAAATAGAGCGAGACGAGTATGTCGGTGACGGAGAGCGGACCGCCGATGTGTCCGGCTCCCGCCTTGTGGATCGATTCGAGGATCAGCCGTCTGGTCTGTCGCGACAGGGATTCCAGTTCCGGAACGGAACTGGAATCCCGATGGAGTCCGGTTGCTGTTGCCATGCATTACCTCCCGTTGGGGCGATGGTCGTCGAGCCATTGCTCGATAAAGGCGCGGTTCTCGCGAGCGGTATCCGTCGGGTCTCCGGCGCAGGTGTCTTGCTCGACGACGATCCAGCCAGAGAACTGACGGTCGACAAGGACCCTAAGAATTGCCGGAATATCTGCAGAACCGGTGCCGATGGGAGCGAAGACGATCTCGCGCAACGCGTCGATAAACGTTAGCTTTCGCGCTCTCGCATCCGCCACGGCGGCGGTATCGACATCCTTGAGGTGCAGGTAGCCGATCCGATCGATATGGTCACGGATAAAGGATGCGGGATCGCCACCCCCGTAGGCGTAATGACCCGTGTCGAAGCAGAGATTGGCGCGAGACGTGTCGAGATAGGAGAGAAAGTCGCTGATCTCATGGGGAGCTTCGATCCAGGTTCCGACATGGTTGTGATAGCGGACGGCGATCCCGAACTCCCTGGCGATCAACGCAAGGGTGTGGACGCCCTCGGCGATCCGCCGGTAGGAGGCCTCGTCAAGCGATTCGACACCGTTTGCCGGAACCCGGCCGGCCATCGCGACGCGGTGCGGTCGCAGCGAATCGGCGACGATCAGGTTCTGGCAGCCGATTGCCTGAAGTACCCCGAGGGTTGGTTTCAGGTCCTCGTAGGCGTCGAGGTCACCACCATGCTTGAGGAAATCGACCCATTGGTAGCTCCCGGTCCAGGTCAGACCGTGGGACTGTGCCTCGGTGAGGAGGGTTGCAGGGTCGTCACCGAACGAGCCGTCATACTCGGTCGCCCGGTAGCCGGCATCGCGCATCCGGCTGAGGATCGCGGGAAATCCGGTGACGGGGCGCCATCCCGGAATGTCGTTGTTGTTCCAGTTCACCGGGCAGGTGGCGATATGAAGACCACGACCCGCGGTACCGACGTCAACCATGCGTAATGTGCTCCCGGATACACGATTGCTCCACTGCTGGAATCGTACGAGGGGCCGCCGGTTACGTCAATTAAGGATGGGAACGCCTAACCATGACCGACGAGACCTTGTAACAGCGCGGGAAGATCGGCGAAAACGTAGTCGGGCAGAACCTCGGCCGAGGCGAGGTCAGCCCGGGTTGCGACCCCGGTCAAAACCAGCGCGGTCATCAATCCGGCTCGATGCGCGGCGGCGATGTCGGTGTCCAGGCGGTCGCCCACCATCACGACCTCCTCGGGCTTGTGCCCCAGTCGCTCGACACCCTTCAGCATCATGAGGGGCTCGGGCTTGCCGACGACGATCGGGGAGACGCGGGTCGACCGCTCGATCCCCGCGAGAATCGATCCCGCGCCAGGTTGCCAACCGTTCTCGATCGGCAGGCGATCGTCGGCATTCGTCGCGACAAACCGGGCGCCATGCGCGATGGCTTCGGCCGCACGCTTCATCTTTTCGTAGGTGAAGGTGATATCGAGTCCCGCAACGACGACGTTTGCGTCAGTCGCAGGCTCGTCGTCGCCGAGGATGCGAAACGATGTTCCGTCGGAGAGCTGCTCGGCGAGTGGCGGCATACCGACGACGAGGATGACCGCATCGTCCGGCGTCTGCTCGTCGTCGACGAGGAAATCGCGGGTAGCGGTGGCCGAGGTCTGGATATCGTCCTCGTGGACGGTGACGCCCATGCTGGCCATGCGTTCGACATAGGATTTTGGCGTCGCCATCGAATTGTTCGTCGCCAGGAGGAAGGGAATGTCGCGCAGGGTCAGGGCATTGAACAGGTCTTCAACTCCGGGAAGAGCGGTCTTGCCACGATAGAGCACGCCATCCATATCGAAGATGAACCCTTTGGCCGCCTGCAGGCGATCCAGCGGGGCGTCTTCAGCGGATTCGTCGATAGTTGTCTGATCCGTGCTCATGGGTATCCCTTCGTCGTGGCGCAAACTCACGTCGAGGGGATCGTACCATCATGGGCGCAAAAAGACGGGGAGGGATCGTTGGCGTTTTCAGACGTCCCACTTGCACGGGTAGCAGGGGCTGGCGTGCTCTTTGTGCCACTGGTCCGTTCATGCATAAGCCCGGACAACATGCGCCTACCCGCCCGTCATTCTGAGCGCAGCGAAGAATCTTCGTGCGAAGCACACCATGGCTAACCGCTCAATCCAGCCGTCTGGAACCGCCTCACATTCCCGCCGACCTGTGCCGGGTATTTGGCCGGCACCCCACTCGTCGTCATCTCAAGACCATGGGCGTCTTCCACCGTCATCCCGAGCGAAGTCGAGGGATCTTTGCCTCAGTCCACCACACTGGTTCGCGGGAGCGACACGTCGCCCCTCGCTCCGCTCGCGGCCCCGGCTCGGGATGACGGGATTTGGACAGAAAATGACGGAGGCTGTCGGGCAAATGGTTTCCTCTGTCGCGAACGGCCGGTGGAAGATGTGGCGCACATTGCAGCAGGGATTTGATGATCTCACACCGAACCGGACGCAAGATCCGGGGCTACATCGGTCCGGTGCTACCTGAACCTCGCCGGGTCGGCGTTATCGTGATGCCCGGCGGGTGCTTCAGGAGATCGCGCTCGCGATCGCCTTGTTGAATGCCGGCAAGTCGTCCGGGGTGCGCGAGGTGATGAGGTTTCCGTCCTCCGTCAATTCCTCATCCACGTACAACCCACCGGCGTTGACGATATCGTCCCGAATCTTGTTGACCGAGGTGAGTTTGCGCCCGGTCACGACCTTCGCCGAGATGAGCAACTGGGGTCCGTGACAGATGGCGGCGACGGGTTTGCCGGAGTTCATGAACTCCCGGGTGAACGAGACGGCCGCATCGTCGATCCGCAGATTTTCCGGAGAGCCGCCTCCGGGGATCAACAACATGTCGAAATCGTCGGGCGAGACATCGGCAAAGGTGGCGTCCGCCGTTTGCCTGTCACCCTTCTTACCTGTGATCTCGCCCTTTTCTATCCCGACGATCGTCACGCTGGCGCCGGCTTGCTGCAGCGCCTCGATTGGCGATGTCGCTTCGATGTCCTCGTAGTTGTTCGCCAGTGCGACGGCGACCTTCTTCCCTGAATCACTCATTTCCAAGACACTCCTGACGTTTCTCTGTCGAACCAGGGGCGATCCCTGTTGTGGCATACACGTATGTCGTTGCAAGAACGGAACCCCTGGGTTGCCCGTATGGATACGACGGTGAATCTACATACGGAATCGATTCCTGAAACAATATCGCTATGCGATATCGAGGCGTGGAGTTTGCAGCCGAATCACCGACTAATTGAGGTGGTTCCGGGACCATAACATCGCTCTGCCGTTTTTTTGATGTGCACCCAGGCCCTGCGGCTACCTTCGTCGGGGAGATGGTGTCGTGAACCAGTGGAATTTGCTGTACTTATTGATTGCTCTGGGTGTCGTTTGGACTGCAATCTGGTTGTACATCATCCTGAATGCCCATCGCATCGAAGATGAGCCCGTCGTCGACCAAAAGGTCGCGGTCTACAGGCGTCGCCTCGTCTTTCCTGTCGGAACCGCATTGCTCATCGGTGTCGCGTTTTCCCTCTATTTCATGCCGTATCCAGGCGTTCGTGGCCGAACCATCGGCAAGCCGATAGTCTCGGTCGATGTCTCCGCGCTCCAATGGGGCTGGGTCATGAACCAGCAGGAAATTCCCGCGAATACAAGTGTGGAATTCGTTCTCACAAGCCAGGACGTCAACCACGATTTCGCGATCTATGACCCGGCCGGCGATTTGGTAACACAGGCGCAAGTAATGCCTGGTTACACCAATAGACTCATCTTCGAATTCGACAAACCCGGAACCTACACGGTGCGGTGCCTCGAATACTGCGGTATTGGACACGACATCATGGTCGCGACGTTTGATGTCGTTTGACCGGGTTGCCTGACAGACGAAAAGGGGGCGGCGCCATGGAGGATGCCGTAGTCAGTTCCAGAGCGTATGGGTTCTCCGATCGGGCGGTGATACGGGTGGCCATGGTCTACATGCTGACCGGCTTTGTCATCTTCCTCTCAATGGGATCGCTGGGGCTGGTGATGCGGCTCAATCACGCGGGTTGGTACGAGATCTCGCGTGACTGGTTCTATCGCATCATGACCATCCACGGCACGGGGATGGTCGCCGGGATGCTGCTGGCCGCGATGGGTGGTATGGCTGCCGCGCTTTCACGGTCGGTGAAATTGCGAGTTCGCTGGCTTTGGTCAGCGTACTTCGTCTACTCGTTGAGTCTTCCCTTCCTGTTGTACGCCGTTCTGGTAGGCCGGTTTGCCGGAGGATGGACGACGCTCGATCCGCTGCCGTTCGAGGGCAAGACGTGGGATGTCTGGGCAGGCGTGATGATGTACATCTCGTCCCTGTGTGTCGGGGTAGGGTTCACGATCTATTGCCTGCACCTGTTCCTGTCTTTTCGGAAAACGCATGGCGGCATCGGTGGGGCGCTTGCCTGGCGCTATCTCTTCGGCCGTGAGGCGGCGGATCAGGATGTTCGGATACCGAACCCGGTTGAACTGGCGGCGATGGCGGTCTCGATCGTTGGGCTCATCACCGGGCTTGTCGGAATCGCCATTCTGGTTCCGCTTCTTGCGGAGGCTGCGGGTTGGCTGCCGCATGTCAATCCTCTCTACTCCAAGAACTTCCTGATGTTCTTCGGGCATGCGGTCGCGAATCTCACCATCTATCTCGCCGTCGGCCTCGTGTATGCGATGCTCCCCATTTTCACGGGGCGGGGAGGCAAGGCGTCGAGGCTTGTTGTCCTGGCCTGGAATCTGACGATCCTGCTGGTCATTACTCCCACGTCCCACCATCTTTACCAGGATTTCTCCCAGCCGATCGGCCTGCAGGTGTTGGGTCAGGTTGCCTCATGGGCAGTCGTGCCTGAGGTCTTGCTGATCACGATTGTGGGCAGCCTGTTTCATATTTTTCGTAGTGGCGTGAAGTGGACCGTGCCGATGGTCCTGATCGTCATGGGGTTCTGGGGGTGGGTATTCGGGGGGATGGCCGCGGTGATCGATGCGTCGATCCCGGTAAACAACCTGACGCATAACACGCTCTGGGTGCCCGGTCATTTTCATACTTATTACCTGTTGGGAGTCACAACCTTCGTCTGGGCGTACCTCTTCTACCTGATCGGAGATCTCGGCGGGATCCATGAATGGTCCGGTTCCAGGATCGCGGCATGGCTCTATGGGCTCGGCGGCGTGGGATTCGTGTTGATGTTCTTTTTCTCCGGGGCGGACAGTATCCCCCGGAGATATGCCGTTCATCTGGGGGCGTGGCATATCTATGCGGCGATCGCTATTCCCTTCGTCTCCCTGATCATCTTGAGCCTGTTGTGGCTGATCGCCGATATGTGGCGCGGGCTCCGACCGGCCTGGCGGGAGATCAGCACCGGGGCCGTGGCGGATACCGACGCATGACGACCAGGATGAACGCGGTGCGAGCAACTCCGTATGACGGAGCTGCTCGCGACCGCCGGATTCGGCTGATCGCCCTCATCAGCGCGGTCGCTGTCATGATCGTGGCGAACGTTCCCGCCATGCAGAGCGCGGTCCATCAATCTTTCGCGATGCACATGGTTCAGCATGTGATCCTGATCAACATTGCAGCACCGTTGCTATCGATCGCCTGGCCGCTCGTCTTGGGGCGTTGGTACCCTTCGCGGGGTGTTAATGTGCTCAACCGGGCGGCAACTCCGCCATTTGCGATCGTTTTGTCGACCATCATGTTCTGGGCGTCGCATTATCCTGCGGTCTACGATTTCGCCATGACGAACCCCATCACCCATGCGATCGAGCACGCCGTATTCATCGTCTCGTTCGTTCTTTTCTGGCGCCCGCTGATTCCTGACGCAATGAATCCCGGATATCTGAAGAACAACGGATCTCGGGTCCTGTACTTGACGATTGGCATGGTCCTGCACGGAACCCCAGCGGTATACATCATGTTCATTGACCATGCGATCTATCCACACTACGTCATGATGGGGTCGTATGCAGGACGTTCGCCACTTGCTGATCAACATCTGGGCGGCGGGGTCATGCTTCTCGCCGGCACGATCGCGATGACAATGGCCGCCCTCGTCTCGTTTCGCGACGAGCCCTGATCCGCATTGAATCGCCGGTCCGGAGCCGGAGCCCGATTTCGATCGCCTCTTCCCTCAATCGCCCAATTCGTGGAAACTCCTCGCATACATGGGACGCGAGCCGGCGTGGCTTGCCAACCGACGTCATGTGCGGCTCTTCGCAGAGCACACCATGGAGGTCACGATGGGACAGCACATCGGCCAGAAGCAAACCTTGCAGGAGCTGGAGGAGAACGTACTGGCACGGATCGACCAGGAGGAGGTGATCGCGTTTCACCAGGGATTGGTGCGCATTCCGTCGATCAACCCGCCCGGTGATTGTCGCGATGCGATTGACTTCGTCGAGAAACCCTTGCGCGACGCCGGGTTCGAGATCGAACGCGTCCAGGATCTCGACATCATGCCCAATGTGATCGCCAGCATCGGCCCGAAGGACGGCAAGACCCTGCTGGTCAACGCTCACGTCGATGTCGTGCCGATCGGAGAGCGCGATGCCTGGACGCACGAACCGTTCGGCGCCGAAATCGCCGATGGCCGCGTCTACGGCCGTGGCGCTGGTGACGACAAGGCCAGCGTTGCGGCGCAAGTGATGGCTGCCCTCGCGGTGAAGCGGGCCGGGATTCCACTGGCCGGGCGGTTGGTGATCAACCAGCTCTCGGACGAGGAAGTCGGTGGTGTTCATGGCGCGGCGCTGGTGTCTGCGCATGAGGGACTGAACCCGGATTGGGTGATCAACGGTGAACAGACGCTGAACCGGGTCTGCGTTGGCGAGAAGGGGAGCGCCGGCACGATCATCACCGTCCATGGCAAGACGGCCCACGGAGCCCTTCCCTGGGAGGGTGCGAACGCCATCGAGGGACTTGCCGAGGTCATCGTCGCCCTGCGTCGCGAGCTCTGGCCCGATTTGGAGAATCGCACCCACTGGGCGTTCAAACCGTCGTCGGCGTCCACGAATCTCGTTGAGGGTGGCGTCAAGTCGAATGTTGTGCCGGACAAGGCGTCCTGCTTCATCGATCGCCGGATCGTGCCCGGCGAGGATCCGGACGAGTGCCGGCAGGAAATCGATGATATCGCGCAGCGGGCGATCAAGAATGTCCCCGGTGCCAGCGTCACGGTCGAATTGATGAGCGAGATCGGCGGGAGGAAGGCGTCCGCAGCACCGGTCGAGGATCCACTGGTGCAGGCGATGCTCCAGGCGAACGAGCGACTTGGCCTCTCGACCGAGCCGACCGGGTTCAGCATGGGCACCGACGGCCGGTTCTGGGCAGAAAAGGGTATTCCGACGATCATCTACGGCCCCGGCGATCCCAGCCTGGCCCACAAACCCGACGAATGGATCGGCATCGACGAGATCATGGCTGCGGCCCGGGCCTACGCCATCGCGATGGTCCGTCTCGTCGGTGATTACGCCGAATAGGCTGCGTTCGACGAGCGCCCGCAAGCGAAATAGGGGTCGTACTTGCGAAGCAATGTCGGCCCGATCGGCGCCGCAGGCGCCGGTAAGTTGGAGTTACCACGCATGACTCATGATCTCAGCGACGTGTACACATACATCGATGAACACAAGGACGACTACATCCGGCAGTTGCAGGAGATGCTTCAGCAACCGAGCATCGCCGCTCAAGCGCTCGGCATGGAAGAGATGGCGAACAAGGTCGGGGATGACCTGAAGGCGCTCGGTGCCGAGCCCCGGCAGATCGATACGCGCGGTGGCTTCCCGGTCGTCTACGCGGAGTTGCCGGGCAAGGCCAACCGCACATTGAGCTTCTACGATCATTACGATGTCCAGCCCGCCGATCCGCTCGACCAGTGGGCGAGTGATCCATGGTCGGGTGAGGTCCGGGATGGGCGTATCTGGGCGCGTGGAGTCGCGGACAACAAGGGCAACATCGCTGCGCGGTTTGCCGCGATTGATGCATGGCAGAAGGTGCGCGGCGAGCTTCCGCTCAATGTGAAGTTCATCATCGAAGGGGAGGAGGAGATCGGGTCGCCGCATCTCCAGAATTTCGTCGACGATCATCCGGACCTCTGCCAGGCCGACGCCTGCATTTGGGAGTTTGGTGGCCGGGACATCGATGGGCGGCCGCAAATTCACCTGGGGCTGAAAGGAATCTGCTACGTCGAGCTTCGGGTAAAGGGCGCACGAAGCGACTGGCACTCCGCCGCTGCGACCTCGGTGCCGAATCCCGCGTGGCGTCTCGTCTGGGCGCTGGCGACGTTGAAGGGGCCGGACGACCGTATCCTGATTCCCGGTTTCTACGACAAATGCGTGCCGCCGACCGAAGCCGAGCTCACCGCGATGGCGAACCTGCCCGATCTGGAGCAGGAGCGGTTGGAGGACCTCGGGATCGACCGGTTCATCAACGGGCTGACCGGGATGGACCTTCATCTGAAGGATCTCTTCGAGCCGACCTGCACGATCTCCGGCCTGCTCAGCGGGTACACGGAAAAAGGCCAGAAGACGGTCCTGCCGGGAACCGCGATGGCGAAGATCGACATGCGGCTCGTGGCGAATCAGGATCCGCACGAGATCTACGCACTGCTGCGCAAGCACCTCGACGATAATGGCTTTACGGATATCGAGTCGGAGTTGATCGGCGCGGGATATCCGGCGCGGACGAGCCTCGAAGCCCCGATCGCGAAGGTCGTCGCGGAGACCTTCGAGGAACTCTATGGCGAGGCGCCGGCGATCTTTCCGACGAATCCCGGCTCAGGTCCCTGGTACCAGCTCTGTGACGCGCTCGGTATCGATGCCTGCACCGCTGGCGTCGGTCACGGTCGGTCGCAGGCGCACGCACCGAACGAGAATATCTACGTCGACGACTTCATTCTCGGTATCAAGCATATTGCGGCCATCATGGATCGGTACGCGGCAAGCGGGGAGTGAGTCATTCCCGACGAGAATACGGACAGGGGCGGACCCTGGGTTCGCCCGATCGACGACGTAACGAGACCGTAACGTTGAACTGTATTGATATTTCGGAGGATCCCTTGGACGACAAAACAGCGATCAAGCAGGCACTGGCCTATGTCCCGCAGTATTTCGAGTTCCAGCGGGAATACATGCCCTTCGTTGGCGCGCAGGTCGCGGTCCGCGTCGATGGCGAGCTCATTTTTAACGAGGCGTTCGGATACGCGGATCTTGCCGACGAGAAGCCGTTGACGACGGAACATCTTTTCCGGATCGCGTCGCACTCGAAGACCTTCACCGGTGTGGCGATCATGCAACTGGTGGAGCAGGGGAAACTTCGGCTCGACGATGAAGCGCAGCAATACGTGCCTGAATTGAAGGGCTCTCCGATGGGATCCGTCACCGTGCGCGAGCTTCTCGCGCATGGCTCGGGTATGACCCGGGATGGCGACGACAGCACCTTCTGGGCGCTCAACCGACCGTTCCCGGATCGGGAGGAACTCCTCCAGACCATCCGCGAGGACGGCAAGGTGCTGGAGCCGAACGAGCACTTCAAGTATTCGAATATCGGCTACTCACTGCTCGGCTTGATCATCGAGGGCGCTTCTGGTGTCCCGTACCGCGAGTACGTGACGACGAACATCGTCGATCGGCTGGGGCTTGAGAATACCGGACCCGAATTGCGCATGGATCGGATCGACGACTACGCCAAGGGCTATTCCGTCCGGGCGTTTGGGCCGAACCGGATCGAGATCGACCACATCGATACGTTTGAGGAGAGTTCCGCGACCGGGTTCTACTCCACCGCCGCCGATGTCACGGCGTATTTTCAGGCGCATCTGGACGGGAATGACACCATTCTCTCCGATGGTTCGAAGCGGCGCATGAGACAGGTGCAGTGGACGATCTCCGACGACGCGCAATATGGTCTGGGCCTGAGCATCACCAGGGTGAATGGCCGGACCTACTACGGGCACAGCGGCGGATATCCGGGCCACATCACGATGTCGAAGTTCGATCCGGACCGCAAGCTCTCGATCTCGGTGTTGACGAACGCTGCGGATGGTCCCGCCGCGGATCTGTGCATCGCCATCCTTCATCTGATCGATCTGGCGCTCGACTCGAAGCACGAGGCGAAGACCGATCCCCAGCCGGATGAGAAGCTGGCGCCGTTCACCGGCCGGTTCGCCGGTCTGTGGGGCATCCTCGATGTGGTGAATCTCGGAGGGCGACTCTACCTGCTGGCGCCGACCTCGGACAATCCTGCCGCCGAGGCGACCGAAATGGAGGTTGTCTCCGATACCGGACTCAAGTGCGTTGGCGACAAGGGCTTCGGTGGATACGGCGAGGTGATGCGGTATACCTTCGACGAGAATGGTCGGGTTTCCAGCATCCGTGGCACGAGCGGCGCGAGGATGATCCCGATCGAGGAATTCGTCCTGCCTGAGAAGGTAACGCGCCCGTATGACCCAGCTTCCATCACCGTCTGAGCAAACACCGGCCAAAACGAGAGAAATGAGCGCGCCAGCCGGGGAAAACCGGCTGGCGCTGGTTCCGAGCATCTACACGGCGTTGCTGCTGATCCTCCTCACGGTAGGCGTCGTATACGTCCTCGGCAAGCTGATCCTGTTACTGGTTCTGCTCTACCTGTCGATCCTGATCGCCTGCGGAATTGCGGGACCTGTCGGTTGGCTTGAGCGGAGGGGACTGCATCGTTCACTCTCGATCCTGATCGTGTACGCGCTGGTGGCGCTGATTCTCGTTGCTATCGGCTGGTATGCGGTACCGACGATTATCGGGCAGGCGGGGTCGATCGCCGAGGATCTGCCGGATCGCGTCAGCCTGCTGGAGCATTACTGGCAGCGCATGGAAGACATGCGCGGTCAGTATCCGGTGATGGATCAGTTGCAGCCGCGTCTGGCCGACATGCTTTCGAGTCTCGGCGACAAGATGACGGACGTGATTTTGTCCCTGCCGTCCGCCGTTGCCCTGACGATCTTCGCGGTGACAAGCATCCTGACGTTCAGCTTCCTCTTTCTCATGACCTGGGAGCGGATCGTGACGGCGCTGCTTTCGATGGTGCACCCGCGCCATAGAAAGCAAACGCGCGATGTCCTGAGCGAGATAGGCGTGAAGCTCGGGGCGTATCTTCGCGCCAAGGTCATCGTCATGGTGATCGTCGGCGCGTGGATGTACGTCGTGCTGAAGTGGCTTGGCTCCCCCTACGCGATGCTGGCAGCCATCTTCATAGGCCTGATGGAGGGGTTGCCGCGGATCGGGCCATGGATCGGACGAATCGCGATGGTGATCGTGCTGATTCCGCTCGGTTGGAAGGCCGTGGCGATCGCCGTCGTCGCGCACGTCATCGTCGACAACGTCAAGGGCTACGTGCTCTCGCCGCTGATCGAAGGGAGCCAGGTGGACATCCATCCTCTGACGGCGTTCATCGCGGTCATTGCCGGGGGGCTGTTGCTCGGCTGGATCGGCGCGTTTGTCGCGGTGCCGACTGCGGCGGTGATCCAGGTGATCGTGGAGCAGGTGATCGTTCCCTGGCGCCGTCACCAACTCGCGGACGCCGAAGCCGAATTTGCGAACGGGAGTGATTGAGCAGGAAAACGCCGGCCACTTCGGGCCGGCGCTACCGGAGGTATTTCTCCTGCTACAGCGAATTGCAAGAAGGTCGATTTGGTAGGGGCGGACTCTTATGTCCGCCCTTTGGATGCAACACCGGGCGGACTCTTATGTCCGCACCTACGAGCGATGCGCGTGCGCTGTGTCAACCTTCCTGCAAACAGCTCTAGGCCTTTGTCTCGCGCGGTTCGGTGAGGCTGAGTGATTTCGTCTCGATCACCGGTGCGACGAGCTCGAGGAACTCCGTGACCGTTTTCGCGCCGAGGTCCTCGCCCGTCCGGAGACGAACGGCCACGCTATCGGCTTCGGCTTCACGCGCGCCGACGACCAGCATGTACGGGATCTTCTGCAGTTGCGCCTGCCGGATCTTGGCCTGCATGCGCCCGCTGGAGTCGTTGACTTCCGCACGGATACCCTGATCCTTGAGCCGTTCCTGGACGTCGTAGGCGAATCCGACCTGATCGTCCGTGATCGGGATGATCTCGGCCTGGATCGGGGCGAGCCATGCCGGGAAGGCGCCCCCGTAATGCTCGACGAGGCCGCCGACGAAGCGCTCCATCGAGCCCAGCAGCGTCCGGTGGATCATCGCAGCGCGGTGGCGGCCGCCGTCCTCGCCGATGTAGTTCACATCGAAGCGCTCGGGCAGGTTGAAGTCGACCTGGATCGTCGGGCCGGTCCAGGCGCGGCCGAGGGCATCGAGCCACTTGATATCGATTTTCGGCCCGTAGAAGGCGCCTTCGCCCTCGTCGAGCTTGTATTTCATGCCGCGCGAGTCAAGCGCCTGCTTCAGCTTGTCGATCGCCTCGTTCCAGCGCGCTTCGTCGCCGATGGCCTTTTCCGGTCGCGTGCCGAGGTATGCCTCGAAGCCGTAGCCGAAGATATCGGCCATGTGAAGCGCGAGGTCGATGACGCCGCCGACTTCATCGACGACCTGGTCGTGCGTGCAGAAGATGTGCGAATCATCTTGCGTGAAGCCACGGACCCGGAGCATGCCGTGCAGCGTGCCGGAGCGTTCGTAGCGGTAGACGGTACCAAGCTCGGCGAGCCGGATCGGCAACTCCTTGTAGGAGTGAATGTGGCTGTTGTAGATCATGATGTGGCCGGGGCAGTTCATCGGCTTGAGGTAGTAGTCGACCTCTTCGATGGACATCGGCGAGTACATGTTCTCGTGATACGTTTCGAGGTGCCCCGACGTCTTGTAGATCTTCTCCGATGCGATGTGCGGCGTGTAGACGAGATCGTAGCCGCGCTTGAGCTGCTCCTGCTGCTCGAATTGCTCCACGAGATACCGGATCATCGCGCCCTTCGGATGCCACAGGATCAGACCCGGCCCGATTTCGTCATTCACCGAAAAGAGATCGAGATCCTTGCCGAGACGGCGATGATCGCGTTTGGCCGCTTCTTCCAGTTTGTGGAGGTAATCGGCCAGCTCATCCTTCGTGCGCCACGCCGTGCCGTAAATTCGCTGCAGCATGGGACGTTTCTCGTCTCCACGCCAGTAGGCGCCGGCCACGGACTGAAGCTTGAACGGTCCGATCTGCTTCGTGCTCTCGACATGCGGGCCACGGCAGAGATCGAGGAAGTTACCCTGCTGGTAGGTGGAAATCGTCTCCCCCTCGGGGAAGTTCTGGATCAATTCCAGCTTGTATGGGTTGTCCTTGAAGATCTCCATCGCTTCCTCGCGGGAAACGACGTTGCGCTCGAACGTGTCATTTCGCTTCTGGTTCCGTTTCATCAGCTTCTCGATCGCCTTCAGGTCGTCGGGCGTGAGAGGCCGGGGCAGGTCGAAGTCGTAGTAAAACCCGTTCTCGATCGCTGGTCCGATCCCGAACTTGGCATCCGGGAAGAGCTCCTGTACCGCTTCGGCCATGAGGTGGGCGGTGGAGTGACGCATCCGGGCCAGCTCGTAGGCTTCCCAATCGGCGGGATCGACGGCGATATCCATCGTGGCGACATCTTGTTCTTCGGGAGACATGGGTGTCCTCCAGTGTGGTGACGAACATAAAACGGCCCGGCAATCCGCAAGGGACGCCGGGCCGACGTGGTTCCACCCTTTTTTCGATCGCGGACCGGAGGAGGGCTGCGCGATCGCTCGATTGGCCCGATATCGGGGGCAGGCCGGGAAGCGCTGCACCGGCGTTGCCGGGATCACGTTCCTGCTCACAGGTGGTATCGACGAAGGCGATCGTGTTCCGGCTTTCACCAATCCCGGACTCGCTGGCAGATCGTCCCTCGCGACATGTCCTGATCGTCGCGTCGATCTTCACTTACATACGACATGGTAGAAATTTCATGCGATTTCGTCAACGTCCGGGAGGCCATCTTGCGGATGTGTGGCGCTGCGAAACTGCATCTATAGCCGATCTTCGTTAACCCGCGTCGGGAGTTGGTTGGCCTTTCAGGAGCGGCGCTCGTGCTGAAAGCGTCGCCAGGAGAGAGCGCCACGAAGGCCGATGATGGCGACGGTCGCGATTCCCGCGAGCCAAGGTCCGGAGCCCGGAAGATCGAGCGACGAGGTCTCGGGCTCCCGGGACACGACCTGCCCGGTGGAGCGTGGCGGGGTGAGATTGCTTCCGACAGGGTTTTGACCGGAGATGCTCGCGTTTCGGTCGGTGGCGTTGGCGAGCTGGGCCGTGTCGGGATCGACGAAGCCGATTACGTCGCCGTTGAACGGCGTACCCGATTGCGCCAGCTCGGCTTTTCGCTGGAACCCGTATTCGAGCAACGTCCGGTTGTCGTCGTACCAGTCATCCGGGGCGATTCCGTCCAGGGTTACGGCGATCATCCGGGTGTCGCCGGATTTTGCCAGGATGACGAGGCACCATCCTGCATCATCGTCGTATCCCGTTTTCCCCGCGACGAGCGAGCCATAGCTGTTCAGGAGCTTGTTACTGTTGGTGACCGTGATGAACCCGTTTGATGTTGTGTAGGACCGCGTTCCCATGATGTCCACCAGGAGCGGGTACTCGGTCACGTATTGCATGAAGGCGGCGACATCCGATGCGGATGAGTGGTGGCCGGGAACACCCCAGCCATCAGGGTTGACGAGGTGCGTGTGCGTCAGTCCCATGTTCTGGATGCGTTGGTTCATCAGGGCCATGAAGCGCTCGACCGCCTGGTCGTCGGTGTCGCCTTCCTGATACCCGAGTGATCGGGCGATGGCGTGGGCCGCATCGTTGCCGGATGGCAGGAGCATGCCGTACAGCATGTCCTCCAGCGTATAGGTTTCTCCGGGTCCGAAGCCCATCGTCGTCGCGTCGGCGCTCTTCAGGTCGGATTCATTGGTCGTGATGGGGGTATCCAGAGACGCCATATTGACCGCCTGGACGGCGGTGAACACCTTGGTGAGGCTCGCGATCGCGACTTCCTCGTCGGCATCGCGCTGGGCATAGACCTCGCCGGTGTCGGCATCGATCACGATGTAGCGGCTGGAATGGATCTGGAGCTCGGGGACTTCCTGCGCGGTGGCGATGGGCGCGAAAAGCGCCATGACCACAAGAACGGCCATCAGGGCGAGTCGAAGCGAGGTTGGATGATACGTCATATGCCTGCCGGGTAAGGAGAGTCGGTGCCTGCGATCGACATCGCACCATTCACGTTACGCGTCAAGTATAACGGTGGGCGCTCACCGAACGAGCAAGGCGAAGAGAAACGCGAGGATCGGGATGGACAGCAGTCCGAGGATCACGGCGTTGAGCCGGAGATGATCCCGCAGGATGGCGACGAACTCGCGGATCGTGGCGGTCGGCCAGTAGTAGCGGGCCGTTGCCGAGCCGACAGCGTACCCGGGCATCCCGAGGCGCGCCATCAGCGTAGCCGCGCGGAAGGCGTGGAAATTGTTGGTGACGACCGCTGTGCTGCCAGTGAGGTCGTGCTCCTCCTGAACTTCCCTCGAGTATCGGAGATTTTCCTCCGTCGTCGTTGACCGGTCCTCTCTCAGGATGGCCGGTTTCGGGACGCCAGCATCGACGAGCCAGATAGACATCGCGTCGGCTTCGGAGATTCGTTCGTCGCTGCCCTGACCACCCGAGACAATGATGGCCGGGGGATTTTCGGTCGTCTGCGATCGTTCGTAGATGATTTTTCCCAACGCGAGCCGGCTTGCCAGCAGTGGCGTGACCCGATCCCCGGCGAGGCCCGCGCCAAGGACGATGATGCTTGTGACCGGACCGCCGAAGCGCCGTATCCACGCGCCATACACCCATGCGTAGAGCACGAACGATGCGAACACGAAACCGAGGTACCCGAGAGGTGGGACCGAGAAGAGGACCCAGAGGAAGAGCGTTTCGGAGTTGAACGCGATTGCGAGAAAACCGATGGCAACGTACCCGAGGAGACTCACACCGAGGATCAGCGCGAGCAGGTTTGGCAGGCGTCTCGCTTCCCGTCGAAGCATGACTATCCCCGTGTAGACGAGGAACAATGCGAGGGCGATGATCGCCAGAAGGACAACCGCGAGCACACCGAGGAGGAACCATGCGGCGGCTTCGTTGGTCGGGCTGGAGAGTTTGTCCAGGATGGCCGCGATTAGCGCCAGGACCGTGAGGGACAAGGCCGCCAGGAGGAGGATGCCGATCCTCAGGTGACGTGGATCGCGCCTGAAAAAGATACCGGCGGCGATGAAGAGCACGGGGATCGCGAGCCAAACGAACATGACGGCTCCCTGGCAAAGATCGTCTTAAACAAAGAGGACCGAATCGTTTGAAAGATCCGGTCCTCTTCTTCGGTGGGCGATACTGGACTCGAACCAGTGACCTCCACGATGTCAACGTGGCGCTCTAACCAGCTGAGCTAATCGCCCTCAGCACGCGAAGTATAGGGGCTACCCGCGTGTGTTTCAAGGCGAATGGGCCGGTGATTCTCGACGCCGACATGGATTCAGGGAGAGGATATGCGTAGCCCTGAAGGCGTATGGGGATTACGCGAGCCGGGGAGGAGAGGTTGGGGTGAGCGTTATGAATCCAGGTGCTCCGGGGTATACTGCGATTCATGAACGACGATGATCGACCTTCCAGACACACACCAAAGGTGCCAACCCGGGGCGCGACCTACGAAAGGGCGTTCTTTTCCGCATTGGCCGCCGCTGCTGTCGCCCTTCTCGTACTCAAGATGTTGATGGGACTGGCGTTCATGGCGGCAGTCGTTGTCGCGGTAGTGGCGTTCATCATCTTCTTCGGGATGACGCTCCGCACGACCCCCCGACGGGAGGAGTAGGGACAGCGCGCATCTTTTTGGCTCGTCATTCTGAGCGCAGCGAAGAATCCCCGTGCGAAGCACAATGCGGCCAACCGCTCAGCCCGGCCGTTCTGCATCATTTCACGTGCCCGCCAGCCGGAACCGGCTAAACGTCCGGTCCCTACCCACTCGTTGTCATCTCAGGATCGTGAGCGTCTGCTACGGCGAATTGCAGTATGGTCGATGCGGCCCAAGCGCATCATCCGGAATCCGCATGAATGCTCGCGGGGCGCCGTGATGCCGCTCCGCGGCATGTCTCGGGCACAGGACCCGAGACTACGATGACGTGCGCTGGTCCACGATTGATCGTCCGGACCCGGTATCACTCGTAGGGCGGACTCTTATGTCCGCCCTACCGAATCGACCTTCTTGCCAAAGCGCACTAGCCGCCCGCCCACCGTCATCCCGAATGTGTGAGCTCTCACATCCTTCACTGTCATCCCGAGCCGGAGTCGCGAGCGGAGCGAGTGGCGAGGTGTCGAGGGAGCTTGGCTCTACCGAACCGTAAACGTAGCCTGCAGCAGAGATCCCTCGACTTCGCTCGGGATGACGGGACTTGAATGAGGAATGATCGTCATCCAAGTCCTGAGCGGAACGAAGAATCTCCAGGCGACGCCGATGCCGCAGGGCAAAGACGGACGCACTTCGGGGTTTTGAAACGTGCATCACATCGGAATCCTTCCCCTACGCTCGGGATGACGGAGGTCATTTTGGGGCGTCGATACGCGCATTGAGGGAGGTCCGTCACAGTCTATCCGGACTCGGTGACAAGCTGTGTCAACCTTCCTGCATGCCGTTATTTAGTGCCCCAGGCGCTCGACGGATTTGGCACGGGGGTGCCACTCGATCGTGCACGAGCCGAATTCCTTGAACAGCTTCTTGACCTGATCGACGAGCGGGATCATGTTGGCGTGCTTCACCTTCCACACGCCATTGACCTGGTTCACGACAAGGCGGCTGTCCCCGTGAATCCGGACCCTGGCCCGTTTGCGGTCATCGCCCAGATCGCTGGCCAGCCACTTCAGCGCCTCGATCAGCGTCATGTACTCGGCCTGGTTGTTCGTGATCCGGTCGCCGTATTCATGGCGATGGGGACCGTGGTAGACCTCACCGGCGGACATGATCTCGTAGCTGCCATAGCCCTTGCCGGGGTTCCCCAGCGATCCGCCATCGAAGACGATGTCGAATTCCCGGGATTCAGGCGGCGTGGTGCGGAGCAGGGCTTCTTGCGTATACGGGGTGTCGGGCATGGTGTCTCCGGGGATACCGTTTCGTGGCAAACCCGGGCACGAAGCCCGGGTCTGCGCGACGACTCTTGCATTCGGGTGACGTCCCGGACTATTTGCCTGAGCCGTTCTCGTTCGCCTTGGCAATGATCTGTTCGGCGAGATGATGCGGCACCGGCTGATAGCGCAGGAACGACGAGTGGAAGGTACCACGTCCCTGGGTGATGGAGCGAAGATCGATCGCGTAGCGTTGGATCTCGCCCGCCGGAACTTCGGCCTCGATCACTGTCGTACCATCCTCCAGCGTATCCATCCCGGTCACCTGACCGCGACGGCTGTTGAGGTCGCTCATGACGTCACCCATCGCGCCTTCGCCGACGCTGATCTTCACCTCCATGATCGGCTCGAGCAACACGGGTTGTCCGCCGAGCACGCCTTTCTTGAACGCCTCCTTTGCGGCGATCTTGAACGCCATCTCGTTGGAATCGACGTCGTGGTAACTGCCGTCGTACAGGGTCGCCTGGATATTGACGACGGGGTAGCCGGCGAGAGGGCCCGCTTCCAGCGCTTCACGGACGCCCTTCTCAACAGCAGGGAAGAAGTTGCGCGGGACCGAGCCTCCGACAACGCGCTCCGTGAAGGCGAATACTTCGTCCGGCAGGGGTTCCAACTCCAGGAAGACATGCCCGTATTGACCGGCTCCGCCGGTTTGCTTCTTGTGTTTGTATTCGGCATTCGTCTTCGCGGTGATGGTTTCCCGGTAGGGCACGCGGGGCAAACCGAGCTCGACATTGATATTCGAGCGTCGTTTCATCCGCTCGATCGCGATCTGGACGTGTGGCTCGCCCATGCCGGACGCGATCGTCTCACCGGTGTCCGGGTCGCGATCGACCCGTAGCGAGGGATCCTCGTCGATCATGCGCTGGATCGCCGGTCCGAGCTTGTCGGTATCTGCCTGCGTTACTGGTTTGACCGCGACGGAGTAGATGGCATCCGGAAACTCGATCGCTTCGAGCCGGATGTTCTTCGTCATGGACGTCAACGTATCGCCGGTTTCGACCGATTCCAGTTTCGAGACAGCGCCGATATCTCCGGCAGACACGACATCGGTGGAGATGTGCTCCTTGCCCCGCGAGAAGAAGAGTTGTCCGACACGCTCCTGCTGGTCGCGTGTGGCGTTGCGGAGTTGCGTGCCGGACGACAGGGCGCCGGAGAAGACGCGGAACCAGGTGACCTTGCCAACGTGGGCATCGGCCTGCGTCTTGAAGGCGAGGGCGACGAAATCGCCGTCCGGATCGGCGGTCAATTCGACCATGTCATCGTCGATCGTCGCGATCTCTTTCCGATCGGCGGCGGAGGGAAGCACCCGGATGATCGCGTCGAGCAGGGACTGGATGCCCCGATTCTCCGAGGCAGCTCCGAGGACCATCGGCACGATCGCGCCGGATTCGAAACAGGCGCGTAGCTCTTGCCGGAGCTCCTCGTCGGAGATCTCTTCCTCCTCAAGGTAGCGCGTCATGATGTCTTCGTTGTTTTCGGCGATGGCCTCGACCAGCGTCTGCCGGTAGAACGCGACGTCTTCCGCCAAATCCTCGGGGATTCCCGTGGTTTCGAACCCGCCATCCTGATTGTCGTTGAAGATCATGGCTTCGCCATCGAGCAGATTGACGATGCCGCGAAAGTTCTCTTCCTGCCCGATGGGGAACTGCAGGGGGGCGACTCGCTTGCCGAAAGCCTCGATCAATTTATCGAGGACATTCCGGAAATCCGCATTCTCGCGGTCCATCTTGTTGACGAAGAGCATCCGGGGAAGTCCTGCACGTTCGGCATTGTGCCAGACTTGCTCCGTGCCGACCTCGACCCCGGCAGAGGCATCGATCACGATCAGGGCGGCCTCGATCACGCGCATCGCCGAGCGGACATCGCCGCCGAAATCGGCGAAATCCGGCGTGTCGATTACGTTGATCTTGCAATCCTTGTATTCGATGGGAATGACGGCGTTGGTGAGGGTGATGTGGCGCTTGATCTCTTCGGGATCAGTGTCGGAGGCGGTGGTGCCTTGGGAAACCCGCCCGCGACGGGTGGTGGCGCCGGTGTCGAAGAGCATCGCCTCGACCAGCGTCGTCCGTCCCGCGCCACCGTGGGAAAAGACTCCGACATTGAAGATCCGATCCGCTGGGTACTGTTGCATGGCTGCGCTCCCCTGTTATCTCGGATGCGTCGCCTGCAATATCCACGGATGACGCATCTCGCGAAACTCCGTCTCGGTTGTCTTTGGCCGACAGTATATCCCGAATCCGGGGGAAGGCGGCGCGTTTTGCGATCCGGCCTGCCGATTTAGGATGACGCGCCGGATTGATTTCACCGGCGGATCCGCTGATAGACGTGCCAGAGACCAGCAATGGTGAGGTCCGGATCGTGATGGTCGATCAGTGGCGTTTGCCGCGCGATGATCTCCGAGTAGCCTCCCGTGACGACGATGGGAGGCGTCGTTCCCAGCTCGTCACAGATGCGGCGGATCATGCCCTCCACCAGGGAGACGTATCCGAGGACGAGACCGGACTGGATCGCGTTCGTCGTGTTTCGGGCGATTGCCGTAGGGGGCGGCACCAGCTCGACCGAGAACAGCTTCGCGGCGCGGGAGGTCATGGCCTCCAGCGCGATGACGATTCCCGGTGCGAGCGACCCGCCGATGTAGTGTCCCCTGGCATCGACGACATCGAAATTCAGCGCAGTGCCGAAATCGATGGCGATCACCGGCGCGCCGTAGCGATGGATCGCGGCGATCGAGTTGACGAGGCGATCGGCGCCGACTTCGGCCGGGTTGTCCATATCGATCGGGAGCCCCAGATCGAGACTCCCGGAGACGATGATCGGCTCGACCTGAAGGCGGTTTTTTCCCATCACGCCGAGCCATCGCGTGACGCTTGGCACGACGCTGGAGATCACCATGTCGCTCATCTCACCGATGTCCACCCCGTCGGCCTGCAGCGTCGGCTGCAGAATGGCATACCATTCGTCTGGCATGCGATCGTGCCGCGTCGCTGTGCGGACCATCGATAACAGGTCGCCGGACGTCATTTCATAGACGCCGAACATCGTATTGGTGTTGCCCACATCGACAACCAGCAACATGGTGACGAGTCCTTTTTGAATGCGATACCTGATACTTCTCCGGTGGCCCGGAGCAGTGAATCAGAATGGCTGGAGCCCGGTAGATGACCCACGAACAGCAGACCCGACCCCAGCAGAAGCCATCGGGCGGAGCCATGCCCGGTTTCGCGGGGCTTGGACGTGGTCACATCTATCTGCGGCTGATCTTCCTCTCGCTGCTCTTCCTGATCAGCGGCATGGCTGGAGGCATGGTACTCGAACGGTACGTGCTGTCGGAAGCGATCGACCAGTCGCCAGTCTTCCCGGATCTCGATGCTGCGTCCCGAATCATCAACAACAATTACTACTATCGCCCGACCGACGATCAGGACCTGCGCGACCTCGACCACCAGATGGAGCAACATGCGATCATCGGCGCGCTGTCATCATTGGGCGATCAGTACACGCGATACCTGAGCGCGGATCAGTCGGCGACGGCGCAGGAGGATCTGCAGGGGCGGTATGGGGGGACCGGGCTCGATCTCGGTCTGGCCAACGGCCTGGTGGTCGTAACCAATGTGATTCCGGATACGCCAGCCGAGAAATCCGGAATCCAGCGCGGCGATGTCGTGCAGCAGGTTGATGATCGAGCAGTCGATCCCGACGATTTCGAAGGTACGGTCCGGAGCCTGCGGGGTGAGATCGGCGCAACCGTACGGGTTTCGCTGGCACGACCGTCGACAGGGCAGCAGTATCGTGTCGATATCAAGCTCGAGGAGATCGTGGTCCCCCCGGTTACGCTGAGGATGATCGAGGGAACGTCCCTGGGTTGGATTCGGATCACGATCTTCGGCGATTCAACGGTATCCGAGCTCGATCAGGCCCTGAATACGCTGGCCGAGAATGGCGCAACCGGGATCATTCTCGACCTGCGTGGAAATGGTGGCGGTTGGGTGACCTCCGCGCAGGGAGTCCTGGGGAGATTCCTCGACCCGGATGTCGGTCCCGCCTTGTACGAGGACACATCCCCGGGGCGGGGAGGCGAGGAGCCGCTGCCGGTTGTCCTTGATGAGGGCGCCAGGCGGACGGATCTGCCGGTGATCGTCCTGGTCGATGGCGGGACGGCCAGCGCCGCGGAGATCGTTTCCGGGGCGCTGAAGGATTACGACCGGGCGTTGGTCGTGGGCGAGCAGACCTACGGCAAAGGTTCGGTCCAGCGCATCTTCTCCTTCTCGGACGGATCCACGCTACGCGTGACGGTTGCCGAGTGGTTCACCCCGAGCAAGGGCCGGATCCAGGAGGAAGGTATCCGGCCGAATGTCGAGATTCCGACCGGCGAGAATACCCCGGTGGATCAGGATCCGGTGCTCGATGCCGCCGTCAAGTTGCTCGGGCAAGGAGTCTCACAGCCGACCGATCTCGTTACCCCACCATCACCCGAGGCCTCGCCTCAAGGCGGGTGATACCGGACTTCACACAGCCTCCTTCCAACCCTCCGTCATCCTGACCGCAGGAATGGGGTCGCTCTCGCTTTTCGGCCAATGGCCTCACCCTGCGGGATCTCCCGGCGACGCCGCTGCCCGCAGGGCAGAACGGGACGCGCGCGCGCCGTGGATGTGCTTCGCACGGGGATCCGTCGCTCCGCTCAGGATGACGGAGGGTGTTGCAGGATGGTTGACACGATCGGACGTAGGGGCGGATGGTCCGAAGGCTGGTGGGTGAGGTCGCACCGCGGCCGAAAAGCGAGAGCGGCCCCGTTCGCCCTCTCGGCGCCCGAGCCTGCCCTGAGCGAGCGCAGCGAGTCGAATGGGTCGGGCATTCGAATACCATGTCAGCCACTATGCAATTCGCTGTATGCCGCTGTCCCCTCCGGTTATTGAGCCTGCGCGTCCGACATCGGCTGGTCCGGGTTGGCTTCGCGCCAGTTCAAAAAGACCTCGTGCAGGTCGCGAGCGACATCTTCGATCTCCAGCGGCGCATGGAGCGCCAGGGAAATCCCGAGTTGCTCGCGATCGGTATCGGAGATCTCGATCGGATCCTCCGAGATGATGATGACCGGGGCCAGCGTACGCGGCTCGCTCGAATTCGTTCGATCGGAGACGCCGCGGAGCCGACGGATGAACTCCATCGCTCCGAAGCTCTGCAGTGCAGCGTCGATTACCACGATGTCGAACTGTCGGAGCCGAAACACCTCCAGCGCCTGAATGCCACTGGCGATCACGGACGTCCAGAAACCGCCGAGCGGCAGCCCTTCATCGAGAAATGTGGACAACGACATATCATCTGACACGATAAGGACATGAGGTCGTTCGTATTGCCTGCGCGCGTCCAGTCGGGGGCGCTCGGTCATGACTGTTCTCCTGTTGCCGGCGAGGGCTGGCGGTCGGCGTGGGGCGAGAGCCCGGAGCGCATCAGCGCATTGGTCAGCAGCGGCTCGCTGGCGCACATCTGACATCGGAAATGCGGCCGGAACCCGAATCCGGTTAGGTGGCCCTTCCCGACGGCGAGGTCGACGATCGCCGCCAGCCCCTGAACGTGCTCTTCCCCTTGAATCCACCCGGAAACGAGGAGGCCTTCCCGCGCATACCGGGCCGCGACCTGTCCCGCTTCATCCCATTCCACCCTGAAGGCTGTGGAATCGACGAACATCACGGGGATTGGGTCTTGCATCCCCAGCGTGACTGGATGCGCCGGGTTCGGCATGATGCGAAGCACGGAGCCGGGGCAGGAAAACTCGGTCTCCTTGAGCCCCTCGAGCGGACGCTGGACCGGCAGGTGCCAGGCAGGGATCAGTGCTTTCGCCGCGCCATCGAGGGCCACGATGTGACCGCCATTCTCCATGAACTGGCCGAGCGCGAGCGTGCCTTCCTCGCCGAGGCCCGTGCGAAACTCCTCCGGATACCGGTCGCCCTCATCCCGGTTCAGGAGTTGCTTTGGCTTGCGGTGCGGCACGAGGAGGCCGTCGATTTCCACCAGATTCCCCTCGCGAATATCGTTGTCGCGGATGATGTCGTAGGGCAAGTCGGATTGTTCGAGCCACAACCGCGCCCAGCCGGCGTCGATCGCGTTATCGCTGTGCGGCAAGTGCAGGCCGATGCGGGGCATGGTCTGGATTGCGGTTCCGGTTGGAATCGGATTGACGAGCCATGTCCGGACGTGACGACGATGCGCGTCGCTCATCGAGGCGAAAGCGTGATCGTCTGTGACAAGCCAGGTACCGGCATCGAGCAGGCGTCCCGCGTCGAAATGCGGCCGGAGCAGGCGGCGGACCTCCGCGCCGTTTTGCAGCGCGTTGGTGACCACGCGGATTGCTGCATGACTGCGGGCATCGATTGCGAGCCAGCGATCCCGGCGAATGTCCGCGGCCGATGGCGGAGAGAATGCGGAGAGATCCCGGTCGATCACCTGGCGCGTGGCGATGCCCTCCGCTTCGTCGATGCGGGCCACCTCGACGCCCATGTGGATCGGCAGGCAATGCGATGTCACATCGTACGGAATCGCAGGTGACGTCGCGTCCTTGCTGATGCGTGGCTGCGGGTAAGGCGTGAGATCGAGTAGGGCCCGGGCGTAGCTGCCGAACGGCTGGTTGGCGCGAACGAGGAAGCTGTTCGCTTGCACCCTGGCATCACCAGATTCGACGAAGTGGATCTCGACGTCCCCTCGACGGAGCGTTTCGATCAGCTCGACGGCGGCGGCTGGATCGATCTGCTGGCGAAGTGGGGCGATGACATAGGCCGGCGGGCGTTGCTGCGTGACTTCATCGGCAAGCATCGTCCACTGGTCGCGGATCCATTGCCCGGCGTGAATCGCGGCGTGATCGAGCACTGCCCGGATGGTAGTCCGGTGGTAGTCCATGATGTCGCGTAGACGCCAGGTGCCGCCGTTCCAGACGATAGACATATGCGTGCTGGCGACGTTTGGGTCGAATCCGCGACGGACCTCGACTTGCCCCCGGTCGACATCGATCGGGGATGCGATCTTGGCGCTGGCTGCTTCGGCGAGAATACGAACTCCGCCGTGGTAGTGCTGGAAGGCACGGGTGGGCGAGTAGCAGTCGAACATGACGCCGCTGGCAACCCCGGCGTGAGCGTCCCGGACCTGCGCGGCGCCGATTGCGCTGCCGATCTCGTTGGACAGGGCGCTGATGCGGGGATGGACGTGCGGTTCGAGCGGGTCGATGTATGGTGGTACGACGTAACGCGGCGAATACCATCCCATTTGGTGCAGATCGAGGACGATATGCGGTCGCCAGGGGCGATGGACGGAATCGATCGTATGGCGAGTCTCTCGCAGCGCGTGGGTATACCAGTCGCGATTGTTATCGTGACCTGCGTATGGATGATAGAGGGCTGGCGGCGCCAAGCCTTCCGCCGGGCTGCCCAGCGTTTTCGTATACCACTCGTGGACGAGATTCATACCGTCCGGGTTCAGCGTCGGCACGATCAGGATGATGACGCGATCCAGGAGGGATGCGATTGCCGGATCGTCGGAGAAAGCGAGATCGCGGACGAGCTCCGGCATCAACTGGACGCCGCCGACCTCATCCGCGTGAATACCGGCCGTGATGAGGACGACCGGCTTGTCGCCGGCCTGATGTCCATCGTTATGCGCCGGATCGGCGAGAAGGTCCCGGTCCGCGAGCGCGCCGCGGCGGGCCAGGATGGCGGGAAGATCGCGGATGGTGGACGGGCTGCTGATGATGAGGAGATCCGTCGGGGCACCGAGGGTCGCCTCACCGATATCCTCTACAGACAGGCGGTCGGAGACGCGGGCGACGTCCCGGAACCATTCGCGCATGGCCTTCCATGGGATGAGGACGCGGTCCTCGCCCGGTAGGGCCTGGAAATACGCGGCGAGATTTGACAGGGATTCACGAGTGACAGACATGGCGTACCTTTGCGATGGGACCGGGCTTCCCGGCTCGGCGCAAGCTCATGCGTTGAATCATACGGCGGGATCGGTGGATGTGAGGATGCAACAGGAACGAATCGGAGTGGTTGATGACCTTTCACCTCAGTATGAGGCATGTGATTCCGCAGTGATCGAGCTGGTACAGACCTATGTCCGAAAGCTGGATCTCCCTGTCAACGCGATGCAGGTGACGTCGGACCGGGGCGTCTACTCACGGTGGCTGGGACGGCGGATTTCCTCATCGTACGGTGGGGCGTACTGCTTTCTCCGGCGGACCGGGACCCATGCGATCCTCATCAATCTCGACCGCATCGACCTGACCCAACCGCGAGCTCTGGAAGTCGTGGTCGCGGAGGAGTTGATCCATATGCGGGATCATCTGGACGGCGATCTGCGTGGTCATGCGAAACATGGCTACGATCGGATCGCGTATCGTGTGGCGGCCATCACCGGCGTATCCCTCGAAGAGATCCGATCGGCCTTGATCCCGGTGCAGCGACGTCCGTACAAATACATTTACGCCTGTCCGAATTGCGGCATGCGTGTTCCCCGCAAACGAACCGGTCGCTGGAGCTGCGGCCGATGCTCGTCCCGTTTCGATGCCCGGTATGAGCTTCGCATTGTCGAGCGGCTGGGATCGTAGCCGGGATCGTACAATGCCATCATGTTCGACCGCGCGGCGGGAATCCTCTGCCGTGCCGATGCTGTATGTCCGGCGTGCCGGATCGTTCGATAAAGGCGGTGGTTGGTGCGCTTCGTTTCCCTGACCTGGCGGGGTATCCGTGATGTCTTCGAGCAGTTGATGTTCATGGCGACGCTGTCGCTTGGGTGGTGGCTTTGTGTGGCGCCGCTGGCGGCCGGGGTCTTTCTCTTCCTCCTCACGCCGCTGGCGGCGCCGGTGACGGTCCTGACATCGTTCCTGATTCCGCCCGCCACAGTAACCCTGTTTGCGATGGCGGATCCTCGCCGGATGGTCAGCAAACCCGACTTCCACGATGTGCTGCAGACGTTCGCAGGATCTGTGAAGCAGGGGTGGTCGATCGGCGCGGTGACGGTCCCGTTCCTGATCATCCTGTTCTGGAACGTCACGTTCTTCACGGGGCAAGCGACGATACTCGCGGCATTCGTCCCGCTCTGGGTCATCATCTTCGTATTCCTGTTCATCCTGATGTTGTACATGTTCTCGCTCGCCGGGACGATGGAATCGCGGTTGCGGAATGCGTTTCGGGGCGGCATGTTCGTCCTCATTACCCGGCCTTTTACGGCGGCGTTGCTGAGCATCCTGATCATGGTGGTCGGTGTCCTGTTCACCCTGATGGTGCTACCGATGCTGCTGATCGGCCCGGCTATGATGGCCGCGGTCATCAACCGGTTCGTGCTGGATGCGTTGCAGGTCGAGGTGGTCGACCCGAATGCGCCAACCAGCGAGCGGATGTACGAGCGCGAGCAGGGGCTGAACCCGGAGCTGACGGTGTGGGACCGGATCAAGCGTGGTGGCCGGTCCAACTGAGTCGAATTCCCGGGGCGATGACAACACGACGCCGGAGACAGGGAGCAGATTTTACGATGGTGCGTGCGAGAAATCGCAAGAACAATGAGCTTTCCGAACTGGGGGCAACGAAGACCAGCAAGTGGCCGCGGACATCCCGACGGCAGGACCGGATCGAGTCCATCCTGCAAAAACGGCAGCCGACGCTTACCGTGGTGCTGGAAGACGTGCACGATCCGCATAATGCGAGCGCCGTACTGAGATCGTGCGATGCCGTCGGGGTTCTGGATGTCCACCTCGTCTACGTCCACGAGGAGCCGCCGCGAAAGTCGTTCGGCCTCTCCACCTCGGCATCCGCGGCGAAGTGGATTCGGTTGCATTGGCACGACTCGATCGAGGATTGTTACGCGGTGTTGCGTGGGCAGGGATTCCGGATTGCTGCAACAGCCCTGGAGCCGGATAGCACGGACTTCTACTCGCTGGATCTCACCCGGCCGACCGCGCTCGTCTTCGGCAACGAGATGCGCGGCGTGACGCGTGAGGCGATCGACGGAGCTGATTGCACCGTCTACATTCCCATGCAGGGCATGGTGGAGAGCCTCAATATCTCGGTGTCGTGTGCGGTGACGTTGTATGAAGCCATGCGCCAACGACACGCCGCTGGCATGTACGATACGCCGCAGCTGGGCGAGAGCGAACTCGCTGCAGTCCGCGAGGAATGGCTCAGGAAGTAGCGCTTCTTCTGGGGAGAACGTGGATGAGCGCGACCAAATCCGGTGCGATCACGCGCTCCTCGTTGTTTCCGAGCAGGATCGGAATACCGTCGGGAGCGGTGCCCATTACCTGGACCTCGATTCCCGGACGAATTCCGAGCCCGTCGAGTAGACGAAGCTGATCCTGGTCGCGATCGCTGACCCGGCTGACGACAGCGGCCGTCTGGAGCGGGAGCTCGGCCAGCGGGATATCCATGATCGTGGGGATCGCCCCCGCGCGGCTCGGAATCGGATGACCGTGGGGATCGAACTCGGGGTAGCCGAGCGCTTGCTCCATTCTCGCCTCAAGCTCTTCCGAAACGTGATGCTCGAGCCGGTCGGCTTCCGCGTGGACCTGGTCGATCTCGAACCCGAGTGCCTGGGAGAGATACAGCTCCAGCAACCGATGATGCCGGATCACCTCCAGCGCCACCACCCGGCCAGCATCGGTGAGCGAAACGCCCTTGTAGGGAAGGTGGACCAGCAGGTTGAGGTCGTTCAGGCGCTTCGCCATGTTTGTGACGGAAGCGCCGCTGACACCCAACTCCTCAGACAGGCGTTGCGTCGTTACCGGACCGCCATCCTGCTCGATCTGGTAGATCGCCTTCAGGTAGTCCTCCATCGCGGCGGTGATACGGACATCGCCGTGTGCCGGATTCAGTTGTGGTTCCCTGCTGGTCATCGATGAACCCTTGGTACCGTCATGCAGCGGGAGTGCGCTCCCGGTAGCACCGGGCCATCAGTGCCGGTGTCCTGGCGCAACCCACGTTCTGTGGTGAACGACACACCGACCACGACCGGTCAGTGCGAACGAATCCCGCGCTAAAGCGAATTGCACAATGGTTGATATGGTCCCCTGGTGATCGACTCCCTGCGGGAGTCGATGGGCGGCGAGCCTTCGGCCATCCGCCCCTCCACCTGACAGTGTGGGCCTCGCAACCTTCTTGCAAACCGCGCTAGAGGTCGAACGGGAGATTCGGCATCCCCTTCATGCCTTTCAGCCCCTTGAGATTCTTTGGCATCTTGCCGCCCTTGGTCATCTTGCCGAACTGACCCATCATCTTCTGCATTTCCTTGAACTGGGTCAGCAACTTGTTGACGTCCTGGCGGCTGACACCGCTGCCGGCGGCAATGCGGCGGCGGCGGGAGTGGTTGATTTGCTCCGGGTGACGGCGCTCCCACGGGGTCATGCCCTGGATGATCGCCTCGATCTGCTTATAATCGTCATCGGAGATCTGGGCCTTGGCCTGACGCATCTGCTGGCCGATACCCGGGATCATCTCGAGGAGCTGGTTGAGCGGACCCATCTTCTTGATCTTCTGGAGCTGGTCCATGAAGTCTTCGAGGTCGAACTGCCCTGCCATCATGCGTTCCTGCATGCGCTCGGCGTCCGCGTCGTCGGTCTGCTCCTGCGCCCGCTCGATCAGGGACAGGACATCGCCCATGCCCAGGATGCGGCTGGCGAGTCGGTCCGGATAGAACGGCTCCAGCGCATCCAACTTCTCGCCGGTACCGATGAACTTGATCGGCACCCCGGTTACGGCCCGGATCGAGAGTGCGGCGCCACCTCTGGCGTCACCGTCCATCTTCGTCAGGATCAACCCGGTCACACCGAGCCGGTCATTGAAGGTCTCGGCAACGCCGACCGCTTCCTGACCGGTCATCGCGTCCGCGACGAGGAGAATCTCGGTCGGGTCGACGGCGTTCTTGATGTCGACGAGCTCCTGCATCAGGCGCTCGTCGATCTGGAGCCGGCCGGCGGTGTCGATGATGACCGGGTTGTGACCCCGCTCGATCGCGAACTGGATCGCATTGCGCGCGATCTCGACGGGAGAGGGCTTCGTGCCTTCCTCGTAGACCGGGACATCGACCTGCTTACCAAGCGACTGGAGTTGGTTGACCGCTGCCGGGCGTTGGGTGTCCGCCGCGACCAGAAGCGGGTTCCGGCCACCCTTGCGGAGATGCACCGCGAGCTTGCCGGAATGCGTCGTTTTACCGGAGCCCTGCAGACCGACCATCATGATGATCTGCGGCGGACGTGCCGGTTGGAGCAGGGGAGCCTGCTCCTCGCCGAGGATCTTGATCAGCTCCTCGTTGACGATGCCGATGGCCGTCTGGGCGGGAGTCAGCGACTCCATCACGTCTTGCCCGAGCGCGCGTTCCCGGACCGCGGCAACGAAGTCCTTGGCGACCTTGAAGTTGACGTCCGCCTCGAGCAGGGCGCGGCGGACATCGCGCATCGCGGCGTCAATGTCCTTCTCGGACAGCTTGCCACGGCCGCCGAGCTTGCCGAATGTTTCGTTGAGGCGATCGGAAAGTGTCTCGAACATGGTTACAGGCCCTCGCCTTCGCCGAAGAAGAGTGAGTCGACATAGGTGTCTGGCCGGAACTCGGCCATGTCATCGGCGGTCTCGCCGGTACCGATATAGGAGATCGGGGTGCCGAGCTCCTTCGCGACCGAGAACGCGATACCGCCGCGGGCGGTGCCGTCCAGCTTGGAGATGAAGATATCGGTGATATCCGTTGCCTTGGTGAATTCGGCTGCCTGGACCAGACCGTTTTGCCCGGTTGTCGCATCGATGACGAGTAGCACCTCTTGCGGCGCTTCCGGCACATGCCGCTTGATGATCTTGGTGAGCTTGCTCAGCTCGGCCATCAGGTTGAATTTCGTGTGAAGCCGACCGGCAGTATCGATGATCAGCACATCGACGTTGCGGTTGTGGGCAGCCTGCATGGCATCGAACACGACGGCGCCCGGATCGGCATTCTGCTGGTGCGCGATCACCGGTACGTTGAGGCGATCGCCCCAGATCTTGAGCTGATCGATGGCGGCGGCGCGGAACGTGTCGCCGGCGGCGAGCATCACGGTGCGTCCGAAGCTCTGGTGATACCGCGTGAGCTTGGCGATCGATGTCGTCTTGCCGGTGCCATTGACGCCCACCACCAGGATCACCCAGGGGACGCCGCGCTGGAGAATCTTCACCTTGCGGTTGCGGGTGGCCAGTTCGAGGAGGTTCGTCATTTCCAGGCGGAGAATCTCGCGGGCATCCGCGGGGTCCTGGATGCGGTCCTCCCGCACACGGTCGCGAAGTTCTCTGACCAACTGCTGGCTGACATCCCACCCGACATCGGCCTGGATCAGGAGCATCTCGAGATCCTCGTACAACTCCTCGTCGATCTCGGAGCGGTCGAACAGTTTCGTGATCTCGTCGAACACACCCTTACGGGTCTTTTCGAGACCCTTTTCAATCTGGATATCCGGTTCGGCTTTTCGCCGGAAGAGTCGTCTGAATACCAATGGATGTCTCCTGTAGTCGGGGTTGTCTTTGCCGCTCGGCGAGTTGGCTGGCGAGTGTGGAACGTTGCGAGTGGCGATCGCGGAAAAAGCCTGATGCGCAACACAAAAGAGCCGATTTGACGGCCATTTCTGCGTCTCGCAAGTATACAACTCTTCGCAGCCGGGAAATCCTCTGGTACGATCGTCCTGCTTTTGAAGGCTCGCCAGGCAGATTCTGTGCGAGCGCACCCCGGGGATGATCGATGCGGCAATCCGAATTAATCCTGGCGGTCTACTTGCCGACCGCCATGTTGGCGATCGCGCAGGGCGTGCTGATCGTCACATTGCCGCTCTATGCGGACGATCTTGGCGTCGGTTACACGATGATCAGCATCATCACCGCCGCCGCGTCCATGGGTACATTGATCATGGACGTCCCGGCCGGGGTTGTGCTGCACCGCATCGGTTTGCGCCGGACGATGTTGATCGGCTGCGCCCTGGTCGTGATCGGCACGATGGGCCTCACATTTCCCATGCACGCCAATTTCGTGGTCGCACTGCGGGTAGTGGCTGGTATCGGCACGGCGCTCTGGAGCCTGAGCCGGCACTCTTTCATCGCCCAGGCCGTGCCCACGTGGAAGCGCGGTCAGGCGATCGCGATGTTCGGCGGGATCAACCGGGTCGGTCTTTTCGGGGGCCCGATCATCGGTGGTGTGATCGCCACCGCCATGGGAATGCATGCGTCGTTTTTCGCGGCCGGTTTGCTCGGCATCGTTGGCTGGATTGCTGCCAGCGTGTTCATTCCGGCCGAGGAGTCGGAGAGCCTGCCGCGCCGGGGAGCCAGTGACAACCGCTGGCGGCTGGTGCGGAAAGCGCTGCGCGAGAATGGTCTCGATATCGGTGCGGCGGGGGCTGCCCAACTGTTCGGTCAGGTGATTCGGCAGGGACGACAGCTCATCATTCCCCTGATTGGCGCGAAACATCTCGGCCTGAACGCGGCCGAAATCGGAACGGTCATGACCGTGTCGGCGATCCTCGATATGTCGATGTTTGTCCCGGCCGGCTATGTCATGGATCGTTTCGGCCGAAAATATGCCTCGGTTCCGACATTCCTCATCATGGGAGTCGGGTTGGGATTGTTGCCGTTTGCCAACAGCTTCGGTTCGCTATTGGCCATCGGTCTCCTGATCGGTCTCGGCAACGGGCTCGGCTCCGGCACGATGATGACGCTGGGCGCTGACCTGGCGCCGGAGGGGGCGACTGGAGAGTTTCTCGGTATCTGGCGGCTTATCGGCGATATCGGGATGGTCTTGGGGCCCTTGCTGGTCGGCATCATCGCCAGCACGATGAGCTTGCGGGGCAGCGCCTATATGTTGATGGCGGCGGGTTTTGCGGCGTCAGCGATCCTGGCGTTTCTCGTTCGCGAGACTCGCACAGTGCCGGAGTCCGAGTCAGATACCGCGCGGATCCAGCCGACATGATGCGGTCGGTCTGTGTAAAATGACGGGTCTTTTCTGGACGCGGTGGACGTTACGTCACCGGCGGTAAATACAAAACGAATAGATAGAAGGAGAAACAGATGCCACTTGTTGCTGCAGCGATGATGCCGCACGGATTCACGTTGATTCCGGAGGTCTCGGATGGCAAGCCGGAGACGGAACGAACGACGGCGGCGATGCAGGAGATCGGTCGCCGGTTTGCAGATGCCGGTGTCGAGGCGATCGTGCTCGTCGGGCCGCACGGCACGCGGGTGACCGGTCAGATGTGCGTGATGGATGTGGGGCGAGCGGCGGGTTCGCTGAGCAACGGCGAGCGGTCGATTGATGTCAACGTGCCGTGCGATCGTCCGTTGATCGAAGCCATCATCGAGGCTTCCCGGCAGGCGGGCGTGCCGGTTGCCGCGGCGGGATTCGGCGGGAATCGTGCTGACCAGAGCGTGGCGCCGCTGGACTGGGGTGGGGTGATTCCGCTCTGGTTTACCGGCCACGACGATAACCGGCCGGATTCCGGCAGCGTGCTCGCGGCCACACCCGCCGATGATCATGGGCCAACGGTCGTTCTGATCACCCCCGCGCGGGCGCTGCCATTGGAGAAGATGGTCGAGTTCGGGCACGTCATCGCCGATGTCATTGCGGCCGACTCGCGCAAGGTCGGCTTCATCGCGTCCTGCGACTGGGCGCACACTCACACGGAATCCGGCCCGTATGGCGCGCATCCGAAAGCGCCGGAGGTGGATGCGCGGGTCGTGAAGGCGGTCCGGGCGAATACGCTGCACGACCTCGCGGAGATCCCGCCGCAGGATGTCGAGGCGGCGGCGATCGACGGCTTGTGGCAATCGCTTATCCTTGCGGGTATCCAGGACAGGACGCCGCTCACGGTCGATTTCCTTTCGTATGAGGTTCCGGACTACTTCGGGATGATCGTGGCGGCATATGCACCCGTGAGGTGATCGATGGCCGAGACCGAGCACGAACCCTACCGGTTGATGATCCGCGAGATGGCGCCGGACGAGCGTCCTCGCGAGCGGATGCGGAACGCCGGAGCCCATGCGCTGAGCAACAGCGAGCTGCTGGCGGTTCTGATGAACACCGGCATGCGCGGCGAGCCCGTGACCATGATGGCGCAACGCCTGTTGCACGAGGCTGGGGGGCTTGCCGGTCTGACCCGAATGGATCTGATTCAGATTTCCCGGGTCAAGGGGGTCGGGGAGTCGAAGGCGGCGAAGATCAAGGCCGCCTTCGAGCTCGGGCGGCGCGTGGCCGCTCTTTCCCTTGAGGAGCGGCCGCGAATCGAATCTCCGGAAGATGTCACCAATCTTCTGGGGATGGAGATGGCGGCGCTGGAGCAGGAGCAGCTCCGCGTCGTATTGCTGGACACCAAACACCACGTTCTCGGCATCCGGATGGTGTATCAGGGCAGCGTTAACGCGGCCAACGTGCGCCGGGGCGAGGTGTTTCGCGATGCGGTCCGCCTGAACGCGACAGCGCTGATCCTCGTCCATAACCATCCGTCCGGCGACCCGACGCCATCCAGTGCCGATGTCTCGGTGACGATCGATCTCGTCCAGGTTGGCGAGATGCTGGATATCCGGGTGCTGGATCATGTCATCATCGGTCAGGGGCGGCACGTTTCCATGAAACGACTCGGTCTCGGATTCACGAAACAGGAGAGGGCGGTATGACACTGAACCTTGCGCGAATGGGTTTCGGCATCACGGGCACGGTGGGCCACGATATCGTGCGCGAGCTTGCGCCGAGGGTCGAGGCGGCCGGATTCCGGACCCTGTGGTTCAACCATGCGGGGCCGGGAAACGCTTTGGCCTCGATGCAGGTCGCGGCATCGGTGACGTCGACGCTGCGGCTTGGCTCCGGCGTCGTCGCGGTCGATCGCATGCCGGGCTCCTATGTTGTCCGGGAGGTGCGCGAGCGAGAGCTTCCGCTCGACCGCTGCATTCTTGGGATCGGCGCCAGTGCCAAACCGAGTCCCCTGACAACGGTCAGAGATGCGACGGAGCTTTTGCACGGTGAGCTCTCCGCGACGGTCTACGTCGGTGCGCTCGGGCCGAAAATGCGACGGCTCGCGGTGACCGTTGCGGATGGCGAGCTTCTCAACTGGTTGACGCCGGATGCGGCCCGGTTGGCCATGCAGGAAAAGGACGCCGATATCGCTGCTGCAATGAAGACGGGAGAGGCCGATGTCTCCCTCTACATCCGGGTTGCGATGGGTGAGGCTTCCCGTCCGATACTCGAGCGGGAAGCTGCGCGCTACGCCGGGATTCCGGCCTACGCTGCCAACTTCGCGCGGCTGGGTATCACCGCGCTCGAAGCATCGGTCTACGGAGAGTCGCCGGAAGAGGTCCGGGCGGGGCTGGACCGGTATACCGGTGTCGTGGACGAAGCCGTCGTCCGCGCGATCACCCCGAACGATGCATTGGACGAGTTCATCGCGCTCGTCGATGCGGTTGCCGGGTAACAGCGGTCACGATCACTGCCATGTACAGTGAATTGCCATGCAGGAGCACTCCCGCCTGGTTTACCCTTTGAATGAATGCGCGCTACCTCCACGTGTGAGGTTCCGGCGCGCTGATCGGGCGGCATCGGCTGGCCCATTTTTGATGTGTGGCGATTCCGTACTGCACCCGTGTCGCGCCACCATACGATGAATCATCGCTATTGAATGGCGAGCGCGTGCAAATCCTGCGAGACGCGCTCCGTTCCAGGCTGCATTCAGAGGACCAGTTCATGCCAAAACAGGTAGGAATCGATCTCGGGACCGCGAACGTACTTGTCTTCCTGCGAGGTCGCGGCGTTGTGATCAACGAACCCTCGGTGGTTGCGATCTCTGCGCGGGACGGCAAGGTGAAGGCGGTCGGGATTGAAGCGCGCGACATGCTGGGCCGCGAACCTCGTGAGACGATCGAAGTGGTCCGGCCGATGCGCGAAGGCGTAATCGCCGATTATGTCGTTACCCAGAAAATGCTGGAGTATTTCATCAATAAGGCGGTCGGGCGTTTTTCGCTGATCCGGCCCGATGTGATGATCTGCGTGCCCGCAGGCGTGACCGGTGTCGAGCGTCGTGCGGTTCGCGAATCGGCGTTGAACGCCGGGGCGCGACGTGCCTACCTCATCAGCGAGCCGCTGGCGGCCGCGATCGGCGCCCGGGTGCCGGTGGCCGATCCCTCCGGAAACATGATCATCGATATCGGCGGCGGGACCACCGAGGTCGCCGTGATTTCACTTAACGGTATTGTGGTGGCGCGTTCCCTGCGAGTTGGGGGGAGCAAGTTCGACGATGCCATTAGTAATCACATCAAACGCAAGTACAATCTACGTGTAGGCGAGCGAACAGCCGAAGAAGTCAAGATCGCAATCGGCAGCGCCATGCCTCTGGATGACGACAAGGTGATGGAAGTACGGGGGCGCGACGAGGTTGCTGGTCTTCCCCGCACCGTCCAGATTCATTCCAGCGAAGTGACGGATGCTATTACGGAACCGCTGGAGGCCATCATCGGGGCAGTTCGGGCGGTCCTTGAGGAGACGCCGCCGGAACTTTCGTCGGACATCATTGACAAGGGAATGATCCTGACCGGTGGTGGCGCGATGTTGCGGCATCTTCCGGAATTGTTGACCGAAGTGACAGGTGTTCCCTGTTATGTCGCTGACGATCCGCTATCGTGTGTGGCGATCGGCACGGGGCTCGCGTTGGAACACATGGATATCTTGCGAGACAGCCTGGAAGAATCGTAACGAGCGAATGGGGCGTCCACCGGGAATGGACGGAGAGGGAAACAACGGGATGGGGGCACGATCGTGAGGAGCCGGATGGAATCCAGATCGATTTTTCGCGTAACGTCGGTTGCGGTGTTGATCGCGTTGAGCGGTATCCTGACCGCCTGCGGCGGAGGCGACGACAACAAGGAACCCACCGCGACAACGGTGCCCGCCAACGCCCAGCCGACGGTGGTGGCGACACCTCCGCCAGTCGTTCCTACTGCGACGGCGACCACGGTCACATCGCCACCGCGGAATACTGATATGTCGTCTCCGCGCACGGAAGAGCAGGGGACACCGGTGACATCTGTCCCTGCCGCTACGCCCGCGACGATCGTGACGGAGTCGGCGACACCGGCCAATCAGATGGTGGAGGAGGCCGCGACGCCGGAAGCCCCGGAGGCGCCTGCCGGGCCCCAAACTGCTTCAGGAACCGAATCTGTCGGGGATGGCACGAGCGGAGCACCCGAAGCTGCCTCAGAGGCGCCTGCGTCTCCTGCCCCCTCCGCGTCCCCGATGGCGAGTGCATCTCCCCAGGCTGGCGGACCGGTACCGGTCGTGACGAGCTGCGACGTGCAAGATGTTCCCCCGTATACCGGCGACGTCACTGTCTATGTGTTGACCGTCGATCTCAACTTCCGTGCCGGACCAGGTTCGGATTGCGACATGATCGGCGACGGACCGCTGGGCGAATTCAGCGCAGTCGAGATCATCGGCGGCCCGGTCGAGCGCGAGGGCGACGAAAGCGGGGAATGGGTTCAGGTTGAAGTCGGGGACCAGGTTGGCTGGCTGGCACTCCAGTACCTCGAACCAGCAGGGTAACGGGACTTCGGGAGCGCTCCGGCGACTCCCGGACGACTGGTACAGAATGAGGAGGTGATGATGGCGTTCCCGCGAGAGAGTGGCATTCTGCTCCACCCGACATCGTTGCCCGGGCCGCACGGAATCGGCGATTTCGGCGAGGACGCATTCCGGTTCATCGACTGGCTCGAACGCGCCGGACAACGTCTGTGGCAGGTCATGCCGCTCGGCCCCACCGGGGTTGGGAATTCGCCGTATTCATCACTCTCCGCCTTTGCCGGAAATCCCCTGTTTGTCTCTCTCGAATGGCTCGTCGGTGACGGCTTGCTGACGCCCGATGAGCTGCGCGTCGATCTGCCCTTTCCCGGGCATACTGTGGATTACGACCGGGTCGTGCCGTTCCGGATGGACCGGTTGCGGCGGGCCTATGCGAGCTTCCAGACCGGTGCTGCCCCCGACCTGTATGACGCATTCGAGGCATACCTGCACGAAGCGCCCGTGTGGCTGCATGATTTCGCGATGTTCGTCGCTATCAAGGACGCCCTCGGTGGAGGGTGGTGGCTTGACTGGCCGCTGGATATCCGCACTCGTCAGCCGGATGCGATGGCCTCATGGGGCGACCGGTTGCAGGACGATATCCGCTTCCACTCGTTCGTGCAGTTCCTTTTCCAACACCAATGGCAGCGCGTCCGCCAGTACGCCAACGAGCGGGGCATTCGGATCATCGGGGATATCCCGATCTTCGTCGCGCTCGACAGTGCGGATGTCTGGTCCAGCCAGGACCAGTTTCAGATTGATGCCGCCGGCCACCCGACCTTCGTCGCCGGCGTACCGCCCGATTACTTCTCCGCGACCGGCCAGTTGTGGGGGAATCCCACGTATGACTGGGCGGCAATGAAGGTCACTGGATATTCCTGGTGGGTGGAGCGTCTACGGGCGACAAGGGCGATGGTCGATATCATCCGGATCGATCACTTCCGCGGGTTTGCCGCCGCCTGGCACGTCCCCTATGGAAGCGAGACTGCCGAGCACGGGCATTGGGAGAAAGCTCCCGGCGGAGAAGTCTTCGCCGCGGTCCGGCGCGCTCTCGGGGAGTTTCCGGTGATCGTCGAGGACCTCGGCCTGATCACACCGGATGTCGTTTCCCTGCGCGAAATCCTCGATTTGCCGGGCATGGACGTCCTGCATTTTGCGTTCGATGGCGACCCCGACAATATGTACCTGCCTCACAATGTCCGGCGGCATTCCGTGATGTATACGGCGACGCATGACAATCAGACGACCGTTGGCTGGTTTGCCGGGTTGGGGGAGGACGACCGGAACCGGGTCAGGCACTACCTTGGGCATGCTGCCGATGACATCGCCTGGGATTTGCTCCGTCTGGCATGGGCGTCTGTTGCCCATACGGCGATCGCGCCAATGCAGGATATCCTGCGTCTCGGCGATGAATCCCGGATGAATACGCCCGCGACGTCAACCGGGAACTGGGCCTGGCGAATGACGCCGGAGCAACTGGATCCACTGTTGGCAAATGGCGTGCGAGATATGACCCAGGCATATGGCCGGACTGCCGATGCGGGGCACGAACGCGGAGCGAATCCGTGGGACTATACCGATCCACAGTCCGGCATTGACGCGACGCAGTCATGGTAGAGCCGGTGGCAGTACCATCGGGTCTTGCCGTGACCGCCAATTCGATCTCCGACGAACCGGTTCCCTCCTGATGTCCTGTCCGTCAAGACCGGGGAATGCCAGGCGTCGGGATAGCGGAGGAATTTGATCGTGACGACCGCGAACGGAGCGTTCACATTTGTGCTCCATAGCCACCTGCCATACGCGCGGCAGGCCGGAATGTGGCCACACGGCGAGGAGTGGGTCCATGAGGCGATCGCCGAGACCTACGTCCCGTTGTGGACCGCCCTGCAGGATCTCGCCGATGAAGGTGTCGATTACCGGATAACGGTGAGTATGACCCCGATACTTGGGGAGCAACTTGCCGACCCGCTCATCATCGAGCACTTCCTCACCTATGCCGAGGAGCGTGCGGCCTGGGCGGCCGCCGACATCGAGCGATTTCGCGACGCCGGCGACAAGGAGATGACGAGCCTCGCGAAGTATTTCCACCATTGGTACTCGCGGACCCTGACGACATTCCGCGATCGTTTCGGTGCGGATCTGCTGGGTGCCCTGAAGAAGCTGCAGGACCGCGGGCTGGTCGAAATCTCGACGTGCGCGGCCACGCATGGCTATCTGCCGCTGTTGTCCCGCGATTCATCGATCTACGGACAGATCCAGACCGGAGTGGATACCTTCGTCAAGCACTTCGGACGACGCCCCAAGGCGATCTGGTTGCCGGAATGCGCCTACCGCCCGGCGTTCGTCGAGAGTGAAGGCGGGACATCCGTCACCCGACCGGGGCTGGAGTCATTTCTCGCAGCGCAGGATATCCGCGTGTTCTTCAGCGAGACCCATACCGTCGAGGGAGGGCGGCCGGTTGGCAAGGCTGCGGGTGATGCGATGGGCATCTACGGTGCCGGGCCGCGTCGCAAGCTGGTGACGGAGCCGACCGAGGAACAGCAGGATCCGGGCACCACGTTCAAGTCGTACTGGGTCGGTGATGCGGCGGGGCAAACCGCCGTGCTGGCGCGGAACAACCGGACCGGTCAGCAAGTCTGGTCAGGATCGTTCGGCTATCCGGGCGACGAGTGGTACCGGGAGTTCCACCGCAAGGATGGCGTTTCCGGAATGCAGTATTGGCGCATCGGAGGGCCGGGAACGGATCTCGGAAGCAAGCCGCCATACAATCCCGAGCGGGCCCAGGAGCGGGTGCAGGACCATGCGCGGCACTTCGTCGGTCTCGTGGACGAGCTGCTTCGTCAGTACAAGGACCAGACGGGCGAGTACGGCATCATCTCGTCGAATTACGATACCGAGCTGTTCGGGCACTGGTGGTTCGAGGGAGTGGACTGGCTCAAGGGTGTGTTGAAGGGTCTCGCGGCGCTCGATACTGTCGACCTGACGACCGCGTCGGCCTGGGTTGACGAGCATGGTGGCAACGAGGTCATGGTGCTCCCGGAATCGAGCTGGGGTATGGGCGGCAATCACTATACCTGGCTGAATCCGGAGACGGAGTGGATGTGGCCGATCATCCACTCTGCGGAGTCCCGGATGGAGCAGTTGGTCGCGGATTTCCCCGAGGCCGAAGGCGACGCGCTCCGGCTCCTGAATCAGGCGGCGCGGGAATTGTTGCTCCTGCAGAGCAGCGACTGGCCTTTCCTCGTAACGACGGGGCAGGCGAAGGAATACGCGACGCAGCGGTTCAACGAACATACCGACCGCTTCAACTCTCTCGCCGATATCGTGGAGCGAGAGGATGGGATGACGGATGCGGAGCGCGGGATGCTGGCCGCGCTGGAGCAGCGGGATAACCCATTCTCCCACATCAACTATCGCTCTTTCGCCGAGCGGCAAGGGAGCGCGGAACTCGCGTCGGATGCGGCTCCCGCCGTATAACCGGGTGAACCCAGTGTATTTTGAAACAGGAGGTGCGATATCGCACCTCCTGTTTTTCGATTGGTGATGGCACCGATCCTGCCCGATTCCTGAAGGCGAACGAACCCGCAGTGTCAGGAGATGTCCATGAGCCAGATGACTGAAACGAATGTGACGAAAGAGCAGTTGATCGAGGGATTGCAGGAGGATCTTTCGCGCGAGTACAAGGCCATCATCCAGTATGTGATCTACAGCCAGAAGCTGGACTCAGCCAAGTACATGAGTATTGCGGATGAGCTCGAAAAGCATGCCCATGAAGAGCTCGATCATGCGATCGCGATCGCAAATCAACTCGATTATTTCGGCGAATACCCCACGAATGAGCCGAAGCCGATCGAGGTTCCCGAGGATAATGAGGGGATGCTCTGGGCCGACCTGCGTGCCGAGGACGAAACGGTGAAAAACTATCGTCAACGCGTGCGTCAGGCTGAAGCGCTCGGCGAGTACGCCTTGGCGGAGGTGTTGCAGGATCTCCTGATGCAGGAGCAGGATCACCAGATCGACCTGGCGACCGCGCTCGGCGTTGTGGCCGATCCGGACCGGCGCAAAGAGAAGGGCCCGAAAGGCGAGTAACCTGCCGTCGGAGGTATAGGGGTCGGGAGGAATGGCTCTCCATTCCTCCCGATGTCACGTCAGGCGGTTGGTGTGGATTCCGGTTTACCGGAGACGGTCACATCCTTGTCGACGCGAACGGGTGTGCTGCCGGACCATGGTCCCTGCCTGGTGCCCTGCAGCCACGGGTGCTGGACGTATCGCTGCACCCAGTATCCCAGCGGGACGTAGACGGCGTTTTTCAGGAACAGTCCCTCGGCCTGTTTATAGGAGGCATTTCTCGTCTCTTCGTCGAGTGTCGCATCGGCCTTGGTGACGAGGTCGTTGAAGGTCGTTGCGTCGTCGCCAGGGGTGAAATCGCCGCTCTTTTCAAGATCCGGTGTCCAGTTGGTCCACCCCACGTTGTACGCGCTATCTTGCGAGGCGACCAACTCCAGGATGGAGGGTGTTTCGGACGCCAGCCACCATTGCACGATATCGAACTGCAGTCCGCCGTTGTCCTGCCGCAGTGCGGTGATCTGCTCCCGGGTCAGGGACGTGTCGTGCGTGATCTCGATGCCGGTACCAGCGGCGATCATGTCGAGAAGCTTCTGGGCCCGATCCATGTCGTCCGTTGAGTCTGTTGCGGGCTGGAAGTAGGTGACGCCCGTTTCCAATTCGTCGGGGTCGATTTTCGCGTCCTTGAGAAGCTTCTTCGCATCTTTGGCCGTCAGGTTCAGGCCCTCGGGTGCTTCGTAGTTGGCGATGGTTTTCAGTACCGGAGGAGTGAAGGATGTGGCGGGGACGAATGCGCCCTGCTGGATGTCCGTTGCCCACGTCTCGCGGTCGATTCCCGCGCTGATGGCGCGTCGAACCTGGACATCGTTGAATGGCGGTTGGTTGAAATCCATGCTGATCGCGAGCGTGGAAGAATGGTCCTGAATCTCGACGAGGTCGGCGTTGAGGTCATCGTCTCCCTGGACTTCTTCCAGGAGCGTGATCGGGACGTCCGCGATCGCGATATCGCCACTCCGGTACAGATCGAGGGCTGCCTGGTCGGTACCCGCGCCGGGGAGGATCGACCAACGGATGCCGGTGATCGATGGTGAAGGATCGTCCCAGTAATGCTCGTTCGGCTGCATCAGGATATGCGATGCGTCATCGAACTCGGCGATCTTCCACGGTCCCGCGCTGGCGCCGGACAAATCAGGCTCGGTATCCGGGTCCGCGTCGATGTAGGCCGGGTTCATCACTGCCCAGACGAATGTGGCCAATGATGAAGGGAAGTGACTGACCGGCCTGGACAGTGTGATCTCGACCGTTTGATCGTCCACGGCCTTGAACCCGAGTTCGTCCTGAGCAGCGCCTGCAACATAGTCGTCGTAGCCCTGAACGTCCGCCATAAATGACGCCATGGGCGAGAGGCGCATGTGATCCAGCGCACGTTGCCACGATGCGAGGAAATGATCGGCGAGGATGGGATCGCCGTCCGCGTAGGCGATCCCATCCTTCAGCTTCGCCGTCCAGACGCTGCCGTCGTCGTTCGGCTCGACCGATTCCGCGAGATCCGGCTCCACCTTGCCGTTCTCGTCAAACCTGAGAAGGCCTGACCATGCATACGGCAGCAGGACCCAGAACGGTCCCCAGTTGACCGTGCGATGCGGATCGACGGTGATTGGTTGTCCGTAGGGGTTGAACGGCAGGACAAGTTCGACATCCGTGTCGATATCGTCCTGTGCGAACGATGACGGTCGCGAGGAGGAGCCTGGTGCAGCCGTGACGGCGTGGATACCCGTCGCCGCAGCACCGGCAAGGATCGCCGACACACGCATGAAGTCGCGGCGGGAATGGGGCACCTTGCTCGCCTCGACGAGTTGGGCGAAGACCGGTTTCTGGCTGGATCGTCTCACCTCGTTACTCCTCGCTTTCGGAAGGGCAGGAACGCCCTCGTTAATCGTCTGCTTGTGAACTCAAACGTCCGGGTATGACGATCGGTTACTGATCGCCCGGAATGGAGTATCCGTATTCCCGAGTGCCGGCTTCGCGCAGGAACTGCGCCAGAAGCTCCACCGCCGCTTCGATGTCCGATACGGCAGCCATCTCGTTGACCGTGTGGACGTACCGGCTGGGCAGGGAGATCGTGCAGGTGATTACACCGTCCTGCGCGCGCTGGAACGCTCCCGCATCGGTTCCGCCCCGGGGCAGTACTTCGAGCTGGTGGGGGATGTCATTTGCTTCGGCGATGTCCCGGAGATGCTCGATAACCTTGCGGTTCGGCAGCTGCGAGCTATCGAAAACCTTGATCGCCGCGCCCTGACCGAGCCGAGTCACGGCCGCGTCGTCCGGAATCCCCGGCGTGTCGGCGGCGATCGTGGTGTCGAGCGCGATCGCGATGTCGGGTTGCACCCCGAATGCCGCTGTTGTCGCACCCCGGAGGCCGACCTCTTCCTGCACGGTCGCGATGGCGATGATCTCGGCATCGGTGTCACCGGCGGCGCGGAGCGCTTCCAGCATCGTGTAGACGCCAAGACGGTCGTCCAGCGCCTTCGTCACGACCATGTCCCCGACGCGCTCGAAATCGCGGCGCATCGTGACCATGTCGCCGATCGAAACATGCTCCTTCACCGCGTCAACACTCATCCCCAAGTCGATGAACAGATCCTCGATCTTGAGGTCCTTGCTTTCGCCGGGTTGCAGGAGATGGATCGGTTTCGTGCCGGGTTGGAGGACACCGGACAGATACTTGCCATCGCGGCAGTGGACCCGCACTCGCTGGGCAACGAGCACGCGCGGGTCGAATCCTCCTACCGGCTGGATACGCAGGAATCCCTTGTCGTCGATATACCGGACGATGAAGCCGATTTCATCCATGTGGGCTGCGAGCGCTACCCGGGGACCGCCTTTCCCCTTCTTGATGCCGATGAGGTTGCCGAGAGCGTCGACCCTCATCTCGTCGACGAGCGGCTGCATGACGCTCGCGACGATCTCGCGAACGTTGTCCTCTCGGGAAGGGATACCATCTGCCTGGGTGAGATCGCGCAAAAGTGATTCGTTCATATCGTGTCTGAATCTCCTGGAGCACCAATGCCAAAGAGGAATGCGGGCAATCCGCATTCCTCTTCAGCGTACACCGGTTCCGGTGTCTTTGGCGCGTTTACTCGCCGATTAGCAACACGGTGCTGGTGCGGTACATGTCGCCATCCGTGTGGGCAACAGTGCCGACCGAGAGCAGGTTGAGGGACGAGCTTGCGCTCTCCGGGCTCGCTTCGGCCGTCGCATCACCGGTATTGAAGAAGTCTTCGCAGGCCACACCATTGTAGTTGAGGTCGAGGTTCCAGAGCCCGACGGGGTCGGCGTCGTAGGCCGTCTGGGCCTCGTCCTGGCTGGTGTAGTCGGCGCATGCTTCGTCCGCGTCCACCATGTCCATGGAGGTCGAAAGCGACGTCGCGGCGTCCTCAATGATCGGCATCAGAACCTGCAGGTTCAGGAACTGGACGCCAACGATGTTGTCCTGCGGCAGGACGGCCATCGTCTGGTCGTAGATCGGATCGTCCGCAAGCCGTGCGGTCGAGCCGTCGAGGTAGGCGTCGATACCGTTGTTCACGCCGACCAGCAGCTGGCCGTCGACCACGCCGTACTCGATGGTGATCGGGATGTCGCCCGTCTCTTCCGGAGCGATCGCCACCGACGTCACCGTGCCCCCCGTCACCTGGCGCTCGCTGATCGTGACGCCTTCACCCGCCTGGGAGTTGGCGATGTAGGTGATCTTCGAAGCCACGTCGGTCACGGTCTGCGGATCGGCGACATCGCTCACGAAGGCAGCGTCGATGGCCGGGTTGGAGCCGAGCAGATCGCTGACGTTGACGTACATGCCGAACTCGCCGTCCATCTGGTCGAAGAGGTCGGTCTTCAGGTTGAAGCCAAGCATGGCGGCGAGCTGGTCGTAGGCTTCATCGACGGTCGGCGTTGCGGCCGGGGTCGAGAAGGTGTCGTCGCTGCTGTCGGCGAGCGCCGCCTGCAGGGCGAAGCCAACGATATCAAAGACGCCGCTGCCGGCGAGATCGTTGCCGTTGATGAAGTACAGGGCATCGGCCGGGAACTTGCTGGCGAGGGTCGGGTCGAAGGATTCTCCAACCGGCATCTCGCTGTTCGGGCCGGGGACGGTCACTGTATCGACGCGGAAGCCAGCCTCATCGGCGTAGACACTCCAGCCGAACTCGGCGTCCAGGCTGCCCGCGATGGAGGCGAATTCCGGATCGTCTACGGCGACCTGATCGGCGAACGCGCCGCCGTTCACGTAGCCGAAGCTGAGGGCGTCGGTCGTCAGCGCCTGATGGACGGCGGAGAAGCCCTCATCAGACGAAAGGGAATCGAGGTCACCGCTGATCGTGTCGATGACCGGCTCGATGTCGTCCGGGCGGACCGCCAACGCGACCGTATCGCCGATCAGCGCGACTGCGGTCGAATCGCTCGCGTCATCCTGCGACGTCCAGTATTCGATGTCGGTGCCGTTGTATGTCTGGGTCTCGACCGTGGCGCCGGCATCTGCGGCGTCCTCGCTCACCATCGACTGGAGATGCTCGTACAGACCCTGCGGATCGTCCGGCTGGATGACAACGACAAAGCCCTCGGGAACGTCGCTCGTGGCCAGCGCGGAGGTCGGATCGGCCGCCATGCTCGTCGCATCGTTGGCGAAATCATCCACTGCGTCGGTGGTCAACCCCTCGGCGGAGGTGAAGACCATGGCGGCAACGCCGGTCAGGTCACTCATCTCGGCCATCTGGCCGACCTGCTCGGGCGAGGCTCCAACTTCCTCTTCCGCCAGGTCGGAAAGACCAGCGCGGTCGAGCAATGCGTATGTCTGGGTCCACTGGTCGCTCGACTGGTCGAGCTGGACCTCCATGTAGAGCACGGAGCCGGATGGCACGACATCGGCGAGTCCGGTGCTGGCCTGGGCCGAGGCATGCAGCGGGCCGCCGGTGACCGCCAGCGCCGACGCGAAGAACGCGGCGATCAGCAGGGCGGACATGACCAGCGGAAAAGCCCGTCGCATTGGATTTGGAGCCGCGACGGCTCTTGCGTATGTTCTCAACTGAGACTCCTTTCCCAAACAGCACTGTGCTGGTTGAGATTGTGGGAGCGACGATCTGCTCGGTCGCTCACAGCCAGTCGTTCCAGCGTCCCTGAGACGGACGCCTGTCGAACGCGATAGACAGCCCACACAGACCGGGCGGGCACGATGTTCAACGCTCCGGATGGGATTCCGGTTCCCGTGTCTCAAGGAATTACTGGTTCAACCGTTTGTCGAGACTGGTGCCCAGCATAAAGACGACGATGAAGAACACCGCGATCAACACGATGATCGCCGCGATGACACCGAATGTCAGGACTGCCCGAACAAGACTCATGACCAGATCCATCGCCGTACTTCCTTGGCTAACGCGTGACCCGAAATCCCAAAACCGTTCTACGTTGAGCTCAAGTATACCGGGCATCCTCGCGCGAGGTTGTTACGATCGTATGGCGAAGCTGCATAGATGACAGAGGGAGGGGCGGCAATTTGCCGCCCCTCCCTCTGTCCCGGATTGCCCGGCTACAGCGAATTGAAGAGAGGTTGACCTGATGTCCGGATGCCCAATGCGGGAGTCGATGGGCGAGCCTGCGGCCATCCGCCCCGACGTCCGAGGGTCGGGTCAACCATTGTGCAATTCGCTTTAGGCCACAACGGTTGCGCTGCTCAGGTTCCCCGAGAACGTGAATTCATGGTTCCTGGCGTCGATCGTCAGGGTCTCTCCTTCCCGGATCTCACCGTTCAGGAGCTTGATCGCGATCGGATCGAGCAGGTGCTTCTGGATCACCCGCTTCAGCGGACGCGCGCCATAGGCCGGTTCGTAGCCCAGCGTCGCTGCCAGGTCCTTCGCCGCCGGTGTCAGAACCAGTTCGATATCGCGTTCGGCGAGCCGCTTGCTCACGGCATCGAGCTGGATCTGGACGATGTCACCGATCTGCTCCCGGGTCAACTGCCGGAAGATGATGATCTCGTCGACGCGGTTCAGGAATTCTGGCCGGAAGTTCGCGCGTAGCGCGTCCATCACCTGGCTACGGATCTGGGCATCCTGTCCCTGGCCGAGATTCGCGATGTACTGCGAACCGAGGTTGGACGTCATGATGATGACCGTGTTCTTGAAATCCACGGTTCGGCCCTGGCTGTCGGTAATGCGACCGTCATCAAGGACCTGGAGCAGAACGTTGAACACATCCGGATGCGCCTTCTCGACCTCATCGAAGAGGATCACACTGTATGGCCGCCGCCGGACAGCTTCCGTCAACTGGCCGCCCTCGTCGTACCCGACGTAGCCCGGAGGCGCCCCGATGAGACGACTGACGGAGTGCTTCTCCATGTACTCCGACATATCGATGCGGACCATCGCCTGATCGCTGTCGAACATGAACTCGGCCAGGGCACGCGCCAGCTCGGTTTTGCCGACACCGGTCGGACCGAGGAAGATGAAGCTCCCCAGTGGCCGATTCGGATCCTGCAGCCCGGCCCGGGCGCGACGGATCGCGTTGGCAACCGCCTCGACGGCTTCGTCCTGTCCGATCACGCGGGCATGGAGACGGTCCTCCATGCGAACGAGCTTTTGGATCTCGCCTTCCATCAAGCGGTTGGTCGGCACACCCGTCCACCGGCTGACCACATCGGCGATATCTTCGGCGTCGACTTCTTCCTTCAGCATCTTGCCGCTGGACTGGAGCCGGATCAGGTTCTGCTCCTGCTGGTTCAGTTTCTGGTCGAGCTCCTTCAGCTTGCCATACTGCAGCTCGGCCGCCTTGTTGTAGTCGTAGGCGCGCTGTGCCTGTTCGACCTCGACGCGCGTGCGGTCCATCTCGTCGCGAAGTTCGGAGATCGCGTGAATCGCCTGTCGTTCCTGATCCCACCGGGAACGCAATGCGTCGCGTTCCTCCTTGAGATCGGCGAGCTCCTTCTCGAGCGTGCTGAGTCGCTGCTTCGAGGCAGGATCGGTCTCCTTCCGGAGCGCCTCGCGCTCGATCTCGAGCTGCATGATCCGTCGCTCGACTTCATCGAGCTCGACGGGCATCGACGTGATCTCCATGCGGAGCTTGGAGGCCGCCTCATCGACGAGGTCGATCGCCTTGTCCGGAAGAAATCGGTCGGTGATATACCGGTTCGAAAGCGTTGCAGCCGCGACGAGAGCGGAATCGAGGATCTTTACCTTGTGGTGAACCTCATATCGCTCGCGCAGTCCACGCAGGATCGAGATGGTGTCTTCCACGGTTGGCTCGCCGACCATTACCGGCTGGAAACGGCGCTCCAGCGCGGCATCCTTCTCGATGTACTTGCGATATTCGTTCAGCGTCGTTGCGCCGATCGCGTGGAGCTCGCCGCGTGCGAGCACCGGCTTCAACATATTCGAGGCGTCCATCGACCCTTCGGCCGCGCCTGCGCCGACCACGGTGTGGAGCTCGTCGATGAAGAGGATGATCTCGCCGTTGGAAGACGTGACTTCCTTCAACACCGCCTTCAGGCGCTCCTCGAACTCGCCCCGGAACTTCGCTCCGGCAACGAGCGCGCCGAGATCCAGCGAGATGATCCGCTTGTTTTCGAGACCTTCGGGCACATCGCCCCGGATGATTCGCTGGGCGAGTCCCTCGGCAATGGCCGTCTTGCCGACGCCCGGTTCGCCGATCAGCACCGGGTTGTTCTTGGTACGGCGGGAAAGCACCTGGATAACGCGGCGAATCTCTTCGTCGCGACCGATCACCGGGTCCAGCTTGCCACTCCGGGCCAACTCGGTCAGGTCGCGGCCATATTTCTCCAGCGATTGGTATGTGCTTTCCGGATCGGGGGTCGTTACCCGCTGGTTCCCCCGAATCTCGCTGAGTGCGCCCAGGACGCGGTCGCGATCGATACTGTAACGCCGGAGCAGGGATTCGGCGGGAGAGCGCTCGACGGAGAGGATGCCGAGCAGCAGATGCTCGGCGCTGATGTACTCGTCGCCGAACTGCCGTGCCTCCGTTTCGGCGGTTTCAAGCGCGCGGCGAAGCCCGGAGCTGATGATCGCCTCCGAGCTGAACTGCAGCTTCGGGGCACGTTCGATCAGCTTTGTCGTCTCGCCGGAAATGGTTTTGGGATCAACGCTGAGACGCTGGAGGATTTGCGGCACGATACCATCGTCCTGGGTCACGAGAGCGTGAAGCAGGACCTCGGGCTCGTACTGGGCGAGCTTGTGCTGTTCGGTGATTTTTTGGCCCTCGACGATCGCCTGTCGGGCTTTTTCGGTGTATTGCTGGTTTGATGCCATATGGATGTCTCCTGGAATGGGGTGGGGTCCTGCCCGGTCGCGAAATTGCGCGACAGGTTAGGCCGGACATGCGAAGATGCAGGAAGCGTGGGTCACGCTAGCGGTTGCGTCTCTCGCGGACGGTTTCCTGGTCGACGTGCCCCAGCTGCCGAAGAAGGACGTTGAAATCATGTTCGAGTTGACGGGCATCAACGCCAGAGGTCGCAAGACGATCGCGCAGTGTCTGCAGGTTTTGTGTGAGCTCCAGCGCGAGTTGAACGCCAGCCAGATTCAGGCCGCGTTGTTCGACCAGGTACTTCACCTGGCGAAGCCGTTCGATATCCTCATCAGAGTACAAACGCAGGTTCCCTGATGTCCGGGACGGCGCAATCAGGCCCTCGCGTTCGTACTTGCGGAGCGTTTGCGGATGCATTTCAACCAGTCGTGCCGCGACGCTGATGACGAAAAGTGGTTCAGAAAATCGTTGTGGCATATACAGAGCCTCCAAAGATGATGCCTGAATGAATCATATACCTTGATACGTTTTGTGTCAAGGTGAGACGTGTCATGTCAGTACGAAAGGGCGGTTGAACAATGGCGGGAGTCTATGCACATCGTGGGGCGTCCATCGAGTTTCCGGAGAACACGCTTGCGGCATTCCGCCGGGCGGTGGAGCTCGGCGTCGAAGGCATGGAGCTGGATGTCCATCTGTCGGCGGACGGTCATCTGATCGTGATGCACGACGAGACGGTGGATCGGACGACGAACGGCAGCGGGGCGCTGGCGGAGATGACGCTCGAGCAGATCAAGAAGCTGGATGCGGGGAACGGGGAGACCGTACCGACGCTCGGCGAGGTGCTGGACCTGGTTGGCGACTCCCTGCATGTCGATATCGAGGTGAAGGCCAATGCCGCTGGCGCGGCGGTGCTGGAGGAGCTTGCCGGGCGGAACACCCGTTGGCTGATCTCGTCATTCAAGTGGGACGTTCTGCAATATGTCCGGTCCCGGGATGCGGATGCGGATTTGTGGCCGCTGACGGTCGGCGCGTCCGACGATGCGATCGCGATGGCAAAGGAGATCGGGGCGCCGGCGCTGGCGATTTCCAGCAAGGGAATGGACGAGGATATCGCTCAGTATCTGAAGGAGCAGGAGCTCGATTTCTGGGTCTGGACAGTGAACGATCCGGACGAGGCGATCAGGCTGGCCGATTGGGGAGCGATCGGAATTTGCACCGATGATCCCGCGCGAATCCAGAAGGCGTTCGCCGAGCGGAAATCGAACGGTTGAGCCGGCGCGGATGGCCGGTATTCCCGTGCTACACTCCCGATTGTTGAAAGCCGATCGTGCAGGAAACAGGAGCACAGGAGTGCCGGTACCTCCCGCCTGGGTGACCACTCATGGCTAACGCGATTACCATCGGTCGTCTCGTTCTTCTCTACATCGTGATCTGGTTGATTTACACCGGAAGCACCGGTGTTATTACCGCCTGCATGTTTCTGCTGGTCCTCGTATTCGCGGGCGATGGGCTGGATGGCTGGGTGGCCAGACGCCAGGGAACGACATCGACCTTCGGCGCGGTCTTCGACATCGCCGGGGACCGTATGGTCGAGAACTCTCTGTGGGTCATTTTCGCCCACCTCGGTTTGATCCCGGTCTGGATCCCGCTCCTGGTTCTCGGCCGTGGATTTGTCGTCGACGGTCTCCGCTCGATCTCTTTCGGCGAGGGCATGACCGCATTCGGCGAGAAGAACATGATGCGTTCGGCGCTGACCCAGTGGCTGACCGCGGGCCGGTTCATGCGTGCGTTGTTCGGTTACATGAAGGCGGCCGCGTTCGTGTTCCTGTGCGGCCTTGTGGCGTGGGAGACGAAGGATACCTCCGGAACCGCGCTTGGCAGCCTCTATGGCGTGCAGGGCTTCCGGTGGTTTGGCTGGGCACTCGTATGGGGCGCGGTCGCGCTGACCGTGATCCGCGGATTACCGGTCCTGTGGGATGCGATCCCGTACATGCGTGAGATCGATCGTCGAAAGCGGGAAGGCATCGCCTGATCACCGCGAGCAGCACTGGTGGACGGCACTCCGCCGCGATGAAGGGAAACGATGTCGTCAGCGGAAAAGCGCGAGAAAAAGCCGGCGCCCGGCTTCCGAAAGGAGGACCGGCATGAATTCCGCTATCAGCTCAGTATCGCGCTCGCGGGCGCGTTTTCCTGGTTTTTCTTCCTCATACCGCCCCCGTTCCGGAATGGTTTCGCCGAGATGTGCGGATCGCTCTTTTTCCGTGTCTCGCATGGATACCGGGAGAGCGTCCTGCGCAACGTAATGCAGGTGCTGGGTAAGGATGAGGAGGACGGGGAGGCAAGGGCGGTCGCGAAGTCCATCTTCCGGAACAGCGCCCTCAACTTTATGGATTTGCTGATCCTGCCGCGACGTTCCAGCCGTTCCTTGCTTCGGACAACGTACGTCGTTCAAGGTAACTGGTCGCTGGTTGATGACGCGATCAAAAGTGGACGTGGTCTCATCTTCCTGACCGGGCACGTCGGTTGTTTCGATTTCATCGGGCAATCGCTCGCCGCGCGAGGGCTGAAGCTGACGATCGTCACCGGGAGGACGACATCCCGGTTCATCTTCGACGGTGTGACCTGGCTGCGTGGCGCTCGTGGCGCCAATCTGGTGGAGCCGACCCCCTCGGGTGTCCGTAACGTGATCCGGGCGTTGCGCCGGGGAGAGTGCGCGGTTTTTCTCGCCGACCGCGATTTTTTTCAGAATGGCTACGAGGTGGAGTTCTTCGGCAGGATGACCACCCTGCCACCGGGTGTGGTCCGCATCGCGCGCGATACCGGTGCGTTCGTGCTTCCGATGTTCACCCGCAGGGTGCGAGGCGGTCACGAGATCCGGTTGTACCCGCCACTCGAGATCGGGAAAACGAGCGACACCCAGGCTGATGTTCACCGCGGTCTGGAAATAGTGGTCCCTTATCTCGAGCAGGGTATCTCATCGTCCATCGAGCAATGGGCGATGTTCCAGGACGTCTGGCCCGAGAAACCGCCAGCCACGGTAAAGATCTTTCCGACCGGGTCCCCGCTCGAGAGTGAATTACTCGAGAAAGTTGCCGCCCACCTGCCCGAGATCAAAACGGGCGATGGCGCCGATGGCACCAGCACCCGTTGATCGTCGCATGTGCGTTGCGGCAATTTAGCGATAATTCACGAACTGGAGGGCGACGGGGAAGTCCTCGTCCTTCAGAAGCTGGATCACGCCTTGCAAATCGTCGCGGCTCTTGGCCTGGACCCGCAGCGTGTCGCCCTGAATCTGGGGCGTCACCTTCTTGAACTGATCCCGGATCTGCTTCGAGATCTTCTTGGCGATGTCGTCCGGAATGCCTTCGCGCAGCTTGATCACCTGGCGCTTGCGAGCCCCGGAAGCGTCCTCGGCCTCCTGGTAGTCCAGGATCTTGAGCGACAGCTTGCGGTTGATGACCTTCGACTCCAGCGTATCGGTGACGGCTTGCAGCGTATATTCGTTGGCGGTGGTGATGGTGATGTCGTTGTCGCCAAACTGGATGTCCGTGTTGGAGTCCTTCAAGTCGTAACGGGTCCGAATCTCTCGCTCGGCCTGGTCAATTGCGTTCTTGAGTTCCTGCCGATCGAACTTCGAGACAATATCGAACGAAGATGTTGATGCCAATGAAATCCTCCTTGAACCAGGATATATACAGTAGGAGAGTGTACCAAAGTGGACGGAAATCGCTCGTTCCGGTGGTTTGATCCGGGCGGGACGTTGAAAAACGCAAGAAACAACACAGGTACCCAACCGGACGACGCCCAGGACATTGATGAAGGACAGTCGCGTCGCGAGATGCAGGATCAACTGGTTTCGATGCCGATCCTCTACAAAGTCCTGATCGCCAATGCCGTTATCGTCCTCGCCGGTGCCGTATTCGGCACCTACGCCACCGCCCGCTTCGCTCATCAGGATATCGTTCCGTCGCGTGAGGGGCTCGCGCTCCTGTTCGCGGGGTTCGGCGTCATCCTGAGCCTGGCCGTGAACTACTGGGTCCTCAAGGTTGCGTTCGAGCCGCTGGATAGTCTGGAGCGCGTGGCGACCGCGGTCCGGCATGGCGATTTTACGGCCCGTACCGAACCGTGGAGATTCGGCGATCCCCAGCTCCTCAGGTTTTCCGAGACGTTCAATCAGACACTGAACGAGCTCCAGCGTGACCGGGAGCAGTTGCAGCTCCTGGCCAACCAGGTCATCCAGGCGCAAGAGGACGAACGGCAGCGAATCTCGCGCGAGCTGCACGATGACACCGCGCAAGTTCTGTTCGCCCAGCTCCTGCGGTTGACAGCGCTCAAGGCATCGAGCAACGACGAGGTCCGGCGACTCTCGGAGGAACTGGAGGATATGACGGTCGAGGCGATCGAGAGCGTCCGTCGTCTGGCGCTCGAGCTGAGACCACCAGCCCTGGACGATCTCGGGTTGCGGGAAGCGCTCGGCGCGGCCGCCCAGCGCTTCGAGGACCAGACCGGAGTCGTGCCGGAATACACGGTCGATGGACTCCGCGAGCGTCTCTCGCCGGAGGTCGAGCTGGTTCTGTACCGTGTTGCCCAGGAAGCGCTCACCAACATCTTCAAGCATGCCGAGGCAACGCGCGTGGATATTCGCCTTCATCGTGGTGTGGACGACGTCTTGCTGACCGTCGAGGACGATGGGTGCGGATTTGATGTCGAAGCAGTACGGGTCCGCGATGGTCGCGGTCTCGGGCTCGGTCTCTTCGGCATGGAAGAACGCGTGCAGCTCGTGGGTGGTACCTTATCGATCGAACAGATACGTCCTCACGGGACGCGGGTGACTGCGTGTATCCCCATGGACGACCCCGCGGGACTCCGTCCCGCCGTGGAACGCACTTCAGGTACGGAGATGCCGTGACAAGCGACCATACATCCGAAAACGGAAAGATCTCGGTATTGCTGGCGGACGACCATGGTGTCGTACGCGCCGGTCTTCGCGCCTTGCTCGACGCCCAGCCTGACATCGTCGTGGTCGGGGAGGCGGAGGATGGTCCGTCGGCGATCGAGCGCGTGCAGGCATTGCGTCCGATGATCGTCGTCTCCGATCTCTCCATGCCCGGTGGCGGTCTCGAAGCGATCCGCGAGATCACCAAGCTTCAGTTGGGGACGCGGGTCCTCGTGCTGACCGTTCATGCCGAGGAGCGATATTTGCTTCCGGTCCTGGAAGCAGGTGGGTCGGGGTACGTTCGTAAATCCAGCGCTCATACGGATTTGCTCGATGCTGTCCGCAAGGTCGCGGGCGGCGAGGTCTTCCTGGACCCGGCGGCGACCAAGACGCTGTTGCGTGGCTACCTGGGCCGCGTTCATGCCGGTGATGAGCTGGATCTTGGCGAAGTCCTCTCCGATCGCGAGCGTGAGGTCGTCAAGCTGACCGCCGAAGGGTATACGGCGCAGCAGGCGGCAGACATCCTGTCGCTGTCGCCGAAGACCGTCGAGACATACCGGCACCGGGCCATGCAAAAGCTTGGCCTTGCGAATCGCGCGGAGCTCGTGCGCTATGCGTTGCGGGCCGGCCTCCTCTCCAACGACGCAATGTAGGGATCGTGTAAGGATTACCCCTACATGTGTCGGGATAGTCATGACGCGCCCCCGAAATCTTTACGGGGAGCGCCTGTCTACCCAAACAAAGAATGATTCGTAGAATTGAGTAATAAGGACAGGTGTCACGTCGACCCCGTTTTCCTGCGAAACCCGGGTGCCCTGGAAGGAGGAGCACCGGATGGGTGGTTTCGCGACAGTCGCCTCATCCTCTGCTGAATGGAGGCAAATCGTATGGTTTCTGAAATGTCCCGAGGTGCGGTGCATCCTGGTTGGCTCCTGCTGGAAGAAGCAGTCGAAGCCCAGCATCACGCCCAGGAATCCGATGAACAGGCGCGATTCCGCGCGTTCATGCAGCTTCTCCGAACGGCTGGGGCGCTGGACCGCGCGGCGACCGATGCGTTGGCCGATCTCGATCTGACCGCCGGAGCCTTTGGCGCTCTGGTGGAGCTGAGCGATGTTGGCGAGGTTGGTATCGCGCCGTCGGAACTGGCTCGTCGCCTGGCGGTTGCCCGTCGCACGGCAACGTTGTACGTCGATATCCTGACACGGCACGGATGGGCGACCCGGGAGCCCCATCCAGACGACCGGCGTATGGTCCTGGCTCGGCTCACCCCCGCCGGATTGGCGTTGTTGCAGGAATATGGCATGTCCTATCAGCGCCGGCTGGCGGCGTTGCTGGGCGATATGAACTCGATTCAGGCGGAGCGTCTGCGTCAATTGTTGACGCTCGTCCCCACGGAGCACGCGGGAACGCACTGACTCCCGGTCATCTGGATATCGAACGCAGAAGCCCCCGACGATATCGTCGGAGGCTTCTCGCTTTTCGGCCGCGGCGTGACCTCGCCACTTCGTTGTCATCCCGAACGACGTGAGGGATCCCCCGGCGCCGCAGCGCCGGTCTCTCCGCGGCTCTGTCACTGGCGGATTCCGGCCCGGTGATGCGCCCAGTGCAGTGTGGGGAGAAATTGACATGCGCGCCTGATGGTCGGCCCATTCGCGCCGCTCAGGGCAAGTTCGGGCACCGATGGGCGGTGAGCCTTCGGTCAGCCGCCCCCTACGTCCGACGTGCGCGGGTTGTGACTTTCATTCCGCTATTCGCCGTTGCCGGAGGTCGAGGGCACGAACATCATGACCGTTCGCCCCGGGATGTCGATGCTGGTGGTGGCCCGAGCCTTGAGACTGACTGATCCGTCCGGTGAATCCGTCGAGAGAAGCGCTGTCCAATGGCTGAGTTCGTCCTCACGGTTGACGGTGGGGAGCACGAATTCGATTTCGTCTTCACCGGCATGGAAGATCAGCAGCACCGATGAGGGTTGGAGCGGATTGCCTTCATCGTCGATTTCCTGGATGGCATCGCCGGCCAACCTCATGCCGATGGTGCGCAGATCGGGATCGTTCCAATCCTTCGCGGTGAACTCGGAGCCATCCGGTTTGAGCCAGGTAACATCCTTGATGCTCCCCGGTTTTTGCGGCAGACCCTGGAAGAACCGGCGCCGGCGCAGGGCAAGTTGATCCAGGCGAATCCCGATGGCGCGGGTGGTAAACGCGATCAGGTCGCGGGCATCATCGTCCAGGTCCCAGTCAAACCAGGAAATCTCATTGTCTTGACAATAAGCGTTGTTGTTGCCTTGCTGGGTGCGGCCGAGCTCATCGCCGCCGCAGATCATCGGGGTTCCCTGGGAGAAGAGCAGCGTTGCCAGCATGTTTCGCTTCTGCCGCTGGCGCAGCGCGAGGATTCCGGGATCGTCGGTGGGACCTTCCTGACCGTAGTTCGCCGAAAGGTTGTAATCGTTGCCGTCCTGATTGTCCTCGCCGTTCGCCTTGTTGTGTTTCTTTTCGTAGGACACCATGTCCTGAAGCGTGAACCCGTCGTGGGTGGTGATGATATTGATACTGGCGTGAGGAGCCCGGCCGTTCGCCTCGTACAGATCCGCTGAGCCCGTCAGCCGGTACCCCATGTCCGACAGCACCGGTTCGTTTGTTTGCCAGAATGCACGGACACCGTCGCGGAACTTGTCGTTCCACTCAGCCCACATGACCGGGAATCCACCGACCTGATAGCCGCCCTCGCCGATATCCCACGGTTCGGCGATGAGTTTGACGGTCGAGAGGATGGGATCCTGGTGAAGTGCATCGAAGAATCCGCCGTAGGGATCAAAGTCGTACTGGTCTCGACCGAGCGTCGTGGCCAGGTCGAAGCGAAAGCCGTCGACATGCATCTCCGTGACCCAATACCGGAGACTGTCGGTCATCATCGTCAGGACTTGCGAGTGATGGGAGTTCATGGAATTGCCGGTGCCCGTGAAATCGAGATAGTACTCGGGTTTTCCCGGCAGCAGCCTGTAGTAATTCTCGTTGTCGAGTCCCCGGTAGGCGAGGGTAGGGCCAAGGTTGTTTCCTTCGCAGGTGTGGTTGTAGACCACATCGAGGATTACCTCAAGCCCGGCGGCATGAAGCGCCTTCACCATCTCCCGGAATTCCCGTACCTGGCCGCCGGGGCTTTTGTCGGAGGCATATCGCCCTTCCGGCGCGAAAAATCCGAGCGTGCTGTAGCCCCAGTAGTTCGTGAGTCCGCGCTGCACCAGGAAGTGATCGTCGACGAAGGCGTGAACCGGCAATAGTTCCACCGCGGTGACACCGAGCGAGCGCAGATGATCGATCGCCGCGGGGTGGGCCATCGCCTTGTACGTACCGCGGATCTCTTCCGGGATGTCCGGATGCTGCTGCGTGAAGCCCTTGACGTGGACTTCGTAGATCACCGTTTTGTCCCACAGGATGCGCGGGGGAGCATCATCGCCCCAGTCGAACGTCGTGTCCAGCACGATCGATTTGGGGACGAAGGCGTCGCTGGGCGCATCGTTCCGGCTCTCCGGGTCGTCCGGCTCATCGAGACCGTAGCTGTAGAGGGCGTCGCTCCATTCCAGGTTGCCATCGAATGCCCGGGCATAGGGATCGACGAGCAGCTTGTGTTCGTTGAATCGCTGCCCCTGATCGGGGTGCCAGTCCCCATGTGCCCGGAGCCCGTAGCGGGTGCCCGGTCCGATCCCCGGCACATATCCATGCCAAATCCCGTACGTATGCTCCGGGAGGGGGATGATATGCGAGGGTGCTGTATCGTCGTCTTCGAAAATACACACGGAAATCTGGGTCGCGTGCGAGGAGAAAACGGCAAAATTCGTCCCCTCGCCATCCCAGGTTGCTCCCAGGGGGCGAGGGGTGCCCGGCCGGACCTTCCGCGCTTCCGCGGGAAGTTTCATTACTCACGATCCTTCTGTTGATGCGTATGGTCTGGGGCCGTGAATGTTACGCCTGTTCCAGAGCGCCCTGCTCGGTGGTCGTCGATGGTTCGTCGAGGAGCTGCACCTGGATCAGCTCGAATTGCTTGCCGTCTTCCGAGTTCTGGTTCCTGACGGTGTCGGCCGCTTCGGCCGCGGTTTCACCATCGACGATTTGACTTTGCTCGTTGCCGTCAACGATAAAGCGAACTTCGTATCTCATGTTGTGGATCCTTGCATGTTGGTTGATGGTGCTTCAGGCTGGCCCGTCACGTCGTACATACCATCCTGCGCGCTGTGCAGCTCGGCTGCGGCATCGTTGAATTCCTGAAGCAACGCGGGCATCCTGGAAAAATTCAGTCGGCTGAGGGCGGATTTCGCCTGCCCGAATGTGTCGATCATCGAGGTCGTCCCGTTCACGATCTCCTCGTGGATCGGCCGGAACCGTTCCGGTACGCCGTTTTCCTCGGCGAAGGTCATGATCTCGTCGGTCAAGGTGTCGATCCGGGCTTCGCTGAGCGAAAGCGCGATGAGGTCGCGACTCTTCCGGTTTGCCTTCTCCACTACCTGATCGACTTCTTCAACCAGGCGATCGAGCCGGGGTGCGACATACTCATAATACGTTCTCTCGTCAACGCTCAACTGTGAGGGCGCCGGATCCGCCGGATTCACGATGATGCTCTGGGTCGTCGACATCACGACCCCGATCATGGTCATGGCCAGCAAGAAAACGGCCATGATCGCGATCGGGCGGCGCCTGAATTGGGGGAAACTGGACATAGGGGTGTTCCTGTTCCGGGATCATAAGGGCGAATCGGAGTGCCCGGATGATGTTGTACCACTTGCCTACCAGAGAGCGTGGCAAGGAATGTGAAGGGCCACACCCAACAACGTCGCGATACCCATGCGATCATTGACTCATCCGGTCCGGATACGCCTTTGACGGCATGTGAGAAAGGATGACCCGTTGGTCCAAATCGATCTGACATCCCCGAACCCGCCGAGCAGCATTCTTATCGAGAACGTGACGCCCATCGTCGATTGTGGACGGTACCCGATCAAACGCGAAGTAGGGGATCGGGTGGACGTCGGCGTGGATCTTTTCCGTGAGGGGCACGACCTGATCGCTGCCGACGTTGCGTATCGGCAGAACGGCGAAGAGACGTGGCACACCACGCCTCTGGTCCGCGGCGACAACGATCGATGGACCGCATCGTTCGAGGTGACGGTCGTTGGCCCGGCGGAATACACGGTGGTCGCCTGGCCCGACCGGTTCGAATCGTGGCGCGATGAGCTCGAGAAAAAAGTTGCGGTCGGATTGGAGGTCTCTTCGGAACTTCTGGAAGGCTACCATCTCGTCGAGGAGATGTTTTTCCGCGCCAACGATGCGGATCTGGATACGATGCGGGCTCTCATTGACGCCTCACGCGGGGCCGCCAGCCAGCAGGATTCCGCCCGGCTGATGCTCGGCGACGATCTGCGGCATCGGATGCGCCGGAATGCGAACCGGAACGGCGAGGCCCGGCTGGAACATTCGCTGCCGGTCTATGTGGATCGCGTGCGAGCCCGCTATGCGTCATGGTACGAGCTCTTTCCCCGGTCTGCCGGGACACGGGAGGGCGAGGGCGCGACGTTTCGCGATGTGATCGACCAGCTTCCCCGGATCCAGGCAATGGGATTCGATGTGCTCTACTTCACGCCGATTCACCCCATCGGAACCACCAAGCGCAAGGGGAAAAACAATACGCTGATCGCGGCTCCCGGGGATCCGGGTGTGCCGTATGCGATCGGCTCACCTGATGGCGGGCACGACGCGATCGAGCCGGGGCTTGGGACCTTCGACGATTTCGACGAGCTGGTAGCTGCCGCGGCGGATCGCGGGTTGGAGATTGCGCTCGATCTTGCGTTGCAGGCGTCTCCGGACCATCCGTGGGTGACGGAGCATCCCGAGTGGTTTTTCATTCGCCCGGATGGCTCGATCAAGTACGCGGAGAATCCGCCGAAAAAATACGAGGATATCTACCCGCTCAACTTCAACAATCCGGACTGGCAGGGGTTGTGGAATGAGGTGTACCGGGTCGTGATGCTTTGGGTTCGGCATGGTGTCCGCACCTTCCGGGTGGATAATCCGCATACGAAGTCGACCGCATTTTGGGAATGGTTGATCGCCAAGGTGCACGAGGAGGACCCGGGCGTCATTTTCCTGTCCGAGGCGTTCACTCGCCCCAAGGTCATGAACGCGCTCGCCAAGGCGGGATTCGCCCAGAGTTACACCTATTTCACCTGGCGCAACTTCAAGCATGAGCTGGTGGAATACGGTGAGGAATTGACCCAGGGGCCGATGAAGGAGTTCTTTCGCGGAAACTTCTTCACCAATACCCACGACATCCTCCCGACCGTTCTTCAACGAGGCGGCCGTCCGGCATTCCAGGCGCGGGTTGTTCTGGCGGCCACGATGTCCAGCGTGTATGGCATCTACAGTGGCTACGAGTTGTGCGAGAACACACCCGTTCCGGGCAAGGAAGAGTATCTGCATTCCGAGAAGTACGAATACAAGGTTCGGGATTGGGATCAGCCGGGGAATATCAGCGACTATATCGCGCGATTGAACCAGATTCGCCGCGAGCACCCCGCTTTGCAGGAATACGACAATCTCCGGTTCTTCGAGGTGCAAAACGACAACATCATCGGATACGTCAAAGCCACGCCGGACTTGAGCGATATCATCCTCGTCCTGGTCAACATCAATCCGTTTGAGCCACACGAGGCCTGGTTCGATGTGCCGACCGGTGATCTCGGGATCGTGGAGGATCAGCAGTACCTTGCCGAGGAGCTGTTCAGCGGCGATGTGTTGAGCTGGTCCGGTGCCTGGCATCACCTCAGAATCGACCCGAACGAGAATCCGGCGCGTATCTTCCATATCCGGCCCTGGCACCATGTGGAATTCGTCGATCTCGCATTGTAAACAACGACGTACGTACGTGGGCGACGAAGGGTTCCCGGGGCTATCCTTCCGTAACAGGCATCGTGGACGGCCGTTGTTCGTGAACGTCACCAACCGGGCCGTGTGATGGTCGGCATTTGGGCGGGAATAGCGTCCCTGCGGGCGCATTGAAGGGAACGGGAGCTGCATGCTGAATCGGGATGATCTGTGGTTCAAGGACGCGGTGTTCTACGAGGCTCCGGTCAAGTCGTTTTACGACTCGAATGCCGACGGGATGGGCGATTTCGTCGGAATGACGGAGAAGCTCGACTACATTCGCGATCTCGGGGTCGACTGCATCTGGCTCCTGCCGATGTATCCGAGCCCGTATCAGGATGACGGCTACGACATCTCTGATTTCACATCCGTGCACAGTGATTTCGGCACGCTGGACGATTTTAAGACCTTCCTCGATACCGCGCACCAAAAAGGGTTGCGCGTTATCGCCGACCTTGTCCTGAATCACACATCGGATCAGCACCCGTGGTTTCAGGAAGCACGTGCCAATCCGGATTCGCCGAAGCGCGATTACTACGTCTGGTCGGACGATCCCACCACGTACGCAGGCGTACGCATTATCTTCACCGACACCGAAAGCTCGAACTGGACATACGATCCCGTTGCCGGTCAGCATTTCTGGCACCGGTTCTTCAGCCATCAACCGGACCTGAACTACGACAATCCCGCCGTCCATGAAGAGATGTTCGAGGTCATCCGGTTCTGGTTGGAGTTGGGGTTGGACGGCTTTCGGTGCGATGCCGTGCCGTATCTCTACGAGCGAGAGGGCACCATTTGCGAGAACCTGCCCGAGACCCACGAGTTCCTTCGCAAGCTGCGTCGGATGGTCGACACCGAGTTCCCCGGCAAGATCCTGCTCGCCGAAGCGAACCAGTGGCCGGCCGATGTGGTCGAGTACTTCGGTTCGGAGGAGCAGCCCGAGTTTCACATGGCGTTCCACTTCCCGCTGATGCCGCGCATGTTCATGGCAATGCGGCAGGAGAGCCGGACGCCGCTCGTCGAGATCATGGAGTCGACGCCGGAGATCGCGGAACAATCGCAGTGGGCCATCTTCCTACGGAACCATGATGAGCTGACGCTTGAGATGGTGACGGACGCCGAACGCGACTACATGTACTTCGAGTACGCCAGGGACCCGCGCATGCGGATCAACCTCGGCATTCGCCGTCGTCTCGCGCCGCTCGTCGACAATGGCCGGCGCCAGATCGAGATGCTGACCTCGCTCCTGTTCTCCATGCCGGGTTCCCCGGTGATGTATTACGGCGACGAGATCGGCATGGGGGACAACATCTACCTCGGCGACCGTAACGGGGTGCGTACGCCGATGCAATGGTCACCCGACCGCAATGCCGGGTTCAGCCGCGCCGACTGGGCCCGGCTTTACTCGCCGGTGATCCTGGATCCGGTGTACGGCTACGAGGCGGTGAACGTCGAGGCGCAGAGCCGGGTGGCGACGTCGCTTCTTAACTGGACCAAGCGGCTGATCGCCGTACGCAAGCGATACAAGGCGTTTGGCCGCGGCTCGATCAAGTTCAAGTATCCGGAGAACCAGAAAATTCTCGTCTACGTCCGCCAGTACGACAACGAGACGATTCTCTGCGTCGTCAACCTGAGCCGGTTTGTCCAGGCTGCCGAGATCGATCTTTCGGAGTTCGATGGCTGGCAGCCGGTCGAGCTGATGGGCGAGACGCGGTTCCCGAACATCGGGCAACTGCCGTACTTCGTGACGCTGGGTCCGCATGGTTTCTACTGGTTCCGCCTGGAGAGCCCGGAGCAGCAGCAATAGCCAGTGGCGTCGTCAATGGACGCGACTGGCCCGGAGCAATGCATGGTTTTCGCAGATCGCATAGAAAACATCCTCGCCCGATCCGCCGGATGGATCACCACCCAGCGCTGGTACGGCGATAAATCACGGGTGGCAACCTCCCTCAGGCCGGAAAATATCATGCCGGTCGAGGTGGGCAAGGTTCACTCGGCCCTGGCGATGTTGCGGATTTCCTACGAACGCGGTGACGACAGCCGATACTTCGTGCCGGTAATCATTTCTGATGAGGCGAAGCCCGGCGAACCGGAGGACGCGTTGCGGAACGATGCGTTCCTCCGGTGGTTCGCCGCCGGCTTCGCCGAAAATCGGACGATTGACGGCGGCTGGTCGTGGCAGCATGCGTCTCCCGATGTGCCCGATGCGGACCGGGTCGCCTCCGGGACGGTACGCGTCATCTCGTCGGAGCAGAGCAACACATCCGTTGTGGTGGACGACCGGTGGATCGTGAAGGTCTTCCGGAAGCTGCAGCCCGGAATCAATCCCGATCTGGAAATCGGCGCGTTCCTGACGCGTGGCGAGCGATTTACACACGTGCCGGCGCTGTACGGTCTGGCCGAGGTCCAGGGGCGGGGGGAGTCGATCACGATTGCCGCGTTGCAGGAGTTCGTGCCAAATGCCGGTGATGGCTGGTCGTGGCTGTTGGGGCGGCTCGCTTCACTGGACGAGACTTCCATTGACGACCTCGTCGCGGCGATCGGGCTTCTGGGTCAGCGAACGGCCGAGCTGCATCTCGCCCTCGCGTCGGATACCCAGGATCCCGCATTTGCGCCGGAGGAGATGACTCAGAACGACGCCGAAGTGACGATTCGTCGGATCATCGCCGAGATGGAACAGTCGGTCGAGGGACTGGCCAGACGTTTGACGCCGGACGACGTCGAACGCATCCATAAGGGGATCGGGCAGCTCATGGGCGGCGCCTGGTCGCTGGTCGGCTCTCGCAAGACTCGAGTGCATGGCGATTATCATCTCGGACAAACGCTTCGGACACTGGACGACGATTTCTGCATCATCGATTTCGAGGGAGAGCCCTCTCGCCCGATGGAGCAGCGTCGCGAGAAGCAGACGCCGCTCAAAGATGTCGCCGGTATGCTGCGGTCCCTGGACTACGCCGCAGCGACCGCGATGGAGCTAACCCGGGAAGCGGGCCGTCAGGATGCCATCCGCGCCTGGCTGGAGCGAGCCGGGACCGCGTACCAGGACGCCTATCGCCGAACGATCATGATGTCGCCTGTCGATCTCGTACCGAGGGATCCCGATGCGTTCCGGGCAGGACTTGACGTGATGATCGCGGAGAAGGCACTCTACGAAGTGCGGTACGAACTCGATAACCGACCCGACTGGTTGGCGATCCCGCTGAACGGGATCAGGCGGCTGGTTGGCATTCCCGTACCCGAGTAGCGTCGTTTTGATCAGGGTCACCAACGCGATACCCCCGCTCCATCGCGCGGCATTCGGATAAGGGTCTCATCATGCTTGCATCGATCCTGCTCGACGCAATTCTGGTTCTCTTTTTTCTGATGATGATCCCCCTCGGGTACTTCCGGGGAGGGCTGAGGGAAGTGTGCACCTCGGCGGGCTTGCTGTTCGGCATGCTGTTGGCGAACGAATGGTCGGTGTCCTGGGGCTCGTGGATCGCCGATCGATTCGACCTTGCGGAAGGCTCGACACAGTTCGTCACCGGCGTGGTCGTGGTCGTCCTTGCCGGAGGCGTGTTGGGGTATGGCGGGAGCGCTGCGTTCAACTACCGCCCGGGTCCAGGCGGTCGGATGTATGGGGCCTACATCGCATTACTCAACGCAGTCGTCGTTGCTGGATACCTGATCAACGAGGCCGTGGCCCGCGTGTACGACGGTACGACCCCGACACTCATCACCCGGGCGTATGTTCCCCGGGTGATCTCGACGGGTTTTGGCTGGGTATTGCTTTTCTGTGCCTTCGGGATCGTTGCGGCAACGCTGTTCGGCATGCTCGTGCGGGAGCGCCCGGATAGCGACTACACGTATGCGTACGCCCCGCAGCAGACGTATTCGCCGCCGGCCCCGACATCGGCTACGCAGGCCATGGAAGTGGCGCGGCCGGTTGAAGCAGATGTGGTACCCAAGGCGCCGGTGCGGATTCGCGAGGTCCGGCATTGGGAGGAACCCGAGCCGCCGGTGAAACAGGAGCCTCAGTATGGCTCCGGTTGGCGCCAAACGTGGCCCGATCCCCACGGTCAGGGGCCAGTTCCTTCATGGGAACAGCGTCCCGCCCCCCGGACCCCTCCCTCCCGGCGCGGTCAAGGGGCAACGCCCCGGCGGGATGAGACGCCGACGAGTCCTCAGGATGTGATCCGCGACTGGATCGAGGAAGAAGACTCGAGCGACAACACGTAGCCTATGTGACCGTCACCGTCCACGATGGCAGGGCCACATGTCCTCCCTTGATCGTGAACCGGGCAATGTCAGTAGGAAAAATGCGCACCAACGGCATGCCGGGCAACGGGGAGAGGCCATCGTTCGCGTTCATCGCGAGGGATGCTGGCGACAGGAGCCGGGACATATGTCCGGCGTCACCTCCTGGCACTGCCAACAGGCTCGCGCCGCGCTCTGCAAGCACATCTGCCGATTGGGAGTCTGGCGCGAGAAGCAGGGACGCGGACCCGAATCTGGCGGTCACAAGCCACAAATGCTGCGTCGCTTTTGCCGTATCCCATGCATCGCGGGTCGAGCGGTGGATCTCCAATTTGGCGTCGTCGCCGAGATCGATCACGTAGTCTTCAATGACAGGCGTCTGCAATCGAGAACCGGGGGAAGGGGAGTCGCTTGTCGGGATCGCGAACTGATGGGCGGTCCGCCAGTGCGACAGGAATCCTGCCGGCAGACGTTCGATCGCCGTGGAGGATCCGATCACGATATCGAGCCGTTGGCGCACCAGCGTGAGCATGGCGGGGACGATTTCGATCAGATCGGCGTTTGCCGGTCCGAGCAGGATCAGAACCCGGACCCGGGTCGTATCGATGAGGGCGACCTGTGAGTTTCCTTTGCCGACGAGCGAAAGCGACGGAGAGGACGGTTTCGCCAACGCCTGGATGGCCGCTCCCCAGGCTCCGCCCGCGACCGCACCGGTCAGGGTCGCGAGCGCGAGTTGGCGCCTGGTGAACCGCTCATTCGGCTCAGGCAATGACATCTCTCAGCGCCGCGGGGCGGAACGATGTCACCACGCTGTAGTCATGCGTCCCGAGCTCGGCGCGTACTTTCGTCATCGCTTCCCGAGCGGAATCCTCATCCGCGAAGAGCGCGTAGTGGGCGGGCCCCGCGCCGCTGAGCGCAACCTGCTCGCATCCGGCGGCCTTCATCACCCGAATGATCTTCCTGGTGTACGGCATTAACTTCCGAAGCGGGCGCTCGAACGCATTTCCGAGCAATTGGGGATCGACCACATCTCCTGCCCGGAGCTGATCGCAAAGGCGATCGATCCGCGACCCGTCGGAGTAATCCTCAGGCTCGATCATGCCGTACAACTTGGCCGTTTTCGCGATCAGGTCGATTTGCGGCATGACGACCAGAAGCCAGCCTGCGGGAGTGGGGAGGGGATCGAGCGTCGTCCCGGTGCCGCTCACCGATGCGGTCGCCGTACCGAGGAAGAAGGGGACATCGCTGCCGAGTCTCGCCCCGAGCTCCGCCAGCTCACTCTCCGGAAGGGGGGAGCCGTGGAGCTTGTTCATCGCCAGCAACGTCGCGGCGGCATTCGAGCTCGCGCTGCCGAGCCCGGCGGGAGCGGGTATGCGCTTGATTACGCGGACGCTCATGCCGAGCGTCGATTCGGTTCGCTCGCGGAAGAGTTCGATCGCCCTGGTAATCAGGTTTTCCGAAGGTGTGACCCCCGGCACGCCCTGAATCGTCGCTTCACCGGCAATCTCCGTAGGCGTGAATGTCACGTCGTCGGTAATGTTGATCAGTGAAAGCACCGAGCGTAGCTCGTGATACCCATCTTCCCGTCGTCCAAGGATTTCGAGACCGAGGTTGACCTTCGCCGGGGTCTCCACTCGAATTGCAGGTGATGCGGTCATGCGGGTATCTCCAGGGCGATCTGCAGCCACTCCTCGACGTTGAGCGTTTGCGGACGCCGCTTCGGGTCGATCTCGATGCGCTCCAGCGTTACATCCAACTCTGCTTTCGGGCGATCCAATCCCATCGAAAGGCCGTTACTGATGGTCTTGCGTTTCCGTTGAAACGCCATTGTGGCCAGTTGGAACATGCGATCTCGTTGCTCGGGTGTGCCCGGCGGGCGCTCCCGCACGATGAGATCGACAACGGCGCTTTCCACTTTCGGCGGCGGCAGGAAGACATCCGGTGGGACAACGAACGCGATGTGCGCATCCGCGTAGAGTTGGGTTGCGAGTCCCAGGAGAGACATCTCTCCCGGCTTTGCGGTCATCCGCTCGGCCACTTCCTTCTGCACCATGACGGTCATGCGGTGTGGCGGTGTGGCGGACTCCATGAAATGCCGGATGATCACGGTCGCCACGCTGTAGGGCAGGTTGGCGACGACCTGGTATCGTTCGCCGCCGGTGACGTGTTCGATCTCGACGTGGCGGGCGTCCCGCTCCACCAGGGAGAAGCGATCGATCCCTCCTAGATCGGCGGTGAGAAACCCCGCCAGATCGCGATCGAGCTCGACCCCCGTGACTCGGGCACCTCGCGAGAGCAGCTCGCGGGTCAGGATTCCCATGCCCGGGCCGATCTCGATCGCAAGGTCGCCCTCGCCAACTTCGGCGACGTCGGCGATATGCGCGACGATCGCAGGTTCAATGAGGAAATTCTGGCCCATGGATCGGGTCGGCCGGATATCGTGCTTGCGAAGGATTCGCTGCCAGTCGGCCGCGGTTCGCTGTAAATGTTCGGTCATGCGGGTTCCACCCATGTCAGGGCTTGCTTGAGGACGGTAACGGTCAACGGTGTCGAGGTCCATGTCTCGCCATCTGATTCGACGAGAACCGGCTGCGTCGTCTCGACGCGCAGGCTCCCCGTCTGCCAATGCCGGACGGCGGGATGTGCCAGGTGCGTGGCCAGGAAAAGACGTGGTAACGCCCTCGCAATCGTCAGCGCGCTCACATCGGCGACGGCGACGATCTCGAGCAAGCCATCCTCGGGATCTGCTGGCGGCGCGATCTGGAGACCTCCTCCAAAGTATCGGCCATTTGCGATGGTGATGTGATGGCACCGATGCAGGTTCACGGGATTCATTCCGTCGATGACCAGCTCACCGGCGAACGGTCGACCCCGGACGAGCGCCCCGGCGGTTCCGGTGAGGTAGGCGCTGGTCCCCATCATCCGGGGCAACCCGGCGGCTGACCGGGCGGCGAGAGCGCCGGTGCCAATGCTCGTTTCGTTCAGGAAGTATCGCTGCCGTCCCCCAGACTCGATCAGACCCACATCGACCTGGCGCAGGCGATGCGCCGTCGAGCAGCGGTGCAGTTCCCTCGGATGCCACGAGCGGAGCGTGCGGGCGATATCCTTACCGCGACCTGCCGGAACGAAGGCTAGCGGCGTCTCCGGACACGGGGATGTTAGCAAGCCGTTTACGACGCCGTTGAGTGTGCCATCGCCGCCGACGATCCCCAGCACATCCACCTCAGGTGCGAGGCGTTGGGCGACCGATTCGATGCGTTCAGATGGTTTCAGTACGACAAACTCCGCCCGGAGGTCCTCGCGAGCGCAAAATCGCTCGACAAGATGACGAACCCGGAGCGCGCTACGTCGACCTGCGGCCGGGTTGATGATGATTCCGAGTCGCATACGTTCCTCATGAAGCATAATGACGGGTCTGTGTGGAATACTGTCAACACATCATACTGTTCCTACGCCCTGGATGGAGGGTATGGGTTCATTGCTGATTTGGAGGGATCGACAATGAAATATGCAACGGCGAGCGAATGCCGGAGCGTTGGGGTCACCTACCACCTTGTGCCTGCGGAGGACTGGGAGCGGCAGAAGGACCAGGTGAAGTATGTTCCGGCAGCATTCGATGCCGATGGATTTATCCATTGCACGAACGGGCTGGATGAATTGGTTGCCGTGGGAAATCGCTTTTATCAAGACGATCAGCGTCGCTACCTTGCGTTGATCCTGAACGTGCCTGCGATCTCCTCACCGGTGCGCTACGATGATCCCGACCAGATATACCCGCATATCTATGGTCCACTGAACACGAACGCAGTTGTCGGCATGCTCGAGGCACAGCGAGAAGACGACGGCACGTTCCTGTCGTTTTCTCGCGGTGACCGGAGCGCCTAGCGCGAATTGCAGAGACGTTGACCTGGCGTCCGGATGATCGACTCCCGCAGGGAGTCGATGGGCGAGCCTGCGGCCATCCGCCCCTACGTCCGAGGTATGCGGGCCGGGTCATCCATCGTGCAATTTGCCATAGCGCGGGGCCACCATAGCAGTCGAACCGCCCGGTCATCGCCGGGTGGTTCCCGAGGCCCGTTTGCCGTGTTTGAATCCCTCGCGACGTTTGCCTGTCGTCGGCCACGCGGTGTGGTTGTGGCCTGGCTCATCCTGATCGCCTGCGTCCTGCCCGTGTTATCGCATATCGACTCGCCACTGAAAGTGGGCGGGTTTTCGGCCAGTGATTCCGAAGGCGCGAGGGCGGTCGCGATCCTGCAGGACGAGCTCGGGTTCAGTCCTTCCCAACTCGCGGTGATCTTCACCAGCGATACGTTGATCGCGGATGATCCGGCCTTCCTCCGACAAGTCGACGCAGCGGTCGCCCCCCTCAGGAATCTCCCGTATATCGATGATGTCATTACTCCGAGTCTCGATGAAACGTTGATCGCGCCTTCAAAGCGGCTTGCGTATGCCGTTGTTGGACTCTCGCAACCGGCGGAGGAGGCCCAGCGAGAGGCACGGGAGATCGAGGCGACGATCGCTGACCAGCCTGATTTGCACATCGTTGTCGCTGGCGGTCCCTCATTTTACGCAGATGTCGAGTTTGCCAGTCAGCGGGATCTGCAGCGCGCCGAGATCATCGCCTTCCCGTTTGCGTTGGTTGCGCTCGTATTCGTGTTCGGATCGCTCGTCGCGGCAGCCGTGCCCTTGCTGGTTGGCAGCGCCGGCGTCGCGGTGACCCTGCTCGCGTTGTACTGGCTCGCGCATGTGGCGGACTTGAGCATCTTCGTCCTGAACCTCACCACGATGCTCGGGTTGGGGTTGGCGATCGACTACAGCCTGTTCGTTACCAGCCGTTTTCGGGAGGAATTGGAGCGTCGCGGAGGAGATGTCGACTCTGCGGTGGTCACGGCGATGATGACCGCTGGACGCGCCGTCTTTTTCTCGGGCATGACCGTTCTCGTTGGTCTGTCCGGGCTGACGTTGTTCGATATCATGTTCCTTCGTTCCGTCGGGATCGCCGGCGTGCTCGTCGTGGCCATTTCCACGCTGGGAGCGCTCACGCTGTTGCCGGCGTTGCTTAAGTTGCTCGGGAACCGGATCAACGCGCTGGCCGTCGGCCCACTTGCGCGCCGGGACGTCGGTAGTCACGTCTCGCACGGGTTTTGGTACCGGCTTGCGAAGCGGGTGGAGCGACGGCCGATCCTCGTCACTTTGGCGACGGTCGCGATCCTGGCCATGTTTGGCTCACCCTTCCTGCATGCGAATATCTCCTCGCCGGATGCCACGATGTTGCCGCGGGACTTGCCATCACGCCAGGGATTCGACCTGTTGTCGTCGGAGTTCACCGGCGGCGAGATCTCGCCATTCGTGATCCTGCTGCGAAGCGATGCCGACATGCGGGACCCTGCGTCCCTGCGGGAACTCGACGCGCTCGACCGGTTCCTGCAAAACGATCCGCGTGTCGGGCACATCCAGAGCGCGCTGACGATGCCAGGCGTCTCTCCCTCGTTGCCGCCCGCGCAACGCCTGCAATTGCGCGAGCGCGCGGAACGGCTTGGTGTGGACACGCGGCTGGACAAGCTGCTTGGCCAGCACGCTGCGATGATCCTGGCCTATCCGGTGGAACCCGCGAACTCGGAGCAGAACAAGGAGCTGTTGCGTGATCTACGGGCATGGACAGCGGGAGATGGCTATTCCGTGCTTGTGGCTGGCGGCACGGCGGAGATCGTTGATGTCGTGCATGACATCTACTCCAGTTTCCCCCTGGTGGCCACCGCGATCGTTGGCACAACCTACGTGATCCTGTTGCTGCTGTTCCGGTCGATCATCCTGCCGCTGAAGGCGATCGTCATGAACACCATGTCGATTCTTGCCGCGTATGGCGCATTGGTGTTCATCTTTCAGGATGGGCATTTTCATCGGTGGCTCGACTTCACACCCCAGGGATACGTGGAGGCCTCGCTGCCCGTCATCATGTTCTGCATCCTCTTCGGGTTGAGCATGGACTACGAGGTGTTTCTGCTCAGCCGGGTTCAGGAGGAATGGCACCGCACCGGTGACAACGACGAGGCGGTAGCCGTGGGCCTGGAGCGCAGTGGCCGGATCATTACCAGCGCCGCGCTCATTGTGGTCGTGGTGACGGCCTCGTTTGTGAGCGCGGATGTGGTGATCGTCAAGGCTCTCGGGTTGTGTATCGCGCTGGCCGTCGCTATCGACGCCACCATCGTCCGAGCCTTGCTGGTGCCGGCGACGATGAAGCTGCTGGGACACTGGAACTGGTGGATACCGGCTCGTCTCGACCGGATATTGCCCATGGTCGATTTTGGCGAGCATTGAGCCGCGAACGTATGCAGAAGAATCGCGATTCAGTCACGCTTTTTGATCGGTACGACGGACCCGATTGCCTGCCTCACCAGCGCCCGATCGGGTACCATGATCGCGGTGGGAAATGGAGGGGCAACGCCTCGAATCCATTCGAACCACTCCTGCGAACATAACCTGGCTGGGGGACCGCAGGAGACATCACCACGGTTGAGAAGGGAACTTGCGGCACAGGCTGTGAATGCCGACGTCGCGAACGCTCCGGGATAATTCATGACTTCGGGATTCCTGATAGCGGAGTTCCGATCCATTCCTTTTGGCAAGGCGATGCACGATTTCGTGCGCGTTTGCCTGTTCCGGGGCATAATCAAGGGCATTGAAATTGGCAAATACATTCGGCTTTGGGCGGCGTTGGTCAGGATTACCTCGTTTTCACTTCACCTGGCCGGGAGTGCTCATGATGGTGCTGGATCAAATCGATGACGCGGCAAATGAATTCATGTGGCGGCGAGGTCGTGACCTCATCACCCTTTCCCGCGCGGGAGATTCCTGGCATGTTGCCTATGTCACCTGCGGACGATTGATGGGACCGCGGCAGACCGTTTACCAGGCATCGCATCGGACCGCGAAGCACGCTGCGTGGGACGTCATGGCGCGTGTGATCAATGCGTCGCACGATGAGGACGAAGGGCTTCAGGTCGCCTTGCGGGCAGCGCAATGGATGCGTCGAAACGATGGAAGGGGCGAGGAGACTCGTGCCTGAGCTTCCCGAGGTCGAGACGGTTCGCCGGAGTGTCGAAGATCACCTGGCTGGATTGACGGTCGCCTCGATCGATGTCCGCTTGCCCAAGATTCTGCGTGATTCGCCGCTTCCTGATGCCGGAGTGTTCGAGGGCGCAACGGTCGTCGGAGCCAGGCGGCGTGCCAAGGTATTGGCGATCGATTTCTCCAACGATCTCAGCCTGATGATCCACCTCAAGCTGGCGGGACAATGGGCGATCCTTTTCCCGGACGGATCCCGCCTCGTCGCCGGTCATCCGATCCCGAAGCCGGATGGACCCTATCCTCACAAATCCACCCACGCGGACATCCGTTTTACGGATGGCACGCTGGTGCACTACTCCGATATCCGCCAGTTCGGATGGTGGAGAATCGTGCCGTCCGAGGATGTCGAGGATGTGTTCTCGTCGTTCGGATTCGGACCGGAAGGGATCGGCGCGCCGCTGGATGTCGCCGACCTGTCTGCCCGAATGGGAACGCGCGGTATCCCGATCAAGACGCTGCTACTCAACCAGTCATTTATTGCCGGTCTCGGCAATATCTACGTCGACGAGGTGTTGTTCCGGGCTCGCGTCAACCCGGCGACACCGGCGAAGGATGTCTCTCCCCGGAAACGGAAGGCGATCCTTGAGGCTGTGCCCTGGGTGCTGGAGCAAGGATTGAAGCAGGGCGGCGCAAAGATCGTCCACAACATTGCGCATCCCGTCGACAATTTCCCGGCCGTCCACGGTCGGGAGGGGGAGCCGTGTTTTACCTGCGGAACCCCGATCCGCAAGACGCGTGTTGGCCAGCGCGGGACGTATTACTGCCCGAAATGCCAGCGTCCTGTCAGGAAACCCGCGAACGACACGAAGCCCTCGTCATTATGAGCGGCGTGTCACGGGGAATGCGACAGTTTTGCCGTGACGCACCACTGAGCGTAGCGCAGAATCCCCGTGCGAAGCACGATGCGGCCGAACGCCCTGGTGGCAAATGCCTGACCGCGCAAATTTCCGTCATCCCGAGCCCATGAGGCGGCGGAGCCGCCGAATGGTGTCGAGGGATCTTTGCTCTATCCCGCCGCGTTGGTCAGGAAAAGCAAGGATCCCTCGACTGCACTCGGAATGACGGGCTTTCGCGTTTGTCGCTCATCGCGACCAACGGTAGATGGAGCCTACAGCGAATTGCAGGATAGATGAGAGGGGCGAAGCCATCGTCCGTAGGGGCGGATGGCCGCAGGCTCTCCGCCCTATCGGCGCCCGTAGGGCGTCGATCATCAGGACACCATGTCAACCTTCCTGCAAACAGCTCTACGGCCGGAAATCGCTCTCGGGCGTGATCGTGCGGACGAACTCCGCGATCACCTTCGCTGCCGATTCGAGGTCCGTCAGGCTCAGCATCTCGCTCGGGCTGTGCATGTAGCGGTTGGGAATCGAGATCAGCCCGACCGCGATGTTCGCGCCGGAGCGAATGATGTTATCCGCGTCCGTACCGGTGCGAAGACCGCTTGCCTGGACCGGCGTCGTGATTCCCAGCGTTCGGCCCGCGTCCCGCAATCCCTTGAAGACATTCGGGTTGACCGACGAGCCTCGCCCCAGCACCGGTCCGCCGCCGAGCCGGATGTCGTTATCGCCCTTCTTGTTCGCGCCGGGATAATCCGTGGCGTGGGTGACATCGATCGCGATCGCGACTTCCGGCTTGATGTGCCAGGACAGGGTCGTCGCGCCCACGAGCCCGATTTCTTCCTGCACGGCAGCCACAGAGACGATATTGACCTGAGGCCGCTCTTCAGCCAGTAATTGGGTTGCACGGAGCGCGACGTAGGCGCCTGAGCGGTTATCCATGGAGCGGGACGACCACAGATCGTCGGTCATCTCGATCGGTGAGCCGTCAATGACTGCCGCGTCACCCACGGAAACCTTCGCCTTGGCCTCGTCCTTGTCAGCGGCTCCAATGTCGATCCAGAGATCCTTGAAGGTCGAAGGCTTCTCGCGGTCCTTCGGATTCATCAGGTGCGGAGCCTTCTTGCCGATCACGCCGACGACATCGCCGTTCTCGCCAGCGATTCGGATGCGCTGGCCGACCACAACCTGCTCGTCCCATCCTCCGATGCGATCGAACCAGAGGAACCCATCATCGTCGATGTAGGTGATGATGAAGCCGATCTCGTCGATGTGACCCTCGATCACGACCGTGTAGTCGGTCTCCGCCGTGCCTTTGACGAAGGCGTACGAGTTGCCGAGGTTGTCGCGATCCACCCGATCGGCGAATGTCTCCGCCTGTTCACGCCAGACCCTGGCTGGCGCCTGCTCGAATCCCGATGGTCCGGGCGTCGTGATGAGCGCTCGGAAAAAGGCCTTGTTTTGCTCGTCCATGTGTTCTCCTGCTCTGGTTCCCGTCGTTTGCGTTCGGCTATGTATACCGCTGCGCCTTGACACGGGCAAGAGGTGTGCCGTACTGTGCGTATCAAGCGAATACGCCAAACGGCGATGAGCGGAACGAGTACGCGTCTTCAGGTGGATGGCAGCGAGCCGGGGCAGGTGAGAGCCCGGTATGAAGCTGACGCGGAATGGATCCGGGAGCTGTGCCCCAAAACGCATCTGCGGAGTAGACGGCACCGGTGTCTCCACCGTTATCAGGAGCCTCGTATCGGATGCGTTCGCATCCCGTACGGCAGAGTGGGTGGTGCCTTGGCATCGCCAACGAGGGTGGCACCGCGGTCGGCATTTCGCCTCCGTCCCTTTTTTGGGATGGGGGTTTTTTGTTGCCCCCGGGGTGTCGTAACGAAAGGGTGTAGCCCGTATGGAAACCACGGCAGTAGCGGAGTTTCGAACAGCAGCGGATATCGTCCCCCCGATCGACGAGGTTCGCCGGATTGCCGCGGACGCAGGTCCGGAGATCCGGACGGTGCCGGTCTACCGTGAGATCCTCGCGGATATGGAGACTCCGGTCTCGGTCTACCTGAAGCTGAGTGATGGCGCCCGGGAACCCGGTTTCCTGCTGGAATCTGTCGAGGGTGGAACGCACATCGCACGATACTCCTTCATCGGCTCCGGCGCGGCTGGCAATGTGACGTTTCGGGAAGGCACGCTGGATGTCGAGGGCGATATCTCCGGCCCGGCATCGTACGATGACCCGTTGGTCGCGTTGCAGCAGCTGATCGCGCCGTTCCGCTCCGCAGCGAACCCGAAGTTGCCTCGCTTCACGGGCGGAGCGGTCGGATACCTCTCGTTCGACGCGATCCGGCGATTCGAGCCACGGGTGCCGAAGGCGAGCAGGCCGGGGCTGGGACTTCCCGAAGCCCGGTTCCAGATCGCCGATACGCTCGTCGTTTTCGACCACCTCGAGCGCATGCTCAAGGTGGTCAGTCACGTTTCGCTGAATGATGATACGTCGCTTGAGGACGCCTACGGAGCGGCTGCCGAGCGTATCGATCGCCTGACCGCGAAGCTGAATGGCCCGGCTCCCGAGTACGAGATCGAGGGTACAGCGTCGGAGTCGACCGTCGAGGAGCGTCTCCGCCCGAACATGACGGCCGACGAATATCGGGAGATGGTGAGGAAGGGGCAGGAGTACATCTACCAGGGAGACATCTTCCAGGTGGTGCTCTCCCAGCGAGTGGATGTCGATACGCCAGCGCATCCGTTTTCCCTGTACCGGGCGCTCAGGACCGTGAATCCATCGCCGTACATGTTCTTTCTCGACTTCGCCGACCACCAGATCGTGGGTGCCTCGCCGGAGCTGCTGGTTCGCGTCGAGGACGACACCGTCAGCAATCACCCGATCGCTGGTACGCGACCGCGTGGCAAGGACGACGCGGAGGATGCTCGCCTGGCCGAGGAGTTGATGGCGGACGAGAAAGAGAAGGCCGAGCACATCATGCTGGTCGATCTCGGCCGCAACGATGTCGGTCGCGTCTCCGTGCCGGGTTCGGTTCGTCTGCCGAAACTGATGGGCGTCGAGCGCTTCTCCCACGTCATGCATATCGTCAGCAATGTGGATGGTACCCTGCGGCCGGATCTCACGGCGCTGGACGCCTTGCGGGCCTGCTTCCCGGCCGGAACCGTCTCCGGTGCGCCAAAGGTTCGCGCGATGGAGATCATCGCCGAGTTGGAGCAGGATGCCCGGGGTGTCTATTCGGGGGCCGTGGGGTACGTCGATTTCGGCGGTGAGATGGATACCTGCATCGCCCTGCGGACGATGGTCTACCGCGATGGAGTCGCCTCGTTGCAGGCGGGGGGCGGCATCGTCGCCGACAGCACGCCGGAGGGCGAATACGCGGAGAGTTTCCACAAGATGCGGGCGCTGATCCGCGCAATCGAACGGGCCGAAGAACTGGAAGCGCGGCGGGCGCTTGCCGCGACGGAGGTGAAATGATGATTTTGCTGCTTGATAACTACGATTCGTTCACCTTCAACCTTTACCAGGCGCTGGCCGAGCTCGGTGCGGACGTGGAGGTCGTCCGCAATGACAAGATCACCGTTGCCGAGGTCGAATCCCGTTTGGACGAGATTCAGGGCATCGTCGTTTCACCCGGACCATGCACGCCATCGGAGGCCGGGATATCGGTCGATCTGATCCGGACACTGGCCGGTCGGGTGCCGATCCTCGGCGTTTGCCTCGGACACCAATCGATCGGGCAGGCGTTCGGCGCGAAGATCATCCTCGCGCCCGAGCTCAAGCATGGCAAGACATCGCAGATCAGCCATGACGGCCGGACGATCTACGCCGGGCTCCCGAACCCGTTTACGGCGACCCGTTATCACTCGCTGATCGTCGACCCGGAGACGATCCCGCTGGATTTCGAGGTCACGGCGCGGTCGGAAGACGGCATCGTCCAGGGAATCCGCCACAAGGAGCTGCCGATCGAAGGGGTCCAGTTTCATCCGGAGTCGATCCTGACGACCGCCGGGAAGGATCTGCTGCGGAATTTCCTTGCCACGTGCGGGGCCGAGGTCCTGCCCGAAACGCGCGTGCCGGTGCTTGGGTATTGAGTTGATGGCACTGCAAGCGTCGATCACGTGCAGGTGAGGGAAAATCATGACATCGCAAAACGGACAGACAATCGATATTCATGAAATTATCTCGACCGTTGTCGAGGGCCGGGAGTTGAACGCGGCGCAGGCCGAAGCTGCGATGGACGCGATCATGACCGGTCAGGTGACGGATGCGCAGATTGGCGCGCTCGTCACCGCGATGCGGATGAAGGGCGAGACGATCGACGAGATCGCCGGTTTCGCCCAGGCGATGCGCGACCATGCATTGGTCGTCGATGTCGATTCCGACGAGCGGCCTCTGCTCGATACCTGTGGTACTGGCGGCGATCATTCGAACTCGTTCAACATCAGCACCACCGCGACCTTTGTTATCGGTGCGGCGGGCGTCCGGATCGCCAAACACGGCAATCGAGCGGCATCGAGCATATGCGGCTCGGCGGATCTTCTCGAAGCCCTCGGTGTTGCGGTCGAGCTGACTCCGTCGCAGGTGGTGGAGAGCGTCGAGCGGGTCGGTATCGGCTTCATGTACGCGCCTGCATTCCATCCCGCCATGCGCTTCGTCGGTCCGGCTCGCAAGCAGATGGGGATCCGGACGATCTTCAATGTGCTCGGTCCGCTGACGAACCCGGCTGGGGCAAAGCACCAGTTGATCGGCGTTGGGCATCCCGGCATCGCCGACAAGCTGGCGGCCGTGCTCGCGAAGCTTGACAGCCAGCACGCCGTACTTGTCCACTCCGAGGAGGGTCTGGACGAGGTCGGGGTGAAGGGGCAAACGCAGATCACCGAATTCGATGCCCGCACCGGCGCGATCGAGCATTACACCATCACGCCGGAAGATTTCGGGCTCGAGCGTGGTGCGCCGGAGGACCTGCGGGGCGGCGATGCCGCCGAGAATCGAAGGATCACGTTGGCGGTGCTGAATGGCGAGCGCGGACCGCGGCGCACGGTTACGCTGATGAACGCCGGTGCCGGTATCTATGCGGCGAATGCGGCGGACTCGTTCGAGGATGGCGTCCGGATGGCTGCCGAGGCGATCGACTCTGGAGCTGCTTTGGCGAAGATGGAGGAGCTGGTGCGAGTGACGCAGGAGTTGGTGACCGCCGAAGTCGAGGTGTCGGCATGAGCGCGGTTCGCGAGACTGGAACTTACCTCGATCGTATTCTGGCGCAGACCGCGATCGATATGGACGCGCGGCGGAAACATACGAGCGTCGACGTGCTTCGCGAACGTGCCGGGCACGCTCCGGCGCCAGCGGATGTCCGGGCTGCCCTGCGGCGGGATACGATCGCGATCATCGCCGAAATCAAGAAGGCGAGTCCCTCGAAGGGCACTTTCCCGGTGGAGATCGACCCCGCCAAAGTCGCCCGTGAGTACATTGAAGGTGGCGTCGCGGCGATCTCATGCCTGACGGATGAACCGTTTTTCAAGGGATCGCTCGCCGATCTCGAAGCCGTGACCGGAGTCGCCTCCGCCGTGAATGCGCCGGTGCCTGTCCTGCGCAAGGATTTCGTGATCGATACGTACCAGATCGACGAAGCTCGCGCGTGCGGCGCGTCGCTGGTCCTCCTGATCGTTGCCGCGCTCGACGATCGCGAACTTCGCGACTACCGCGAATACGCCGAAGCGCTCGGCATGGCCGCGCTGGTCGAGATCCATGATGCGGAGGAGTCCCGGCGTGCCGTCGCGTCTGGCGCGAACCTGATCGGCATCAACAACCGCAATCTCCGCACGTTCGAGGTCGATCTGGCGAATACCGAGCGCCTTGCCCCGGATTTGCCTGACGAGGCTATCGTTGTCGGCGAGAGTGGCATCTTCACCTTCGATCATGTCGCACGCCTCGCGGGCGCGGGGATCGATGCGGTGCTGGTCGGAGAGTCGTTGATCCTGCAGGATGACAGGGCGCGGGCCGTCCGCGACATCGCGGGAGTGCCACGTGTCCGCTGATCGTGTCTTCGTGAAGATCTGCGGTCTGCGAGACGCCGGGAGCGCCCAGGTCGCCGTGGACTCGGGGGCCGATGCGCTCGGATTTATCCTGGCCGAGTCACGCCGTCAGGTGACCCCGGATTCGATTCGCGAAATCCGCCGTAGCCTCGCATCTTGTGCACGAGACATGCCGCAGAGCGGCATCGACCCGGATCTCGTGGGTGTCGTCGTGAATGTCGGCCCGGACGAAATCTCTCGGATCGTCAGCGAGAGCGGGGTCGACCTGATCCAGCTCTCCGGCGACGAGTCACCGGAGATACTCGACGATCTCGATGTTCCGGCGATCAAGGCGTTGCGCTTTCCGGTGGGGCTCTCGGTCGACGATGCCTTGCGCGAGGTGAGTGCCTGGCTGGATGGACCGCATCCAGCCAGGCACGTCCTCGTGGAGGGGCATACCCACGGTTTGTATGGCGGCACCGGCGCGCGCGCCGATTGGTCGATCGTCGCTGGTGTGGCCGAGCGCTACCCGGTTATCCTGGCGGGTGGCCTTGATCCGGAAAACGTGAGCGAGGCAGTCGCTGCCGTTGGGCCGTTCGGCGTCGACGTGAGTAGCGGTATCGAAACGGACGGCGCGAAGGATCACGAAAAGATCCGGAACTTCGTGAGGGCGGCTCGGCGAGCCTGATTTCGTCGATCAGGGTTCTGCGTCCGGACCCTTGGCGCGAACCTCCTCAACGTGGCTCAACGCCTGCCTCAAATCCTGCAACCATTCCGATTGATGGCGGTTCACGAGGCGCACGCACCATGCGAGCGCCTCGCTTCTGCTTCTGGCCACGCCGGAGTCGATCAGCGTGTCCAGCACCTCGCGTTCCTGCAAGCGAAGCCGGGTCATCACCGGTACGCCGAGCGTCGTGAACAGGCGTTGTTCGTCTCCGCAACGAGCGCCCCACGATACCTTGCGGTCGAATCGGCGTTCGGCCTCCTGGGCGATGCGCATGCGATGGCCGCGCGTTTCTTCCCGAAACCGGTCGATCCGCGCTAATGCAGCGGCTCGCTTCGTCTCATCGGACGAGCCTTCGTCGACATGCGGCGTCGGCAGTGTTCCGATGATCAGGATTTCATCACGATCGCCACGCATGTCGGGTTCCGATGTGAACCAGTCGTCCGGCAAATTCCCGATAAACCATCCGCGAATCTCATCTTCCGTCTGCACCATGTTGTACCTCCATCAGTCGTGTAATTAATATTACATGATTACACGATGAAGTCAACAGGTGTTGCCCGGGTTTGTGAGCGTGGCAGGAACTCAGGATGTGGTGTGATGGTCGGACTGGGTGGTGGCGATCGCCGCGCTGATCAGCCCCTGGAACCAGTCCTGCTCGTCGGCCGGCATCTCATCGACCATGCGGGCGGAGCGCTCTGGAAGCGAACGCGAGACCGTGTAGGTCCCGCGCTCCCGTGTCATGTATCCGTAGTCAACCAATTCCCGCCTCAAGGTCGCGACATCCTCGTAGGCGGTTTTCAGGATCTCGTTGACCTCTCGTTCCTCATACGACCGGCTCGGATCGAACCACGTCATCAGGTGCTGGAGGACGATGACGCGTTGTTTTCGCTTCGCGGGGATCGATTTCAGGCGATCGCCTTCGAAGAAGTTGCGAAGAACCCGTTCTCGTTCGTCCTTCGGAGACGCCTGCGTCTTGCCCGTGTCATCCGTCCCGGGTGTGCGCCGGGCTTCGAGCAGGAACGATGTGTTCAGCGTATAGATCTGGCGCTGGGCCTCACTTGTGGCGGTCACGATGCCCGCATCCACCAGCTTTCGCATGTGGTGGCTGATCGTTGGCGGCGTCAACTCCAGCGCGTGCGCGAGCTCGATTCCCGTTCGATGACCGTTGGCCAACTCGCCGAGAATCCGGAGCCGGGTTTCGTCGGCGATGACTTTCAGGATACGCGCGAGATCAGATGTCGTGAGTTCTTCGGGCATGACAACACTCCTTTATTCGGTCATCATCTTATAAGATGATGACCGAATAAAGGAGTGTTGTCAACCAGTCGTCTTCTCTAGAGCGGTTTGCAGGAAAGTTGCGAGGCACACCTCACGGGGCGTAGGGGCGGGCGGTCCAAAGGAGGTGGGGTGAGGTCGCCTCAGCGGCCGAAAAGCGAACGCGGCCCCGTTGCCGCCCATCGACTCCCGGAGGGAGTCGATCACTAGGTGACCATGTCAACCTTCTTGCAAACCGCTGTAGAAACCGCTGGATTGGGCGAATTTGGGCAAGAGCGGCGAGCCTCGGACATCTGCCTGGATTCCTGTTACTCGTCGATATACAGCGGCGCCGAATTCCAGTCGTGCCCGAAGCCGCAGATCCAGTTCATGGTCCGGAGCCGGATCTCGGCGAGCCAGGCAATGTCGTCCTTGGCAGATTGCGAGACTTGGGAGAAAGGCTCACCGGCGGCCGTCGCGAAATCGCCGAGAACGATCGGGATTAGCCCCGCATCCTCGATTTCGGCGACGACATCCGCGAGCGCCTCGGAGTCGCCCTCTGCATCCGTCGTTCGCCAGTACCACAACTCCCAACGTTCGCGTTCTCGCCCAAGATCCTCATCGGATCGCAGGCGCGCCCGTTGTCGGAGCGATTGCACCTTTTCCCACGGTTCCGGTGCCCACTCGAGGGTCGCATGCTCGGCAGAGCCATCCTGCGGCACCGGCAGTTCCGGCGCATCGACGGCCCGGAGCGCCCAGGCGATCGTCGATGCGCCGATCAGCGCCTCTTCACAGGCGGCAAGATCGTTCTCGTTCATCTCACCGGCCGGTCTGGTCAGCAGCTCGACATCGCGGGCCGAGAGCCAGCCCTGCAGCTCGGTTCGGCCCCACGCCGAGAGATCGAACTGATCCGCCTCCATCTCGAACAGGTCGCGATCCTCATCGAGGTCGATCATGCCGCGCCGGGCGACCGTGGCCAGCACCACCGCCCGGCCGACCAGCTCCGCGATCGGCCAGGGGCGGATATCGACCGTGTCCTCATCGATGTCAGGCATCGTCGCCCTCGTCGTTCGCGGCGCCGGGGAGCTGAGGCAGCGCGTTTTTCGCCTCGACGGCGACGAGACCCACCTGGGCGTAGGCGGCCAGCTTGTTCCGGGAGTCTGTGATGTCGTTGTTCCGCATCGTCAACTGACCGATCCGGTCCATCGGCGTGAAGGTCGATTCGGTCTTCTCCATCGACAGCCGTTCCGGCGCGTAGGTCAGGTTCGGGGATTCGGTGTTCAGGATGGAGTAGTCGTTGCCGCGCCGCAGGCCGATCGTCACCTCGCCGGTAACGAGGCTGGCGACCCAGCGCTGCAGCGGCTCACGAAGCATGATCGACTGCGTGTCGAACCAGCGACCCTGATAGAGCAACCGGCCCAGACGGCGGCCGCTATCGCGATACTGGTCGATTGTGTCTTCGTTATGGATGCCGGTGACGAGCCGCTCGTAGGCGATGAAGAGGAGGGCCATGCCCGGTGCCTCGTAGATGCCCCGGCTCTTGGCCTCGATGATCCGGTTCTCGATTTGGTCGCTCATCCCGAGACCGTGACGCCCGCCGATCTCGTTCGCCTCCATCATCAGGTCAACGTGATCGGCGAAGGTGCGCCCGTTGATCGCGATCGGAAGACCTTCCTCGAACCGGATCGTCACTTCCTCAAAGGGGATGGCGACGTCGTCCTTCCAGAACGGCACGCCCATGATCGGGTCGATGATCAGGATGTTTTTGTCGAGGTACTCGAGATCCTTCGCTTCATGCGTCGCGCCGAGCATGTTGGAATCCGTCGAATACGCCTTTTCGGCCGACATCTTGTAGTCGAATCCGGCATTCGTCAGGTATTCCGACATCTCGGCACGGCCACCCAGCTCGTCGATGAATTGCTGGTCGAGCCAAGGCTTGTAGACCCGCAGCTCCGGGTTCACCAGCAGACCGTAGCGATAGAAGCGCTCGATGTCGTTCCCCTTGTAGGTGCTGCCGTCACCCCAGATGTTGACATTGTCTTCCTTCATCGCCGCCACCAGCATCGTACCGGTGACGGCGCGTCCGAGCGGCGTGGTGTTGAAGTAGGGGACTCCCGCTGTGGTGACATGGAATGCGCCGCACTGAAGCGCAGTCAGCCCTTCGTGCACGAGCTGGGTCCGGCAGTCGATGAGCCGGGCCTGTTCCGCGCCGTAGGTCATCGCCTTTTTCGGGATATCGTCGTAGTCCTTCTCGTCCGGCTGCCCCAGATTCGCCGTGTAGGCGTAGGGGATCGCGCCATGCTCGCGCATCCAGTACAGCGCGGCGCTGGTGTCCAGCCCGCCCGAGAATGCAATACCGACCTTTTCGCCCTTCGGCAGGGATTGAAGAATGTTGCCCATGATAATCTCCCCGATTTGTACTCGAACGATGTCTTGATAGGGACAGACGCCGTGTCTCTGACCGATCGCCCGAATGGCGATAACCAGGAACCCGTCACCTTGAGCCGGTGAGGTCGCGGAGCGGCCAGCCTGCTCTGAGTGAGTGCAACGTGTCGAACGGGTGTCGAAGGATCTCGGGGTCTTGAGAGTTACGAGATCCCTCGACTTCGCTCGGGATGACGGTGTTTTTGTGCGGGATGCTGGTGCATCCCGTCAAGAGCCGTTAGCTAGACGTTAAAGCGGAATTCCACGACGTCGCCGGGGCGCATCACGTACTCCTTGCCTTCCGTACGGACCTTGCCGGCCGCCTTTGCCGCCACCATCGAACCCGCCGCCACCAGATCGTCGTAATCCACCACTTGGGCGGCGATGAAGCCGCGCTCGAAATCGGTATGGATCACACCGGCTGCCTGCGGCGCGGTATCTCCTTGATGAATCGTCCATGCCCGCACTTCTTTCGGCCCGGCAGTGAGGTAACTTTGCAGGCCGAGTGTTTCATAGGCGGTATGGATGAGCTGGTTCAGACCCGTTTCCTCCACGCCATATTCGCGGAGCAGTTCGGCGGCATCGGATTCATCGAGGCCGCGTAGCTCCTCTTCCAGCTTGGCGGAGACGAAGATCGCCCGTGACGGCGCTACCAGATCGCGCAGGGCCTGCTGGCGATCCTTATCGGCCAGGGTTTCCTCGTCAACATTGAACACATAGATCACGGGTTTGGCCGAGAGGAGATGCAGGTCGTAAATGGCCTCCATGTCCAGCGATGGCAGGGTCGAGAGCAGCGTGCCCTCGTTCAGGCGCTCCTTCAACTGCTCGAGATAGGCCGCAGTGCCGGCTGCCTTGGGGTTGCCCTTCAGCTCCTTCTGCAGGCGGGCCTGCCTCGTCTCGATCGTCTGGATATCGGCGAGACAGATCTCGGTGTTGATCACCTCGATATCGTCCTCCGGGCTCACCTTGTTGCTGACGTGGACGATATCGTCGTTCTCGAATGCGCGCACGATATGCGCGATCGCCTGCGTATTGCGGATATTGGCGAGGAACTTGTTCCCCAGACCTTCGCCCTTGCTGGCACCTGCCACCAGACCGGCGATATCCACAAAGGTGACAGTGGCGGGCAGGATGCGCTCGCTCCCAAAAATCTCCGCCAGTTTGGGCAACCGCGTATCCGGGACCGGCACGATACCGGTGTTCGGCTCGATCGTGGCAAAGGGATAGTTCGCGGCGAGGATGTCGTTATCCGTTAGCGCGTTGAACAGGGTGGATTTGCCGACGTTCGGCAACCCGACAATTCCAATGGAGAGGCTCATGTATGCATACCTGGGTTGATTGAGACGGGCATCCGGCTGAGGATGCGAACGGGGTGATTCTGTTTCGCGAGGTTCGCTCAGAATCCATCCTTCGACCAAGAAGTCGAAGGATGGATTCTGGCTCATCGGCGCTTTGCTTTATGCGACGGTGATGCTCACCTTCAATGTCTCGCCGCTGATGGTCACATCGGTACCGTCGGTCAGATCGTCGGCCGGTTCCAGCGAGGCGGCGAGGACCTCGGCCGCGATCCAGTCGCGGTGGGCAGCGATGGCATCGGCCATCTCGCCACTCACCTGGTAGCGCACCTCGATGCGGTCATCGATATTCAGCTCCAGTTGCCTGCGCAGGTCCTGAATGGAGCGCACTACGTCGCGGGCCTTGCCCTCGGCGATCAGCTCCGGCGTCAATTCGGTATCCAGCACCACGGTGGCGCTCTCGCTCTGGGCGGCCGCGAATCCCTCCTTCTTTGTCAAGGTGACGAGGAGTTCCTCCGGCAGAAGCTCAATGGTCGAGCCGTCCTTCAGCGTGAGTGCCACGTTTCGTCCGGCGTTGACCTGCGCGGCGACATCGTCCGCTGCCAATTGGCCGAGCGCACCACGAATCGCGCCGAGCTGCTTGCCGTACTTGGGTCCAAGCACCGGCAGGTTCGGCTTGATGTCATACGCCAGGACGTCGCCGAGCTGGGTGAGGGCGCGGACGTCCTTCACATTCAACTCATCGAGAATCTGATCCTTCAGGCGTACGACCGCCTCGGCGTCCCTGGGATCGGGGGTGTGAACCAGGATCGCCGGCAATGGCTGGCGCACCTTGATGTTCGCTTCGGATCGGGCCGCGCGGCCGAGCCGGACGACTGCCAGCACTGCCGCCATCTCCCGCGAGAGTTGGGCGTCGATCATCGACGAGTCGGCCGTGGGGTAGTCGGTCAGGTGAACCGACAACGGTGCCGATTCGTCGATCGAGCGGACGAGGTTCTGGTACATCTCCTCGCTGATGAAGGGCATCGTCGGCGTCAGAAGCTTGGAAACGATGACGAGAGCGTCATAGAGCGTCTCGTAGGCCGCACTCTTGTCGGCGTCGCTTTCCGGCTTCCAGAACCGCCGGCGATTGCGCCGGATGTACCAGTTCGAGAGCTCTTCGACCACGAAATGCTCGATCGCCCGGCTGCCCGTCGTGATGTCGTAGGCGTCGAAGCTGTTGCGGACGGTGTCGATCAGCTCGTTCGCGCGGGAGAGAATCCAGCGGTCGAGCAGGGTGCGCTCGCTCACCGGCGTCGGTGTGGCGGGCCGGGTCCAGCCATCGAGATTCGCGTAGGTCACGAAGAACGAGTAGGAGTTCCAGAGTGGCAGGATGAACCGGCGGCGCACCTCATCGGTGATGTGGTAGCCGAAGTTCAGGTTCACGCTCGGGTTGACCGTCGCGAAGTGCCAGCGCATGACATCGACGCCGATCTCGTCGGCGGCATCGTCGAACCAGATTGCGTTGCCCTTCGACTTGTGCATCTCCTCGCCATGCTCGTCCCGCATCAGGGCGTAGGTGAAGACGTTCTTGAACGGCGCGCGGCCGGTGAGGGCGACGCTTTCGGCGATCAGCGCGTAGAACCAGTTCCGGAACTGACCGGGGAAGCTTTCCGAGATCAGATCCGCCGGATACCACTGCTCCCAGTAGTCCTTGTCATGCCGGTAATCAAGCGTCGACAACGCGACGATCCCGGCGTCGAGCCACGGGTTGCCGACGTCCTTGATCCGGTTCACCGGCTTCCCGCAGCTCGAGCACTCGATCTGGATGTTGTCGACATAGGGCCGGTGGGGGGAGTGTCCTTCAAACTGGTCCCAGCCGGAGATGGCGCGCTCCTTCAACTCGTCCTCGGAGCCGATTACCTCGAAGGTGCCGCATTCCTGGCAGTCGAAGATCGGCAGGGCGAGACCCCAGTAGCGCTTCTTCGAGATCATCCAGTCGTGCATGTTGGTCAACCAGTCGAGCTCCCTCTCCATGCCGAACGACGGATACCACTTCGTGGTCCGCGTCTGCTCCTTGAGCTGTTCGCGGAGACCGTCCATGCTGATGAACCATTCATCGACCAGCCGGAAGAGCAGGTCGGTCCCGCAACGCCAGCACACCGGATAGCGGTGCGTGTACATCTCGGAGCGGTAGAGGACTCCCTTCTCCTTGAGGTTCTGCTCGATCGCCTTGCCGGCTTCCGCCGCATTCTGGCCGGTCAGCCAATCGAACCCGTCCATGAAAATGCCGGATTCGTTGATCGGCGCGATTACCGGCAGGTCATGTTCCTTGCCGAGCGCGTAGTCTTCCTTACCACAGCCGGGAGCAGTGTGGACGATGCCCGTGCCTTCCTCGGGACTGACGTCGTCCCAGGCGATCACCCGGTGCTCGACGCCCTGCTGGGCCGGCAATTCATCGAACGGTCCACGGTAGGCGCGTCCGACGAGCTCGCTGCCCGGAATTTCTCCGAGCACCTCGTGCTCGCCGCGCAGGGCGTTCTTCATCGCGTCCTTCGCGACGTAGAACGTCCTGTCGTTCTGTCGCACCTTGACGTAGGTGAGGTCGGGATTCACGGATGCAGCGACGTTCGACGAGAGGGTCCACGGTGTCGTCGTCCAGATCATCAGCGAGGCGTCCTCATCCATCAGGGGGAAGAAGACGAAGAGGGCGAGGTGCGTGCGCTCCTGATATCCCTCCGTGACGATCTCGTGTTCGGAGAGCCCAGTCCCGCAGCGTGGGCACCACGGCATCACGTCGTCGCCCTTGTAGATCCAGCCGCGCTCGTGGCAGGTCTTCAGGAAATGCCAGATGGTGTAGTTGTTCTCATCCGACATCGTGTAGTAGCTGTTGTCCCAGTCCATGAAGTAACCGAGACGCTTCGATTGCTCCGTGATGCGGGCAGCGTACTTCCAGACGCGTTGCTTGCAGCGCTCGACGAATTCGGCGACGCCGTAGGCCTCGATCTCGCGCTTGTTCTTGAGTCCGAGCTCCTTCTCGACTTCGACCTCGACCCACAGACCCTGGCAGTCGAATCCGTTCTGGAATCGCTGCCGGTCGCCGATCATGTTGTGATAGCGCTGGAATGCATCCTTGTACGACCGGCCCCAGGAGTGGTGGACGCCCATCGGATTGTTCGCCGTGATCGGCCCATCGATGAACGAGAACCGCGTCTCGGAGTCATTGTTCCGGTCCAGGTACTGCTGGACGACCTGTTCCTCGTTCCACCAGTCGATCAGATCGTTCTCCATCTTGGGGAAATCGACCTTGGTAGGGACATCACGGAACGTCTTCCGTGTCTTCGTTGATTCGACCATTGAGTATCGGCTCCGTTTCGATTCTGGTACTTGATAGCGATTACAGATGGACTCTCGGGGCGCGGGCGCCATTTTCCCGGGTCCTGTGCCCGGGACATGCCCATAACCATGAGTGCGCAGCGGCATCACGGAAACAGCTTTGAGACAGGGCAACGAAATGCATGAAAAAAGCCCATCCCCAGAATGAGGACGAGCTATGCCGCGGTACCACCTCAGTTGGATGTGTCAAACACACCCCACTTGCTCCGTGATATCGGACGGATTCCGGTCGCGTCTACTGATCCTCGCGGACGTTCGGGCGACGGCTCGGGAACGATGTCCCATCACATGCTGGACGATCCGGCTTCCATCATCCCGGATTTGCTGGACGGCATGAGACGGGCGCGGTTTCCTTCAGCGCCTCATTACCATATCAATTAACGCAATTGTACCAAAACTGGCAAGGACCATTGCCGATGTTGCACTTTATCCTCGCAGCGACCATCGCTTCACCCGACGATAGACCGAGATCAGGCCGAGCAGATAGGTCGTGCCGAGCAGGTAGGAAGCGACAACGTCCGTGAACCAGTGGTGCCCGAGGTAGATCCGGCTGAGCCCGACCAGCGAGAGCATCCCGCCGAGCAGACCGACGACTGCGCGGCGGATCGCCGCCGGGCGAATCCAGGTGTGGGCGAGGAAGGTCAGAAAGCCGTAGACGCCGGTGTATATGATGACGTGCCCGCTCGGGAAGCTCGTGCCACCGATGTTCGCGACAGCCACCTTGATTCCTGTCCCTTCGGAGGAAGGGCGAGGACGTTGCATGATGCGCTTGAAGACGGTCGAGATACCGCCGGTGCCCCATGCTGCGAGTTGGAAGACGGCTTCCAGCCGCATTCCTCGCAACCACAGGGCAGCCGCGATGCCCGGAGGAAGCAGGCGGCTTTGCGGCGGGAATCCCGGCCAGGAGACGAGCCGCATCAGGCGATCGAAAACCGGGTGATCCTTCTTCTGTACGTTGAGCGTGATCGCGGTATCGGTCGGCTGGCTGCGCTTCGTGCGGACTAGGGTGAATACAGCAGAAAAAGTGACCATCGCGACGACCGCGTAGATCAGCCCGCGCTTGCTTTGCCGCTTCGCGATCCGTTCGGGGTTGATCATGGTCGATCTCGGCGTATTGACGAAGGCACGAAGCGACATGGGTATCCTCAGGAGTATCGGCGAGCGTAACAGCGGCCATCCGGCCGTCCAAACTGTACACTCGCAGATGAGGGCGGTCCAAGAATGATCGCCAGCAGCGTTTTGTCGTCATTCCGGGCCGATTCCGTGTGGCCTGGCACGATGAAGTTCCGGGTTCGTCATGATCCTTCGTCTCCTTCCGCCCCAACTCCGGCGATTCTGGCTCTGGTACGCGATCGCGATCGGCGGTCTCGCTATCTTTATCCTCATGCCCGGAGGTGTTGCGGAGAAATCGCGGACACTGCTGCATGGTCTGTGCGCGCAGACACCGACGCACTCGTTCACGTTCGGCGGGCAACTTCTGCCGTTCGATGCCCGGATGACCGGCATCTACGGTGGTGTGCTCGTGACGATGATCTACCTTTGTGTGCGGGGCAAGGTAATGCGGTGGGGCATTCCACCGATTCGGATCGTCGTCGTCCTCTCGCTGTTCGTCGCTGCGATGGCCGCCGACGGATTCAACTCGCTCTTCACCGATCTCGGTCTGTGGCATCCCTGGACTCCGAGCAACGAAGTTCGTCTTGTCACCGGATACCTGACCGGCATCGCACTCGCGGTCGTTCTGTCGTGGCTTCTCGGTTCGGCGGCGTATCGGGTCGGTAACCGGGAGCCCGGCGTCGAGTCGTTCCGGGATCTCGCGTGGGTGTTGCTGCCCTTCGTCCCCTACGCCATCGCGCTGCTGTCGGGTGCGGCGTGGTTGTACGTGCCGCTCAGTCTCCTGCTCGTCGCGTCCGCGTGGCTGACCATGTCGCTGCTGGCGTTGTCCGTCCTGATTCTGGCATTCCGGCTGGATGAGCGCCTCACCCGTCCGGACGGGCTGCACCTGCCGGGAGCCGCTGCGGCCGTGATCGGGCTGGCGGTGATGCTCTCCCTCGCGCTGGGACGGGTCTGGCTCGAATCCTCGTTGGGTATCCCGTCGACCCTTTGATCCGTCCGACCTTTGGTACACTCCACTCAACTTCGGAGCGGAATACGCCTTCGCGTTCTCCGCCACTGAACCTCGTTTGCGATTGCGAGAACCGATCTCCGGCGATGACCGATGTCCGAACGCGTCATACCGGCGATCGAGTCCGCTTGCATGTGCTTGTACGCCCCGCCGGGGCTGTGAGGACGTCTTCCCGACATGCGTATTGTTCGTCATAATGCCTATATCAGCGCACGGAAAAAACGCGCGCGCATCCTGGCGCTCGCCGGTTTTCTCCTGCTTTCGGCGTCGCTTTTCGTCGCCTGGTATCCCAAATACATCGTTCTCGCGTACGTGGCGATGTTGAGCGGCTTCGTCATCTTCAACATGGGGATGCAGCAGGTTGGGAAGTGGACGCGGAATCCCCGGAACGACGAGATTCTCGATACCCGAATGAAGGGTTTGAGCGACCGCGTGACATTGGTGCACTACGCGGCGGTCGGCAAGCATCGCATCGAGCATATCGCCGTCCATCCGGGAGGCGTCGCTGTCCTCACGGCTCGCGAGGTCGACGGGGCGATCAGCCGGCGCAAGGGAACCTGGCGGCGCAAGGGCGGCGCGTTCCGGCGACTCTTCTCGTTCAGTGGGCCGCAGTTGGGCAATCCCGATTTCGAGACCGAGGAGAACCTGAAGCGGGTACAGGCCTGGCTGTCTGAAAACCAGATGGAGGTCGACCTGCAGGGCGCGGTCGTCTTTGTCCATCCGAAGACTGAGCTCGATATCGAAGATCCCGAATTCCCGGTGCTGCATGCGGAAGAGCTCCCCGAATTCTTCCGGGATTTGCCAGCCGACCCGACATTCGATCCTGAAGAGCGGGAGCGGGTGATCGAGTTGCTCGCGGCTGGCGAAGGTGTCCAGACGGACAAGGCGGCTGCATCTGGCGCCCGGCGACCGCGACCGGTGAAGAGGGTGGCGGGACCGAAGCAGAAGAAGCAGCAGGTTGCCCGGTAGGGTAGGATCGACTTCGATGGCGACAACCAGCATCCAGCCCGCTCCATCCCGAACAGGTTGGCGCGTGTGGGGACACGATCATGCCGTGACGGAGCTTCAGTCGGCGATTCGCCGGGGCGTCCGTCACGCATACATCCTGAGCGGCTTCGAGGGTGTCGGCAAGAAAGCGCTGGCGCTTGAGTTCGCCCGGGCACTGGTTTGTACGAATCCACCGCAACAGGCCGTCGCTTGCGGCGAGTGTTCGGCTTGCCGTCGCGTCACGCGGGGCACATTTCCGGATGTCACCGTCTACGATCTCGCTCGCCAGCAGGCGGAAGCAAGCAAGTCGAGCACGAGCAAGAACCAAAGCCTGAATATCGAGACGGTCCGTGCGATCTCGTCCAGCGTCACGTTGCGTCCGATGGAGGCATCGCACCGCATCGTGATCGTCGACGATGTCGAGACGATGCAGGAGACCGCGCAGGAAGCCTTCCTGAAGACGCTGGAGGAACCGCCGGCCTACACGGTGATCCTGTTGCTGACGACCGATGCGGAGTTGTTGCTGGAAACGATCCGCAGTCGCGCGGCGACGATCCAGCTCCAGACGGTCAAGCTCGCGACGATCGGTGCCATGCTCGAGTCATCCGGTGTGGCCGAAGGGGATGCGACGACGATTGCCTCCGCCAGCATGGGACGTCCCGGCTGGGCGATTCGCGCCGCCGCTGATCCCGACATGCTCAAAATGCGGCTCGAACTGCAGTCCTCGGTTGTTTCATGGATCCAGTCCGATGCGTATCAACGGATGATCGAGGCGACTCGCCTGGGAGATTCGTTCGGCAAGGATCGCCAGGCTGTCTACGATCGGCTGGCGATCGCCCAAACCGTTTGGCGGTCCGCGATCCTGCGCTCGGTTGGCGTCGACGATCTGGAACGCGGCGAAGACGGTTCCGGGACTCCTGCCGTCTCCACCAGCGCCGCCGCCGAAGCACTGCGGAGCGTCGAGCGATGTTTTGGCGATCTCGATGCAAATGTCCGGCCGAGACTGGCCTTGCAGTCGATGGTCCTGCAATGGCCGGTGGTTGGCGCATGAGTCCAGGGAATTTTCGCGCCTTCGGAGTTCGACGTCCGGACTCTTCTGTCGTGCACTTCTGCCGAACCGATCTGGATGACGTTCCTGTCGGGAGCTGGGTCGTCGTTGCGACAGAAAACGGGGAGGAGATGGCGCAGGTTGTCATTTTGCCGGATCAGCTTTTGAGCGATCTGACGCCTCCTGACGCGCTGCCCATCGTACGTCCGGTAGGTGCAGCCCCGGACCTGGAGACACCGTGTTCCGTGTCGACGACCGGATCGCAGCTGGAGGGGCGACTGATTGGCGGTATCGGAAGAGCCGATCCATCGCGTCGGGATATCTCCCGGGAGGACGAGCGATTTCGCCAGCTCAAGTCGGCGTTTCCCCGGATCGGCCAGCGCATCTCCGCCGGTGAGGGAGCAGGCACCGTTATTGAGGTGAACGTCTTCGAGCGATTCGTTACGATTCGATATGATGAATCCGGAGAAACCGGGCGGGTCCTGGTCGCCGATCTCACAAACAATGCGAATCTGAACCAAGAGGATAAATAAACATGGCACTGTATCTGGTCGTCCATACCCCTCGGAAGGATGAGGAGGAGAAGGTTTTTCCTCCGACGAAAATGGTCGAGATGGCGCGGGATCACGGGGGCGAGAACGAGCGCACCCGTTGGCTGACGACATGGTCGCCGGATATCCACGACGAACGCCATTTTACCTTGTGGAGCGCCAATTCTGCCGAGGATATTCGCGAGGTGATGTCGCGCTATCACTTCCTGAGCGAGATGGACAGCGAGCCGGTCTGCGTGCAGGAGTGGAAACCCGGTGACGTGTTGGCCGTGGAGTCGGACGACTGACGGCTATGCGGACGGAACCGAATATGCGAAGCTGATGTGATCTCGCGCGGACGGATGGCCTTCTGAAATTCATGTTGGTGACATCCGTCCGCGATTTTTAACCCGTGCTGGATATGTAGAGGGAGAAGCCAATGGCGACGGCATTCAAGACTGTCGGTCAGCGAACCAAACGCCTCGATTCACCTGCCAAGTTGACGGGCCGCGAGAAGTTCACCGCCGATCTCCGACTGCCGGGGATGGTGCATGCGGTCATCGTCGGAAGCGATCTCGCTCATGGGCGCATCAACGGAGTGGACAAGGAGGCGGCCCTCCGGATGCCCGGCGTCATCGCAGTCCTGACGAACGACGACCTGCCGATCCACCGCGATGCGAACGGGAACCCTGTCGCCGAGTTGCTGGCGGGAGATGAGGCGTTGCACGTCGGTCATCCTATCGCCCTGGTGCTCGCCGAGACGGCGGTCGCGGCACAGGATGCGGCCGAAGCGGTCGTGGTCGATATCGAGGCGCTTCCCACCGTCAGCGATCTTCACGCGGCGATCCTCGAAGACGCGCCGCGGGTCAGTGCAGACAAGGCGGGAGCGTTCGAGGATGAGGCGTCGATGCACAACGCCGATGCCGCGACCGCGACAATCGACAAATCCGAATTGCCGCCGAATGTCTCCAACGCCGCTGACGTCGAGCGGGGGGATATCGAGGCCGGTTTCGCGGAAGCGGACGAGATCGTCGAGTTGTCGCTCACATCACAGGCGTTGCATCAGGGATACATCGAGCCTCAGGTCTGCCTCGCTGCCCCGGATGCGTTCGATAAGCTGACGGTTTACACCAGCACACAGGGCGCGTTTCACGGTCGTCAGAAGGTCGCCGATACGCTCGGGATGCCGCTCAATTCGGTGAATATCGTGCAGATGCCTGTCGGTGGCGGGTTTGGCGGCAAGTTCGTGCTTATCGAGCCTCTGGTCGCCGCTGCGGCACGAGCCGTCAATCGACCGGTCCTGCTCCAGTACACGCGAACGGACGATTTCCTGGCCGGGAATCCCGCGCCGGAGTGCGCGATGACGATCCGGCTCGGCGCGAAGCGGGACGGAACGCTGACGGCGATCAATGTCGATCTGCTCTTCGACGCGGGCGCCGCATCCGGTTCGCCGCTCGGGATCGCCGCCGTTCTGGTCGGCGGATACTACCGGTTCCCCAATCTCCGCATCAAGGGTTACGAGACCCGGACGCATCGGCCCAGCTCCGGCTCCTACCGCGCCCCGGGCGCCCAGCAGGCAACCTTCGCGATCGAATCCGCGATCGGCGAGATGTGCGAGCGTCTGGGGCTCGATCCCGTCGAAATGCGGCTGATGAATTGCGCGGTCGAGGGCGACCTGCGTCCGAACGGTGGCGAGTGGCCCCGGATCGGTCTGAAGGAGACGATCGAGGCGCTTCGCGATCATCCTGCCTGGCAGAATCGGGAAGAGGCGAGAGCAAAGGGGCATGGCGTTGGTATCGCGGTCGGGGGCTGGCCAGGCGGTATCGAGCCAGCCTCCGCTGCCTGCCGGCTCGATGCGGATGGCAAGCTGACGGTCATGTTGGGATCGGTTGACCTCAATGGCACGAACACGACCTTCGCGCAGATCGCCGCAGAACAACTCGGCACTGGCGTTGAGGACGTCCGCGTCCAGACGGTGGATACGGATGGCGCGCCGTTCGCGGGCGGCACTGGTGGGTCCAAGATCACCTACACCGTCGGTCCGGCGGTGAAACGCGCGGTGGATGACGCCGTGGAGCAGATCAAGCAGATCGCAGCGGATCGTCTGGAAGCGGCTCCTGAGGATCTCGAGCTTGCGGATGGAGTCGTCCGCGTCAAGGGTGTGCCGGACGCATCGGTTTCCCTGAAGGAGATCGCCCGGCTCAGCATGTCCACAGGCCCCGGGGGCTATCTTCCGGTCCAGGGACGTGGCGGCTCGGGTATTAACAAGAGCTCTCCCGGCTTTGCCGCGCATCTCGCCGAGGTTTCCGTGGACGAGATGACCGGCGTCGTCACCGTACATCGCTATGTCGCGGTACAGGATGTCGGTTTTGCGATCAATCCGGCGACAGTGGAGGGGCAAATCCAGGGCGGTGTCGTCCAGGGACTCGGATGGGCGCTGTACGAAGGCATGCCCTACGACGAGGATGGACAGCCGCTCGCGTCCAGCCTGATGGACTACACCTTGCCCCGGGCGCGGATGGCCCCGCCGATCGAGACCGTCCTGGTCGAGGTTCCGTCGGAGGACGGGCCGTTCGGCGCGAAGGGCGTCGGCGAGCCGCCGGCGATTCCGGGCGCGGCGGCTGTGGCGAACGCCATCCGCGACGCGGTCGGTGTCAGGATAACGTCCCTTCCGATGGTTCCGGCCAAGGTTCTTGAGGCGCTTGGCTGATACGATCGGGCCGGGTGACTTCGAAAGGCGGGGGCGGCAACGGGCTGCCCCCGCTTTTTCGTGTGCAAGACGGTGACTCGCAGGCATACTTACGGTAGCGAACGTGCGACGGCAGGATATGTTGTTGCGGGTATGACATCTTCGGAGAATGGAGCCGGATGCTCGTCGAACTGGACATTACCGACCTGGCCATCATTGAACGAACGACGATCCAGTTCGAAGAGGGCCTGAACGCCTTGACCGGCGAGACCGGTGCCGGCAAGTCGATCCTGCTGGATGCGCTCGGCGCGGTGCTCGGCCAGCGCGTGAGCAGTGACCTCGTTCGTACTGGACAGAAATCGGCCCGTGTCGAAGCTGCGTTCGACCTGAGTGGTCGGGAGGGAGCGCATGTTCTCGCGTTACTCGATGAGTTCGGGATCGAGCATGACCCTGCGGAGATGTTGCTCCTCGCACGGGAGATCAATGCCAGTGGACGGTCGTCGGCGCGAGTGAATGGCCGCATGGTCACGGTCGCCCAGCTCAACCGTGTCGGGGCGCGATTGGTGGATATTCACGGCCAAAGCGAGCACCTGTCGATCCTCCAACCGGCGGAGCAACGGAACATCCTCGATCGCTACGGAGCGCTGGACCGGCAGCGAGACGAGATCGCAGGGTTAGTGCAGGAGTTCCGCGAGATACGTTGCGCCCTGCAAGACGTCTCGAAAGGCGCGAGAGAGCGGGAGCAGCGACTGGACCTGCTCCGGTTCCAGGTCGGGGAGATCGACGAGGCCGCGCTCTCGCCGGGGGAGGACGAGCGCCTCATTCGAGAGCGGGACATTTTGCAAAATGCGGATCGGTTGCGGCAATCGGCGATCACGGCGATCGAGGTCCTCGCCGGAGACGATGCGGGCGTGAGCGAGATCGACGCCAGCACGTTGCTGCGGCAGGTTGAACACGCAGCCGTCGATGTAGCAAGCATCGATGCCGACGCGAGGGGATTCTCGGAGCGCGCCACCGAGCTGGTGATCCTGGCGGAAGACCTCGTGCGGGATTTACGCGACTATGCCGACGCGATCGAGGGGGATCCGGAGCGTTTGGCGGAGGTGGATGACCGCATCGACCTCATTACGACGCTGAAGCGCAAATACGGCGGGTCGATCGAGGAAATCCTTGCCTATCGGAACGAGGCCGAGGCGGAAATCGGGTCGCTGACCGGCGCCGGGTATGACGTGGATGCCTTGACGCATCGTGAAGCCGCGGTCAGCCGGGACTTGTCCGCGAAGGTGATAGCGCTGTCCGCAAAGCGGCGGGAGATCGCCACCGATCTGTCGATGCGGATCGTGGAGAGCATCTCCGAGTTGCGGATGGGAAACTCCAACATCGCGATCGAGGTGCATCAACGGGAAGACACAAACGGACTCCCATTGTCCGATGGACGCCGGGTGCACGTGGATGAGACCGGTATCGATGAAGTCGAATTCATGATCGCTCCCAATGCCGGCGAGGCCCTGAAGCCGATTGGCCGCATCGCATCAGGTGGTGAAACGGCGCGAATCATGTTGGCCGTGAAATCGATCCTGAGCGAGGTCGACGAGACGCCGACACTCGTGTTCGACGAGATCGATGTCGGCGTCGGCGGACGCTCCGGGCAGGTCGTCGGCGAAAAGCTGTGGTCGCTGACAGAGACCCACCAGGTCATCGTGATCTCGCATCTGGCGCAGATCGCAGCATTCGCCGACAAGCATTTTCGTATCGAGAAGAGCATGCATGGCGATCGGGTCGTCTCGACGGTGCAGGAGCTCGATCCCATGACGCGGGAGGATGAGCTGGCCGCGATGCTCGACGGGGTGCCGGTCACGCCGGAATCGCTGGCGAATGCCCGGGCGATGTTGCAGCGGGTCTACGACTACCGGGAGTCCCGAATTTCCAGTCAGGGCGCTCACCGCTAGGGGCTATACTTTCCGGGTAGACCGTCTGGCCGGTGCCGGGCGTGCCGATCGTTCCTGGAGGAAAAACACAACATGCAACCGAACATGAAGATGATCCAGCAGATGCAGAACCGGATGATGAAGATCCAGCAGGAGCTGGAGGAAACCGTCGTCGAGGGCACATCCGGTGGTGGCGTGGTGAAGGCCGAGGTCAATGGCCAGCGCGCCCTGCAGTCGATCAAGATCGACCCGTCGGCTGTCGATCCCGAAGATGTCGAGATGCTCGAGGATCTCGTGGTGACGGCGGTCCAGGACGCGATGGACAAGGCCGCGAAGCTCGCCGAGGACAAGATGGGCGCGTTGACCGGTGGCCTGAAGATTCCTGGATTGATGTAGTCCGCGATGGTCCTTGGCAAGCCCGTTCCTTTCTACGTCGACGATATTGTCCGTCTGCGAAAGCCTCATCCCTGCGGCTCGTATGAGTGGCGGGTTGTCCGCGTGGGGGCCGATATCGGGATCGTATGCCAGACCTGCGGGCGGCGTGTGCTGCTTCCCCGACGCACCCTGGAGAAGCGATTGAAAACCTTCGTCTCGCGCGGGCCTGGCGCTCCGGCGGCGGATGAGGTGCCATGAGCGCGACGACATCGTCTGAAAGTCGTGCGGGCGCAGACTCCATTGGCGCCGTTCTTCGGAACGGTGCCTTTCTGCGTTTGTGGATCATCCAGGCGCTGACGCAGATCCTGCAAAATATGATCAACTTCGCGCTGCTGCTTCGCGTGCGCGATGTGGTCGAGGTACATCAGCTTCCCCACGCGAACACGGCGATCAGCCTGGTCATCCTTTCATTCTCGCTTCCGGCGGTGATGTTCGGCCCGATTGCGGGGGTGATCGCGGATCGGGTCAACAAGCGAACGCTGATGGCCGTGTTGAACGCCGCGCGCGCCGTTGCCGTCGTCCTCTTCCTCGTCATTCGCCCCGGCTGGCATGTCGAAACGATCCTCGCGGCCTACTACATCGTGACGTTCGTTTTCGGGCTCGCCGGGCAATTCTTCGCGCCGGTGCTCGGTGCCACGATTCCGCTGGTCGCGAAACGCAACCAGTTGATGTCGGCGAACGCGCTTTTCAACCTCACAAACACGGCTGCCCAGTTGATCGGGTTCGCCGCGGTCGGTCCGATCCTGATCCGCGTACTCGGCGTCGATATGCTCTTCGTCGTCACGATCGTGCTGTATATCATCGCCGCCGGACTCGTATTTACCTTGCCAAGGACCCCGGTACCGGTGCGCGCGCTCGAGGAAATCGAGCTACGCCCGGTGCAGCGGTTCTGGAACGATATGAAGGAGGGGCTCGTCTTCATCCTGCAGGACCCGACGCTCCTGAGGGCGATCGGGTATCTGACGCTGGCATCGACGACATTCCTGACGATCGCGACGCTCGGACCGGATTTCGTGTCCAGCGTGATCGGGTTGCCGAAGGAAGACATCGGCTTCATCGTCGCTCCGGCCGGCGCCGGTATCCTCGCCGGCGTGCTGATCGTGCCACGACTGGCGCGCCGGATCGGGCGGGACTGGCTGATCGATATCTCGTTGACGATCGCCGGGGTGATGATGGCTTTGCTCGCGGTGACGCGACTCACGCTGAACGAATTGACGCGCGGAGAGGCCAACCTGTGGCTGGTCGTGGCATTCGCCGCCACGTTCGCGGCGATCCTGGGCATCTGCAACGCGTTCGTCCTGGTTCCGGCGCAGACCATGTTGCAGGAGCGATCCCATGAAGGGGTGCGGGCCCGGGTCTATGCGACATTCTTCACCGTCTCGAATACCGTTGCCTTCGTGCCGATCTTCTTCGCGGCAGCGGCTGCCGATATTTTCGGGGTCACGAACGTCCTGCTGGTGATGGCGGCCGTCGTCGTTTCGATCGGGTTCTTTGGCCTGTTCCACCGGCGGCGTGCCGAGCGCATGAAGTGGGAGCGGGTGCGGACGCGTCATCGCCAGGGACCGGATGCGATTCCGTTACGGGACCGGGTCGGTCATCGAACGTCGTCGTGAAGACGATCATGATCACGATCATTTTCCTCGGATGGAGATGATTGTTTTCACAACCGTCGCTCCGGAGATATCCGCTTAATCTGTATACGCAACGGGCCTTGCAAAATCCGCCATGCGGGTAACGGGATTCCGTATCACTTGTAGGGGCGGACTCTTATGTCCGCTCGATGTTGCGGTCAAAGGGCGGACATAAGAGTCCGCCCCTACCGAATCGACCACTGCGCGTCCGCATCGACCTTCCCGCACCGTGCTCTAGGCGAGGAGTTGTTTGAGGAGCGCCATGCGGACGAAGACACCGTTTCGAGCCTGCCGGAAATAGGCGGCACGGGGATCGCTGTCCACCGCGGGGTCGATCTCGTCGACCCGGGGCAGGGGGTGCATCACGATGCCGGTCTGTTTCAGGTTGGTCATCGTTTCCGGTGTGATGATGTAGACGCCCCTGGCGTGCAGGTATTCGTTCTGGGTGGCGAACCGCTCCTTTTGGATACGTGTCTGGTACACCACATCGACCTCGCGCATGGCCGTGGCGAGATCGCGCTCTTCGCGCCAGGGAACTCCTGCGGCATCGAGTGCGTGCTTGATGTCGTCACCCATCGGAACGGCATCCGGCGCGACGAAGACAAGCTCCGTATCCCGTGTTTCGCGGAAGAGGAGGGCGAGCGAACGCGCCGCGCGACCGAACCGCAGATCGCCGACAAGCGCAACCTTGAGACCGTCGATCCGTCCGAGCTCGTGATGGATCGTGTAGAGATCGAGCAGCGCCTGCGTCGGATGCTCCCCCGGTCCGTCACCGCCATTGATGATCGGCACCGGTGATACGTTTGCGGCTCGCTGCGCGGCTCCTTGTTCGTAGTGGCGGATGACGATGCCGTCGGCGTAGCCCGAGACGATCTTGATAGTGTCCTCGACGGTCTCGCCCTTCATTGCGGAGGAAAATTCCTTCGCATTCTCCGTCGATATGACGTTTCCGCCGAGCCGCATCATGGCCGATTCGAAGCTCAGCCGGGTTCGTGTGGATGGCTCGTAGAAAAGCGTTGAGAGGATATGCCCCCGGAGTGGCTCATCTTTCGAGGAGAGCTCCCGCAGGGTATCGGCCTCCCGGAAGAGCTCCGTCATCCAGGCACGGTCGAACTGATCCACAGCGATGATGTGCTTCACAAGGGGTCCTTTCGCGGTTGCGGCGACGGGCGGCCTCACGCCTGTGAGAGTATAGTCCTGTGATCGGACGATGGAAAACGGGAAGGGACCCAATGCTGCAGCAGTTGACGGAGCGGGTGTATGTGGCTCCAGGAGGCACGAATGTTGGCGTCATCGTGTCTGATGATGGACGGGTGGTGCTGATCGATACCGGGCTGAACGATGGCAATGCCCGGAAGGTGCTCCGGGCTGTCCGCGACGATCTGAAGACCGACGTGCGCGCGATTTTTACGACGCACGGTCATGGGGATCACTTCGGGGCGAATCAGTTCGTCATCAAACGGACCGGTGCCCGGGTCTATGCGCCGGATGTTGATGAGCTCGTGTTGCGTCATCCGCTGATGCAGACGGTCCTGCTTTTCGGGGGCGCCGATCCGGTCGATACGATCCGCACGAAGTTCCTGCTGGTGGACGACAGTCCGGTCGACGGAGTGCTGGAACCCGGCGAGCAGGTGCTCGAAGGGGTCGAGATGAACGTCGTCTCGCTGGCGGGGCACTCCATGAACCAGATGGGGCTGGTGGTCGACGGAGTGTTTTTCTGCGCCGACGTGGTCTTTCCGGAGGCGACGATCGAGAAGTACAAGATCCCGTATCTATACGGGCTCACCGAGCATCTGGATGCGCTGGACTTCGCGGCGGGGGTGGAGTGCCGCCATGCGGTGCCCGGTCACGGACCGGTCGAGGAATCGCTGCGGGAACCGGTGGATCGGAACAAGGCGGTGATTGACCGGACGATTGCGGCGTTGATTGAGATTCTGGACGAGCCGAAGACCGGGGATCAGGCGTGCCGGGAGCTCTTCGCGGTGCTCGACGTTCCTGTGCCGGATGATGGCGCGTATTTTTTGCTCAGGCCGACGGTCTCGGCGTATTTGTCGCATCTTCAGCGGATGGAGGCGGTGACGACGGAGATCTTGGACGCGAGCGTGGTGTGGCGGAGAGCATAACGCGAAATCAATCGCCCGCGACGCGCCGGTAGTTCCGTTATCCCCTCCGATACTCTTCGACCGGGTCAACGTACAGTGAGTTGCAGAATGGTTGACCCGAAGCAAGTGCATCACTCGGGCGGACTCTTATGTCCGCCCTTTGACCGTAACACTAGGCGGACATAAGAGTCCGCCCCTACCGAATCGACCTTCTTGTAATCCTCTCTACAGCGAATTGCAGGATAGTTGAGAGGGTCGAAGCCATCGTCCGTCGGGGCGGATGGCCGCAGGCTGGTGGGGTGAGGTCGCCTCCGCGGCCGAGAAGCGGGAGCGACCCCGTTCGCGTCCTGAGCGCAGCGAATGGATCGACGCCCGAGCCTGCCATGAGCGCAGCGAATGGGTCAATCATCAGGACACCATGTCAACCTTCCTGCGAACTCCTCTAGGACTCGCGGATGTCGTCGAGGATGAGTTTTGCGATGTCGTTGCCGAGGCGAACGCTGTAGTTCGTGCCGCGATCCTCGGGGTAAATCTGGGTGGTGTTGGCGAGATACAGATTGTCGAGCGGTGTCTTGTGCTCCGGGATCTTTTCCGAGTAGTGGAGGGGAATGATCGGCTGGGCGGCACGTTCGCGGAAGACCCGGGCGCTCTTGACCCATGACGGATCGAAATCCGGGTTGAGCTTTTTGAGGTGAGGCAGGTATTCGGCGATGATCTCGTCTTCGCTCATCGTGAAATATGGATGGTCCGGCTCGATGTACTTGCTGAGATAGAGCAAGTGACTGCCACCGTATTTTGATGCGTCGACGAAATTCGTATGCTCGATGACGGCGGTGAAGGGAAGGTCGTCGTCGGCGATGTTCAACCAATACACATCGGTGAGCGAGCGATCGAGCTCGATCAAGGCGACGACCGCTGCTTCGTACTCCAGCGCGTTGAGCTTGGCCGTATAGGACGGGGGCAGGTTCGGCACGAGCTTCTGGAAGATCGGCGAGGGGGTGGTGACGAGGACGATGTCGTAGTCCTCGGGCGCTTCCCCGGCATCGCTGCCGATCCGCCAGGTACCGTTCTCGTTCTGCGTCATGCTGCTGATCCCGGCCTCGCGGAGATCGACTCCTGCCGATCGGCAACCTTCCACCATCGCGTCAACGATGACCTGGAAGCTGCCGTCAAAGTAGCCGAGCTTTTCCTGATCCAGCGGGGAGCGGCGAGATGTTGTGCGGAGCCAGATCTTGCCCCAGAACCAGACCATCGCGACCTGATCCTCGTAGCCGCCGAATTTCGCCTTGAGCTGGGCCCCGAACGTCTTGTTGTAGGCGTTCTTGCCCAGGGCACGAAGCAGCCACTGCTTCGCCGTGATGTTCTCGAACTTCTTCCACTTCGAATCGTGTTGCAGATAGAACGTGACGAGTCCGACGCGGAATCGATCCCATATCGGCAGGATGTTCAGCTTCAGCAGATCGATCGCGCCATTCAGCGGCAGGATTTTGCCATCCGCGAAATAGCCCACGTTGGACGGAAGCCACATCAGCGAATCGCCGACGCCGAGCTCCTCGGCCAGCGATGCGATCGATGTGTCGCTCTGGAAGAGGTGGTGGTAGAAGATCTCGATACGGGTGCCGGCGAATGGAATCGTTGCCGCCTGTCCGCCGAACCGGCCCTTTTCCCACAGCGTGACATCATGACCGGCCTGTGCCAATCGGAGCGCTGCCGTGAGCCCGGCGAAACCGCCTCCGATGACGCCGATTCGTTTGCGAGTGCCGGTCATATGAGCGATGTGTCCTTCCCTGGAGTGTTCGGGCACGGGAGAGGCGGCCCGAAGGCCGCCTGCAACCGCGCATCTGAGAACGTGATGCGTAGCCGGCTAGATGAAGAGCGGCGCCAGCACCAGTGTAATCGTCGCCAGCAGCTTGACGAGCACGTGGAGCGATGGGCCGGCGGTGTCCTTCCAAGGATCGCCGACCGTATCGCCGACGACCGCCGCCGCATGGGCGGGCGATCCCTTGCCCTGAACGACACCGTCGATCGATAGCTCGCCAGCCTCGATCATCTTCTTGGCATTGTCCCACGCACCGCCGCCATTGTTCAGCACCATGGCCATCAGCACACCGACGATCGTTCCCACCATGAGCATGCCGGCCGCGGCTTCCCACCGGAGGAGGATGCCGACCAGGATCGGGCCGATGACGACGATCGCGCCGGGAAGGATCATCTCGTGCAAGGCACTGCGGACCGAGATGTCGACACACCGACGGTAGTCCGGCGTCGAGGTTCCGGCCTTGATGCCGGGATCGGCAGCAAACTGTCGGCGAACCTCTTCGATCATCGCAGTTGCGGAGCGCCCGACGGCGCGGATGGCGAAGGATGAGAAGACGAAGACGAACATCGCGCCGAGCAGGGCGCCGACGAAGACCTTCGGCTCTGCCAGGTTCACCACACGATCGATAGCCGTGGAGCTGAAGCGCTGCACCTCGTCGAGGAAGGCCGAGAAGAGCAGGAAGGCCGCGAGGGAAGCGGTGCCCACCGCATATCCCTTGGTCAGCGCCTTCGTCGTGTTGCCAGCGGAATCCAGCATGTCGGTGACATCGCGGATTTCGTCCGGCTCGCCGCTCATCTCGACGATGCCACCGGCGTTATCCGTGATGGGGCCGAAGGTGTCCATCGCGAGGATATAGCCGGCGGTCATCAGCATGCCCATTGTGGCGACCGCCGTACCGAAGATACCGGAGGAGACTCCGACATCGACCGTGAAGCCATCGACCGAATGACCGAGCCCGTACGATGCCAGGATCGCCGCACCGATCACGATGGCCGGCAGACCGGTCGTCTCGAAGCCGACCGAGATCCCGGCGATGATGTTTGTGGCCGGACCGGTTTTCGACGCTTCGGCAATATCCTTGACCGGTCGGTACTTCGTTTCCGTGTAGTACTGGGTGATATAGACGAATGCGAACGATGTGGCGAGTCCGATCAGCCCGCAGAGCGCGAATTCCCATTTGCCGTACGGCAGGAAGAGGCAGATCAGGATCAGGAATATCGCCGAGAGACCGGCGGTAACGTAAAACCCCTTGTTCAGCTCGGTCATCGGATCGGTGATCTTGCTGGTTGGCTTGACGCTGAGAACGCCGGCAATCGACGCGATCAGACCGAAGGAGCCGATGATGAGCGGGAAGAAGATCCAGAAGACATCGTTGCTGGTCGCATCGCCGCCGGATGCGTAGAAGAGCGCGACACCGAGGATCATGGCGCCGATCATCTCGGCGGCAGAAGACTCGAAGATGTCCGCGCCACGTCCGGCGCAGTCACCGACGTTGTCGCCAACGAGGTCCGCAATCACGGCCGGGTTGCGAGGATCATCCTCCGGGATGTCGTTTTCGACTTTGCCCACGAGATCGGCCCCGACATCGGCGGCCTTTGTGTAGATGCCGCCGCCGAGCTGGGCGAAGAGGGCCACGAAGCTGGCGCCAAATGCGAAGCCGACGATCCAGAACGGCGTTTCGGCGATTCTCGCCATGTCGCCTTCCACGAACTGGTAGACGACGCCGTAGACCGTCAGCACGCCGAGGAGTCCGAGCGAGACCACCAGCAGGCCGGAGACCGCGCCGCCGCGCAGCGCCATGACCAGCGCCGGACCAACGCCCTTGCGGGCCGCGGACGCCGTGCGGACGTTGCTCTTGACCGCGACGTACATGCCGATGAAGCCGGAGACGGCGGAGAGTGCCGCGCCGACGAGGAAAGAGAGGGCGGTCACGGTGCCGCGGGCGGCTCCATGCTCGTCCTCGAACATTGCGACGAGGATCCCGATGATGACCGCGACGACGAGGGCGAGGATGCCGATCGTGCGGTACTGACGATTGAGATAGGCCACCGCACCTTCGAAGATGCGGCCGGAGATGTCCTGCATGCGCGCGTTGCCCTCGTCCGCCGAGAGCACGTCCTTGGCGAGCCATACGGCGAAGCCGATGGCCACCAGGCCGAATACAACGACAGGCAGGAAATACAGAAACAGATGATTCATACGCCCCCTCCCCGGGTACTCCGATCGATCCGTCCCCAGTGTCGACTGCGGAACCGAACAACAGGTTGTGCGAGTACTTGGAGAATGATCCCAGATTTGGGCGCGGATGAAAACAGGTACGACGTGATTACCGGTAGAGATGGTTGTTTCGGATATACGCGTCGACGGATTCCGGAACGAGGTAGCGAATACTGCGACCGTCGGTGGCCAGGTCCCTGATGTCGCTGGAAGAGATCTCGATCAGCGGGCTGTTGAACAGGGCCACGCGCGATCGCAGTTCGGGAAGGGCATCCAGCATCGCGTCGTCGATGACGATACCGGGGCGATGTGAGACCGCGAGCGTCGCGTGGGCGAGAATCGTTTCCGGTTCGTGCCAGGTCGGGAAATCGCGGAGCGAATCCGCGCCTGCAATGAAGAAGAGGTCTGCCTGCGGATAGAGCTCGTGCGTCGACGCCAGCAGTTCGCTGGTGTAGGAGGGCGTGCCGGACCGGAGGTCAAGATCGCTAAAGGCGAACCGGTCGTTGCCCTGGATCGCCAGCTGGACCATGGCCACCCGATGGTGGACGGGAAGAATGAGGTGCCCGAGTTTGTGCGGCGGCGTCTGGGCCGGAACGAACAGGACGCGATCGAGCCGCAGCTCGTCGGCGGCGCGCTCGGCCATGATGAGGTGGCCCATGTGGACGGGATCGAATGTTCCGCCAAGAAGTCCGATACGGTCTGCCGTCACGACGCTGCGCCGATCTCGATCGTCGAGTCACCGAGCTTCCCGATCAGAGCTTTCATCACCTCCTGGTCGATCCCGGCGCGGGATTCAATCAGGAGCGACATTTCGAGGATCTGGGCGGATGAGGAGACGCTCTTGATCGTTGGGGCGGGGATCGGTTTGCGAACGCCCTGAATCTCGCCGAGCGACTCGACGACCCGGCGCTCGACAACATCGACCGGTTCCGAAACAACGGTGATCTTGAGATCCAGCCGTCTTGTTCGGTAATGGGAGCGATTGGTGAGAATCTCCGTGAACATGATTGAGTTGGGCACAAGCACCAGCGATCCTTCGAGATTACGGACGAGGGTGGTTCGGATGTCGATTCCCTGGATTTCCCCTTCGACGTCGCGCACCTTGACCCGGTCGCCGACGCTGAACGGGCGTTCGAGGAGAAGCAGGATACCGGCGAAGAAGTTCTTCATGACATCCTGCAGGGAAAGCCCGATCGCGACGGTGAAGGCAGACAGAAAGGCGAAGAGCCCCGTCGTGTTCACGCCCAGCCGGGCGAGACTGACGATCCCGGCAATGACGAACGCGAGGACGGAGATGATGCGTCCGATCAGCAGGGCGCCGTTGCGTCCGAAGGAGCGTCGCGAGAGCAACGGTTCGATCTGGCGACGTGCGAACCAAGAGATGCCGATGGCGATCGCGAAGATGATGGCGACCGAAAGACCGATCTCTCCGATGCGTAGCACCAGATCGAGTAATTTCTCGAGAGTTCCCGTCAGAGCCTTGCGCATTGCCGAAAAATCGCTTCCCTGTGTACGTCCATTCGTCCGTACGCACCTGTCATGCGTTTCGGGGTTCGTTCTGTCGTTACACCAGTGAAAAAACCTTGAAACGGCGCTGGAAAATGCGTTTCATGGCCTCTACACTGGCAACCGGGAGGGGAGGTCGATTGATGTGATCGGCGCCCCCGCATGTGTCCAACAGGGTGATTGTATGATGCCGGACGATCCGGTGTCCGTCATCACGCCGCCAAGGAGCGAATAGCTGGTGCCGTCCCGCATTCACGCATCAGAAGGTTTCGACGATTACCGGATGCCTGATCTTCCCGCAGATCTGTTCGACGATGAGGATGAAGACCTCTACGATCGGCGTCCGTCCCGTTCGCCGCGACGCGAGCGAAATGTGGACGATTGGGAAGATGCCCGGCCCGAACCCCGGGAGCGCACGAAGCGCACTCGACGGAAGGAAGACGAGTTTCAGGACGAGCGTCCCAAGCGGAAGCGGGAGCAGCATCCTCAACGGCGCGACGTCGATGATGTCTACGAGGTCGTGGCTGTTCGCGAGGAGCGACGACGTTCCGTCGATTCTTTCACGGAGGACCGGGCGATTCAGGCTCCGCCTCCGATCCGGCGGCGAGTGGATCGATCCCGCACCCCACAGCGACCGGTCGGACCATCCCGGCACGATCGGGTGATCGAGCAGCCGAGAATGCAGGCCGAAGCAGCGGCGTTGGATATGGTGACCAGCATCGCGCCCTCGCCCCAGGCTCGTCCCGTTCGTCGGTCGCGCCACCGGAACCCGGCGTGGTCGTGGAAGCCGATCGTGATGCCGCAGCCACGGCAGATCGCCCAGCAGATGTTTCCCAATATGCTGATGGCGTTGACGGCATTGGCGATCCTGTACTTCAGTCCGTATATCCCGCTCGGTTTGCCGCTTTGGGCTCCGCTCCTGATGGCGCCGATGCTGATTCTCGCGTATGTGTCGGATCGCGATGTGCATCCGATGTGGTCGAGGGCCGGACTCGTCAACCTGGTGACTGTCGGGGTGTTTTTTCCGATGGTCATCGTCCGGCAAAGCACGCTGCGAGTTCCCTTCGTCGAGTGGGGTAACGGGACGCTGCTTATGCCGGTCGTCGCCACGTTGAGCGTGGTGGTGGTGCTCGGGGTTCTCGCCGGGGGGAGCGCCTTCCTTGCCGAGGAAGACCCGGAATACGCGGGAATCGTGTTCCTGCCGGCGGCGCTGCTGGTGCCCTTTTTCGCTGGCGCCACCGAGATCACGAGTCTCTCGACCGCGCTGATGGTCCTGGCGGCCATCTATGTGGTGAGTTCCCTGTTGACGGTTATCGCATCGGTGCTGCCGGGAGCATTCCCGACGCTGGTAGCGCCGTTGGCGCTGGCGCTCGAGTTCTTGGTGCTGCCGATGGCGGAGAATACGCCGATCTTCCCGGTGGGCGCCGGTGTCTCCGCGAAATTGCTCTTCTTCGTGCTGCTCTTCGTCTCGGTCGGGCTGACCATCGCCGTGCCGATGTTGGCGGTGTGGATGCGCCAGGTGCATCGGCTCGTGGTCGGAGGGAACCGGACATCGGTTTCCGCGGTGCCGGCGTGAAACGAATCACCGCATGATGGCGATCGAGAAGATTGTTCCGGTAGGGGCGGACATAAGAGCCCGCCCTTGTCGTGGGGAATCGGGCGGACATAAGAGTCCGCCCCTACATCCGTCGCGTTCGGGCGTGTCACATGAAATACAGTGAATCGCAGGCAGTTGACCTGGTCGCCTGATGATCGATCCATTCGCTTCGCTCATACCGAATCCGCCTGAATGCTCGCGGGTCGCCGTGATGCCGCTCCGCAGTCATGGTTATGGGCAGGTCTCGGGCACAGGACCCGGCGGGATACGTAGTCATGCGGATGCTGCGGTATCAGGCTGCAGTGCCCGGTGTGCTCACAAGGACCGACCATCCCCTGATCCGCCCACCGACCACTTCGGGTCGGTGCTACCACCCTGGTCCGATCAGGTCGCACCGGGCCGTAGTGCCCGGTGTCATGGTACAACGGCTCATCACCGTCCTCCACCGACCCGGAGTGGTCGGTGCGACCTATAGGGGCGGACTCTTATGTCATCCGTTTCGCCTAATTCGAAGTAAGGGTGGGATAGGTCGGTGCGCGAGAGATGACAGGCGGGTGGATGCCCGGAGACGTGGTGCGTTTCCGGGTCTTGCGCGCATAGCGCGGTTCCCGCTCGCGCACCAGCTCCACCGGGATCGGTGTGATCTCTGGCACCGTCGGGCAGACGAGGGGCCGTCGCCGCGACGGCCGGATCACCCCACCGGTGTACTTGGCATGGGAGAGGACCGCCACCGGATTCTCGCCGCGCGCCACCAGTTCCGGCGTGACGCGCAACAATACGGGCAGGGAGATATCCGCGAGCGGGCACTGCGCCGCCTCCGCCAGTTGCCACCGCAGATGGGCCGCCACCTGCGCGATGATCAGCATCGCCCACACCTGTGCCTGAATCACCGGCCATTTGGTCGACCAGATCGTGGCCAACCCCAGATCGGTCTTGAGAACCTTGAAGGCCTGTTCGATATCCCAGCGCCGGGCATAGAGGTCCGCCACCTCGTGCATCGACAACTGGTGAGGATCGAGCACATTGGTCAGGTACCGATGTACCGTTGCCCCATGCGGCACACAGAGCAGACGCACCGCATAGCGGGCCTGGTCTGCCCGGTAGGCACCGAGCCAGACCAGCGACTCCCCGGCCTCGTCGGTTCCCCAGTAGCGGTGCACCTCCTCGGTGCTGGTCGCCCCACGCCAACGGGCCACCCAAAAGTGACCCTGCGCCGTCAGGTCATCGAACCAGGCAAAGCCGAAATACCCCAGATCGGCCAGGATCAACGATCCGATCGGCAATCCGTCCACCATCTGGCGGGCGGCGATCTTCTCGTTCTCCGCCACATCGTCATGCAGGCGGATCTTCCAAAACTGTTGCCGCCGCAGATCGAAGACCGCCGAGAGCTTGCCCGGCAGGAGCGCGGTGTGTCCCGGGTGCGTGTGGCGATGGGCCCCTTTGCGCACCATGCGGTCCAGGGTGGACTCGTCGAGGGCCACCACGGCACGGGCAAACGAGGCGAGGCGGGTGTCCTGCAGGCCGGTCTGCCATAAGGTGGCGGTGATCGTCTCGAACAGGTCGGCCATGAGGGACGGCCCCTGGCGTTCGAGCCGATGGTAGATCGCGTCGTCGCTCACGTCACGCCGCGACCAGTGCCAGAAACCGGTGGCACTGATCAGGCGCCAGATACCACGAAGCGAGCCATCCTGACGCAGGATACACACCAGCATGGCGGACCAGAGCATGGCGGCGGGGATGATGGGGGGCCGTCCCCGCCCGGTGTGATCCCGGATGTCGGGCAGCAAGGCCTGAAGCAGCGTCTCGACGGCGGACCGGGTGACGGGCGCATCGGACGGGTGGGTGGCATACGTCGGCATACGGGCGAGCCTCCAGAACAGCACGGAATCCATGCGGCAGCGTACGCCCTCCACGATACATGCCCTTACTTCGAATTAGGCGAAACGAATGGTCTCGGTCACAGGACCCGAGACGACGAGGTTCGCACCGGCGACGATCCCCCACCGTTCATCCGGATTTCGTATCAGGACGCGAACGGGTCCGCGTGTGCTTTTCGGCCGCCTCAGCGGCCTCGCCCCACCCGCCTGCGGCCATCCGCCCCGACGGGCGATGGGCGTGGACCATGTCAACTATCCTGCAATTCACTCTATTTTGGGCAAGCAAGGAGGCCGGGCAGGATTTCCTGCCCGGCCTCCTCGTATCCGGATTATGGCGACTGAATCGCTTATCCGAGATTGGGATCGGCGATGATGGTGTCTTCCGCCTCGTCCTCAAGGCTGTTGAGACGGGCCTGGGCGGCCGGATCCTTCGGCTCGATGACGGCCATCGACGCGATCGCCTGGTCGTCGGCCAGCTTCATCAGGGTCACGCCCTGTGTCGCTCGACCGATGAGCGAGATCTGACTGGCGGCGATGCGGATCGCGATGCCGGACGTGTTCATAAGCATGATCGTATCGTCCGGATGGGCCATCGCGGCACCGACGATCTTGCCGGTGCGCCTCGTCAGCCGCATGGCCTGGATGCCCTTGCCGCCACGTCCCTGGGCACGATACTGCTCGATCTCGGTGCGCTTGCCGAGACCACGCTCGGAAACGACGAGGAGATCATGTTCCGGCTCGATGACCTCGAAGCCGATGACCTTGTCGTCGCCGTCCATTCGAATGCCGATGACCCCTGCCGCGGGCCGACCCATCGGGCGCACGTCGGATTCGTGGAAGCGGATTGCCTGGCCACCGGTCGTGATGAGGATGACATCGCTGTCACCGTCGGTCTCGCGAACCCAGGCCAGCTCGTCGTGATCGTCCAGACCGATGGCGATCAGGCCATTCGAGCGAACGGACTTGAACTGGTCGAGACTGACGCGCTTCACACGTCCCTGGGATGTCGTGAAGAAGAGGTAATGATTCGGATTGTAGTCGCGCACCGTCATCAGGGTCGTGATCGTCTCGTCTGGCTGCATGCTGAGGACGTTGACGATCGGCAGCCCCTTGGCGGTACGGCTGGCGTCCGGGAGCTCGTGGACCTTGAGCTGGTAGACCCGACCGCGGTTGGTGAAGACCAGCAGCGAATCCATCGTGTTCGCGCTCAGGATGTGCTGTATCGCGTCTTCGTCGCGCATGGTGACGCCGGTCTTGCCACGGCCTCCGCGATTCTGCGTCGCGTAGACCTCGTCGGCCATCCGCTTCACGTAGCCGCGCTTCGTGATCGTGACGAGCACGTCGATCTCTGGGATGAGATCTTCCTCGCTGAGAATGCCGGAGACATCCTGGATCCGCGTGCGGCGCGCATCACCGTAGCGTTCTTTCAGCTCGGCCATGTCGTCGTGAATGATGTCCAGGATCTTCTGCGGATCGGCAAGAATCGCTTCCAGACGTGCGATCTCGGCCATGACTTCCTTGTACTCGGCCTCGATCTTCTGCCGTTCGAGAGCGGCGAGGCGGGCGAGCCGCATGTCGAGGATCGCCTGGGCCTGGACATCGGAGAGCTTGAAGCTGGCACGGAGATTCTTCTTCGCCGTTTCCGTCGTCCGCGAGCGCCGGATGGTCGCGATCACCTCGTCGATATTGTCGAGGGCGATTTTCAGACCTTCGAGGATGTGTGCGCGTTTGCGGGCGCGATCGAGCTCGAACTCGGTGCGGCGGCGGATGACCTCCTGCCGATGAACGACGTATTCCTGCAGGGCCCGCTTGAGCGTGAGAATACGCGGCTGCGTGCCCCGCTCGACGAGCGCGAGCATGTTGACGCCGAACGTCTGCTGCAGCGCCGTGTGCTTGAACAGGTTGTTCAGCACCTTCATCGGCTGGGCGTCACGCTTCAGCTCGATCACGATGCGCATACCGGTCCGGTCGGACTCATCACGGAGACCGCTGATGCCGTCGAGCTTGCCGTCGCGGACCATATCCGCGATGCGCTCGAGCAGGGTCGACTTGTTGACCTGGTACGGAATCTCCGTGACCACGATTTGGAAGCGATTACTGCGCTCGGCTTCCTCGACGAAGGCCTTGGCGCGGATGATGACCCGACCACGGCCGGTCGCATACGCCGCCTGGATGCCCTCGCGACCGAGAATGGTGCCTCCGGTCGGGAAGTCCGGTCCCGGTACGATTTCGAGGAGCTCTTCCAGCGAAATGTCCGGATTGTCGACGAGCGCCGAGACCGCGTCGCATATCTCGGCGAGATTGTGCGGCGGGATATTGGTCGCCATGCCGACCGCGATACCGGCGCTGCCATTGATCAGCAGGTTCGGCAGTCGAGCAGGCAGCACGGTTGGCTGCATCATCGAGTTGTCGTAGTTCGGCATCTCGTCGACGGTCTGCTTGTCGATGTCGACCAGCAGTTCGTCGGCGATGGCCGTGAGCTTGGCCTCGGTGTAGCGCATGGCGGCCGCGCTGTCGCCATCGACCGAGCCAAAGTTGCCCTGACCGTCGACGAGCGGGTAGCGCAGGCTGAAATCCTGCGCCATACGAACGAGCGTGTCGTAGGCTGCGGTATCGCTGTGCGGGTGGAAGTTCTTGATCACCTCGCCCACGATACCGGCGCTTTTTCGGTAGCGGGTATTGGAGCGAAGGCCCATCTGGCTCATGGCGTAGAGCACACGCCGGTGAACCGGCTTCAGGCCATCGCGGGCGTCCGGCAGCGCGCGCTGCACGATGACGCTCATCGCATAGTCGAGGTAGGATTGCCGCATTTCTTTTTCGATGCTGGCAACCCGTACGTTTCCGATTTCCACGGTTATCGGCTCCTTTGAAAAGACGTGAGTGTTAGTGAGCCTAACGCCCTAGTATACTAAAAATCCCTATAGTTATCACGTTTTTGACCCCTATCCGCTGTCCGATTGACGCACCGTTGACGCACTGACCTCTGTTTTCGTGCGTGTTGTCGTATCCGGGTCATCAAATCCGAGCAAATGTGTGAGCGCGCCGGTCCCCTGACGTTGCGTTTCGATGGTGACGTGGGCGTATGTGTTCATGGTCGTGACGATGCTTGCATGTCCCAGGATCTCCTGCACCACGCGTTGGGGAACGCCAGCGGCGAGCATTGCCGTGGCCACCGAGTGCCGAACGTCATGAAGCCGCATCGCCGGAAGGTTGCATGATTTCACCGCCTTGTGCCATCGCCAGTGCACGGTTTTGGGGTTGAGGAACTCACCGTCGCGATGGATCACATACGGGCCCTGCCGACGTTCGTGGCACTGCTGAAGAATGTCGATCATCCAACGCTCGATAGGGACGGAGCGACCGCGGCGGTTTGTCTTCGTGCCCCGCACAACGGCGTATTTTCCGTCTTCCTGTCGCGCCAGATGGGCGTGGATGGCAATCACCCCATCGTCCAAGTTTACCGCGCTCCACTCCAGTGCGAGCGCCTCACCGATACGGCACCCCGTCGCGATGAGCAGAGCCCACAATGGTCCGTATGTCACGTCCTTCCGCGTGCGAGAGACGAACCGGCGCATTTGGAGCGGCGACCAGGTTGTGTACGAGACCTCATCCGGGCGAGGGTAGGTAAGGTGATGTGCAGGACTCCGTGAAAGAACGCCGTCCTGCACGGCTGCGTCGAACATGCTGATGATACCGACCATATAGGTCTGGATCGACGATGTTTTGAGGCCATCGCCGGTCATGATGTCGATCAGGCGCTGGACATCGTGACGTTCCACGCGGGAAATGAGCATGGTGCCGAAAAAATCGTTCCCATACTTCCGCCAAACCCGCTTCACCGTCGTGGTCCGACTCCCGCTCCAGATCGATCGTTTCCGCGACAGCCATTGCTCGTGGTAGTCCGCAACGGTCAGGTCTGCGGTGTCGATCCGGCGTCCATGTCGGATATCCGCCCGAAGTGCCGAGATCCAGTCTTCGGCCGCTTTGGCCGTCGAGAACGTCTGACTCTCGTGCCGCCGACGATCGCGAGGCCCCCAACTCAGGCGCGCCCGATAGGTCACGTCGCCGGTTTTTGGGCTTACGCGAGGATGCACACCTTCCAGCAGCAGGCGATTGGTGATCGGATCTCTTCGTCGCGCCATCCTCTTGCCTTTCCGTCATCTCTTGCAGAATACGAACTAATGTTCTAGTTTATAGCTATTAGCATATCGACACTACATCAGTGAGGCAAGGAACAGAGTCATGGCGGACGATCGTTTGGCGGGTGGCGCAGTCCTGATTGATAGTGCAAACACAATGATACTTAGTGGAAATATTTCATTTATTTCAGACGGAAAATCAAGGTCTGAAATCGTCATCATGAACCCAGACAGTGGTCGGGAGGAGAGGTTGGTTTTTTCCCATGGATCGACCTGGATGGCGGTGTATCACCTTATCCAGGTGATCCGGGAATTGTTCCAGACGAATGAACTCGAGGTTCAGATAGAGATATCTGAACGCCCATGCCCCGAATGTGGCGGGGCGGGAATGATCGAGGACACAGAAGGGAATTGGCGTGACTGCCGATCATGTGCGCCATAGCTGGTGCTTATGATTCCAGTGATCTCTCCACACACGACACCGCGATCTTGGCGCCATCACGATCCATTGTGAGTTTCCATGGGGTTTTGGCGCCTGGTCCCCACAGGGTGTGCTCCAATGCATTGTCATTGATAGAATTGATGAGTCCGTTACCAGTGTAGCTTCCATCGGCATCGATACGTGTCGTTGCCCAAACGCCGACCGTTCCGGGCGCGATGTCGTCACCAACCATCTCAGCAGCCACAAACCAAATATCAGCGTCGGGATCATATGTATCGCGAGACAGGACGATATATCCGTTTGTAAGGTCAAAATCCTCTCCGTCCGCCAGTTCGGCCAAGATTTGATCGTCATCATCTCTATCCGGATAGATTTTGACATCAGCCTCAAACGGAATGTCGTCGGCCCGAATGCAACGACTGTCAACTTGCGGCGTTGACAACGGAGATACGTCATTCGCGGCAAGGTGAACTGCCAACAGCGCCCCAATCATTGCAAGACCGACTGATGTTAAAAGAAATCGATTCACGCCTATTCCTCCTCTTTCATCAGTTCCGGAATCGGGAATATTCCCCGCTGCATCTTTCTCAGCGTGTCCAGGTATTGTTCGGTCGTTTTTAGCAATCCGTCGTTCCAGGTGATCGCATCGATCGCCGGCTGAAGCTTTCGCACGGCATCGCTGCGTGGATCCTCGGGGAATTCGACCTCATCCTCAGCGAGCTCACCAGCGGCAATCAGGATATCTACGTGGCGCACACCCAGTGCAGCCGCGAGCTTCCTGCGCACGTCCGCCTCGGGGAGCTTTGTGGTGCCCTTTTCAACTCGATTGACGGTGGTCCTCGGGACGCCAGAGTGATTCGCCAGTTCGGTCTGGTTCCATCCCAAATCTTCTCGTCTTGAAATGATGAAATCTTTCAGTGTGCGCATCATGCACACCACTGTATCGCTGTTCATACCTATTGACATCATAGTGCGTGTCCTGTACAGTTAGTGTACTGATGATGCAATCAGAACACCGAGGTTATGAACATGGCACAAGCGACAGAGCAAGACGAGCTCGACCAGATCACCACAACGGCGACACATGTCTTCACGCTTCGCCAAATGACGTGGATTCGGCGTGAGGCTAAGCGGCGAAGCGTCAGCATGAGTGAGGTCGTCCGCGAGGCAGTCACCCAGGCGATGGCGCATCCAGAAAAGGAAGCAGCATGACCGACATACCCGCACCCGCAACCGTTGCCGAACTGATGGCCGCGACCGGCCTTGGCCGCGACTCCGTCCGCCGGGCTATTCGCGAAGGGCAGTTGCCCGGGCGCCTCATCGGCCGGCGCTACGTCATCACTCGCGGCGAGTTCGATGCCTTCGTCGAAGGCCGATGGCAGCCCAAGCCGGTTGAGCCGATCCGTCCGATCTCGTCGTTCGTCCAGCGTCGCAAATCCGCCTGAGAGGACACATCCATGACCTACACCCGCGAAACCACACATATCCTCACCGCCGATCCGAAGCTCGTTGAGGCCAAGCTCCGCCGCCTCCGCAAGCAGGGCTGGATCATCCACAGCGCCACGCCCGGCGTTCGCCGCACGATCGTCGTCGCAGATGTCCCGGTCGAACGGCCAACACGGCGACCGGTTGACCTGCCCCTCGCATCCTGACATTCGCCGCACCTCTCATGCATCGCGGCCGCGTGCGCACCCATCCGGGCGGCATCCTGCCAGCACTTTCGCCGCGACATCCACCAGGCGCACCACCAGCGCCCACGACGACACACCGGTGGCGTTGTGCGTGATCGGCATTCCGTCCTCATCTCCTGCGGGATGGCGGTCACGCACGATGTCAGCGGGACATCGACCAACCAGGTGACGACCGGGGCAACTACTTCCCAGGGGCCCCGGTCATCACCGCACGGACAGGAGGCGCCACGACGCACCACCAAGACGCAGCGCCATTGCTGCCATGTAGGGGACTGTAGCGGACATGGATCGATAGCGAATCAATTTCGGGGGAGATAGCAACGATGTCGAATAACACGCACCCGACCGATGACGGACTGGCCGAGTTGGCGGTCGCACGTGGCGCAATGGTTCGCCTGTTTGCATCGGACGGAGTGATCACACCGGAAGAGAGGAACGTCGTTCGGCTTTTTGACGAGGGGACCGCAGAGATCGCCTTCGGTCGTCGTCTGGAGCGGGTGATGGATTTCGTGATCCGGGCGCGCGGCAGGATGTCCCGCTACGGACAGCAGCTCGCGAACGAGGCGGGGCTTGTGATCCTCCCGTTCGAGGACGAGAAAAGCAAGATCGTCCCGCTTTTCGAGGACCAGCAGGCATAACAGAACGCCCTCATCCGGGCATGGATGGGGCGCTCACAGGAGACACATCGCAAATGTCTGTCGCCATTGTATCAGAACCAGTCACACCACCAACCACCGCCATTCACCTCTTCATTTGGGCGAACACCGCGCAGCACGCATTCGAGGCGCTCGCGCTGCCGCCGACCCGATACCCGCGCTACACGAGCGAGGCCGCGGCACGGGAGGCCAGCGCACTTGGCGTCGACGGCTTCCCGGACGAGGGCGAGCACCTGTTTCGCGTCGGATACATGGAGGTTCAGCCATGAGTACCGTCGATCTTCGCCGTTACGCCAGCCACGTCATCCGCAAGCCCAACCGGCCCGACCCATCGCCCGTGATGCGATGCAGGCCGGACGTGGTGGTCCACCACGACAGCGACACGGTGTCACTGGAGCACCTGACGCGGGCGCAGGCCGAGCGGTTGTACGCGCTGGCGCTCACGGACGTGCATTTGTTCGGCCTCACGTACGCATTGGGGCACATGTTGGGGATTGACCCGGAGGAAGCAGCATGACCACGCGCACTCGCCACACCACGCGCACCTTCACCGACTCCGGCATCGGTGCGGACCTCGAGCAGCAGCGCCGCGAGCGCACGGTCGCCGAACGCCTGCCGAGCCGGGCGGACATCGCCGCCGGCGTCGTGGGGATCGCGGTCGTGATCGGCGTGCTGGCGCTGGCGTTCGGGGCGACGGCGCTGTTGGTCGGCGCGCTGTGGACGCCGTAGGAGGAGGGCAGACATTGAACACCGATACCGATCACGTAGCCCTCCCCACCTGGACGGAGCGCGTTGCTCTCGACCAGACCGTGAAAGATGGGTACCGCGTGAAAGAAGTGACGATCACCGTCCAGTACAGCGAAGGAGAACGCCCGACACGAGAAGAGCGACGCAGGCGCGTAATGGATGCGATTGCCGATGGGCAAATGTCCGCAGACGCCATGAATCATCACCGTCACGAGCAGCAGAAGTACCAATAAAGGACAGCAATCATGGGTGCATTTGGATACCAGCAGACAAGCAACGGCGGCGGCCCGCTCGAGATGTTCCGGGGCGAACTGGATGCCAGTGGGGATCCGATCTTCGAGGAGGTGGATCGCGGAGCCTACGTCGCTCCGCCACGTGGCGAGTACGTTCTCATGGTCACCGGATTCTCGCGACCGTGGGAAGAGCCGAACAAGTTCCGACCCGGCGAAATGAGCAAAAAGACAAATCTGGAGCTTGAGATCGTGGAAGGCCTCGGGGCCGGTCATAAATTCCTATGGAGCTTCCAGACGTTCACACTTGCAATGGGTGAGATGCCGTCCAACTGTGGACGCATTTACTCCGCAGGCGTCCTGGATGGCGCGCGCATCGAACGCGGGAAGCAGGTTTTTTTCGACGACATGATTCGCAAACCCTTCATCGCCTACGTCAATCCGTCTGACGCCTTGAACGACAAGGGACAGCCGAAATACGCGTCCGTGGCGAAAGAGACAATTGCGCCGTACCGGCCAGCCTCCGAAGACACCTCATACAACCCCTTCAAGAAGCCGAACGCCGCCTAGCGGTTCATTCAGCCCGGTGGCAGGAACGGCCTGCCACCGCACTGAATGAAGTGTGAAAGGGTTCGTCTTGGTGGATGTTGTGCAAACATTTGGAGAGCTCGCCGACGGGATCGGCGCAACAGAATTACCGGGGACGGACCTGATCGTCGTCATCATGCGGGACGGATCGATCGCGCACATGCCGCTATCAGAGGTCCGCAATGCGCCGGCGCCGGCTGACGCCCATGTGTATTTCGCAGGTGGCGCGTTCGCGGCCGGAACCGTGTCCGAGAAATCCGGTCGCAAACAAGACAACCTGCGCGCCGTCCTCTGGCTTCAGTTCGATGCCGATCTGCAGGACTACAGCGGCATGCCGGCGGAGGTGCTTCACACCCTGCCGGACGATGACATCCAGCGCTGGATCAAGGCCATGCGTGAGGATCTCGAGTCCTGCATGTCCGGGATCGGCTTACCCATCCACCGCCTGGACTACACCGGATACGGACTCTGTGCCTACCTCTATCTGGAGCCTACCCTCGACGCCGATATTGCGACGATTCGCGACGCGCACAAGGCGTTCATCAAGGCGATCAACGACAAGGCGGGCATCCGACTGGTCGACCCGGTCGCGTCCGACGCCGGGACACGGATCACACGACTGCCGGGCACGTACAACGTCAAGAACCCCGCCCGACCCCGCCTGGTAAAAACGCTGGCGTACCACAAGGGCCAGCAGGTCACGATGGACCAGGTCAAGTTTGCGCTTCGACGCGCGATGGCCGCACCGGATCCTGTGACGATGCCCGAACGGCGCGCGCTCCCCATGTCGATCGCGGACGAGATCGTGAGCGCGATTGAGCCGCACTGGACGCTCGGACAAAAGCACGCGTTGGCGCTCGCGCTCTCCGGCATGCTGGCGAAAGCCGGGATTCCCGAAGAACAGACCTTGGGTGTCATCGAGCGCCTGAGCGGAGGCGATGCCCAGCCATTCGATCGCGTGCGGTGCGTGCAGGACACGTACAAACGCCTGCACGCCGGGCAGGACAACCGGGGATTCATGAGCCTCCGGGAGATGATCCCCGCCGATGCTCTCACGTACATCACGGAGCGCATCGATCGAATCACCAGGGCGACCGCGCCTGGCGGCGTCTTCTCGTTCGAGGCGAAGGCCCGATCGAAAGACGGTCAGGAAAATAAATTCACATCGTCACTCAATGTCCAGCCCGTTCCTGATATTTGCTTCAACGGATGGGTCGGCGACTACGTCAGCATGATGCTGCCGCTTTCGGAAGCGCCGGAATCGTTCCATCTGGCTTCGGGGCTGGGTCTCATTGGAGCAAGTGCCGGGCGCAAAGTGAGCGCCCGATACATAAAGCGCCTTTATGCCAATCATTTCTTTATGCTCGTTGGCATTGCCGGATACAGCCGTAAGGATACGGCAATTGAATTCGCCCTTGAGTTCCCCGACCACATGAGTGGGCGATCTTTCAACAGCGCTCCGTTCCAAATCCTCACGGACGTTGGGTCGCCACAGGGACTCATGGAGTACATGCAGAAATACCCCAATATCTGGCTGTATGTAACTGAGTACGAGCGTCTTGCCGCCAATGCTCATCGATCCTCTACATCGGCCATCTTCCCTTTGCTTACAACCGCGTGGAACACTCCAACAAAAATCCAGAACGTCACCAAAGGATCGCCAATGGAGGCGAAGTTCCCGTACCTGTCAACGATTGCCGCCGTTCAGCCGGACATCCTCTCGAAAAATATGCTACCCGAAGATATTTCCAATGGGTTTGCCTCCCGATGGCTCTTCATCCCCGGAGAAGGTGGTGACCCGCTAGCCTATCCACCAGCCATCAATGAAGTACAGGCGCATGACCATTACGCAAGCCTCTTGCGTACCGTCGACCGCTATGGCGATAGCGACCGCGACACAATGCTTGAACTTGCCCCGGATGCACTAGAGCGATGGACCGCCTGGTATAAGGCTGACCGCCGGACGATGCCCGAAAGTGACGATGAAGCATCGATGCGATCTCGCCTCGGTGTCCATATCCAAAAAATCGCGCTCACCTACGCCATTGGTGACGGGGAACAAAGCCACATCCAGCTAAGTCAACTCGAATCTGCGATCGCCTTTGTAGAGTGGAGCTGGTCCCACACCCGCCAAATGATGAAGGAATGGGGCGTCCCGGCATTCAACGCTATCGAGGTCAAGGTCGAGCAAGTCCTGAGGTCCAATGGACCAATGAAAAGGCGTGTACTTCAAGGAAAGTGCAAGAACCGCCGATGGGGCGCAACCGACTTCGCTAAGGTCCTGGAGGCAATGGTCCGGAACGGAACGGTGGAAATAGATGCGGAGGGAAATCATGCAATTGCATCGTAAACCTCTGCATCTCCCCCTCTGTGCTGGACATGCTGGACATCATGTCCAGCACAGAAAACCCCTATGGATTCAACGAAAAACAAATGCGCGGGACGTGCTGGACAGCAAGTCACTATATCGCGATTTTTGCGCAACATGTCCAGCAGTCCAGCAATCCTCCAAAAACGTTGATACTACGCGGTTTTATTCGCTGGAAACCATGTCCAGCATCGTCCAGCATGTCCAGCACGTAATTTTTGACAATCGCGCACCGCCATAGTGTCGTGGCGTAACCGAACAACTAGTCAAGCAGGAAGAAGCTTTTTCAGAGAGGTCTCTGATAAGGCCAGGGGAGCCATTGTCATGAAAAACAACCAACTCGCGCTCTTCCCGGATGCTATCGACGAATCTGCTCAAGCGACGTTCCGGACAAAAGACGAAGTTGAGCATCAAAAACAACAACGACGAAAGAGCAAGGCGAAGTCGTGGACAATGCCGGACGTGCCCGACGGTCCGTGTTGTTTTCGATGTGGCCACTGGAGACGTCCAGAGAAGTTGAATGACTTCGGGGCGTGTCGCGTACTGGGTCGCGCCGAAGGTCGATCAACGGACCTGACGATCGAACAAGGCCAAATCGTCGATATGAAAGAGGCGATGAAGCGCAACGTCTTCACGGAGTCTCTACGGACGCGGGCGGTGTTCAGCTGCAGCGCGTTCCGGGACGCCGCAGAGGCAGCAGCATGATCACAACCTGGACGCACCCAACGACCGGCGAGGTGGTGAGCCTCAACGCTATCGAGCCGTTGATCCATCAATGGCAGACGACGCCGCGTGAGAGCGTCCGACGCATGGCGTGGGATCAGCTGCACCGGATCGGCGTGCAGCTCGACGAAATTGTTGCAGACCTGGGACGCGATCTCTCTCGCGGTTACGACATTCTCGACATTGCCCCGAGTGATGAGAACGAAGCCCGCTGGCTGGAATGGCTCCAACAATACGAGGCCGCGTGTGACGCGCAATCGCTCATCACGTACAGCGTCGTGGAGCAAAATCCGAAATTAATTTCGCATCGCCGTTCGCCTGATCGTCAGGAGGCCGCGTGATGCCAGCGTTCTCCTATCAATCGGGCAGGCCGGCCAAGAATGTCACCAAAAACATCACACAACCGGTGTCAGCAGATGCAATCGATCCGGCGTGGGGTGATGTGAATACGGACCCGCACGCCGTGCCGGCGAATGCGGATCGAGCCCTATTGGCGTCATACCTCGCCGACACCGGAATGCTGATGGAGCAGTGGATTGACGAGCTCTCACTGCTCGCCTGCGACGAACAGTGGCTGCGGTGCAAGCTGCAGGACCCAGTGCTCGCGGACGATCCGCATCGACCAGCGGCGATCAGTCGCGCGGAGGCGATGGAAGAGGACATCATCGATCGCGTTCGTGTCGTCATCGAGGCCGAAGCCGCGGCCGATCGTCAGTGGCAATTCCTCACGATCGATGAACGAAAGTCCACGTATGCCGACTACTGGTGGCGTGCGGACGCGCATCAAGAGCGACTAATCGGCCAGGCATGGCGCGTCATGGCGCCGCGTTACCGCTGGCCGCCTGGGTGGCGCATCAATCGCCTGTGGCTGAGCGGACTGCCGTTGTGTGTCGTCATGGATCTCCGCATCTTCAAGGTTCTGGATATCACGCTCAATCCCCGCCCGCCGTCCATTTTCGACGAGACCCGCCACGACGCGATTCCCGACGACCTGAAAGACGAGATGATGAAAGGCCTGAAATCATGAACCACGAGCCTATCCCCGGCCTCGCCAACAAAATCCGGGACACGCTCAAGCGTCGCGTTGACGATCGATTTTTCGATTGTGCCGCCGGCCTCAGTGACGACGACATCTACGCACAGGCGCCGTCGGACGAGATCGATCGCATCGTCCGCCTTCGCCCGACAGACAACAGCGACATCCGGCAATGGCTGGCATTCCGGGACGAGGCCGACCGCCAGCTCACGACGAAGGCAATCAACGAATGGATCAAGAACCTGATGCGCGAACACGGGATGTTCGCCCGAGGACGGAGAGCAGCATGAGCGATATGTGGAAGCGTTTCGAGGCCTTGACCCCAGACGAATTCAGCGACGCGGCGACGAGCGTGGCACTTGGCGTCGTGGAGCTCCTAGGTCGAAAACGTGAGAGCTACGGCCCATCCAATCTGACGCAGTTCGGTGATCACGGTGTACTGGTGCGCACATCGGACAAGCTGCAGCGGCTTGCCCACATGCATCGAGAAGGTATTGACATGACTGCCGTCAATGAGAGCGCAGAAGACGCGTGGCGGGATATCGCTGGATATGCACTGTTGGTCCTGATCGCACACAGCCACAAGGAGCCCGCCCGATGAAACCTGCATTCACCATCACCTGCGCCTATTGCGGCCGCACCGTCCCCCGCGAACACGGCGCGTACCAGACCTATTGCACCGCCGACTGCCGGAAGCGCGATACACGACGCCGCAAACGTCGCGCCCGTGCCGTCCAGCAGGCCGTGCATCCCTTGCGCACCCGCCTGTACGCCAACCGGGAGCGCAACATGCACGACCGGCGTAGTCGCGAGGCGGCGTCCCGCGCCGAATCCCCGGACGTCCCGTCGCCGACGCGCTGCTCCCCGGCATCGTGCCACGCCATGCCGATCGTCCGGGCGCGAAAGAGAGCCGTAGAGGCAGCGCGATGGCACGCAATGGGGACGCTGCCGGCGCTGGAAAGCGAGCGTGCAGCATGATCGAGCACCTGACGACTACGATCCTGCAATGCATGGCCGATGCACCGAACCCGACTGCGGGAGCACGGTTAGCCGCCTACCGCGTCACCGACGAGCTGCGCAAGGCGATGACACGGGCGCCAGTCCTGCGGCACGTCACCGAGTCCATCCATGATGACAATCTCGCGAAACACGGCATGACGGGACCCGCATACGCGTTTCGCACCATGACGCCCAAAGCGCGGGTCCGCCTGACGAGCGATCGACACGATGTCATTACCGCCGCGTGGGACGCCCTGTTGAATGACGGGAAGGACGGTGACGCATGACGCACCTCACCGTCACCGCAAAGCAGGCCGCGGCGATCCGCAAGCTCGTCCACGAGAACTGGACGCCGGATGCAGCCTATCAGCACGTCGTACGTACAGCGCAGGAGGCCACAGCGGCATCTGGGAGCGATGGAGCGGGCGAAAAGGCATCAGGAGCCATTGCGACACCTGCGGCGCGTCCTGAGGCAAATGCGGCGCGCAGGGGGCACAAGTATGGCGCGAAGTCCGTCACCATCGACGGCCACAAGTTCCCATCTCTTGCCGAGGGGCGACGCTACGAACAGTTGAAACTCATGCGGGACAACGGGCTCATCAAGGGGCTAGAGCTGCAACCTCGGTTCAAAGTGAGGATCAATGGCATCCACATCACAACCTACATTGCGGATTTTCGATACGTCGATGCGGGGACTGGTGAAACCGTCATTGAGGAGGTCAAAGGGTTCCGAACCGATGTCTACAAACTCAAAAAGAAGCTGGTGAAGGCAGTGCTGGGGATCGACGTCGTGGAAATCAATGCACGAGACGTGAAGGAGCTGGTGTCATGACCACCATGCACTGCGCCGTCATCGGTTGCGGCCGCACCAAAGGCGTCACCGGCCCGTACCAGGCCTGCGAGTACCACCGTGCGGACTTCCGGGCCGGGGTGAGCCTCGACCTGCGGACCGGGTACACGATTTACCTCAATCATCACGGGGAGATTGACGCCAAATTGACGAAGGATGTTTTTGGGAGCCGTCACGAGGACTGGCATCCCGGCGAAACACGGGCATTTCTGGAGGGCGCAATTCAGCGAATTCATGGTAAAATAAAGGGGCAATTGAACGAAAGTGGCGAGGCGGTGCTACCAACACCCCTCGCCGTGACCAATCATCGCTAGGAGGATGATCGGCATGACGAATCATATTCCCAACTCCACAACTGAATCAACTGAATCTACCTACGATGCCAATATCCGTAAGGGGAGGGCGCTCATTGCTGACCTCACGGAGCGCATTGAACATGGCGAGTGGCTTATCCGCGAGCGGCGCAAGCTGGGTCTTCCAACGCGCGATCTTGTGACGCTACTCGAAACGAGGCGCAAGCAGCTTGCGGCGGCGCGTCTTGTTTTTCGCATCCTCGGGGAAAGCGAGGTGCAGCCATGACCAACCCCACAACTGAATCAACCCAATATGACGCCGTCATTGTGACCGGTGATCGGTATGCGTTGTGGCCGGACTGGCGAGACGTTGTCGAACATGCCGTCAATCAGTACGTCGAATCGGCAGCATCGGTGCTCCACGGAGCCGCGCGCGGGATTGACACGCTGGTTGCCGATTACTTCCGTCGCACACGTCCATACGTGTCGATTCAGGGGTTTCCCGCCGACTGGAATGCACATGGACGTGCTGCCGGACCTATCCGCAATCAGGAGATGCTGGATGTGCTGTTGGACCTGTCGCAAACAGGCGCTCGCATTGCCGTCCTGGCGTTCCACAACGACCTTGCCGGGTCCAAGGGGACGAAACATATGGTCGGTATTGCCCGGAAGGCCGGGGTTCCTGTGCATGTGTTCACGCGGAAGGGAGAAGTGAAGCCATGACAATTAGGCACCTTGATCTCTTCTCAGGCATTGGCGGATTCGCGCTCGCCGCATCGTGGACGGGGATCGTGGAGACGGTCGGTTTCTGCGAGGTCGATCCCTGGTGCCGGCGCGTCCTGGCGAAGCACTGGCCGGAGGTACCTCAACATGACGATATCCACACCCTCACAGGTGAGTCTCTGGACAGATTCGGACGCATCGACCTCATCACCGGAGGCTACCCTTGCCAGCCATTCAGTGTTGCCGGGCAGCGACGAGGCGCGGCGGATGACCGCCACCTCTGGCCGCACATGCGCCGTGTTATTGACACAGCACGACCGCGTTTCGTGTTGGCTGAAAACGTTGCTGGGCACATCTCGCTGGGCCTCGACACTGTTTTGGCTGACATGGAAGCCGACGGCTACACCTGCGGGGCGGTTGTTATTCCGGCTGGTGCCGTCAACGCGCTACACCGCCGGGACAGGGTCTGGATTGTGGCCCACCGCAACAGTGGCGATGAGGGACAACCGATCCCCGCACGGGAAGCAGGAGGTCCGCCCGTCTTTGGAGAGCGCGGCACGAGCACATCCACGGTCGGCGTCGATTCCGACGCCGACCGTGCAGGACGGGAAGAACAATGCGGGACCCAGCCAGCACGAGCGGAACACGCCGCCGTTGAATACGTGGGTGGTCCAGAATCCGTGGCCGACGCCGAGGCACGAAGGGTTCGACGCGGGGGCGCATCGGGGCAGGCCGGACAGCCTGCACAGCGCGGTCAAAGCTTGGCCGACGCCACGGGCGTCCGAGAGCGAAATGCGGACGTACAAGCGCCCGGCAAGTCACGAGAACGGGACGCACGGCAAGCACTTGCAGGTGGAGGCCCTTCGGGATCACGGAACGACAGACGGATCACTGAAGCTCCACGGACGCTGGACGCTGGCCCTGATGGGATTCCCGCCGACGTGGTGCGACGACCTGCCGGACGATTCGCTCATCCCGACATGATTCGTGCGTCCTGGGCGGATGGGACGTGGGAATGCGACCTGCCGCGCGTTGTTGCCGACGAACCGGACCGACGCCGAAAATTGATGGCGGCTGGTAACGCCATCGTCCCCGAGGTCGCCTACGAGATCCTGCGCGTGATGCTGGGCGGTGTCATATGACCTACATCGATCACGTTACCGACCCTACCTGCGACGAATGTGGAATGCCGCTGCATTTTCGCAACGTCTACGGGGTCTCCGGGGCAATCGTCCCGCTTGACGTGTATCGATCGCCCTCCAGCGCAGGTCTGGTATGGGTGCTGATGGCGGGACGCGGGGATGATGCGACGGTCGATCACCAGTGTGGTTCCGGATATACGGACCACCGGGATACGTGCCCGGCACGAACGGAGATTGTGCAATGAGAATCAAGGAACGTGAACTTCTCGATGTTACCGAATCCATGACCGTGACCGACTGTGCGCAGTGCGGTGTCGTGTTCGCTCTGCCAACAACATATGTCAGTCGGCGCCGGGATGACGGATTGACCTTTTACTGCCCGAACGGTCATCTCCTTTCGTACACGGGCGGTGACAAAAAGCGAATCAGAGATCTCGAGGCGAACCTGGAATTCGTCCGCGGACAACGTGATGGTCAGGAGCGCAGGGCCGAAGCGGCCCTGCGGAGCCTTAGTGCCACGAAGGGTGTTGTTACCAAGCTCAAAAAGCGAGCGGCAGCGGGGATATGCCCGTGCTGTAATCGGCATTTCGACGCGCTCGAAAGCCACATGGAGGCGATGAAAGATGTCGAGCGCCTCTATCCCCGCATCCCCCTAGACGCGTTCGCATTGGCAGCACTCGATGCGCTTGATATGGCTGATTTCGAGCCGTCGCTTGAGGACGTGCTGATTCAGCGCGGCGTGATGAGGGCTACATTGGAGTTTCTTCCTGCGATGAATGGACATCAGAGGCGTGTGACGTTTCGGGTTGGGGACGGGTCGTCGTTTGGCGAGTTCGGCACTGGCCCGACAATCGACGCCGCGATCCGGGCGGCGGTGGCCGTAGCGAAGAAGGGTGAAAAACCCCATAACCACGGGGAAATCTGATATAATAAGGTCAACCTAAACAAATGGAGAGGCGGTGCGCTAACACCCCTCTCCGTGGCCCATCATCACTAGGAGGATGACCGGCATGGGAACTATAAAGATTCCCCTCCACTCCCGCAAGTACCCCAACCTCTATGCCCTCATTGACGAAGAAGACTACGAGCTGGTGCGCCAGTACAGGTGGAACCCTGACACTCGTTCCCGAACTGTATACGCACAAACACAGATAGGCCAAAAGACTGTGTACCTTCACAGACTGCTGGTGGGTCCTGATTCAAGCGGACATGTAGATCATGCTAATCAAGATGGCTTGGATAATAGGCGGTCAAACTTGCGTGTTTGCACTCAATCAGAGAACAACAGGAACAGCAGAATACCAGTTAGTAAAACAGGATATCGCGGTGTGGAAAGGACTGTGAGTGGGAAGTACCGTGCATACATTTACGAGAATAATCGACGAGTTCTGATAGGCCTGTTTGATCTGCCGGAGATTGCGGCAATTGCACGAGACGAGATGGCGAGGAAGATTCACGGTGACTTTGCGGTGCTCAACTTTCCCAAGCCCGGAGAAAGAGGAATTGATGTACACACACGATGACCCCGACGTCGCCCCCTGTACGACGCAGATCACCGTCGCTGCCGAACGCGAGCGGCAGATGCTGGCGGAGATCGACGCGCTCAAGAGGGAGCTTGCCGCCCAATCGGACATTTCTGACGTAGCGAGTGATGAGCGCGACAGAGCATGGCGGGCGGAGATCGACCGCCTGCGCGGCAAGTGCAACCGGCTGCAGGCCTGCATACGAGAGCTGGATCGCGGTTGGTCCGAAAGCGAGGGCGCTGCTACCTATACCGATGATGAGATTGTCGATGTGTACGAACTACGCCCCGGTGACCTCGACCCCGAGCCCCACGGCACACAGGAGAGCGGGCAATGAAGGGAGTGTCCGATGCCGAGGTTGTCAGAAGACAACAAGCATTCAAGCAATTCCGTGATGGCATCGTTGCCACACAACTCGTCGATGAACAGAAAGACGATATAGCCCGGCTCAAGGCACAAGTGGAATGGCTCCGCGCGGCGTTGATCAATGTGGAGGTCAGCACAGCCGTGAACTACCGTCAGGGCGACATCGACAGCGCGATGATTGATCGCATCATCGGCGGCATTGACGGAAACATGGCAGTCGCGGCTGACAGGGCCGAGCCCCACGGCGCGGCCAGCGAGTAGGCCACAGCCTCGCGCTCCGTCTTCACCGGCGGAGCGCTGCCTGCTATACTGGAACCACGACCCCTGGGAAGGACGTTCGTTCGCCATGCCCAGGGGTTTCCCGTGTCCGGATCGCCCGAACAATCGAAGAAGATGACGCCGAAGCAGCAGCGGTTCGTGGACGCCTATGTTGGTGAGGCTCGATTTAATGCGTCTCGTGCGGTGATCGAGGCTGGCTACGTCACCAAAAACCCCAACGACCTCGGGTATCAACTCCGCAATACTCCGCATGTTCGCGCGCGTATTGACGAAATCTTGGAAAACGAGACCCTCAGAGCCCCGGAGATTCTTCGCGAACTGACCGATGTGGCGATGCGCGGTCTGGATGAATTCATCGAGGTCACCCGGTACGACAAAGAGGGAAATCCGGTTGCGGCCAGGATGGATGCCAGTGCCAAGATGAAGGCGCTGGAGTTGCTGGGGAAGAACCAATCACTCTTTGTTGACAAGGTTGAACAGACCATCGACGTCGAGGTCCCGGTGTTTAGTATCCGTCGGGTGGAAGACTGATGGTTGCCACTATGCCATCGGCGATGCCGAACATCAGACCGGTGGAGACGCCGCTGTATTTCAGTGACGCCAATCTCTCAGCGATTGATGCGACAGATCCGGAAGTTCTCGTTGTGGGACCGGCCGGGACCGGCAAAACATTCGCCGTATGTGCAAAGATCAACAACCTGGCATGGACATATCCAGGCGTCAGAATTCTCATGGTTCGCAAGACACTCGAATCATTGAAGTCCGGCGCTTTGGCGACATTCATCAGGCACATCAAACCTCAGACGGCACTCATTCACACATTCGGTGGAAACAAATTCTTCCCGGCCGAGTTTCGCTATCCGAATGGGTCGGTCATCCTCGTTTCCGGCATGGACAAGGCGGATAAGGTCCTTTCAGCCGAATTCGATGTCATCTTTTGTAACGAGGCAACGGAACTTTCTGAGGCGGACTGGGAGACACTCAAAAGTCGTCTGCGAAATGGGAGGATGCCCTATCAGCAAATCATTGCTGATTGCAATCCGTCCGGACCTCGGCACTGGCTCAACGAACGGTGTAATCGTGGGCAGACTCGACGGATTATTACCACACACAAGGACAATCCAGCCTACTGGCGAAACGGTGACTGGACTGATGTTGGCAGACAGTATGTCCAAGGGACGCTTGCCAGCCTGACAGGTATCCAGCGGAAGCGTCTTTTTGAGGGCGTGTGGGCTGCCGCTGAGGGGCTCGTCTATCCCGAGTTTGATCCGGAGAAGCACGAGCTCTCCGTTCACGATGACGATCTTTCGTCGTGGCGGGTTGTTCTTGGTGTTGATGTTGGATCACGCAATCCTACCGCGATCCTCACGGTTCATATCGCAGGAGACGAGAGGATACATGTTTCGCATGAAGTTTATCGGCGAAACATGACCGCGACGGAGATCGTGGATGCCATCGTCGGGCGGTGCAACGCTACCGGGGCTGAAGCGGTGTATATCGATCCGTCCGCCAAGGGATACATCGACGACCTGACTGCAAGAGGGTATCCCGCAAAGCCGGCAATCAATGATGTCCTCGTGGGTATTCAGCGTGTACACGGGGCGTTTCAGACGGGTCTCACCATTGACCCCAGATGCACGGAGCTTATCGGCGAGTTGGGGATGTATGCATACCCAGCTAATTCCCGGATAGAAACTGACAAGCCAGAGAAAGAGTTCGACCACGCCCTTGATGCTCTTCGATACGTCTGTGTGAGTCAAACGCCTCCGCTGGAAGGAAAGCTGGTGTGGTGAAGATCATGGACGCGCTTCGCACCATCTTCCTGGACGATCCCCGCGCCGCCCGGTCGTTCGTGACCGGTCCTGCTGATGTGGTTGCGCCACCGTTTTCGTGGGCGATCAGCAACGAGTACCAGCCGGCGGCGTACGCCACGTACCCGGCGACCAGCAACGGCGTATACGCCTGCATCAACGTCCGCGCCAATAACCTGACGAGCCTGCCACTCAAACTCTACAGCAAAAAGGTTGGCAAGGATGGCAAACGGCGGGAGATCACGTCGGGACCGGCGCGAGACCTACTGGACAATATCAACCCGTTCTGGACGTTCGAGCGCTGGCTGAACATGACCGAGCAGAGCCTCTGTGTGTGGGGCGAGTCGTTTTCGTTCTACTCCAAACAGGGGAACCGGCCGACGGAGCTGTGGTGGGCGCGAGCTGATCAGGTCAAGGTGCATCCACACCCGACCGAGTACATCAGCCACTTCACGTACGACACCGGCAACGGGCATCCGATTCGGTTCGAGCGGGACGAGACGCTGTGGCTGCGGTTTGCCAACGTCGCGAATCAGTGGGAAGGGCTGTCGCCCCTGGCCGCCGCCCGACTCGCCGCCGACACATCCAACGCAGCGATGCGAAGCAACCACAACATCTTTCGCAACGGCCTGACCGGTGCCGGCATGATCTCCCCGCGCGAGGGGACGAACCTGACGCAAGAACAGGCATCGGCGGTGGCGAGCGACCTCAATCGCCGATTCCGTGGCGTCGATAACGCTCACAAGATCGGCGTTCTGCGTTTCGGCGTCGATATCAAGCAGCTCAGCCTCTCTCCAAAAGACGCCGAGTTTGTGTCGATGATGAACCTGACGCTGGAGGATATTGCCCGCGCCTACAACGTGCCGATTGACAAGATCGGTGGGCGGCGCACGTACCAGAACGTCGAAGACAGCGAAAAGGTGTTTTGGTCGGGCTGCATCATCCCCGAAGCCCGGTTTATCGCCGCCGAGATCACCGAACAACTGCTACCGCTCTTCGGTGGAGACATGGTGGCCGAGTTCGATACGTCCGGCATTTCCGTCCTGCACGAGGCCGAGTCCGCCAAATGGGAACGCTGGCAAGGCCAGATCACATCCGGAGCCCGGACGGTCAACGAATACCGCGCCGAGAACGGACTGAACCCGGTTCCGTGGGGCGATGTGTGGTGGGCGCAATCGACCATGATGCCCGTCGTTGACGAAGAGCGACCGATCCTGATGCAGCCGCCGGCGCTGTCGTCCGGCAGTGATCAGGACGCCGAGGATGACGACCAGCCGGACGACGCTGATCCCGGCGAGCGTCGCTACACCCGGTCGCTGGCGTTCGGCTCGGCGGAGCACCGGGCGTTGATGGACAAACGCAACGCTGCCGCCGAGCCGTGGGAGCAGCGCATCGGCAATGAATGCGCTCGCCTCCACATGGATCTGCAGCAGAGCGTGCTTGCCCGTCTCCGCCAGCGATCACGTAGCGCCGAGCAGGTCGCACTCGATCCCTTCGATCGGTCGCGCTGGGTCAAGGCGTTCCGCGTCACGATGCGTCCGGTGTTTGAGGGCGTTGTCGCCGAGTCGGCAGAACTGGCACAGGACGAGCTCGGCGTGGCGTTCGCATTCGATGTGCAGGACCCGGACGTCCTGCGGGCCATCGAGCGACAGGCCCAGCGGTTCGCCGAGGAAGTGCCAGAGACGACGTGGGAGAACCTGCGGGACTCGCTCCGGGACGGCCTGCTCAATCAGGAAGATATTGATCAGCTTGCCAAACGGGTCGAAAACGTCATGCGGTATCGCATCCGGTCGTCGAAAGAGACGATTGCGCGAACGGAAACGACGCGCGCATCCACGACCGGCACGCTGGCGGGCTGGCGACAGAGCGGCGTCGTGCGCGGCAAGCGCTGGGTTGCGGCGCTGGATGACCGGACCCGACCGACGCATATCGAGGCGCACGGGCAGGAAGTGGGACTGGACGACATGTTTACCGTTGGCGCTGCCTCCGGTCCGGGACCGGGTGATCTCGATAGCGTGCGCGAAGTTGCAAATTGCCGGTGCACGGTCGTGCCGGTGCTTGATGTGGAGGGCGAAAAGCAATGAGCAGGCAGTTTCTCCGGGCGCTGCATGAGCGCGCCGACACCGATAACGGAACCGGACCCATCCGATTCGTTGCATCCACCGAAGGTGTGAAGCGGGACGGCATGGATCTCCGCATGGATGCATGGGACCTGGACAACTACCGGAAGAACCCGGTGGTGCTGTGGTCTCACGACTATTGGGGGACGCACCTCCCGGTCGGGCGGGCCGAGGTCAACGTCGAGGGCAAGAACCTGATCGCATCGGTCGTGTTCGATCCCGACGATGAATTTGCCCGCCAGATTGAACGCAAATACCGCAACGGATTCCTCAATACGGTATCGGTCGGCTGGAATACCCATGATGACCGCAACGAACTCCTCGACATCTCCGCCGTGCCGGTGCCGGGAGATCCCGACGCCCTGATGGAACGGCAGATCCGTGGTCTCGCCAGCATTGGCGAAAAACTCATCGAACTCACCGACGAGCCGGACGCACCGCAGGGTGACGATGCCGAGGCGATATGGACGGGAACGGCGCTCCGCATGGTGCGGCTGTTCGTGTCCGGCGCTGACGACGCATTCGACCAGCGGGCGTACCGGCGACTTGTCCGGGCCTACCAGCGACTCGACCGCGAGCCGCCGGAGGTGCCGGACCATCTGGACGCACTGAGCGTCACTGAGATCCGCGGGCTCTTCCTCGAGGGGGAGCCGGAGCTGGTGCCGGAGCTGTTCGCAGTCCCGGTGCCGACTGACCAGCCGGATGACGCGCTCGTGCGTCTCCATGCATTGATAACGGGAGCACAATAATGCCAAGCACCGAAGATCTCTTGAAGGATATTTCCGATCGCATGACCGCGATCGATACCAAGGCGGATGCGGCGACGAATGCGGTGTCCGAAGAGAACCTCCGCAAGTTTGTGGAAGACTATTTCGGCGCACTCGACGACAACGATCCGCTCGTGCGCAAGATGAGATTCCAGACCGGTGAGGGCGAGGACAAGCTGAAGGGCAGCAAGTACGGCCGGTTTGGTCTCGGCGTCTCCGATATCGAGTGGCTGCACGACCTCAAGTCCGCGCAGAAGGAGTCGGGACGCGGCGGTGGTCCGTCCGACGAACTGACGCGCATGTTCAACTCGCTCTCGCCGGCGGTTCGTGCCAACGACGCGATGGACACGCAGGAGAGCGGCTACGGACAGCAGCTCATCGGCGCCCAATACGTCGGCGACCTGTGGACCGCGGCCCGGCCGGAGTCGCGCGTGTTCGGCCTGATCAACACGTTCGAGATGACCGCGCCGACGGCATACCTGCCGGTCGAGGTCGATATTCCCGAGATGATCATGGTCTCGGAATCGACGGCTAGCAACTCCAGCGCGTATCCGACCCAGAACACTGGCTCCAACCGTGTGCAGGTCGACGCCAAGAAGTTCGCGATTCACCAGATGTGGAGCGCGGATATCGAAGAGGACAGCATCATCCCGTTCGTGCCGTTCCTGCGGCGACAGGCGGCGATCTCGCTGGCGCACTACGCGGACAGTCTCGTGCTCAATGGCGACACGACCGCGACCGCGACCGGGAACATCAACCTCGACGATGACACCCCGGCGAGCAACAAGCACTTCCTCGCGTTCGACGGCCTGCGTCATGTCGGGCTGGTGGACAACACCGGCAACAGCGCGGGCACGCTGGTGGGATCTTCGCTCGGTCTTGGCGACCTGATGGCCGTCAAGGGGCGCATGGTCGACTACACCTATCTCCATGACTGGGGGCACCCGACCGACGCCACGTCGCTGGTCTACATCGCCGATCCGGCGACGGCTGACCTGATTGCGTCCATCGACAAGATCCGGGATGCCCGGATCTACAACGGTGGAACCGACCTGCTCAGCGGCGAAGTGGCCCGGATTCTCGGCCATCCGGTGATTAGCTCGATCGCGGTGCCGAAGACTGAGGCTGACGGCAAGGCGAGCAAGACCGGCGCAAACAACGTCAAGGGTCAGATTGTGACGATCAACCGGCGCGGCTTCGTGGCTGGTTGGCGGCGTCACGTCAAGATGGCGACCGAATTTCTGCCCGCGACGGATCAGCAGCGCATCGTCTACACGCTCCGGCTCGGGTTCGGCCGGTTCACGCCGAGCGGGTCTGCGTCGGGCATCAAGAGCGCCGATGTGATCTACAACATCGGCCTCTAGACCGAGGCTACCGCGAGGGAAGAGGACATGGCGATGACGACGTACCGGTTCACCTGCAATTACGCCAGCGGCATCGGCGCCTGGCGGAAGGGCGATACAGCCGAGTTCGACGCCGTGACGGCTGCATGGCTGTTGCGCGACGCTCCCGGCTGCATCGAGCCGGTCGCGTCATCGTCTCGGGTTGTGGATGCGCCGGAACACGACCGGCAGATGAAGGCCGCGCCGAAGAAGCGGAGTCGCTGAGATGGTTGCGTACGCCAGCTTGGATGACCTAAGAATGCGCCTCGATATCGGGAACGGCGAGAAGGATGACATACTCGGCCAGGTTCTCGATGCCGCTTCTCGACAGATCGATGGCTGGACGGCCAGGACGTTCGTTGCCGAGTCTGGCGTCCGCATCCTGACCGCGGAACACGACGGCGAGGTCCAGTTGGGGGACGACCTGCTGAGCGTGACGAGCCTCGCCACCGACGATGCTGGCGACCGCTCATACAGCACGGCGTGGGATGCGATCGATTACGAACTGGTCGAGCCGGCGCCGTATTCCGTGATCTATGTCGCGCCATTCGGTCGTCGGATGTTTCCGCGTGGACGGAACCGGGTTCGTGTCGAGGGTATGTGGGGATACAGCCTGACACCGCCCGCGCCGATCGTGGAAGCGACGTTGCTGCTGGCCTCCCGGCTTTACACGCGGAAGGACGCGCCGTTTGGCGTGACCGGTTCGGCGGAGCACGGCGAGTTGCAGACACTGCCGGGCATGGACCCGGACGTCAAGCAGCTCATCCAGCCGTATCGCCGGTTCGGAATGGTGGTGATGTGATGGCAACGGGTAGCGGACAGATCACGGTCAAAATTCGCGGTCTTGATGAGCTGGGAAACAAGCTGCACGGCTCGCGAGCTGATGCGCCGGTGTCACGATTCCTCGATCGTGCTGCAATCCATCTGCAAGGCAAGGCGCGCGAGCATGCCGCGGTCGATACGGGTCGCTTGCGCAACAGCATCGGGACGGAGGCGCCATCGATCAGGAAACGCCGGGTTGGACCGGATACGGAATACGCCGAGCATGTCGAGTTTGGCACGAAACCCCACTGGCCGCCGCCCGGGTCACTTTCGGGATGGGCGCGACGACACGGGCTCGACGAGGGCGACATTCGACACAAAATCAGTGTTGCCGGGACGAAACCGCAGCCGTACATGCAACCCGCCGCGGATGACACCGCCGGCTTCATTCCGACGCTGATCCCGGTATTAGCGGCGGAGATCGAGAGCGCTTATCAATGAGCCAGCACATTGTCGATCTGTTGACAGAGGTCCGGAACGATCTGTGGTCACTGCCGTCCATGCCGAGGGTATATCCATCGGTCCCCGAGTCCATCAACGAGTTCCCGGCCGTCGTGGTTACGGAGCTGGGCGGCCGGACGTGGCTCTCATCGCACGGGCGGAGTAGTGGTGTCTCGCCACTGATGACGGAACACGATATCCGGGTCGAGGTGCATATTCCGCGAAAGGACCTCGTGCAGGAATCCGCGTCAATGACGATTATCGCGCACGACGTGGTGCTATGGCTTTATGCCGGATTCATTAGCGATCGATATGACGCGACGATGGTCACGACCGGAAACCCGCGTACCGCCAACAACGCCACAGCTCCGATTGACTACACCATCGGGCCGTCAACGTGGGGCGGGAAACAAACCTACGCGATGTTTTGCGACTTCCGGGTCACAACCGAAGAGGAGGTCATCGTATGACACACGACGAACGGGAGCCCATCCCGATCATGGGCGAGTGGCGCAAAACGAAGGTGTATCGGTGTCGTCTGTGCGCGTTCGACAGCACCGACAGGGCGAAGTTCGAGGATCACTTCGCGAAGGCTCACCCGCCGCTCCAGATTCTCGACGGCGGCCTGATCGATGAGTCAGCGCCGGACGAACCGGATGAAGAGACGTCCGCGAAGAATGGCGCGACGCGCAAGCCGAAAGGCGGGAAGTAATGGCACGAGTGGATATTGCGATTACCACAGCGCCGGGCTCCTATGCGGGCGAAAGTGTCGCCGTGATGTTCACGGCAGCGGACACGTCTGACAAGAACCAGTTCGCACTCACCAACCGGGACGTGGTGCTGATCCACAACACGGGCGGTGGGGCCGCGACGTGGACCGCCACCAGCGTGCCCGATTCGTACGGGCGCGAGCAACACATCGCGGCGGAATCGATCGCCGCCGGCGCAGTCCATGTGTTCGGTCCGATCGGGCTGAACGGATGGCAACAGACGGATGGCGCGTTTTATCTGGAGGCGTCTGCCGCGACGGTCAAGTTCGCGGTAATTCGCCTGCCATAGGGAGACACGATCATGGCAACCAGTGCGGTTAGTTCACACGGGACATTCCTCAAGGTCGGAGATGGTGCGACGCCGTCCGAAAACTTCACGACCATTGCCGAGGTGCTGGATATCAGCGGTCCCGGCACCACGCTCAACACGGAGGACGCGACCAACCACGACAGCGGCGGATGGCGTGAGCCGATCCCGACCATCCTGGAGGGCGGCGAGGTCACGTTCGATATCAACTACTACAAGGATTCGACGCAGACGTCGATGCGGGCCGACATGACGAGCCGGACCCGGCGCACCTACCAAATGGTGCTGCCGATCAATCCGGCGGAAACGCTGACGTTCTCCGGGTATGTGACCAACTTCGAGTACGCGGCACCGGTCGAAGGTATCCTCCGCGCGTCCTGCACCATCATGGTCACGGGACCGATCACCAGTTCGTAAACCGTCTGTCCGTCGTTCGTTGTACTGATCAGGAGACCTGAATCATGGCGTTGCTGACCCGAGACGCGATCCTGGGCGCGTCCGATATCCAGACCGAAGACGTGCACGTTCCCGAGTGGGGCGGCACGGTGCGGGTCAAGGGGCTGACCGCCGCGCAGCGGGATGCGTTTGAGATGGAGTCCGTGCAGGGGCGTGGCAAGCAGGCCAGCGTCAATTTCGCCAACATCCGGGCGCGACTAGCGGCGAAGTGCATCGTGGGTGAGGACGGGAAGCCGATCTTCACTGAGTTCGACATCAAGGCGCTGGGGGAGAAATCGTCCAGCGCACTGAATCGTGTGTTCGACGTGTGTAGTCGCCTGTCTGGCATCGGCGAGTCCGATGTGGAGGAACTGTCAAAAAACTCCGAAGCCGACCAGAGCGAAGGTTCGCCTTCCGCCTAGCCCTGGCACTCGGCATGACGGTAGCTGAACTCCTGGACCGCATGAGCAGCCGGGAGTTCAGCGAATGGATGGCGTATTACGAATTGGAGCCATTCGGCGAGGAACGGGCAGACTTCCGGCAAGCGCTGACAACAAGCGCGGTCGTGAACTCGGTTCAAGCCCAGACGAAGCATCCGAAGTGGTCGAAGCCGGCCGACTTCATGCCGTTCCGGCACGAGTCGAAGCAGGAACCGAACAAGCCGGCAGATCCAGAGGAGTTGAAGAAGAAACTGCTTGCGTTCGCTGGCGGAGGGAAGCGGGGATCGTGACGCTAGGACAGATACAGCTCAGAAATGAGGCCGTCGGTAAACCTCGCTACATAGAAGACGTGATCGCTGATGGTGTTTCCTGTCGCATCGTTCCCGGTGAATGCAATCAGTGTATGGACCCAATCTCCGGACTCCGCAATCGACATTACATCGAATGTGTAATCACTGTATTGACGTTCTCGGTTGGCGAATCCTGCGTCCGACGCGGACCGGAAAGCGTCAATACCCCGGATGTCGAAGTCGGGAATCGCAACATCCTCAGTGACGAATCTATCAACTTGAGATGTTTCCCCATTTTCGATCACCGTCTCGATAAATACTCGCATGGTGGCGATGTGGTCGCTCTCGCTGGCGAGAGATGGCCGTAGGGTTAGGGCGGCAATAGCACCGATCACCGCAGAGCGTCGATTCATGTTTGAGACCTTTCGAGGCTGAGGATGCGACATGGCCACAATTGCAAAACTCGCTGTCGAGCTCAGCCTCGAAGATAACGCATTCAAGCGCGGACTCCAAAATACGCAAGATCAGCTCAACGAGTGGGGGCGGTCGTTACGTGAGACCGGATCAATGTTCACGGAGAAGTACACGAAGCCACTTCTCCGTGGAGCAATTGCCACCGTGAACATGGCATCTGATCTTGAACAGGCAATGGGCAAAACTGAAGCGGTGTTCGGTGACGCCACTGATTCTGTCATCGAGTGGTCGAAAGGGTCCGCGAAAGCCTACGGGTTCGCACAGTCCGACGCGCTAGCCATGACGGCGACCTACGGCTCCTTGTTCAAGGTCATGGGGTTCACTAACGATCTCGCGGCCGATTATTCCATGAGCCTGATTGGCCTGTCTGCTGACATGGCCGCGTTCAACGATGTATCGAACGATCGGGCATCTCAGGCGCTGATGGCCGGCCTCACCGGTGAGTACATGTCCCTCAGGTCGATGGGTATTTTCCTCAACGAAGCCGCGGTCTCACAGGAAGCGCTCACCATTGCCCAGGCAGAAGGTAGAAGCGAAATCACGGATTCAGATAAAGTTCTTGCCCGATACAATTTGATCCTGAAACAGACAGCACAACAGCAGGGACAAGCTGCCCGGGAGGCGAAGGGGTGGGCGAGTCGCGTGCCGCAACTCCGGGCGCAACTCAAGAACCTGGGGGCGACCATTGGGCAGCAGTTGACGCCATATGCGCTCGTGCTCCTCGACTGGATTGAGAAGATCGTCAGCGGCTTCCAGAACCTCAACCGACCCATTCAGCAGTTCATTGTCATTGTTCTGGGGGTTGTCGCTGCTCTCGGTCCACTCCTGATCGCTCTCGGTATCCTGATGCCGCTTCTCTCTGCCGGGCTGGGCGTCTTCGCTGCACTTGTGTCACCGATTGGCCTCGTCGTAGTCGCACTGGCAGCCCTTGCCGCCGGGGTTATCTATGCCTACACGCACTTCGAGGGGTTCCGTAACGTTGTCGATTCTGTCATCGGAAAGATCAAAGATGCGATTAGCGTCATCAGTACCTTTACGGCAGCATTCGACAAAATCCAGACGAAGAAAGAAATTGAGATCTCGGTCTCCGGAGATGACAGCTACATCGAATGGCAGGAACAGCCGGATGGGTCGATCAAGTACGCCGTGATGCATGTCAACGACGACGGCAGCATTTCGCAAATCGGTGAGGTCATTGACTCGTACACCGATCCGAATGACCCGAACATCGCCCACATCCTGATCAAAGGTGATGACGGTGAGTATTGGACAACGATCGACAAGACGACTGGCGAAATCGGCGATGCCACGATCAAGGTGACGGCCGATACAGAAGAGGCACAGAAGCAGATCGGCGGCGTGCTTGCCGGCCTCCTACGCATCCGACAGGCGGCTGAGGATCGCGGCATGCCCATGCTGGAAGGCATCGCTCGCTATGCGGCGATGGCGGTGGCTGGCGTGCAGGGACTCATCTGGTTTTTTCAGGATCTGAAGCAAGCGGTGACAGACACGATCCAGATTGGGGAGACCCTGAGTGACATTGGCTATGGATGGCTGCAGAACATGGCCGATGGAGCGGAGCGCAAATGGGGCGAACTTGGTGAATGGTTCGGCACCAGAAAAGATCAGGCCGTAACACTCATTGGGTCGCTCTCCGACATCCTGAAACAGCAAGGATCTGATCTTTTCGATGGCCTGTGGACTGGCGCAAAGAGCAAATGGGAAGAGATCCGTACATGGGTCACTGGACGTCCTGATCAAATATCGACGGCTATCGGCGACCTGACGACAACGCTCCTGCAAAAAGGAAAAGACGTACTCGATGGCCTCTGGACAGGTGCGAAATCCAAATGGGAGGAGATCCGAACGTGGGTAACGGGCCGCCCCGCACAAGTGGTAACGGCAATCGGTGACATTACCTCAACGCTGACGCAAAAAGGGAAAGACCTGCTCAATGGACTCTGGAGCGGGGCGAAGACAATCTGGACGTCCATCAATACGTGGTTGGCTGCACGACCTCAGCAGGCCGTGAATGCGATCGGGTCTGTGACCAATACGCTTTACCAGAAGGGCATCGATCTATTCACCGGATTCTGGAACGGCATGCTGCTGATGTGGTCAAGCCTGTCCGTCTGGCTCAATGGTCTGGGCGGGTTGATCGCAAGCGGTGTTGGGGATCTGAGCGGTGCGCTGTGGGATGCCGGGGTACAGATCATCAACGGGCTCATCGGCGGTATCCAGTCGATGGCAGGATCTGCGATTGACGCGGCGAAGGGCGTCGTGAGTGATGCGATCGAGGGTGCCAAGAATCTGCTAGGAATCAACTCGCCGTCGAAAGTTTTTGCCTGGATCGGCGAGATGTCAATCGCTGGATGGGTACAGGCGTTCGATCGCAATGCTCGGAAGATGGTTCGACCGGTCGAAGTCGCCGCCAGGGACGTATCGCGGGTTCCGTTCGACATTGCCGAGGCGGCGGATATGGCATCTCTCTCGGAGGGGAGCACATATGGCCATGGCGTTGACAGACTCAGGGCGCAGACACAGCCGATCATCAATAACTACTATGCGCTGACCCCGGAAGATCTCGAGCGTGTATTGAAGGACTCACGCGATGGCGCAGGGTTCGCACGCCAGTTCGGCGCCGAACTGGCAATGCGGGGAGGCCTGTGATGATCTACTCGGGTCGCGCCTGTACCGGATTCGATGACATTTGCTGCCGCATCACATGCTCCAGCATGGCGTCTCGCTTTGCTTGTCGCATGCGCTCCGCCTCGGCTTCACGGCGATCCTTGACCTTGCCACGCCAGCCGAAGAACGCCATCACAGCCAGAACGAACGATGCACCGGACCATATCCACATATCGGTGTATCCAAGCGCGGCAGATCCCCATGCAATCGGCATAGCGAGTCCGAGGATGATCGCTGACACCAGCGGGAATGCGATCACGAGCGCACATGCCAAAAGCCACATGAGCGCAACGAGTAGCCCCAACGCTCCAGCTCCGGCGAGATCGTCGGAACTGGTTGCCGATCCGACGACGTACCCGATCAACGCCTGGAAGAACATCAATAACCCGAGTAGCAAGCCCAAAATCAGCACGGCAATACGCATGATGTCACCTCTTATGGATCTACGTGTCGATGTGTTGATTCTCGCATCAGGAGGGCTGTGATGGCAACGAACTACGGCCGCCATTCATCCCAATCGCATTACGACTACGGCTACATCGCGCCGGGCCAGATGCGCGGCGTCACATTTGACCGCACGTCGAAGAACATGTGGGCGTATCAGCTCGGGATCCTCGCCGGGAAGCACACGGCGGGACCGGACGGATCGCCCGGCAACGTCACGACCCGGCTCGCGCTGTACGCGGTCGATGGATCGATGAACCCCACAACCCGGCTTGGGTACAGCGACCAGATGACCGTCTCCACGGTGATGAACACGTGGGACGGTGGCGGCAACCAGGTCGCGGCGATTGCGGTTTCCACGGGTCCGGCGAATACCGCCATCCCGCTGACGGCAAACACCCGGTACCATCTGGCCGTTCTTGGTACGTCCGGCTCGCTCGGGCATGGCATGGCTGCCGCCGCATCGATCTCCGGCGACAACCGGAACTTCTACGACCGCTCCGGCCTGTCGCAACCGCCGCCGAATCCGTTCGGCAGCTACAACCAGCATTACGAGGGACATGTCTCCATCTGGGCGGTCTGCGAGGACAATGTCGCGCCGAGCAAGCCGGCGGGGCTGTCGCCATCCGGCACGATTCAGGACACGGCGCCGGCGTTCAGTGCGCCCTTCGTGGACGCCAACAGCGATCGCGGCGACCAGCTCAACCAGTTCCGGGTTCAGGTCCGGCGCAAGTCGGACAGCGTGTCGTTTTGGAACGTCACGCTCAACGCGACGAATGCGGAGAAGACCGCGAAGGCGTTCAGTCGCGCCTACGGCGGATCGGCGCTGGCGCGGGGCACGACGTATCAGTGGCGGACGCAGGTCAGCGACTATTTCGGCACCTGGTCGGAGTGGTCGAACTGGGTGGATTTCACGCCGTCTGCGCTGGGTCTGATCACCCTCAACGGGGCACCGACCAGCAAGATCGAAGAGAACCAACCCGCGTTTCAGGGACGATGGACGCACCAAACCAGCACGTCGATGAAGCGCGTACAAATCAGGCTCTACAACGGAACCGGGTCGATCCTGCTCCAGACCGGCGCCGACTACGATATCGCCGACGTAGCCTCGTCTGCGGCACCTGGCACGTTGTTCACCGTCCCGTGGGCGAACGCTGGCCTGTCCGCGCTGAGCTGGGGCACGGACTATCAATACAGCATGCGCGGCTATGACGGGTCGCAATGGTCTGACTGGTCGGCAAAACGATCCTTCCGCACCAATGCCGCGCCATCGGTCCCGAGCAACCTGTCGCCGAACGCGCCGCCAACGCCGCTTACCAGCATGCCGCTGCTGATCTGCAAGGCGACCGACGTTGATGACACCGTGGCAACGGGGCTGAAGGTCTACGCCCGGATCAAAAACAACAGCGGCACGGTGCTGCAAACGCGGGAGATGACGTACAAGTCATCATCCGATCGCTGGGAATACCAGACGACCAGCACCGACCTGGCATCATTCGCCAAATACCGCTGGGATGCGTACAGCTACGACGGCACCCTGTACAGCGGCGAAAAGACGAGCGCTGGCACCGCGACGACATCCGCCGAGGGCACATTCGAGTACGCGGCCGGTCCGGTGGTAACGATCACGAGCCCGACGGATGGCGAAACGCTCACCAGCAGCAGCGTCACCGTGGCATGGACGGTGGCGAACGGCACGCCATTCCGCGCGGTCGTCACGATCTACGACGACGATGGCGAGATCGTGAGCCGGACCACCGACGTCACCACAAATCCCATCACCCTACCGAGCCCCGGTATCCGGACCGGTCAGTCGTACACGCTCGATGTTGAGGTCACGACCACGACATCGCTGGTCGGACTGTCCGCACCGGTCGCGTTCGATGTGGCGTATCCGGCGCCGGACGCGCTCGCCAACGTGCAGGCGACGGCGATCAAGATCGGCACGGACATCTGGGAGTCCGCAATCCGGATCGACTGGGACCAAACGACGTACCCGTCCGGCGACTGGGTGGACTACACCATCGTGCGGCAGGACAACCCGGACATCACTGTATTTGCGGGCACGTCGCCGACCGATACGGTGTTCATCGATTATTTCCCGCCATCGGGCGACGACGTGAGTTACATCGTCACGCAATCCATTCTCGTCGGGCTGGACACGCTCGTCAGCGTGCCGGTGGTGGTGACGGCGCGGATCGATCTGGGCGGCGTCGTACTGTGCAGCACGCGAGATCCCGAGGGCGTGCGCACCACGCTGCGGTACACCAGCGAGCGGGAACACGACCGGACGATCGATCAGACCGCCTATTACCCGCTCTCCGGCGCCAACCCGACGACGCTGCGGTCCCGGCAATACGTCCGCGAGCCGGGCTTCGACGTGCAGTTGTTCGATGATGCATCGGCATCGTCGCACGACCGTCGACGCGAGTTGGAGATCGTCGACCGATCCGGCGACACGCTCTGTTACCGGGACAACCACGGGCGGAAGATGTTTGTGACGATGCCCGAATGCCGGATCACCGACCAGGTGCCCGACTGGTACGTGGGAACGATCGGCCTGCGCGAGGAGCGGTACAGCGAGGAGGTCGAGTCGTGAACGGTGGGGACATCATCGTCGATTACGAGCTCTGGCGGGCGACGATCGACAACCAGCTCGTCGAGAACATCACCGACGTGTTTACGGGCGGACAGGCATCGCTCAACCATGACCGGGCGATCTCCACGCAAGCCACGTTCGAGGTCCGGGACGCGGCGGCGATCGATCCGTACACGGACTATCTCGCCGTGTTCCTCAATCGCGAATATACCGACGGACGGCCATCGGAGCGCGATCAGCTCGGGCTTTACACCGCCGGCGTGCCGACTGGCGTGCGTACCGTCGAGATCGCCGAGGGTGTTTATGTCGGCAACGACCTGACGGCCGTGCTGGCCCGGAACGCCTTCCGCGATACCTACAACATCACGGCGGGGACGAACTACGTCACGGCGGTCATCGCGATCATCGGTCTGACCGACCTGACGCGGTACAGCATTATCCCGACCGATCAGGTGCTGGCATCCCCGCGATCGTTTCCCGTGGGCACCACGTACCTCGAGGCGTGCAACATCCTACTGGAGGCGATCGGCTACTACCACATGGCGATGGCTCCGGACGGCACGCTGGTCAGCATGCCCAGCCGCAACATCGAATACGTCGAACCGTACCGGATGATCACGCCCGACGACCTGATGGCGCCGGTCATCCCACAACCGACCGACACGACCGTCGCCAACGTCGTGATCGTCGTGAAAGACAACCTGAACGAACCGCCGCTGAGCGCAGTCCGCGTCAACGACGATCCGGCGAGCCCAACATCCACACACAATCTCGGCATCATCACACGAGTCGAGACGCGATCCGAGCTGGCGGATCAGGCAGCCGTCAACGCGCTGGCGGACCGCCTGCTCTCCGAGGGCCGCACGTTTTACCAGACCGCACGCACGACACTGCTGCCCGATCCGGGCATCCTGTTTCCGCATCAGACCGTCGATATGCAGGGCGTCGGTCGGTTGTCGATCCTCGACGGTCGCTGGTGGGTTCGGACGGCGACGATGGGCTTTTCGCCGGCATCCGGCGGCGCAGTCGTGGAACTGAACCGCGTGACTGACCGCATCAAGGGAACGATTGTTTAAATGCTATTTCACGTGACGCCATGTGCGACCAAAAACCGCATCTCGAATAGTCGCGGGATCGACACCATATCGCCGCGCCTCTCTCGCATAGAATCCGTAGGGCGCGTTTTTGGCCAGCTTGCGCAGACGTTTTACCGCCATATCGTTCAACTTTGCCTGAGGCGACTCACTGCCATGATGAGCGATAACCATTCGTCCTTTGCGGATCATATCTTGTGTATTATCGCGATTCGTCCCCAGGAACAAATGAGAGGGATTGCAGCATCTCGGGTTGTCACAGGCGTGACAGACAACCATTCCGTCCGGAATAGAGCCCTTGACGAGCATCCATGCGACTCGGTGGGAAGAGATCGCTTTGCGATGAACCCAAAATTGTCCATATCCAGACGGAATCGTACAGGCTTGCCATTCCCAGCAGGTGGAAAAGTCGCTACTCGTTTCCACCTTCTCCCAGAATCGCTTTATGTCACTTGGTGTAAAATCCGGGTGCATTCTGATCGCCTCCTACATAGGCTGATTGGAGTGCCGTGCCTCGGGCTGTTCCACCAGCGCCGGGGCTTTCTGCGTGTCTCAATTATACCAATTTCCGCGCGGTTATGGGCCTTTTGGAGGTAACGGTATGAGCTACCTTGACAGTGCGATGAAGCGACTCGAATCAATGGTCGGGAATGCATTGGCCCGGGCGGCGCCGTTCCGGGCGATCGTCACCAGCGTGGACGGGAACGGAGTCACGATCCGGCGACTGGAGGCAGCGACGGCCGAGACGGAGCGCCGGGCACGTGTGTCAGGAATTGCGCCCAAGACAGGTGATGAAATTCTTTGCCTTCCGGTCAACGGAAAGCCGGTGGTATTGGGCACGGTCAATAGGCCCGGAACCGTTGTTGTTGATCCACGGCCAGCAACGACGGTAATGCCATGGATGTCCGGTCGTTGGTACGGATCCCACACATATCTGGGTGTGTCCGGGTTCTCGACAGGGACATTAACGCCTAATGCAACGTACAGCATCCCCTTCTCCCCTCCGGTGGATGTCGCCATTGACCGAATCGCCATCATCGTCACCGGCGCGGTTGCGGGAAGTCAGGCAAGGATCGGGGTGTTAGCGGCGAATGACGCATCCGGTTTTGGCATAGATCCGATTGTAGACGCCGCCGTGAACACCGCAACAACAGGGGTCAAGGATGCGGCAATCGACGTCGAGCTACAATCCGGGACGTTGTATACGTTGGCGATTGTGGCATCCCATGCAATCACCATCAATACATTCACGCCGGTTCGTACAATGACCGCCAATACCAACGTCATTGCCGGACTGAAGACATCAACATACCGAGACTCGCCGACATTTACCTGGTCGCAACCAACATCGGCGTGGACTGACACAAACCCATTAATTCAGGTTCGGCGGGCATAACGGCAATGTGCCAGGAGGGTACATGCATGATCGACGTCATGGAGGGGCGGAATGTCCGAGACGATGTTAGCCGCCCTGATCGGGTTAGCGGGCACGACGGTCACGGCGATCGCGACGGTGGTCGTGGCCATCATTCAGACGCAGAAGCTCAGGGACGAGCGGTCCACGGCTCGGGAAGATCGCGACATCGCCGCGCAAACGGTTCGAACACTGGAGGTCGAGGCGGAGGTGCAATCGGAACATTGCTCGGGATCGCCAGCCTCGTCCTCGCCCGGGTCGGGGTCGATCCCGGCGATCGACTTTGCCGGGACCGGTGGCGGGCCGACATGATTACGGCACGGATCGAGAGCGAGAAGCGCATCCGCGAGCTGACGGGAGGCGAGGTGTGAGCGAAAAGCCGAAGCCGGACCTCCGCCTCGATCCGCGCTGGACCGTCTTCCGGTGTCCGAAATGCGGCGGATTTGTCTGCGAAGGCATCCCGGGGATCGGCGGTCACATCGAGACGTACTGTCGGCGGTGCAAACCGCCAGCGGACGGCGAGCGCCCCCGGATCGTGATCGAGCACAAGGCGGCGTAGCGCCCGGTATACTTGGAGCAACAGAGGAAGATCATGGCCCGTTATGGCCCGGCATGGCCTCCCAGTGGGAGACGTGTCGGGCTTTTTGCGTTTCAGGAGCACATCATCATGGCAATCCAGCGCGTCCCATTCCCTCCATACGATGACCGGCCGATCAACCCGTACGCCAAGGTCGGCAATGGCGCGAACTACGGCGTGTGCGAGCGCACGGGCGCATCATTCGCTCACAGCATGGTCGGCTACCTCAGTTCGACCGATGCGTGGTTCCGCCGCGCCGACGTGGCATCGCTGACCCCGTGGGGGATTGGTGGCAGCGCTGATGGCGCGCTGGACGGCAAGATCTATCGCTGGATGGACTACACGAAATACAGCGACGTACAGCCCTGGTCGTCCGGTCCGTGGAATGCACCGGGCTATGGGGATGGCCCGGCATTTGTCGCGATGCGTGGCGTCGAGGGGATTAATGGTCGTGCCGAAGCGATCGAAACCTCGGATGGCGGCAACATCAACACGCCGATGTCCACAAAACAGTGGCGGTCATTCATCTGGCTCTCAGCCGCAATCGCGCATGCGGGAGGTATCACCTCGGAGACCTACCGGTCGAAATTGGCGTTCATGCAACACCGGGAAATAACGACGCCCGCATACAAAGACTGTCCATTCGAGCGCATCTACAACTACACCGACGAGTACATCGCCGCAATCGTCGCGCTCATGTCGTACTTTGAGGGCAGAAACGACAATATAAACACCCTTCTGTTCACAATCGCTGGCCTGACGATCGACCTCCGCGACGTTGGCCGCATGCGCGAAGGGGGAGCGGCACCCGTGCCCACGCCGAAGCCGGACGAGCCGGCAGCTCCTGCCTGGGTGGCCGGTGCAAGCGTTCGGGCGAAGAAAGAGATCCTCGTCCGGCAGGCGCCATCAACCAGCGCCACGGTCGGCATGGTCATCAAAGGTGGCGAGTTCGCCAAGCTCATCACCGGCGATATCCGGACCGGAAACGGCATGGACTGGCTGGACGTCCTGACCGTCAACGGGACGGGCTGGGTGCCGAAACAGGACCTCGAGCTCGCATCGAAAGAAACCACCTCGCCAGGTCCGATCTTCCACGCCTTCGACAAGCCCCGTACGTTCACGGTCGGAAGGGGGGGCGCGACCATCCGCCGGTGGGCGAGTCGCGAATCGGACATCATCGTGCAATACGTCAAGCCGGGGACGAAGATCGCGACGGCCGGCTACTACTTCGGAGAAAAGGTCAGCGGCGAGGACCGGTGGCTGGTGCAAGACGACGATCCTCGCGGTCGTATCCACGCCGGCGCGTTCGTCGAGTCGATCTGAGCGGGAGGTGATCGCCCCGCTGGGGCCATCTCGCACTGCCGGGGTGCGTGTGCGATGCCCGGTCATTTGACGGTTATTTGATTTTCGACACCGTTCCATCACATAAAGGAGCAACGACATGACCGCACAAACCAAGGCCGCCGCCCTCCGCGGTGCCCTCATGGCCGTCGGCGTGTTCGTCGTCACGCTGGCCACGGCCCGCCTCGCCGGGAGCGCGTGGGAGCCATCGATCTACACGGCCGTCATCGGTGCCGGGGGCGTCTTCGGGATTCGCGCCGGCATCGAGGGGCTGTACGACGCGAACCGCGCCAAAACGGGCGACGTGCGTGACAGCGACGTGCAGCCGCTGAACGTGCAAGATCCCCGCACCTGGGTCTAGGAGGGCAATAACCAATGGCAACCCGCCTCGTCTGGGAGATCATCCCCCGCGCTGACGGCACCCCGTGGGCCGACTTCCTCGTGCACATCGCCGTGCCCGCGACCACCACGACGCCCCGCGGCACGTTCCCCGGCACCGTCATGGCCGGCGGCGTCGATGTCACCAACATGCTGCCGTACACGACCGACGCGGACGGCCGCTGGGAAGCCGAACTCGAGGTCGGTGTGCCCCTGGTGCGCATCCCGACCGGGGCAGCGGTGACACGGGGCACATCCACGTCGTACCCGCAGCCGCGTCCGGTCGCGTTCGTCGTCCCCGACGGTGACGGCCCGATCTCGCTGATGACAATCCTGGCGAGCACACATCCGGACCCGGCGGACCCGACGCTGCCCAACATCGTGGCCGGGCTGGAGTCCGCGCTCGACGACCATGTGCGCGATTGGGACAACCCGCACGACGTCACCGCGTCGCAATTGGCCGATCTCGATAGCGCCGTCAGCGCCGTACCCGATGTGGCGGCCAATACCGCAGCCCGGCACACACACGCCAATGCCGATGTGCTGGACGCGATCACCGCGCCGTACACGGTGGCGGATGACGACAAGCTCGCGGGCATCGCCGATGGTGCGACCGCCAACGCCACGGATGCCGAGCTGCGCGACCGGACCACGCATACCGGCGTGCAAGCGATCAGCACCGTAACCGGGCTGGCCGATGCGCTGGATGCCAAACAGGACGCCGATGCACTCGGCACGGCGGCCTACACGGATGTCACGGAATACGCGACGGCCACGCAGGGCAGCACCGCCGATAACGCCGTGCAACCCGGAACACTGGCGAGCGAGCTGACCGCGCACGACGCCGCCAACCGGGATCGCAGTAACCACACAGGTACGCAGGCAGCCAGAACGATCGCGGACTTCGATGCGGCGGTGGAGGCTGTCGGCGACGTGGCTGCGAACACGGCGGCGCGGCATACGCATGCCAACATGGAGACGCTGGACGACGTGACGGACGCACGGCTGGTGCCGGATGCCCCGGTGCGGGTCGGGCAGATGGTGTCATGGGATGGGACGGGGCCGGCCTGGCGGGACCTGCCGGGCGCGGTGGTGCCCGATCTCGTGGCATCCCCGCACGGCGCATGGACGCCGGAGGGGGCGGTGACGGTGACGCCGAGCGCGAGCGTCGAGGTGCGGGGTAATGCGTGGTGGCTGTGCGAGGGGACAAAAAACCTGATCACAAACCCAAGCGTCGAAGAATCGCTCTCGGGGTGGAGCGCATCAGGGTCGTCGACGGTCGAACGAGTGATTGCGGCGAGCGAAGGAATCGTTGCCAAGCACGGATCTTATGTGATCAAGGCGACCCGCAACGACAACAACATAGTCGCGAGTCGACAAGTTACGCTGCTCGTTGCGGGGGAGCACACCTTCTCCGGGTATGTTTGGATTCCGCCGGCGATGGGAGGTGCGCTCGGTCGTAATATAGCAACCAGTTATCCCGGGCAATCGGTTGTCGGTCAAGTCCCCGCTGACGACGACGCGCGTGGGGCATGGCAACGCATTGCGACGACCATCAACGACGTGACCTCTGGGCTTACCGGGTGGCTTCAATTCAATTTCATCACCTCTCCCGGGTATATCGTCTACATTGACGCCACGCAAGCCGAAGCCAAGCCCTACGCCACGCCATTCACCGTCGGCACCCGGGCCCCCGGAACTATCGCCATCCCCCACGCCACCCGCCCCGCCGTCCTCCTGATCCGCTACCGCGAGTCCGGCTTGCCCGTAACCACCGAGGCCGTCACCCTCGACGGCAATGACACCGGCACGTTCGGGCGCTTCGGCGTCGTATCGTGGGACGGCAGCGCCATCACCATCGCCACTACCAGCGACACCGGCGCCGAGGCCAACATGTACGACCTGTACGGGGTGGCGGTCTGGGACGACGCCGACGCGCTGGACGGCCTCACACTGGACGCGCTCATGCGGTTCAGTGGGCCATACACAATGCCCATGGTTCCCGCGTATTACGTGCCGGACCCGTTGCCCGCGACCATCGCCGGGTATTATCCCGCCAACCGCAAGATCGCGACGGGCGGAACCAGCGCGCGACCACTTCCCGGCACGGACGGCACCGGCATCACGCTGGCCGCCGACATGCCCGTGCACGACACCGGGAGACGCCTCAACGTATCGAGCGTCGATTACGCGCTGATCATGACCGACCTGGGGCAGTATTGGACCGCCGCCAGCAAGCTCATCGCACTGTAGGAGCATCACCATGACCGACGAATTTCCGATCGAGGAGCCGACCCCGCAGCCGCTCCATCTCGCCACCCGCGAGGACATCGCTCGCACGCCGAGTCTTTTCTCCGATACCGTCATGGGCGCACTCAATGTTCACGCTCTGTGGCGTTTGCGAAACCTCGCCGTCCCGGATCAGCAAAGCGAAGCCGACATGGCGCTGGCGTTGGCGCTGCTGGCCGATACGGACCGGTACATCCGGGTGGTCATGCGCGTCATCCTGCACAGCTCCGAGCAATCCGGGCTGGAGGACGTGACGGCGCTGACGGACGCCGACGTGACCCAAATGGTGGAAACGCTGTGGCCGCAGTTCGTGCAAGTGGCCATGGTCCCGTAGGGCGCGTCTGTACCCGGGGCCGGAGGGCGAGTCGGAGCCGGGCGAGTAGGGGTGGCGGCATGGGTGTGGGGTCCGAAAAGGGCGTTGTTGGACAACGGTGCATCGCCACGGGGTGGCGTCCTGGATGCGCCCAGCATGACATACCGGGCGCGAGATGTCACCCGCCCGCCGTCCACGCGCCCGTGGGGGGGGATGGTTCCATCGACCGGTATCCTGATCGCCCTTCCCCACCGTCTACGCGCCCGTGGGGTGGATACTCGCCACGCCACGAATGTTTGCGCGAAGATTGACGCGTCATCGACGTCTGCTCTCGGCCGAATGGCGTTGAGTCTTACGATGCCTCAGCGTCCGTTTTACGTCTCCGGAGGTGTCCCGGCGACAAGGACCATCATATCACGATGCCATGTCCTGATCGCGGATCTTTTCGGCCAATTGCCGCAGCCCCTCCCGTTTGATATTGATGGCGGCATTGATGTCGATGTCGTGGTGCGCCCCACATTGGCCGCAATCCCATTCCCGATGCGTCAATGACGATATTTCGTCATTGACCGCCCCGCATGTGCTGCACATTCGGGTAGCCGGGAAGGTCTCATCAAGCACGATGACCGTTTTGCCCGACCATTCGGCCTTGTATTCCAGTTGCCGCCGTGCCTCGCCCCATGCTGCGTCGTTGATCCGCTTGGGGAGCTGCAAAATGCGCGATACCGTGGCGTCGGGATCATCCTTCTTTTTCGCCTGGCGAATCATGCCGGAAATGTCCCGGCAACCCAGCACGATCACGTCGTTCTCGCGAATCAGCCGTGTCGTCAGCTCGTGGATATGCTCTCGTCGGGCGTTCGCCAAATCGTTATAAGCACGCGCCCGATGAGCCTTTGTGATCTCCCGCCGGTTGCTCCCCTTTTGCGCCCGGCTCAACGCCCGGTCGAGCTTTTTGAGCTTCCGCTCCATTCGCTCAAGGTGTTTGGGATTCTCAATGATCTCCCCGTCACTGGTAGTTGCCAGACGACGAATCCCGAAGTCGATCCCCACGACACGCGGATTGTCTGCAACAAAGGTCAGGGGAGGCTGCTCGATCTTCACCAGCTTTGACATGTACCACTGCCCCGCGGCATTCCGTGTAACCGTCGCCTGGCCCGGTCGATCCAGAGCAATATCGTCATATCCCCGGAAGCGAACTTTCCCGACAGCAGGGATGAAGGCACGTCTGCCATCGGTATAAACACCAAAAGGGAAGGATATCGAGGGCAGCGACCGCCCCCGCGCCTTGAAGTTGGGCTTCCCCGCCCGCTGCCCAGTTTTGAGGCCGCGAAAGAATGCGTCCCACGCCTTGTCCAGATATCGGAATGTCATTTGGCATGCACTGACATTGATCCCGACGCCGCCCGGATTTTTTCCCGACGGTTTGTCGAGCCATCGCATGTCCTCTCGTTCCCGCTTGGCCTTCGTAAAGCGCGTGTTGAGGTCAGTGGCGCGGAGGCGCTTCCCGGTCTCCTGGTAATGGTCATTGACCACGCCTAACGCCCAGTTCCAGACAAACCTTTGCGCGGTCGCCTGCTGGTACAACACGTGCTCTTGTGACGGTGTGGGGTAGAGTCGGAGCTTGTACGCCCGATATTGGACGGTGGTCACGACGTGCCCTTTCGGCGCTTGTCGTCGGCCATGATGTCCCGCAACTCCTGGACATCTCCCGGGGTGTACAGCCGCTCTCTCCCGATGGTCCAGCCAATCCCATTTTCGCGGGACAAGCGGTGCAGATACGAATTCCCGCGCAGCTCAAGCATGCCCGCGACGGTATTCGCGGGCATGAGCTCTGTCAGGATGTCGTTTCGCCCGGCGTCATACATGCGCCGCAGCTCGGATCGGAGCGAGCGCTCGGCCTGCCGGGTGGGTGTCACAACGCCGTCGGTCTCCAGCAGGTCCGTGATATGGTCAATTACGTCGTCGATTCGACGAGAGTCACTCATTGCCGTCCTCCTAGGCGTTCCGGATCGTCGAAATCAGCTCGGGCGCGATGATCGCAATCGGTTCAACGGAATCCACCAGCGGATCCCCGTCGCTGCAACGATCAACCTCACGAGCAGCCATGACGTAGCACACCGTGCCGTGGACCTCGCCCTCGTACCGGGTGATGGCGTTCAGGCTATCGAGCGCCAGCGCGCTCAGGCCGATCTCGTCGACCGGAATGTAGTCGTAATCACCGCGGACCTCATCCCATGTTCCAGCGTAGTTCTTGCTAATCCAGTTGTTCTGGGCGTCCGCCTCCGGTCCGTGTGACCACCGAACATACAGGTCGCTGCGAGTCCCCATCAGCTCTTCGATCTGCTCAATCGTGGTGAAGGTTGTCATCGCAGCGATCCTTTCCGTCGGTGCCCATCTCCAATGACTGTATTGTACACGATTGTGTACATTGTTTCAATACCTGAAACCGGACAATTCGGGGATCACATCATCCGCAGCCCCGGCCTCGCCACGAGCCGCCCGTCCCGCGTGATGACGACGTCCGCCATGACGAAATGCCCCGGGGTGGGCTCCGCGGATACGCACCCGATGGAGAGCCCGTCCATGTCGTCGGGCATCGTCCATACCGAGAGACCGGAGCCACATGGGGATGACAGGTGCGCCCGACGGTGACGGATGATCACACGGCACCGTTGGGGACCCGGGTTCGACTCCCGGCATCTCCACTGCTGAATGAGTAGAGGAAACCCGCTCAACGTTGAGCGGGTTTCCTATGTGTGTCATGGGACGGTGAGGCGTTGACGCACGGTGACGCACTGCCCCACGACTTTCTGCGACTGCGAGGGTCCACTGTCGTCTAAAAACTCGATAGACTCGGGGAATCTTAGGCCTCGAAAGTCGGTCTCAATTAGTGAGCCTAACGCCTAATTATAGCCATAAAAGCCCATGAAATCAAGGATTTTTACTGTACGGACGACTTCGAGCCATACTCTTCGCAGATGTAAAGGCTGCTTCATTGGGGCAGTCTTTGGGCTCTTTTCCGGTTTGAGATGAGTAAGCTGCGCAGACGCCTTGGAAGCGGCGAGCTCCTCGGTTAGCAAGGGGCGCTGCGAGCAAAGCTTGGAGCGGATTCAGGAAGGTCGATTTGGTAGGGGCGGACTCTTATGTCCGCCCGGTGTTGCGTCCAAAGGGCGGGAATAAGGGTCCGCCCCTACGAGATGCGCTCAAGGCAGGGGCGGGTGCTGATCGGTACCCGTAGGGCGTCGATAGGGCGGCGAGCCGCCCCTACGGGTGATGTGTGTGGCCTGTGACAATCTTCTTGCTGACTAGCTCAGCGGTTCTCCGCAGTTGGAGCAGAACTTGGCGCCTGGCTGGTTTTGGGTGTGGCATTTGGGGCAGACCTCGGCCTGCAGGTTGGTGCCGCATTCCGGGCAGAATTTGGACCCTGCCGGAATGGTTGCCTTGCAACTGGGACAGGTCATCGTTTCGGCTGCGGCATTTGCGCCCTGCTGACCCTGTGCCTGTGGATTGTTGCTGAAGGCGTCGCGCATTGCGCCAGCCATGGCCGCGCCCATACCCATACCGGCACCCATGCCCATACCGGCCGAGACGCCATCGCCCCCCGAACCGGGGTTGTTCGCGGCATCCCGGATCGCCTGCGCGGTCTGGAATTGGGTGTAGGTGCGCATATCGCCCAGGGCGCCCATACCGGAGCGCTCGTCGATGCGCTTCTGGACTTCCTCCGGCGGCGTGATGGCCTCGACCTGGAAGCTGGTGAGCTCGAAACCGTAGTTCGCGAAATCGCTCGCCAGCGCCGCGCGAGTGCCGTCCGCAACCTCCTTTTGCATCCCGGCGAGATCGAGGATCGAGGTTTGGACATCGGCCAGGATATCGGTGAATTCCTGGATGATGATGCTGCGCAGGAAATCGGCGATTGCAGCCGTTGTGTAGCTGCCACGGGCGCCGACGACCTGGTTGACCAGCACCTGGGGACCGCGCACCCGCATGCTGTAGGTGCCGAACGCGCGGAGGCGGACCATACCGAGATCGGTGTCACGGAAGATCACCGGTTGGGTCGTGCCCCACTTCATATCGGTGAATTCCCGCATCGAGACGAAGTAAACCTCGGCCCTGAAGGGGGATTTGCCACCGAAGGGAAGACCGATCAGGCCGGTCAGCAGCGGGATGTTGTTCGTCGACAGCGTGTGGCGGCCGGGACCGAACATGTCGAGCGCCTTGCCATCGCGGAAGAAGATCGCGCGTTGGCTTTCGCGGACGACAAGCTGGGAACCGAGGCGGAATTCGCCGGAGGCGTCCTCAGGGACGCGATGGACGATTTCGCCCGACATCTCGTTTGGATATTCGATGAGATCGAGAATGGCCATGCGGCATGCTCCAGGGAAGCAGACCGGAGCGTCACACTCCGATCAGCGCGAGTGGAGGAGTGGGGCGGGAGGCAGCGAGGCTGACCTCCCATCCCGATCATTCGTTGGTGTCGCTGGACGACCCAGCTTCGAGTTGTCCCGCCGATGCGCTTGAGCCTCCCTTGAGCGCCTCAAGTTCCTTCTCGATGTCGACGTCGTAGTCGAGCTCCCGGAACTGGGCATCGACCGAAGACTCGTTCATCTCGCTGAGCGCAGCGGCTTGTGCTTCGTTGGTGCGAATCTTCCGCTCCATCCGATCCAGCTCGGAGCTGGCGTCGAGCGGCGTGAGGTTCGCACTGAACTCGGCGACCTTCTGAGACGCCTTCGCCCGGCGCTGGCGGGCGATCAGCGAGTCCCGCTGGGCCATGGTCTGCTGGTACTTGGACTCCAGCGCCTGGAGCTGGGATTTCAGCCGGTCGACGGTCTGAAGCTGAACGTCGTGCTGCTTCTTGTAGGCGTCCGCGTTTTCCTGGCTGTCCCGCTTGCGCCGGAGTGCCTCGCGCGCGAGATCATCCTTGCCGGCGTCCACGGCGCGTTTTGCCTTGGCACCCCATTCGTCCGCGAGGTGGCTGCTCTCGTTGGCATCCGCCTCGAGCTCTTTCTCCTGTGCGATCATGGCCGCGACCTGGGAGCGGGCGGTGACGATGTTCGACTCCATGTCCCGGAGGATCTGGTCGATCATCTTTTCCGGATCCTCTGCCCGGTCGATCAGGTCGTTGACGTTGGCGCGGACGAGGCGCTGCATGCGATCGAGAATACCCATGACATCGTTCTCCTTGTGACTATAGCGAGGGGCTCAGGCGGCCCCGTATACCTCAACATCGATGTCGCGAATTTCGTTCCCGCGGTAGATGTGAGATGTGTCGCCAATAACGAGCGTGAGCGAAATGCCATCTCCATCGTGCTGTGAGCTGTACTGAACCGCGACATCCTCCTGCCGGCCCTTGCCCGTGTCGATAACCGCGGTGCCGCGCTGAAGCGTCCCAGCGTCTGGAGTGCCAGCCGTGGACTCGGTCAGGCGGGCAGAGGGCATACTCTCGATGCCGGAACCGAGGAGCCAGGTCGCTCCCAATTCCTCCTCCGAAACGCGGATCAGGTTGAGGGGTCCGTCCGCTGTGGTGACGGTGATCGTGGCATTCGCGACGAAATTGTCGCCGAGAACCGAGAGAGTATCGCCGCGCTTCACCGAAAGCAGGGGCGTAGGGGCGGCTGGCTGCGACGTATCGAGCAGATCGAGCACTTGTTGGTCCCGCGACGGTTTGGCGTAGTCGATAACGTCCGTCCGGGCGGAGAAGAGCAGGTTGAGACGATCGATCTCTGCCGACAGGGCACGGACGTCGTTGTCCTTCGGCGGAGTTGAGCCGGAGAGCGCGCTGACGAGTGTCGCAAGCGACCCGACCTGGCCCTGCAGCGTGATGTCGAACTGGCGAAGCTGATCGAGCGCGGCGCCATCGACGCTGCGTTCGGTGAAGATGCCGCCGTAGCCGTATGAGGCAGTGTGAATCCGGTCCGCGAGCAGGCGCAACTGGCCGACGAGCGTTTCCGTCCGGGCGAGCGATTTGAGCTCGCGAGCGGCACTCAGATCGGCGTTGTACTTCGTCAGGCCGTCGACCGATTGCTGGATCTCGGAGGCGATGGCATCTCGCAGCCGCTTGTCCTCGTCGCGCCGGTCCTCCTTGTCACGGTATCCGGTATAGCCGGGGACCTTGTGCAGCAAGCTCGTGACCCTGTTTTCGAGACTCATATGCATTTCTCCAGTGTATCGAGGGGTCTTACAGGAAGATCTCCGCGCCGCAGTACGGGCACTTGATCAGACCCTTTCCGGCAAGCTCGAGCTGACCGCCACAGTTCGGGCACGTCTGACGACCTTGCAGTTGGGATGCCTGCACCGAATAGAGAACGCCCTTGTCCCAGTCTACGTAGCCGGAGAATAATCCCCGACCGACGAGATCGTAGAGATCGTTTCGCACCTTCTCGGTCGTTGATTTCATTTCGAGGACGATCTCGCTGATCTGTACCTGGCCGCGTGTCTTCACGATATCAAGCAGGCGCCGTTGCTCGCGGACCCGGGCGAGATCCTTTTCCTCGGATGCACCCTTGACCATGAAATAGATTCCGGCCCCGACGAGGGGCAGAACGAGGACTCCGAAAAAGAGCACTGCGCCGAATGCGGCGCCGGATCCCTCCAGCTTGTCTTCCTGGACGCCAGACCACAGCCAGACCCCGACGGCGAGCCCGAGGATGACCCCGGCGGCGGTCAGAATCATCCCGATCGTACGACCCGTAGCGTGCAAACGGCACTTCCTTTCCGTGAAACCGGCTGGCCTATGAGTTCAGCATTCTCTCAAGAATACTACGTGTTGTTGCCGTGGCTTGTTCCCAGGTGAAGCGGACGGACCACTCGGTCCCGAGGGAGGCAAGACGCTTGCGAGCCTCTTCGCTTCCGAGAAGGTCGATCAGGGCGTCTCTCAGGGACGATGGGTCATCCGGATCGAAGAATCGGGCGCCTGTTCCGGCGATCTCATCGAGCGAGGAGCCGGTAGCGGAAAGAACGGGCGCTCCGGCGGCCATCGCCTCAATGACCGGCATGCCGAAGCCCTCGAAGCGGGAAGGCTGGACGAACAGATCGGCCCCGGCGTAGAGACCAGGGAGATCGGCGTCCGGCACGTATCCGAGCAGACGGAGTCGGTCTCCCAACCCGGCTGCGGTCAGCTCGGCGAGTACCGGGTCTGCCATCCAGCCGGGCTTGCCGGCGATGACGAGATCGCGATCCGTTCCGATCTCGGCCAAGGCTCTCGCGAGCGCGGGGAGGTTTTTTCGCGGCTGGATGGTCCCGACCGCGAGGACATAGGGGCGATCCAGCCGATGAGCCGTGGCGACCCGGCGGCGCTCCTCTGGCGTGACGGACCGGAAGCGAGGGGAGACGCCATGCGGGACGACGTCGATCCTGTCTTCCGGCGTGCCGTAGTGGGCGATGAGGTCGTCCCGCGTCCGGGACGATGGGACGATGATGTGCCGCGCGACGCGAGCGCTCCAGCGCGTCGTCCAGTCGAGCATCCGGCGCTGGCTCGCGGGGTGGGCTTCAGGTACGTGCAGGTATCCGAGATCGTGGATCGTCACGATGGACGGTGCGTGCACCAGCGGAATGACGTGAGATGGAACGAAGAGCAGGTCCGGCTTCTCGATCAGCATCTCTCGCGAGAGCCGCAGGTGCGTCCAGAGGCGACGAGCCGGGATGGCCCGGATATCCACGCGGTCGTCGATGCCGTCTGGCGCCTCCCGGCTGTTGAGATAGAGTCGCCATTGCCAGTCGGCATCGGATTCAACCAGGCCGCGGACGATCTGGTTGGAGTAGTTTTCCGTGCCAGTGCGCCGATCGCCACCCATTCGGCTGCCGTCGATTCCGATCACCGGACGCCCGCTTTTCCGGGTCATTGCCTCGGCTAGCCCTTGGTCTGATCGGGAACCAGGGCGAACATCAACTCTCCCTTGCAGGCGACATCGCCATCGACGGTGGCGATCGCGGTGCCGGTGCCGATACCGCGGCGGAATGCGCCGAGCTCGACCTCCATGCGCAGGACATCGCCAGGTTTCACTTGTCGCTTGAACCGGACGTTGTTGATGCCGGCGAAGAGCGCCATCTTGCCCTGATGCTCTTCCAGCGAGAGGAGGGCGACGCCGCCGACCTGCGCCATCGCTTCGACGATCAGCACGCCGGGCATCACCGGGTATTCCGGAAAGTGCCCCTGAAAGAATTCCTCGTTCGCTGTGACGTTCTTGATCCCGACCGCGCGTTCGCCGGGTGTCATCTCGATTACCCGGTCGACGAGCAGGAACGGGTAGCGGTGCGGAAGGATTTTGCGAATCGCGACGGAATCCAAGGGAAGGTCAGCTGTCACGGTGTGTCTCCTGCGTGCGAGGTCCGTCCGGACCGGCATCCAGCGGGCATATCATGGTGGGGAGTCTACTACAGCGACTTCGGCGATCGGCACTGAGGCAAGGACGAGACCATGAGCGGACATGACATACCCCGGGTCACCGTGATCGGCGGGGGCGCGTGGGGAACGACGCTGGCGATGCTGGTGCTTCGGGCCGGAAGCGAATGCACGTTGGTCGTACGCGACGAGGCGGCGTGCGCGGTCATGGCGAACAAGCATCGCCATCCGAGGTCGCTTCCCGGGGTGACGCTGCCTGAAAACCTGCAGATGACCTCCGATGCGGCATCCGCCCTGGCGAACGCGGATATCGTCATCCTCGCCATCCCGACGCAGAAGCTCCGCGATGGTGTCGCGAGCCTCGCCGGTATGCTTCGTGGCCGGATCGTGGTGTCGGCGGCGAAGGGGATCGAGGTCGAGACGTTGAAGCGGCCGACCGAGATCCTGGAGGAGGTGCTTTCGGGACAAGGGGCGAGCGTCTGCGCCTTGTCCGGTCCGAACCTCGCCAGCGAGGTCGCGCAGGGGAAACCGGCGACGACCGTGATCGCCACCCGGGACGCAGATGCCGGCAACGTAGTCCGGCGATGTCTGATGAGCGAGTCGTTCCGGGTCTATACCAGCACGGATGTGACTGGCGTGGAGATCGGCGGGGCGCTGAAGAACATCATCGCGATCGGCGCGGGAATCGGCGACGGGCTGGACGCGGGCGACAATGCGAAAGCAGCCTTCATGACGAGAGGGATCGCGGAGATTTCGCGTCTCGGCACGGCGCTCGGTGCGAACCCGCTGACGTTTGCCGGGCTCTCGGGCATCGGCGACCTGATCGCGACGTGTTCGAGCCGGTTGTCCCGCAATCACCGGGTCGGTGCCGGTCTCGCCGCCGGGCAGTCGTTGGCCGATGTGCTGGCGGGGATGGACGAAGTTGCGGAAGGGGTCGACACGACGCGGGCCGGGCGGGACCTGGCCGCGCGTGCGGGTGTCGAGATGCCGATCACGGAGCAGATGTACCGGGTGTTGTTCGAAGGAAAGTCCCCGGTCGATGCGGTTCTCGACCTGATGCGACGAGAACCGCAAGGGGAGTAATACGGAATCCGCATGAATGCTCGTGGGTCTCCGTGATGCCGCTCCGCAGCATATCTCGGGCACAGGACCCGAGACTACGGTGACGTGGGCTGACCCGCGATTGATCATCCGGATTCAGGATAAGCTGGAGTCGATGGGCAACAGCAGGACCGCTCTTGTTTTTCGGCCACTGACAGCACGCAGGACGATTTTCCTACGTGCAACGCGATGACTGGGTTACGCCTTCCGGTCGATGAGCTGTTCCCGGGCCGGGCCGACGCCAACGTAGCGGACGGGTGCCCCGAGATGTCGTTCGAGGACATCGAGGTAGGCAACAGCCTTTTCGGGCAGATCGTCGTAAGTTCGGGCGCCCGTGATGTCCTGGCTCCAGCCGGGGAGTGTTTCCCAGACGGGTTCCGCCCCTTCGAGACGCTCGAGCGACGCGGGCACGTGCGTCAGGCGCTCGGTACCGGCCTGGTAGGCCGTGCAGATGTTGATGTCCGCGAAGGCGTCGAGGACGTCGAGCAGGGTGACGTTCAGCTCCGTGACGCCGTTGAGCCGGCTGCTCTGGCGGGAGGCGACGCCGTCGAACCAGCCGGTCCGGCGCGGGCGACCGGTGGTGGTGCCGTACTCGTTGCCCCGCTGGCGGATCTTCTCTCCGGTCTCGTCATGGAGCTCCGTGGGCATCGGACCCGCGCCGACCCGGGTTGTGTATGCCTTGTAGACGCCGATTACGCTATCGACCTGGGTGGGGGCAACGCCCGCTCCCTGGCAGGCACCGGCGGCGGTCGGCGACGAGGATGTGACGTACGGATAGGTGCCGTAGTCGATATCCAGCATCGCACCCTGCGCGCACTCGATGAGAACGTGCTTGCCCGCCTCCAGTGTGTCCTGCACGAGGACCTCGGTTGGGGTGATGAACGGCGCGAGCCGTTGCCCCCATGCCGAGAGGTCGCGGTACATGCTGTCGTAATCGATCGGTTCGCCACCGTACCGTTTCGTAATCAGCTCGTTTTTCGAATCGACCTCGATCGCGAGCTTTCGTCGAAGGATCGAGGGATCGAGAAGGTCGCAGACCCGGATACCGTGCCGCGACACTTTGTCCGCATAGGCGGGGCCGTTGCCGCGGAGGGTCGTGCCGATCTGGTCGCTCTCGCGCCGGGCCTCGTCGAGCTTGTCGATTTCGGGGTGGTAGGGGAGCACCAGGTGGGCCCGGTCGGAGATGCGAAGGTTGGACGTATCGATACCCCGGTTATGGAGATCGTCCAACTCGCCGATCAACGTGCCGAGCTCGATAACCACCCCGGCGCCGATGACACAGAGCACGTCGTTGCTGAGAATGCCGGAGGGTACGAGATGGAGCTTGAACGTGCCCTGGTCGGTCTTGACCGTATGGCCGGCGTTGGAACCGCCGTTGGCTCGCACCACCATGGCCGCGCTCGGGGCGAGAGCGTCGGTGAGCTTGCCCTTGCCTTCGTCTCCCCACTGACCACCCATAATGACCGTTGCTGGCATGTTGCGCCCTTTCCCCTGCCGGGACACGGCAATGGCCGGGTTGCCCCGGCCACTGGCCTCATTGCACTTCCCTGAAGGTGCTGTCCGGATGCCGGACCGTTGTTCAGGATTCGGGCGACGAACACATCGGAGGTCGCCGCACTTTTTTCTATTGTCGCAGATTTTTCAGCTGCGTGAACAGCTCTCGCTCCTGGTCGGTCAAATCGCCGGGAAGCTGGACGTTGACGGAGACGAGGAGATCGCCGGATCCGCTGGCGTTCTTCCCGGTTTTGGGCATGCCCTTGCCACGGAGCCGGAAAATCTTGTCGTTTTGCGTGCCGGCGGGAATCGTGAGCGCAACTCTCCCGGTCATCGTCGGCACGACGGTCTCGCCACCGAGGATCGCCGTGTAGAGAGGCACGCTGACGGATGTCTTGAGATTGTCACCCTCCCGTGTGAACCGGGTGTCGTCGTGGACGGTGATCACGAGGTAGACGTCACCGTTCGGACCGCCATTGGCGCCGAGACCGCCCTGTCCGGCGATGCGGACGCGGGAACCGGTTTTGACGCCCTTGGGAATCTTCACTTCGAGCGTCTTCGATTTCGTCACCTGACCGGTGCCATCACAGGTGGGACAGGTCGCGCCGCGGGCGATGCCGGTGCCGCCGCAGGTCGGACAGGGGCTCGGCGTCTGGAGCGTCAGCTTGCGACCGGTGCCTTCATAGGCCTCGCGCAGGGAAATCTCGGCGGCGACTTCGATATCGTCGCCACGTAACGGTCGCGGGCGACGGAAACGATCCCGGGCGCCGGCTCCCGGCGCTTCGTTGCCGAAGAGTAGGTTGAAGAAGTCCGAAAAACGTCCGTTCGTCTCCTGATAACCGCCGCGCTCCGTCCATTCCCAGGAGCCGGTCGGAGCCGATGGTCCGCCACCGGTGAACCACTGCTCGAAGTCCTGGTATCCCTGCTGCGACGATGCACCGCCGCCGGAGGTGTAGCCGGTGAAGTCGTCCGGGTTGACACCGGCATCGCGGTACCGTTGCCAGTCCTCGCCAAACCGGTCGTACATCCGGCGTTTTTCGGCGTCGGAGAGCACTTCGTAGGCCTCATTGACCTCCTTGAAGCGCTCCTCGGCATCAGGATCATCTCGATTGACGTCCGGGTGGAGCTCCCTCGCTTTTTTGCGGAAGGCGGTCTTGATCTCGGAATCGGACGCGGTTCGCTCGACACCCAGGACACTGTAATAGTCTTTGAAATCTACAGGCATATTCGCACCCCAATACTATGAACTGGGTATAGTGTAAACCTTGAGTCGATGCGACGCAAGTAGGGACGATCGGTGCGTTTTGTGTCTGGAGAGGAAGGTGGAGAAACACGAACGCCCCGGAGTGCGAACCCCGGGGCGTTTCGGCAATGAGTCAATCAGGCGGATTTCACGGGTGGCTGACCGGTGAGGGCCATGATGTGGCTTTCTCCCGAGCTCATCCGACGATAGGTGCGCATCAGGAACCAGCCGGCGAGGGGGAGGACGATGATAATGCCATAGGGGAGAAATGTCGCGACGAGGGCGAGAACGATCGCGATGCCGTCCTCCAGCATGCTGACGAACGGGTTGCCCATGCCGCCGGTGCGGGCGGAGATACGGGGACGCGCCCTCAACTTCATCCAGTGCACGCCACCGGCAATGACCAGACCGAAGATCATCGCGGCAACCGTGAAGAGATGCGTGCTTTGGCTCGCGTAGGCCATGAAGGCGAAGGCGCCGGCGGCGGGGCGGATGGCGCTGTGGAGCAGGTCGTTGTACTGGTCGATACGGGGAATCTTGTCCGGGATCAGCTCGATGGGCAGGATCAGGAGCAGGATGATGATGCCCCAGTTCGAGGAGATCAGGTTGTATGGCTGCTCCAGCTCGACAACCGATGTGATTCGATCCGCGAAGGCGAGGATGAGCAGGGGCAGGTAGGCATTCAGGCCGGCGCTGGCGGACAACCCCGAGCCAGCGAGCAGGGTAGAGATCAACGAGGCACCTCGGATATGGCGTGAGAACGTGCCATGAACAAACCATGGCCGTCCCGAGTATACGGGAACGGCCATACCGCGAGGTATCAGGTTTGCGGGGACGATCGACGCGGAGTGAAACTCACCGGCCAACTCGAATGACGTTCATCCGACAACGGGCTGTCGATTGAGAAATTGCGTGATACCTTGTGCGACGAAACGGGCCCTAATCGATCTGGCGATGGACGCAGACGAGCTTACCCTGGATCTCGACGTTATCGGCGCGGGTGTAGATCGGCTCCATCGTCCGGTTTTCCGGTTGCAGGCGCACCCTCTCTCCTTCGAGATAGAACCGCTTCAGGGTCGTTTCCCGCTCGTCCTTGAGCCAGACGGCGACGGTTTCACCGTTCTCGCATGTCGCGGTCTGCTTCAGGACGACGATATCGCCATCATTGATGAAGGCATCGATCATCGAGAGGCCCTTGACCTTGAGGGCGAAGAGGTTTTCGGTGTGGTTGCGGATCAGCTCCGGACCGAGCTCGATCACCGAGAGCACATCATGCTCGGAGAATGCTTCCGGCACGGGAATCGGCAAGCCAGCGGCGATCTGGCCGATGACGGGGATGCTGATCATGCTCGACCGGGCAGATTCACGGCCAACTACCTCGATGCCGCGAGAGATGTTTTTATTGCGGCGAATCAGGTTGCGTTGTTCGAGTACCTTTAGGTTGTAGTCAACGACACTCGTCGACGAGATGGTGAGCTCGTGCTGGATGTCGCGGATCGTCGGTGGAAAGTCGTTGTTGTCCAGAAACGCGCAGATGAAGTCCAAGATGGCCTGCTGGCGACTGGTGAGCTTCTTCATTCGAGGTCCTCGTTTCGTCCGAGCCCATGCGGGGTGTGGACTCGTGGCCTGATCACATTTTGAGTATAGGTACGAACACATGTTCGTGTCAACCGAATTGGCACGATGATACGACAAGAGCGTGCGCATCGTTCGTTACGAACGAATTTTGAAGCACCTGAAGTAGGTTTGACGCAACGTGGCATCACAATCTCAACATACAACCAGCAAACTGGAGCTCCCGGCGATCCTCGATATGCTCGCCGCACAATGCCGGTTCAGCATCGCCAAGGAACGGGCTCGGGAGATCGGGCCTTCCGGCGACGCCCTGCACGTCCGGTATTTGCTCAACGTGACCGCCGAGGCGGTGGCCCTGGCGGAGCAGTTCCCCGAGCTGTCGATTGGCGGTGCCCGGGATATCCGCCAGTTCCTCGATCGGTCAGACAAGGGGTTCCGGCTGCAACCAGCCGAATTGCTGCTGATCATCGATACGCTCAGGTCGGGACGTGAGCTGCGGCGGTTCTTCCAGCGCCTGCCGGATGCGGCACTGCGATACCCGAACATGCTGGAGTTCGCCGACGCGATCGAGAATTTTTCGCCGCTGGAGACCGACCTGAACCGGTCGATCGGTCCACGGGGAGACGTGCTCGATAACGCCAGCGATGAGCTGGCCCGGATCCGCAAGGCGGTGCGGGTGGCGCACAGCCGCCTGCATGAACGACTGCAGAGCTTTATCTCCGGCAGCCGGGTTGGCTCCGCCCTGCAGGAGAACATCATCACCATGCGCGAGGGTCGCTACGTCATTCCGGTGCGGGCAGACGCCCGCGGGGTGGTGAAGGGCATCGTGCACGACACATCCGCCAGCGGTCAGACGCTGTTCATCGAGCCGTTCGATGTCGTGGAACTGAACAATCGCTGGCGGGAGCAACAATTGGAGGAACGGCGGGAGGTCGACCGGATCCTCGACATGCTCAGCATACGGATCGGCGATGAATCCGAAGCGCTACACCGGATGGTCGAGGCGATTGCGGCCATCGATCTCGCGATGGCGAAGGCGAGGCTGGCCGAACGGATGCAGGCGACGCGACCGGCATTGTATACGGCGCCGGTTGGCCAGCGGGTGAAGTCGGACGACGCCCGGCATCCCTCGCGCTACATCAGGCTTGTGCAGGCGCGGCATCCGCTGATCGATCCGAACGAGGTGGTACCGACCGACATCGAGATCGGAGACACCTACCGCGTGCTCCTGATCACCGGACCGAACACCGGTGGCAAGACGGTCGCGCTGAAGACCGTCGGCCTGTTGACATTGATGGCGCAGACCGGATTGTTCATTCCGGCAGACGACACATCCGTGGTCAGCGTCTTCCCGTCAGTGTTCGTCGATATCGGAGACGAGCAGAGTATCGAGCAGAGCCTGTCGACGTTCTCGTCGCACATCCGCAACATCATCTCGATGATCGATCACGTCGGGTCCGACAGTCTCGTTTTGCTCGACGAGGTCGGTGCCGGAACCGATCCGCAGGAGGGATCGGCGCTGGCGCGGGCGATCATCAGCGAGTTGCTGCGCAAGCAGGCGATGGTCATCGCCACGACACACTATTCCGAGGTGAAGGCGTACGCCTATGCGACAAGGGGCGTCGAGAACGCGAGCGTAGAGTTCGACGTGAAGTCGCTGCGACCCACCTACCGGTTGATGATCGGCATTCCCGGACGGTCGAATGCGTTGGCGATCGCAACCCGGCTGGGGATGCCACAACGGATTATCTCCGAGGCGGAGACGATGCTGGATCCCGGTGAGGGCGATACGGCGCAGTTGATCGACGATATCCGCGTGCGCCGGGACGAGATCACTCGCGAGCTCGAGAGCGTCCGGAAGGGCGAGGAAGAGGTTCGCGAGCTGCGGCGAAAGGCGGCCAGGCAGCTTCGCGAGGCGGAGGAGCTGAAACGCCGGGCGCGGGACGAGGCCATTGCCGAGGTGCAGCAGGAGCTCGCATCCGTGCGGGAAACGGCGCGCGAAATCGGTCGTCATCAGGCGCGTCAGGCTCCCGCAGATCGTCAGATCGTGTCCCGGTCGCTGAAGGAAGCGGAAGAGACGGTCAAGGAGGTTCAGCGCCGGAAGCAGCCCCGGCAAAGGACCGTCCAGATTGAGACGCGGCCGATTCGCGTCGGCGATCGGGTCAAGGTCCTCGCGTTCGACGAAGTTGGCGATGTGGTCAAGGTCGATGGCCGGGACGCCGAGATCCAGATGGGATCGTTGAAGGTGCGGCAACCGTTGGCGACGCTGGAGCGGATCGGCAAGGCACGCGAGCCGGAGCAGCGAAGCGCGGCGTCGATCGCGCGAGAGCGGGCGGCGTCGATGGATGCGGTTCCGATCGAGCTGGATCTGCGCGGGAAGCGGGCCGAGGAGGTCGCGCCAATCGTGGAGGGTTACGTGAACGACGCCTACCTGATGGGGATGCCGTTCGTCCGGATCATCCACGGCAAGGGGACCGGCGCCTTGCGGCAAGTGGTGCGCGATCTGTTGCGGGATATCCCGGCCGTCGCCAAAAGCGAGCCTGCCGGTGCGAAAGAAGGCGGCGAGGGGGCAACCGTAGCCCATTTGCGGCAAGGATGACCCCTTACAGTGGTTTGCAAGATAGTTGACACTGTCGACGCCTATCGCAGTAGGGTCGGATGGCCGAAGGCTCTCTGCCCTATCGGCACCCGCAGGGCGTCGATCATCAGGACACCATGTCAACCTTCCTGCAAACAGCTCTAATGCCTGATGGGGCAGAATGCCCCCTCGTGCTCAACAAACCGTCATTCCGAGCGAAGTCGAGGGAGCGTTGCTCCGGCCCACCAATGCGGTCCGGCCGAGCAAAGATCCCTCGACACGATTCGAGGTCTTTCGGACCTCTCATCGGCTCGGGATGACGATTTTGTGTGGAAGGGCTGAGAGGATATCGTGGAGACGTATCGTCCCACTTCACTGTTTTCAGATTGACTCCGTCTGCGAAGCCGGGGTCTTTTTTGATGATGTGAGGAGTGAACCTATTCCCGGCAACTCCCGACGAAGAAGATGATGGGCGCTTGGGGTGTACAGGAATGGAGAGGTCGTGAGGTTGGTTGGTGTGCAGGACGACGAATTGGTGGCGAGGATCGCTGCCGGCGATCGTCAGGCCCTGGCCGATCTCTACGAGCGGCACCGCGGGCCGCTGGCGGCATTTCTTCGCCTGTACACCTCCGATGCCGGGCTGATCGAGGAAGTCGTGCAGGACACGATGCTCGCGGCCTGGAAGGGATCGCACCGGTTCGCCAGTCGGTCCAGCGTCCGCAGCTGGTTGTTTGCAATTGCCAGGAGACGTGCGGCGGATGTGCTGCGTCGCAAATCCCTGCCGTTCGACGGCGAGGAGGCGCTGCAATGGTCGGCCGATCCCCGGCCGGGCCCCGAGCAGCGGGTCCTCACCGGAGCGGCGGAGGATGATCTGCTCGATGCGATCTTCGCCTTGCCGGGCATTCATCGGGAAGTGCTGATGCTGGTTTTCGTGCAGGAGCTCTCGTATCGGGAGACGGCCGATATCGTCGGTGTTCCGGTCGGCACGATCAAGAGTCGTCTGAACGCGGCGCGAGCGATGTTGCGCGAACGTGTCCGGAAGGAGGATTGGGCATGAAACGACACTGTGATGATCTGTTGCCAGCCTACCTCAACGGCACGCTCGAAGAGCACGAACGGAATCGTGTCGAAGTGCATCTCACAGATTGCGAGGAGTGCCGGCTTGCGCTGGAGGAATGGCGGTCGATCGGCGTCGCAATGCGTTCCGCATTTGCTGATATTGGGTCGATTCCCAAGGCAAATCTGGACCGCATCTGGGCAACGATCGATGAGACGGCCGAGGAGCGTCCCAAGGCACGCCGCGTTCGTCCCCTGGCGGAGATGACGAACGAAGAGGAGCTATCCATGTTCGCACATACGATGTCGCCAAGACCCTATGCGATGCCACGACGGGTTTCGCCGGTTCCGTGGCTGGCGGCCGCAGCGGTGCTGTTGCTGATGATAGGCGCGTTCGCCTGGTATTCGACGAATCCCCCGGGAGGTGGGAAGCCTGCGCCGATGCCTGCGGTGCAACTGGCGTCGAACGCGACACCGGCAGAAACTGGTTGTCCCGAGCCGGCAGCATCCCGTGATCTGACCGTGACTGGAAAGCCAGAGACCGCTTCTGCCATCACATTACCGGAAGGACCGTATGAGGGAGGGTTCCACGTACGTCCGGAAAATCTTCCGGCGAAGGAAACAGCGCCGGACGAGGGGATGTTGACTGCGATCTCACAAACCGTAAGCGAGCTCACCGCGTGCATGAACGAGGGGAACGCTGACGCGACTTGGGCGCTGACGACCGAAGACTACGTGAGAAGGGTCGTGGAAGCGGGTCGCGAGCCGAAGGAGTTGGAAGCACGATCCATCGTCCCGATGGTTGGCCTCACCGGGCTCGAAACGCCTGTGCCGATGATCCGGAAGGCGACTGTGCTGGACGATGGCCGTGTTGGAGCTGAGATACGCCCCTCATTCGATGGCCCCGCAGGCTCGTTCGATTACTACGTGTTCGTCGAGCAAGGGGGACGTTGGTTAATTGATGAGGGGGTGCACGTCCAGGCATTCGTCCAGATTGAGGTGACGGTCGACGATTCCGGGTTCACCCCGCAGGAGCTGACCGTGCCAGCCCAGTCTGCAGAGCTCGTGTTGACGAACGAGGGAACGACGGTGCATAGCTTCGTCTCCCCAGAGTATGGAATCAGGCTGGAAGCGGAGCCCGGGGAGTCCGTGACCGTTTCGCTCAAGGGGCCGTCTGGTACGTATCCATTCTCAAGCGATATTCCCGGCGATGACCCTGAGGTATTCAGCGGCACGATCACCTTCGAGGGTATGGCGCAGCCTGAGGCGACACCTGTCGATATGGATCCGGCGGCCGGGACACGGGCGATCGGCGTTCCGCTGGCGTCGGTAACGATTCATATGGACGCGCCCATGTCATATTCCCCGGAGCGGCTGGCCATCCTGGCCGACCGGGATGTCGAGATAACGCTGGTGAATGATGGAAAGCTTGAGTCGAACTTCACGATCGACGAGTTGGACGTCAGCGTTGACCTGGCAGCGGGCGAGAGCGAGACGATCACGATCAACGTGCCGGCGGGGGCGTATGCGTTCTACAGCACGATTCCGGGTCACGCGCAAGTGGGGATGACCGGCGTCCTGATGGTGCAGGCGGAATCCTCGCAGCCGTAGACATCACCGTGATTCGATCACCCGGAGTGTTCCGAGACGCATGGCGCCTGTGCCGGGGAGCCCCCTATGTAGTCCCGGATCCTGTGTCCGGGACACGCCGGGAAGCGGCGTCAAAACAAGTTCGGCCCGGGTCCCTTGCTCATGGGACCCGGGCCGAACTTGTTTTGACAACCCGTCGATCGCCCTTACGCCGGTTTTTCTTGTCGGCGCAGGAGATCGTAGAGGACGATCGAGCCGGCGGTCGCAGCGTTGAGCGAGTCGACGTGTCCGCGCATCGGGATGGAGATGACCATCTGGCAGCGCTTGCGGACGATCGGTGAGAGTCCGGAGCCCTCGGCGCCGAGAACCAGCGCGACCGGGGTCGGGATGTCGGCGTCGAAGAGGCTGTTTGCTTCCTCGTCCTCGTCCATCCCGATGATCCAGCGGCCGGATTCTTCGAGCTTGTCCAGGGCGCGGGCGAGATTCGGCGTCAGCGCGACGGTCAGGTGCTCGATTGCGCCAGCCGAGGCATTGACCACGGCCGGGGTGACGCTGACCGAGCGATCCTGCGGCAGGATGATGCCGGCGACGCCGGAGGCATCGGCCGCGCGCATCAGTGTGCCGAAGTTCTGGGGATCGCTGAGGTGATCCATCACCACCACCGTCCCTTCCGCTTCGAGCACGTCCTCAAGATCGGCGTACGGGAACTCGCCAGTGTCCAGCGCGACTCCCTGATGATTGCCGCCTCGCGTGACATCGTCCAGTAGCTGACGTGGGACGCGATCGAGAAGCGCTCCCTGCTCTTGAGACAGGTCGATGATCTCGCGTATCCGGTCGTCCTCGCGGACGCCTTCGGCGACGTAGAGCGTCGTCGGCGTTCGCCGGTCCGCACGCAGCGATTCGCGGACCGCATTTCGGCCGTAAAGCAGCTCGCCCTTGAGGTGGAGCTGCGGTTTCGCCGGTTTTGCCGGTCGGGGAGGACGGGGGCCTCGGCCACGAGGTCCGCCCTCGTCCTCGTTTCGCTGAATGCGTCCGTCGCGACGCCCGCCACCGGTGCGATTCACCGGTTGATTGCCTGGTCGAGGAGCAGGGCTACGTCGTTTTCCAGGTTGTCCCTTGCCGTGTGTCTTCAAGTGTGACTCCCAAGTTGGTGAGCTCGTCGCGGACCTTGTCCGCCAGTTCGAATTGACGTGCGGCGCGAAGATCGTTGCGAATCTGGACGAGCAGATCGATGAATGGCTCGGCCGCGATCATGTCGTCCTGCGTCGGCTCCGCGAGATCGAGGCCGAGGATTCCCGCGAGATCGATCAGCATGGTCCGCGCATCGACGACCGATTCGGAGATGTGTGAGCCGGAACGACCGCGATTGATCGCCCGCCCCAGATCGAAGATGGAGGCGACCGCGACCGCCGTGTCGAAATCGTCCATCATTGCGGCGTGGAAATTCTCCACGGTCGTGTCGACGAGTAAATCGAGCTCGTTGTCCCGTTGTGTATTGATGTCGCCGTCGATCGGACGTGCGGCAACGCGGAGGCGATCCAGACCGTTTTGCGCGGCTTCGAGCCCCTCTTCGGTGAACGTGAGCGGCGCGCGGTAGTGCGAGGAATGCACCTGAAGGCGGAATGCCATCGCCCGGCCGCGATCGATGATCTCGGTCGGCCGCATGACATTGCCGATCGATTTGGACATCTTCTCGTCCGCAAGCTGGAGCATGCCGTTGTGCATCCAGTATCGCGCGAAAGGAGGATGTCCGGTGAAGGCTTCGCTCTGGGCGATCTCGTTTTCGTGATGCGGGAAGATGAGATCCCGGCCGCCGCCGTGGATGTCGATCTGATCGCCGAAGATTTCCTTGTTCATCGCGGAGCACTCGATATGCCAGCCAGGACGGCCATCGCTCCAGGGGCTGGGCCAGGTGGGCTCGCCCGGTTTCGCGGCTTTCCAGAGGACGAAGTCGAGCGGATCGGACTTCTGCTCGCCGGGGGAGATGCGGGCGCCGACGAGCAGCTCGTCTATATTGCGGTGCGAGAGCTTGCCGTACTCGGAGAACGATCGCACCTTGTAGTAGACGTCGCCGTCCGCCTCGTAGGCGTGTCCGTCCTCGATCAATCCCTCGATCATCTCGATGATCTGAGGGATCGCCTGCGTCGCGCGCGGGTTGACCGTCGCCGGCAGGACGTTGAACGGGCTCATCTCGGCGCCCCAGTTGGCGATGAGTGCCTCGGTCAGGCTGGCCGGGTCAATACCTTCCGCGTTCGCGCGATTGATGATCTTGTCGTCGACATCGGTGAAGTTCTGGGCGAAGGTGACATCGTACCCGAGGTACATCAGGTAGCGGCGGATCACATCGAAGACGATCGACGACATGACATGCCCGATATGAGCGTGGTCGTAGACCGTCACGCCGCAGACATACATGCGGACCTTGCCGGGATCGATCGTTTCGAATGGCTCGATCTGACGGGTGAGCGTGTTATAGACGCGAAGGGCTGGCGACAGGGATTGCGACATGGTTGGTCTCCATCGGAGCGGGGTCGATCCCGGGTGGAACGACGCGGGTCGAGAGCTGGGGCAGGGGTGAGCCGAGGCTCGCTCAGCAGCACCCCTGGAGACAGTCGCAATCGCACACGGCGAGCATGCATGACCGCGCCTGCATCCCCTGGGTTGTGGCGGCGATGACCGCGATGGGATGTGTGGAATGCGTGGTCAGCATGGCGGTGATGTTAATCCTTCGATGCGCCGGCTGTCGCCGGTTCCTTGGTGGCGGTGGTTTTCGCCTTTTTCTCGGACGGGGCCGGCGTGCTCTCGGCTTTTGCCGGTGGTGTGGAGTTCGCGCCGTCCTTGCTGCCGCTCTTGCGGCTGTCGTTGATATACCAGCCCGAGCCCTTGAAGACGAGACCGGTCGGCTGGAAAACCCGGCGCACTGGTTGGCCGCATACGGTGCATTCGGTCAGTGGGTCCTCCGAAAACGATTGGTGGACCTCGAACTCATGCGGGCAATCGGTGCCTCGGTAGACGTAGTTTGGCATCTACCCTGAACTCCTGAAAACGTGAATATCTGGATACAATGCGCCGGATCTGGCGCACCCTGTAGTGTACCGCTATTTGATTGGTGGAGGCAAAGTTGAGTCGAGTCGTTTAGAGCGAATTGCACAATGGTTGGGGTTGGCCTATCGCCCGTATGGCCGGGGGCTGGTGGGGTGAGGTCGCATCAGCGGCCGAAACGCACACGCGCCCTCGTTCGCGTCCTGAGCGAAGCGAATGGGGCGATCATCGGGCAACCACGTCGACCTTTCTACCTTGCTCTCATATCGAATCCGCATGAATGCTCGCGGTGCGCCTAAATGCTGCGAAGCAGCATGTCTCGGGCACAGGACCCGAGACTACGACCGCTGATCCTCGATTGATCGTCCGGATTCGCTATCGACGTCGCTCGGGATGGCGGGAGGGGGTGAGGTGCGTCCTGTCGTCGGACGAGTCGTCACTCGACCTCGACCGGTTGCATGTCCTCCCAATTCTGGCCGGCCCGGACTTCGGCGATGACGGGCACATCGAGCGTGAATGCGTTCTCCATCGTCGATTTCACGAGCTTTGCGACATCCCCGATTCGGGACTCGTCAGCCTCCAGGACGAGTTCGTCGTGCACCTGCAGCACCATCGTCGCCGGAAGACCGCGCTGTCGCAGCTCGCGATCGAGATCGATCATCGCGATCTTGATGATGTCCGCCTGGGTGCCCTGGATCGGCATGTTCATCGCCATGCGGGCCGCTGCCTGACGTCTCGCGCCGTTTGTGGCGTTCAACTCCGGCAGGTAGCGACGGCGACCGGCGAGCGTCTGGACGTAGCCGTGGACCTTCCCGAACTCGATGATGTCATCGAAGAATGCCTTCACCTTCGGCAGCCGTTCCCAGTAACGGTTGATGAACTCCTGCGCCTCACCTCGCGACATTCCGGTATCGCGGGAGAGACCGAAGGCTTGCATGCCGTAGAGCAGGCCGAAGTTGACGGTCTTCGCGATCCGGCGTTGGTCCGCCGTCACGTCCTCCACGGAAATGCCGTTGACGAGCGCGGCCGTCGCGCGGTGAATGTCCTCACCGGCGTTGAAGGCATCGACGAGGGCGGGATCGCCGGACATGTGGGCGAGGATGCGCAGCTCCATCTGCGAGTAATCCGCGCCGACGAGGATCGCGTTGTCCTGAATCCGGTACTCGGGACGGTGATCGGCGATGAAGGCGCGGCGAACGCGGCGGCCCATCTCGGTGCGGATCGGGATGTTCTGCAGGTTCGGATTGTTCGACGAGAGTCGACCGGTGGCGGCAACCGTTTGGTTGAACGACGAGTGGACACGCTGGTCGACGGGGTTTACGAAGGTCGGTAGTGCATCGACGTAGGTGGATTTGAGCTTGGAAAGCATCCGGTGCTCAAGGATGAGCGTGATGATCTCGTGCTCGTTCCTGAGGTTCTCCAGCACCTCGGAGTCGACCGAATACCCGGTTTTCGTCTTGCGGCCCGGCGGCAGGCCCAACTCTTCGAAGAGCAGGGTGCCGATCTGCTTGTTCGACGCGATGCTGATCGGTCGTCCCGCGAGGACATCGACCTCGGCGTCGATCGCCAGGATTCTCTCTCCCAGTTCGACGGAGAATTCGGTCAGCTCTTCGGGGTCGATCGCGATGCCGGCGCGTTCCATGTCGATCAGGATGGATGCGAGCGGGAGCTCCATGTTGGTGAGGAGCGGCATTTGCTCGCGCTTTTCGAGATCGGCCCTCAGTGGGGCGACGAGCCCGAAGGTGCATTCGACATCGGCGCAGGCGTAGGGCGCGGCAAGGTCGATATCGACCTTGTCCATCGTCACCTGCTTGCGTCCCGTGCCAATGAGCTCGGTGATCTCGGTTTGCTCGATCCCGAGCCGGTTGAATGAGAGATCCTTGAGCCGTAGCGAATTTTCGCCGAGGAGATAGGCCGCGATCATCGTGTCGAAATCGATCGAATGCGGCGTGTATCCGTGCCGGATCAGGACGTGGTAATCGTACTTGCCGTGATGGGTGTAGACCTTCAGCTCCGGGTTGGCGATAACAGGATCGAGCTTTTCGCGGACATGATCGGCGTCCAGCTGCTCGCCGTTTTCGTGCCCGACCGGGATGTAGTAGGAGCGGGATGGCGTGGTCGCGATTGCGATGCCGACGAGCTCAGCGAGGAACGGATCGGTGCCGGTCGTCTCCACGTCCACCGTGATCTCGCCCGTCGTTTTGATGTCTGCGATCAGCGCATCCAACTGGTGGTCGGTGCGGACGATTGTCTGCTCGGACGGAACTGACTCGACCTTCGCTTCGATAGCGCCCCCGAGATCGTTGTGCGGCACCGGAAGCTTGTTCAAAAGCGAGCGGAACTCGAGTGTCCGGAAAAGGTCCGTAATCGTCTCGCGGTCGAAATCGTGGACGTGGGCGGTGTTCAGGTCGAAGTCGAGGTCGACGTTGCGGACGATCGTCGCAAGCTCCTTGCTCTTGCGGGCTTGCTCGATGTTTGCGGAGAGAGCGTTCCGGGCGCGGGTTGGGGTAACGTCATCGACATGGGCGATGATCTCCTCAAGCGGGCCGAATTCCGCGATCAGCTTCTTCGCGGTCTTGTCGCCGATGCCGGGCACGCCGGGAATGTTGTCCGATGTGTCGCCGACGAGCGCCTTGTAGTCGGGTACGAATTCCGGCCCGAATCCATACCGCTCGATGACGGCGGCGGGGTCGTATTCGCGGACATCGCCGAAGCGGCGGGTGCCGGGAAGGACGACGAGGATGTTGTCGTCGACGAGTTGAAGCAGGTCGGAGTCGCCGGTGATGATAATGACATTGTGCCCCTCGTCCGCGAGCTTACGGGAAAGGGTGCCGATGATATCGTCCGCCTCGTAGAGGTCCTTCTTCTGGATCGGGATGTTGAGTGCGTCGATGAGCTCCAGCACGCGGTCGATCTGACCGCGCAGATCCTCCGGCATTTCGGCGCGGGTGCCCTTATAGTCCGGATACATCTCGTGGCGGAAGGTGTGACCGCTTTCCAGGGCGATGACCGCGTAGTCTGGCTCGCGTTGCCGGAGGACATCGAGGAGCATCGACGCGAAGCCGAAGACGGCGTTCGTTTGCTCGCCTTCAGCGGTGGCGATGGAGGGCGGAAGCGCATAGTAGGCGCGGAAGATGAGTCCGAAACCGTCGACGAGCACGATCGTGCCGGTATCGTGGGGGGCGTCTGTCCCTGCCATGTGTGTCGTACTCCCATCGGGCAAAATCGGCGAGCAATCAGTTTCCCAGTATAGGCGTCATCCGGGACCTTGGGGCTTAGCGATCGAAGCGATGGGCCCGGGTATACTTTTCGTGTGCGTCCCCTGAAACCTGATTGTTGCCGGACGCACGGCTTTCAACCGGTTTCCGCCAGGAGCATCATTCGTCCATGGATTCATCCGCAATTCGGTATCTGGTGGAGACAACGGCAGACAACGTCGAGCGAGTCATCATCGGCAAGCGGCGCGAGGTCGAGTTCGTCATGGTCGCGCTTCTGTGCCGGGGCCACGTCCTGATCGAGGACGTGCCAGGGGTTGGCAAGACGGTGCTGACCAAGGCCATCGCGAGAAGCATCGGCAGCAGTTTCAAACGCATCCAGTTCACGCCCGATCTGTTGCCGAGCGATGTTACCGGCGTGAATGTGTACAACCAGCAACTCGGCACATTCGAGTTTCGGCCCGGGCCGATCGTCGCCCAGATGGTGCTGGCCGACGAAATCAACCGGGCGACGCCGAAGACGCAATCGGCCCTGCTGGAGGCGATGGAAGAGGCGCAGATCTCCGTCGACGGCGTGACGCATCATCTGCCGCATCCGTTCATCGTTCTCGCGACAGAAAACCCGATCGACTACGAGGGCACGTTTCCGCTTCCGGAGGCCCAGCTGGACCGGTTCCTGATCCGGATCGCACTCGGGTACCCGGGACGAGCGGGAGAGCTGGAGATGCTGGATCGACAGCATCTGAAACATCCGCTGGAGGACCTGGGACAGGTGGTGACGGTCGAGGACCTCATCGCCGCCCAGGAAGCCGTGAAGTCGGTGCATGTGGCGTCTACGATTCGCGAGTACATCGTCTCGCTCGTCGAGGCGACCCGGAATCACGACGATGTCTTTCTCGGAGCCAGTCCCCGCGGGTCCATCGCCCTGTTCAACGCTGCCCGGGCCTGGGCCGGGATTCGCGGTCGCGACTACGTCGTGCCGGATGACGTGAAGCTGCTGGCGGAAGCCACGCTGGCGCACCGGGTGATCGTGGGACCGGCGGCCCGCATGCGGGGATTCGAGAGCCGGGGAGTGGTGCGCGACCTGTTGAACAGCGTGCCTGTGCCGCAGGGCGGACGACAGGCGCGTGACGCCGCCTTGTCGCGAGTCTGAGCCGTCTTGGGCGCGTTCAAGCTGCTTCTCGTCACTATCGGGCTTTTCGCGTTCGCGGTCGCCTACAACTGGTCGGATCTCGATCGGCTGGTGATTGCCCTTGTCCTTATCCTCATCGTCGCGTGGATCTGGAGCCGGGATAGCCTGAACCGGATCGGTTTGCGGCGAAGCCTCTCTTCCGACCGCGTCCGCATGGGCGAGATCGTCGAGGAAGAGATCGAGCTCACGAATCACGTGCCCTGGCCCAGATTGTGGATAGAGGTCCAGGATCACGGCACCCTGCCGGCCCATAACGCCGGCGCGGTGGTGAGCGTGCGGGGAAAGGGCACATCGACGTGGCGAACGCGGACGTTCGCGACGCGGCGCGGTGTGTACCGGCTCGGGCCATTCACCGTTCACGGTGGCGACCCCTTTGGCTTGTTCGAGAAACAGCGGCTGATTCCGGTCGAGCATACGCTCGTGGTGTTTCCTCCGCGGCTGGATGTTTCCAATGTGCCAATGCCCGTCGCGACGATGTCCGGCGGGGCGATGCGGGATCGGTCGCGGGCGCAGGCCTCGCAGACGGTCGCCAGCATCCGGGAATACACGCCGGGCGATCCGCTCAACCATATCTCCTGGTCGGCCACGGCACGTCGCGGCGCGATGATGGTGAAGGAGTTCGATCCGGACCCCACTGCAGATCTCTGGATCGTGCTCGATCTGGGCGAGCGCGGGCAATTCGATCTCGAGCGACCTAAAGCGGTAGAGGAGGGCGATGTCGCGGCGTTCATGGAGTCGACGGTCGATTACATCGTCGCGGTCGGGGGATCGATCGCCGAGCGTGCCCTGGACGAGGGTCGCAAGGTCGGATTGGTCGTCAACCGCGCGATGCCGATCCGGTTGGATGCCGACGATACCCAGCGGCAGTGGTTTCGCATATTCGAGGTGCTGGCGACGGCAAGCGCCTTCGGCAACCGGTCGCTGGCCGAAGCGTTGACCGCGGAATCCTCCCGGTTCAACCGGACGACCGGCGTGATCGTCATCACCTCGGATCCTTCGACCGACTGGGTTCCTGCCGCGCGGTCGCTGATCCAGCGGCGCGTGGCCGTCACCGCCGTCCTCGTGGATGCCGGTGGCCGCGGCGAGGACTCCGTGGCACCCCTCATCGAGGCGCTCGCCTCGGCCCGGGTTGCCGTGACGCGGTACCCCACGCATACCGCCGGACGCGATATCGACAAACCTTTTCCCGTTCATGCAACGTAGATACTCATGATGAACCAACCGATCGCCGCACCATCTTCAACGCTCGTGAATCGGGACTCCGGCTGGCGGGACCGCTGGTTTCCTGAAGGGTTTCTCGTGCCGCTGCTTTTGCTGGCTTACGTCGCGGTCGCCTCGTTCAGCGTGCAGTATGCCGATTGGCCGGGAATCGTCATCCCGATCGGCGCGATCGGCATCGGTGCCTGCGCCTTTGGCGTACTGGTCGCCAAGGCGCCGATCTCCGAGTCGCTGGCGCATATGGGGAGTTTCCTCGCCGGGATCGTGACGGTGTTCGGGATGGTGTTGCTGGTCGATTCCGGTCTCGGGGAGGGATGGCGGCATCGCATCCGTCCGATGGGATCGATGTTGCTCGACTGGTACCTGGGACGGAATCCGACGACCGAGTACCGCGACCTGCTTGTTTCGATGCTCATGGGATTCATCGTCTGGCTGAGCGGCTACCTCGCCGCCTGGACGCTCTACCGTCGCGGCTGGCTTATGGCATCCCTGTTCCTGCCCGGATTGTTCATGCTGGTGAATCTCGGCTACGCGCCGCGGCCGTATCCGTGGATGCTGGCGATCATGGTCGCCATCGTCATTCCCATGGGCGCGCGTTTCCACCTGTACCAGCGGCAGCAGGAGTGGAATCGGACGGGTCTGAAATCGCCGCTCGCGCTCGGGATGCGAGTCACGGTGATCGCGACGATCTGCGGGTTGCTGATCACGACGGCGAGCTGGAACGCACCGGAATCGTGGTCCCAGGCGAGTTTCCAGCCACTCATCAACGCGATCTCGGATCAGGTCCAGATGGTCCGCGATCGGGCCGAAAGCTGGATGGACCAGAATGGCGGCCCAGTACGCGATCTGGAGAACGCAGGGTCGTACACGGCCTTTGACGACGCCTTTTCGGTGGGCGGACCGTTGCACCTGAGCGATCAGGAAGAGGTGCTGGTGCGGGCCGATCTCGCCGACGCACCCTACCTCACGGCGCATCGCTACGATGTCTACACCGGCCGGGGGTGGGCGTCCGGCGCCGACGACGAGTTCGAGCGAAGTGGTCCCGACGGGAAACAGTACTCGCCAGAACTCCTGTTCCGACCTGGGCAGTCGGTCGTGTTGTCCGGCGAAGTGACAGGAGCGCGGGCCGAGACGACGATCCAGGTGACACCGCTTGTCGAGTCGCCCGGTGTGTTGTTCACGGTCGATACGTACCAGAAAGCCTCGGTGCCGGCTGTCGTCCGCATGTCGTGGCGCCAGTTGGACGATGAGCCGTATCCGTTGTCGATATCCACCCTCACGTCATTGCCACCCGACATCCAGATGATCAGTAGCCTCTTGCTTCGCTCGGATCTCTCCGGCACATCGGCGACAGCGTCGGATCCCGCGATGCAGGCGCAAATCGACGACGAGGTCTCCTCCCTCCATCGCCGGATGATCGACGTGCGCTGGGAGACGGATGGGGCGGGGCAGGTGACCGTGCTGTACGTCACCGGGCAGCTTCCGGTCTACGACGATGTCGAGGCCGTGTTTCCGCGAAACCCGGACGATACGTCGGCCGGGGGATCGTATTCCGTGACAGGCCTTTCGAGCGTCGCCACGGCCGACGAACTGGCAAGCGCCGGGACCGAGTATCCGTCGTGGGTCAACGACCGTTACCTGCAACTCGGTGACACTGTGACCCCCCGGACGATCGACCTCGCCCTGCAAATCGCCGGTGACGCCGGAACGCCCTACGAGCAGGCCATGCTCATTCGCGACTGGCTGCGAACGAATATCGTCTATGACGAAAATGTGGCGGCTCCGCCTTCCGGGGAGGATGTGGTCGATTACGTGCTGTTTGAGAACCAGCGCGGATATTGCGAGCACTATTCCTCAGCGATGACGGTGATGATGCGGGCTCTGGGTGTGCCGGCGCGGACCGTGGTCGGATACTATCCGGGAGAGTTGGACAATACGCTCGGCGGGTATCTCTACCGGCAGCGAAATGCGCACGCCTGGACGGAAGTGTTTTTCCCGGGTTACGGCTGGATTCCGTTCGAGCCTACCGCGAATCGTCCCCTCGGCGAATTCGACCGGACGGCCGAGTCCGGGATCGAGACGCCTGCTCCCACGGAGGAGGTCGAGGCCGGGACGCCCGAGCCCCAGCCGACGCAGGATGTCGCGACGCCCGCAGTGGAGCATCCACCCCTGGAGAATCCGGGACCACCGGCGATGATCCCCGAGGAGGAATCGGGGCGACCCAACTGGATCGTTCCGGCGGCGATCGGGCTCACATCCCTGGCCGTTGCGGGCGGGGGATTGTGGCTGGCGTGGAACTGGAAATTGCGCGGATTGTCGACCAGTGCGAGTCTGTACCGGCGACTGGAGCGGGCCGGGCGTATTGGGGGTGTCGAAAGTACCCCGAGCACCACGCCTCGTGAGTACGCGGCGTCGTTCGAGCGTTCGGTGCCCTCGGTCGGTCCCGCCGCGCGGCGAATCGTGCAGGTGTACGAGACCGATCAGTTCGGTCCGGATGGTGCCGACGAGGGGAGGCTGGCCTCGGCACGCGAAGCGTGGCGTCAGGTCCGGTCCCTGATTCCGACGATCCTGCTGCGAAGGCGGAGATAAGCCCCGGCGAAGTACCGGGTTACGGGAGGTGGAGATGTCCAGGAGGATATTGGTCGCGGGCGCGATCAATACCGATCTCGTTGCGAGCGTCGATCGGGCGCCCGAGGCCGGGGAGACGATTACCGGTCGCTCTTTCAGCATTCACAGCGGAGGCAAGGGCGCGAATCAGGCGGTGGCGGCGAGCCGGTCCGGAGCCAAGGCCGTGATGCTGGGCGGGGTCGGTAACGACGATTTCGGCAGTGGCAGAATGGCCGACCTTGCGGCCGACGGCATCGACACGAACCGGGTGATGACGATCGACGACGCGTCGTCTGGCGTGGCCCTGATCACCGTCGAGGCATCCGGAGAGAACCGGATCTGTTACGTGCCTGGTGCGACCTTGAGGGTAACGCCGGAGCACGCGCGTGAAGCGGTCGAGGCGATCCAACCGGATGTTGTGCTGGCGGCGAATGAGTTGTCCATCGACTGTCTTCGGGATGTTTTCTCCTGGGCAAAGAAGCATGACGTACCGGTCATCTACAACGTCGCGCCGTATTCCGAAGATGCGCGACAGCTTCTTCCGATGGTGGACATCCTGATGGTCAACCGCGGCGAGGCGGCCGCGCTTCAGGGGTGCGATCCCGAATCGAAGGATGCCGCGGACCTCGCCGCGGGAGTTTTCGCGATGGGCGTGTCCTCGGTGGTCGTGACGCTGGGCGGCGATGGCGCCTATGCGGTCCATCAGGGGGATGCATATCACGCACCTGCGATGAAGGTCGATGTGGTGGACACCACTGGTGCCGGAGACACATTCTGCGGTGCCTTCGCGGCTCGCTACGCGGAGGGAGCATCGTTCCGGGAAGCGGTCCGCTACGCGAGCGCCGCGGGTGCCCTGGCAACGACAAAGCAGGGGGCGCAGTCGTCGATCCCGGCGCGGGATGAGATCGAGAGCGTGCTGGGAGGCAGACGTTCCGGTTCCTGATAGATGAGCGTACGAAAAGGGCCCCCGGAAAATTTTCCGGAGGCCCTTTCTGTGGGCGGAAGGGGCGGGATTCGAACCCGCGAGAGGTTTAACCCTCTACACGATTTCCAATCGTGCGCACTAGGCCAGACTATGCGACCCTTCCATATGTGTGTCCGTTCGCCGGTGCGATCCGGCGGGCGGAGAGGGCGGGATTCGAACCCGCGGTGCCTTTGACAGCACACTGCTTTTCGAGAGCAGCACCTTAAACCACTCGGACACCTCTCCGCGCGAGATTGTAACAGAACCGGGACGGGATGTCATGCCGATTCAGGATCTCGGCAGGGCTTATGCGTGAGTGGTAAGTGATCCGAGGACGAGGGAGACCGCCTCGTCGGGGTGCTGCGCATGCCGTCGCAGTCGGGCCGCGACCTGCCGAACGCCTGCCAGATGCAGGAGATTGATGGCGGCGTCGCGCAGCAGTGCCATGACGTGGGGACCGGACGCCACATGAATGAGACTGGCATCTTCGCCCAGGTTGACATCCTTGCCGCGGTGCAACTGGTTTTCAATCGCCCAATGCCCGCGTTTGAGCGCCAAGAGCTGGGCGGGACCGGCCCGCTGTGGCGCCAAGCTGGTGATGGCATAGCTGACCGCCCGGTGCGCACTATCGTGTTCTCGCCAGGTGCGTTCGATCCGCAGGACCTGTGCGTGGCCCGGCCAGTCGAGATAGCCCACCAGCGCGGTCGAGGCGGTCACCACCCGCCGTTCCAGGGTGCGGCCATGCCCATAGTCGAGCGTCTCCGCCTCGCGCCGGTCATCGACGATCCGTCGGCGCCCATCGTCTGGTGGATCGAATAGCAGCCGGAGATCGGTCAATAGCGTCGGCTGATTCGCCTTGACGGCCAGAAGGTAGTCGCCCCCGGCACGGAGCACCTGCGCGCAGAGTTCGCGCTGGCAGAACAGCGCGTCACCGGTCAGGACGCGACCGCGCCACGCAAGCCGATCGATCAGGATCGGGGCGACGGTCAGCTCGGCCTCGCCCCGGTCCGTGTCCGTCGGTGCCAGAATCGGTTCCTGGGCCAGCACCACGCCGGTCGTATGACAATACGCGCTCAGGGCGTGGATGGGACAGCCACCACCAGCAAAGCGCAACCGGCCCCGATGGGCCTTCCCATCAATGGCCACGCCTTGGAACGACATCACCCTCTCCGCTGCGTCCGTCGCCTCCGGTGGTGTGGCCGTGGGGACCATGGCAATGGCCAACACCATGCTCAAGGCCGAACCGTCGAGCTTGGCGAAGAGACGCTGGAGCGTGGACTGGCAGGGCGTCTCCACGGTGGGAAAGCCGAGCGCGGTGAGGACGGGCTCCGTCTGGCGAGCTGCCCATTCGCTGATGGCCAGCACCGACAGGTGATTGGCGAGAATGGCGGCCACCGTCATGGCGAGAATGGCCGGAAGCGGATAGCGCACACTGGCCGCGCGGCGGGGATCGGGAACCGTGGCAAAGGCGGCGGCAAGACTGGTCAGTGAGACGGACCGTGGGGCGGGAAATACCGTAGACTGCATGCTGAGCTCCTGGGCGGGGACCGGTGCGTCGAACACACCCATCCTGCCTGAGGAGCTCGTTCTTTCCTACCCCTCACTCACGCATAAGCCCTGAGGATCTCGGTGCCTGGTCCTGCACCGCAGATTCGACGATGCGGGTTTCTCCATGATTGCGAGACGAGGATGTGCCTCGGAGAGGTGCTCGATCTCTTCACGAAGCTCGCTGAGCCCCATAGAGCCGCTTGCAGGATGTTTGGTTCACGCCCCTACGTCCGCTGCACCTGGTTCGTACCAATGTTCCTGCAATTCGCTGTAGGGCGTTGATTATCCAAATACGCGGTCAAACGAGCCTGGCTGGTATCCAGGGACTCATGCCCGGTTGGCGTTGAGCGCATTGCTATCGGCATGCGGGGGAGGTGGCGTCTATGCGTCTTCCGCATCAGATACAAAAAAGCCGCCCCATTGGAGCAGCTTTCTCTGTTTGGTACGCCCGGGAGGATTCGAACCTCCGGCCTTTGGGTCCGCAACCCAACGCTCTATCCCCTGAGCTACGGGCGCCCGTTGCGAGGCACAGTATAAACCGACGGGAGGCAGGTTCGCAAGGAGCGATTGTGACGACCCGCTGACTTTCTGCACCTGGCGGAGAGGGAGGGATTCGAACCCTCGATACAGCTTAACACTGCATACTCGCTTAGCAGGCGAGCGCCTTCAACCGCTCGGCCACCTCCCCAGTTGCGGCGCAAGTCTAGCAGATCGGAGCCACTCGCGTCGACCGTAAAGTCCGGGACGATCGAGTTCGTGATGACGGCCGGTGCGTCCTCGTTATCGTCTTTGGTGAGGGGGGGTCGTGTGGCGCCTGTTACTGTCGATGTTGCCGTAGAGGACATCTTGGCCGCGCTTTGGGAGACCAGTAAGCAGTCGGAGATGGTGCTGGATATCGACACCTTGCGGGTGTTGATCCTTCACGGTATTCAGGACGCCGACATTCCTTCGGAAGTACGGCCCTGACGCCAGCAACAATGAACCATCCGGATTCCGTATGGGACAGGCCGCGAGAGTGGTTTGCGCGATGATGGAACCGTAGCCCACACAACGATTGTGTGTTCGGGCAAACATCGGGTGCATTTTCATTGGGGGATGGAGTAGAATCTGCGGCGGAGAGGTGCCAGAGTGGACGAATGGAGCGGTCTTGAAAACCGTCGAGGTGTCACAGCCTCCGCGGGTTCGAATCCCGCCCTCTCCGCCAGGGGAAACCCCGGTCATCAATATGACCGGGGTTTCTTGTTCTTTCGGAATCAGGCGTCCTGCGACACCTGGTTCTGGATCACGCAGAACTCATTGCCGTCCGGATCGGCCATCACGACGAAGTCGTCCTCTTCCGGGTAGTTCCAGGGGATTCGCTCTGCTCCCAGTCCTTCGAGCCGCGCGATTTCTCCCGCCTGGTCATCAGTGAAGAGATCGAGATGGAGACGATTGCGGCTGAACTTGATCTCGTTCGTGAGTTGTAGCGACAGGTATGCCCATCGCCGGTTCGGGTCGTGGAGGACGGTGAACGTCTTGTCACCGCTCCGGACCACGTACCCGAGGGCTTCGGTCCAGAATGCAATCGCCCGTTCCATATCGTTCGTGTTGACGACGATCGAGCCGATGAACACCTTCATGGGGCTCTCCTCACACGTATCTTAGGCGTCGGCTTCGTGCTTCGACGGGCCAGCCGGCGGTTGCTTGCCAATGGTATCGCGTTCGCCGAAGTAGCCGCGCAACACCTCCGGCACCTCGATCGTGCCGTCCGGTCGTTGGTAATTCTCGATGATGGCGATGATCACGCGAGGCAGGGCCAGACCCGACCCGTTGAGCGTGTGCAGGAACTGCGGGCGTCCACCGCCATCCGGCCGGAATTTGAGATTGGCTCGCCGTGCCTGGAAATCGCGCATGTTCGAGCATGACGAAATCTCGAGCCACTCGTTCGAACCCGGGGCCCAGGCCTCGATATCGTAGGTATGCGCCGATCCGAACGTCATGTCGCCGGTCGAGAGATCGAGCACGCGGTATTTCAGCCCAAGCTGGTCGACGATGTAGAGCGCTTCGTCCATCAATCTCCCGAGCTCGTTTGCCGACTCCTCGGGCGTCACGAACTTCACGAGCTCCACCTTCATGAACTGGTAGACGCGCTTGATGCCGCGGACATCGCGACCGGCCGAAATCTGCTCCCGGCGGAACGATGGCGTCGCGGCGACGTGGTAGATCGGCAACTGATCGCCCGGCAGGATCTCATCGCGATACATGTTGGTGACCGGAACCTCGGCGGTCGGGATCAGCCACTTGTCTTCTTCCGCGTCGTGAAAGAGGGTATCGGCGAACTTCGGGAGCTGACCGGTACCGACAAGCATCTCCGAAAGCACCTGATAGGGCGGATCGACCTCGCTGTAGCCGTGGCGTGTGGTGTGGACATCGAGCATCCACTGGATCAGGGCGCGCTGCAGTCTCGCGCCGTCTCCCTTGAGCACATACCCCCGGGTGCCGGCGAGTTTGACGCCGCGTTCGAAGTCGATGATGCCGAGCTCCTCGGCGATCTCCCAGTGGGGGCGTGGCGTGAAGTCGAGCTCGCGCTCGGGGCCGCCGGTGCTGGCGACGACGTTCGCGGTCTCGTCCGCACCGACCGGGACATCCTCGTCCGGAAGGTTCGGGATACCGAGCAGGAGCTCGGTGAGCTCGGCTTCGGTTTGACGAATCCGCTCGTCTGTTTCGGTGATGGTGTCGCCGAGGTCCTTCATTTCCGCGATCAGGCGATTGCGCTCTTCAGGGTCCTTCGTCTTCCCGACCAGCTTCGAGCCGGCGTTACGCTCGGCCTTGATGCGCTCGACATCGGTGATGAGGTTGCGGCGTAGCTCGTCCAACCGCAGGATGTCGTCGATGGGGACATCGACGACCTTGGTGGCGATGCGCTTCGCGAACTCTTCCGGGTTCTCGCGAATGAGAGCGATATCGATCATGATGTTTTGCCTTTCGAGTCATGTTTCGCATGTCGCGCATCGACGGGTCTCGTTCGGGCGCATGAAAAGTCCCGATGTCGAGGCGTAACGCAGCGCGGTCGATGTTTCGTTGTACACGGCTATAGAGTGCCCTGCCGGGAGCGTGGCGGGCAAGGAGAGCTGCCCCGCGCGATCCCGTGGCGGATCATGCGCGGGTCAGCGACCGGGATGATCCAGGATCACGCGGGGAAACTAGACGACTCGGAAGACGAAGACGACCAGGTCCGCGTCATATCGAGCGATGGCAGGAATTCGTGCCATTCATCGTGTGTCGTGAGATCGATGCGCCGTTCGATGGCGTAGTAGACGCTGGCGCGAGGCTCGCAGGGTTGTATCCGCAGGTGCATGTGCGCTTCGGCGATGCTCTTGCCGCCCTTGCGGTGGTTGCATTGCCGACATGCCGAAACCACGTTCTCCCATGTATGGAGCCCGCCGCGCGAACGGGGAATCACATGGTCGATGGTGAGGTCGCCGCCGTGATGGCCGCAATACTGACAGGTGTGGTGGTCCCGGATAAAAATCTCCCGCCGCGTGAGCTTGACTCTGGGGCGGGGGCGCTTGATGAAGTGACGGAGCCGGATCACCGACGGCACGGTGAATACCGCGCTGGTGGTGGTCATGGTCGCTCCGTTCTGCTGGAGGACATCTGCCTTGCCGCCGAGGACGAGCACAACGGCTCGTCGAGCGTTGCAGATGTTCAACGGCTCGTAGTTCTGGTTAAGAACGAGGACTGAGTTATTCATCCTGCCGAAGCCCCTCGGATCAGGATTGCCGCGGTTCACCTTCGCACCAGGTACCGGGTGCAACCGTACGCGGATAAACCTGGAGGAATACTAGCACGGTGGGGAATTTGTGGGCAACGGTGGCGAGATGTGACAAGCGATGGATGTGGCAGTGCCGGATCTGCCTGATCGCACATTCCATTCATTCTGAGTGCTCTGTCACGGTGACGTTGGCATGCTCGACCGTCCGCTCCCACCGTCACTCCGACCGTGCGAGCGAGTTCCTTTCCCTGTCATCCTGAGCCTGTGGGCGCCTCCTCCCACCCCTCTACCGTCGTCCAAAACGCGCACCCTTTCCCCTGTCATCCCGAGCACGTGAGGTGACGGAGTCGCCGAACGGTGTCGAGGGATCTTTGTCTCTGGCGGCCACGGCGGTGTGCGGGAGCCAGGATCCCTCGACACGATTCGACGCCTGTGGGGCGTCTCACGTGCTCGGGATGACAGGGGAAGGTACGGCAGTCAGGAAAGACAGACGCTGACAGAGCATTGAGCAGAGCGAAGACCCCGGCGAAGCCGCTGCCCGAAGGGCAGAAGTGGAAGACCGTTGGGCATTCAAGTGCTTCGCACGGGGATCCTTCGCTTCGCTCAGGATGAGGGAGGGGAATATGGTTCCTGCCGAATCCGGACAATCAATCGTGGATAAGCGCACCTACAGCTAATTGCAGAAAGGTTGATATGATCGCCCGATGATCGACATCCTCCGGATGCCGATAGGGCGGCGAGCCTGCGGCCAGCTGCCCCTACGTGCGATCGGCTTCGACCGTGTCAATCTTCCTGCAATCCGCTTAATCTGCGGCGGTGGCCAATGCGGAGACGTAGGGGCGGAGATACTGACCGGTGAACGACGCTTCGTTCTCGGCGATTTGCTCCGGCGTGCCTTCGGCGATGACCTGACCGCCGCCCTTGCCACCTTCCGGCCCCATGTCGATGATCCAGTCGGCCGACTTGATGATGTCGAGATTGTGCTCGATCACCAGGACGGTGTTGCCGGTGTCCGTCAGCCGCTGCAGCACCTGCAACAGCCGCTCGATGTCGGCGAAGTGCAGGCCTGTCGTCGGCTCGTCGAGGATGTACATCGTCTTGCCGGTGGCGCGGCGCGAGAGCTCGCTGGCGAGCTTCACCCGCTGGGCTTCGCCGCCGGAGAGCTGCGTGGCTGGCTGACCGAGCTTGATGTAGCCCAATCCGACATCCTGCAGGGTCTGGAGCTTGTTCTTCAGCGACGGAACGTTCTGGAAGAACTCCAGAGCCTCGGAGACGGTCATATCGAGCACGTCCGAGATCGACTTGCCCTTGTACAGGATCTCCAGCGCTTCCTGGTTGTAGCGGGCACCGTGACAGACCTCACAGGGAACGAAGACATCCGGCAGGAAGTTCATCTCGATCTGGATGATGCCCTCACCCTTGCAGGCCTCGCAGCGCCCGCCCTTCACGTTGAACGAGAAGCGGCCTGCCTTGTAGCCGCGCGTCTTCGCTTCCGGCAGGGAGGCATAGAGCTCCCGGATCGGCGTGAAGAGCCCTGTGTAGGTAGCCGGGTTCGACCGTGGCGTGCGGCCGATCGGGCTCTGGTCGATCTCGATGATCTTGTCGAGATTCTTTACGCCCTCCAGCGAATCGTGCGCGCCGGGTTTCTGGCGGGAGCGGTGGAGCTCCTGCGCCAGTTTCGGGTAGAGCGTATCGCTCACCAGCGAGCTCTTGCCCGAGCCTGAGACGCCGGTGACGCAGATGAATGTTCCGAGCGGGAAATGCACCGTCACGTCCTTCAGATTGTTCTCGCGAGCACCGTGAAGCACCAGCTCCTTGCCGTTGCCGGGACGTCGTTCGTCCGGTGTCGGGATCGAGCGTCGTCCGCTCAGGAAATCGCCGGTAATCGAGTTCTCGTTGTCGAGAATCGCCTGGAGCGGCCCCTCGGCGACAACGTGCCCGCCGTGCTCGCCCGCACCGGGACCGATATCGACGATCCAGTCTGAGGCCCGCATCGTGTCTTCGTCGTGTTCGACGACGATCAGGGTGTTGCCGATATCGCGGAGACGCTCCAGCGTCTTGATCAACCGCGCGTTGTCGCGCTGGTGCAAGCCGATGCTCGGTTCGTCGAGGATGTAGAGCACGCCCATCAGGCTGGACCCGATCTGCGTGGCCAGCCTGATGCGCTGGGCCTCGCCGCCGGAGAGCGTATTCGCCGAGCGCTCGAGCGTCAGGTAATCCAGACCGACGTCCACCAGGAACCCGAGACGCTCTCGGATCTCCTTCAGGATTTGCCGGGCAATGAGGTACTCGCGCCTGCTCAGGATGGCCGTCCTGTCTTCCGACGGGTCTTTCTCGAGCAGGTCGAACCAGTCGCGCGCCTCGTGGATCGACATCCGGCTGACATCGATGATCGAGGCGTCGTTGACCGTGACGGCGAGAATTTCCGGACGCAGACGCTGACCGTGACAGACGGGGCAGGGCCGGGTCGACATGAAGCGCTCGATGTCTTCGCGGACGTAGTCCGATTGTGTCTGGCTGTACCGGCGACGCAGGTTCGGGATGACGCCCTCGAAGGCGACATCGTAGGTGCGAACCCGGCCCGCGCGCGGCTCGTATTTCACCTTGAGTTTGGATGTCTTGTCGCCGTACAGGATCGTGTCGATGACCTCGTCGCTGAGCTCGCGAATCGGCACATCGAGCGAGAAATCGTAGCGGTTGGCCAGTGCGACGAGCATCGCCGAGTACCATTTGCTGTTTTCCATACCGGTCCGCATCCACGGCATGATCGCTCCCTGGGCGATCGAGAGGTTGCGGTTCGGCAGGATCAGCTCGGGATCGAACTCGTCGGTCGTGCCCAGACCGGTGCATTCCGGGCAGGCGCCGTGGGGAGAGTTGAACGAGAAGTTGCGCGGCTCGAGCTCGCCGAAGCTGATGCCGCAGTGGGAGCAGGCGAATTGCTCGGAGAACGTCAGCTCTTCACCATCGATGATCTGGACGATCGCGATGCCCTCCGACATCCGGAGCGCGACCTCCAGGGAGTCGATGAGCCGAACCCGGTCCGGATGCTGCTCGTCGTCTCCGAGATCGTCCGGATGCCGGATGACCATGCGGTCGACGACCACCTCGATCGTGTGCTTCTTCGTCTTCGCGAGCTTCAGTGGCTCCTCGACCTCGTGGACATCGCCATCGACACGCACGCGGGCGAAACCTTGGCGCCGGATCTCCTCAAGGGTCGAGATATGCTCGCCCTTGCGATCCCGGATCACCGGTCCGAGGATCATCAGCCGGGTTCCGTCAGGCAGGCCGAGAATGGTATCGGCCATTTGCTGTGGTGTCTGTTGTTCGATCGGACGACCGCATTGCGGACAATGCGGATGCCCCGTGCGTGCCCAGAGGAGCCGCATATAGTCGAAGATCTCGGTGACCGTACCGACGGTCGAGCGTGGATTGCGGCTGGTTCCCTTCTGGTCGATCGAGATCGCGGGGGAAAGACCCTCGATATGGTCAAGATCCGGCTTCTCCATCTGGCCAAGGAACTGGCGTGCATAGGCGGAGAGCGATTCGACGTATCGGCGCTGGCCCTCGGCGAAGATCGTGTCGAAAGCAAGCGACGACTTGCCCGAACCGGAGAGACCGGTCAGGACGACGAAGCTGTTGCGGGGAAGATCGACATCGATGTTCTTGAGGTTGTGCTCGCGGGCGCCGCGGACGCGGATCTGATCGAGTTGTTGCGGCATGGATGACCTCGGGAATGACTGCCGGACGGCAGGTGCTGCGTTCTCACGAAGAGACGATCGCACGCCCGGAGAGTCGAACATGTGATCGCATCATGTCATTGTACCATGCCTGACCGTACACATCATGGACCGGGAACTTGGGGGAAAGATTGCGGTCAAGATGCGTCCCGTCGTCGACCAGGTACATTCGTACCTCATCAGGTGCACACGTACCGTATACTGGAGATACTTCCGAAGAGCGGGAGGAGTAGGTGCGCATGTCTCGACAGGGAGCGATGGTCATGGACTGGAAGCCATCGCCGTGAAATCGCATCGAACGTCGCCCGTGAGGACCGTTCGTGAAGGCGTTGCTGCCCTAGCGAATGGCGGGTCCGCCCGTTAACGCGGTTGAGAGCGATGCCGTGCATGGCATCGAAGCGAGGTGGTACCGCGGGGAGACCCGTCCTGGCAATGTCAGGGCGGTTTTTTGCGTTCTGATGAATGTGAGACACCATTGCGCGCAAAGGCCGGGATGCCGGCCACAGGGACCGAATAGACGGACCAAAACAGGATGACAACGATGAATGAAACAACGAACGAGCTTGCGAAAGCGTACGACCCGCAAGCGGTGGAGCGCGGGCTTTATGACTGGTGGGACAAGCGGGGCTATTTCCAGCCGAATGATAGCGATTTGACCGAAGGGCGCGATCCGTTCGTGATGGTGATGCCGCCGCCAAATGTGACCGGCGTGTTGCACAGCGGTCATGCGTTGTTCGTCGCGCTCGAGGACATCATGGCGCGGTGGCACCGGATGAAGGGTGACCCGACGCTGTGGATTCCCGGTGCCGACCACGCGGGTATCGCCGGTCAGTGGGCGGTTGAGAAGGTACTGGCCGCCGAGGGGTTGACCCGGCACGATCTGGGACGCGAGAAGTTCCTTGAACGTGTCTGGCAATTCATGGATGAGTATCGGCCGCGCATCCGCGAGCAGATGAAGCTGCTCGGGGCGTCGACCGACTGGACGCGGTTTGCGTTCACCATGGACGAGGGACCGGCGAAGGCTGTCCGTCACGTCTTCAAGCACCTCTTCGACAAAGGCCTGATCTATCGCGGCGAGCGAATCATTTCGTGGTGCCCGCGTTGCAATACGGCGATATCCGATCTGGAGATCAAATATCGGGATGATGCGTCGAGTCTCTGGTATCTCGCCTACCCGGTCGAGGGAATCGACGAGAGGATCGTCGTTGCCACGACCCGACCGGAGACGATGCTCGGGGATACGGGCGTTGCCGTGAGTCCGGACGACGAACGCTACGCCCATCTTGTCGGCAAGCAGGTGCGGCTGCCGATCGTCGATCGGTTGATCCCGATTGTGGCGGACCAGCACGTTGACAAGGCGTTCGGGACCGGTGCGGTGAAGGTGACCCCGGCGCACGACCCGAATGACTTCGAGATCGGTCAGCGTCACAACCTGCCGGCGATCAACGTGATGAACCATGATGCGTCGATCAACGAGAACGGTGGTGAGTTTGCGGGGATGTCCCGTGAGGACGCGCGAAAGGCCGTCGTCCGCTGGTTCGAGGATCACGGATTGCTCGTCAAGATCGAGCCGCATACGCACAGCGTCGGGCATTGCGACCGTTGTGACACCGTAGTCGAGCCGATGATCAGCGAGCAATGGTTCGTGCGCATGGCGGACCTGGCACGGCCGGCCTACGAGGCGGCGCAGGATGGTCGTCTCCGGTTCGTGCCGGAGCGGTTCAAGGGCGTCTACGACAACTGGCTGGAGAACATCCATGACTGGACGATCTCGCGGCAACTGTGGTGGGGACATCGCATTCCGATCTGGTACTGCGAGAACGGACACGTCAACTCGACGACCGAGGAGACTATGGATGCCTGCCCGGAATGCGGCGCCGCGGTGGTCCAGGATCCTGATGTGCTCGATACGTGGTTCAGCTCCGCTCTCTGGCCGTTCTCAACGCTGGGCTGGCCGGACCAAACCGAGGATTTGAAGCGGTTCTACCCCGGCTCGGTGATGGAGACCGGCTACGATATCCTGTTCGTCTGGGTGGCGCGGATGGTCTTCATGGGTATGGAGATGATGGGAGAGGTGCCCTTCCATACGGTCTACCTCCATGGTCTCGTCCGCGACATCGAGGGCGCCAAGATGTCGAAGACCAAGGGCAACGTGATCGATCCGATCGAGGTGACCAACGAGTACGGCTCAGATGCGTTGCGATATACGCTGGTGACGCAGGCGTCGCCGGGGAATGACAGCCGCCTGAGCCTGCAGAAGGTGGAGGCGAGCCGGAACTTCGGCAACAAGCTCTGGAACGCGACCCGGTTCGCGCTGCGGACGATCTCGGATCACGAGATCGCGATGGCGGAGGATGGACCGGCCCGACCCGCGGGCGACCTGCAGTTGGCCGATCGCTGGATCCTGAGCCGTTTGGACAGCGTCACCGCGAGCTCGACGCGGCTGATCGAGGGCTATCTCTTCGGCGAGGCTGGCCGACAGGTGAACGATTTCATCTGGAGCGAGCTCTGCGACTGGTACATCGAAGCGTCGAAGGTGCGCTCGAAGAATCCGGAGGAGGCGAAGGTCGTGGCCCAGGTGCTGGCGTACACGATCGAACGGAGCCTGCGATTGTTGCACCCGTTCATGCCATTCATCACCGAAACCCTCTGGCAGCAGGTGCCGCATCAGGGCGACAGCATCATGATCGCGCCATGGCCGGAGGCAGGGCAGCCGGATGCGGAGTCCGAGGATGTGTTCGGGGCGTTGATGGAGTTGGTCCGGGCGATCCGGAACGTGCGCACCGAGGCCGGAGTCGAACCGGCGAGGTGGATCGCGGCGGATATCTACGCCGGTGCCCTGTCGTCGCAATTCGCGGCAGCGAATCGGGAGATCGCGTTCCTTGCCCGGATTGCGGACGACCAACTGGCGTTCCACGAAGGCCGGGCGCCGAAGGATGCCCAAGCGCGAACGGCGATTGCTGGCGACGTGGTGGCGTCCTTGCCACTGGCGGGCATGGTCGATCTCGGGGCCGAGCGGGAGCGACTGGAAAAGGAGTTGGAAGAGGTGCTGGCCGAGATGGATCGGGCCGGAAAACAGCTTTCCAATGAGTCCTTCGTCTCCCGGGCACCGGAGAAGGTCGTTCAGGTGCAGCGCGATCGCCTCGCGCGGGCAACCGAGCAGGCAGGCACGATCCGGCAGCGGCTGGAGGCGCTTGGCGATGCGTGATGACCGGATGAATGATCCGGGCTGGTTCGCACGGCATCCGGTGAAGGTCGCCTACGACCTCATCGGATGCATCCTCGTCACCAATCGCGACGGCGGAGAGGTGGCGGGGCGTATCGTCGAGGTGGAAGCCTATGCGGGGCCGGCTGATCCGGCCTCGCATGCCTCCCGGCGGGAACTGTCGCGGGAGGTGATGGGCGGCCCGACCGGGCACATCTATACCTATCTCTCCTACGGCATTCACCACATGATGAATATCGTCGCCCATGAGGATGGTCAGGTCGGCGGAGTACTGATGCGGGCGATCGAGCCGGTGGAGGGCATCGACCTGATGGAGGTGCGTCGCGGCGGCGTGCCTTTCCAGAATCTGGGCAAGGGACCCGGGAGCCTCGGGCAGGCGCTGGCGATCCGCCTGACCGATATTCGGGCCGATTTGATGACCTCGCATGAGCTGGCGATCTATCCGGGTCAGCCGGAGGCGGATATCTACGCCGGTCCGCGGGTCGGGATCAGCCGGGCTGTTCATGCGCCGTGGCGGTTCTTCGAGCACCCGAGCCGGTTCGTGTCGTCGCACAAGAAGGGCGAGCGGGTGATGCGGGACGAAGTACCCCTCCTGATTCCTCCGCCCGGCGTGCCGATTGAGTGAGGACAGGGGCGTCGTTCGAAAGCCTACGCCTTCCGTCGCCTCATCACTCCGCCATTCCGAGCGATACACATTGCTTGCAGCACCCCTAGACACCGGCTTCACCGGGGATTCTTCGCTCCGCTCGGAATGAAGAGTCAGGTAGCACCGACCCGAGGTGGTCGGTGTTTGTGAGGGGTTCCGGCGCACGGTGTTTGCCTGGACACCGGGCGCTGCGGCCCGATGCTACTCCCTGCACCCATACGTTCGCTTGCGGTGTCCTATGCTATAAGCGAGAGACATCAGTGATCTGCGTTCCGGGAAATCCATGCCTATCCAGCTGTTGAAAGATGAAACCATCGGGAAAATCGCCGCCGGCGAGGTCGTGGAGCGACCGGTTTCGGTGGTGAAGGAGCTTGTCGAAAACGCGATCGACGCCGGCGCGACCCGGATTTCGGTCGAGATCGAGGAGGGTGGAAGCAAGCTGATCCGCGTCTCCGACAATGGCGTCGGCATGAGCCGCGAGGATTTACCCCTTGCCGTGACGCGTCATGCGACCTCGAAAATCGTCTCGTTTGACGATCTGGAGCATCTCCGCACGCTCGGGTTCCGGGGCGAGGCGTTGCCAAGCATCGCTGCTGTCGCCGATGTGACGATCCGTTCGTCGAACGGGAGCGGCGGTGGCGCGATCGCGATCGACTACGGGCGCGTTGGGGCGGCGAATGTCGATGCAGCGCCGAAGGGCACGACGATCACTGTGCGCAACCTCTTCGCGAACGTTCCGGCGCGCCGGAAATTCCTGCGGCAACCCTCGACCGAGGCGACCTACATCTCGCGGATGATCGGCGCCTATGCCTGCGATCGCAGCGATATCCAGTGGTCGCTGACGACCGATGGGCGGCGATCGATCCGGACGGACGGTGCAGGGGACGATACATCGGCGGCGATCGGCGTGTTCGGCACCGAGCTGGCCGATGAGGTGCTGTCGCTGACGGAGTTACCTGCGGAGATCCGGGTTCCGGGCGTACAGGTCAGTGGATGGATCAGCTCGCCGAGGGTGAGCCGGTCGCACCGTCAAAGCCTGTACTTCTTCGTAAACGGCAGGCTTATCCAGCACCGGGCGTTGGTTTTCGCGCTGGAAGATGCGTATCACAGCCTCCTGATGGTCGGGAGACATCCGCTGGGAATGATCAGGATCGAGCTCGATCCTGCGATGGTCGATGTCAACGTTCATCCGACGAAGGCGGAGGTGAAGTTCGCCGACGAGCGTGCAGTTTGCCGGGCTGTCCAGCGGGCTGCGCACCAGGCGCTTCTGGCGCAAAAGCAGGATGTGCTGCCCCAGGTGCAATTCGAGCCGGTGCCGAGGGCGAGCTTCTCGGCGAACCAGATCTCGTTCGCCAGCGATCGCACTCCGGTGTCGATCGGCCGGGAATTCGAGCTCGACAGCCGACGGCAACCCGAGCGTGAGGAAGAGAACGCTCCCCCGGAAGAGGCCCATCAGTCGGGAATACCGGTGTTGCGGGTGCTCGGCCAGGTCGGCGGCACCTACATTATTGCCGAGGGGCCGGAAGGCATGTTCCTGATCGACCAGCATGCGGCCCACGAGCGGGTGATGTACGAGAAGATCCTCGCCCAGATGCAGGCGAAGTCCGTCGATCAGCAGCCGATGCTCGATCCGATGGTGATCGAGCTGCCGCCGGACGAGCTGGCGATTTTCGACAAGTCGACGGAGGAGCTGAACGCGATCGGCTTCGAGGTCGAGCGGTTCGGCGAGCAGAGCGTGATCATCCGGAGCATTCCGGCACTGATCAAGGGCGTTGATATCGCCGAACGTTTCCACGAGATCCTGCGCGAGTTGGTCGGGGGCGGATCGGGGACGACGTGGCTCGATTCCGTCGCGATCAGCGCATCCTGCCACACCGCGATTCGGGCCGGTCAGCCGCTGTCACTGCCCGAGATGCGGGAGCTGGTCGCGCAGCTGGAACGGACCCAGCAGCCGCGTGCTTGCGGCCACGGACGTCCAACGATGCTGCACATGTCGCAGTACGAGCTGGAGCGGCAGTTCAACCGGCGGTAGGTTGGTCCATCCCCTCACGGATTCCGTCATCCCGAGCTTCCCTCAGTGGTGCGTCAAAACCCGATGGGCGTTTATCTGCGCTCAAAACCCGTCATCCCGAGCGAAGTCGAGGGATGACGGACAGGCTTCGCCGTGCTCGGGAAAATGACGGGTCTCTTTCCACTCGTTGTGCAGGGTGGAAAGAAATAATGTGTCCACAGAATCCTGATTCTCTGCGATGATGCTCCTGCGCAGCTGAATTGAATGGCGGACGATCGGGTGCCGCCGGATGTGCAGGAGACAATGCATGAGCGTTCAGGAAGAGATTTTCGACTGGTTGGACGAGCGGCAGCCGCGTTTCGTCGGGATTTCCGACCAGATTTGGGAGAACCCACAGGTTGCGCTGGCGGAGTCGTTCGCCTGCCAACTTCAGGCAGATGACCTGGAACGCGACGGGTTCACGATCACGCGGGACATCAGCGGGATGCCCACGGCCTTCATGGCCGAGTGGTCGCAGGGTGAGGGAGGTCCAAAGATCGGCTTCCTCGGCGAGTACGATGCGCTCCCAGGGCTGTCCCAGAAGAACCAGGATATCCAGGACCCGATCGTGTTGGACGGCCCGGGTCATGGATGCGGGCATAATTTGCTCGGGACCGCATCGCTGGCGGCAGCGAGCGTGATGAAGGCGTGGCTCCAGCATACCGGGAAGCCGGGCACGATTCGCTACTACGGGTGCCCGGCGGAAGAGACGTGCGAAGGCAAGGTCTTCATGGCGCGGGCCGGCGTCTTCGACGATCTCGATATGTCGCTGACGTGGCATCCGGGATCGACCAACACCGTTTGGGCGGGAAGCAGCCTTGCGGTCAACAACATGAAGTTCCGGTTCCGGGGCCGGACGGCCCACGCTGCCGCGAACCCGGAAACCGGCCGTTCATCACTGGACGCCGTCGAGTTGATGAACGTCGGCGTGAACTTCCTGCGGGAGCATATGCCGGAGAAGGCACGCGTCCACTACGTGATCACGAACGGCGGCGGTGCGCCGAATGTGGTGCCGGACGACTGCGAGGTGTGGTACTTCATCCGGTCTCCCGAGCGGAGCCAGGTCGAGGAACTGACCGAGCGCGTGAAGAAGATCGCCCAGGGCGCCGCGTTGATGACCGAGACCCAGCTCGAAATCAACTTCGTCTCCGGTGCGTACAACATGCTCTCCAACCAGGTGATCGGCGATCACATGATGGAGGTGCTCGAGCGGCTCGGTCCCCTTGAGTTCACCGAAGATGAGCATGCCTATGCGAAGCGGATCGCCGATGCCTTCCCGCGCGAGTTGCGGGCCGGAATCCTCGCCGGCGACAAGCTTCCGGCAGAGTTGATCGACCAGGGGCTCAACGGCGATGTCTGGCCGATCAGCGATCGCGGCGAGACGATGTCGGGCTCGACCGATGTCTCCGATGTCTCGTGGATCACCCCAACCGCGCAGATCACCACGACGACGTGGGCGCTCGCGATTCCCGGCCACAGTTGGGCGGTGACCGCGACCGGGGCGATGTCGATCGGCCACAAGGGAATGATGCATGCCGCGCGGGTGATGGCGATCACGGCCGCCGACTTCATCGAGAATCCCGATCTGCTCGCGAGTGCGAAGGCGGAGTTCGAGGCGTCCACCAAGGGCCGCCCGTACGTTTGCCCGGTTCCGGACGATGTGAAGCCCCGAAGCCCGCTCGCATAGACAGGGCGGGATAACATAAAAAGGCCCGGCCGGAGCGCACGTTTGCGACGTGGCCGGGCCTTGTCATCCTCTGAATACATGGAAAGCAGGTGTACATGGTCAAGGTGATTCCCGAGCCGTATTCGGTCCAGTTGCTCGACGATGCACCGTTCCGGCTCGAACTGGAAACGACTGTCGATGTTCCGGAAGGACTCGCGCACCTCGCCGATTGGTTTGGGAATCAGCTTTCGCGGGTTACCGAGCTCGGCCGGGACGCCGCGAGTCCGGGTTCTGATGCGCGAATCGTCGTGTCAATCGAAGACGATTCCCGGTTCGCCGACCTGCCCCGTACCGGAGGACTACGGGCGGATGGCGGGGAGGCCAATGGCGAGTGCCATGCGATCGATGTCGACGAACATGGTATCTTCATCCGGGCTCGCCAGCCGGAGGGCGCGTTTCGCGGACTCACGACGGTGCTCCAACTCGCGGCCACTGGTGAGATCGTCGGCGGTGCGATCCAGATTCCGGCGATGACGATCGTGGACGCTCCCCGTTTCGCCTGGCGAGGCCTGTCATTCGATGCGGTGCGGCGCGCGGCGACCGTGAACGACATCGAACAGGTGATCGACCTGCTCGCGTTCTACAAGGCGAGCGTGCTGCATTTGCACCTGACCGATGATGAAGGGTGGCGCATCCAGATCGACGCCTGGCCAAAACTGACGGAGATCGGTCGGGGAACCGCAAGTGATGGTCGGGGCGGCGGTTTTTTTACGAAGGACGATTTCCGTCACATCGTTCGATACGCGTCGGATCGCTTCATCACCGTGGTTCCCGGGATCGATTTGCCGGGTCACGTTGGTGCCGCGCTTCGCGCTTACCCCGAGCTATCGGGCGGAGAGATGAGCATCCCCGGTCTGTCTCCCGGTGAAGCGAACTCGATTTTGCGACCTGACAATCCGGTGGTAATTCCGTTCCTGCGGGATGTTCTCGGGGAGATCGCTGAGATATCGCCGTCCGCATACATCCACATTGGTGCGAACGAGGTCGTCGGCATGTATCTCGAACCGTGCCACCAACTCTTGCGGGAGGTTCGAGCGATTGCCCGATCGAATGGCAAGCGCATTGTGGGGTGGCAGGAAATGGCCCGGGCGGGTTGCGAACCGGGAGATATCGCGCAAATCTGGATGACGCCGTCCGTTGGTGGGCCGGGTGGATTCGATGTCGATGACCCGGTCGGCGTCGATCTCCCGCCCGATATCGATGAGGCGTTGGCAGCAGGGATGGAGCTTCGGGAGATCGCCGCATACGATCTCATCCGGGCGCTGGATCAGGGAGCCTCGGTGCTCGTATCCCAGCAATCGAAGACCTACCTCGACACGAAGTACGCGGAGGCGTCATCCAATCCGGCTCAGGCCGATGCCCGGCGTCGGCTGGGCATGCCGTACTATGCGTGGTCGACGGTCGAGGACTTTTACCGATGGGATCCGGCAACGCTCCGTGCGGCGTTGAAGGAATCACGAATCGCGGGGGTGGAAGCCGCGATCTGGTCGGAGACGATCGAATCGTTGGACGACGCGTTCCTGATGATGTTGCCGCGATACCCGGGAGTGATGGAAAAGGCGTGGTCGCGCCCGGTGGAGTCCGTACCGGCCTGGGCATCGTATGCGCCGAGACTGGCAAGCCACGCCGCAGTTTGGGATCGGTTGGGATGGCCGTACTTCCGCTCGTCCGTCGTCTGGCCTGACGACGTTTGAGGGGAGCCCTAGCGATACAATCCGCGCCAGCCGTTGATCCGGACGGTGAGGATATCCCTCATGTTCTGGAGGGTGTCCGTGACCGGATTTACCTTGCTGTGATCGCCGTATTGCCACGTTACGGGAATCGAGACGATCTCGTAGCCTTGCTGACGGGCGATGAACAGCAGCTCGACATCGAACGCGGTCACGCGGGGAATCGAGAGTTCCTCCGCGTTCCGGTACAGACGTTGGCGGGGGAGGATATCGTCCAGGGCGACGCGGCTGAAGAATTTGAAACCGCATTGCGAGTCATGAATTCCCGGAAGTAACAGGAAGCGGACGAAGCCGTTGAAAATCCTGCCCATGATGTGCCGGTATGCGGGTTCACCGACGCGGCTCGCCCCAGCGCCCTCCCGCGAGCCGATCGCGACGCCGGCACCCGCCTGGATGGCATCCCGGCACGCCAGCCATGTTTCGAGCGGGGTCGCGAGATCGACATCCATGAACCCGACAATCGCGCCCCGGGCTGCCTCAAGACCGCTGATGACGGCGGCGGCTTTCCCACGGTGCTTCTCGGCAAGGACACGGACTCCGGGATGCGTATCCTCGAAGGCGCGGGCGATGGCGGTGGTGCCATCGGTGCTGCCATCATCCACGAAGATGATCTCCGCTCCGGGTTCCGTTTCGTTGAACCAGGCCCATATCCGCTCGAGGGAATCGGAGATACGCGTCTTTTCGTTGTAGACGGGAACGACGATGGAGACCGGTGGCAGATCCACGGTCCCGTTGTCGCTGGCTGTCTGGTTGTCGACGCGCATGCACTATCCCTGGACATAAAAAGACCCGGTTACCGGGTTGGTCCTATCGACACTTGAGTCTAGCACGGAGTGGACCCCGATTCGGCAGGAACGGCTACCATAGGTGGCGTTGTCATTGAGAAGATCGGGAAAGGGATCGATACAGGATGATCACTGCATTGCTCTACAACTCCTGCACCTCGTGCCGGAAGACCGAAGAAGTTTTGAAGGCGAGCGGCGCGGATTACGAGAAGCGTGAGTTTTTCAAACAACGGCTCACCCGGGACGAACTGAGCTCCATGCTCGATTCGGTGGGGTTGACTGCAAACGACGTTCTTTCGACCCGGAGTCGCCCGTACAAGGAGATGGGGCTGGCGGAGAAGAGCCTGAGCGATGACGAGTTGCTGAACCTTATGGTCGAGGAGCCCCGGTTGCTGCGTCGCCCAATTGTCATCCGCGATGGCGAGGTCGTGGTCGGTCATAACGAGGCGAAGTTGCGCGAGCTGATCGGCGAATAGACGCGGTGGCGAGCATTGCCCGGACGGGGTTGCACGAGGGGAACGACAGTCGAATGACACTTGATTTCGGGACACATACATCGGCGGCGGGTGGAGTCGACAAGACGATGCAGCGGGCGGTCGATGTCGGCGCGACATCGGCGCAGATCTTCACCAAGAACGAGCGGCAATGGCGTGCGAAGCCACTCGATCCGGACGTGGTCGAGCGATTCCACACGGAGCGCGAGCGCACCGGAATCCGGCAGGTGATCTCGCATGCATCGTACCTGATCAACCTGGCGTCACCGAAGGATGAGCTGATCGAAAAATCGCTCGCCGCACATATCGACGAGCTGCAGCGCGCGGAAGCGCTCGGCTTGATTGGCGCGGTCCTGCATCCGGGCGCCCATACGGGATCGGGCGAGGAAGCGGGAATTGCGAAGGTCGCGGAGTCCTTGAACCGCATCCATGACGAGTTGCCGGATGTCGCCACGTTGACGCTGCTGGAGACGACGGCGGGGCAGGGGACGACGCTGGGGCGCACCTTCGAGGAGCTCGCCGGGATGATCGACGGGGTCGAGGCCAAGAATCGCGTGGGAATTTGTCTCGATACCTGTCACATTTTCGCCGCCGGATACGATATCCGGACCGCAGAAGGTGTGACGAAGATGTTGGACGACTTTGACCGGATCATCGGCCTTCACCGTCTTCGCGCGATCCATCTGAACGACAGCAAGATGCCTTTCGCGTCGAACAAGGACCGGCACGAGCATATCGGAGATGGTGAGATCGGGCTGGAGGGATTCCGCGCGCTGGTGAACGACGCTCGCCTTGCCGGGCTTCCGGCGATCCTGGAGACGGAGAAGGATCCGGAGGGAGAGTTGGACCGGCGGAATCTGGAAACGTTGCGGGGATTGGTGAGAGTGTAGGGCCGTGATTTTGGCGGGGCACTGTTTCCGAGAGAAACAGTGCCGGTGATCGAGCTACGCTCGATAGGGCGGCGAGCCTACGGCCAGCCGCCCCTACGTCATCCTGCAAACGAAGGATCTCCATTGAGTTGCAGGATAACGGACATGGCCCGAGCCCATCATTTGTAGGGGCGGACATAAGAGTCCGCCCCTACCGAATCGACCTTCGTGCACACTGCTCTACAGCGGTTTGCAAGAAGGTTGACATGGTCACTTGGTGATCGACTCCCGGAGGGAGTCGATGGGCGGCGAGTCCTTCGGACCGCCCGCCCCTACACCTGCCAGGGTGGGCCTCGCAACCTTCGTGCAAACCGATCTAAACGTCGATCTTCTGGCTTTGGAGCCGGTTGATCATCATCAGGCGTAGCTCGGTCATGTCCTCGATGCTGTAGCGGAGTCCCTCACGTCCGAGCCCCGAGTCCTTGACGCCGCCGTAGGGCATATGATCGATGCGATACGACGGGATGTCGTTCACCATCACCCCGCCGGCGACGATCTCCTCGTAGGCCGTCATCGCGCGTTCGAGGTTGTTCGTGAAGACGCCTGCCTGCAAACCGTAGGCCGAGTCGTTGAGCCTGTGGATGCCCTCAGCGAAGTCTTTCACCGGAAAGAGGGTGACGAGCGGGGCGAACGCTTCCTCCGAGCAAACGAGGCTGTCGGACGGCGCGTTCTCGATGACGGTCGGTTCGAAGAAGGCTCCATGCGCCTTGCCACCGGTCAGGATATCGGCGCCAGCTTCTGCGGCATCCTGGACCCACGTCTGCGCGCGTTCGGCGTGCTTCTTCTCGATCATCGGTCCCAGCTCGGTGGCCGGATCCAGTGGATCGCCCTGTTTCAGGGACCGGGATGCCTCGACCAGCTTGGTCTTTACCTCGTCGTACCGGGATTCGTGCACGAAGATGCGCTGCACCGAGATACAGGTCTGGCCAGCGTATGAAAATGCGCCGGTGCGGATACGGGACACCGCGAAGTCGACATCGGCGTCGTCATCCACGAGAACGCCGGCGTTGCCGCCGAGCTCCAGGACCACCTTCTTCCTGCCGGACTTCGCCTTCATTTTCCAGCCGACGGAAGGGGAGCCGGTGAAGGAGAGGAGCTTGAAGCGGTCGTCCTCGACCATGGCATCGCCCGTCTCGCGGGTCATTGGCAGGATGCTGACCGTGCCCTTCGGTACGCCGACACGATCGATCAGGCTGGCGAAGTACAGCATCGTCAGCGGCGCGAGTGTGGGGGGCTTGAGGACGATCGAGTTTCCCGACGCGAGCGCCGGGGCGATCTTGTGCAGGGCAAGGTTGAGCGGGAAATTGAATGGCGAGATACCCGCGATCGGGCCGATCGGGAACCGGCGGACGATCCCGAGACGTCCCTTCGATGACGGCAGCAGGTCGAGCGGGATGACCTCGCCCTCGATCCGTTTCGCCTCCTCGGCGGCATTGACCAGTGTGAAGATGCCGCGTGCCACCTCGGTTTTGGCGTCGCTGATCGGTTTGCCGGCTTCCTTCGAGAGGATCTCCGCGACGGTATCCTGCTCTTCGGTCAGCGCATCGGCAAGGTCATGGAGCCACTGGGCCCGCTCGTAGGTCGGCGTCTTTGCGACCTTCGGGAAGACCTCGATTGCGGCTCGCAGCGCAGCCTCCAGATCAGATGGCTGCGCCATGAAGGTGATGCCGACCTCGCTGTCGTCGTACGGGTTCGTGATCGTCGTCTTGTGCCCGTTTTCCTTCCAGTATCCCGCGAGGTACATCGGATAGATCTTCGTCATGGTTGGCTCCATTCCTGAAATGACAATGCCTGGTCAGGGGAAAGTGTCCACCGTCACCAGGCATTGCCGCAATTACTGATTGATGGAGGGCACGGTCGCTAGTACAGCTTCGCGCCGTGGTTGCGGAACGGATCGTAGTAGCTGTCCGCGTTCGTGTTCTGGTTCTCCGGACCAACCCCGGATTCCCACCATGTCGGCATCTGGTTGCCGATGGTCGCCAGCTCGGTCTTGGTGTACACCAGCCCTTCGCGTTCGAGCGCGGAAAGCTCGTACTCCTGGCTCATCGTGATCGCGTCGACCGGGCAGACCTGCGAGCACAACCCGCAGAAGAGGCACCGGCCAGCCTTCAGGATGAACTCGCCCAACTCGCGATCGCCCTCTTCGGAGGGGACGACGTGCATTTCCAGGCAGCTCGTCGGGCAGATACGGGCGCAGAGCCCACAGGCAACGCACAGCGGCTCCCCGGTGTCGGGATCGGCGCGAAGCGATGGAAGTCCACGGTAGCGTGGCGCCATCGCGCGGTGCTCATCCGGGTAGTGCTGGACGACCTTCGGCATGAAGAGTCGCTTCAGCGTGACATTGAAGCCCTTGACTTCGTCGAACATCGAAAATGCGTCCCTTCTAGTCGGCCGACATGGTGCCCGCGGGTGCGGAGACCAGTTGCGGCGTCAGTGGCCGTGGTGAGCCCGGGTTTGCCGTGAGAATCGTCGCGCCCTGTTCCCCAAGACCTGTGACAGGGGTAACGATGCCGCCACGCTCCAGGCGAGCGTAGGTGATTCCGCCGTAGCCGGGAACGACATGCGCGATCTCCGCCATGATCCGGCTCGGATGATCCGCCTGCAGGCCATAGCCCATCCGCTGCGCCACCATGCTCAGGATCTCGATGGCGGTGCGGGATTCGCCCATGGCTGGAACAGCAGCGCGGACCCGCTGGACGGTTCGGTCGAAGTTGGTGAATGTGCCGTCCTTCTCGAGGTTCAACGCCAGGGGCAGGACGATGTGCGCGATCTGCGCGAGCGGCGAGTCGAAGGCATCGACCACGATAAGCAGCTCAAGCTTCTTCAGGGCTTCGTACAGTGGCTTGTTGACCTCGGCATCGCGGGTAGCGAAGCCGCCTTCGATCCACATTGCCCTGATCGTGCCGTTCTCGATCGCTTCGATCAGGTGCTCGAACGCGACGCCCGGCGTCTCCGGCAGGCGCTTGACTGGAACGAACCCGTTCGATGTCGTCGCCTTGTCAGCCCAGCGGCCGAGCCACAGCGCTTCAAGCTTCTCGCGGGCCGCCGAATCCGTGACGGCCAGGCCGCCCGGCAGCGTATCCGGCACGAGTCCCATGTCAGTCGTGCCCTGGTGGTTTGCCGGACCGCGCATCGAGGCGACGCCGCCACCGACGCGACCGATGTTGCCGGTGATGATTGACATGTTCACGCAGGCGGCGGCGATGGCGCCGGCATCCTCGTAATCCGTACCGGCGTCGTGGGTCATGATCCGGAACGGGATCGTGTGATTGGCGTCGCCCTGATGCGCGACCGTATGGAAGATCGCACCGGCGGGATGACCGCCCGTAGCCTGCTGTTGCGGCAGGTCAAGCGTGCCGCTGCAGAAGATTGTGGCGGCGCGGGTAATCTGCTCGGACGGGACACCGGTTTCCGCGGCGACCTGCTCGAGATCGATCGAGGAGATCGCACTCGTGTCGCCGGTGGCGAAGCCGAGACGCACGATTTCCGCGTTGATCGCCTCGACCACCTTCGCGGTGGTGTTCGGGTTCGGCTTGATCCAGAGAATCGCACGGTCGCACAGCGGGTAATGTTCGGTCGTGATGACGACGATGCGCGTCTCGCGATACAGACGCGAATGGTTGATCCAGTAAGACGCGATCGGGGCGTGCTCGAAGATCGAAGGGCCGACGACCATCAGGTTTTGCGCGGCGCTGAAGAGCTCCTGCATGCTGTTGGTATGGGCCACATCGTACCCGAGTGCGGCGCGGGTGACCCGCTCCACCGCGGCCTGGTTCGGGCTCATCAGGCGGTTGACGGTGTTTGACTGCATGACCGCGCGGGAGAACTGCTGGAGGACGTATGCCTCCTCATTGGTGTTCTCGCCGGAAGCGAGGGCGCCGAAAGCCTCACCCTGGTAGTGGGCCAGCCCCTCGGCGACGAGATCGATGGCTTCCTGCCAGGAAACCTCGTAGGCATTGCCTTGCTCGTCACGCGACCGCGGGAACATCAGCCGATCGGCGGACTGGATCTGCTCGTAGCCCCAGCGCCCGCGATCGCAGGTGTACCCGTGGTTGACGCCACGCTCCCAGAGGTGCGTCGTGCGGCGGACGAGGCCCTTGTTGGACTCGATGTTGATCGTGCAGCCAACATCGCAGAAGCCGCAGATCGTCTCGGTGGTGTCGAGCTCCCACGGGTGGTGGCCGAAGTGGCGATCAGTGAGAGCACCGACCGGGCAGACCGCGATGCACATGCCGCAGTTGACGCAGGTGCCTTCCTGGATCATGTCCTGGCCGAACTGTGGCGAGATGGTCGCCTCAAGACCGCGGTTCACATCCTCGATCGCCGTGACGCCAATGATCTCGTCACAAACGCGGGTACAGCGGTTGCACATGATGCAGCGATCCCATTTGTAATCAATGGTCGCGCTGAAATGCTCGTACGGCTGCGCCAGCTTCGGCCGCCGGTACGGATTTGCGTTGATGTTGTGCAGATAGGTGTTGTCTTGCAGGTAGCACTCACCGGACTTGTCACACGTTGGACAGTCGAGCGCATGGTCGATCAGGTACATCTGCAGGATGTACTGGCGTGCCTCCATCGCATCGGGAGAGTGGGTGAGGATCTCGGCGCCTTCCCGGAAGACTTCCGAGCAGGACGTGACGAGGCCGCCCCGTTTGCCGAGCACCTCGACCGTGCAAATGCGGCAGGATCCCCATGCGCGCATGAGCGGCTGGAAGCAGAGGTTCGGCACCTCGATGCCGACCATCTTCGATGCTTCCAGGATGCTGGTGCCGGCAGGGACCGTTACCTCCTGCCCGTTGATCGTGCCGGTGACCATTTTCTGTTCAGTTGCTGTCACCATAGGTGATGGAAGCCTCCGTCGGCGTACCGCGGGTTGTGGCCAGTGCACGACCGGCTGCGAGCCGGTACTTAGTGCAGTGGCGTATGGTGTTGGAACCCGCCTGCGAGCAACGCTCTGCATTCACATCGTGAGGGCCGATGGACGCACCGAAATCCGGGCCCGTTTGCCCTCCAGACTGTGATGATGGTACCACAGCGTCTGCTGGAGATTGGATGATTTGCCTGAATCTCCGGCATGCTTGCCCCGGGGCCTGTTTTTTACGATGACCCCGTGTGTTTTATCTTAGGTACAGACACATTGGCGTGCCGTTTGGACCACTTGCGGCGCAGCCAGTTCTGACCGTTTTGACACTGGAGGAGACGCATCTTGTCAGCTACGACGATCGATGCTCCGGAAGACACCATGACGACGATTATCGGGCTGGAAGTTCACGCCCAGGTGCTTTCGACGAGCAAGATGTTCTGTTCGTGTTCGGCGGACTACGCGAACGCCGCTCCGAACACGCACACCTGCCCGGTATGCCTCGGCTTGCCCGGCGCCTTGCCGGTTGCCAACGAGGCGGCTATCGAGACGGTGGTGCGAACGGGGATCGCATTGAATTGCACGATCCCGGAATACAGCAAAATGGACCGGAAGAACTACTTCTATCCGGACCTGCCCAAGGGCTACCAGATCTCCCAGTTCGATTATCCGCTCTGCCTCAATGGCTCGATCGAGTTTGTCCTCGATGGGGAGCCGCGGCGCGCGGGAATCACCAGGGTGCATATCGAGGAAGATACCGGCCGCCTGGTGCACGACGTGGCGCAGGATGAGGGGCTGAGCCTGATCGACCTGAACCGGTCCGGCGTTCCCCTGATGGAGATCGTCGGGGAGCCGGACCTGAAATCGCCCGAGGAGGCACGGGAATACCTGATCGCGCTGCGACGAATCCTCCGGGCGATCAGCGCCTCGACCGGGAATATGGAGGAAGGCGCATTCCGCTGCGACGCGAACATCTCGATTCGGGCGAAGGATGGCAGCTTCATCGGACCGAAGGTCGAGATCAAGAACATGAACTCGTTCCGGGCGGTGGAGCGGGCGCTGAAGTACGAGGAAGTCCGGCAGCGCGAGGCGGTCGCCAACGGCGAAGAACTGTTCCAGGAGACGCGGGGCTGGGTCGAGGACCAGGGCGTCACGGTGTCGCAGCGCACCAAGGAAGCCGCCCACGACTATCGGTACTTCCCCGAGCCGGACCTGCCGCCGCTGATGATGGCGGCGGACCGCGTCGAAGGGATCCGGCAGACCGTGGCGGAGCTTCCGTTGGAGCGCGAGCGTCGCTTTATCGGGGACTACGCGCTCACACCGGCGGATGCAGCCTTGCTGACGAGCGAGCGGGCGATCGGCGATGTCTACGAAGAGGTCGTCTCCGGCAAGAAGGACGGCGCGTACCCCAAGACGGCGGCGAACTGGATCGTCAACGACATTATGGGGCTGGCACGCTCGCGCAACCTGTCGTCCGATGAGCTGCCGTTGACGGCCGCGCAAATTCGCGAGCTGGTCGACATGGTGAACGACAAGACGCTCACCGGACGATCCGCGAAGGACCTGTTGCCGAGCCTCGAGCCCGGCGAAATGCCGTCCGAGGCGGCGAAACGGCTGAACCTGCTGTCGCTGGACGATGACAGCGAGGTGCAGGCGGCGGCGCAGGCAGCGATCGACGGAAACCCGGCAGCGGTTGCGGACTACACCAGCGGCAAGAAGGCGGCGATCGGACGGCTGATCGGCGACACGATGAAGCGCACGGGGGGGCGGGCGAAGCCGGATGCGGTCCGGGCAGCGCTCGTTTCGATTCTGGATTCTATGGGGTAAACGGGCGGGGACGTACTTGCTCGAATACAGGCACAGTATTTGATGGTGATGCGGATCAACGGCGATATCGCAGGCCAGGAAAGGTTCTTCGATGATTGCAGATGTTGAGCAGAAATCACCTTCGTTAAATGGACGAGTGGACCAGCAGGTGGCGCACCCCGGGCAGCAGAGCCTCTTCGACGTGGCCGTCGAGCAGTTCAATATCGCGGCCGATGTGATCGATCTGGAGCCCGGGATGCGACAAATCCTGGGATCGTGCCAGAACGAGTTCACCACCAACTTCCCCGTGAAGATGGACGATGGCTCGATCCAGGTCTTCACCGGACACCGGGTCCAGCACAGCCGGACCCCGGGTCCCAGCAAGGGCGGCATCCGGTATCACCAGAACGTGACGCTGGAAGAGGTGAAGGCGCTTGCGATGTGGATGACGTGGAAGTGTGCCGTGATTGGGTTGCCGTACGGTGGCGGCAAGGGCGGCGTGGTCGTCAATCCCAAGGAGCACTCCCGGGCGGAGATCGAGCGCCTGACGCGTCGCTTCACGACCGAGTTGATGCCGATCATCGGGCCGGAGCGCGACATCCCGGCGCCCGACGTGAATACCAACGGTCAGGTAATGGCCTGGATCGTCGATACATACGCGATGCACAAGGGTCAGGCCATGCCAGGGATCGTGACGGGCAAGCCTCTGGCTCTCGGCGGTTCCGAAGGTCGGACCGAGGCAACCGGTCGCGGTTGCGTCTTCGTCGTCGAGGAAGCGGCCCGGGAAATGGGCATGGATCTCGCCGGTGCCAGGGTCGTCGTGCAGGGTTTCGGCAACGTGGGGGCTCATGCGGCCGACCTGATCGACGAGATGGGCGCAATCGTCGTCGCGGTGAGCGATTCGACGGCGGGAATCTACAACCCGAATGGTCTGGACCTGAAAGCGGTCCACGCTCACAAGGCGGAGACCGGCTCGGTCGCCGGAGTGCCGGGTACGGAGAACATCACGAACGCCGAGCTCCTCGAATTGCCGTGCGACATCCTGATTCCGTCGGCGCTGGAGGACCAGATCACGTCGGAGAATGCCACGAAGATCCAGGCCCGCCTGATCGCGGAAGGCGCCAACGGGCCGACATCGCCGGACGCCGACGATATCCTGCATGACCGTGGTATCCAGCTCCTGCCGGATATTCTCGCGAACGCCGGTGGCGTCACCGTCTCGTACTTCGAATGGGCCCAGGCGATGCAAGGCTTCCCGTGGACGGAAGACCTGGTGAACCGGCGGCTGCGCGCGTTCATGCAGAAGGCCTACTGGACCGTTCGCCAGGCCAGCCTTGATCACGATGTGACGATGCGGACCGGCGCGATGATCGGCGCCGTGAAGCGAGTCGCCGATCTGACCCGCATCCGGGGCGTCTACCCATAGTCATAAGCCTTCATTCGAGTTTGTTCAGGAAACCGGCCACGACGGCCGGTTTCTTTTTTGCCCGGAATTCGGTCTGTTTCCGCAGTCGTGACCGAATTGCAATATCTCTCCGCAGAAACACAACGTGTTGACCTTGGACGCGCCACACCTCGTTCCGACACTGGAATCGAAAGGGGCGAGCGTCCCAGTGTCATGGTTCGTTTGGAGGAGAGACGGATGCAGGTAGATATCATCGATCGTGGGATGCGGAGGGAAGAGGCGCCGGGCATCGCCCTGAGCGCCGAGCGGGTCGTGAAACGGTTCGGGACGGGAGACGCGGGTGTCGTCGCCCTCGATGATGTGTCGGTGGGGTTCGCGTCCCGCCGCATGACGGCGATCATGGGGCCCTCCGGCTCCGGGAAATCGACGCTCATGCATTGTCTCGCAGGGCTCGACGGCGTCACGAGCGGCCGGATCGCGCTGGGGGAGCATGAGCTCTCCGGGATGAGCGATCAGGAACTGACGGTGCTGCGACGCGAGCATCTCGGGTTCGTGTTCCAGTCTTTCAACCTGCTGCCAGCGTTCAACGCCGAGCAGAACATCATGTTGCCGTTGGAACTGGCGGGTGTGAAACCGGACCGGGAGTGGTTCAGGACGTTGGTGTCGACGCTGGGTATCCATGACCGTTTGCGACATCGCCCTTCCGAGCTGTCGGGTGGCCAACAGCAACGCGTCGCAATCGCGCGGGCGCTGATCAATCGCCCGGATGTCGTTTTCTGCGACGAGCCGACCGGGAGTCTCGATTCCCGGTCGGGACAGGAGGTCCTCTCGTTCCTGCGGGAGAGCGTCGATCGGTTCGGTCAGACGGTGTTGATGGTCACGCATGACCCGAGGGCGGCCGCCATCGCCGATCGCGTGGTGTTTCTGGCGGATGGGCGGATCGTTGGTGAGGATACCCGTCCGACCACGGACAGCGTGCTCGAAGCTTTGCGCGACCTGGGAGCGTAGGACATGCTGAATCTCGCGATCCGACAGTTGAGAACCCATTTCCGGCGCTCCCTCGCCGTCATCGTTGCCATTGTCCTCGGCGTCGCCTTCTTTAGCGCGTCGATGATGTCGGGCTCCGTGATCAGGGAGGCGATTCGCGGAGAGGTCGGGAACCAGCTGCGTGGGACTGATTTGCTCGCGGTCTCCGAAAATGGCTCGGTTGACCCGGATATTGCGACAATCGCGAAGGGCGTCGAAGGAGTTGAGGCGACCGAGCTTGTGCTGAACGACTATGGTTCGGCAACGGTCGGGGGTGCCTCGACCGTTCTGCGGCTCGGCACGGTGTCACAGCTTCCCGAGCTTGCCGGCCAGATGCCGCTGAAAGAGGGGCGGTTGCCGGAGGCTGAGAACGAGATCGCCTTGACCGAAGGCGGCGCGAAGTCGGCCGGGGCGACGGTGGGCGACATCATCTACTGGTCTCCGTTCGCGATGGAACCGCAGGAGCCGGTGCCGTTTACCGTCGTCGGAATCGTTTCGGGCGGGAATGCCTTTGGCACGAACATTACCGAAGCATTCATCCTCCCGGAAACGTTCCATGACCTTGTGACCGATCCAGTTTCGAGTGCGGTCGTCATCCAGGTGATGGACGATGCGTCGATCCGGGAGGTGCAGGATCGGCTTGCATCGAAGGCTCCGGCTGGCGTCGAGATCCTGACATTCGACCAGGTGGTGGACGCGGAAGTCGCATCGATGGAGCAGGGGACGAATGCCCTGACTTACGGGCTCGTCGCGTTCGCCTTGATCGCCCTCTTTGTCGCGGGAATCGTGATCTCGAATACGTTCTCGATCACATTAACCCAGCGAACCCACGAGCTGGCGATGCTCCGGTGTATCGGTGCGGAGAAGCGGCAGATTCACCGCTCGGTGATCGTCGAGGCGCTGATCCTGGGAGTCGTGTCTTCGTTGCTCGGTCTTGTCCTCGGATATGGCGTGGTGAATGCTGGCGCCCGCGCGTTTGTCGAGGGTGCTGGCGGGCTGTCCTTGGGCGGGATCTCCCTGGGAGTCCTGTTGACTCCCCTGATTCTCGGCACGATCATCACGCTGATTTCGGCTGCGGTTCCAGCGAGAAACGCCACACGCGTGCATCCGTTGCAGGCGCTCCGGCAAAACGACGCGCCCATCGAGCGTGCGTCTGGTGGCGTTGTGCGGATCGTGTTGTCCGGCTTCCTGACCGTCTTCGGCTGCATTCTGCTTCTGGGCGGGGTGTACTGGAGTCTGTCGATGGAGTACGAGGCTCCAACCGGACCGCTCCTCATCGGTATGGTTGGGGGGGCAATCTCGTTTGTCGGCTTACTGATCGCCTCGTTCATCCTCGTTCCGCTCGGGATTCGGGTTGCCGGCCGATTGGTAGAGGCCGTTCTTGGCACGCCAGCCAGGATCGCGACGTCGAACTCCATGCGGAATCCGCGTCGAACGGCCGCGACCTCATCGGCGCTGATGATGGGCGTCGCCTTGATCGCGATGATGACCGTGGGTGCGGCGACCGTGCAGGCGACGTGGAACGACGTCATCGACCAGCAGGCGCCGATCGACCTCTACGTCCAGGGATCGAGGGATACCCCGGCAGAGCCTCTTCCGGGCGCTATTCTGAACGGGTTTCCGGATGTGGATGGAGTGAAATCGGTGACGCCGATTCACGCGCAGGACGCGCATTTGCTCTTGGGCGGGACGGATTTCGAGATCAGCGCGGTGGGAATCGACCCGGACGAGGCGAGGGCTGCTTCCCGGTCCCAGGATGTCTTCCGCGATTTCTCGAACGGAGACGTGCTGGTGCCGGTCGATTTGGCGAAGTCCTATGGCCTGGAAGACGGGGATGTTGTGACCCTGTCCCGGGAGACGCGATCCATCGAGTTCGTGGTGAAAACTGTCACGCTATTCGACTGGGAGGTGTACGTCACGCTCGATGATGCGAAGGAGTTGTCCGCCGATCTGCCGGTGACTGGCGCGTGGATTCGGCTGGACGACGATGCGTCCGTGCAGACGGTCATCCGGGAGATCTCGGACGGAATTCCTGCCGGAGAGAGTGTCGCGATCCACGGCGGGGCGAGCGATCGGGCGACGTACCTGAGTCTCGTCGATCAGTTGCTTCTCATCACGACGGCGCTACTCGGCGTAGCCGTGATCATCGCGATCGTCGGGGTGGGGAATACGTTGACGTTGTCCGTGCTGGAGCGGACGCGGGAATCCGGAATGCTCCGGGCCATGGGGCTCACCGCCGGTCAATTGCGGGAGACGCTCGCGATCGAGGGCGTGTTGATCGCCTTCGTAGGCGGTCTCATCGGTCTGGCGGCGGGAGCGGTCTACGGATGGATCGGCGCGATGACGTTGTTCGGGTCGAGCTGGGATGTCGTCCCCGGTTTCCCGGTTGGGAGGATGCTGCTGATCCTGGTGGTCGCGATCCTGGCGGGCATGCTCGCCTCGGTGCTGCCGGGGCGTCGCGCCGCCTCGATCTCGCCGGTGGAGGCATTGGCCACGGTGTAGGGCTGACCGCCGGTCGCCCTGATACGGAATCCGCGTAAGTAGTCGGGGATGGTGCCGGTTATCGACACCCTGCGGGTGCCGATCCTTCACGGTGTTCAGGACGCCGACATTCCTTCGGAAGCACGGCCCCTACAGCGAATTGCAGGGAGGTTGTCGTGGTCGTCTGATGATCGACTCCCAGCGGGAGTCGATGGGCAACGAACCTACGGCCGACTGCCCCTATGCCTGATCGTGTCAACCATCCTGAAAATGGATATACGCTATCCCCGATGAATCATTCGGATTCCGTATGACATGAAAACGAGCGGTGGCAATTCGCCACCGCTCGTTTGGGTTCGCCGCATCTTCTATTCAACGATCAGCAATTCCCTGAGCCGGTGTTCGTCCCGCCGGTGGGCGACGGCGATGATCTCGTCTTCAGGTTCGATGACGGTGTCAGGTGAGGGGACGATGAGCTCTTTGCCACGCGCGATCGCCGCGATGGCGCAATCAACCGGCAGGTCGATCTCGGAGATGGTGCGGTTGGCGACGGGTGATCGATGGGTGATCGATGCCTCGATGATGGCCAGGTCCGCATGGCGGAGGTTCATCAGGTGGATGAAGGGCCGTTCCGGGATCGCCTGGCCAATGAGGTTCTGGATGTAGTTCGTCTGGCTGACGGTGACGTCGATCCCTAGAAGCCGGAACAATTCCTCGTTCTTCGGATTGTTGACGCGGGTGATCGTTTTCCCGACCTGGAACTTTTGCTTTGCGAGCTGGCAGATGACGAGATTGTCCTCGTCATCGCCGGTGACGGCCACGACGACATCCGCTCGCGCTGCCCCGGCCCGCGCCTGAACGGCGGCTTCGGCGCCGTCGCCGTTGAGCACGATCGTGCCGAGCCGCTCGGAGTAGAGTTTCGATTTCTGGGGATCGATCTCGATCAGGAGCACCTCATGCCCGTCGGCGATGAGCGTCCGTGTGAGGTAGTAGCCGACCTTGCCGCCGCCGACAACAATGATGTACACGGATTATTCCTCCCCCGGTTCCTCGATCTCGCCGACCTGGATGATCTGGTCGAGCACCATGGCGGAGATCGTGGTCGTCGGGCACACCGTTGAGTAGCCCATCCGGCGGTAGGTATCTTCCCGCACGGGATCGTAGATTCGCATGATGATTTGCGGCACCTTGAAGATCATCTTCGCCACCTGGGCGGCCATGATGTTCCGGTTGTCATGTTCGCTGAGCGCAATGAACGCGTCGGCGGTCTCGATATTCGCGATCTTCAGGACATCCTCGTCGATTCCTGTGCCAACGACGGTATCGCCAGCGAAATCATCCTGAAGACGTTGGAAAGACGCGGGGTCCAGGTCGATCACCGTGACCCGGTGTCCGTTGTGGTCGAGGATCGAGGCGACACGGGCACCAACCCGGCCGCATCCCATAATGACGACGTTCATTCCAGATCAGGCTCCATCGAAGGCAACAGCCACTCGGGCATTTCCTCGCGAATCAACAGGACTTCGCAATGTGCGCGTTTGAGGACATGGTCGACGGTCTCCCCGAGCGTCATCTCACCATGTTTCCGCTGGATGCTGGCACTCATGATGATCACCCCGGCATCGCGGTCGATTGCCTCATCGACGATTGCCGCTCCGGCCGATCGTGCCTGCAAGAGCTCCGTGTTGACGGTGACCTTCTTTCCGGCGACGTGTTTGAGGATATGGTCCTGCGCTTCCCGGAGGACATTCTCGCCGTGGGTGACTTCGGACGGCAGTTCCGCGTCCAATGGCATTGATTGCGCAACCTCGACCACGTAGACCAACGTGACGATGACTTTGGGGCGGACAGCGATCCGTTCCACGATCTGAAGCAAGCGCGACTCGGACTCAGCATCGGTCACCGGTACGATGATCTCCATCCAGCCGGGTTCGGTCTGGTCCACGCCGCCACGAAATGCCTGTCGCAAGCTGACCAACGATCACTTCCTTGAGTTGAACATCTCTCTCATGTGCCTGCATTGTCTCATACGGGCGCAAGGCCGGAGTGTACCGTACGCGGCCATGTCTCGTCAGGTCGCGCTCGCGGGCGCGGACCGGCGAGATTTGGCGAGGTGGATCAGGAGTGCCCCGATATCCGTCGGGGTGACGCCCGGTGTGCGCATTGCCTGCCCGACCGTGAGCGGCCGGGATGCCGAGAGGCGCTGCCTCGCCTCGATCCGCAGCCCCGAGACCGCATCGTAGTCGAGGTCGTTTGCGATCGGCTCCCGGGCGGATTTCTCCTGCCGTTCCGCCTCCCGCAGCTCCTTCTCGATGAACGACTGATACCGGATCGCCACCTCGGTTCGCTCCAGCAGTAGTCCCTCCGGTAGAGGAGCGCGCCACACATCCAGCGCGCACAACGCACGCAGGACGGCGGGAAGGGGCGTTCCGGGACGCTGGGCGAGGGTTAGGCCGGATGTTGACTGTCGTACCGCTGCGATCCCTTCGGCTTCCAGTGCGGCCGCGTGACGGGCGTTATCGCCGAGCCAGATCGTCGACAGGCGTTCAATGATGTCGCTCATCTCTTTCGACTCTCGCTCGATGTCCGCGAGCCGCTCGCCATCGATCAGTCGGTGTGCAAACGCCGTTCCGCCGAGCCGGGCATCTGCGGTGTCGGAGCGCAGGATCAGACGGTATTCGGCCCGGGAGGTCAGCATCCGGTACGGCTCGTCGAGCGGGGTGGACACCAGATCGTCGATCATGACGCCGATATACCCATCGGCTCGCCCGAGGATGAGCGGATCGAGCCCGAGCACACGAGCGGCAGCGTTGGCACCGGCGATGAGCCCTTGGCCTCCTGCCTCCTCGTAGCCGGAGGTGCCGTTGACCTGCCCTGCCATATACAAACCGGAAACGCGACGGCATTCCAGCGTCTGACGGAGCTCGGTCGCATCGAGCGCATCGTATTCGACGGCGTAGCCGAAGCGGGTGATCCGTGCATTTTCGAGTCCGCGGACAGATTGCACGACGTCATGCTGGATATCGGCCGGGAGACTGGTGCTGAGCCCCTGAATGTACGCTTCGTGGGATCGCCATCCTTCTGGCTCAATGAAGATCGGATGCGAGGTCTTGTCCGCGAATCGACCGACCTTGTCCTCGATCGACGGGCAGTACCGCGGTCCGGTTCCTTCGATGCTGCCGTTGTACATGGGCGCGCGATGCAGGTTCGCCCGGATGACCTCGTGCGTCGTCTCGTTGGTCGCTGTCTGGTAACAACGCAGCTGGACGCGGCCACCAACGAGATCAGTGATGGAGAAGATGCCATCCGCCGCGACCGGGAGCTCCATCGGTGAAACGCGTCCCTGTTTGCCTTCCCGGCTGAGCCACAGGGGACGATCGTCGGCCGGTTGGGGCTCGCAGCGCGAGATGTCGATGGTCCGTGCGTCGAGGCGCATTGGCGTGCCGGTCTTGAACCGCATGAGCCGGAGCCCGAGGTCGGCGAGCGAGCCCGATAGCCGCGTGTCGGCATGTTCGCCGGCGCGTCCGCCAGCGCTGGAGCTCTCTCCGGAGATCATGCGGGCCCGAAGAAAGGTCCCGGCGGTGATGATCACCGCGTCGCAGGCGATCGGACCTGACGCGCGAAGCTCGACACCGGTGACGGTGGGAGCGGACGCCGAGAGAGTGTCCAGCCTGAGTCCGGTCGCCTCATCCTGGAGGATGTCCAGATTTTCCTGTCGCTCGAGCTCTTCCTTCATGGCCAGGGAGTACAGCGACTTGTCGCACTGAACGCGGATGGCGCGCACGGCTGGCCCCTTGCTGGTGTTGAGCTCGCGGGCCTGCACGGTCGTCATGTCCGCGACGCGCGCCATAGCGCCACCAAGAGCGTCGATCTCGGCGAGAATCTGCGATTTGCCGGGGCCGCCCATCGACGGATTGCAAGGCATGAATCCGATCCGATCGAGGTTGGGCGTCACGACGAGGGTGGAGCAACCGGCGCGCGCGGCGGCGAGACCGGCCTCGCAACCGGCGTGTCCGGCGCCGATGACGACGACATCGTAGTGCTGAATGGAAGAATCGGTATTCATCATGGGTGTCCGATGGTATGCGCGACGTGTTGATGGGGTGACGGATGCGAAAAGCGCACGTGCCCTGCGATATGCTGGCACATGAATGGCTATTATCTCCAGTATTGTGTCGAATTTCGGATCAACACGACAGGCCGAAAGGGAATGAGCATGACCGATCGAAACATGGATCAGTCCGGATTGTCGCCGGCGACTGGCGCCTGGGCTGGCGATGGCCAGGCCGAACGAAACTCGCTCAAGACCATTCTGATGGGCGGCGCAGCGGCCGGGGCGCTGGGTGGGCTGCTCGTGCTGCTTGCGGAGCGGGGAAAGAAGGACGAGCCCGAGCCGGTTTCACCCCTGGAGCAGGCTCGCATGGCGATCGCCCAGGCCGCGCACAGGGCCGCGAGCGAAGGTGAGACGCAGGGCAAAAAGGCGAAGAAGCGCAGCCAGAAAATGAGCAGGAAGGCGCGCAAGGAGCAGGAGCGGACGCAGGCGAATATCATGAGCCTGCTCGCGGCTGCCCGCGACGATGTGCGCGGTACTGTTTCCGATGCCCGTCGTCAGGCGCCGGATATCAGCGGAATCATGAACCAGGCGCGCGCCGGTGTGGATGAGGCTGCCAAGGATGCCCGGAAGAAGGGCAAGAAGCTCGGCAAGCAGGTCCGCGAATCGGCCCAGGATTCCCGGAAGGAAGCGGTCTCCTTCGTCGACATGCTCCGCGATCGCGTGTCCGATGTCGAGCATTTGGCCGAATCGTACGCGGAATCGACCTTGCTTCCGAAGCTGAGAGAGTTCGAGAAGGACGCGTCGGAGCGGGTCGAATCGGGCCGGAAGGACGCGAGAAAACGGGCCGAAGAGGCGCGCAAGCATCTTGAGAAGGATGTGCTGCCGCAAGCCCGTAAACAGGCCGAGAGCGTCCGAAAGACCGTCGAGGATGATGTGCTGCCTGAGGCGCGCGAGCGCATGGAGGACGTCCGGAAGAAGGCGCGGGAGGAGTGGATTCCACAGGCGAAGGACACTGCCGAGGAGCTCCGTAAACGAGCCGAACAAGAGTACCTGCCAGAGGCCAGGGAAATGGTCGGGCAGGCGAAGGTGACATTGCAGAAACAGGCTGATGCCGCCGCGGAGTCATTGCAGGAGGGCGCCGAGGAAGCATCCCGGCGGTTGTCCGAGGTGTCGGAAACCGCGAAGGAGCAGGCGCACGAGGCTGGAGAGGCCGTCAAGCGAGGCGGCCGTGAGTCGCGCTCGTTGTTGATCTGGCTCGCGCTGGCGGGGACGATCGTGTACAAGGTCTTCCTGAATGAGGATCAGCAGAAGAAGGTCCGGGAGACCGGGATGCAGATCTTCGGAGAGGCGAAGGAGATCTACGGGGATATGAAGGGGCACGCCTGATGGTCCGGATGAACCCGTCCGGAGATGGCGTCAAGGAGCTACCGGCGATTAGAGCGGATCGCGGTGTCGTCCCGGATACCGTGTCCGGGATACGAACGGGTCATTCAGTTCTCGTATAACCCGATTTGATCCAACGATCGAAACCAAATCGCCGTCCGGTATTCACCGGACGGCGATTTTCGTGTGGTTCCAATTCCTTAGTCCCGGTCACCGGATAAGGATTCTGTATTGCTTCGGCAGGAATGCATACGAGGAAGGCTGCCATGATCGAGCTTCGCTCGATAGGGCGGAGAGCCTGCGGCCATCCGCCCCCTACGTTCAGTCGTGGCGCGACCTGCTTTAGACCGCCGGGGCTGCCTGTTTCGCGTTGACCGCGCCGTGGCAGTGCTTGTACTTCTTGCCGCTGCCGCACGGGCAAAGCTCGTTAGGCTTGATCTTCTTGACGCGAACCGGGCGGCTGGAGACAGCGGCCTCGTTGCTCTCGTTCGTCGATGTTTGCGCGTTCGAGATCGTCGTCTGCACAGCCTGGGACGCGACGACCGGCTGGACCCGGAAGATCGCCCGGACGGCATCATGCTGGATGTTCTCGAGCAGCAGGTTGAAGAGACGGAAGCCCTCTGTCTTGTAGACAACCAGGGGATCGCGCTGACCGTAGGCCTGCAAGCCCACGCCCTGGCGGAGATCGTCCATCGTCGTCAGGTGCTCGACCCACAGCTTGTCGATCACCATGAGAAGGACGTGACGTTCGACCTTCGCCATCATGTCGGACGGGAATCGTTCCTCGACCGTCTGGTAGGCGTCCTCGCTATCCTCGTGCAGCGTTTCGGCGATCTCTTCCGCGGTCATACCGTCGATGTCATCGACCTCGATCTCGGAGGGGAGTACCAGCGCCTTGTATTGGTCGATGATCTCCTCGTAGTCGGGCTCGCTTTTGTCCGGGGTGTTGCGACGGACGATGCGTTCGACCGCGCCCTCGATCAGCTCCAGCATCTTTTCGTGGACGTCGACACCGGCCACGATCTTCTGGCGATCGCCGTAGATCGTTTCACGGTGGCGGTTCATCACATCGTCATATTCCACGACGTGCTTGCGGCGGTCGAAGTTGTGCCCCTCAACCTTGGTCTGCGAGCTCTCGATCGACTTCGAGATGAATTTGTGCTCGATCGGCTGGTCATCGTCCATGCCGAGTTTTTCCATGATGCCGCTGACCCGGTCGCTGCCGAAGCGTCGCATCAGCTCGTCCTCGAGCGAGACGAAGAATTGCGACGAGCCGGGATCTCCCTGGCGTCCGGCACGACCGCGGAGCTGGTTGTCGATCCGGCGGGATTCGTGACGCTCTGTGCCGAGGATGTGCAGGCCGCCAAGCTCGGCGACGCCGGGCTCGAGCTGGATATCGGTACCACGACCGGCCATATTCGTCGCGATCGTGACATGACCGCGCTTGCCGGCCTCGGCGACGATCGCCGCCTCACGCTCGTGCTGCTTCGCGTTGAGGACGGAGTGGTCGACTCCCCGGCGATCGAGAAGCTGGCTCAGGTATTCGGATTTCTCGATCGAGGTGGTGCCGACCAGCACCGGACGGCCCGTCGCCCGAATCTCGTCGATCTCTCGTGCGACTGCCTCGAACTTGCCGGGCTCGGTCTTGAAGATCAGGTCGCCCTTGTCCTCACGGACCATCGGCTTGTTCGTCGGAATCACAACGACCGGCAGGCTGTAGATCCGGTAGAACTCCTCCGACTCGGTCTCCGCCGTACCGGTCATGCCGGCCAGCTTCTTGTACATGCGGAAGTAGTTCTGGAAGGTGATGGTCGCCATGGTGACGTTCTGGCGACGAACCTTCACGTTTTCCTTGGCCTCGATCGCCTGGTGCAGACCTTCGCTGTACCGGCGACCGGTCATCATGCGGCCGGTGAACTCGTCGATGATGATGACTTCACCATCGCGAACGATATAGTCCTTATCGCGGGTGTACACCGCCTCGGCCGTCAATGCCTGCTCGAGGTAGTGGGTCAGGTCGACGTAGCGCTCGTCGTAGATCGACTCGCCCTCGGGAATACCCGCGAGCCGCTCGACCTTGTCGATACCCTCCTCGGTCAGGGTGGCGTTCTTGTGCTTGAGGTCGACCTCGTAATCTTTGTCTTCGCCTTCGCGAAGCTGGCGGACGATCCCCGCGAACTGGTAGTAGCGGTCCGTCGCCTGTTCGGCGGCGCCCGAGATGATGAGCGGGGTTCGCGCCTCGTCGATCAGGATGTTATCGACCTCGTCGACGATGGCGTAGTTGAGCTCTCGCTGAACCATCTTGTCGGCCTCGACGACCATGTTGTCGCGGAGATAGTCGAAGCCATATTCATTGTTCGTGCCGTAGGTGATATCCGCGGCGTAGGCCAGTTTGCGCTCGACCGGCCGCAGGCGTGCCATCGTCTCATCGTCCGTCTCGTATTCCGGATCGTAGACGAACGCGGACTCGTGCTGAAGACAACCGATCGTAAACCCGAGGGCGTAGTAGATGCGGCCCATCCACTGGGTGTCGCGCTTGGCGAGGTAGTCGTTCACGGTCACGACGTGGACGCCTTCGCCGGAGAGCGCATTAAGGGCGACCGGGAGGGTCGCCGTCAGCGTCTTGCCTTCACCGGTCCGCATCTCGGCGATCTTGCCCTGGTGCAGGACCGATCCACCGATGAGCTGGACATCGAAATGACGCTGCCCCATGTGGCGTTTCGATGCCTCACGGGTGAGGGCGAAAGACTCGACGAGGAGATCGTCGAGCGACTCGCCTTCCTGATAGCGATGTCGCAAATCCCTGACGGCCGCCTGAATCTGGCTGTCGTCCATCTCCTCGAACTCGGGCTCGAGCGCGTTGATCTCTTCGACGAACGGCTCGACGTCGCGGAGCTCCTTGTCGTTGGGATCGCCCATCAGCTTGGTAAAGAATGATCGCATTGGAAATAGTCTCCGGAATACGTGACGAATATGAGACGGATGCTCTTCAGAATGTCATTGAAAAGTATACTTCCATATGCCAACCCTTAATGTCAGGAGATGGAACCGTGTTCGGCATCCCGCCATTTGGCTGGAGTGCTTCGCGGTTGATGTCTCGCGCTGAGCATACAAAATGGCAGTCTGAATACGAACAGGGAAGAATTATGTCGGAGGATTTCGCATCCCGGGTTTATCAGGTGACAGCGAGTATCCCCTACGGGCGAGTCACCACATTCGGACGGATCGCGCGGGCGCTGGGGTCGCCACGCTCGGCGCGGATGGTGGGGTGGGCGTTGAACCGGTCGCCGCGGGAGTTGAACCTGCCGGCGCACCGGGTAGTGAACCGGAATGGAGTGCTCAGCGGCGCTTTGCATTTCGGTCATCCCGACGCAATGGCTGATTTACTTCGAGAGGAAGGCGTCACCTTCGTCGACGAGATTACCGTCGACCTGGACGCCTTCGTGTGGGACCCCGCCGAGGATCCTTCCTTGGACGAGCTCTTCGTCTTCCCGGATTGAGTCATCCACTTGCGGCTTCGATCGTCGCATCCCTGCGGGAGCCGATGGGCGATGAGCCTTCGGCCAATCGCCCATCGGCTCCCGCGCGTGCTACAGCGGTTTGCAAGAAGGTTGACATGGTTACCTGGTGATCGACTCCCGCAGGGAGTCGATGGGCGGCGAGTCCTTCGGACCGCCCGCCCCTACACCCCGTGAGGCGAACCTCGCAACCTTCCTGCAAACCGCTCTAGCCAACGTTGGTTGCGGAGGCGATGGCCGAGGCGATCTCGTCGGACAGTGGCGCGAAGTGGTTGACAGGCAGATACCCCTCGCCGATCGGGAGCGAATGCCGAAGCGCGTTTTCGATATACCGCTTGGCGAGGCGGATGGCCTCCATCGGGTCGATGCCCATGGCGAGGAATGCCGTGATCGCGGCCGAGAAGGTCGCGCCGGTACCGTGCGTGGCATGCGTGCCGGTCCGCTCGCCTTCGATCGGCGTGAACTGGCCGTCGGCGTAGACGAGGTCGACGGCGGAGCCGGGAACATGGCCGCCCTTGATCACCACGATATCCGCACCCATTTCGTGAATCGCCTTCGCCGCCTCTTCCGCGTCGGTTGCGGTCGAGATTTCCTTCTTGATGAGCGTCGCTGCTTCCGCAATGCTGGGCGTGATGATCGTGCACAGCGGAATCAATTCGTTCACCAGCGCGCGCATGGCAGTGAGCTGGAGCAGGGGAGCGCCGGACTTCGAGACCATCACGGGATCGAGCACGAGGTGGGGAATGCCCCACGCCTCAAGACGATCCGCCGTGTTTTCGACGATGGACTTGCCGCTCAACATGCCGACCTTGGCGGCATGCGCGCCGACATCCTCGATGACCGTGTCGATCTGCGCGATCAGGACCTCGTCCGGGACCTCGGCGATGGCGGTGACCTCGACGGTGTTCTGCGCTGTGACGGCGGTCACGACGGACGACCCGTAGACACCGAGGGAGGCGAACGTCTTCAGGTCGGCCTGGATGCCGTCGGCAGCGCTGGAATCGGAGCCGGAGATAGTGAGAGCCTTGAAGAGTGGCGGATGATTCACGTCTATCGATGTCCTTTGATCGGGTCCGGAGCTGGATGACCAGCAGACGACACGCAAAAACGTCTGCTGCCTATACTACCCGGGTATGATGTCCGAGAACCGAAGGAGGTGGCAGGCAGATGAAAGTTAATGAGGGACTGCAGGATATCCGGGAACGACTTGTGGAGAACGGTGCTTCCCCGGATACAGTGAACCTGGTCGACACCATCATGAAGCGAGCCTCCCTGCCTGCGGCAAGCGGCGCGTCCGCGACGTCGCTTTTGCAACTGGTCCGGATGTTGATGCGGAGTCCGGCCGCGCATTCGAGCCCGCGGGTGTATGACGACCTGGTGAGGCTGGAGGCTTCGTTGCAGGAGAAGGCGGAGGAAATCCGCACGATTCGGGAGGAAGAAGAGAACCGCCCGATGCCGAAAACCAAGAAGTACTACAAGGAACTGAAGAAGAAGCAGTCGTAACGTCGGCTTCGAGACAAGGCAACGCCCCTGGACGGGTCCGTCCAGGGGCGTTGCCTTGCCGTTCGGACTATTCCGGAGAGAGGATGCCGTAGGTGCCGTCCCGACGCCGGTACAGGACGCTGAACTTCTCGTCTTCCTGATTCTTGAAAAAGAAGAAGTCGTGCCCGATCAGCTCCATTTGCTCGATGGCCATATCGACATCCATTGGATCCATCTGGAAGCTCTTCGTGCGGGCCACGAGCGATGCGTTGAGCGCATCCTCAGGCAGATTACCGAAGTCGACGTTTTCCGGCAGTCCGGCCCCGTCGTTCACAGCCGGTGTGGCCTCCACGAGCCCTGGCTTCCCGGCACGGCGGCGCTTCGACGTTCGCTTGTCGGTGAATTTCCGGACCTGGGCGATGAGTTTGTCGACGGCCATATCGATGGCCTTGGCCGGTTCGGCGTCTTCGGCTTCTGCCCGGATGAGGTGTTTGCCTGTTCGAAGGGTGATTTGGGCGGTCGTCTCTTCGGCACCCGAGCGCAGGGTCTCGGTCTTGAGCTCGAGGACAGCATCCGTGACCTGATCGGCAAGACGGTCGAGCTTGGACATGCGACGGTCAATGAACTCCCGCATGCCGTCGGTCACCCTGGTTCCGTTGGCGCGAATCTGAATGTCCACGACTGCCTCCCTGGGATTTGGCCCCGTGCGTGAACCGGGACGTGCCCGGACACTAGTGGTGAAACGCCAAGAGAACGGATGTCCATCAAGCACCACGGATCTTGTCATGGCACCCGACACCTGTTCGCTTGTGCGAGGCGCCCGCGGAGGGACTCGAACCCCCGACGCTCGCCTTAGGACGGCGACGCTCTATCCACTGAGCTACGCGGGCAAAGGCCAGGGAAGGCCTCTTTTCGTGATGCTACCACATTTCCCGGATTGCTCGCCGGACTATGACGTCGTAGATCTTCTCAGCGTACGTGCGCATTGTTTTGATACTCTTTGATTGTAGTTGTGAGCAACAACAGATACTCTAGAAGATTAGTGTAAGGGTGCAGAGGTGGGTGAGGAACGCGCGATCCGACAGCTGACTGTCGTTGTTGTTGACGGGTCGGTGGAGGATGGAGCGGTCCGGAATTTTGGTGACGCCTGGGCAATGCAATGACAGATCCGGTGGCACTATCATGATTGTGGCCCCAAATAGACGGGTGGCATCTGGAATCCCGCACCTCGTGTCCGGGATCGGCGCCGCAGCCGCCGGATGCTCGGCCTTCGGCCGATATCTCGCACACGAGATACGAGACTACAGGGGCTCGTGGGCGAGAACGATTCCTCCGGATGCCGGATTGGCTGGCGCAATCTTGCGAAGGCAGGGCGCAACGTGGTATCCTCCGTTTCGTTGCCACGGGGCGTGGCGCAGTCCGGTAGCGCGCAGCGTTCGGGACGCTGAGGTCGGAGGTTCAAATCCTCTCGCCCCGACCAGGAACAGAAAACGGGCGGTACCAATTCGGTACCGCCCGTTTTTATTGTCTTTCTCACCCGATCATAGGAAATCCGGATGAACAGTGGTGGTGCGTCGCCCATGCGAACCTTGTAGTCTCGGGTCCTGTGCCCGAGACGCGCCGCAGAGCGGCGTCATGGCGCCCCCCATCAATCATCCGGATTCCGTGTCAGAATTTGCGCTCGGTTCGCGAATCTTCGAAGTACGGGCTGGGGCTCGGGTAGTACTGCTGGAACCGCTCCGAGAGCTGGGACATCTGCTGCTTGATTTGTCCCAGCGCTTCCTTGTCGCCCTCGGCCTCGGCGATCCTGATTCCGGCGACGAGCTGCTGCGTGAGAAACCGGAAACGTTCGATCCGGAGCTTCTCGAGTACCTTGCTCGCCTCCGACCGGACGTGACTCGGGAACTGCTCCGGACGGCCATCCAGCATGCCGATCAGTGCCTCCGCGTGATCCGCGAGCTCGTCGTCCATCGCCACCGCCAGGTCGAGCCCTTCCAACTCGAACGTTGCGGGATCGCGCAGAATCTCGACCAGCTGGCGATTGCGCGCGTCCTGGATGTCCTCGATCGGGATCTGGTCGAGCAGGTCAAAGGTGAGCTGGTGATGCCGCAGCAGGAGCGCGAAGAGGAAGTCCTCCGTGTTGTGGCGACGCACCTGTTCGACCGCGGTGGGTTTGAGACCGGCGCGGATACCCGCCGTCTTGCCGCCGATGCTGAGCTTTCGCTTTTCGGAGAGAATGACCTGCTCTGAGATATCCAGGCGGCGGGCCAGCATGCGGGTATAGTGGTTCTCCTTGATGCTGTCCGGGATCTGGCGCAGGAGCGGGAGGATGCGGCGAACCGCGCTCGACTTCGCCTCGGGGTCGGTGTGATCGACGTTTCGCGTCAACATGTCGATCGTGAAATCGAGGAAGGGGCGGGCGGACCGGATCAGCTCGGGCCACTTTTCAGGAGACTTGCGGATCAACTCGTCCGGATCCTTGCCCTCGGAAAGTTGGACGATCGAGATATCGGTCTTCAGTTTCCGTTCGAAACGGAGAAGCCCGTTCGGCGTCGGCACCGGGCGGATGTCCGCGTCCAGCGCATCCGCCATTGTCTCGAGACCGCGCAGCGTCGCCATCTGCCCCGCAGCGTCGGAATCCAGAGCGAGGATCACGCGGTTCGCGCCGCGCTTGATCTGGGCGACCTGTTGCTCGGTGAGGGCCGTGCCCATCGATGCCACGACGTTGCGGTATCCGAATTGATGCGCGGTGATCGCATCCATATAGCCCTCGACGATCACAACCTCTTCCGCCTCTCGGATCGCATCCTTCGCGAGGTCGAGCCCGTAGACGAGCGTGCTTTTGTCGAAAACCAGCGTCTGTGGCGAGTTCAGGTACTTCGGCTGCGCATCGCCGAGGGCGCGGCCACCAAAGCCCACCATATTGCCGTCGCGGTCCCGGATCGGGAAGATGAGGCGGTTGCGAAAGCGATCGTAAAACCCGCCGGAATCGCGTTTCGTCGCGAGCCCGGCCTCCGCCACCAGTTCGGCCGAGACGTTTCGTGAGGCGAGAAAGTTGAGCAGGCTGTCCCACGATTCCGGGGCAAAGCCGAGCGCAAACGCATCCACCATCTCGCTTGAGATTCCGCGTTGCTCGATCACCTCGCGTCCGGCCGCACCATGCGATGTCTTGAGCAGGACATGGTGGAACCACATGCCGGCGAGCTCGTTGACCTCGATCAGCCGCTTCCGTTTCTCGTCCTCTTCGGGCAGACGTGGCGCACCGACATCGAGCTCCACACCGGCGCGAGTGGCAAGGTCCTTTAACGCTTCCCGGAATTCGACGTTCTCGACCAGCATGTAGAAGGTGAAGATATCCCCGCCCTTGCCACAGCCGAAGCAATGGAAGTTCTGGGACTCCGGAAAGACGATGAATGAGGGCGTTTTTTCGTTGTGGAACGGGCACAATCCCTTGAAGTTGGCGCCAGTCTTTTTCAGCGATGGGACATAGCCTTGGACCAGGTCGACTACATCGATCCGGTCGCGGACTTCGGTGACAGCATCTCTGGCCATGAAGCTTCCTCGTCGTTACGGGGCCAGCGGGGAGGTATCGTGCAGGCGGTTGTAGAGATCGATTGCAAAACGGTCGGTCATCGAGGCGACGAAATCGGCGACGTGACGTTCCAGAGACTCATTGTCGATCGCAACAACATACGCTTCCGGCATGTTTTCCGGGTGCGTCATGAAGTACTCGAAGTGCGTACGTACGATATCCTGCGCGTGAATCGTCTGCGGTCGTGCATTGATTGGATCGTACACCCGAGTGTACAGGAAGTCACGCAGGACATCGGCGGCCTCCCTGATCGTCGACGACATGGTGATGACGCCCTCCGGCGAGGCGGTATCTGACTGCTCGATGATGTCGGTGACGAGCGTGTTGATCCTCTCTGAATGACGCGCGCCCAGAATCCGGATGACGTCATCCGGGATATCGGATTGGGTGATGAGACCGGCGTGCAGGGAATCGTCGAGGTCGTGATTGAGGTAGGCGACGCCGTCCGCGATCTTGAGGACGTGACCCTCAAGGCTTGTTGGCTGACCGGAGTGGCTTTGCATCAGGGAGCTGCGTCCCTTGGAGTGACGCAGGATGCCGTCTCGCACCGGTTGTGTGAGGTTCAGGCCATGTCCGTCATTTTCCAGCTTGTCGACGACGCGGAGGCTCTGCTCGTTATGGCGAAACCCAGGCAGCATCGTGGCGAGGGCGCGTTCGCCCGCATGACCGAAGGGGGTGTGCCCGAGGTCATGACCCATACCCATCGCTTCGATCAGGTCTTCGTTGAGGCCGAGGGCCCGACCGATCGTCCGGGCGATCTGTGTCACTTCCAGCGTATGGGTGAGACGGGTGCGGTAATGATCGCCGGACGGCGCGATGAACACCTGCGTCTTGTGCATTAGCCGCCGGAAACTCTTGGTATGGATGATCCGGTCGCGATCTCGTTGGAATTCGGTGCGCACCGGGGAGGGAGGTTCCGGTCGTAATCGGGTCGCCCCTTTGCTTCGGGTCGCACCCGGTGCGAGCGCTGCGTCCTCCTGATCCTCGAGCCATTCGCGGATGGTGGTATCTACGGTTGCCATCAGGAAAGAATATCCATTTTCGCCATCGAGGCGATCAGACGCTTCGCCCCGTGACGGGCGAAGAGGACACCCAGTTCCTTGTCGCCGTCACGCCGCTCGACGATTTCGTTGATCTGGCCCTCACCAAATTTCGGGTGGAAGACCTTGTTGCCAACCTGGTAATCCGGAATCGGCTCGGGGACAAGTTTCGGCGTCGGCTCCGGCATCGACCAGGAGGACGAGACTTTCGAGGCGAACGAGCCGGGCGTGGCCTTTTCGTAGCTTCGGCCACGGCTGCTGGCGCGGCGCGGCGATTCCCTCACGGAGGAGCGCATCGCTTCGGCCGGGATGTTACCGACAAACCGGGAGACGACACCATCGCGAAACTGCCCGTAGGACATCCGGTTGGCGGCGAAGGTGATGTAGAGGATTTTCTCGGCGCGAGTGATGCCGACGTAGAACAGGCGGCGTTCTTCCTCCATCGGCAGCGGGTCGAAGGCTTCGGCCTCGACCGCGCGGCTGATCGGGAGCAGGCCTTCCTCCGCGCCGGCGATGAAGACGACCGGAAATTCCAGCCCCTTCGCCGAGTGGAGCGTGATCAGCGTGACGCTGCCGCCGCCATCCTCGTCCATCGAGTCGACATCCGCGATGAGCGCCACCTGCTCAAGGTAGGCGGGGAGCGCTTCTTCGGGATCGACGTGATCGTATCGTTCGAGGTCGTTCCGGAGCTCCTGGACGTTTGCCCAGCGTTGCAGCTCTTCCTCGCTGTCGCCGTCGAAGGACGCGCGATAGTCGGTGACCTCAACGATCGAGTCGAAGAGCTCGGCCAGGCTGAGGGTGTTCTTTCGCTCCATCAGGATCGAGAACGTAGTGCCGATTCGGGACGCAGCGGTCCGGCCAACGCCGGAAAATACCGGGGCGGGAACATCGCTCTTGGCGGCGACCGACGGTGTGAGCGCGAGAAACGCTTCCAACGTGGGGCGGCTGTGCTCCGTCGCCCAATCGGAGGCAGTCTCCATCGCCTTGGGGCCGAAACCTCGTCCGATCGGGAAATTGTCGATGACCCGCTGCAGGCTGACGTTGTCCGACGGGTTGTAGAGCAGGCGGAGGACGGCGAGGATGTCGCGTACTTCCTTGCGCTCGTAGAAGCGGACGCCGCCGACGATGCGATAGCGGAATTCGCTGGTGCGGAACGCCTCCTCAAGCACGCGACTCTGCGCCGTCGTACGGTACATCACCGCGATATCTTCCGGTCTCGCGATACCCCTGGCCTGGATCCGGCGGATCTCGCTGACGATGAATTGCGCCTCGTGCTGCTGGTCGGCCAGCTCCCGGAGCTGGATCAGTTCGCCTTCCTCGTTGATCGTGCGGATCTTGCGGTCGATCCGCTGCTCGTTTTCCTGGATCACCCGATCCGCCGCCTGGACGATGCGCTGGGTCGAGCGGTAGTTGATCTCGAGGTTGATCTGCGTCGTATCCGGGTAGTCGTTCCGGAAATCGAGGATATTCCGGATATCCGCCTGTCGCCAACCGTAGATGGACTGGTCCGGATCGCCGACGACGAAGAGGTTGCGATGCTGGTCCGCCAAGGCCGAGATCATCACATACTGGACCCGGTTCGTATCCTGGTACTCGTCGACCAGGATGTAGCGGAACCGTTGTTGATAACGCTCCAGAATCGCGGGGTCGGCATCGAAGAGGCGGATCGGCAAGCCGAGCAGGTCGTCGAAATCGACCGCATTGGCGGCCCGCAGGAGCTTCTCATACTCCTTGTAGACCCGGACCACGACCTCGTCGTCGTAGGACTCCGCCTCATCGGCGAGCTCGTTGGCAGTCATCAGGACGCTTTTCGCGGCAGAGATGCGCGAGAGCATGCGCCGGGGCGCAACCTGCTTCGGGTCGAGACCCGCGTTCTTGACGGCGGTCTTCGCGAGCTCCATCTGGTCTCCACCGTCGTAGATGACGAAGTTGCGCTGGAGATCCAGGTGGGTCGCAACGCCGTACGGGTTTTCGCGTAGCATCCGGACGCCGAGTGAGTGGAATGTGCCCATCACCAGACCGTCAGTGGCCTCCTCGCCGATGAGCCGGTCGATGCGCTCCCGCATCTCACGGGCGGCCTTGTTCGTGAACGTGACCGCGAGGATTTGATCCGGGCTGACGTTGCGTTCCTGGATCAGGTAGCCGATGCGATGGGTGAGCACGCGGGTCTTGCCCGAGCCAGGACCGGCGACGACGAGGACCGGGCCTTCCGTCGTCGTGACCGCGCGCTGCTGGTCGGGATTGAGGCCGGTGAGAAGGGGAGATTGCAACTCCGTCATGGGAAAGATCGTGTCCATTCAGTTGATGTCATGGGTCGGTATCGTGGGCGCCCGCGACATCGTCCGGGCGCAACCGGCGGGCGAATGTGCCGGTATGTTCCTGTCTGGATTGAGTGTAGCACCGGTAGAAAAACCTCCCCGTCAAAATCTCGTTTTTGGTTGACGCGTGCCGAGGGTTCTGGTAGCCTTTGGTCCGGTACGCGCCGACGTAGCTCAGTGGCAGAGCAAAGGACTCATAAGCCTTCGGTCGCTGGTTCGAATCCAGCCGTCGGCACCGCGCAGTAGCCCCCCTGAAACACACCACCATGACAACGCACGATACGAACGCACGGAGCCGGACAACCCGTCGAGAAGCCGGGCTCGTCCAGCGCGTCCGGGCATCGCTGCGGCGTGGATTCGAACGCGATTCACAGCCGCAAATCCTCATTGCCTGCTCGGGTGGCATGGACTCCGTCGCGCTCACGGATGTCCTGTCGTCCCTGTGCCGCACCGGCGACATTGCGGCACAGATCGTTCACATCGATCACGGCGTACGCGAGGATTCCGCCGCTGCGGCAGATCTCGTCGAGGCATTCGCGACGAGCCTTGGGCTGCCATTTCACCTTCGACGATTGTCCCCTGACGTTCTCGGCCGGCATCCCGGCGTCGGGATCGAGGAGGCGCTTCGGCGCGAGCGCTACCGTGCGGTCGCCGATGTTGCCGTCTCGATCGGAGCGGACGCCATCGCGGTCGGTCATCACCAGCGGGACCAGGCTGAAACGGTCCTGTTGCACCTGATTCGCGGTGCCGGGTTGGCGGGTGCATCCGGAATGCGGGAGTGGTCGGACTTCGACGTGCCGTGGTGGTTGCGCGACGAACCGCGCACCCGGTTACGCGTCTGGCGACCGTTTCTTGCCGAGCCGTACTCAGTCATCCAGACGTGGCATGAGTCGCAGGGTCTGCCTCTCGCCGAGGACGAGACGAACGCGAATCACACTTTCCGGCGGAACGCGATCCGGCACGACATCCTGCCGCGCCTGGAATCGATCATGCCTGGGTCGACCGGGAACCTGGCGCGTTTCGCGGAGCTGGCGGCGGTGGACGATGCGTCGCTCCAGAGGCTGGCGGGCGAGATCCTCGGGACACGAAATGCCGGAACGCTGGATCGTGCGGTGCTGATGCACCTCGATGTCGCGCTCCAGCGGCGCATCGTTCGCCAGTGGTTGGAGACGCACCGATTCGATGGTGAACTGTCGCTCGACCGAATCGACGCCGTGTGCGAGCTTGCCCGGCGCAATCGATCGGGTGCTGTGGTCGAGATTGGCGCGGGTTGGCATGTGAGGATCGATCGTGGCGTGCTGTCGGTCCGGCTGGCAAAACGGGTACCATGATGCCAACGGGGTCGTGGTCCCCGGAGAGACGAAACAGACCGATGCAACGGAGGAAGCAGGGAGCATGACGGCGGAGGAGATGGTGCAGGTGTATCCGAGGGACCGCGGCATCGCGCGGGTTTTGATCCCGGAAGCAGACATTCAGCAGTCTATTCGGGAAATGGCGGCGGAACTCGATGCGGAATACGCGGAGGATCGCCCGGTCGTGATCGGTGTGCTCCGCGGAGCCGTCGCGTTCATGTCCGATCTGGTCATGGCGATGACGATTCCCCTCGACATGGATTTCATGGCGATTTCCAGCTACGGTCTTTCCACGAAGTCCTCCGGCGTGGTGCGCATCCTCAAGGATCTCGACGACGAGATCGCGGATCGTCGGGTGATTGTGGTCGAGGACATCGTCGACAGCGGACTGACGCTCCAGTATTTGCTGGATCACCTTGGACGACGAAATCCGAAGGACATCCGCGTTGTGGCGATGATCCGGAAGGAAAAGCCGGACGCTGTCGATGTCCAGGTCGATCGTATCGGATTCACAGTGCCGGACGAATTCGTTGTCGGATATGGACTCGACTATGCCGGACAGTATCGCAACCTGCCGTACATCGGTGTGCTGGACCCATCTGTGTACTCAACTCCGAAAGACGAAGAGTAGGACGCGCAAAAAACCCTTCGCCATTGGCGAAGGGTTTTTCTCTCCTGGTGGAGACGGGGGGATTCGAACCCCCGACCTCTACAGTGCGATTGTAGCGCTCTCCCAGCTGAGCTACGTCCCCCTTGGGGCGATGCAGAGTATAAGCGACCGATCCACCATTGGTCAACATGTATTGGCCAGGATGTTGAAAAGGCGATCATGGGTCCGATCCTGAAGGTGCTGACGTACAACATTCACCACGCCGAAGGCATGAAGCGGGATGCTCCGGAGTTCGCCGGGAACGCGGATCTGGAGCAGATAGCGCGGATCATCCGTGCGTCGGGCGCCGACATCGTCGCCTTGCAGGAGGTGGACCGCGGGAACCCGCGATCCGGTGGAGCGGACCAGCCAGCCGAGTTGTCCCGGATCCTCGATATGTACGCCTGCTTCGGCTGCAACATTTCGATATCCGGTGGTGGGGAATATGGCGTCGCCACGTTCAGCCGATTCCCGATCCGTTCGCATGAGAACCTGCCGCTCCCTGGCGGCAACGGGCTGGAGCCGCGGGGTGTCCTGAAATCGATCGTCGAGATTCCTGAAGTGGGCGACGTGACGGTGCTGAACACGCATTTCCAGTTTGCGACCGGTGATAATGAGGCGATCGCCAGAACGGAGCGGCACCGGCAAGCGCTCGTTGTTCTCCGGATGATCGAGGAATGTCCTGGCCCAATAATCCTGATGGGTGATTTCAACGCGGAACCCGATGATCCGGAGCTCCATCCCCTCCTGGGATTGACCGATGCGTGGCGGATCGCGGGAGATGGAAGCGCGGGCCGGACGATTCCCGGTCACCCCATGCTGGAGTCCGAAGCGAGGATCGATATGATCTTCGTAAACGAGAGGTTCCAGGTTCATGCAGCGACGGTGTTGGCAACTGGCGAAGCTCGGTATGGCTCCGATCACCTGCCGGTCCTGGCGGAGCTGTCAATCCAGTAGCGACGGAGGAGGCGCCTTTTCATCCGCTTTCGAGATGGTATACTGATCTAACGCAAACGCGCTTGCGGGTGTAACTCAGTTGGTAGAGTGTTTGCTTCCCAAGCAAAATGTCGCCGGTTCGAGTCCGGTCACCCGCTCCAAAAAACCCGTAGAATCAAGGAAAACGGCTCATCATATGATGGGTCGTTTTTGCGGTCATGCGTGGCCCCTGTGCTTCCGTTTTCCTGTTGCGTGACCGTAAATGCGATTGAGTTGGATGGGCCACTCTCAGGCGTTCTCCTTGCAGGGCGGGGCTGGGTGGGGTAATCGTCAGGAATTTCTGGCAGTTGGCCGAGAACCGAGGGAGGAGCAATGGAGCTGATCGATCAGTTCGCCCATATTGCGACGGGGGCGGTGTACGACGACCTCACTCCCGAGCTCATCGCGGCGCGTGTCGACGCGGTTCATGCGACCAACACCTATAACGCCTCGTATGGTCATTCCCGGGACGAGCGCGAGAGATTATTGCGCGAGGTCGTGGGTTCGATGGGAAGTGACGTCAATTTCGAGCCTACGTTCCGGTGTGAGTTTGGGCGGAACATCCACCTGGGCTCGCGGTTCTTCGCGAACTTCGACTGCGTCATGCTCGACGGCGCTCCGATCACCGTTGGGGACGATGTCCTGATCGGCCCGAAGGTCGGTTTCTATACATCGAACCATGCACTCGACCCGCGGGATCGGGCGGCCGGTGCTTGCTGGGCGCGCCCGATCACCATTGGCAACAGCGTCTGGATCGCGGGGGGAGTCACGGTCCTGCCTGGCGTGACGATCGGTGACAATGCGGTCATTGGCGTGGGGTGTGTCGTCACCCGGGACGTCCCCGCTGGCACCGTCTTCGCCGGAAATCCGGGTCGGGTACTCCGTGAGATCACGGAGGCGGATCGTTTGGACTACTCTCCAATGCATTGAGACATAGTCATCCCGATACCTCATCGAGCAGGATCGATCTCATGGGATCATTGGCCGGCGTGACTATCGTGGTCAAGTGCCGGCTCCCTGCATAAGGCCAGGTCGCCGGAGTCAATACAGGGCTGTGTAATGTCGCCGTTCCGACTGCACCTCCTTGCAACACGGATGTCAGGGTATGTCGGCTTGCTTCCGGTGTACGTCACACTATTCAAGTGAAGTCTCGGTACAAGCCGTAACGCCAACCTGGCACAGTCGAACGCAATCTGCTGTAAATCACGGTGGCCGCTCGTCAGTTGTTATATGCAGGTTGGATTTGAACCGCTGTACGAGGGGTCAGACAGGATCTCGTCGGTGTTCCCGGGCGGACATGAGCATGACGCGCTCGCCGAAGTGCTTGATCGTCCGCATTCGCTCGCGGACATCGGGGCGATACGCGTAGTGAACAAGGGGAGCGAGTGCGCGATAACCGGGCGCCTGGGCGTTGATGAGCATTTCGGAAGTGGTGGAGAGCTCGTCCTTGTATCGTTGCTCGCCCGAGAGAAAGTTGTATGTGGTGTATCCCCGGGCAAGGCATTCGTCGATGCAGAGTAGATGCGTGGTCAGCCCCGGTCTGATCTTGTTGTCCTCGAATTGGGCGAACCCGCTTTGATAGAAGAGGATATCGCCATTGTCGATGAAGCTGTACAGCGTTCCGACGGTCGACGAGCCCTGACGTAGACGAAAGAGCACCACGCGCTCCTCGGCGAGGAGCTTCGGGACCAATGCGCGATGAAACGCCTGGAAGCGGTCGCTCGAAAATGCGCCGATTCGACCTGCTTTCATCCACCTCCGCTGGTGGAGATCGATGAGCTCATCGAGAATGTCGTCCGCCTGCTCGACGGTCGATGCCCATTCCGTCTGGTATGGCTGGAGTTCGCGCAAGCTTCTTCGCAGCCTTGCCCGCACGCTCGATCGCAACAGGGAGATCGGTTCCGCACCCCGGTTGCGGGCGAGCTCGAGCTCGAATACCGGGCATCGTTCATCGACTTGTGTGAATGACTCGTCGGCTCGTATGAACGGGTCGATCGCCTGTCTGGAGAATGCCGGGAGACTGATCGCGAACGGACGTAACTCCCTCCGGATCGCGTGCAGGAGTTCTTTCGCGAAGTCAAGCCGATAGTGGTCGTCCACCAGAATGTCGTTGTACTCGGTCGCGATGCTGTGGCCCAGTGGTTCCCCGGTGGTGCCGATTTTGATGACGCCGGTACCTCGCTGCCGGAGCAGCCACGGACCGGTGCAGGTGACAAGACATGTCCCCACAGGGATGCCATTGCAATGGGCGACCGCGAACCAGTGAGGAACGGTGTCTCCGAAGACATCCAGCCATGTAGAAACCCATGTCCATCTGGCAGACAGCCTGACTGGCTGGCATTTCTCTTCCAAGGCGATCCAGAGGGGCGCGATCCAGTTTCTGTCTGAGGCCGGGATCAATTCCACAGTAAGCGAAGCCGTTTCTTCGTTCGGGGCATCCAGAAGAGCGGACTTCATATTTGGCCAAGCCTTTTCATTCTCCATCGAGCGATGGTCGAACTCATCCTTCGCGTGGATACGCGTATTTGAGCCGTTCTGTTTGATCGAAGACATATCACCTGTCGCCAGTATAGCGAAAGATACGTGAAATTGGATAGATTGATCTATCTACAGTTTTTCTGATTTTGAGACCAGCCTGGAGATATCGAGCCGCGGTGGCTGCGTCCGGGAAAGTGGATAATGCGCATTTTACCTCCGTCATTCGGCATCTTGTGGAGATGAACCGCGATTTCTCATCCGGACAGGCGTGAGTGGCATGTTTGCCTGTTCTTGCGTGGGTTCCGGGTATTCCAAAGGCAGTAATGGTGTATACTCGTCGTGTAAGTCATGTTTTATATGAAATATTAGTCGACGATGGTGAAAGAACCGAAATCAGGCAATTTGGGTTTGGGCTTCTCATCGTAGCCTGAGGGTCGCTGTCGGATCGGGTAGTCACGTATGTATCTTTACACGATATGTACGTGAATAACGGAAAAACCCAAGGGAGTTTTCTCGAAAGGATCGTTGGGATGGCAGGGACGACCCGGGTCGCCCGGAAGAACAGTACGTTCTCGTCGCCCGTTTTCCAGGAACGGGTTCCGGTTTGTGTCGAGCTCGTCGGCGCAGAATCCCGGTACAGCCTTCTCCGGCATCCCAGGCTCGGGGAACGATTCGCGTGCGTTTCCGGATCCTCCGATGCGGACGACCCCAGCGAGGCCGCGCCCATCGTGCCGCCGCTTGGCTGGCGAGGGATGCATTCGACATTTCCCTGACGCACTCCAACCGGATCGAACCGATATCAGGAAAGGACATATCTATGGTGGCGCTCGATGTTTCTGATCGTAAGGTCGAACCAATCCTGACCGTGCTGCGGAGCGTGTCGACAGGCGAAGACTCGATAGACATTGCGCTTGAGTCCGGCGGAAGAGACCTCATCGACCGTCATGCCCAGGCCTGGCGGACCCTGTGCGATCGTGCCCAACCGGAGATGGCCTTTCTGCGTCCCGAGATGGTGTCCGCATATTTTCAGGTGTTCGGAGGCGGCGATCGCGTCGTATTGATGACCGCGCGCCGTGATGGCGAGCTCGTCGCCCTGCTTCCCCTGCACGAGAAGTCTCTTGGTGCAGGGCCGTTGCGGATCACGTGGCTGAGGTCGGCGGGTAACGTCCATTTTCATCGGTTCGACGCGCTGTACGCTCACGGTGAAGACCCTGACCTGATCGCGGCCAGGTTCTGGATGGCGTTGCATGAGGAGTATCCCCGGTCTGCCTGGCAATTCGAACGTGCGCTGACTGGCGGGGTCGTCGAGCGCATGCTGGGACTGGCTTCCAGAGGAGGTCACCTCACGGAAACGTACGATCCGGACGAGACACCCTATGTTGCCGTGCCACCAAAGGAGATATCGCTCGAAGAAATCATCGCATTGCAGGGAAAGAGTCTGAGGGGATCGTTGCGCCGGGGGCTGCGGCGCCTGGGCGAACGCGGCACATTACGGTTCGTTCATGTTGATGGAGAGGCTGAGGGGAAAGACATGTCCAAGTGGCTCGAGAGATTTTGCGATCTCGAGCACCGTGGATGGAAGGGAGCTTTCGGCACTTCTATCAACTCCAACCGGGCTACCAGCTCGTTTTACCGAACCATCATGCTGGATGAAGGGCTCCGCCCGTATGCCAGATGCCTGGCACTGATGCTCGATGACGAGATGATCGCGGGCGATATCGGTTTCATCGCCAACGGCATCTATTTCGGGATGAAGCTGGCGGTGGATGACGACGCTCGCGATTGTTCGCCCGGGCATCTGATGATGTTGTTCGAATTGGCGGATTTCGCCGCCCGGGGGATCAGGGAGATCGATCTCGGAGGGAAGGCCGAGTCCTACAAGCTTTTCTGGACCAGCACGTCTCGGCCATATTCCCACATGTATATCTTTCCCAAGGGCATCCGGGGGAGCGTCATCCACGCCATCGTCTTCGATGGTGCGTTCCGCGCGCGAGACTACCTCCGGACCAAACCCGTGGTGGAGACCATTCGCCGGACGCTGCGAAAACTTCCGTTCGTATGACGAAGTCATTTGCCAGTCATTCATCCCCCGAAACATGCGGTGACGGCTGGCAATGCGGGCAGTAGGTAGTGCCTCTTCCGCCGACGACGAGGTGCATCAGCGGTGTGCCGCAGCGCGGGCAGGGGAGACCGGCGCGACCCTTTCCGTACACCTTGAGGAATGCCGCGTTGGATCCGGATTCGCCATACGGATTCTCGAATGTCGAGAATGTCGTTCCCTGATTGGCGATGGCGGCTCGCAGGATGTGCCGGATTGCTCGAACCAGTCGCGATGTATCCTCCAGATCAAGCTTGTTCGCAGGCGTCAATGGGTGAATGCGTGTGCGGAAGAGCGCCTCGTCGACATAGATATTACCGAGCCCGGCGATGAGATGCTGATCGAGCAGGACGGATTTGATCTTCCCTGACCGGCGCCGCAGGGCCGCATGGAGCTGGTCGCCGGTGAATGAGGCGTCGAGCGGTTCTGGTCCCAACCGTGCGGACAACTCCTCCACGTCTTCGGGCAGGGTTAGCCGGATACGGCCGAATTTGCGCTGATCCCCGAATCGCATGTCCATTCCGTTGTCGAGCGCGAGGGCGGCGTGCTGGAATCGAACGGGTGGAGCATCGTGCGCCGTCAGCAGCAGACGACCGGTCATGCGCAGGTGAATCACCAGCGACATGCCATCGTCGAGAGGAAAGATCAGGTACTTTCCACGTCGGTCGGCCGAGATGATGGTTCGGTCGAGGATTCCGGCCGCCGGATCGATTCCGTCGGGACCATCGAGAACCTCCGGGAAGTCCGGATCGAGATCAATTTCGGTGATACGCCGTCCTGCCACATGGGGAGCGATAATGCGACGGACTGTTTCGACTTCGGGTAGCTCTGGCATACTCAAATCCGTATGGTTCGCGCGTTGGCGGGCAATTCAAAGCCCGCGTTCGCATGTCGAGAGGTGAATGCATGACACATCGGGTCGACGATTGTATTTTTTGCAAGATTGCCGCAGGTGAGCTGGGAACGGAGTTCCTTGTCGAGACGCCGAACGTGGTGGCATTCAACGACATCTCGCCGCAGGCGCCCACTCATGCGCTGGTCATCCCGAAGCGGCACATCGACAGTATCCGCGATCTGGGCGAGGACGATGCGGCGTTGGTTGGTGAAATGGTGCAGGTTGCGAATCAGGTCGCGAAGGATCGGGGCGTGGACGAATCCGGCTACCGCCTGGTGACGAACTCTGGCAAGGATAGTGGGCAGGAAGTGTTTCACATCCACTTCCACGTCCTGGGCGGAAAGAAGCTCGGTCCCATCTGTTGACAGAAGGTGAGGGAGCGAAAATGTCGCCTTCACATACTGAGGAAAAAAGAATGTCTCTGAAGGAACAGTTGACGGCGGACATGAAGACCGCGATGAAGGCCCGGGATAACGAGACGCGGGATGCGATTCGCTACGTGCTGTCAGCGCTCAAAAATGCGGAAATCGACAAGAGGGGCGAGCTGAGCGAGGACGATGAGCTCAAGCTCCTTCGCTCGCAGGTGAAGCAACGCCAGGATTCCATCGAGCAGTTCCGCGCCGGTGGCCGCGAGGACCTTGCCGAACGCGAAGAGGCACAGGTCCGCATCCTGGAGCGTTACCTGCCACAGCAGATGTCCGATGAGGAGCTTGAGGCCTTCGTGAGGCAAGGGATTGCGGAGACCGGTGCCGAAAGCCCGAAGGATATGGGCAAGGTGATGGGCGCGCTCACGGCGAAGGCCGACGGTCGCGTCGATGGACGCCGGCTGTCGGCGGCGGTGCGCAATGCCCTCGCCAGCTGATCTGTCGGTCGAGGTCCTGATCGAGGAGGGGGTGACTCCGCCGGACGGTCTTTCCCTGGCGTCGATGACATCCCTCGCACGTCATGTGTTGCTTGAGGAAAGGATGACCGGGGAGTGGCAGATCGGGGTCCAGTTTCTCGACGATGAGGCGATGCAGCAGGCCCATCTCGATTACATGGGAATCGATTCTCCGACCGACATCATGACCTTTCCCTATGAGGAAGATGGCTTCGGGGATGTTCCGGGATTCGATGAGGCAGAACGGGTCCAGGGTGGCGACCTGATGATCTCCGTCGATCGCGCCGCGGACCATGCGCTGGATGCAGGATGGTCGACGGAAGCGGAGCTGCGGTTCCTGCTGATCCATGGAATCCTCCACATCCTCGGCTGGGATGACCTCAGCGACGAGGATCGGGCGCGCATGCTCGAGAGGCAGGCGGTGCTGCTGGACTCCTGGTCGGGGACCTGAGACCGGTCAAAGTTACAGCGAATCGCACAATGGTTGACATGGTTACTTGGTGATCGACGCCCTCCGGGAGTCGATGGGCGGCAACGGGGCCGCGTTCGCATTTCGGCCGCTAGAGCGGATTGCAAGAAGGTCGATTTGGTAGGGGCGGACTCTTATGTCCGCCCAGTGTTGCATCCAAAGGGCGGACATAAGAGTCCGCCCCTACGAGCGATACGCGTGCGCCTTGCCAACCAATCTGCAAATCATTGTAACGCGACCTCACCCCACCTCCTGCGGACCGCCCTGTTTGGTGAGTCTGGCAACCATCCTGCAATGCGTTGTAGAGCGCTTTGCAGGATGGTTGACGCGGTGCCTGGATGATCACCCTATTCTCTGCGCTCAGGACAGGCTCGGACGCCAACCCACCTCCTTGTCATCCCGAACAAAGTGAGGGATCCCCGGCGCCGCAGCGCCGGTCTCGGCCCGGCGCGGGTTCCGGACCCATGCTGTGCACAGCGCACTGGGGGGCGAAGCCGCTCTATCGGCTCTCGCAGTGAGTCGATAGGGCGGCAGCGGGGCCTTTCGGCCGCTGACGCGACCTTACTCTTGCGGCCAGCCGCCCCTACATGCGATGGGCGTGGACCCTGTTGATTGTCCTGCAACCTGCGCTAAGCCAGGCTGGCCGGCTCGTCCTTCAGGTACTTGCGGAGCGCCTCGATGGCATTTAGCGCCGAGCGACGCTGGACTTCGGGAAGTGATGCCCGGATGTTCCAGGTTGAAACGATCGGCGCTTCGTTGGCCCTGGTTCGGATCGCCACGGCCAGTTGGCCCTGGGAGACTCCCCGATCGTCCAGGATGCCTTCGTACACCATCGCCACGCCGATCCCGTCGTTTCCGGCAAGGACTGCATCGGACTGACGTTGGGCAAGCTCGATGGCCGATGTCTCGCTCATCGTCGAACCCGGTTCGACGATATTGCGATCGAACGCTGTCGCTGAAACCGGATCGGCAGAGAGAAGGGCGGAGAGCGCCCCTCCTGTACCGACCTCGTGAATCGAGAGATGGGTCTTCCGGGCACCGAGGTCGCGCGCGACGATGCTCTGGAGCGTATCGCCATCCTCACCCCAGACATAGTCTCCGAGACGACTGATCACCTCGGCGCGGCAGGCATCGCGGCGGGCGCGCACCTCCTCCGGATCGTCACCGAAGGCCGTCACGCGGATATGGACGCCGTCGTCCTTGGCGTAGGTTGCGACCTGGGGATCTCCGCGGACGACGAGATCGTGCAGGAGATCCTCGGCGGCGGATTCACCGATGCCAATCGTCTTGATGTTCACCGAATCGATAATGCGGTTGCCCGCGTGTTCAAGGATGCGGGGGAGAGCCTGCTCCGTCCACATGCGGAACATCTCGCGCGGGACACCCGGCATGGTGACGATCGTCTTGCCATTCTTCCTGACCAGCCATCCCGGAGCGGTGCCGATCGGGTTCGGAAGGATGGTGGCGGACGGGATCGTCCACGCTTGCTTGCGATTGCGCTCAGGCATCTCCTGACCTCGCCCCTGGAAGAAGGCGACCAGATCGGCAAGGAGCGCTTCGTCCACCTCGGGCGTCTCGTCGACGAGCTGCGCGATCGTCTCCCGGGTGAGATCGTCATCCGTCGGGCCGATACCGCCCGTGCAGATCAGGAGGTCGGCATATTCCAGCGAGCGGCGCATGGCGTCGAGCAGAAGGGGCTGATCGTCTCCGACCTGCGTCACATAGATGAGGTCGATCCCGGCGGCGGAAAGTTCCTGGGAGAGGAATGTTGCGTTCGTGTCCGTGATTTGCCCGAGGATGAGCTCGGAGCCGATGGAGAGGATACAGGCGCGCATGGGGTGCTCCCGGAATGCGGGCGACAGCGCGCCCGGACGAGTTCGAGGTTCTCGTCGCATGGTAGAGCGACGCGCACGAAACGTCGATGGTGGGACGGCGAGCCTGTCGGGGCGGGGTGCTCCTCGTCCTTGATTTGCAGATGTCTCAACAGCTCGGTCATGAGTATTTCGTCTTGACCGCAATCATCTCCTTGATAGCCGCGTTCGCAGACAGGTGGCGTCGCAGTGGCGTTGTGGCCAAGGGATTGGAACATCATTGAGAAGCCGCCAGGAAATCTCGGATCAGCCCGGGCGCACATGGTAGAGTTCTCGCAAACAGCGCGGATTTTTGAAATACCATTGGAGAGGTTTGTCGATGCAACGATTGGTGAGCAGGCTTCTGATTGCAGTTCTCGTGATCGTCGGTGTGGTTGGCAGTGCGGGTGTCGTGTTTGCCCAAGATGATACGGGCGAGGTTGATTGCAGTCACTACCTCTGGCGCGAGGATGCTGAACTAGGCGCGGATCAACGTGGCGTTTGCGCTGATCTTCCCTCAATCAGTGAAGCGCCGACCTGCGCTGACTTCTCGACGCAGGCTGAGGCCCAGGCCCTTTTCGAAAGCGATCCATACGGATATCGAATGTTGACGCCCTACGGGAATGGCAGCGGCGAGGACAGCACCACCGCCTGCCCGGAGCTCCTTGTCACTGATTCCAATACGGGTGTAGGAGAAGCGGAGGAAGGCACGGATCCGGTACTAGCGCTGCCAAGTACAGGGAGTGGTTCCATCAACACGTCTACCAAAACCGGCATGCCTATCCTTGCCGGCTTGGGTATGTTCGCCAGCTTCGCGTTCGCTTGGCGTCGATTCAAGGTCGAGGCTCGGTAACTCTCCTCGCTATTACGTAGTATAAAAAAGGCGTGGAGGATCAGCACTCCACGCCTTTTTGCTAACCGGAGAGGTGTAACTTCACTTGCCAAGTAGGGCGCGCGGTATTCATTTCTTCAAGCCCAGAGAGACAGGGATGAGAGAGAAAAGGACCAAAATAGCAATTAACCGACCGGCACTGGTTATTTCGCTGCTTGGCTCTCTTTTCACGACCTCGATCCTCCGCTGGGCTCAACCAGAGATACCTGCATGGATGTCGATTGCCACATTCTTGCTGTTATTCACGGCTACATGGGGAGTCGGTTGGCTGATGAATCGCTTCTGAGCAATCGTCCGAGCGTACTCGGGGTCCGGATGGTGTCGGACATATCGAGTGTCATGGGCTCTCTCCGATGGTGATGGGACCAGTGTGGTTTCAGTTCCCGCTGAGGTGTCGGTTACTCAGTGTCCCAGTCATGGTCGAACGTCTGCCGGATCGCGGCGATGGCGTCTCTTGAGTCCCTGTACGTCTGCAGCATCTTGATGGGCCGGTCCGCGATTGTCACTTCCGTTCACCGGGCTGGCGCATGACGTGGCTGACGATGCCTGGGCGAATGCTGTAGTCTGTGAGTTCCGGGCTGCCTGGCCGATTGATCGCATCCAACGCTGCCATCTCGATGCGCCCCCATTGGCGATGGCCGATCCTCCGCGCCCGAATCCAGTAGCCCTTGCCGTCGCAGGATTGGCAGGTGGTCGATGCCGGGGCGGGTGTGACCGGGTTTGCCAAGCGTTGCCTCAAGCCGAGCGTCGTGTGTCTGAGGGTCCGCTGATGAGTGTTATTCTCGGCATGCCAAGGGCAGCGCGGGACCGTATACATCTGGTACACATTGGAGGTTTGAACAGAAACGACCCATCCGAAGATGAGCCGTTTTCCGCGTGGTTATAGGGTTTTCTTGGTACCCTCGGAGGGAATCGAACCCCCAACCTTCTGTTCCGAAGACAGACGCTCTATCCGTTGAGCTACGAGGGCACGGGTGCCACGGACCGGAGTATAGCATGATGCACAGTCGTGTCGGGCAAGAGCGCCTGGTGGCCCGGACGGCCGCAGTCGTCTTCACGCTTTTTCTCGCGGTCACTGGTCTGATACTCCTGAGGAGACTGACCCGGACACGCCCCGACCGTGAGACATGGATCCGGGAAGGCATCCTCGCGCGGTCGTATCCACGGCGCAAGCCCGAAATCGCCGACCTGCGCCGGCAAGGCATCACGGTGCTCGTCAATCTTCATCACCGGCCTCACGATTCCGCTGCGCTCGCCAGTTATGGGATTTCGACTGTTCACCTGCCAGTCCGGGATTTTTCGGCGCCATCGACCGATGTACTGACGTCCGGCATTCTCGCGATCGAATCCGCGAGATCCCGCGGCGAATGTGTTTGCGTTCATTGCGGTGCGGGACTGGGACGGACCGGCACGTTGCTGGCGTGCTATCTCGTGAAGACCGAGGGGCTCTCACCAGCGGACGCGATCGCCGAAATCAGGAGGCTGCGGCCCGGCGCGATCGAGACGCGAGGGCAGGAGCGGGCCGTGGAGTCGTTTGCCGGAATGAAGCGATCCTGATTCGTCGCGTTATCCCGGATCGCTGGTATCGCCGGAGCGCCCGCATGTGGTGACGAGCGCGCCCAGGCCGTCGATATCAGGATCACCGAATCTGGCACAATTCCCGAGAGAGAATCGAAGCGTTCATCATCAGAGGATCGACAGGCGAATGATTGCAGGAACAACGAAGCTCGAGAGAATCGCGACCGGGACGCTGGCAACGGCGACCGTGATCGTCGGCGCGTCGATCGTGGCGGATGGCATGCTGGCCAAGGGATTGAACGGTGCTGCCGGGCTGACATGGTTCGCGTCGTCGGCCTTGTTCATCGTCGAAGGCAGGAACCGGGGGTCGAACCCGATGCAGTGGGCGGGGACGATCGGGCTGACGGCGGTGGTCGCATTCGTGATCAAGCCGTCCGACCTGGCCCTGGCGACGGTGGGGTTCGGCGGAGCCGGTGCGGTGACCGCACTTGCGGTGAAACGTGATCCGCTTCTATGGGCGAAGATGATTCCGGCGCTCTACCTGCCGTTGCATATCGAAACGGCGGTCGCGAAGGCGGCGGGACGAAGCGCCCTCGGGATGGAGGCGAGCCTCCGGACCGATCCGCCACCGACCGCTGCGGTTGTCCCGGCGGTGATGCTGGCGGCCGCGGTTGCTGGCGGCTGGATCGCGAACCGATTCCGGAAGTGACCCCCGATTGAGGAATCGACGTAACAGCGAAGGGCACGGTGTATGCACCGTGCCCGTTCTTTTGTGTCACGTGTTTGGATGAAATGGAGAGCTACGTTACTTCCACTTGTTCAATGTCTGCAGCAACGAGTTCACCGATGGCAGGAGCCCTTCCGGGCGCTCGCTGGAGGAATCTATTTCTGGAGCGCTCCCGATGCGAGCCAGCTTCATGAGGGTGCGCATGTCCAGTGATCGCAGCAGATCGCCGACGTTTTTCGCTTCGTCCCGGATTTGATCCACAAGCCCACGATAGTCGACGCTTTCATGAAGATCCCAATACTTCGAGAGGCGATCGCGAAGATCTGCTATTGCGGCGTCCCGAGCTTCGAGCTCGGCCCGAAGGCGGTTGACGGCATCGAGGAGTTCAGCATTGCTGGTCATGATGGCATCGAGCGATTCGATACTGGTGACGATGCGGCCTTTGGTCACGTAGCTCCCTCACTTTATGGATACGACACCGGCGCCAACGCAATCCGCGAACGGTTTCCCCACTTCAAACACATGAGATGATACCTCTGGCTGCCCATCGCGACCATTCGCGTCCCGTCGATGCGTTCGGTGTGGTGATCGAACGAAGGGCGCCCTGGATCGCCCGCACCATCAAGCGAGAGGCTCATCGACGGGTTCGACATATTCGTCGGCACCGTCCTTCGGTGTATGCGCGGCCGCCTGGCTGGTTTTCGAGGAGATGTCGACGCTGGCGAGCGGCGACGTGTACTGGGTGTTGGCGCGCCGTTTTCGGAAATCTTCGCGGGCAGCGTCGCGCAGATCCTTGTCGGTGACGAGGTCCATACCAAGTCGGGCCATGACATGCGCAGCGCCGATCGCGGCCTTCGTGCCGATCGACATGCCTCCGCATGCCGTCACGGGCCACGTATGGAGTCCAATGCCGAGCGGGAACGACGGGTAAACGAAGATGGCGGTCGGCGCGTTCCAGCTCACATCGCCGACATCGCTGGCGCCGCCCTCCGCCCGGTCGGGGAGGAGAGGGAGAACCTGGGTCACCAGCCCGTGTTCCTGGGCGCCGAAGTTTCGCTGGCATTCCCGCGCGAACGCCTGCTCTTCCTCGGTCCAGTCGGGCACGCCGACCGCCTGGAGATGTTCGTAGAGACGTTCGACGAGTGCCGTGTTGGGGAGGAGATCGTAGAGCCCGAAATCGATCGCGAAGTTCGCTTTCGTTTGCGTCCCCAGGGCGGCGCCGTCCGCGAGCTGTTTCGCCCATTCGGTGACATGTTCGACGCCTTGACGATTCTCGTCCCGGATGAACATGCGCAGGCGCGCGTACCCCGGTACGACGTTGGGTGTTTCGCCGCCGGCTTCAACGACATAGTGCATGCGAACGGTGGGCCTGACGTGTTCTCGCATCAGGTTGATGCCATGGCAGAACAACTCGAGGGCGTCGAGCGCGCTCCGGCCGTTCCAGGGATCGCTTCCTGCATGGGCGGTCTTGCCGAAGAATTCGACGGAGACGTTGTTGATCGCCGAGGTCCGGACGAATCCGGCGGTCGCGATTGGCGCGGAGTGCCAGGCGATGCAGGCATCGAGATCGTCGAAGTATCCATCCCGCGCCATGAAGACCTTCGCGCCGGTTGTTTCTTCGGCTGCGCAACCGTAAACGCGGACCGTACCTGGTTTGCCACGTTCCATCATTGACGTCTTGAGGGCGATGGCGGCTCCGGTGCATCCCGCGCCGAGGAGGTTGTGCCCGCACCCATGACCGTTCGCGTTGCCGGTTGGGGCGACTTCCTGACGGGATGTGGCTGCATTGCCGAGACCCGGCAATGCATCGTATTCGGGGAGGAAACCGATGCGAGGACCGTTCTCCCCCTGCGTCCATTCGGCGATGAAGGCGGTGGCCTGTCCACTGGTGCCGCGGCTGATGATGGTGAAGCCCGCATCCTCAAGCTCGCGGATGTGAACCTCGGCGGATTTCGTTTCCTCGAGAGACAACTCCGCGAGATGCCACACTTCGGACGAGATCCGTTCGATCGCCGGAGTTGCGGTTTCGATCGCGTCGTTCACTGTCTGGTAGGTGTCAGCGTTCATCGACGTTCCTCCTGAGTGTTCGCGGGGACCGCTGCGCATCAGCGAGTACATACGGTTATTGTATTGATCGATTCGCGTTACATTCTCAGAAACGATGGATATCTGCCAGTTCAAGGCACGCACGAAGAGGTGTTTGGTCTGAATGTCCTTGCGTTGACTTCTGGCTTGATCGAGCAAGATGCTGACCAGTCATCTTCGGTTGTGGCATCGTCCGCGTTGTCATCGGGCTACTGCCGATGGGGGAAGCGATCGCAGAAAGGCGAGCTGGCGCCAGCTCCCGTGTGATACCGAATCCGGATGATTAATCGCGGATCAGCGCACATAACCAGACCGTAGTCTCGGGTCCTGTGCCCGAGACATGCCGCGGAGCGGCATCACAGCGACCCGCGAGCATGCATCCGGATTCGGTATGAATGCAGTGGATCATCCTCATGACGGAAACGTCGATTGGCAAAGGAGTTCTCAAATGCGCGTCCTGGCCCTGGGAACAACAGGTGCCGGGAAGAGTTGGACATCCGAGCGATTGTCGACGCTTCTGAATGCTCCTCATATCGAATTGGATAGTCTGTATTGGGGCGAAGGTTGGAAACCCGTTGACAAGGCATGCTTCGTATCTGAGGTCGCCAGGAGAGTTGATGCCACCGAGTCCTGGGTTGCCGATGGAAATTATCGATCGGTGCGGGAGATGCTGGCTCTGCATGCAACGGATATTGTCTGGCTCGACTATCCTTTGCCGCTTGTTTTGTGGAGGTTTCTGAGGCGTACGGCAACTCGGATGATCCGGCGAGAAGAGTTGTGGAACGGAAATCGGGAATCGGTTGGTTCATTGATATCCGACAGGTTCTCACTGATCCGGTATTCGATTCGGCAGCATCGCCGCCTGCGAACAGAGGTCCCTCCTTTGGTCGCAGGTCTGGACAGCGAATTGAGATTTTTTCGGATTCGTGATCGGCATGCCCTGGAAACGATGTTCGAAGAGTTTGCAGGTAGTCGGGTTAAGGTTGGTCCTTATCAACCTCCGCAACCAATATGCAATTCTCTGTAGGAGACGTGATGGGGTGCGTAGGTGAGGAATCAGGCACGTCGGAATCGTTTGCACGATGATGGCTCGAAACAACACAACAGCCCATCCGAAGATGAGCCGTTTTCCTTGATTCTATGGGGCTTTCTGGGGGTACCTATCGGGACTTGAACCCGAAACCTCTTGTTCCACAGACAAGCGCTCTAACCAATTGAGCTATAGGTACCATGCAGATCATCGAAAGAAAGGGCGGTAAGCCGGGTTCTGTTCTGGGATGGTCATCTCTCTCGACTTGTGTCGGTCACGTCGTTGCCTTCGTGACGGCTCTCGACTTCCGACCTTGGCGAGCAGCCTGCAAACGGTCGAATCGGAGATTGCTGCGGGGAGGATTGCCCTTTTCACTCCGCAACCGGAGTCGCGGCTTGGTCTCTGTTGCTCTCACACTCCGGGTAGAAGTGTGCCGATGTGGACTGTCGACGCGATGACTCGCGCCTCCCTGGCTTTCACCAGGCACCCTTGCTCTGCGCAGCCCGGACTTTCCTCTGATCCATACAGGATGGGTCAGCGACCATAACCCGAACTTTCAATGATCTCTTCGCATGTCAATGTGCGAATGCCGAACCGAAATGCCTCAAGACATTCTCGTATCGGCTGGGTGGCGATGAATGAAATCCCGTGGTGCCAACCGGCTTCCACGGAGACACGCTCATGCTTGCCGCCGGAGACGAGTGTACACAATTGGCCCCAAAATGTCACGGGATTTCGCCTGTGTGCGGTCCCGGAAAGCTGCTGGATTCTGTTGGCATGAGCGATCTGACGGCGCTGCCGGTCACACACGCCTGAGAAGTCGAACGAAGCTTAGGAAATCAGCGGTTCCACTGTTGTCGGTATCGATGAAGTGGAATGGAATCGCGGGTGCGTCTCCCTTGACTTGGGAGAGATAGGTGTATCGGTTCAGGGCGGCGATCGCGAGTGGAGGCTGATTGCCCATTGGAAGGTTGGGAGAGCCGAGTTGAACGTATGCCTGGCCGGTATCGTCGATCGTCACTTCGGCCGTGAGGGAATTGTTCGCGTAGGAGCCGACAATCAATGTCGCCTCCACATGTTGGGGCGTCGGAGCTTCCGGAACCGGGATGAGGCGGACCGGCGTGAGAGTTTCGAGAACGTAACCGACGATGGTTTCGAACAGCACGATCGGGCTCTCGCGGTTCGTCATCACCACGATCACCAGATCGTGGTCCGGCAACACCCGAAGGTAGGCGGTCTGTCCAATCGTCTGGCCATCGTGTCCAAACGCTGTCCCGCCTTCATAGTCGTACAGAAATGCACCGTGTCCAAACCTGTCGCCGATAAAACCCTGTACTGGAAGAGTGGCATGATGGCGGTGGAGCAGGCGAGCGATGTCGGGCGACAGGATGCGCGTGCCATTCTCGGCGACCCCATCGTGGGCGAGCATCGTGGCGAACGTTGCCAGGCTCCCGGCCGACATGGTGAGCGCTGCACCAGTCGGTGCCGTCGAATGTGGGAGCGACCAGACGGGCGCCGGTATCCACCCTTCGTCTTCAGCGCCGCGCACATGGCCCACCGCCGTGCGGTAGAGGAGTGCTTCCTCGGGCAGGGTGGCGGTGAATTCGAGCCCCAGAGGCGCGTACAACCGTTCCCGGACGACGCTGTGGAAATCCTGCTCGCGCAGGACTTCGATAAGTCTTCCCAGAACCACCCAGCCGGCATTGTTGTAGGCGAACATCTTTCCGGGTGCAAAAAATTGCTCTGACGTGTGGAGCTGGGCGACGAATTGCGCGATCGCGTCGCTGCCGCGTCCCGTATCGGTGAAGTAGTCCCCGTCGAACCCTCCACTATGCGTCAGCAGGTGACGAAGAGTGATTGTGGCGGAGACATCGGCATCGGCTACCTGGAATTCCGGAAGATGTTTTTGCACCGGATCATCGAGTCCGACGATCCCTTCATCGACGAGCTCGAGCACGAGTACCGCGGTCCACAGCTTGGAGATCGATCCGATTTGAAACAGGGTGTCCGTGGTGGTTGCGACATTGGTGCGGAGATTTGTCACGCCGGTGGCCGCCTCAGTGAGCACTCCCCGGTGGAGGACAGCTACGGCGGACCCTGGAACGCCGGTCTTGCGTGCCGTCTCGTCCAGTAGAGTTTGCAGTTTTGCCTGATCCAACGTTGACATGGCGAACACTCCTTTTTCTTCGCGACGCGGTGTCATTGCAATGTGCAATTCTGCGGCGAGCCGTAATTGACATTAAATGGCGCCTTTGCCGAGGCATGAGTGCGTTCGGATCGTGAGCAGTCCGTATACGATAAAACGACGGGATATGATTCCCGTCGTCATCTGGACATCTTCACATTTTTGGTGCCGAAGGAGAGATTCGAACTCTCACGGGGTTACCCCCACTACGCCCTGAACGTAGCGCGTCTGCCTGTTCCGCCACATCGGCATGGCTTGCGTCGCAGTACTGGAGCCGACCGCCGGACTCGAACCGGCGACCTGCTGTTTACGAAACAGCTGCTCTACCAACTGAGCTAGGTCGGCGCTCCCTTGCGAAGCCGCGTCAGTATAGCAGAGCGTTTGCCCCTCCGCCAAGGTGACGGGGTAGTGTACCCTCAGTCCTGACGCTGGCGGTGTTTACCGCCGCCCATAGTGTAATCGGAATGCGTTCCGGGGACCAGTGTGTGAGACCATCAAGACCGGTTCGTTCGCGACGGGAACGATCCCTCGAACCCGGATTGCTGCCGGAAAAGCCGAAGAATCGCTTCCAGGTTCTGTATCTGGTGGTGACGGTGCTCGTGATCTGCTCGATGCTGGCGATTGCCGTGACGACGATCGATTTCGGCTCGTTGTTCGGCGATGACGGTGACGATGACTTCGTCGACCCGAACGCCGACCTGATCGCCGATCAGCAGACGGTAGTCGCCAGGAATCCGGACGATGTCGACGAGATCGTGTTGCTGGCGAATATGTTGGGACAGACCGGGCGGATCCAGGAGGCGATCCCCTGGTACGAGAAGGCGCTTGCTCTTTCTCCGGATGATTCGGGTATCCGCCTCGACTTCGCCCGGAGTCTTTCGGGTTCCGGGTTGCAGACGGATGCCGAGGCGCAGTTCAACCAGGTGCTGAAGGCGGAACCGGACAACCAGTCCGCGCACTATTACCTGGCGGAGCTGTACATGGCGTGGTCTCCACCGCGAACCGATGAGGCGTACGCACATTACAAGCGGGCCGCCGAGATCGATCCCGATTCGTTTCTCGGCGAGCGAGCCCAGACCCGCGTCGAAACCATGTCGGTTGCGACGCCCGATGCAACGGCTCTGGCAGGTCCGGAATAATAGAAGAAGGGTCGCGAACATTTGTTCGATAGTCGCGGTATACTTGGGATATGAGTGAAGAGCGACGCCCCAGCGGGCGACAGTCCACCGTTTCCAGCAAGCAGGATCAGCCGGCCAAACGACTCGTGACACCTCACCAGCGTGAGGACGACGATACCGCCGCCGAGCGATCGTTGCGCCCCCGCCGTCTCGATGAGTACATCGGTCAGGAGCGGGTCAAGAACAACCTGCATATCTTTATCCAGGCAGCGAAGGCGAGGGACGAATCCCTCGATCACATCTTGCTGTACGGCCCACCCGGGCTCGGCAAGACGACGCTGGCGTCGATCATCGCCGCCGAGATGGGGGTGAGCATCCGGGTAACGTCAGGTCCCGCGATCGAGCGGCAGGGGGATTTGGTTTCGATCCTGACGAATCTCCAGCCAGGAGATGTGCTGTTCATCGACGAGATCCATCGCCTCAATCGGGCGGTTGAAGAGGTCCTGTACTCGGCGATGGAGGATTTTGTCGTCGATATCGTGATCGGCAAGGGCCCCGCCGCGCGGACGATGCGGATCAATCTGCCGCGCTTCACCCTCGTCGGCGCGACGACACGGCTCGCTCTGCTGACGGGCCCTCTGCGCGATCGTTTTGGCGCGGTGCTCCGGCTCGATTTTTACGACGATGAGGCGATGGAGGAGATCATCCGGCGCTCGGCCTCGATCCTGCAGCTGCAACTCGCGCCAGAAGGAGCCCGGGCCTTGTCCGGAAGAGCGCGGGGGACGCCGAGAATCGCGAACCGCTTGCTCCGACGCGTGCGCGATGTCGCCCAGGTCGTCGGTGAGGGGATTGTGACGGCGGAGATCGCCGATCATGCGCTGGATCTGCTGGAGATCGACCACGTTGGATTGGATGAGGTGGACCGGCGTATCCTCGAATCGGTGATCAACAAGTTCGATGGCGGTCCGGTGGGAATTGACACCCTGGCGGCGGCGACGAGCGAAGAAACCGATACGATCATGGACGTGTACGAGCCCTACCTGATCCAGCTCGGTTTCCTCCAGCGCACGCCGCGTGGCCGGGTTGCGACGCGGCTGGCGTATCAGCATCTCGGCATCCCCGTTCCGGCGTCGACGCCGGCGAATTCGGGGCAGGCTTCACTATTCGAGAGTGACGAGTGACAGATATCTCCCGACAACACCTACGGATGGATGATTTTGACTACGATCTGCCGCCGAATCAGATCGCGCAGGAGCCTTTGGCCGACCGTGCCGCAAGCCGGTTGATGGTGCTCGATCGGCAAACGGGCGCGACGGAGCAACATGTTTTCGGCGATCTGCCTTCGATGCTGAACGAGCACGATCTGCTGGTCGTCAACGACAGCCGCGTCATCCCCGCCCGCTTGCTTGGCCATCGGGAGACCGGTGCGCAGATCGAGGTGCTGATGCTCCGACCGACGGATGAGGGACGTTGGCTGGCGCTGGCGAAGCCGGTCCGTCGCCTGAAGGAAGGGGAGCGGCTCATCATCCCGTCACGACGAGGGGACGCAGCGGATGCGGCGATCGTGCTGCGTGAGAAGCTCGATGAGGGGCAGGTGATCGTCGAGGTCGACGAGGCCCTGTCGTCACATCTCGACGGGTATGGACGCGTTCCGCTGCCGCCCTACATCACCCACCAGCTGGAGGACGACGATCGGTACCAGACCGTCTACGCCCAGCAGGATGGCTCTGCGGCGGCGCCGACCGCGGGATTGCACTTCACGGATGCAGTCTTCGAGGCGATCCGCGCCCGGGGCGTCGATATCGCTGCGGTCACGCTGCATGTCGGGTTGGATACATTCCGACCGGTGACGGCCGAATTTGCGGAAGATCATCACATTCACAGCGAGTGGTGCACCGTACCGCAGGTGACGTGGGACAAGATCCAGGCGACCCGGGAACAGGGTGGGCGAGTCATCGCGGTGGGGACGACGTCCGCCCGGACGCTCGAGTCTCTCGGTCAACGTGTCGCGAAAGGCGAGCCCGGCCCGTTCGATGGGTTCACCAGCATCTACATCACACCTGGCTACCAGTGGACGATGGTCGATGCATTGGTGACGAACTTCCACTTGCCGAAATCGACGCTTCTGTTGATGATCAGTTCGTTCGCCGGGAGAGAACATGTGCTCGACGCCTATCGTGAGGCGGTGACCACGGGATTCCGATTCTTCTCCTTCGGCGATGCGATGTTTATCCGATAAGGCAGTCGAAGTCGCTGGGAGGCGTCATGGGGCAACAATATCCTGATCTGAATGGAAAGACGCGGGAGGATGCCTGGCAGCTCTTGCAGGAATGGGTGCCGAGCGAGAGCCTGCAGCGACATTGCCTGGCGGTCGAGACGGCGATGCGAGCCTACGCGCGAAAGTATGGTGAGCCGGAAGAAGCGTGGGGAATGCTCGGCTTGCTCCATGATTTCGACTACGAGCGTCACCCGACCATGGAGGAGCACACAAAGGTCGGCGCGAAGGTTTTGGCAGAGGCTGGATATCCAGCCTGGCTGAGCGAGGCGTTGCTGGTCCATGGATTCGATGAGAATTACCAGCGTGCCTCGTTGATGGACCGCGCCTTGTTTGCCGTGGACGAGCTCACCGGGTTCATCTCGGCGGTGGCGCTGGTCCGGCCATCGAAGGCCGTCGCCGATGTGAAGTACTCCTCCGTCAAAAAGAAGCTGAAGGATAAGAGCTTTGCCGCCGGTGTGCATCGTGCGGAATTGACGGAAGGCGCTGAAGAACTTGGCGTGCCGTTCGATGAACACGTAACCTTTGTCATCGCGGCCATGGCCGAGAACGCCGATGCACTGGGATTGAGGGGCGTCGCTCCCGATTCTGGCGAAGACGAGAAGATGTCCGACACCACGCAGTGAGACGCTGCAGACCGGACGTGACGAAAGGACACCAGTTTCATGGCACAACAGTGGAACAAGCCGTTCGAGAACCAGCTTGAGGCGGACAAGACCTACACCGGGACGTTGGAGACCAGCCACGGTACCATCGAGGTCGAGTTTTACCCTGAGGATGCGCCGATCGCGGTCAACAACTTCGTCAGCCTGGCGAAGGAAGGGTACTACGATGGAACGCCGTTCCACCGGATCGTGAAAGGCTTCGTGATCCAGGGCGGCGACCCGACGGGTACCGGTATGGGCGGCCCAGGCTACAAGTTCAAGGACGAGACCGTCACGAAGGACTACGAAGCCGGCACGTTGGCGATGGCCAATGCCGGTCCGAACACCAACGGCAGCCAGTTCTTCATCGTGCTGGAGGACCTGCGGGGCCGGTTGCCGAAGAACTACACGATCTTCGGCAAGGTGACCGACGGCATGGACGCCGTAAAGGCGATCTCCGATGTGCCGGTGAGCATGTCGCGCTCAGGTGAGGCATCGGCCCCGGTCGAGCCGGTCATCCTCAACAAGGTCGAGATCAAGGAAGCCTGAGCCTGATTCGTGAGAATCGGGTAAAGAAAGAGCGCGGCGATGGAAACCAATCCGTCGCCGCGCTCTTTCTTTACCTCTACGCAGCGGCTGGAAGCTGGTCGCAGAGAGTTTCGTACTGATGCAGGAGGTCGATCCAGAAGTCTTCGAGCGACGTCACATCGATACCGGCTGCTCGCCGCTCCTCGATCAACCGGAAGCCATCCTCCAACCGGCGCTCGAAGTGAGCGAGCGTGTCTTCGATGTGCCGGCTTTGACGAGTCGCGATGTCTGTGGGCCGCTTCTGCGGTCGGACGTGTGCCATGCGAGGCTCCTTCCAGGCGAGAGGTGCGTGCTACCGGCCTATGAGGCTTTGCGACCGGGCATGTCGCTCTCAAGACGGGTCAGGTGATCGATCAGGGCCGACGCCTGCTGCTTCGTGAGGCTTCCGAACGGCGCCCCCGTGACGGAGATGGCGACCTCGTTGATCTCGGAGGCGGGGAGACCGACGTTGTGGGACATCGCCGAGATTTTTCTCTTCTGCGGTTCCGTCATTGCGTCGTACTGACCGCGAGATTCTCGGGCCGCCGGCTCCTGGCGATTCTGGTTCTGACTGGAGCGGCGAAGTTGGACCGGAGCATCGGCGAGGACGCCCGTTTCCGGCCCGTCGTCGAAGTCCATGCAGAACTGGGTGCCGAAGCCGAGCGCCGCGAGAGCCCGGCCGATCGCCTTCGTCTCTGCCTTCTCGATGTAGTTGCCGAAGCTGCCAGCCGTCTCGCTGCCCCAACCGGTGGCACTGCCGCCATCCGGAATCTGGACATGCGCGGAGAAAATCGCGCGATCATCCTCGTGGCTGGCCAACTGGGTCGTGATCACTGCGTCGGGATGCTCGGCCCGGAGCCAGGCGAGACGCCATTTGACTTCCAGATACTCCTGGCCCTTGATGGAACTCAGATGCTGTGACGGATCAAACGTTGTCTGTGCCATGCTGCGATCCTCATGCTCGATGCGTCGTATAGAACTCTTGTTCTGAAATTCATTATAGAACGAATGATCTAATTTGTCAACGTGTCACCGTTCGAATGGCTTGCTTCGCGTCTTGCGGATTCATGCGAGAATAGGGGCAGCAAGTGTGGGGCTCGGGTCTGTCAGGAGCATTCGGGGGCTGTTCGGGTCGCTCGAAATAACACCTCCGGGACAGGTTCGGGTTTGCGACACGTTCAATCGTGAAATTCGGTATGAGAGAAGAGAGGGACGCCTGTGAGGGTCGCATGCCTACAGGAGAATCTGCAGCGCGCATTGAATCGGGTGAGCCGGGCAGTGGCATCCCGTACCGCGCTCCCTGTGCTCAGTAACGTGCTGATCGCGACGGATAGTGGTCGCCTGCGGGTTGCGGCGACCAACCTCGACATCGGCGTCACGACCTGGATCGAGGCGGATATCGAGCAGGAAGGGCGTATCACGATCGATGCCCGCCTTCTTGGCGAGTTCGTCAATACCCTGCCAGCCGGTGCGATCTCGCTCACGAGCGATGACGTTCGCATGTCCCTCACGGTACAGTCCGGCCGGGACAAGGCGAGCATCAATGGCATCGATGCGGAAGACTTTCCTGTGATTCCGTCAATCGGCGATGACGGATTCAGCGTCGATATCGACCCCCAAACCCTGCGGGAGGCGATCTCACTGGTCGAGTTCGCGGCAGCGACGGACGATAGCCGTCCGGTGCTTGCCGGTGTGCTGACCCGCTTTGGTGGTGACATGCTGACACTGGCGTCGGCCGATGGGTTCCGCATGGCGGTCTACGAGCATCGGCTCGACCATGCGGTCGGGGAGAAGCAGGAGTTGATCGTTCCCGCCCGCTCCCTTCGCGAGCTCGCCCGCATCATCGGCGATCATACCGATCCAATCCGCATGGCCGTCACCCCCAACCGTAGCCAGGTGCTGGCGCGGATTGATGACACCGAGTGGGTGTCGCGTTTGATCGACGGTACCTTCCCCGACGTCAAGCAGATCGTGCCAAAGGAGTTCGCAACGCGGGTCGATATCGGCCGCGAGACTCTCCTCAATGCCGTCCGGCGGGCGGGATACTTCGCGCGGGACAACAACGATGTTGTGTTCCTGACAGTGCAGCCTGGTGAGGACGAGCTTTCACCGGGGAGTGTCGAGGTTTCGGGCAATGCGGCCGAGCGGGGCAACAGCCAGAGCTTCGTCGACGCAAGCGTGTCCGGCTCGGAGATCCGTGTCGCCTTCAATGGCAAGTATCTCCTTGATGTCCTGGCCGTTCTCAAGCACGGGCAGGTGATGTTCGGACTGAACGGCGCGAACCATGCCGGCATCGTTCGACCGTCCGGAGCCGAGGACTACACGCACGTCATCATGCCGATGGTGATTGGCGGACAATAGACACCATTCACATGGATCACGACATCGACCGCGAGCCTGACCGGACGGGATTCGCCTGGCACACTCGCGGTCGGTTTTTTTCTGGAGCACCCCGACACCGGAACCGATGCATCTTTCCCATCTGACACTGGATGAATTTCGAACATACGAGCATCTCGATCTGGACCTGCCGGCGCAGGGTCTGCGGATCGTGGGTCGCAATGCCAGTGGCAAGACGAGCCTGCTGGAAGCGATCGTCATGCTGGCCACGACCCGATCGCCCCGAACTGCGACCGAGCGGGAGGCGGTGAAGTGGGAGAGCGGTCAGCTCTACGGCGTGAACCCGTATGCGCGCCTAGTTGCGGAGGTCGTCACCGAGGGTCGCCATCACGAGCTCGAGATCGCGATGGAGCTGCCCGAGGGAATGAACCGGGCGACGCGGAAGCGCTTTCGGCTCGACGGCCGGGCGGTTCGCGCGCACGATATGGTTGGTGTCCTGCGGGCGGTGCTTTTCTCCCCGGAGGACGTCCAGTTGGTGACGGGAGCGCCCTCCGAACGCCGCCGTCAGATGGACATCCTCATTTCCCAGATTGATCGTTCCTACATGCGCGCGCTGACGACCTACGGGAAGGTCCTTTCCCAGCGTAACGGGCTGCTCAAGACGTTTTCGAGAGATCGCGTCGATCCCCGGTCCCGCGAGGCCGTGACGGAGATTTCGTTTTGGGACGAGGAGCTCGTGCGGTCTGGTGCCCGGATCGTCGCGTCACGGTGTCGTGCGCTGTCGGCGCTCGGCGGTCTTGTGGCGGAGCGGTCCCGTTTTCTTATCTCTGGGCATGAGATCGGCATCGTATACATGCCGCGTCTGGATCTTCCGGACTGGAATCCGGATGAGGTCGAGGATGCGAACGGACTGATTCAGAGAATCACCGCACTGTTTTTCGACCAGCTTCGGGCGGTACGTAGCGAAGAGTTTCGACGGGGAACCACGGTTCTTGGTCCCCAGCGCGATGACTTCGAGATGACGCTCGATGACCGCTCTCTTTCCGCATACGGTTCCCGAGGACAACAGAGGCTCGGTGTTGTCGCGCTCAAGCTCTCGGAAAGCGACATCATCGCCAAATGGACCGGTGAGCGACCTCTGGTTCTGCTGGACGACGTCCTTTCTGAGCTGGATGAGGTGCATCGTGGCTTGCTGCTGGATGCGCTTTCCGGTGAGGAGTGCCAGGTGCTGGTCACGTCGGCCGATCGGGAGCCGCTGGAGCATCCGGCGCTGGAGCATCTGCCCCTGGTCACCGTCGAGGAAGGGCATCTTGTTCCGGCCAGTTAGCTGGAGCGACGATCGATCCTCAGCTCCGGTCCGGCAGCCTGCGTCGGGTAGTATTAGCGATTGTGTGATTCCGCGGAGGAATCCATCGACGACTTCGACCTCGCAACAGACAGGAATCTGATGGAAATCGAACTTCGGCAGGTATTCCGGGCGGCGATACGCTGGGGATGGTTGATCGTGCTGGTGACCGTGCTGGCCGGAGCCCTCGCCTTTTTCCTGACCAAGGGGCAGACGGAGACGTATTCGGCGACGACGACCCTGATGGTCAATCCGCAGCAGGTCACATCCTCGACCGACAACAGCTCCTTGCAGGCGAGCCGGAGCCAGGCGGACACCTACGTCCGGCTGGTGAAGTCGGGTCCCGTGCTCGATCAGGTCCGGGAAGATCTCGGCCTGTCCCTGACGCGAAACGAGTTGACGCAGAAGATCGAAGCCTCAACCGTGATGAATACGCAGTTGATCGAGATCACGGTGAAAGATGCATCGGCGGATGAAGCGGCGAGGATCGCGAATGGCGTGGCCGAAGCATTCCGGGTGAGAGTCGTCGATCTGACCACCGGACGGTTGCAAGACAACCTGCAACAGGCGACCTCCGAAAGTGCAACGCTTCGCGCGCGTATCACGGAAATCGATACCGAAGTTTCATCGCTGGATACCGATGCGAATCGCGACAATGCGGACATCCAGCAGCAGATCACATCCCTGAAGGGAGAGCGCTCGCGAGCGCAGGAAACCGTCGCCGATCTCGACTCCACGATCCGCACGATCAACCAGCAACTGGCGACGATGACCGCTCCGGTCGAGGTGGCCGACATGGCGCGGGCGGCACGCCAACCGGACTCGCCGAAACCTGCTTTGATGACCGCGTTGGGCTTGTTCCTGGGTTTCCTGGTTGGATGTGGCCTCGCTGCCGTGTTGCAAATCTCCGATCGGAAGGTGCGCGCGGAAACCGATATCGAGGACCTCACCGGTGCCCGGTTGCTGGCGATTGTGCCGATGAACAAGGCGCGTCAGGCCGGGGAGCTCGTCATGACCGCGCAACCCGATTCCGCTGCCGCTGAGGCGATCCGCATGCTGCGCACGCATCTGCAGGGATTCGTCGATGCACACCCTCACGGAACCCTGGCACTGGCGAACGCGGGTGCCGGAACGGAGGGGAGCGAGCTGCTGGTGAATCTCGGCGTCGCCCTCGCGCAATCGGGAACATCGACGCTTCTTGTCGACGCAAATCTCCGCGCGCCATACGTGCATCAGATGTTTGGCCTGGGTAACGAGACAGGATTGGCCAACGCGGTCGAGTCGTCCTCAAGCCCTGTCCCGGCGGAAGAGGTCGCCCCAGGGCTGCGGGTAGTGACTGCCGGCACGACATCCGGACATCCGGCCAGTATCGTCAGCGGTGCGGCGTTCACCCAGGCGGTCCGTGAGGCAAGCCACGGAGCTGACTTCACGCTGATCAATACGCCGCCAGCGTTGTCGTACAGTGACGCGCTTAGTGTGGCGTCCAAGTCCGACGGAGTTCTGGTTATCGCTCGGTACGGAGAGACTGGGCGAGACGATCTGGAGGCCTTGGCCACGACGATTCGCGATGACGGAAAGACGTTGGTTGGCGTGGTGATGACCCAGGACTAAAACGACATATCCCTTTTGTAGCAAGACACAACAACAAGGCCGCCCCAGACAGGGCGGCCTTGTTGTTGTCCGCGACACTGGCGAATGACACCGGACTTTACGGCGAACTGCAGGACAGTTGAGATTCTCCACACTGCCATTCCGCGCTCTGCTTTTGGCATTCCGCATACTTACCTATCACCCGGAATACCCACCTGTCACCTCGAACACCCCCTGTCATCACGCTTCTCTGTCATCTTGAACGCTCCTCTGTCATCCCGAACGAAGTGAGGGATCCCCCGGCGCCGCAACGCCGGTTTCTCCGCAGCCAAATTCCATTCCCCTTGAGGCATAGAGAGCGATATGAGAGGGGTTTGACCATGTGTCGGGATAGTCGACGCCCTGCGGGCGCGGAGAGCCTGCGACCATCCGCCCGGCTTCGATCGTATCCGTTTTCCTACAAAACCGCTGACTGAATGTTTGGCTTCCGGCGAGGCGAATCGGAATGAAAGCCGGAGGCGATACATCCCGAGATCCTGGCTGTCAGCTTGGCTGCAACCGCAACAAAAAAGGCCCGGACATTACTGTCCGAGCCTCCTCGTTTTGCCCGTGGTTACGAGCTTTTCTCGTTGGCTGGGGTGCAGGGATTCGAACCCCAACTGCCTGATCCAGAGTCAGGTGTCCTACCGTTAGACGACACCCCAACGACGGGCGCAAGTATACCAACTTCGTCGCCGATCGTCCAGTCGGGCTAGTCCCCCGCGATTTCCTGCTGTTTCGCATGCAGCAGCGCTTCGGGCAGCTCGTAGAGCACGGCATCGAGGGTGCCCCCCAACGTCGCATATCCGGCCGCAAGCACGTTCCGTGCGAGCACGAGCGCGGTGACAGGCCCGGTGCCGCCAGGGACCGGCGTGTAGGCCCCGGCAATGCCTTCGAGCGAGGCCGCGTCGGCGTCTCCCACGATCTTGCCGTCCTCAGTGACATTCACACCGAAATCGAGCACCGTGGCCCCGGAAGTCAACATGTCTCCGGTAACCAAGCCTGCGCATCCCGCGGCGATACAGACGATATCTGCCCGCCGGGTTTCCTCCGCCAGGTTCTTCGTATGCGTGTGGCACAGCGTCACCGTCGCGTCGTGTTGTGTGAGAAGGGTCGCGAGCGGTCTTCCCACCACATTGCTACGCCCAATGACCGTCACCGACGCGCCATCAAGATCGACTCCGAAGAATTCGAGCAGTTCGAGTCCTCCGGCAGGAGTACTGGGGCGCAGCGATGGCAGGCCGAGGTGAAGACGCCCCGAGTTGGTTGGGGTGATGCCGTCGACATCCTTCAACGGTGAGAGATGCTCGAGGATCACGTGCGGATCGAGATGGTCGGGCAGCGGCATCAGGACCAGGACGCCGGTGATTGCCGGGTCGTCGTTCAACTCCTGGACGGCCGTGACCAACTCGTCATTGGTGATCGACTCGGGACATTCGATGTGACGATGCTCGATCTCGACCTTGGCGAAGGTCCGGTCGATCGATGTGCGGTATGCCAACGCTGCCGGGTTCTGCCCAACCAGTAACGTGGCGAGGACCGGGGCTCGACCGGATAACGAAAGCAGGTGCTCCTTCGCGGCGGCGATTTCGGCGCGAAGCTGCTTTGCGAGCTCTCTGCCTCTGAGCTTCCGGGTCTCGATAAGTGGAGCGTTATTCAACTCGGATTCCTTGGGCGAAAACTGATGGAGGGGTGGAAAGCCACGGCTGTGCGCGCGATTCCGGGGCGAGTATAGCAGTCCCTGCAGGCGCTCAGGGCATCCAGAATCACCCCATGCGCTAGTCTCCGGTCGTCCACATTCGCGTGCAGAATGCAGTGTTCGACAGCATGGCGCCAGTTTCTGTCGAAACTCCGCCGAGGCTGCGTGGTATCCCCGTTGGCTGCGGTTTTTGCTCTGATTAATCGCAGTCGGTGTGGATTGTTCGTACAACCTATTGACAGCATGGCAACCATCCCGTATGATGCCCGTACTGGCGGCGGTGAGGTTGACCGGACGTCAATTGAAGAAACAGCTTACGCATAGATATTGCACAGGTATGAAGGGCGGGGAAGTGATGCAGGCAACGATCCAATTCGGTCCGACGTTGAAGCGGTTTCGCGAGGGGCGTCGGGTTTCCCAGAGCAAGTTGGCGGAGCGCGCCGGATTCGATCACTCGTATGTGAGCCGGCTCGAGAGTGGCGCCCGGACGCCGACGCGCGATGCAGTTCAACAGTTGTCGCGCGCGCTTGAGTTGGAGCGTATCCACCAGGACGAACTGCTGGCGTCAGCCGGTTTCCTGCCGAGCGAGATTTCCAGCCTGCTTTCGGGCGAGCCGGAGATCACCGAGGTTCTCGGTCTGTTGCAAAACCAGCAGGTTCCCGAGGCCTACCGGAACTCGATGCGACAGGTGCTCCGGTCGCTGGCGGATCAGGCGCGGCTGGTTCTGGGCGATGGCGAGTCTGTGGCGGTTGTCGCCTGACGCGACATATCCCTTTGGATCAATCACATTCACAACCTGGTCCCCGCCCGGTATGGATGTGATCGCGCTCATTCCCGAATGAGGCTCGCCGGAGAGCGGCTCCTGTCGCATACTTCATCCAGAGTCGTTGTCCCGCAACGTACACAACGCCAGCAATGGTGGTCGCTGGCGTTGTGTGTCTCTGGCACATTCCCGCCTGTGCCGGTTGGCGGACAGCGGTCGAGTCGTCCCCGCATGAGTACCAATCCGATTTGAAAATGACTCAAGAGGACATGTCCCCATGGCCGAGTTTGCGCATCTTCACCTTCATACAGAATTTTCACTTCTTGACGGGATGGGGCGCATCAATCAGTACATCGACCGGGCCCATCAGCTCGGCATGAAGCACATGGCCGTGACAGACCACGGCGTGATGTATGCGGCGATGGACTGGTACAACGCGGCGACCAGCGCAGGGATTCATCCTGTCATCGGGATGGAGGCGTACCTGGCAGAAGGGCCGGTCGAGAAGCGGCAACGGAAGTCGTACCATTTGCTTCTGCTTGCGGAGAACGAGACCGGCTACAAGAACCTTCTGCAACTTGCGAGTAAGGCGGCCCTGTACGGGTTCTACTATCGACCCCGTATCGACATGGAGATGCTCCAGCAGCATCACGAGGGCATCATCGCCACATCGGCCTGCCTCGGTGGACCGGTTGCCAACAACTTCCTCAATCACCAGCCAGAGAAGGCGCTCGAGTATGCCGGATCGCTCGCCGAGATCTTCGGCAAGGAGCGGTTCTTTATCGAGTTGCAGGATCACGGTCTCAAGGAGCAACTGGATGTCAACCGGGAATTGATTCCCCTGGCCCGCAAGCTCGGCCTGCCCCTTGTCGCGACAAACGATGTGCACTATTGCTCGGAGGAGGACGCATCCGCGCAGGATATCCTCGTGTGCGTCCAGACCAATACCAACATCAACGATCCCAAACGGATGAAGCAGGATACGAACCAGTTCTTCCTCAAGGGTCCGCAGGAGATGGAGCTCCTCTTCAAGGAGTATCCGGAGGCGCTCGCCAATACGATCCGGATCGCCGAGATGTGCCATCTCGATCTCGGCTTCAAGGGCTACCAGCTTCCCGACTTCGATGTTCCGGCAGGAATGACGCCAGCGACCTATCTCCGTCAGCTTTGCGAACAGGGTGCAATGCAGCACTACGGCACGCTCGAGGGCGAGATCGGCCAACGGCTGGAATACGAGCTCGGCGTCATCGACAAGATGGGGTTCACGAATTACTTCCTGATCGTGTGGGACTTCGTCAACTTCGCCAAGGAAAACGGCATTCTTGTGGGGCCGGGTCGTGGATCCGCGGCAGGAAGTCTGGTCACCTACTGCCTGCACATCACCGGTCTCGATCCCTTGAAGTACAACCTGATTTTCGAGCGCTTCCTGAACCCGTCGCGTATCTCGATGCCCGACATCGACATCGACTTCGCCGACGACCGGCGGGGCGAGGTGATCGACTATGTCGTCCGGAAGTACGGTGACGACCGCGTCGCCCAGATCGTGACGTTCGGGACGCTCAAGGCGAAGGCTGCGGTGCGCGATGTCGGGAGGGCGATGGGGCTGGAGTTCGGGGAAACCGATCGTGTGGCTCGGCTCATTCCGACCGATCCCAAGATGACGATCGATCGCGCGCTCGATGAGGTGCCCGAGCTGAACAAGCTCTACGATGCCGAGAATGGGGTTCGCGATCTCATCGATACGGCTCGCAAGGTCGAAGGGCTGGCTCGTCACTCGTCCACTCACGCCGCTGGCGTCGTGATTTCACGCGATCCCCTGGTGCAGCATGTCCCGCTGCAACGTGCGGGCGGCAAGGCCGAGGGCGATATCACCACACAGTGGACGCAGGGTCACCTCGAGGATCTCGGTCTCCTGAAGATGGACTTCCTCGGGCTGAAGACGCTGACGGTGCTCGGCAAGGCCGTCGACCTTGCGTGCAAGAGCGGCGCGGACCTGACGCTGGAGACCATCCCGCTCGAAGACGAGAAGGCCTTTGAGCTCTTGCGGCGTGGGGAGACCGTCGGCGTCTTCCAGCTGGAAGGTGGTATGACGACGCAGATGACGATCGACGTCGCTCCCGAGAGCTTCGAAGACATCATCGCTTTGATGGCGTTGATCCGACCGGGGCCGATGGAGCTTGCGCCGGATTACATCGCGCGGAAGCATGGTCGCGAAGAAATCGAATACGCCCATCCATTGCTTGAGGAAGTTCTGCAGGAAACCTACGGCATCGCGCTCTACCAGGAGCAGGTGATGCAGATCTCGAACGTCATCGCCGGCTTCACAATGGCGGATGCGGATGGTCTGCGAAAGGCGATGGGCAAAAAGCTGCCGGAGGTGATGGCGAAATATCGCGACCAGTTCATTGCCGGCGCGAAATCAGCCAATAGCATCGATGGCAAGTTGGCTGGCAACCTGTTCGACACCATCGAGCGGTTCGCCGGATACGGCTTCAACAAGTCGCATAGCGCGGCCTACGCGGTGATTGCCGCGCAGACCGCGTATATGAAGGCGAACTATCCGGTCGAGTTCATGGCCGCATTGATGACGACGGAAATGGGCAACTCTGACAAGACCGTGTTCAACGTCGCCGAGTGCCGGCGGGCACGGATTCCCGTCCTGCCTCCTGATATCAACCGCAGTGGCGTGGAATTCTCCGTCGAGGTCGTCGCTGAAGACCGGCAGCAAGCGGTCCGGTTCGGGCTCGGGGCGATCAAGAACGTCGGAATCAACGCGATCACGTCGATCGTGACTGCGCGTGATGAGTCCGAGACCGGTGCCCTGGGTTCCCTGGACGCTTTTTGCGATGCGGTCGATTGGTCCGGCACCAACAAGCGCGTCATCGAGAGCCTTGCCAAGGCCGGAGCGCTGGATGCCTTCGGTCACCGGGCGCAGGTCATCGCCGGTCTCGATCAGGCTGTGGGCGCTGCCCAGAAACGGCAAAAGGCGGCGGCCCGGGGTCAGATGGATCTCTTCGGCATGATGAGCGCGGCCGACATTATGGGCCAGACGTCGACAGATCTTCCGGATGTTGAGGAAGCCGACAGCAAAACGATTCTCGAATGGGAGAAGGAGTTCCTGGGCTTGTATCTCAGCTCCCATCCGCTCACCTCGATCATCGGGAACGGAGTGCCTTACGGGTACACCGAGATCGTCGATATCGCCAGCCGATCCCTGAATGACCAGATCAAGATCATCGGCATGGTGACCGGTGTCCGGCGTGTCACCACGAAGAAGAATCAGACGATGGCGATCATCGAGGTTGAGGACCTGACAGGGACCATCGAGATGGTGGCGTTCCCCGAAACATACGGGCGTATTGCGGGGCAGTTGGAAGATGATGCGATCCTCATGTTCACCGGCAAGGTCGATGAACGGGGCGATCGGCGCCAAATCATTCTCGAGGGGGCGAGCAGCTCGCTTCCCCAATTCAATATCCGTCCGAAGTCCAGCCTGACCGTTGTCATTCGGCTGTCCCTGTCCGGCGACTACTGGCGCGACATCTCGCTCATGCAGCGCGTCGATGGGGTGCTCCAGCAGCATGAAGGCGATGCCGAGGTTGTGTTGACGATCTCCGATGGAAAATCCCGGCCGACGCGAATGAGAAGCCGGAGCCGGCGTGTCACATGGTCGCCGGAGCTTTCTGATGAGCTGGAAGAGATCGTCGGGCACGGATGCGCGCGCATCGATCGCCCGCAAGAGATCGGTATCGATCCTGTGGAGATCGATCAACGCCCGAATCTCGTCCTCGTATGATGAACGACCGGGACTGGATTTTGCTTCCGGTCCCGGTCGTTAGCTGATTGCTTTTGTTTCGCAAGGTCTAAGACTACATATCCCATTCGAAACACAATCACTACATATATACCTCCCCTACGAAAAGCGTAATAATCTATGCGATATGTCGCCTGACAGCACGGTGCGCGGCAGCTGAATCGCCGGTCGTCAGGATCAACAACACGTCATCCTCCCTGATCGCCTTGAACGCCCGGTTGATCGCGCGTCGCTCCGTCGGAAGCCGGATGAAAAGAGGAGGATACTGATTCGCGGCGAGGCCCTGGCGGAATTGCTCGACAAGCGCTTCGTCCTGATCGGAGTGCAGCACAATCGCACCGTGATACCGGCCCAGAAGTCGCCCCAGCTCGTGAACTTCTTCCGCGTCAATCCAGCGGAGATCGCCGATGACGGTGACCTGACGTCGCTCCGCCGAGGGGTTCACCGCGCGCAGGACCGGCTGCAGGACCCACGGCGGACCAAGCTGGTCGATCGCCGCCAGGTAGTGTCCTCCGTCATACGTGTTCATCGACGCGGGAAGAATCGCCCAGGCCGAACGGAACGTGCGAATGGTCCGGATGATACTCGGCATATCGATACCGATTCCCCGGCCGATCGCGATCGCGAGGAGCACATTCGTAATGTTGAACGACGCCTCGCCCCGCATGGTGAGGGGCACATCGGTCACACGGCACAGGCGAAGCGCCCGGCTCGCGTCACCGACCATGATGGTTCCCTCCCGGACCCACACTCCCGATCCGCCATCCTCAAGATGGGCAACGAGGTTTGGCGAGAGGTGCGAGCGCGCGACCTGGAGAACGGTGGCGTCGGTATCGGCAACGGCCTCGACGGCATAGTAATCATCGGCATTGACGACGATAAAGCCACTGTGGGGAACCGCCGCGACAATCCGTTGCGCCCCCCGAATCGCAGATTGTAACGAGGGCGATTTATCGTCGTTTTCCGTCCGCTCGCGGAGACCGGTGATCGCCATCACCGGGTAGGATTCCGGTGGCAAACCCACGGCATTCACCGTGTTCCAGTCGAGCTCCTGCAGGGCGATATCGACCGATCCCTCGGAGAGACGGGTCAGTGCATGCGACCAACCCGCAAGCTCGCCACGCTGACGTCGTCCCCGGATCTGCACGCCCATATCTGTCCACGTCGCACAATGGAGATGGCTCTGGTCGATCATCGCTTCGACGAGCCGAAGAACCGTGCTTTTGCCCCGGGTACCGCTGATTCCAACGACCTGGAGAAGCTGGCTCCGGTACGTATCCCGCTGCCACGACCGAAACGTCGGGTGAACGAGCGTCACTTCCGAATCGACGGGAACCACCGGATCCGCGACGATCATCGGAGATCTCCTTCCGCTCCATCGGAGCGATCGAGTCGACGGGCGAGGATGTCCCGGGCCTGAACCATGGCGCGTCCCCGGTGACTGATCGCGTTCTTCTCCTCGGAGGAGATCTCGGCCATGGTCTTTCCTCCCGGAAGCTCGAAGAGAGAATCGTAACCGAATCCGCCGCTTCCGCGTTCACCGAACGTCACGAGTCCATCGACCGTCCCTTCCGCAGTCTCGACATCATCCGGACTGAATGCGATCGCGATCACGGAAACGAAACGCGCGTGACGGTCTTCCGCAGGTACATCGCGCAATTCATGAAGGAGCTTTTCGCGATTGGTCGCATCGGTTGCATTGGCGCCGGAGTATCGAGCGGAATAGACGCCGGGAGCTCCATTCAACGCGCGAACCTCCAGACCCGAGTCGTCCGCAATGGCGATCATGCCGGTCTGCCGCGCGACGGCGACGGCCTTCAACCGAGCGTTGCCGGCGAACGTCGTCTCTGTTTCTTCTGGCAAGTCCGCGCCGAGATCACCGGCGCTCTGGATGCGAAAACCGGGGCCGAGTAATGAGCGAAGCTCGCTGAGCTTTCCCTGATTCCCGCTCGCAACAACGATGTCCACGGGTTGAGTCACTGATTGGGTGGTAGTCATGGGAGAAGTCGTCCAAATACTGATTCCGCAGTCGCCGTCGTTTCACGAGCGACGTCCTGCAACGTACATCCAAGATGGTCCGCGAGAAATGTCGCGATTGTCCGCACCTGCGCCGGGGTGTTCCGTCGGGTTTTCTGGCGGGCGGGGATCAACCAGGGTGAATCTGTCTCGATGACCATCGAACGAAGCGGAATGTGGCAGAGCTGCTCTCGCAGTTGCCCGGATTTCTGGCGAGTCGCGAGACCTCCGACGCCGATGATAGCGTCGCGATCGAGAATGAACCGGGGTAAACGCTCACTTCCGTCGAAGGAGTGAAACACCATCCGGGGCAGGTCGGATTCGCTCTCCAGGATCTTCAGCATCTCATCCTCGGCGTCGCGCATATGGAAGACCGCGGGCAATCCAAGGTCTCTCGCGATCCGAAGTTGATCGATGAACGCCCGATGCTGCACTTCGTACGGCGCGTTGTCTCGATAGAAATCGAGGCCGATTTCGCCGACCGCTCGGGCATGACTGCTCTCAAGCAGATGAACGAGCCGAGCCGATGTATCGGCGTTCCATTCCTGCGCATTGGCCGGGTGTACGCCCAACATATGAGCGAGCCCGTCGATCTCATGCGCCATCCGGATAGCGGCGTCCCAACGTTCGGGCGAAAAGCCGACCATGATCCAGGATGTCACACCTGCCTCCCGGCTTGCCTGCAAGACGGCATCGAGATCTTCGTCGAACGACGGATCATCGAGATGGCAGTGCGTATCCACGAGGCGAATGTCGGTCGATGATGTTCGGGAATCGTTCACAAGTGTCCTGTCGCTACCGTATCTCTGTTCACAATGCCGGTCGTGGGACATTCGCGCAAGGGCGCGCCAGCCAGGGATGATCCCATACGCATGCAAACGCACCGGACACCCAGACTGAACCACACGCAGATCGCCGCACGATCCACGTGATTCCGGCCTCATCAATTTACGTCGAACGCTCAGGTCGACTCGCAGTGGGGCAAGATGCAATATCCGCGCCCAGAACCACGTCGAATGTGGTCGAAGCGAGAGAACCCGGCGTTCATTCACCGATCGTCACCGCGCGTGGCACCATGATGGCGGGTCAGGAAACCGCACGCAAGTTCGTAGACGCTTTCACAAACGAACCCAGGCAGTGAATGCTGCTCTTTTCAACCACATTCCCACGTATACTTGCGAATGACTATGATTCGCGCCGGCAACGGCTGGCAATCAGGGCAAACAACCCCATGAAAAACGGAGACAGCTAGTGATCGAACGCTATACGCGTCCGGAGATGGGTGCGATCTGGTCGCAGGATCACAAGATCCAGCAATGGCTCGCGGTGGAGATCGCCGTCTGCGAGGCCTGGGCCCGGCAGGGACGTATCCCGGAAGACTCCATGCAGGCAATCCGGAATGCAAGCTGCGATCTCGGTCGCATGCAGGAAATCGAAAAGGAAACGGATCACGATGTCATCGCCTTCCTGCGGGCGACGGGTGAAACGGTCGGTGAGGCATCGCGGTTCATCCACCTCGGTCTGACCTCCTCGGATGTCGTCGATACCGGCATGGCCATGCAGGCACGCGATGCTGCAGACCTGCTGCTGGACGATCTCGACACCATCATCGAGACCGTGGGCCGACGGGCGGTCGAGCACAAGGACACCATCACGATCGGGCGCTCGCACGGCATGCAGGCGGAACCCACCACCTTCGGCCTCAAGCTCGCCGTCTGGTACGACGAATTGCGTCGTCACCGGGAGCGGCTCCGGATGGCCCGTGAACAGATCGCCGTCGGCCAAATCTCCGGCGCGGTCGGCACGCACGCTCACGTCTCCCCGCAACTGGAAGACGAGGTTTGCCGGGACCTCAACCTGGGTGTCGAGCTGGCGTCGACGCAGGTCATCCAGCGCGACCGTCATGCGTTCTTCCTTTCCGTGCTCGCCGGCATCGCCGGAACGCTGGAAAAGATGACCGTTGAGGTACGCCACCTGCAACGCAGCGAGGTCGCCGAAGCGGAAGAAGCATTCGGAGAGGGCAATCAAGGCTCCTCCGCGATGCCCCACAAGCGCAATCCTCATGAGTCGGAGCGCATCGCCGGTCTGGCCCGACTGGTCCGCGGCTACGCGATCGTCGGGTTCGAGAACGTTCCGCTCTGGCACGAGCGCGACATTAGCCACAGTTCAGCCGAACGTGTGATCTTCCCGGACGCATGCATCGTGCTCGATTTTATGCTGCATGAGACCGACGAAATCATCGGGGAACTGGTGGTGTACCCGGAGAGGATGCTGGCCAATCTCAACATGAGCGGTGGCCTGATCTTCTCGCAGCGGGTGCTTCTCGCCCTGGTCGATGGTGGCATGGACCGCCAGGAGGCCTACCGCCTGGTACAGCATCATGCGCACACTGCGCCGGGCACCGGCATTCCCTTCCAGGAAGCGATCGCCGAAGATCCCGAGGTACAGAAGCGGGTACCAGCCGAGAAGCTGGAGTCGATCTTCGATCCATGGGATCAGCTTCACAACATCGACGCCACCTTCGAGCGTCTGGGTTTGATCGGGAGCGGAGCGGTCAACGAGCATGTCTGAGTCACAAGCCCTGACGCACTACCAACTGATCCGCAGTGGAAAAGTCCGCGATATCTATGACGCCGGAGAGAACCTGTTGCTGGTAGCGACAGACCGGCTCTCCGCCTTCGATGTCATCCTCCCGACCCGGATTCCTGACAAAGGACGAATCCTCACTGACATCGCCGCCTTCTGGTTCGCGAGGACAACGCATCTCTGCCCGAATCACCTCGTGACCACCGACATCGATGCGCTGAACCTCGACCAGGCGGAGCGCGAGGCGCTCGCGGATCGCACGATGGTGTGCCGCAAGGCGGAGCGAATCGACATCGAATGCGTTGTTCGGGGTTATCTCGCAGGGTCCGGCTACAAGGAATATGCGACCTCGGGCACGCTTGCCGGAGAGCCGCTGCCTTCAGGCCTCCGTCTCGGAGATGCGTTGCCCCAGCCCAGATTCACACCAGCGATCAAGAACGATGAGGGGCATGACGAGAACATCTCCCGCGCCCGGCTGCGCGAGATCGTGGGCGACGAGCTCGCCCAGCAACTCGAGGCAACCAGCCTCGCAATCTTCACATACGCGTCGGAACTCGCGTCTCGGGCGGGTTTCGTCCTCGCAGATACGAAATTCGAATTCGGCTGGATCGATGGTCAGCTCACACTGATCGACGAGATCCTGACACCGGACAGCTCACGATACTGGGATGCCGCCACGCGAGAGCCGGGCAAGGAACCCCCGAGCTTCGACAAGCAGATCATCCGCGATTGGTTGGAAACCCAGCCTTGGGACAAAACATCGCCAGGCCCTGAAATCCCCGCCGATATCGTCGACCAGGCACGGGAACGATACCAGGCGGTCTACGACCGATTGATCTCAATCACAGACGAACAGGAGTAAGACATTGGCAACATCGGACAAGACATGGACGATCGAAGCGGAGATCATGCCGAAGCGCGGCGTCAATGACCCGCAAGGCGAAGCGGTGCTATCCGGTCTCAAGCAACTCGGCTTCGCCAACGTCAATCGCGTTCGGGTCGGAAAGGTGATCCGCGTCAATCTGACCGCGGAGAGCGAAGACGCCGCCCGTGCCGCCGGTCAGGAAATGTGCGAGAAACTGCTGGCCAACCCGGTCATCGAAGAGTTCGAGCTGACCGTGCGGGCAGCGGAAGAAGAGTAGGGGAATACGATGCATATTGGCGTTATCTCGTTCCCCGGAAGCAACGGAGATCACGACGCACTGAGCAATCTGGAGGCCGATCTCGGCGCGACCGTCCGTGCGGTCGACTACCGCGAGACGTCGCTTTCCGGGTTGGATGCAGTCGTCCTGCCGGGCGGGTTTTCGTATGGCGACGCCTTGCGGTGCGGAGCCATCGCGCGCTTCGCACCGGTCATGACCGAGCTGCGCAAGGCTGGCGAAGAGGGGATGCCGATACTGGGCATCTGCAACGGCTTCCAGGTCCTGTGCGAAGCCCACATGCTGCCGGGCGCGTTGCTCAGGAATGCGTCGTTGCAATTCCATTGCTTCTGGCAGCACATTCGAATCGAACAGACCGCCACACCGTGGACCAACGCGTTGAGCGAAGGCGACGTATTGCGTCTGCCGATCGCCCATGGCGAAGGTGCGTACTACATCGAGAATGACAGGTTACAGGCACTCGAGGCCAGCGACCAGATCGTCGCCCGATACTGCACCGCGGATGGTGATATCGCCGACGAGGCAAACCCGAACGGCTCGGTCGCCAGCATCGCCGCCGTCTGCAACGAGCGACGAAACATCGTCGGGCTGATGCCGCATCCGGAACGTGCGACCAACGATCTCGTTGGCGGCTCGGACGGACTCAAGCTCCTCAAGTCCATTCTCAATACGGCGACCGTAGGCTGATTGCAAGGACGGTTTCATGTCACAGGAAACATTCGATCAACTGCTGCGCCGGATCCATCAGGTCAACGATCTGATAGGTGCGACATCCCTTCTCGGTTGGGACCAGCAAGCCCTCATGCCGCAGCGAGGCGCCGCCGTTCGGGGCGAGCGCCTCGCCACCCTCGCTGGGCTCGCCCACAGTATCTTCACGAGCGACGAGACCGGCGAATTGCTGGACAAAGCCAGCGATTTCGCCAATGGTCAGGGAGACGATTCCTTCGAGGCATCCCTCTGGCGGATCGTGAAGCGCAACTACGACAAACAGAAGCGCATTCCCACCGAGCTGGCCGAGGAACGCGAGCGCGCCGCAAACGCCGGGTATGAGGCCTGGCATACAGCACGCGCGGCGGCCGACTTCTCCCAATTCGAAGCGGCGATGTCCCGGAACCTGGAGCTGACGCTCGAAGTCGTTCGCATCCAGAAGGATGCGATGGGAGCCGAGGACGACTACGATGTCCTCCTGGACGACTACGAACCCGGCATGAAGGCTTCCGACGTTGACCGCGTGTTCGATCGGCTCAAGGAAGCGACGAGGCCGCTGGTTCAGCTCGTGGCGGAACGTGGAGACGACCGCGAGCAACTAGTGCACGGGCATTTCCCGAAGGCAGCACAAGAGGATCTTTCGTTCACGATCGCAAGACAGATCGGGTTCACCGACGATGCGTGGCGTCTCGATGTCTCGCCGCATCCGTTCACGTCATCGATGGCGATCAACGATATCCGGATCACGACGAAGTACGTGGAGGACTTCCTCAATCCATCGCTCTTCGCCACGATGCACGAATTCGGTCATGGCCTGTACGAGCATCAGGTGGCGGAATCGCTGGAACGCACGCCGCTGGCGCGTGGCGCCTCGATGATGTGGCACGAGAGCCAGAGCCGGATGTGGGAGAACCTCGTCGGGCGCGGTCGCCCGTTCTGGACCTGGGCCATGCCGAAGGTGCAGGAGGCCTTCCCGGACCAGTTCGCGAATGTCACGGCGGACGATATGCATCGGGCGGTCAACACAATGGGCCCGTCGCTCATCCGGATCGAGGCCGACGAGCTCACCTATAACCTGCACATCATTCTTCGCTACGAGCTGGAGCGAGCCATGCTCGCGGGCGAGGTCGCCGTGAGTGATCTGCCAGAGGCGTGGAATGCCAAGGTGAAGGATTATCTCGGACTCGACGTGCCGAACGATGCGGAAGGCGTGCTTCAGGACGTTCACTGGGGCTCCGGCTCGATCGGATACTTCCCGACCTACGCGCTGGGCAATGTCCTCGCCGCGATGCTCTGGAGCCGAATCAGCAGCGAACTACCGAACCTGACCGACGATTTCGCGCGGGGCGAGTTCGCCTCGCTGCGAACCTGGCTCGGGGAGAACATTCACCAGCACGGCAGCAAATACATGCCGATGGATCTGTTGGACAAGGTTCTCGGCGTCCGCCAACTCGACGCCGAACCGCTGATCGACTACCTGACAGCGAAGGTCAACGACCTGTACGGGTAGATTGGCTCCGGTTTTCGATCGTGATCGTGCAGAGAAGGACGCCAGGCGAACTTGCCTGGCGTCCTTCTCTGCACGATCGCATTGCCCCGGATGGCGGAAACCGGTCACGGCTCTTCCGGGCTCGGCGTCAGTCCGCCTTACCAGAGGCCTTGACCTCGACGCCAGCTGCGGCCTCCAACGGTCGAACGATCGCGACCATGTCCTCCTGCCCGTAGCTGGCATCATGGGCGCGATTGAAGATCTTGAGAGCCTCGGCACCCGCCTCCAGCGGCACGTCGAGCTGGGTAGCAAGATCCAGGATCAGGCCAAGATCCTTCCGCAGCAGGTCAACCGGTGTGCCACCTCCGAAATCGCGTGCCACGATCATCGGAACGCCGCGGTCGAGCATCCGGCTCGATCCGAAGCTGGTGGAAAGCACGCCCAGCATCGCCTCGGGATCAGCGCCTGCCTTCACACCAAGGACCATCGCCTCAGCCACCGCCGCCATGTTGATCCCGACCAATAACTGGTTCGCGAGTTTCACGATCGTGCCGGATCCCGAAGGGCCGACGTGCTTCAGGTTCTGGCCGAAGACCTGGAGTACGGGTCTCCCTTTCTCCACGACCTCCGCGTCGCCACCGATCATCACCGTCAGCGTGGCCGCCTCGGCCCCTGCAACACCGCCGCTGACCGGTGCGTCCAGGAACCCGGCTCCCCTGGCGGAAAGCTTCTCCGCAAGCTCGCGGCTCAGGTCCGGATCGATGGTGCTCGTGTCCGCGTAAACCTGCCCCTCGCGAGCGTTTGCAACCAGGCCGTCCTCCGAGAGGTAGACATCGCGTACTGCAGCCGGGTCGGGGAGGCTTGTGATCACGACATCGGCCGCGGCGGCCACACCTTTGGAGGAACCGCCGTTTGTTGCTCCCGCCGCGACGAGAGCATTCACGGATTCCTGCGACCGGTTGTGCACGACGAGCGGGAATCCGGCCTTCAGCAGGTTCTCCGCCATCGGTTTGCCCATCTTGCCGGTTCCGATCAAGCCAACCCGGGTCTTGTCTGTCATTGTTGTTGCTCCTGTTCCATTCGTCCGGCACCATGCCTGCATGCATCGTATCAAACGTCGTGATGACGGGGAAAAGAACGCATTCCTGGTCGATGTCTGTGGTAACGGTCAACCAGGGGAGCCAGAACCAACCGCGGACTGTACAGGATCGAAAGACCACACGACGCTCATAATCCTGTTGTTGAAACGGAGGAACGATCGATGTTCACACTCAGCACAGAATGGTGGCAAATCATCATTCGGGCGACGGTCGTCTATGTGGCGGTCGTCCTGGCCATGCGCCTTACCGGACGCCGGAGTCTCGGTCAACGCAACGCGGTCGACCTCGTGCTGATCCTGATCGTGGCGAATGCCGTGCAAAACGCCATGATCGGCGCCGACACGTCGCTTGTAGGCGGGCTGATCGCCGCCGCGACATTGTTTGTGGTCGACAGCGGCATGAACCGGCTGCTGCGGAGAAACAGCAGGCTCAAGGCGGTCTTCACCGGCAGTCCCGTCGTCCTGGTCAACCACGGTCAGGTAATCGAGAGCAACCTGAAACGGGAGTCCATTACCGACGACGAGTTGATGGAGGCCCTGCGAGAGCATGGCATCGAAGCGATCAGCCAGGTGAAGCTGGGCGTCCTCGAGATGGACGGATCATTGAGCATCGTCCCGTCGACAAGCGAGTCCTATCAAAGCAGAAGACGGATCAAGGGCCATCGGGCACCGGTGGGATCAGGATCCTGACCTGGCGACGAAATCAACGTTTTCGCACAAGATAGGTTATCCGCAAAGCACTCATTCTCACCCGTCGCGGCGGCGATGGAACGATTGCCCCAGATACAGGAACCAAGCAGGCTCACCCCCTCGGGCCGCATCGGGCAACTGCGACACGGTAATGGCGCGATCGCGAAACCGGCCCGAGCCATTCAGCACGCGAAACCGGCCCGGTGCGATGGGTTCGAGCTGGCCAATCCAGTCAATCGCCATGCCCGGTTCCTGAAGCCGGCCAAATACGAGTTCGCCCTGCTCGCGACCGATAGCCCACGCCGTGGAACCATTCTCGCCATAGACACCCGCCACCTCATCAGCACCGTATCCAAGTGAGATCGCGGTCCCATGCGGCACAGCCGCCTTCTGGCGAATGCCGAAGATGTGGCGCAGGAGCCACGCCTCCATCTCCGGAACGGCATTGTCATCGTCGGTATTGGCCAGCACTACCAGGGCGGCATCTTGCGCCGGAAGCAAGGTCAATACCGACTTGAATCCAGGGTTCGTTCCGGTATGCCCCACCACACGCCCCGCATCCGTTTCATGTATCGACCAGCCCAGTCCGTGGGATTGTCCGACCATGTCTCCACCCGAGATCGGGGTCCACATCGCGTCGATCGTGTCGGGGCTCAGGAGAATCGGGCTGATCCGCGTCCTGTCCGACAGTAATACCCCCGAGATCGTCAACAGGTCCTTTGCCGAGATCACCAGGCCACCGGACGGATGCGAGCTTCGTCCCTTTGCCTCACCCCAGGGGAGCGGGACCGGCGTATTGTCGGCGTCCAGCTGATGCCCCGTCGCGACGGCGTTCGAGGGATGTATCTCCTGAATGAACCGGGCGGCAACGCCTGCCGGCTGGAACACGGTCCGTCGAAGGATGTCTTCGTATGGTTGACCGGTGATCGTTTCGATCACAAAACCGGTAAGGTCGAATCCGTGATTGTTGTAACAATACGCCTGACCCGGCCACGTCCATTGTTCGAGCTGGTCGAAATCCCCGATCATTCGACCAAGCGCTCCGTCATCATTTCCATAGTCCCGGCCCGACAGGTGCAAGGAACTGCTGGCAAATCCCCCCTGATGCGAAAGAAGATGACGAAGCGACAGACGCTCCCGAGCCGTCTCGCTCGCAAGTGGCGCGGCGATGCCTTGCTCGCCAAGTGGGCGATCAAGATCGACACGTCCTTGCTCGACGAGCTGCAGGACGGCCATTGCCGTGAACAGCTTGGTCACCGAGGCCACCTGCATCGCCGTCTCCGGCTCCATCGGTCGTCGATGCTGCACCGATGTAATTCCCGTTACTCCTACCACCTGTCGTCCGCCCTGCAGGATGCCGGCGACCATGCCAGGGACCCGGTGACGACGGGCAATCTGCTCAAGTGCTTGCTCTATCGAATCGCGATCGGCAATGAAGTCCATATCCACCCCTGCTTCTCTATCGGCGTCCATCGACGATGACACAGGATACAACCCGTGCTATAAACCCTACTGTTTTAGTCAGATATAGAAAAGCCGGGGTTCTGGCGCCGGGTTGCAACGAGAAACGCAAGGAGAGCGAAGATGATCATGCGTCCAACGCGCACCCTACTGAATCGGCGACACATTGTGAAGGGGCTCGGAGCATTGGCGATCGGTGCTCCCGCATATCGGGCTGCCCACGCTCAGTCTCCACAATCCGAAGCCACGCCAACTGGCGCTGGTGGAGAGTTCATTGATGACCGCGGCATCGCGGTCGCGCTCGATCCGGTTCCCCAACACGTCGTGGCCCACATCATGGCCGCATCGGCGCTGTGGGACTTCGGAATTGAGAGCGAGGCCATCTTCGGCCCGACACGCAAGGCTGACGGTAGCCCGGAAAACTACGTCGGCGGTGTCGATATCGAGAACACACCGAATTTGGGCGAGCAGACGTTCGAGTTCGATATCGAAGCGTTTGTAGACATGGATGGTGACCTGCTGGTTGGTATCTCTTACGGTGTCGAGGATCCGACAAACATCTGGAGTATCCGGCCGGAAGGCGTCGGCATCCTCACGGATATCGCGCCAATCGCCGTCATTGGCGTCAACTACAAGCCGGTCACCACCGTCATCGCCCGATACGGTGAGCTCGCGGCGCGGCTGGGAGCGGACCTCGATACGCCGGAGCTGCAGTCTGCGCGGTCTGAATTCGACACTGCCAGCGATAACCTGCGCGCCGCCATTGCCGAGAAGCCGGGGCTGAAAGTCCTCGTCATCGCGGCAAACGAGGACATGTTCTATCCCATTCCAGCGACGCCGGCCGACCTCGTGTACTCCGAGGAGCTCGGGCTCTCTATCGTAACGCCGGACGACGAGGACACGTCAGGAGTGAGCTACGAGCAAGTGATCAAATATCCGGCGGACCTGATCCTGACCGAATCCCGCGTCGGATGGTTTACGAACGATCAGCTGGCCGAGCATCCCATCATGTCCCAGCATCCCGCCGTCAAGGCGGGACAGATGGGGATTCGCTCCAATACCTATGTCGCCAGCTATCGCGGATTCGTCCCGATTCTTGAGCAGTTGACGACGACGATCCAGGACTCCCAGGTCATCCTGGACGATCACTAACACTAACCAGTAACGCTGTTCCAGTATCCCGAAGCGACAAAAAAACTTCGGGATACTGGTATCCATTCCCATCCCCGGCGAATTGGCACGAAGTTTGCGCGCGGGTCTGTGTCCGAGCTTCCGGGCTTTCACCACCTGCATGTCGCCTTGCCCTCATCAGCCTTGTGTGATCGATCCTCTCATCGGACGCAGCTCACTCAAGGGAGGCGATCATCGTGCGCAATTCTCCTTGGCTTCCGGGTGCGGCACTGACAGTCGCCGTCATCCTCGCCATCGTCACCACGCTCCTTGCACGGAACGATCCCGGTCCACTCACCGAGCTCCAGATCGGTGCCGTCGCGGCCATCCTCGGTCTCGGCATCTTCGGTATCCAGGGAATTCTCTCGGTCGTCGTCGAAGGCGAGGAGCTCCATCCCGGACGCTCTCCAGCCCGTCTCACCGAGGGCCTTAGCCTCGCGATCACGCTGCTTTGCATCCTGTTGCTCATCGCAGCGGCCGTCCTTGTCCTCGGTGTTGCTTCCGATTGGTCAACCCAGATCCTGGGTCTGATGGCCGGAGCCGGATCGATCGCCGGTGCGCTCCTGCTGGTCTTCTACAAGGAAGCCTTCATCGGAGACGAAGCGCTCTTCGACGATCGAGACGACGGCATCCCCTGGTAACGCGTTCGAGCATCGATTCACTGGAAAGACAGCAGTATGGACGAGCACCAACAGGAAACCGGACCGTCTGCCGAGCTCAACCCGGTCGTCGGTCATCCGCCGCTCTGGCGCACCCGCGATGTCACGACCACACGCCGGAGGGTCATTGCCTGGTTGATCCGGGTGAGCCTCGTCGCATTCGCCCTGGCATTCGCGCTGCCTGCGGTCGCGTTGCGAGCGCTGAAGCAGAATGTCGAAGGGATCGCGACGGGCGACAAGCTGGTGTACGCAACGGGATCGAATCAGGGATCGCTCGTCGATACGACCGCAATGAAACCCGACACGGCAATCCACGCCTTCCCGCAAGGCAAGACCAACGATTCGAATAATCTGGTCGAGCTGGTCCACCTGAAATCGGGATCCCCGGATTTCGTCGCCTACAGCGCGATCTGCACGCATCTCGGGTGTTCGGTCCTGACGACGTTGACCGCGGATGGCGACATCCCCTGCCCATGTCATGGCAGTGTTTTCAACCCCGCCGATGGCGCCAAGGTAGTCGCGGGTCCCGCTCCTCGCTCACTTCCCTCCCTGCCGATCAAGGTCGAATCCGACGGCACCGTCGTGGTCACCGGTCCCTTCAACGGCAAGATCGGTCCCGATTAGGAGCGAATACGCTATGCATACTCCCAACCCGGCGAAATCCCCCGAATCCGGCATGACGGAAAGCGGCATCGGAGCCTGGCTGGATGACCGCCTTAACCTCTCGGCCTTGTACCTGAAATATGGCCGGAAGGTCTTCCCCGTTCATTCCAGCTACTTCCTGGGCGAAATGGCCCTGTTCTCCTTCATTATTTTGGTATTCACCGGAGCCTATCTCGGATTCGTGTACGTGCCATCGAATGCGGATGTCACGGTCAACGGGCAGACGGTTCCGGAAGCCTACGCCAGCGTCCAGCTGATCGAATCCATCCCCGTCGCCAATCTCTTCCGGAATGTCCATCATTGGGCCGCACACCTGATGATCGCCTCGGTGTTGCTTCATCTCATGCACATCTTCTTCACAGGCAGCTACCGCAAGCCTCGGGAGATCAACTGGATCATCGGCACGATCCTGCTCGGACTCACCCTGATGGCCGGTTTCGTCGGCTACTCGTTGCCCTACGATGCCTATGCTGTCACCGCAACCGGTATCGGATATTCCATCGCCCGATCGATCCCGTGGATCGGAGGATTCGTCTCCCAGCTCTTCTTCGGCGGCGCGTTTCCAACACTGGGCAGCCTCGCCCGGCTCTACACGATTCACGTGTTCATCCTGCCAGCGGTGATCACGGCAGTCGTCGGCGTCCATCTGCTGGTGATCGTGAAGCAGAAGCACACGCAGCCCGGATATGCGCGCAAGATGGCCGAACCCGGCAAAGTCCTCGGCGTCCCGCTTCTGCCGTATCAGGCGCTTCTTGCCGGCCAGTTATTCCTGCTCATGTTCGGCGTACTGTTCGTGTTGTCCTCCCTCGTCACGCCTCATCCGGTCGAGGCCTTTGGCCCGCCCCAGGCAGCGACCCCCGAAGTGAAACCCGATTGGTATCTGATGTGGGTGTACGGCTTCCTGAAGATCATGCCGGCCGGGGCATCGTTCCGGTTCCTCGGCGCCACCTTCAGCCCGGACTTCCTCGGCGGGCTTCTCTTCCCTGCACTGGTCTTCGGCATCCTGACCCTCGCGCCGTGGATGGACAGGACGAACCGTCGAGCCATTCGCAGGTTCGAGTATCTGGAACCGGTGAACCAGAGCCCGATCCGGACGGGTGCCGGCGTCGCAATGCTCACGCTCATCGGGACGATGTTTATCGCCGCCTACTACGACCAGATCGGGATGTCGCTGGGCGTCATCTGGTCGATCGTCATCGTTCTCCCGATCCTCGCCGGGATCTTCGCCGGTCTGGTCGCCCACACATTTCGGGGCCAGGAGAGATTCGACCCCCACGAGCAACTCCCGCGTGTCAGCTTCGCACCGGAAGCTCCCTCACCCTCCGAGCAGCTTGAAGCGATCAAATCGGCGCCGACCCAGTTGCAACCGATGCGCGATGATGTGGTCAGGACGCTGCACGAACTCGGCGAGCTCGCACCATACGTGCGGTACCTGCAGGGAGATGAGGAAATCGACGACCTGCTGGACACCATCGAAGACCTGCGCACCGATCTCGGCGATGCGGACGGGCGACTTCGCAACAAGGTACATACCAGAAGTGCGGATGGCGACGGAGAGCAGGAACCCGAGTCGTCATAGCCCCTACGACGCCTCCTCCGTCACGAGCGGCGGGCGGGCGGCGGGCGCATCGATCGTCCCGAGGATAGCGTCATCGGCCAATGCCGGGTGATGGACGAGAGCTGTACTCTCAAGCGGACGCCCGCCGGGAAGCTGCACGCGCCGCAGCTCGATCGAGCCGCTTCCGGTCGCGACGAGCACCCGACCCTCGCGATGCACGACCGTGCCTGGCGCGGCATCCACCATCTCCCCGACCGTCGCAGCATGGATCTGGATACGCTCGCCCTTGCTGTCGGTCGTCCAGGCTCTCGGCCACGGCCACATCGCCCGGATCTGGCGCTCCAGCTCGACGGCGGGCCGCGCGAAATCGAGCCAACCATCGTCCTTGGTCATCATCCTCGTCAGGCTCGCCCCTGCCCCTTGGTCTTGGGCCTCGATCGCCCCGGAAAGCAAATCCGGCAAGTGATCGATCAGCAGGTCACCCGCGGCTGAGGAGAGCCGGGACGTCAGCGATGCCGTCGTGTCGTCAGCCAGGATCGGGAGCGACACCGTGGCGTAGACCGGACCGGTGTCGAGACCGCGATCCATCTTCATGAGCGAAACACCCGTTTCGGCTTCGCCCATAGCGATGGCGGACGCGATCGGATTGGCGCCACGGTATTTCGGAAGCAGCGAGGCATGCAGGTTCACACAGCCACGAGGCGGAAGCTCCAGAATCCACCGTCCGAGAATCATCCCGAACGCCGCGACGACGACAAGGTCTGGAGCGAGGTCAACGATCCGCTGGCGAATCTCCGGATGCCGCAATGTCGCCGTTTGAAGCACAGGTAGTCCCCGTGCATCCGCCGCGACCTTGACTGCTGGCGAGACCATGTTTTTGCCGCGACCGGCGCGCCGGTCCGGTTGCGTCACCACGAGCGCGACATCGCAGATGCCCGACGATGCCAACGCACCCAACGCGGGAACCGCAAAATCCGGCGTTCCCATATAGATGACTCGTGGTTTCATGAGCCTGTTTTCCTCCCGTCGAATCCGGCGCCTGCTGTACACTCGCCACGGAGCGAGCAGCTCCTATTGTGACCCACAACGCGACCGTCTTCCGGAAACCATTCTCGCCGGAGTCTTGCATGCAGCATCTTGCCGCGACAATCCTGTTCCAGATCGATGGCACCGCCGCGTCCCACCACGACAAGCCCCTGACCTTTGACCAGCCCGTCGGCGATCTCCCCATCGTGGCCGATGCGCGATGGAGCGCAGCGTTCACGAGTCACTCCCTCGCCGCGCTGCTGGTCTGGGTTGTCCTGCTCGTTCTGCTCCAGGCCGCAACATGGCCGCTCGTGAAACGCGTCTTCACCAGCCTGCCGGATCGCGGCTGGGCGTTCTCCCGGATCGTTTCGCTCCTTCTCGCGGCGTACCCGGTCTGGCTCCTCGCATCGATCCAGGTCATCTCGTTCCGGGCGATCTGGGCGGGAATCTCCCTCATCGCAATCGCGGCCATATGCTGGTTGGTACTCCGGCGATTTCCGGCAAGTACGGACGAACCCCGTCCCTGGCGCAATCCCTATATCGTCATGGCGGAGGTCGTGTTCTGGTCCGCTTTCGGGTTGTTCCTCCTCTATCGCGCGATCAACCCCGACTCCTACCATCCCTACTGGGGCGGTGAGAAACCGATGGAGTTCGCCCACCTGAACGCCATTCTCCGGAGCGCGCATTTCCCGCCGGTCGATCCCTGGTATAGCGGCGGCTATATCAACTACTACTACTACGGGATGTATCTCGTTGCCTTCATGGTCAAGCTCACCGGTATACCGGCGGAGATCGCCTTCAATCTGGCGGAGCCGACCTTCCCGGCACTGCTGGCGGTCGGGTCATTCAGTATCGCGGCGGCGCTCGGTCGCCGGCTGACGAGATCGCTTGCCGGAGCACTGCTGACCGGACTTCTCGGTACCTTCTTCATTCAGTTCGCAGGAAACCTGATCGATGCCCAGCGCGTCATCAATCGCGCCTTGACCGGATCGAACATCAACGATTTCTCGTACTGGGTCTTCAGCCCGACGCGGGCGATCCCGGATCCCGCGTTACAGATCAACATCACCGAGTTTCCATACTTCGCGGCGCTCTATGCGGACCTGCATCCGCATGTGATTGCGATGCCGATCACGATGATGGCCATCGCCCTCTCGTGGCAGATCGCGACCCGGGCTCGAGTGCTGCCGATGATCTTCATTCGGCGACGCATCGGTCAACGCGACGGGTTTTCTCTCCTGGCTCCGCTCCTGCTCGCCGCAATGGCGATCGGGACCATCTTCATGACCAACGCCTGGGACATGCCGATGTACGCGGCGGTGATCGCCGTCGGTATCACCGCCGCGACGGTCTCGGTACCCAGCATCTGGCAGCGTATCGGAGTGATGGCCGGGACCGTCGCCGTCGTAGGCATCCTCGCCTTCCTCGTCGTCCTCCCCTTCTGGCTGCATTATGTCGCGCTCTTTGGCGAGCTTGGGACGGTTACCGATCGCTCGCCCCTCCTCTCCATCGAGTCGCATCTCGGCATGCAGCTTCTGCTGACGACGCTGGGGATGGCAGGACTCGCCGCAATGCATGTCCGCAAGAGAACTGCGTTCATCGTTCGGTACGAGAGCGCCGGTCTCATACTCCTCGCGCTCGCACTGGTGATCCAGTGGTATGGCAACAACAATAGCCAGAGGATTGAGGATATCGGCGCGGCGCTCGTCGTGATTGTCGTGACAGGCATCTGGGTGATCGCGGCGTGGCTGGTTACGACCGGGAGTGCGGATTTCGGTCTCCATCCGGTGGCGATCAAGACCATCCTCGTCGAAGTCATGCTGATCGCGACCGCGCTGACGCTGCTCGATCGTCACACACTCGCGTTGTATCTCGGTATCGGTCTCTCCGCAGCGATGATGTGGTTTGCGCTCAAGGGCGCGGCCACCCGGTTCGTCGCCATGTTGATCGCCGCAGCGGCGCTCCTGGGCGCAGCCCTTGAAGTCGTTTACCTCGTCGATGACCTGACCGGTACCGCATATTACCGGATGAACACGATCTTCAAGTTCTACAACCAGATCTGGAACCTGCTCGGGATCGCCACTGCCGTTCTCGTGGGGTACGCCATCCTGAAGGTCATCACCGTCGATCAGGCCGAAACCGTGTCCGCCGAGGAGTGGCGAAGCGGTCCCTCGCTATGGACATGGGCATGTGCCGGACTCGCGATCCCGCTGATGATCGCATCCTCTGCTTACGCGGTCGTGGCCACACCGATCCGTCTGGACCAGAGCTGGGGCGTGCAACGCGACGGGTTGACCCTGAACGCCTACGACTGGATGCGCTACGGACAAATCCCGCTCGTCCCGACCGGCGGTATCACCTACGCGGATGATCTCGCCGCGATCAACTGGATCAACGAGAACATCCACGGAACGCCGGTGATCGCCGAGGCGGCATTCGGCACCTACCGCTGCAACGGCTCCCGTTTCTCGATCGCGACCGGGCTCCCCGCACCGGTCGGATGGGTTCGGCATGAACTCCAGCAACGATATCCGGATGATCTCGGTCAGCGTGAATCGGACCTGAGGACGCTCTATACCACGACCTCGGTGGACGAGAAGATGGAGATCATCGACCGGTACGGTATCGAATACGTCATCGTTGGCCAGACGGAGCAGCACTATCCCACGATCGACAGTAATGGATGCGTCGACACGGGATCACCGGAAGGCATTACAGCGATCGAAAGCATGAAGGGCACGCAACTCGAAGTCGCATTCCAGCACGGGACGACGACGATCTACCGCGTCGTCCAACAATAGGCATAAGCTGGAGCGATGATCCCGGAATGCGCTATACTCCGGGCCGGAGCCACGCGATAACAGCGTGGTCCCGGGGTGTGGCGCAGTCTGGCAGCGCGCGGCGTTTGGGACGCTGAGGTCGGAGGTTCGAATCCTCTCACCCCGACCAAATCCAGGAAACACAAAAGCGGGCGCCCCGAGTCGGGACGCCCGCTTTTTGGTCGATCACCAGCCAGGATTACAGCGCATTGCAGGGAGGTTGCGAGGTTCACCAAGAGGCGTAGGGGCGGACGATCCGCAGGACTCGCCGCCCATCGACTTCCGTAGGGAGTCGATCACCAGATGACCACGCCAACCTTCCTGCAAATAGCTCTAACGGCTGTAGTACTCCACCACGAGATGCTCGGCGCAGAGCACCGGGATCTCCTCACGCGGCGGCACGTAATCGAACCGTGCAGTGAGGTTGTTCTCGTCGAAGGTCATGTACGGAGCGACAGGACCACGAGCCAGAAGATCGCCGAAGATGACCGACTTCTTGCTCTTTTCCTTGACGCTGATCACATCGCCCGGCTTCAGGCGCATCGACGGGATCGACGCCTTCTTGCCGTTGACCAACAGGTGGCCGTGGGTAACGTACTGACGGGCGGCGTAGATCGTCGGCGCCAGACCGGCGCGGAGCACCAGGGCGTCGAGACGGCTCTCCAGCACCTGCATCAGGTTGTCACCGGTCGAGCCCGGCATGCGAGTCGCCGTGTCGTACGCACGGGCGAGCTGCTTCTCGCTGATGTTGTACTGGAACCGCAGGCGCTGCTTCTCGAGCAGCTGCACGCCGTAATCCGACGGACGGCGGCGGCGGCGCTGGCCGTGCTGCCCCGGCGGGAACGGACGATTCTTCATGTACTTCTGCGCCTTCGGTGTCAGGGCGACACCAAGGGCGCGGGACTTTTTGACCTTTGCACCCGTGAAATTCACTGAACGGACTCCTGTACCGTGCTTCACGCGGTCATTTCGACCGCCGGTCGTTCACCGGAGACGGCGATCCACGATCGCTCCACCAGCCTGGCACGTTTCAGCGCTGACGGCGTCGGCGCGGCGTCCGCGCCCTGGCTCCGGGAATGCCAACAAAAGGCGCCGCCACGCTGGCAGCGCCAATGACGAATTCTACACCCTCACACTAGGAATGGGTAGCAACGGTCGCCCGCTCGTCGGCAACAACGGCAAACGGCAAAAGGGACTCCTCATCCCGGGACGGACGGTAACGTCGGACGAAGAGGTGCGTCAATGCCATCAGGTGCGGGAACTCCACCAGCATCCCGATGATCAGGGCAGCGTATACGAGGGGTTGGCCGGGCATCGCGATCATGGTGATCCCGAGCATCAACGGCGCATTTCGGGCGGCAGTCGTCATCGCCAGCAATACCTGGTCCGGATAGGCCAGCCGGGTGATCCGGGCAAGGATCTCTCCCAAGGCGAATGTCAGGCAAAAGAAGACAAACACCGCCGCCAGGATACGTGGCACGACCTCGACGTGTTCGATGAGGGTCGAGATGTTGGCCGCGAAGATGGCGAACACCAACGAAGCAATGATGAAGGGAACCAGCCGATCGGCGGTGTCCCGGATGCGTTGGGAGGCGGGAGCCGGACAAAGATGAGCAAGGATCAGACGAAGAATCGCAGCGAGGATCAACGGCATCAGGAACCACTCGCCGATAGTCGTGGCGGTGACCGAGGTGGTCTCGATGACCGTCTGATGCGCGGTGAAAAGATGGAGATACACCGGGTAAAGGAGCACCTGCGTCACCATATTAAGGGGAATCAGCGCCGTTCCAAGTATTGTGTTGCCATGAGCCAGACGGGTGAAACCGAGAAACCAATCGGTACAGGGTGACATGAAGTAAATGATCAGACCGGTAAGCATCAATGGGTGCCCATCACGGAATAACGACGCGATCGCGAACCCTATGGGGGGAATAATGAGAAAGTTGGCCACCCAGGCGACCACAACCAGCCGGAAATTCAGCCTCAGATCCGATAGCCTGGTCAGAGGGGTACCGAAGATCACCAGTGTCACCAGCAGCAGAACGAGGTTATCGACGCGGAGACTCAACAGATCCCCGAGGCCGGGCGACATCATCCCGATCAGCGAACCGGCAATCATGGCGGCGGGAACAAGCAATGACGAACCAGGCGAAACACCATCACGGGCGTCGCGGGACGTAAAAAGGGAGATATTCATGGATTTCTCTCAGTGAACGGTTGAGGAGTCGCCTCTAGATTGCGGCGGAGACCAGGGAGTCGTCGCAGCACATGGCGTCGTCCGACGACGCATCGTCAGGGTCGCAGGCACATCCTCCGGATTGCAGCGCGGCTTGCTCGTCGAGATACGCGGTACATGCCGAGCACAATCCCCGCTTGGGCAGTTCCAGCCGGACTTCCAGGGCAGCCTCATCGCCACAGATTGCGCAGACCACGGATCGAACCTGTTCGTAGCCAGTGAGCAGCAGGAAGGTAGGCGCCCGCCCATAACTCTTCATCCCGACGATGTAGAAATCCGTTTCCGGATGCGCCAGACGGGTCACTCCATGAGGAACAACGGTCCCGCAGGCAGCCACTGCAGGGTCGATGATTTCGGCCAGGGCATAAGGGCATTCGAATACCGGGTGCAAATCCAGACGGAGCTCCCGGGTCAGGGACCAATCCGGCCGGAACCCGGTGGCGACGATAAACTCGTCCACTGGCGGAAGCTGCCCCGTCCGGGTCCTGGCGACCAGTCCCTCATCACAGGCCTCGACACCGGCGATCCGTACTCCGGTATGGGTTTCGATCTCATCACTGGCGATCAGGGTCCAAACCTCGCGCCGCAGCAACGTCCGCTCGGTCAGAACCTCGTCTTCACAGGTCGCCTCATCCCATCCGTCCCGCCGCAGGGCCCACAGCACCCGGGTATCAGGATCGTCTTCCCGCAACGAGGCCAGCGCCTCCAGGGAGTTGAGCGCGGAATGTCCGCTCCCGATCACCAGCGTCCGCTTGCCGAGATACCGATCTCGTTCGGCACCCGCAATATCCGGGACCCCGTGTCGAATATGTGCGGCGTGATGGGCCTCGCCTTCGACTGGTAGCCCGTTGCCTCCCATCGGGTTGGGTTGGTTCCACGTTCCGGACGCATCGATGACGGCGCTTGCCTGGAAGATGCGCTCGCCCGACGGAGTGTCGGCCACCACCATGAACAGTTCGTCGTCCCGATCGTCCTCCAGCTTGCCCCGTTCATCACGGGCAATCGCCCGGACGCGATGTTGCAAATGAAGGAACGGTGCAATCCGGGGATGACGCGCGAGCGGATCGAGGTAGCCATCGACCAGCTCGGCTCCTGTCGGGCACGCATCTGCCGGTATGGGCAAGACCCATCCGGTCTCCTCCAGAAGCGTGGCCGCCGCCTCGTCGATGTTATAGCGCCAGGGGGTAAACAAACGGATATGCGACCATACCCGGACTGATGCAGCTGCGTCATCTTCCGCTTCGAGCACCACAAACGGCTCTCCCCGTTGAGCAAGATGGGCCGCAGCGGCGAGACCAATCGGCCCCGCCCCGATGATGACGACAGGTTCAATACGTGTGCTGTCAGTTTCTGGACTCATGCCTACCCCTGACGTGCCTTGAATCGGGGATTCCGGTGATTGATGACGTACAGGCAGCCGCGACGTCGAACCACCTGACAGTGCTTGTCTCGTGCCTTCACGGACTTGAGCGATTTCACGACCTTCACGCAGGCTCTTCCCTTCTCCTGAATTGCCGATCCGGACGACGCTCGCCCGCTCGGGTGTGCGTCGAACAATAAAACAATTGATACCAAGTATCAACAATGTATTTCCTGCGGAGATCGATCAGAGATCCGTGACAGGGCGATCGTCAATCCGGGGCTGCGCTTTGCCGACAGGAAATCGGCAGAAAGCAAAGAAAAGAAGAGTGTTAGTGGGCAGGTGTCAATCAGTTGATGCCGGCGCTGCGTTGTACGGTCATCAATCGTCGCGCGCCTGTGGAGCCTACCGATTGTCCTCCGAAACACCATGACGGCGACGGTACTCCCCGGCAAGCAGGCTGTCGTCGACCTCGCCGGGAGCCTTCTCGGACACCGAAGGCTCGATCGTGTCGCGACGGGGAGTGAATGCCCCGAGCGACATCAAGGCGGCCTCCTGTTCGGCTTGAGGTTGATCCGCCAAAAGAAGGTCCGCTATGCGTTGAGCCTGCATCGAATCGATCGTTGCATCGCTGTCGAAACCGAATTCTCCAGCAAACGCCGCTACAACCCGATTCCGCTCGACATCGAAGGCAGTCGCAACGTCCGTCGCGGTGAATCTCGCGTTCGCTCCCTGAGATTCCCCTGGCGGATCATGCTCATCCCCAAGCGGTTCGTTCATTTCTTCGAAAAGATGGTCTTGGCCGGTCATCAGCAGTCTCCTGTCGTGATCGAAGGAGTTGCAGATCGGATGCCAGCGAGATCAGCGATCGCTACCAAGCGCCATGACATCGCCCAAACTGTCGATGGCGAAGATCACTCCGTCGCTGACGATCATCGGCTGGGACACGCCGGCAATGGCGTCGAACGACCCGAGCACATCACCGGAGGCAGCATCGATCGCCACGATGCCCCCACGTTCCGGGCCGGCGAAAACGACGCCGTTCGACACGATTGGCGTCGCCGTCACGGTGCCAGGCAGCGGCACAAACCACTCGCGCTCGCCTGATAAACGATCGAGGGCCACGATGCCGTTGCCGCTGGAGACGAAGATCTCTTCCGACCCGATCGAAACCGAGCTCCGTAGCCACGATCCCACCGCCGACACCCAGAGAACCGACCCATCCTCGGGGTTCAGCGCCGTGACATTCCCATCGGCGCCCGCAACAAACAACGCGTCATCGCCGACGGATACCGCGGTGACCACCGATGCCCCGGTCGATGCCTGCCACAGGATATCGCCCTCCCCGGGATCGATCGCGACGACATCTCCCGCGCTGGTGCCGACCCAGACAGTCGTCCCATCGGTCGAGGGCGCCGTGGTGATGGGCCTGGCCATCGGCAGCGACCAGACCAAGGCTCCGGTTCCGGTCTCCACCGCGTAGATTGCTCCTCTCTGGGACGCCACAATCGCAAACCCACCAACGTCCAGGGGAGCGAGCAGCGCCGATGCGCCAAGCGGAGCGAGCCACTGGACACCACCGCTGACCGCATCGAGTGACGCCAGCGTTCCGTTTGCGAGAGGGGTCAGGATCGAACCGGATACATACGAGGGAGCGTCGCTGACCGATGAGGGCAACGGCGTCGACCACAGCACCGCTCCGGAAGAAGAGTCCATTGCCATGAGCAGGGCGCCCGCCCCAATTACCAGCGTCGGCCCGACCAGAATCGGCGACGTCGTCGACCTTGCCCGCGTAGGCGTCTTCCAAACTTCCGCCAGCCTGTCGAGCTCCAGCGGCGCGGGTCCCATCATCACACCATCCCGCCGATCCCCCCCAAGAAAGGAAACAACGCCGGACACGTCATCCAGTTCGGACGCAGGTGTGACCGGAGTGGAGCTGGCAATGACGAAAAGCGCGAGTGTAAGCAAAAACGTCCTGAAAATCATACTTTGGCGATCCCGATCCAGACGCAACGACAACGGAGGCAATCATACCCGCATACATTGGGCGATAGCCGTCTGTACCAGCATCACGCCGATCCCTGACGAGCGCATTATCCCGCTCCTGCCCCGCTACCAGGGCGATGAGACTTGCATTCGGCGCATCGACTGGTGACCGGACTCACGCTCGCCTCTCCCCAGGAACAAAGCATACATAACCAATCGATCTTAACAATAATATTGGATTCAAATTTTAGTTAGATTCATTAATTTCATCGAATTTTTGGATAAATCTATTGACAAACACCAAATGTGGAGCTACTGTGTGGGTGGGACGTAGAGAATCTGGAAACTTCAACCGGAAGGCCGGCGAGAAGCCACCGGGGAAGGTGCATGGAGAGGAAGCCGACGGCTTCATTGACCTCTCCAAAGTCCCGGAACGGAATATCAGACCGGCAGGAACAGGGGGTGATCGGATACAGGTCCGAAATGCCGCACGATCGGCAGAAGATATCCACTGAAGCGCGGAGGCGGGTCACCGCGCGAACGATTGCCTCGCCTCCACGCCCAGATCAGCCAGCAAATGCAGGGTCGAGCTGCAGGGGCTGGCGCCTGCATTCTAGCAGATGCCAGATCTTATGTACTGATCGGTCCCTGAGTATTTGTCCTGGCTGCCTGTCAAAGGAGCTCTCCGCAGGGAGGCAATATGGGCAGCAGCACCGTTACTTCAAGTATCCAAACGCATCCGTTTGAGCAAAACAGAGCCAGGCCCGCGCGACGTCGGCGACGTCGTCTGGCGTGGATCGCCGTCGCCGTACTCGCATTGCTGATGACGATACCTGAGAACCATGAGGTGGCGATCCTGATTTTTCTCATGGTCGCGGCCATCTCGCTCGTCACAGCATTCGTGAGTGACGCGCCGGATCGTGCAGGTGGGAACGTGATGATCATCGGACATGGTGCACAGGCATCCGCCCTTGCTGCGGCCCTGAGCATCGAGCCACTCAAGCCCGCAAGACTGGCGTATGGCACACCGAGACGTCCGGCCGCCACCCGCACGACCGAAGTCATTCACATTCCGACACTGGATGAGGCAACGACGATGCTGCCGCACCTCCAGTGCGATCGAATCGTTCTGCTTGACGGATCGGCCACCTTGGCCGGGATTCCACCCGACGCTCGCGGGATCGAACCGAAAATCGTCGGCAGCGGTTCCGAACTCCAGAGAATCCTCGGCCGGGTGCCGCTCGAGACGTTGATCGGCAACGAGCTTACAAGCGAGAGCCAGACGAGCAGCGCTGTTTACCGATTTGCAAAGCGAGCATTGGATATTCTGGCCGTCATCCCGCTAAGTCTCGTTTTCGTCATGGTCTTGCCCGTACTTTGGCTCGCCATTCGTCTCGATTCACCGGGTCCGGTTTTCTATTCGCAGACCCGGATCGGGCTCGACGGGAAGCGCTTCCGAATCCACAAGTTCCGCACGATGTGCCAGGACGCCGAAGCGCACGGTGCGGCATGGGCCACAACCGACGACCCGCGCGTAACCAGCATCGGTCGCATCATGCGGGCGACCAGAATCGATGAATTGCCGCAGATATGGAATCTCATTCTCGGCAACATGACCCTTATCGGTCCCCGTCCAGAACGACCGGAATTCTCCGAGCTCATCGAAAAGCAGCTTCCCGCGTTTGCGATGCGCACCCGGGTGAAACCCGGAATTACCGGTTGGGCGCAAATCTGTGCCGGCTACGGCCGATCGGTCGACGACGCCAGGACGAAGCTGGAATACGACCTCTTCTACGTTGCACATGCGTCGGTGCGGTTCGACATGAAGATCCTGCTCAACACCATTCCGGTGGTCGTCGGCAGAAAAGGAAGTTGAACGATGGAAAGAATCACAAAGTTGGACGGGCCCGTGCTGATCACCGGCGGCGCTGGCTTCATCGGCTCCCATCTCGCACGGAGGCTTGTGGAGTCGGGCACCAGGGTACGCATTCTCGATAACCTGGCGTCGGGTCACCTCAGCAATCTCCGCGACATTGCCAGTGAGGTGGAGTTCATCGAGGGCGACATTCGCAGCGAATCCGTCATGGACAAAGCTGTCTCCGGAATCGAGACGGTGTTTCACATGGCGGCCATCGCATCGGTTCCGTTATCGGTTGCCGACCCTCGCCTCACCTTCGACGTCAACGTCTCCGGCATGCTCAACCTTCTCGTCGCCGCGCGGGATGCACGATGCAAACGCATCGTCTTTTCCTCGTCCTGTGCGATCTATGGCAACACCACCATGCTGCCGATAACAGAAGACACCAAGCCGTCACCGATGTCGCCATATGCGACATCGAAACTGAACGGCGAGCAACTTTGCACCACCTTCACGGACACCTACGGGCTTGAGACTGTGGCGCTCCGGTATTTCAACGTGTTTGGCCCCGGCCAGGACCCCGATTCCCCTTACGCGGCGGTATTGCCCCGTATCCTGAAGAGCCTTCGCGCAGAAGAGCCCTTTACCGTTTTCGGTGATGGCACGCAAACGAGAGACTTCGTTTTCGTGGACGATGTCGTGTCCGCCAATCTGGCCGCCGCATCCGCCCGGGACGCGAACGGAAGGGCATTCAACGTCGCATCCGGACAGCAAGTTTCAGTGAACGTCGCTCTCGCGAAGATCGCCCGTCTTCTCGGCATCCCTGCCCTCGCGGTCTACTCCGAGCCCCGCGCCGGCGATCTGAAGCATTCTCTCGCCGACGTGACTGCGGCCGAAAAAGTGCTCGGGTTCCGGGCCAGCATGCCATTCGAAACAGGGCTGAGCTTCCTGGTTGAGGCAACAGACAGGAGCCTCATCTGATGGCTGCGCTGCATTCACTCACAGAATCCAGAGACGACCCGAATGTGCCGACCAGCGACCGCGGACAGGCGCTTACCAACGGGGCGCTGCTCGCCCGGAATGCCATCTGGTCTATCGTGGGCCGCGCCGCGCCGCTGCTGATCGCGCTGATTTCCATCCCGATTCTCATTCACGGTCTCGGAACGGCCAAATACGGCGTGCTCAACCTGGGCTGGGTGGTCGTTGGCTACCTCAACCTGTTCGACTTCGGTCTCGGCCGTGCCCTGACAATGGTGGTGGCGGAGAAGCTTGGCACCGATCAGGAACGCGAGGTCGCACCTCTCTTCTGGAAAGCGATGCTCTCCCTGGTCATGCTCGGGGCGATCGGTGCTCTCGTGGGCCTCGTCCTGTCCCGCTGGCTGGCCTACTCCATCCTGACGATCCCGGACGGGATGAAGGTGGAGACACTTCACGTCTTCTACCTCCTTTCGCTCTGGCTCCCGGTACAGATCTCGGAATCCGGTTTGCGGGGGCTTCTGGAGGCCCACCAAAAGTTCAAGCTCCTGGGCACACTCAGCATGCTGATGGGAGTCTTCTCCTATCTCGCGCCCGTTTCGCTCCTGCTGTTCACCCACCGGCTGACGATCATCATCGGGGTCATCCTCCTGGCGCGAGGAATACTCTGGATCACCTTGCTCATCCAGTGCCTGCAAACCCTCCCCGCAGAAAACCGGTTCTCCCTCAGAGGATCGGTTCCGATCCGGTCGCTCCTCCAGGTCGGCGGATGGATGACCATATCGAACATCCTCAGTCCGCTGATGGATTTTTCGGACCGGTTCCTGATCGGTGCCCTGCTCTCCGTTTCTGCCGTCGCCTTCTACACGGCTCCATTCGATCTTGTCATCAAGATGATGATCGTCCCAACGGCGATCGCATCGGTCATCTTCCCGGCATTCGCTACCAACTTCGGCACGGCCCGAAACAAGGCCGCCGACCTGTTTTCGCGCACCATTCGCACCACATACATCGTGCTGCTTCCTGTCACCATCGTCGTCATCCTGTTCGCGAAAGAGCTTCTGTCGCTGTGGCTCGGGCGATCGTTCGCTGACAGCAGCACCCATGTGTTCCAAATCCTCGCATTCGGCATGTTGGCCAAATGCGTCGCGGAAATTCCGGTGGCGCTGGTTCAGGGAGGCGGAAGGGCGGATCTCTATGCCCAACTCCACATGGCCGAGTTCCCTGTCTACCTCCTGTTGATGTGGATGCTCGTTCGCCCGTACGGGATCGATGGCGCGGCAATCGCCTGGAGCTGCCGGGCGATCCTGGACGCCGCCATGCTTCTCATCTTTTCGCAACGCATGCTCACCCACCGGATGGCCAGCACCCTCCAACTTCTCGGAATCGTCGCGGGAACCACGGCGATTCTCGCCCTCTGCGCCGCGCCGTGGCCCTTCGCCGCCAAGGTCCTGGTCTTCCTGACGATCATCGCGGGTGTTGCCTTCACGTCATTCACCCGTCTCATCTCGGACGAGGAACGACGAATGTTGCTGACATGGGTGGACACCATCAATCTCCGGTACCTGCGAAAGGGGGCGACATCATGACCATGGCCTACGTAACCGACACCACCTGGATCGAAGCACCGGCGCGTGACATCGCCCGTTCAGCACCATTCGTTGCCATGTATGCCCCCTCCCCCAACGGAGGTCACGCGAAGTACTGCCACGAGTTACTCACCGCGCTGTCGTCTCTCGACAACAATGCCGGAGGCGTCCCGCTCGATTTCAAGCTGGTCACGAGTTGCGATCTCAATCCGCGCTGGCAATCGACGCAATACGGCATCGTGAACATCCTGCCCCGCCTCAAGCCACGGGTCGAATTCGGAAACACTGTGATCTGGGCTGGCTCCAGGGCGACACATTATCTCAGGAGGGAACGCCGATTCCTGCAGTGGCTCCGCTCCCAGGACGACTGCGTCGGAGTTCATTTTCAGGAATACACGCCCTGGCTGGCCCCGCGGGACTTCCGCGCGATTCAGCGAATGGGCAAAGCGGTCTACATGACGGTTCACAACATTCGACCGCACCTCTATACCCCGGGTGTGCCACATTCGGTCTACGACAACTGGAACCGGTCGGCGTGGCGCGCGTGCACGGTTCTCTTCGTCCACAGCGGAGGTCTTCGCGACGAGTTGTCGCAGTTTCTTGGAACAGGTCACCCTCCGATCGTGATCGTTCCCCACGGCGTCTGGACGCAGCCAGCTCAATGGACGAGCGGTACCCATCCACACGCGAACCGAAGAAAGCGCGCCCTGTTTTTCGGTCAATTGAGGAGCAACAAAGGCGTCTCGGTGTTGCTGGACGCCATGCAATGGCTATCCGACATCGACGTGACCATCGCTGGCGACCCCGAATCCCCGGCATTCAGGGAGGAGATCAGAGCCAGGGCCGCGAATCTCCCCGACTCCCGGGTCACACTCGTCGATCGCTTTATCGAGGAAGAAGAAATACCCCGCTTCTTTCAGGACGCGGATCTCATGGTGCTTCCCTACACCTCATTTGCGGCGCAAAGCGGCGTTCTCCATGACGCAATCGCCTGGGAGCTCCCCGTCGTCGTAACGGACATCGGCGCGTTGGGCGAATCCGTCCGCACGTGGGGGAACGGTGTCGTGGTGCGGCCCGGCGATGCGCCAGAGCTCGCTGGCGGGATCCGCGACCTGCTCGAGCCAGAGACATACCGACGGGCCCGAATGGCCACCGTCCGCCTTCAGCAGGAACTCTCCTGGGAGCGATCCGCCGAAGTCACCCTCAATGCCTATCGGAAGGGAATACCCATTGCCTGACCCATCGGCCCAGACCGCCCACCGCCGGCCGTCCTTTCCCATTCCACGTCATCGCTTGCCGTCAACCGGGCTCATCAGCACGTTCGCGTTTGTTCTTGCATTCACGAGCCTGATACCCTATCCGGGATATCCGATTGGCGAAAACACCGGTCTCGAAGCGTACGACGTAATCTCTTTTGCGCTGCTCCCCGCGTTGTTGCTGATGGGTGTTCCGAAGAGGCAATTCGCAGCAGTCTTTCTTCTGCTCGTCCCGGCGGCAATTTCCGCGAGCGCCGCGACCATGAATGGACACATCCAGTCCATGCATACGGGTATCGCTGTGCTCATCGGATCGACGCTCAGTTTCGCACCCTTGTTGACCGCCGGTATCGTGGCGCGACACGAATGTCTCCCGGCAATCCTGAAAGGCGTGTGCCTCGCCACAGTGATTCACGTCGCCGCAGGTGCCTGGCAGGTCTACGCATTCGCCCATGGGTTCTTCCCGTTCCTTGCGATCCTGAAAAACCCGGGCTACACGCCTCTTGCTCCCCTTGCGGACACCTGGGTGCAGTACATCCGTCGCCCCTTCGGACTCTTCCCGGAACCGTCCGCCATGGCCGCGGCCCTTGTTCCGTGGCTCGTCGTCCTGACCGGTCTCGTGCTCTATCCCGATATCTCACCGATCAAGCCCGGGCGCGTGCTGAAAGCGCTGATGCTCGCCGCACTGTCGGGCGGGGTTTGGCTGGTCATCTGGTCGCGAAGCGGGTTCATTGTCCCCATGATCGTGATCCTGGCCGCAGTGGCGACTCCTCGAGCGATCAAGGCGATTTCCGAGTTTTACATTGTCCGCCGGCTCGCATTCGTGGCCATCTCGGTCGCCGCAATCTGGATGGTCATCGTCTTCGCACAGAGCCAGTTCGGCAATCGCCTGGAAACGAGTACGGCGGCCGATCCGTGGGCCGCTCGCCGTTCTTCCCTGGAGATCGGAGTCCGGCTCCCGAATACCGATCTTCAAACCTTGATGCTCGGCGTTGGTCCGGGCCAGTCCACCGTCATCCTTCAAAGCGATGAAGGGCTGGACACCATCTGGAGTGTGACGATCCGCCAGTATGCGGACACGGGCATGGTCGGCTTATTCGGCATGCTGGGGCTCGCGGGCATGGTGACATTCGCGATCCTGCGGTCCTCCGCGAGGCTTCTGGGGCTTGCTGCCGCCGTCAGCTGGCTCTTCGGCGTCACGGTTGTCACCAGCTACGGCCTCAATGCCGTCTGGTTCTTCCTCGTCACACTGCTGAATTGGGATCTGCTCTTCCCTGTGGAGCAGGCCCGGGCCTGGCTACCGGCAATACAGGTATCCCGGATGAGCACGAAGGGGGCGCTCGCGTGAAAATCATGCACATCATTACGGGTCTCGGCATTGGAGGTGCCGAGACGATGCTCCTGCGATTCCTGTCGACGGAGGAATCGCGTCAGCATGACGTCAACGTCGTTTCGCTACGAACCCTTGGGTCGTATGGCGAGGAAATCCAGCGGCTTGGCATTCCCGTCCTGCCACTCGATATGCGGACATCCGGACTGGATCCGATGGCGGTCATGCGGCTGCGTCGACATGTCCAAAGGGTCAAGCCAGACATCATCCAGACCTGGATGTATCACAGCGATCTTGCCGGGGGGCTGATCGGCAAGTCGCTCGGTATCCCGGTCGTTTGGGGCATTCACAATGAGCTCCTGCATCCGGATGAACCGAGCCCGACCGTGGGTATCGCGCGGCAGGTCTGCTCCCGAACCTCCAGCTATGTGCCCGATGCCATCGTGAGCTGCTCGGAATCCGCGGCCCGGTATCATGTCGGCTGGGGGTACGATCCATCGAAAATACACGTCATCCCGAACGGGTTCGATCTCGCGATTCTCTCCCACTCGCCGGATTCCCGCCGGGATGTCCGCGAAGAGTTGGGCATCCCCCAGGGTGCCGACATCATTCTCCATGTCGCGCGGATGAACCCGGTCAAGAACCATCAGGGGTTTATCGAAGCCGCCGATCTCTTGCACAAACGACGACCGGACGTTCATTTCGTAATGGCCGGATATGGTGTCGAACGCGACAACGCCGTCTTCCAACCCTGGCTCGCGGACAAGAATCTCGACGCCAACCTCCATATGATCGGGGCGCATCCGAGTGTGCGCAGATATCAGGACGCCGCGGATGTCGCCACGCTGACCTCCTACTCCGAAGCCTTCCCGATGGTCATCGGCGAGTCCATGGCCCTCGGTACACCCTTCGTCACCACCGATGTCGGCGATGCTGCCTTCATGGTCGGCGACACGGGGATCGTGGTTCCGGTAGGTGATTCGGCCGCGATGGCCGATGCCTGGGACGCGCTGCTGGCGGAAGACGCGCCCACCCGGCAAGCGCGCTCGGCTGCGGCCCGGAAGCATATTGAGGATCACTTCTCGATTTCCCTCGTCGCTTCCAAATATCTTAAGCTGTACGACGACGTGCTTTCCCACCGCAAGACAATGCCGGTATCACCCCCGGTATCCATCGGGACACGCCCCAGGATCCGGCCCCTCGAAAACGCGGCCCAATCGACGGCCGCATCCTGGCGACAACCTCGCCAAACCGGAGCGCTGGTAATCTCGCTCGATTTCGAGTTGCTCTGGGGTATGCAGGACGTGCTGCCGATTGACGGTGGAGACTACTGGAATAACCTTCTGGGCTCCCGGACGGTGATTCCCAGGATGCTCGAGCTCTTCGCGGAATACGGCATTGCCGTGACCTGGGCAACGGTCGGGATGCTCTTCGCGAGCAACCGGGAAGAGTTAGAGACCTACTTCCCGGATCACATTCCCGCCTACATGGATCCCTCTCTCTCCACCCGAGGGTATCCGTTTGGGGAAAACGAGACAGACGATCCCCTGCACTACGCTCCGACGTTAATCGACCGGATTCTCCAGTATCCTCGGCAGGAAATCGGTACCCATACCTTCAGCCACTACTACTGTCTCGAACCCGGACAAACCGAGCAGGATTTCCTGGCGGATATGCAGGCAGCCGTCTCCATCGCCGCCGACCATGGTGTGTCCATCCGGTCGATGGTGTTTCCGAGAAACCAGCACAATCCGGACTACGACCAAATCCTGCTCGATGCCGGGCTCACTGCGTTCCGCGGCAATCGCTCATTCTGGCCAGATCAGCCGGTGGACCAAACCAGGTATTTCCATCCGGCTCGCCGGGTCGGGCGCCTGGTAGATATCTACCTCCCGATCGCGAAACAAAACTCAACCGCATGGTCAGAAGTTCTCGAGGATGACGGACTGGGCAATGTCCCGGCACATCGCCTCATGCTGCCCCGCCAAAATCGCCTTGAGTCCGTCCGCATCCAGCGCGTGATCAACGAGATGAAGGATGCCGCGAGATCAGGCCGGATCTATCACATCTGGTGGCACCCACATAATTTCGGCATCCACCAGGCAGAAAACCTGCGCACGCTTCGGGCCGTTTTTGACGCATTTGCTGAGTGCCGGGACGAGTTCGGCATGAGGTCGCTCACGATGGCGGAAACGGTCGAGGTGGCGCGTACCCAGACACTCGCCAGACCAGCGACGAGAATCGCCCCCCACGGAACCACCCTGCCGATCGCGGCAGAGCGGAGAGTATCATCATGACCCGGCCACCACGCGTGTTACTGCTCATAACACAATCCGAACTCGGTGGTGCCCAACGATACCTGCTAATGCTCGCGATAGAGCTGAAGAAGCGAGGATACGAGCCAGTGGTGGCCTGCGGTGAAGGTGGGGAATTGATCACCCACCTCGACCAACAAGGAATCGAACGGCGGATCTTCCCCTCGCTGGTACGCAGCATCGATCCGAAGCGGGATATCCAGGCACTCTACGAGCTCGCCGCCTATATGAAGAAACAGCGGTTCGACCTGGTGCACTGCAACAGCACGAAGGCCGCGATCATCGGGCGAATCGCGGCGCGCATCGCTTGCGTGCCGGCGGTGTTCTATACCGTGCATGGTTGCGTCCTGAACGAGCCGATGCCGCGTCCAGTCTTCCTGCTCTACTGGATATTCGAGTGGTTCACCGGTCTCATGACGACGCAGTTCATCGCCGTCTCCCAGCGCGACCGCGCCACGCTGATGAGGTATCACGTTGCACCGGGCAGGAAGATCGCGGTCATCCCCAACGGTATCGATCCCGGCCCGCCTCCCTTGCCGGACAGACAACGGCGGCGAACGGACGCACGTAACGCACTCGGACTCCCGCTGGACGCGATCGTCATCGGCACGATCGCCAATTTCTATCCGACAAAAGCACTCGACGTGCTCGTGCATGCAACTGCGCTCGTCACGGACGAGCTCCCGGACCTGAGGCTCGTCATCATCGGGGATGGTCCCGAACGACCCACCGTGGAGCGCCTGATTGGGGAGCTAGCCCTGTACGAGCGCATCGTGTTGCCTGGCCAGCGGTCAGACGGTCGTCAGTTCCTTCCCGCCTTCGACCAGTTCGTACTGGCAAGCAGGAAGGAGGGAATGCCGCTGGCGCTCCTCGAGGCCATGGCCGCCGGTCTCCCGGTCATCGTCACGAACGTCGGAGGCATGCCCGAGGTCGTCGACTACGGACATGCGGGGCTCATCATCCCGCCCGAAGATCCAGAAGAGCTCGCGGCCGCAATCCTGGACCTGATCGCCAGGCCGGAACTCGCCGAGGAACTCGGCAGGAAGGCCCGCGACCGCGTGGTCGCACGGTTCACCGCAGACAGGATGACCGACCAGACCATCAGCCTGTATCCGATCCGTCCTCCGGAGGGGCACAGCCCGCATCCACCTGGAGGGCATGCAATGCCCGGAGCGCCGCCCGCGCCATCGCCTGCGATATAGGCGATCGCGCCCCTCGCAAACGTAACGATCGAAATCGGAACCCTACGCCACAGAGGTACGACTATGGAACTCGATCTCAAGGAAATGCTGAAGATCCTTCGCCGCCAATGGTGGATCCTCCTGCTGGTTCCTCTCCTGGCGACCGTGGCCGGGTACGGGATCACCAACCAGCGATCGCCTGTCTACGAAACCACCACGACCCTGCGAATCTATCCCACGAATTCGGGAGACGACTCGCTGAACTACAACGCCATCGTCGGCACGCAATCGCTGGTCGAAACATACCGGCGCCTGATCATCTCCCGCCCGATGCTGGCCAACGTGATCGACGAGCTGCATCTCCCCTACTCCGTCGATGATTTGCGCCAGCGCGTAACGTCCTCCAGCGTGCAAAACACCCAACTCTTCATGGTCACGGTGAGCGATGCCAACCCGGAGGTCGCCTCGATGATCGCGGGGGGCCTGTCGGACGAGTTCATCTCCCAGTTGCCGAAATCCGGATTGTCGGCCGAAGTCGTCGAGGCAGCACCGATTCCGACCATACCCGTCTCACCACAACCGGCGATCGCCGCCCTCCTCGCGCTGGCAGCCGGAATCATGGTTGCGATCGTGCTCGCCGCACTGCGGGAATACTTCGACGAGAGCGTCAGGCCAACGTCAGATTTTGCAAAACTGACCGGGGCCCAGCTTGTATCTTCACTGGAACGCATCCCGCTCTTCCTGAGGCGGCACCGGTTGCCGTTGCCGATTCGTGAGTCGCCGCAATCACGCGGGGCCGAAGCCATCCGCATCCTTCGCGCGAATGTCGAGCTTGCGATGAAAACGCAAGGCACCAAGGCCATCATGATCGCGAGTCCCGGACACAATGAAGGTCGCAGCACGGTCGCGGCAAACCTTGCCTTTGCGCTGGCCGAGGTGGACATCTCGACGGTCCTGGTCGATGCCGATTTCCGGCATCCGTCGCTCCATTCCCGATTCAATATCGGCAACACGACGGGACTGGCTGCATTGCTTCCGGATATGGGGACTCCACTCGACGCGGCAGGTATGACGAGAATCGAGCGGAACCTCCGGTTGGTGCCGGCCGGTGACGCCGGGCGCAATCTCCCGGCGATGCTCACGGTTGACCGTCTGCGCGCGAGGATTGACGAGCTCGGGCAAAACGCAGAAATCGTCATCGTCGATACTCCGCCCTATCTCAACCGTAGCGACGCGTTCATCGTTGCCGCCAGCGTGGACGAAGCCATCCTCGTGTGCGATGTTGGACGCACGAAGCAAAAAGCACTCTCCACCACGGCCACGTCACTCTCGCAGGGAGGTGTCCCCATTCTCGGTGTCGTACTGAACCGCCCGCTGCCATCCTGGCATCCCCGGCGCTGGTTCGAAGCGCTGGCCCTGCAACGCGATGAGACAACGCCACCCGCAGACATCCGCACCTACCGTGCGCCAAAAGGCGGATCTCAAACACCGACGGGACGCGATGTCTCCCAGCCGATCCTGCCGGTCATCGTCGGCAAATCCGCACGGAGATGACGCCATGCGCGGCCCCGTACACGACTCTGGAGGCTAACGATGCGACTGGTCCCCTCAGCCAGCCACGGCCGAATGACGGCCCTGATCCTTGTGATCATTCTCCTCACCGCTTCGGCGCCGTTCTCGATACGAGAAACCCGGGCCGGACAACAGGCCACAGAACAGGGGTGCCAGGCGATCTTCGCTCCCGCATATTACTGGTACGATCTCAATTTCTTTCCGCAATGGGACGAGTTGATCCATGCGAATAGCGAAAACATGACCGTGATCGTCGGCATCCCCCTGTCACAGGGACAGGTGGATCCGGCGTATGCCTGGGTCATTCAGCAGGCCCGCGAACAGGGCATCAGGGTGCTGGCCTATGTGCAGACGTACTTCGGGCAGCGCGATCCGAATGAGCTCAAAATGGTGATCGAGCATCTGGAGGACTGGTACGACATCGACGGGATCTTCATCGACGAGGTCATGCCCGATCATGACATGGTCGATTACTACGCGGATATCGTCGCCGAGGCCCGTAAGTATCCGAATCAAACCGTCGTCATCAATCCGGGAGGGACCGCCTCGATCGACTACGTCGAGATGGCCGACATGATCGTGACCTTCGAGGGCAATTTCGATCAGTACATGAACCTGGAAATTCCAGACTGGATGTCCGAATACGACGCAAGTCGTTTCATCCATATCGTTCACAGCACATCGAACGACAAGATGGAGCAAGTGCTCGACATCTCCCGGACCCGGAACGTCGCGAATATCTACGTGACGGACGATCGCGGGGCGAATGCCTACCACCTGCTGCCAACCTATTGGGAGCAGGAAGTCCAGGCGATCGCAGACGCCTGCGAATAGCCAACCGACGGGAATCGGAAAGGATCGATACTACAGAGAGGGGCCGCATCCCGATCGGGATGCGGCCCCTCATCGTGTCTCCAACCCCGCGATCATTGCGTCGCAGCCAGTGACTGCTCGTGACTCTCCGTGAACCCGCCCTGAGCGGTTCCGGAAAAGCGCCTCCGCGAAAAATGGCGAATTCCGTATCCCAACAAGGAGATCAGCGGCGCCGGATCATCGCTGGCAAACCACATCCCCTCCTTGACACCACGGAACGACGTCAACCACCTGCGGAAGCTGATCTTCCCATCGCGGTAGTATCGCCACGATGATGCGACATCGAACGCCTCGCTCATCCATTTTCGACCGGCGATGTGCTGTCCGGTAACCACGGCTTGCCCCGTCAGGTCGCAATACATCGCGCGGGCGACATCCATTCCCGCCGAGTCCACGAACAGGCGGAAGGTCGCACCGATACGCGGATTGACATCGAGCAGTTTGTATTCTCCCGTCCGAATATCGTATTTGTATCCGATATCGAGGATACCCCGATACTCAAGATCGGCCATGAACCGCATCGTCAGGTCGGAAACGCGGCTGTTCGGCATGCAGACGCCGAGGCTGGTCGCGCCGGTGTATGCCGGGTATTGACGAAGCTTCTGCCCCGTCATCCCGAACAGACATCGTGAGTCGGCATCGAAATACCCGTTGAACATCCAGACCGCCGAGGAGTCGCCGGGGATGAGCTCCTGAATCATCAGGTTGGGGCTCTCGGGAGTTTCCAGCTCCGTATACCAGTGGCGCAGGCTGTCGCCGTCCTCAACCACCATCATCCGGAGTCCAGCTCGGCGCTGCAGTGCCTGGGTATCGATCGCTTTGAGCATCACGGGGAATGCCCCACTCGTGATGTACGCCTCAACATCAGCGAGTGAATCCGGGAAGACGGTCGCCGCCGTAGGGATGCCATGCTGCTCGCACAACTGGTACATCCCCCGCTTGCTGGAAAGATGTTCGGGCAATCCCTCCGGTTGATCCGGGAAGCGATACCATTCCCGCAGAATACGTGCATGGCGGGCAATGAACAGACAGGTGTCGTCATCGGTCGAGAGCAGGACCGGTTTGTCAGGCGCGTCACGTGCCAATGACGACAGGAACGCGAACGAAAGCTCTGCCGAGCTCGCCTGAACGTCCCAGACGTACGTTTTCGTCCAGTATCGCGATCTGCGCGAGGGCGAACGCGCGTTGCTGAACACGCCGATCATCGGCACGCCAAGCCGCCCGAGACTTCTCGCGATCGTTGTCCCCAGAATCCCGGGCGCGATGACAACGGCAGGGGTGGTGGTCTTCACGGTCCGGTGACTCCTGACATGGAGTTGACGGCCCTCACTCACAGGCATGGACGTCTCATGCTGCCGGAGAAGCCACGGCTTGATGAACGCAGACGATCCGCTCGCCGTCGTAGGAAAAGCCCTCGTCGATATCGTCAACGTGCTCGAGCACGAAATCGAGATCCCGAATCTGACCGCTTCGCATCAGGTATCTCGCGCTGGCACCGCTCACGATCTGCTCGACCGGCTTTCCATGCCATCGTTTGGTGACGGCGCGGGTCTCTCCATTGCCGGGCCGGAATCCTTCCTCAAGAAGGAGTTCGCATACCCAGGCGCAGCACAGTTGATCCTCCTCACGGAATTCGCCGCGCGATCCAGCCCCGATGAGCGCGACCGTTTTGTGACGTTCGGCGATCATACGCACCGTAGCCTTGAGATTCCTGAGACACGCCACGTACATTGGCTGCCCCTCGCGAGCCCCGCAGATGACGCGGGTACCGGAGGTCGACAGCAGAATGGCCGGACGCTCGATATCCTCTCGCTCGGCGATACTGGCGGGACTGTTGTTGAGGTGGAAACCAAACGGCATGGAGCCACCGAGCTCGCCCACGAGAAGCGGATTGTCGAGCCTGGCAGCCAGCGGCACCGTGGCTTCGATCGATGGAGCCGGGTAGCAATCGCGACCGAGGGCAACGGCGGTCACTGCCGTCGTCGTCGCACGGATGACATCGATAGCCACGATCGCATCGCAATCACGATGATTCGCAAGGGATTCCGGGAAACAGTCAATCTTGACAGACTTCATGGCTGACTGCCCCTTTCAATCCGCAACCGCCCGAATGCTGTAAGCAGGTGCGGCCTGTCGGTCAGGACGCAGGTTCTCGTGAGCGAATGCATCCGAGTGCAGTCCACGGCGATAGATCTCGACCCTTAACAACTCTTCGAGCCTCACGTTGCTCAACTGGACCTGGGGTCCGAAATAGTTCAGCATCGCGAACTGACTGGGCTTGTTGGGCGCCTCGAAAATCGCGACATCGAAGCCGAACGCCTTCACCAGGCGATCCGCAACCCAGGTGTTGAAGGAGCCATCAGCGCCGAACGCACCCACATCTGCCGCGCTCTCCCGCGCCTCGACGATCAGGTGGGTGGCACCGGCATCGAGCCACGCCTTGCCACGATCGATTGCCTCGGACAGGGACGCTTCGGTGAAGGGACCATCGTGCTTCTTGCCAAGTTCGTACTGCACATCGAGTCCGCGCGCATGAGCCCGGGCAACGATATTCGACGCGGACTCCCTAAGGTCGGTAAATCCCTCGCCGCACTCGATCCTGTCGATTCCGAGTCCCGCGCAGAGATCGAGATATGCGTCCAGCTCACCCTGCGCAACCGCGATCTCGAACGGGCCACCGCCCGTCACCGCCGGAACACCATGCATCCTGGCCGCCGCGATCTTGCGACGGGTCGCAGTCTCGTCGGCGATCATCCAGCACGCCATCGAGATCTTCAGAGAGCTCATGAGGTGCGCGCTTTGTTCGAGGTGGCCCTCAAGGGTGATCGGATCGTATCCGGGGTCGAACGGACTTGTCAGCGGAGGAAGCGGCTTGACACCGATTCTCTCCAGATAGACCGCCGTCCCTCCAATTCCAGTGGTCGTGTCCATTCCTGTCTACTCCCGATGGCGTACCCGGCGCCAGCTCGCTGCATATCACGACAGAACGCAGAAGTACCTTTGAGACGGCAACATGCTCCGATGGGCATCACGGGCATAGCCACATCACATTGCCGATCGTCGGGTACTTGAGAGGACGAGAATCCGAATTCTCCCAATTCGCAGAGAAACCGGGTCGCTGGGCGCGAACACAACAACCGGGGAAGGTGCATTTCCATCGTATACCCCGGAATTCCGCGTGTCAATTGGATATTTTGTGTTTACCCACATATTTCATAAATCACAAAAGTTGACAGATCTCTATCCAGCTGAATAATCTCGTTTTTCTTGAATGAGGGAGGAGTAAAGACGAACGCGTCTCGCGCGGGTCAACCTGGGCGAGATGCGCGCAATCAATCGAGAAATCTCGGAGCGCAGGCGATCATCATAGATGTTCAACAAAAACGCGCCTGAGCTTGCGCCCTCTGCCCAGTGTTCGGATTGTGCGCCCTGCGATCACTAATTCTCCAGCGCGACATTGGGGATCATGCGCGCCCGATGTTCGGAGACAGGACCGGTGAGAAACGTCCCAAAGGGTTGGTGAGCATTTCAGCAACCCTTTAGGACGATGTGACGACCCGAAGCGAAACTCTATTCAGCCCCGTCCGCCAAGTTCCAGTTCGCGATGTTCCAGTACGAGAATTCGAACGTCGTCAGGCCAATGTTCTCTTCCCGCAGGCGCTTGGAAAGACCCGTCTTGCTCCCGACACTGACGAGCGGGACCAGGGCGGAATCTTCGATCAGGATGTCGTTCATCTTGACGAACAGCTCCGCGGACCGGGCGACATCTGCCTCACCCCGAGCTTCATCGAACACCGCGTCGTATTCGTCGTTGATATAGCGTTGCCGATTTTCGCCCGACCAGTTATTGGACTTCTGCGCGATATTCTCGCGTTCCGGCCCCGCGTACCAACGGTGCATATGGGAGAATGGCGGCAACGTCACGATACCGTACCGGTTCATGCACATGTCGGTATAGAAATGTGCCATGTTCTGGTCGTTACCTGCGGCGGTATCGAAGTAGATGGCAGAATCCACCGATGTGATGTCGATCCGGAACCCGATGGCTTCAAGGTTCGATTTGATGACTGCCTGTTCCTTCTGTCGCACGGTATCGACCGTGGTGTACAACTCCAACCGGAGTTCGTGACCATCCTTCTTGCGGACCTTGCCATCCAACGTCCAGCCAGCCTCGTCGAGTATCTGCCCGGCTTTTTCCGGATCATGGTTCAACTCGGTATTCGGTGACTCCATGGACGGGATACCCGAGATGATATTCGGGACAGCGAGGTCCACCCCCTCTCCGAAATAGAGCTCATTTGCCATCTTCTCGCGATCGATCGCGAGGGAAATCGCAAAACGAACGGCTGGATCGGAAAGAATCGGATGCGGCGTGTTCATCTCGGACCGCTGACCGTCGACTTCCTCGTTCGGGTCAGAGAAATTGAAATACACGCTCTCGATCGATGCGCCAGGCGACGTCACGAGCCGGCCAGGGTTATCCTCGCTCTCCATCGATTTGATGAGATCGGGATCGACGGTGAGATTCCAGCCAAAATCGTATTCGCCAGTCTGAATCACGGCTCTCGCTGCCGATGCAGGGTCACCACCACCCTTGAGAATAACGCGTTCGAAGAATGGCTTGTTCGGCTCTCGATACTTTTCGTTGATCACGTACGTGACTTGGTCGTTGGCGGAAAACGACTCGACTTTGTAGGGGCCTGTGCCAATCGGGTTGGCCATAAAGGCGTCGACACCCTCTTGCGACGCTCCCTCCAGGATATGACGAGGGATAACGGGCGCCTTCCCCGAACTGGTGAAGGAGCTGGACCAGTTTGCATTGGGCTCCGAGAAGGTGATCTTTGCCGTCAGATCGTCGATGACCTCAATGTCACGAATGGTCTTGTATGCATCCTGATGGATCGCGTTATTGTCAGGGTTGCTCGCCCACTGCCACGTAAATCTCACATCCTCGGCGGTAAACGGCTCGCCATCACTCCAAACGATATCGGGGAGGAGATGATAGGTGACACTCATGAGGTCTTCTCCCAAAAGACCATTCTCGACGGTGGGAACCTCGGTGATCAGCACCGGAGCCAAAATACCATCGGCAGAGACGCGAACCATCAGAGCTTCCGAAATGAGACTTGCTGCCAGGATATCCTTGTCACCCGACGCAAGGAGTCCGAAAAGGTGACTGGGTGCTTGCCACTGGATGATCTTGACATCGCCCCCGGCGCCGCGCTCCTGAGTATCTGTTCCTCCGTCGGGGATTTTGGCATCAGCGGGCACGTCCTGAGCGGAGACCGCGTCCGCGCAGTACCTCGCGACGCTGATTCCCATGCCCAACGCTGTCGCCTGTTGAATGAACCGACGCCGCGTGATTGCCCCCTGTCTGAGCCGGGCAAACAAATTGCTGAACGGTTGTGAACCAGAATCCTGAACCATCCCTTGGAACCCTTTCATGCAATTGCCAAAACGCGCCATCAGGATATGAGCCGGGATATAAAGGCGCAAGACTGCTCGCAGGATTCTCATGCGTATGACATCCGAAACGTCGGGATGATCGCATGGGAATCGTGCCTGATGTGATCGCTTGACGCAAAACAACGTCTGCCACCCGTACAGGACTCCGGTCAAGATGGGAAACACTTGAAGCTGCTGGAGGAACTCGTCCAGAGCAATTTCCTGTTTTGGACCGCCGACTCGACGGCAGCCCGAATCGCTTAGCGGGGAAGGGCCGTCAATGTTTGCCTGCTGGTCTCATCCAGCAAGACCAACCTCTCCGGTGGCATCGCCGCGATTTGCGTCCGCTCTAACAACCCCACGCCAATCAACCTGCCGCTCCAAGGTCAGAATGCAGCGGCGGATCAGACTACTCACTCCAATGCAAAACCCTCGCGTATAGTAGAAAATTCCCGTGTTCCTTGTTGGCGAGCGAACGGTCGTGCATAAGCGCCCTGTTAGCACCCTTGTTCTTATTTTCCATTCTGAAAATATGGCCGCCCTTCCCCGTTCGATTGTTGAACCTTGGATTTAATAGCCGCCATCTCAGAGAGCGACACATTCAGGACAATCGCGAAAACGGGATGGACACGCATCTGCCACCGCCTCACATCAGAGTGCATCCCAAGTGGATGCATTAATCTCTTGGATTTGTTTCTTCCTCACTTCGATCCGGAAACTCCACCACATTCATTCCCATTGACCGCAAGAACGTTTGGGAGATCGCGCCCTGAGCAGCAGACATGTCCTGAGCGGCAAGTTCCATCAGCGCATCATTATTAGAAAAAGATTCGACGAGCCGCGGCATTGGCGAACCAAAATGACGTAACACGAGTTGAGTAGCCAGCTCCTTTCGAGTCACAGGCGCTCTCTGAACACGATGAAAGTGACTCACATTCGAAACGACTTGAAACACGAGCGTCTCGATCTCTGTTACTTCGTCGTAAGACTCCCGTGCCAGAATCAAGGTGCGTCCATCTATAAGTTCTAATTCTTCATCCCACTCCGCCTTCTCCATGTGCTGGTAACACAGGGCGACGCCCGCAAAGTCTGGTCGCTTCACCGCAAGACGGGAACATTGGAGATCGTGATTAAGCCTCACCAGCGCCGATCCTTGGACCAACGCCTCGCAACGTACCCGTTTCTCTTGAGAATTCCTCTTTTCATGCCTGTTCATAGTGCGACTCCATGATCAATGGGTATACCCGAATTTCCAACAGTCTCTCATGGTCGGAGAACGAATCCATGGTTACAGGTAGGTTTCCAATACATGCAACGCAGAGCACCTGACCTTTCCCTGATTGGCAAGCTGACTTATATCCAGGCAATATCAATCTGAGTCCCTCTGGTCCTGCTCTGCGCGTTCACACTGCACCCAGCGGCACGAGCAAATAATTTCTGTTTAATGGTCCCGTCTTGCCATTCGTAGTGGCTACAGTTGACCGCTGACTTGGCGCTCAACTACCGATATTCGTACTGAAGTGGTTTTAGAGAATTGGATCCCGAGTTCCAATGATTGACAATCCAAAACGTGTATAAGCAAAAGGGGCCGCACATATATGGTACACATTGGCGCCTACAACAAAAAAGCCCACCTGAAGGTGAGCCGTCTTCCTTGATTCTATGGGCTTTTCATGGAGCGGGAGACCGGACTCGAACCGGCGACATTCTGCTTGGAAGGCCGATTCACTGTTTTCTCTCGGTGTCAATACCGATCTCCTTCCATCCACATATCACCGTCACGGCAAGGATACTCTCCTGCGCGGCTCGGTGCAAATACCGGGTGATTTCAGTATTCTTCCGTGATATTCTGTGTTACTCACAGTCGTCCGGGGATCGCAGAGGGGAGCGCGCATGTCGGTCAAGCGGAGGAAGAACCGGAACGGGCGAGTCATCGGCTGGCAAGCGGTCCTGAAGCGAACGGACCCCGTAACCGGGAAGAAGGTCGAGCGGGTCATCGGCACCTACCCCACGAAGCGTGAGGCAGATGCGGCGGAGCGTGAAGCTGTCCGGGATTTCGAGCAGGGGCGTCACATCGACCCTTCGACGGTCACGGTTGCAGAGTGGATAAAACGCTGGCTCGCGACGAAGGAAAGCACCGTGAGCAAAAATACGGTGCTGGATTACGAGTCTGCTTTTCGTCTCCATATCAACCCGGTGCTGGGTGATGTGCGGATGCAAGCGCTGACAACCACGACGGTGCAAGACACCTACGATGCATGGTCCCGCAAGGATGAAAATGGGAATCCGAAGCTCCACCCTCGCATGGTGCATCGCTGTCATCTGGTCCTGAACCAGGCGTGCGCGATGTCCGTACGGATGGGGATCATTCATGCGAACCCATGCGCAGATGTCGAGTTGCCGAGGATGGAGCGGCAGGAGATGCGGGTCTGGGATGCACATGAGGTCAGGGCCTTCCTGGAGGCCGCTGACGAGCACTCGTACCGGATCGCATGGTATTTGATGGTTCTGGAGGGTCTGCGCCGTGGTGAGGCTCTGGGCGTTCGATGGAGGGATTATAACCGTGATGCTGGTGTTCTCCACCTTGTTCAAAGCGTGACCGTCGATAAGGAGTCGGGCGCGACGGTGGTTCTTCCCCGGACCAAGACATCGGCGGGATCACGCACCGTGAGATTGACGGAACGAACAAAGGCCGCGCTGGAAACAACAGCCCGGAAGGGCGACCTCATTACCTGCACGGACGCGGGAGGTCCGATTAATCCAAACAATATTTCCCGAGCATTCAAGATGTTGGTGCTTCGCGCCGGAGTGCAGGAGATACGGGTGCATGATATGAGGCACACGGCGGCGAGTCTTTTGCTCCGAGCTGGTGTCGGACACAAGATCGTCCAGGAGCGATTGGGTCATGCATCGAGCCAGACGACGATGGATATTTACGCGCATCTCATCGGAGATATGCAGCAGTCGGCAGCGATGGCGATGGATGCTCTTTTGGACGAGAAGAAGCCCCGGACTGATGAGTGACCGGGGCTCCCTGTGACTAATCCGCAAGTTCAACACCGACGGTGGCCACGTATTCGCCGTCCCGGTGGATGACAACGGCATTGCCGTTCCGCTTTCGCTTGTATCCCGTTGGTTGTTGCCACTCGTTCCGATCCGGGTACAGCATCGGGGCGACGAGGGTGAGGTCTTTCAATGCCTCGCGCTTGGTCGTGTAGATGCGTGGCAGGTCATGGATAGACCCTCCAACTGGAACGATCCTGATCACGTATCGGGACACTGCGAAACCTCCCCCTCGCTGGCCGCGTCGTGGGGCTCGGGTCTCATGTCACCGGGACGGAGTTCGGGAATCATTGCCTCTGTATCGGCGGGGCTCATGCCCTCCATGTCCAGTAGCGTGTCTATCACCGCATTGAGGCGATCCGCCGCCCCAATCAGCCGATTGCACTTGCCGAGCAGACGTTCGATCTCCGCCTGCAGCGCTCGCTCGCGTTCGGCGGCAACAATCGCCTCATCCTCCGGATCGATCATGTCTTCTCCCATCATCTCCCACCCTTCGCGCTTGCGATTGAAATGGCTGTCTGAACAATGCCGATCATTGACGGCGCCGTAATGCTGACAAACCCGTCGGCCCCATCCATCAGAACTCCGCAGGACCATCGGCCATCAGCCAAGCGAATCATCTGGATCACATTGCACCCCTGAAGATCGTCGTTCAACAACATGCTGGTAGACTCATCCTGCCTGGATACTTTGGCAAGTGCCTTCCAATACGTCTGATACGCGGGAGCCAGCGATTCCCATGTATATGTTTTGTCGTCCTCACCGGGATACGCCCCGGTCGAAAAGAAGTGATCCTCAGCCCATATCCGTTTCGCTGCGCCCTCAACCCGCTCGTCAGTCGCGCTCATCCAGCCCATCCTTTCACTTGCTTTTCCAGTTCCGGGTACATCCGCTTGCATGTCGCGCAGACTGCGCGGGTTGGCACGTCGTTCAGATCTCGTGCGTCGCCATCGGCCCAATATTCTCCCGGGGAGGCCCCGCACATGGCCACACTTCGATCTCTACGCGTCGTGCCAATGTGCCATTTTTGGAGCGGTCCTCCGGGATAGCGTCGCCATCGAATCCAGCGAAGATCGCTCATTACAGCACCTCCCGTTCGTCAGTCACGCTCATAGCCTGCTCTCCAGTCCTGATATTTCCACATGGCCGCGAGCACGCCCAGTCCAAGAATTTCGAGCGACGGCGTGCGGATGATCCAGTCGTGCAGGACACTCACCGACCCGCCTCCTCGCCGATGCCAGCGGCACCCAACATGCTCACCATCGTCCTCCGGATATCGGACTTCGCCTTCTCACGAAAATCGTCTCCAAGGATGTCCCAACGGATGCCCATCGAGTCGCACTGAACCTCTGCACCCCACTCCACCACCTCATCCGACAGCAGCTCGTCACGCACGGCGGCGAGGATGGCCGTCGCCACCTCATTGCCGGTCACGCCGTCCTCCAGCACGCGCATCACCTCATCGCCGATGCGCTCGTGTATCTCACTCATCGTCCGCCTCAGGCTCAATGAAGGTCAGGTATGGGAAGTCAGCGACGGCGATCTCGTATGCCCGCTGCTCTGCCCGATCGTACCCATGGACCCACACGGTTACAGGCAGTTCGTTGTGGAAGAACTCGTCATACCCTCCGTCGTACGGAGAGTGAGGCCCGTCAGACAGGCCATCACCCATCTTCACGCTGGTTTTGCGAAGGGACGCAAACCGATAGACACCATCCCCGTACCCTCTTTCAAATGTCACTTCGTAGACTGCTGTGTCATTCATCGTCGTTCTCCATTCGTGCCGGGCCATATGTCCGGACCGGTGTGAATCATGCGATTTCTGCGACTCCATGTCACACCTTGCCGATGACGGTCACCTTGCGACACCGGGCCTTGCCTTGTTGGACGGTGATCACGTCATCAATGTGGACGCGCACGGCGATAAGCGTGTCACCTTCATCCCAATACAGCGGGTGGGAGACATGAATGCCCGGTGCGCATGACTCATCGCTTTCATCGGGGTGTTCGACAATCGCGACATCGCCATCACGGTAGAGAAAACGGGGGTCATAGCACGATGCATACACGCCGTTTTCCTTGGTGTTGACGCGCTTGTACATGACCATCGTTCCGTCAGGTGATGGGGTGACGAAACACTGCGCGCGCAGGTTGTCGATGATGGTTTTGTTCGCATTGATATATCCGGTTACCACACGGGCGTTCCCGGACACATAGGCGTTCCCGTACACACGGGCGTTCCCGGACACATGGGCGTTCCCGTACACATGGGCGTTCCCGGACACATGGGCGTTCCCGTACACATAGGCGTTCCCGTACACATGGGCGTTCCCGGACACATGGGCGTTCCCGGACACATGGGCGTCCCCGGACAC